>ERZ761609.40-NODE-40-length-197820-cov-36.022077_pt1 | contig 197820 bp, 156 predicted proteins | sample MGYA00511163_ERZ761609 | MGnify/ENA primary metagenome ERZ761609 (study PRJEB28899, sample SAMN02445070) | bioreactor sludge metagenome | biome: EBPR sludge | place: Australia: Brisbane, Thorneside Wastewater Treatment Plant | collected 2011-12-16 ... | reverse complement strand
GGGAGAGGGGAGAGGGGAGAGGGGAGAGGGAAAAGGTACTTTTCTATGGACTCACGACAAACTTGAGGGTACGTCGTGCAGATCCACCATCAAGATGCAGGATGTAGACACCGCGATGCAGGTGAGTAACAGGTATGGTTAGGCGAACATGGCGTGTGTCCGGTTGGTTTGTGAGCAGTGATGAAAGATCGGCGATTCGTCGGCCTTCGGTATCCCAGATGGTTAGTGTAGGTCGCGACGATCCCAGATCAATATTATAACAGTCTACGTAGAGGTTTTCATTGGCCGGAACGGGAGCAAGGGACATATCAAGATATCGTCTACTGCGATCATTGTGTACGACAGTCGTTGGCGTCGATACAACAAACGTTCCGGAATCCGATGCCACAATGATTTCCTGCTCACTTGCATGGATATCATCGATATCGGATACGAGGAACTGTTCAGGATAGACTGACTGCCACGTCTGGCCGGCATCCATACTCATCATCAGACCATTCCGAATAGATGCGTGAACGAATGAGGAATTGCCAAGAGCACAAACCCTGCGGCTTCCAAGAAAAAGTCCAGCAGAGTACACTTCCTCGAACACAGGTGTCCACGATCGACCGGCATCTGTACTGCGGTACAAGCGCGACGTTGACATCTGTATATTCGGATTACCCGTGGAACCAAACTCACGATTATCAGATACTCTCGACACAGCCGCGATAACAGTATCACCAATTGCAGCAATCGAGTAAACAAAGTTATCGTCACCTAGTCCGTCACCAGACGCTTGCCATGACCTTCCACCATCTGTTGATCGAAAGATACCTCCGTGACGATCCGCGGTGGTACCGTCTGTAGAGTCCTTCCACAAACCACGAAAGCCGAGCAAAAGAGTACCGTTGTGCAGACGTGTGAGTGTTGATGGCGTGGAGAGCTTTCCATGTGCTCGTGGAAGGCCGGAATCAGCTGATACCGTGACACCTGAAGCTGAGTGAATTCTCAGTGAATCGCGATCGTCAACAAAGGTCATCAGTGAAGTGTCGTTAACAAATGCGGCAAAAACAGCACGATCATTGCTCCAGACCTTCCATGTGGTTCCATCATCTGAACTAGATCGAACAGTGTTGGGATGCGTCACAATCCATTTACCAGGATCTAAGGATGGAACCATCAGGCCATGTCGGACAAGATCATCTGGTTTGACAGCATTACCATCAATATTGTCAAGAGTGTTGCATGTATTCGAGAGAGCTATTTGCCACGAGTTTCCCTCAAGTATGTGCAGGCGTCGTGCGTCCACACAACGGGCAACCTTTCCATCCGTCGTACGGCCAACACTTCGGCTACGTTGAAGCGGCAGGATACCCTCATACCCAGGAATAGATGTTACCCCGGCCTCAGACCACGTTGCGCCGAGATCTGACGAACGAATAATACCGGAAAGAGTGCTCATAAGTATGGCTGAGTCAACCTGAACACCCCAATTCACTGATACCGTCGGTGAGAAAACAGCACGGCTGTTCACTCGAATGGTTGAATCCTGGATGGTTGGTGGAATGATCGAAAACGACGTGTTACCACTTTGTGAAAGTGCACCTTTGTAGTTCCTCGTAATGTTGTTACTCACAATCCTTGTTGATGAATATGGCTCTACGGATCCCCGCTCGATCCACGATTCACCACAGTCAGATGTGGAGAGAACACGACCATCACTGAGGACGATGGTATATCCATCACGTTGACGGGCTCCATAGACAGGATGAGCGGTTGAGGTATCAAGTTGGGAGTTCGTTACAACGATCGTTGAGGGACTCGACCATGTTCTACCAGCATCACGTGAAATACTATACTGAAGTGTTCTAGATCTACCGCCAATGATTGCGATGATCGTCGATGTGTCGCAAAAGTTCAGAAGTTTTGTCCGTTTCGGTGCAATTGTGTCGATCCACGTCTGTAACGAATCAAAACTTACTTCCACGATAGAATCGTTGGGGAAACGATACGAATAGTTCGTGGTGAGAAACTCATTTGGCGCTGCTAGCCAGAGATGCTTTTTCCACGTAATGTCATTCCCAGATAAAAATCCGAAAGCATGCTCGAAGGTGACCGTATCGACCGGATTGCTTGTTTTGACAACACTGTCATGTATGAAGGAAAGACCTGGAGTAGGGTACTCAAACGGTCGATCCATATAACGAACAGATTGCCATGTTGCTGCACGAGCTGAATCAGCCAGCCATGCATGAAACTTGTTGTCAAACGTTGATGTATATGTGACGAATACCCGCTCTCCAAACAAACCGACACCGCCAAAGATCGGCGGCCACAAGGCCTCTGGAGGCGATGGAATATTCCATGTCATACCATGATCGGTGGTGAATACCGGTACGTTGAATTGTCTGCCTGAAATAGGAGTGATCAATAGACTGCTCTGACGAGATAGTGCAAATCGAAAGTTAAAGTCGTTTGATGCCGTACGAGTACTTGGGCTTGAAAATGAATACGCTGTAAACCTGTAGGTGCGCGGTAACTCCGACACCTGTGCACCAACAATAGAATGTGAGACGGAAAACAAGATTAGAATCGTATAAAGTGTTCGCATGGAAGAAAGTCTGGTTTGTTGCAGAGTACCTTGAGGTGTTAGGTCCAGTGATTGGGGGAGGCAAACAGTGGTTCGGTTACATTAAATGTATCTGAAACACTCGGCTGACCGCGCTCTAACATAACGGATCTGAGTGCATGTTCAGAACACGTCATTCAGAAACACGGCCAGCCGTAAACTTCGCTTGTTTTCCTTATGGACAACAGTCATCCTCATCTTCAGGTGCACATGACGTATGGTCACACCCTTGAGCACACATTGCATCTCCTGGACAGGTGATGTACGAGCCTGGTAGTACTTGGCACTGACCATTGAGTACCCAGTATCTCTGACGCGTTACACAACACGTCGGATCAGACGGACACTGTACCCAACAGCCGTTCACGAGTTGCCAGCATCTTGGCTGAATGAACTCCCAGCAGTTAAACAGCGTGGGACCAAATGGTACAACCATTCCGAGTGCATTTCCACCGCAGGGTGATAGCTCGCATTTGAGCTTTGCCACAAGAGTGGCAATCGGAATTGATGTATTTGTTGGACAGATTGACTTGATTGCAGTTCGATAGTCTGAGCGAAGACTGTTGTCGCATAACTCTGCATACGGTGGATTTCGCAAATTCGGATCTTGGCCATTGTGACATAGGGTAACCTCTACTGGTACGGTGCCCCCACCGATACACAGCACAAATTGTATGGTCGTGTCACCATTAGGACACTGACAAAGCGGAACCCCTTGCGCTCGTGCCTCTAGGCAAAAAAACATGCCTGAAACAATGAACAAACAAACATATAACGCACGCATAACACCTCCAACAAGTGATTGTGAATGATCCCAATCGAAATCCGAATGGGGAATGTCTTACTCGGAGAAGGAAGTTATGTAGGTAACTAAATCAGAAACCAACTTCCTTAGCCGCACGATATCATGCACAATACCGTAATGCTCTGCCTCAACATAGCAAAAGGAGTAGGCAAATGCAAATAAAAAATTGAAGTGGGTTATCTCGCATACGGAATAGACAAAATCAGTATGCGCTCAGAAGTTGGAATCTCATTGGTATTGGTAGGACGGCGCACACATGCACCGAGCAAATTGATAATGTTACACTTGATCTCGATGCTCGTGTCAGCAGTGCTTCGTAACGTTTGACCCCGCTACGGTACTTTGTAGTTTGTTGGTACCCCTTTTCCGAAACAGCGCTGTTATGACACTTCTTCGACACCTTGGATGTCTGGCTGGTCTGATGATTCTTGCCGTTCCAATGAGCCGTGTTTCGGCACGAGAACTGCCGGTAGGACCAGCACAGATGTATACAACCTTGTCGTCGGCCCTGGCTGTTGTCCAGGCAGGGGATACGATTGTGCTGTCGGCAGATGTTCATAGTGGTGGGGCATTTGCGTCAAATGTTCATGGTCTGCCCGACGCTCCAATCGTGATTCGTGGTGTGGATATGGACCGGACGATTATCCGCGGAGGGACGTCGGCCATGCAGTTGTCATCGATATCGTGGGTAATACTCGAGAACTTTACAGTTGAAGGTCAGACAGGGAACGGTATCAATATCGACGACGGTGGGTCGATTACGCAGCCGTCACATCACGTTACGGTACGTCAGGTTCGTTGCCGGGAGATGAATGCAACAGGGAATAACGATCTCCTGAAGTTGTCCGGACTCGATACCTTCGTTATTGAGCAATGTGTGTTTGAGAATGGAGCAGCAGGTGGTTCAGGGGCCGATTTGGTGGGCTGCCACGAAGGTGTGTTTCGCGAGAATACGTTTACTGCCCTCGGTTCAAATGCGATACAGGCCAAGGGCGGAACGAGTCACATTGTTATCACACAAAATCTGTTCACGAATTGTGGGCAACGTGCCCTTAATCTTGGTGGAAGTACGGGCCTGCAGTTTTTCCGACCAGCCGATGCTACCTATGAAGCCGCTGATATCCAGGTTCACGCAAATGTCTTTATCGGCAGTGTAGCTCCGATTGCCTACGTCGGGTCTACCCGTGTTGAGGTAGTAAACAACACTATCTTCTTTCCACAACGGTGGGCTCTTCGAATTCTCCAGGAAACGGTTGATATTACACGGTTCGTTCCGTGTGGAGATAATACGTTCGCGAATAACCTCATCGTAACCGATGGATCGATGGTAACACATTGTAATGTTGGTGCGAATACCGATGCCGAGAGTTTTCGTTTTCAGACAAACTGGTGGTACGATGTTGACAATCCAACGCGGACACCAAGTTTGCCGGTAACAGAGACAGGTAGTGTGTCGGGTCAGGATCCGCAGATTCAGAGTATCGTGAATCGTGATGGTCGGTTGGTAGCCCAGAGTCCGTTACGTGGTGCCGGAACGTCGTTTGGGTTTCTCACAACCGACGCTTCAGGCCGAGCCTGGTCACAGCCACCAAGTATTGGTGCGTTTGAGTATGCTTCAACGTCGTCTGTAACAGCAGGTGAGTCAGGACCAGTAGACAATCATGTCGTATTGTTTTCCAGAATGTCTGGAAACGCTCTTGTCCTACCGTCATTCGGTCAGTGGACTGTGTATGATGTATCCGGACGTCTTCTGGAGCGCGTGCAGTATGACCAACCTATGGTGGTCCTAACCGAGCATTGGCCCGCCGTCACCATTCTCGTCAAGCAGGGCACAGGCAACGGCGATAAACCGTGAACTCAGTCGTGTAAGCCCGCTGATAGGACGTGCCGTCAGATGAGAAGCACCTGGGCCGACAACCATGGTAAAGGGGCTACAAAGGGGCTTAGTCTGCTCAATGGTTTTTGTCTGAACGTCTTCAACGGGATCTCCATTCGGTGTAAACCGCTGAACCCAGAGTAGGTCCTTATGTGAAGGGATGGCAACGAGGATTTCCATCATACCACTGGCTACACAGACTTCTCGGGAGACGAGTGCAAGTGCATGTGAGGTTGACACGTTTACATGACGTATGTGATGTGGACTGCCAGGTAATTCCTGGGTAAGTCCCAGGGCATACGACATACCAATACGTGTACCGGTAAATGAACCAGGTCCAGCTGATACCGCTACGACGTCGACGGATGATAAAGTGACGTCGGCAAGACGCAGAGCGTCCTGGACAATCACCGACAGGACTTCATCATGGATGTTCTGCCGGAGTACATCAACAACACTCAGCAAACTCACACGATCCGATTCACGTGTTGCAATCGTAACACCACATGTGAGACCCGTTGTTTCAATGGCAAGAATGGTGGTCATGATGGTAGTGCTGCCGAGAAGTCACGAAGGACAAAGGGTGCGTCGTCACGTCGAGCAAGTTCAACTTCAATAAAGAGTCGTTTACCCTGCTGTACAAATCGTGCATTCCGCATCGACGTAACAATGGGTAACAGTTTTGGGAAGGCACCCTCATAATACGCCGTATTGGAGTCTGGTGGACATTCAATGCGTAACGTCGTATCACGTAACGTTACACGTGTAGCTCCAAGTGGTAATGCTGCAATTCGAATCTCAACGGCAAAGCGCAGTTCATCGGCTTCCGGAGGCAGGCTTCCAAACCGATCACGGAGTTCGGCAAAGACAGTGTCAACTTCCGTGACGTCTTCGGCATTAAACAGTCGTTTGTAGGCATCGTACCGGTCCGTGTCACCTGGGATGTAGGACTTCGGTAACAGCGCATCACGATCGAGTTCTATCGATACGTCTTCGTTCTCAAACGGTTTGTGCCCCTTTCGCCCCTTAACAGCAGTTCCAAACAACTCGGAGAATTCTTCCGTACGAAGTTCTGCCACGGCTTCGTCGACAATCTTCTGATAGAGCTCAAATCCCATATCGAGAATAAAGCCGGACTGTTCGCCTCCGAGGAGATTACCGGCACCACGAATCTCCATGTCGCGCATGGCGAGCTGGAATCCACTGCCGAGATCGGTAAACTCCTCAAGTGCCTGTAAGCGACGCAGCGATGTGCGCGACAAGGTGTAGACGGGTGGGATAACGAGGAAGCAGTATGCCTGTGTGTTACTCCGTCCAACACGTCCACGAAGCTGGTACAATTCAGCAAGACCGAAGTTGTCGGCATTGTGAATGATCATCGTATTGGCATTCGGAATGTCAAGGCCGGATTCGATGATCTTGGTGGCAATGAGGACGTCAAATCGGCGCTCAAGGAATCCTTCCATCACGTTCTCGAGGTGCTCTGACTCCATTTGTCCATGCGCTTCGGCTACCCGAAGACTTGGAACGAGCATACGGAGGTTACGAGATAGACGCTCAATTTCGCTGATCCTGTCAGTTACGACGAATGCCTGGCCACCACGCTCGAGTTCTCGTAAGAGTGCTTCACGTACTGTTTCGTCGTCCCATTCAAGAATTTCTGTTTGAACAGGCAGACGATTTCGTGGAGGTGTTTCAATCACGGACAAGTCGCGCGCACCCATTAGCGAAAAGTTGAGTGTACGCGGAATAGGTGTAGCTGTAAGTGTCAGCGTATCTACGCTCGCTCGTAAGGCACGAAGTTTCTCCTTGGCAGCAACACCAAATCGGTGTTCTTCGTCGATAATGAGCAACCCAAGTTGACGGAACACAACATCCTTACTTAACAATCGATGTGTTCCGATGATGATGTCAACATTTCCTTTGGCGAGTTGTTCCAGCGTTTCCTTTTGTTGGGCTTTTGACTTAAACCGCGAAAGAACGTCGACCTTCACAGGATATCGAGAAAGTCGGTCAGAAAACGTAACAAAGTGTTGTTGGGCAAGAATTGTTGTTGGTACAAGCACTGCAACCTGACGTCCTGCCTGTGCAGCCTTAAACGCGGCACGCACGGCCACTTCCGTCTTACCAAATCCAACATCACCACAGATCAGCCGATCCATAGGTGATGGTGACTCCATGTCGTGTTTTACTTCGGCCGTAGCACGTGCCTGATCAACGGTATCCTCGTATTGGAACGATGCTTCAAACTCTTTTTGCCAGACGGTATCCGTAGGATAGGCAAAACCTGGCATGGACTTGCGGCGAGCATACAGTTGAATAAGGTCGCGCGCAATGTCCTTGATCCGCTTTTTCGCCCGGGCTTTCCGACGTTCCCATTCTGCAGATCCGAGTTTGCTGAGTTTAGGAACAGAGCCCTCTTCACTGGCATACTTGGAGAGTTTATGAACGTAGTTGAGATGAACATAGAGGTGATCTCCACCATCAAATGTCATCTTCACACATTCCTGAGCACTACCTCCGATGATAATCGTCTCTAACCCGTCAAATCGGCCGATACCCTTGTCTTCGTGAACAATGTAGTCACCACGATGCAGCTGTTGGAGTTCCCGGAGGGAGATACCACCTTCACGACGTTTAACACGATGTTGTGCACGTTGGCGACCAAATACCTGATGTTCCGTAAAGACAGCAAGCTGTAACGACGGCCACATAAACCCATCGGTGAGTGCCGAAGCAACCCATCGTATCGATGAGATAAGTTTATGATAGGCCGTTGCACGTTCTGCTTCTTCATCGTCGAGATGATCGGTAAGATTCTCACACAGTTCACGAATACGTGATATGTTCTGTTTACCATCGGCACCAATCCATATCTCCGTACCACGTCGCCACAGACCGTCCGACGTTTTTAACAGCGCTTCAATACTTGCAGCAAAACCCGGCTGCATCTGTGTCTCAACGGTAACGTCAGGTTCACCAAGTGCATTGAGCCGGAGTACAGCTCCTGCGCTCAGACGTGTGACATCTGCCTCGGGAAAATGTGCGTAGATATCAGCCGAAACAACGTCAGGTCGTTCCAGAACAAGAACGGCAGTATCAGGTAGGTGATCGAGGACAATGGATTCCAGAACACCGTCATCCTCATGGAACACTCGTGCCAGGACGGAGACCGTTTCGAGTTCGCGAATGGACCGTTGTGACAGTGGTTCAAACTCACGAATCGACTCAATGGTATCACCCCAGAACTCTAACCGAAGTGGATTATCCCAGCCACTTGGAAAGATATCGATGATACCACCGCGCACAGCAATGTCACCAGGTTGGGCTACGTAGTCTGTGCGTTCAAATCCTCGAAGTGACAGTTCTGTTGTCAGCTCTGAAAAGTCGCGAACATCTCCCTTACTAAATGACATTGTGGCCGACGTGAGTCCATCTGCTGACGGGACATGCTGATACAACATGGATGCCGTTGTAACGAGCACACAGGGATCCGTCCCATGTAAACGCTGAATTGCATCGATGTGATCATGATGCAGGGCACCTCCACGAACAGCACTGCGTGTGGAAAGGGGACGTAATACGGCCACATTATCACGACCGAGCAACACCGAAAGGTCATGAGAGATGTCGTCGACGTCGCGGTCATCAGGCGTGACAACCACAAACGGTAATGAGCCCAAACGCCAGAGGGAGGCGATAACGAGTGCTCGTGACGAACCCACGACGGTCTTCATCGAGACCGAACGCTGTTCTGATAATGCTCTCGCAACGGTCAGCACGTCGTTTGACCGTTCAAGGATGGTTAGCAGTTTTTCGTAGTCGTTTCGCGTGGGCGGCACGTTGTAGGGGACAAGGTGGCGAACAAAATGGCGATCAAGGTCGTCAGCGAGTGGCTAACGACTGGCGTAAGACTACAAACTTACGCACTTCCGAAAGTGCGTAACTTTGTAGCCCGTTTTCAGTTCTTCACCCATCTATGTACCGCATCAAGTACCTTCTCGGCAGCATGGTGACCATCTTCAGTATGGTCTACTTCCTCTTTGGAGGAGTGGGGTGGTACATGGGTGACGCGTCGTTTACGGATATTCTGACGTGTTTTGTGCTCGGATCTGTCCACCTGGGTGGCGGATCGTGGATGCTTATCGCTAGTCTTCGTGACTATCGCCGCGAACGTCGGCGTGTAGATGCCATTATCCGGCATCTTATTAAATCCAACGGTGGCCGCGTTGTTGTGAGCGAACTCGCAAGTTTTGCCGAGATCTCGGAAGACGATGCGCGAGACTACCTCGAAAAACGTAGTACCAGTGATGTTGCCTTCGTCACGGAAGGTCGAAACGGTCACGACGTCTATTACTTCAGTCCCCAGTTCTGGTATAACTGATCCCTGCGGCCAGCGGTCATCGCTGATCAGGTGCTGAATCCTGTTTGGGTTGGTCCAGTTTTTGTAATTCCTTTACACGTCGCATACTGTCGATGTACGACCTCATGTGACGCTGACGTTCCATCTTTCGTTCATAACGTTCACACATTCCTCCGTTCAGAAAGAGGATAATCATGACGGTTATAAAGAAGACTGTCAGAAGGGGAATGGCAATGTTCTTGCGTTGCTGCGACATCACTTATGCCGTAGGTGTGCGGAAGGCAATGGCACACCACTCACTTTCCTGTAAAGCGTCGAGTACCGTGCAACCGAGAGCAAGGAAGGGTGCTTCCACTTCGTCAGCATCGTACTTGAGAATACCGCTGACAAGAATCACACCGCCTGGTTTAACACTACGGACAAAGGCCGGTGCATACGGAATGACAAGATGGCGATACAGATTGGCTGCCAATCCGTCACACGGAGTGAGTGTTGTCTCCTGGAGTTCCAGCTGGTCAATGGTAACCTTTTCTTCTACATTGTTCCGTACAACGTTCTCACGGGCATTCAGAATAGACCATTCGTTATTGTCGAAACCCCATGCTGATGCTGCACCTAGTTTGATAGCCAGAATGGCGAGTACACCCGTTCCTGTGCCAACGTCTATCCAGCGATCATCCTTCTGAACGTATTTCTCCATGAGCCGACACATCATACGCGTCGTAGCGTGATGTCCCGTACCAAATGACATCTTCGGCGTGATGATCAGTTTAAGTGGAGCGTCGACTTCATCAGCTCGCCACTCAGGCACAATGGCAATTCGCTCATTAACGATTACGGGGTCAACAGACTTCTCCCACTCTGCATTCCAGTTCTGATCTTCTTCGGTGCCGAGTTTTGTGATGTGTGCACGAACGCCTGCGGCTTCGAGATCGGCAACGATGGCTGCCTCATCACCGTCGTGCCAATCCTTTTGGTCCAAACATATCGTGAGTTCATCCACGGCTTCTTCGACGCCGATAACGGGCCAAAGGGAGAAGACGGCTGTGGCAACTTCAAACTGTTCTTCGGGGATGGCAATGCTGAGAAGGACGTATCGTGTCATGGGGCAAACCTACGGTCAACGGGAGAAACGAGCTTTAAGATCATCAACACTAAACGTTGGACGCTGGTCACGACCTTGTTTTCCGCCACTTTTTCCACGGTCACGTCCTTCGGCCTCGAGCTTCATGGTAAGAGCAATACGCTTAAGTCGAACGTCTACTTCAACAACCCGTACACGCACAACCTGACCAACCTTCACAACGTCCTTAGGATCCTTCACAAATCGGTTAGACAATTGGGAAATGTGGACGAGACCATCCTGATGGACTCCAATGTCGACAAACGCACCAAAGTTGGCAACATTCGTTACCACACCTTCCAGCTCCATACCAACGGTGAGATCGGTTATCTCCTTCACACCTTCGGCAAATTGTGCATACGTAAACTGAGCCCGAGGATCACGTCCGGGCTTTTCCAGTTCTGCCACAACGTCACGTAACGTTGGCTCGCCGATACCGTCACCAACATACCGTTTTACATCAAGGGAGCGAATTCGCTCTGGAACCGACGTAATCCGTTCCAGTGGAACGTCGAGATCCTTGGCGATTCGCTCTACGAGTTGATACCGTTCCGGGTGAACGGCCGAGGCATCAAGGGGATTCGATCCACCTCGAATACGAAGGAATCCTGCGGCTTGCTCAAAGGTCTTGGGACCAAACTTGGGAACCTTTAACAAATCTTGTCGAGACGTAAATGGACCGTTGGCGTTACGATAGTCAACAATACTCTTGGCCAGTGATGGCGTAAGACCAGAGACAAACGATAACAACTCACGTGAGGCCAGGTTGAGGTCAACACCGACATAGTTCACACACGATTCCACGGTCTCATCGAGTTTATTTTTCAGGGCCTTTTGATCAACATCGTGTTGATACTGTCCAACTCCAATCGACTTCGGATCAATCTTTACGAGTTCTGCCAGCGGATCCTGAAGACGACGGGCAATACTGATCGCTCCTCGAATTGTGAGGTCAAGATCTGGAAACTCAGCCGACGCAACTTCGGAGGCACTGTAGACACTCGCGCCGGCCTCACTGACCATAACGTGGACCGGTTTTGATGTCCCTTCTGGAAGCGCAGAAAGTGTCTCCTCAACAAAGGCCTGTGTTTCACGTCCAGCCGTACCATTTCCCACAGCAATAAGTTCAATGGAATACTTGGAAATCAACTGTGATAGTGTAACGGCGGCCTCATGTTTTTGACGATCACTGCCGGCAGTAGGGAAGACGGTAGCATATTCCACAAACCGTCCCGTCCCGTCAACAACGGCAATCTTACATCCAGTCCGAAACCCCGGATCAATACCAATGACGGGCTTCATACCTGCTGGTGGAGCAAGCAGAAGTTCTCGCAGGTTCGCACCAAACGTTGCGATCGACGTTTCGTCGGCAAGTTTTTTGCGATCCATCCGCACATCGGTGATGAGCGAAATCTTTAACAAACGCTGCCACGTGTCCTTTGTACAAGCCGACAGAAATTCGATAAGGGGCACATGGGGCGAAAGGATAACCTTGGTGCGCAGATAGTCGAGAACAGCGTCCTCATCAATCTCAATGGAAACAACAAGGATGTTGTCGGCCTCACCACGGCGCATAGCGAGCATTTGATGAGCTGCAATTGATGCGACAGGAGCACGAAAACCATCATAGGCATCAAACTTGGTCGGGCCTTCGGGAACATCTGAGCGTTTCCTGGAAACAAAGACACCATCGCGTACGATGACTGCGCGAAGTGTTTGCCGAATCTCGGCACGTTCGGCGAGTTCTTCTGCGAGAATATCTGAAGCGCCGGCGAGAGCCGTTGATACGTCGTTAACGTCACGCGAAGGATCTACAAACGCGGCAGCAAGGGCCGACAGATCAACAGCTGGACCGTCAATAACATTTGCTTGTCGAATCTGATCGGCAAGAGGTTCAAGTCCACGTTCCTTTGCGATCGTAGCTCGTGTTCGACGTTTGGGTCGGTAGGGGAGGTAAAGATCCTCAAGTTCCGTCTTCGAAGACGTCGCCAAGATTTTGGCCTTGAGCTCAGGAGTGAGTTTCCCTTGTTCTTCAATCGAGGCGAGAATTGTACTCCGACGTTCTTCCAGTTCAGTGAGGTAGTCAAACCGATCCTTTAACGTTCGCAACACAATCTCGTCGAGCTCACCAGTCTTTTCCTTCCGGTAGCGAGCAACAAACGGAATTGTTGCTCCTTCGGAAAACAGCGCAAGAGTGTTGCTAACCTGCCACGGTTGAAGGCGGAACTCCGAGGCAAGTAATGAAGGGATATCGATCATGGCGAGAGAAATTGGAAGTAGTTTCGTAACGAATGAGCTGAGGTGATCAACTCGCGGGACGCGAATCTATGAGGAAGCGATGACGGAAGAACAACGTGAACGCGCACGAAAAATCCACATGGTCGTCATGGACGTCGATGGCACGTTAACCGATGGCGCTATGTACTACTCTGCAGAAGGGGAAGCCATGAAACGGTTTGACACCCGAGATGGTATGGGCCTCACGCTACTTCGGCGTGCTGGATACCGATTGGCCATCATCACAAGTGAGCAGAGTCAAATAGCACAAAAACGTGCAGAAAAACTTCGCATTGACGACGTCATTTGGGGCTCACACGATAAAACCACGTCCTTAAAGGAACTTGCACGCAAACATTCGTTAGCCCTTGAATCCATTGCGTATATTGGTGACGACGTGAACGACGAACACGTTATGCGCCTCTGTGGTTTAACGGCCTGTCCATCAGATGCAGCTGCCGTTATCCGAAACACGGCACACGTCTGTTGTACGTCAAGGGGCGGGCATGGAGCAGTTCGGGAGTTTGCCGAGATGATTCTCACCGCAAACGGTCACCCGGTGACGCTCACAGAGAACTGGTCGTAACATTAGAACTGGACATAACCACTCACATGAAGGAGTCCGACATGGAATCACGCGAAAACACCTATGCCAAGGGATTTATCCTCGGAGCAGTAGTCGGCGGAGCCGTCGGAGCCGTTGTTGCCTTACTCTTTGCACCAAAAAGTGGTCGCGAATTACGTCGTGATATTGCAGACCGTGGTGAAGAGTTGTACGACAAGGCACAGAAGTACTTCACAAAGGAAGAAGAACGTGCAGACGACATGGTCAACGAAGGCCGTATCCGTGCTGAGCGTATCGTGACCAGTGCTCGTGCTCAGGCAGAGTCACTCCTGTCAAATGCCGAACAAGTTCTGCGTGACGCCAAGGGCCGCGCGCAACAAATGAAAGAGTCTGTTCAGGCCGGAGCCCACAAGGTTGCCGATGCAGCCAAGGCAGGAGCCGAAGCATTTAAATCCGAACTGTAAGTCATGGATCCCATCTTTCTCGTTCTCGGCAGCGTTACACTCATTGCCGTTGCCGTACTCTGCATTGTTGGTGTTGTCTTCTTGCTTGATGCAAAACGACAGCTGGCCCGTGTTGTAACGGTAACGGAATCGGCTGGTCGAGACATCAGCGAGTTACGGAAAGCGCTCGATCCCGTGTTAACAGAAGCACGGACAACGCTTGTCCGAACGACGGAAACGTTGGAGCGAATTGATGTTCAGCTCGACAAGGTTGGCAAGGGTGCTGATGTGTTTAAGGACATTGCAGAAGACGTCCGCGCCATCGAACAGCGCGTAGTGGCAAAGGTTGCTGGGCCAATCGATGACATTACGGGTCTGTTTGCCGGTACAGTAAAGGGTATCACAACCTTTATCCGGAAACTCGGTGCGTCGTAACGCGAATTACTTCTCGTAATTACATCTCGTGACTACTTCTCGAGTTTGACGCCATACTTTTTGACTAACACGCGGACTTCATCGTAGTCCATATCGCGTGCCGGTACAAAGCCTTCAACGGAGGCAATCTTCATGAGAGACTCCTTACCTTGTGGAGTTGTCTGAAAGGCGAGTAGGGCAGCGATGATTTTCTGTTTCATGTCCTCCGGTAGGTCGGCACGAACCACAACAGGATCGTTGGGAATCTCTTCCGTTAACGACAGAATCTTCACTGTGGAGAAGATATCGGGATATTCCTTTGAGACCTTGGCACGTGCATCAAGAATCTCACCGGTGATCTTATCTGGTGGTGAATAAAACACAGCACCAGCATCAACATCCTTTTGATAGACCTTTAACACAACCTGATTGTGTCCCTTCGCAAACACTTCTTCAGCCGGCTCTACACCTGCCTTACGCAGCAGCTCCTTCGGATAGATATAGCCGCTTGTTGAAGATGGATCTACATAGGCAATAGACTTCCCTTGTAGATCTTCAATACGGTGGATACCAGCGTCGGCACGCACGATGAATTCACCACGGTAACTCTGTTCACCATCCCGTCGCACCACCTTGAGTCGGGCCTGAGCACGATACTTTGAGTGTGCGAGTAGATAGGAAAACGTATTCATAATGGCCACATCGGCGCGTGCCGTACCGAACGACTCGACAACGGCGATGTAATCATTGGGAACTGTCACGCGAACATGATATCCCGTTGATTCGGTCAGATACCGTGCAAGAACGTCACCACTCTGGATGATCTCACGCGCGTCAACTGACGGCGTCAGCATCACACGAATCGGGTTCTCGGCCGAGCCCAATGATCGATCATGAAACAGTGGTCGAATCGTGAGCCAGCCAAGGGCGAGCAGGAGGATGGTGAGGTAGAGGCGGGACATTCGTATTTTCGTGGCTTCTCTGAAGTAGACAAACCTACGAATCGCCGTTCATCACTGAGGACATCATGAACATTCACGAATACCAGGCTAAGGAACTTCTGCGACGCCACGGCGTGCCAGTACTTCGCGGCAAGGCTGTTTTCAGCGCTGCCGATGCCGGCGCCGTTGCCTATAATGACTTTGTACAGAAGGGCGTTAACGTCCTTGTTGTCAAAGCGCAGATCCATGCCGGTGGTCGCGGAAAGGGGACAGTTGAGAATCCCACAACGGGTGCTCCGATTGAGCTCTTTGGTAAGCAGCTCCGCGGTGTGACGGTGATTACGGAAGGCAACCTTGCAGACCGTGCTTATCAAGTTGCTGATGGATTACTCAACAACAAGCTTGTAACGATTCAGACCGGTCCAGAAGGCAAGATCGTTCGTCGCGTCTTTATCGAAGAAGGTTGTGACATCGGTCACGAGTACTATTGCTCAATCCTGCTCGACCGTCAAACCTCCCAGAACATCGTCATGGTCTCCACCGAAGGTGGTGTTGATATCGAAGAGGTTGCCGAACATTCACCGGAAAAGATCATCAAGGAGTGGATTGATCCACTCACAGGTTTCCGTGGTTTCCAGGCACGTAGGCTGGCCTTTGGACTTGGACTCAGCGGTGCTGCTTTTAAGAGCTTTGTAGCGTTTATCCAGAAGCTGTACACAGCGTATGAAGCCCTTGACTGTAGCATGTTGGAAGTAAACCCTCTTGTTGTGACCAAGGGTGGAGACTTTATCGCCCTGGACGCCAAGATTAACATCGACGATAACGCCCTCGACCGTCATCCTGACATTGCTGAACTCCGTGACACATCGGAGGAAGACCCACTTGAAGTTGAAGCTGGTAAGTACAACCTCAACTACATCAAGCTCGATGGTAATGTGGGTTGTATGGTGAACGGTGCAGGCCTTGCCATGGGCACCATGGACATCATTCAGCTGGCTGGTGGTAAGCCTGCCAACTTCCTCGACGTGGGTGGTGGAGCGAATGTTGAGCGTATCGCTAACGCCTTCCGCATCATGATGTCGGACCCACACGTTGAAGCCGTCCTCATCAACATCTTTGGCGGTATTGTCCGTTGTGACCGTGTAGCCAATGGAATCCTTGCAGCCCTCGAGCAGGTGAAGGTAGACGTGCCCGTTATCGTCCGTCTGGATGGTACCAATGCCGAAGAAGCACGGGAAATCCTTCGCAAGTCTGGACTCGACTTCCTCGTTGCTGCAACACTCCAGGACGCAGCCGACAAGGTAACGGTAGCACTGAGCAGATCGAAGCAACCAGTAGCGTAAGCTACTGGTTAGCGGCATTTCTGCCCCTTTTCAGCCCCTTTCATAGCGGATATAATCGGCATTATGTAAAGTACGTAATGCCGATATCTCTCCCCTGATTGTTGACCCGACCATTTACCACTGCACCTGACCGATTAGCGCGGACACCTACGATGAACACCGACAAGCTTTACACGAATTCGATGCTGGCCGTGATTATCGTTACGGCTCTTACGCGCCTCACTCCACACTGGCCAAACTTTACGCCCGTTGTGGCCGTAGCTCTGGTTGGTGGCGCTCTGCTATCGAAGCGCTGGTTAGCGAGTATCACTCCACTCGCTGCCATGGTCCTCAGTGACCTTGCCCTCGGTCTTGTGTATGGTGACGGCTGGGCATGGCACGGTACAACACTGTATGTCTATGGTAGCGTTGCACTTGCAACGTTTATCGGATGGTCCATGCGAAATACTTCACCAATGCGCCAAACACTCGTTGGTGGCACACTTGCCTCGGTTTTATTCTTCCTCATTACGAACTTCGGCGTATGGTACGGAAGTTCAATGTACTCGCAGGATCTATCTGGTCTTACAATGTGTTACGCCGCTGGCCTTGCATTCTACGAGAACTCAGGCAACTTCCTCTTAAACGGTGTTGTGTCCACCTGGATGTTTATGGCTGCCCTGTTCGGAGCCTCAGCCTTGATTCGTCGTCGTGTGCAGCGTGCCGTGGCACAACGCAGCACGCACTGATTCCTACGAACCTGTCTTGAGTTACGTCAGACGGTTGGATCTGTCGTAGACTAAAGAACAAAGACTACGTGACGTGCTACCGAAGTAGTCGGTAGCGGTTGGAATTGACAAGTCTAGGAGAGTTATGTTTGGGTGTGACGTCCAATCGTATCTCATACGTACTCTATTGGACTGTCTGTAACCTCTTCATTAGTTTGATGAGTGTCACAGCAGCTAGGTCCCAATCATCTTCCGTCCTTCCTGTACCGGACGGAGCAGATGCTCGATGGATGGTGATGTTTGACACAGGAGAAGGAGTCTTTCTTGATGATACGGGGTCTGCATATGTTACGCAGAACGAGTGGCTCACTTGGGAACGAGTCGTTCCACCGAATGTAGACAGCAACTTTGTCTTCGTTCCACGAGATATTGATACAGCAGGAAACGGAAACGTCTTTATCGTTGGACTGCTTTGGAAACGCGGCAACTGGAGTTATGATAGTACCCTTACGTACGCGATAAAAAGTACCGACCGAGGCCGGACGTGGGTTGAGATTGGCGAGAGAGATATTGGACGCTGGAACTCAATCTCATTCGGCTCAGATACCACAGGAGTTGCACTTCGAGAGCTCTATTCCCCATTAAGCCGAATCGTCTCAGCACGTTGTGTTTTGATTCACGACCTACAATTCGACAGTGTCACATTGGGATATGAGTATGGTCAACAACGCACGTTTAATGGCGCCTGTGTTACCTCTAACAATCGATATCCGCAGAATCCTGCCCATGTTGCCCATATCGACGACTCAACTGTTGTCATCACGGGATTCTCTCCGTGTCTGATTCACTCTGAGTTCAGCTCGTCGGGAATGTGGATGTATACCCTCGTATCACGAGACTATGGGCGTCAGTTTTTCCGCTCTGATGGTGCAAGTAACGCTAACGAGGTTTACCGCGATATGAAACCTCCATATGTGAAAGCCCGAAAGTATAACTATCACACATGGTCCGGTACGGTATTCCCACAAGCGTATCGTTCGACACGGGATGCTGGACAAACATGGCGTACTCATGAGTTGCGTTGGAGTTACGAGCAACGGGATGTTGTAACAACGATCGGGAATCACTCACTCTATCCGCTCGGCAATAATTTGATTCTCATTATGGATTTCGTCACGAATGATGGTGTCGAAACAATGAGGTTCCTTCGGTTTAATATGCGAAGTCAATTGACTGATCGACTTACGGTAGACAATGTGTGGGAATACGATAGCAGGCACTACTACCGATTTAGGTGGTTAACAGCGTATGATCAAGGACGAAAAGGCATTGTTGGTATCGATAAGTATACTCCGTTTGGTGAATACAGGCTCGAAGGAAGAGACTTCCTCATTGTTCACTTTGACGAGCCGACAAATTCTCATGAAGATACAGTTACGAACGATCCCATTGTTTCACGTCGAGAAAACGTCGTGGAAATCATAGCCAAAAACAAGGGTATTGAGGATGCTGCTGTATATACGCTCCTGGGTCAAAGAGTGAGCACGATACTTCACTCTGAGCGTGAAAAGGTATACACTCTTGAGACGTTTGACGTTGGAAATCTACCGTTGATCATCAATGTTCGATTCTCTGATGGAACGGTCGTTACAAGACTAATTCAGTAATGTCCCATAATTCTACAATATATCGCCTGTGTGACTTGCTGATTGAATTCTTCGTACGTTCCATGATTGTCGTTGGTCTTGGTATCATGTTTGAAAGCCACGATGTATGCGCACAGTCTGTTCGTACCTATCCCGTTCCCGAATTGTCATCGGTATCATCAGTCGTAATGTTTACGACTGGTGAAGGGGTATTTCTGGATGATACAGGATCAGTCTATCAAACGGCAAATGAATGGTCCACGTGGCGTCGAATTCAACCTCCGAATGTTGACAGCACACATCGTTTTGTTCCGCAAGATCTAGATACGTTTAGGAATGGCTCGATTGTTATTGTGGGATATCTCATGCCACGTTCTGACGAGGTTCCTAAGAGATCGATCACATATGCAATGAGCAGCGGTGATCGTGGTCAAACGTGGACGGAAATCGGCCAGCGAGACACAGGAAAGTGGATCTCAATCGCATGTGGAGATTATCCGTTTGGCATTGGACTGCGAGAACTGTATCACCACGACGATCTGCTTCAAGTGTCATCTCGTGTGCTAGAATTCTTGACGTCTGATCTGAGTTACTTGTATCCATGGGGAACTGAGTATGGTCCAAACCGATCCTTCAGTCTCCGATGTAATAGACTACTCTTTCAAGCACAGAATCCTGCACGTGTGCACAGAATTGATACAACAACGTTCGCTATTGTTGGATACCAACCATGTTTGTCAGGCGAGGGCAATCAGCCAGAGGCAATTACATCCTATATGCTCGTGAGCAAAAACTATGGAGCAACATTCTGGTTTACCGATTCAATTGTAGATCGCATTTCAATGGAAATACTGAGTAATCCCCTCCGATGTAAGGTGTTTCGGTTTGACGATACCATTTGGTCCGGAATCGCGACAACTTCTCAGACGAGGTCGACATTTGATGGAGGCAAATCCTGGGGAGAACACACGATCTCTGTTGATCCAGATAGTTCAATCGTCACGTTGCCTATCGGATCTCCTATGATGTATCCATTTGGACAAGGGAAAGCGTTGGCACTAGACCGAAACGTTGTTGATGGCTCTACCGTCATTCGTTGCACGAAGGTAGATCTTCGAACAAAGAATGTCAACGTGGTAGGTACCGAGTTTATACTTGAAGAAGACGACAGCGTATCATATTCATACGAGATAGTATGCGTGTATGATAGTCTCCGAAAGTGTTTAATCGTAGTTGACAGATACTCCCCTTATGCCCGGGAAAAGCTTATTGGGCGTGAGTTCGTAGTTGTCACATTGCCAGCATCATCAAATGATACGTTACCTCCGTCGCGAGACGATGGAGCGAAGTCAGTTCACATCAGCCGAGAGGACGGTATACTACGAATACAATCATCTAGTGTAAAGATATCTTCGTACGCCGTGTATACACTTATCGGCGAACAGCTCATAACGCAGAATGTCGACACAATGACGACTTCCCTATCCACAAAATCGTTAGCCGTTCAACCAATCTACGTTTGCATTTCGTTGGTTGATGGATCCTATTCGTGCCAGTTAGTTCTTTGATACAGTAAAGGGGCCAAAGGGGCAACCTTATCGAGTTACGGCGTACGTGTTGTCCAATCCCGAAACCCACGCGACATGGCTGACCATGCTGGTTTACCTTGTGGACTAAAGCCGTCTGGGCCCTCGTTCTGTTTACGAGGATCGGTGTAGACCTTCCACCAGAATATTCCTGCAAACCACCGTTGACCATAACAGGCACGAGCTAACGCTTCATAGGCCTGTCGCTGCGCTGATGTGTCCGTACGTCGAGATGAATGTTCTGGCCATTCCCACGATGCCCACGTCGTACGCTCCATACTGCGGAAGCCAGCTTCCGTGAGCACAATACGCCGGTTGTTGCGAGAGCTCAGTTTCTGAAGTCGACGTGTGACGTTGGCCCATCCGCTATCAAGATCAGCGTCCGTTGGATGATCGGCCCTGCTGAGTGATGGATAGATGTTCACACCAATAACCGATAACTGATCTGCAAACGGAAGTGTTTCTGCCTCGTCGATGCCGTGACATGCATACGTGATTGGACCCTTGTAGACCGTACGCAGTGTATCAATGAGACGCCTCCATTCGGCTGCATATCCACTGAGTTTTGGTAGCTCGAGTCCAATGCAAAACAACTCGGCTCCACCATCGCGCGCATATGCAGCACAATCACATAGCCACTGCGTGTACGAACGGAAGAAGGCAGCTCGTCGAATACTGTCGTTGTGGACAATATCACCTGTCCACTTCTTTCTCGACCAGAAGTCCATCGACCAGATGTAGGGTTTCACAAAGACGCGGAGTCCGGCCGACCTCGCAGCACGTATTCCAGCGACGTAATCGCGCCGTGACCATCGTGTCCAGGCAACAACAGTGTCGTCAATGTTATTCAGGAAACCACACGGCGTGATGGCAACCCACTCAACGCCCGCAGCAGCAGCTGAGTCGTAGAGTTGTTGAGCTTCCTTTGACGTGTAGTCAGGAAAGTCGTCTGCTACCGTTACGCCCTTGATGTGAACGGTGTCCTCATACCGGAGAGGTCGATCAACATAACGTCGCTGTTCCCCTTCCGACGGTGTACACGCACACAGAAGAACGAGACCCAGAATCACGGACAGGATGTAGTGCACATTGGCTGTTGTGATCATAGTTCCGTGGTCTTCTGCTTGTTTACAACCCGGCAATTCCAGTAACCGTGGTGTATTTCAGGACGTGCTTTTTCTCGGGATGCAGGCGTTGATACTCTACATTGAGCGCAACAGCGGCCTCATGGAATCCACACAGGATAAGTTTTAGCTTGTTAGGATACTCAGAGATGTCACCGACGGCATAGATACCTTCAACATTTGTGCGATACGTTGTAGGATCAACGTTGATGGCATTCTTATCGAGTGAAAGTCCCCAGTCGGCGATCGGACCAAGTTTTGGCGACAGTCCAAAGAGTGGAATAAAATGGTCAACGTCCATCTCAAAGGTTGACTTGTCATTTCTCTCAACCACAACACTCTGAAGTTGTCCATCACCGATTAACCCGGCAACCTGAGCATCGGTATGCATTCGGATCTTTCCAGCATCAGCAAGTGCTTGTGCCTTAGAGACGGAATCAGGTGCCGCGCGAAATGATTGGCTGCGGTGAACAAGTGTCACCTCCGAGGCAATGTCTGCGAGCACGATTGTCCAGTCAAGTGCTGAGTCTCCCCCACCACCAATAATCACACGTTTGCCACGATAGAACTCCGGATCGCGAATGATATACTCAACTCCGCGATCTTCAAAGTCTGTGATATTCCCAATCATCGGCTTCCGTGGCTCAAAACAACCAAGTCCACCAGCGATGAGGATGGTTGATCCTTCAATCGACGTTCCACGGTGCGTTGTCACCCGAAAACGTCCACCATCGAGTCTCTCAATCGTCTCTGCTCGTTCTCCAAGTGTAAACTCAGGATGGAACGGCTCAATCTGTTTCATCAGATTGGTAATGAGGTCACCGGCAAGGACACTCGGATAACCGGGAATGTCATAGATCGGCTTCTTCGGATAGATCTCGGCACACTGTCCACCAGGGATTGGCAGATAGTCAACTAGATGACATTTCATCTTGAGAAGACCGGCTTCAAAAACAGAAAAGAGGCCACAAGGGCCCGCGCCGATGATTATGACATCCGTAGAGTGTGTTGCAGACATGGTCAGGTGGTGGTTCTGATGAATGGGCAAGACAACAAAGTTACGACGTTGAGGATTCCCGAACGTCCGACCATGAGAGGCCGTTTCGCATTTCAAGGAAGGCCGACAGGCCGCCGGCAAGGAGTGCTACACCATAGTTCACCACCCAGGCCAGGACACCAAAGGCGAGCGCTGAACTGTCATCCACGCCGTGAATCCGTACGAGAGCTGCCTGGGCAAAACCCTGATAGATTCCTAGAGCACCCGGTGTTGGTGCAATCGTTACGCCGACCGAAATGATAACAAGCATCACGGCAGCGTCAAGAAAGGTCGTGTGAAGTTCTGGCTGAAATGGTATTGCCTGAAGCAGAATGTAGAGCGGTAAGATGTAGAGTGACCATAACAGTATGGTCTCTACAATTGCGCGTAACCACAGAGAAGGACGGCGTAAAATCGACGTTCCCCGGTGGAGTCCGTCAAGAACTGACACGATTTTTGTTGTGACACGAGGTCCCAGCGGACGCAACAACTGCGTTACAACACGCTGGCCCGCGTCCGTAAAGGCAACAATTGCCACGATGACAGCAAGTACCAGGGCGGGTAGCCCCATACCGTAGGTGATTACATCTGTTGAAAGAGATGGTATTGCAGCGGAGAGTTGTGCCCCTTCAAAGAGCAGGACAAGGCCAATTCCAAGGAGTAACGTTAAGACGTCAAGCAGTCGTTCAACGATGACGCTTGCCAGAGATGTTGACACGGAAATACCGGAGCGTTTTGCAAAGACCCACGGACGGATCACTTCCCCACTCCGAGGTACAATCGTGTTCGCAGCATATCCAATCATCACGGCATTGTAGGCCGTTCCTAAAGAAAAACTCTGTGATGATTCGGTGAGCATTGTACGCCAGCGAGATGCGCGTACAACGTGACTCAGCAAGATGATGGGAACACAGAGTAAAATGATGATTACATCAGACTGGCCTATGATAGAAAATGTTAAGGACAGGTTTACACCCGACAGAACCCACCATAGCGCTCCAATGAGTACAGCTGTGGCAAGTAAAACTCGAATAACGTGGCGAGCTCTCACGTTGATTTCGCCGTGCGACGGCGCTGTACACCAATGCCGTGTTCGGCATAGAATCGTTTCAGGGACTCACCGGTGTGAGATCCCGTTGTACCTGCAACCTGTTTTGGTGTACCCGTTGCAATGATGTTACCACCGCGTGCTCCACCCTCTGGACCAAGGTCAACGATCCAGTCCGCATGAGCCATAACGTGGACATTGTGCTCGATGATGACAACAGAGTGGCCACGATCAACCAGGTTGTCAAGTGCTGTTAACAAGGCCGATACATCGTGGACGTGAAGGCCAGTTGTTGGTTCGTCAAAAATGAAGAGTCTTGGTCCGTCCGACGTTGCATCAAGGTGTGCAGCCAGCTTAATACGTTGTGCTTCCCCACCACTAAGGTGGGTTGATGGCTGACCAAGTTTGACGTACCCTAGGCCAACCTGGCGGAGGATGCTCAGTTTCTGGACGATGCGATTCTGATCCTCAAAAAGTGTAATTGCTTCGTCGACGGTCATGTTCAGAACGTCAATGATTGAAGCATTTCGGTAAAGGATCTGTTTTGCTTCTCGTTTGTACCGACTACCGCCACATGCTTCACATGGTAGTTCAATGTCGGGCAAAAACTGCATCTCAATGGTGACGGTGCCCGCACCTTCACACGTATCACAACGTCCACCCGTGACGTTAAAGCTGAAGTGCCCTGCTTTCCAGCCCAGCTGTTTGGCTGCTTGTGTTGAAGAGAACACGTCACGAATCAGGTCGAAGGTCTTGGTATAGGTCGCAGGAGTTGAACGCGATGACCGACCGATTGGAGACTGGTCAATCATTTCCACACCATCAATCGCATCATACCCTTCGATACCCGCACACGTGCCAGCTTCCGTTGTAGCTCCGCCAAAGATTCTCTGCAGGCCGGCGTGTAAGACGTCGTGGACAAGAGTAGACTTACCAGATCCCGACACCCCGGTTACAACCGTCATTGTTCCTAGCGGAACATGAAGGTCGTCTCCCTTTAAGTTGTGGTGTACCGGAGCACGTACTACGATTTCTTTGCCGTTACCCTTACGGTATGCAGTTTTTACGCTGACCGTACGACGTGCTGTCAGGTAGTCAGCAGTGAGCGATGTTCCATGAGACATCATCTCCTGAATCGATCCGCTAAAGGTTATGGAGCCGCCGGCTTCGCCGGCAAGGGGCCCAATGTCGATAACGTGATCAGCCGTACGAATGACGTCGAGGTCATGCTCAACAATAACAACTGTATTACCAAGTGAACGTAATCGCTGCAGGATATTGAGTAACCTGTCCGTATCACGCGGATGGAGTCCAATACTCGGCTCGTCGAGTACATACAACGTACCAACAAGAGCACTACCGAGAGACGTTGCAAGATTGATACGCTGAGATTCGCCACCAGAGAGAGTATGTGATAACCGGTCAAGTGTGAGGTACTCCAAACCAATATCACACAATAACTGAAGTCGACGTCGAATCTCCAGCAGAATCTGCCCTACCGTTAACTCTTCTGTTGGTGATAGTTGAAGTGAGTCAAAGTGTTCGCGGGCTGCAGCCAAGGTCAAGTTGACAACTGCAGGGATGTTGAGTTCACCAACGTAAACTTGACGTGCAGCTGTGCGGAGTCGTGAGCCATGGCAGGCATGACATCGTGTAAAACCACGGTATCGACTCAGCATCACTCTGTAATGTGTCTTGTAGGACTTTTCTTCAAGCATGCGGAAAAATCCATCTACACCGATGTATTCACCAGCGCCTGCCATAATTGTATTCATCTGCGCCTCCGTCAGGGAATACAACGGCTTGTCAACTGGTATACCAAGTCGTGTCGCCTCCCGTAACAAGGATCGCAGGTGCATCCCATACGTTTCACCCCGGAAGGGATGAATGGCACCGCGACGAAGACTCAGCGACCGATCAGGAAAAACAAGATTTTCATCGATACCAACACTTCGTCCGAATCCCTGGCATACGGGACATGCACCAAAGGGATTGTTAAACGAAAAAAGGCGTGGTTCCGGCTCGATATACTGTGTACCCGTCTGTGCGCTTTCAAACTTCGATGAGAACCAGCGATCTTCACCTGACGTCAGGTTACGAATAAGGATTCTTCCCGAACCGGCTTCAAATGCCGTTTCCAACGAATCCGTCAGCCGTGTACGCGATTCATCATCATGACGCATCACAAATCGGTCAACAAGTACATAGACCGTTTCTGCACCGATTTCGATAAAATCGTCGAGGTCCGTTGGTGTCGTTGACGCCCCAACAACGACTCTCGAAAACCCTCGAGCACGTAGTCCATCACGCACATCTGTTACATCTGCATGTTCCGTTGGTAACGGATACATGACGTACAGACGTGTCCCCTCGGTTAGTTGAAACAGCACCTCGGCTACAGATGTTGGCGAATCCTTCCGTATAACCTCCCCTGTATCCTTGTCGATGACGACACCAATTCTTCCGTAGAGCAACCGCAGATAGTCATAGATTTCCGTCGTTGTGCCAACCGTCGACCGAGGATTCTTCGTAAACGTCTGCTGCTCGATGGCAACGGCTGGAGGAAGACCTGTAATCGAGTCAACATCGGGTTTATTCATTCGATCGAGAAACTGTCGGGCATATGCCGACAAACTCTCCACAAACCGGCGCTGTCCTTCGGCATAGAGAGTATCAAAGGCAAGGGACGACTTTCCAGAACCGCTGAGTCCGGTGATTACCGTAAGAGCCTGACGAGGAATGTCGACGTCAACATTTTTCAGATTGTTCACCCGCGCACCACGAACGCCAATCATCCGCTTAGTGCCGGTTGCGGACGTCTTTTTCATCGATTCTGGCGTTGATTCTGGCGGCTTGGAAACTCGTGAGGAAGGGGGCATAAGGGGGCTAACGGTGAAGGGCAAGCAACAAAACTACCGAACTCAAAGGTTCGACCCATCTTGGCATGGCACTTGCTTAGTGTCAAATGATTCCGTAATTTGGAAGTCTTGTTCAAACCCCTTCTGGCCTGGAGTCCCATTACAATGGCTCGTCGATGTGAACTGACCGGTGTTGGCGTTATGTACGGCAACAATGTATCGCATGCGAATAACCGCACGCGTCGCCGGTTCCTCCCCAATCTGCAAAAGAAACGTATCTGGGTGCCTGAAGAAGGCCGCTGGGTAACCGTGAAAGCAACTGCAAGCGCCCTCAAGACGCTTGACAAGATTGGCTACACGGCTATGAAAAAGCGTTTGCAGAAGTAAGGAGTCGTTAGACATTTCGAAAAAGGTCGCCGTGTGCGACCTTTTTTCGTTTCCATTTCACCACGAAGATTGCGTCTCGTTCGTCGTCAGCCCCTGATGCACGTCATTCGTTCGCTCGTAACCCTCACCCTTGTCCTCACGGCACTCCCCATTGTGGTTTGTGCCCAGGAAGATTCCGTGCTTCGCAAGAAAAAAGCACGCGAGGCCTTCATTAACGGTACATCGTTACAGTTACAAGGTGAACGTCACGCTGAGGCCGTGCTCGAGTTCCAAGAGGCACTTCGATACGATTCGTCGGCAACGATCCTCACAGCGATGGCTCGGTCGTACTACGCATTACGTCGTACAGAAGCAGCCATGGATGCTGTTGATGAAGCACTCCGAAGGGATGCACGACTCGCCGATGCATGGGAGCTCAAGGCCGATATGCTTGTAGATATGGGACGGTATGATGATGGTCTTGCGGCCTACGAGCGTATTCGTGGTCTGAATCCTTCCAAACGTCAACTCTACACACTCGGCAGACTCTATGAACCACGCGATGCTCGCAAGGCAATCGATGTGTTCGAAGAATTGATGGCTATTGAGGCAGATGAGGGTGTACTACTTCGTTTAGCTGATCTCTATCGACGGCTTCGCGATATGGAAGGCAGGTTACGATCTCTCGAACGTGCTGCCGTATTAGATCGACGCGATGCAGACATAGCTCAGGATCTTGTAGTTGCCTATGCAGAGGCAGGCAAACTTGACAATGTGATGAACCTCCTACACACATGGAATGGTGTGGATGATGGTACACAGCGTGTTTGGGCTGCTGCCGTGTCAGGTTTCCTGGGTGATAGTCTACTCTTGCAACTGTATCCTGATACGATTCGAGCTGTGGCTGTTACGATCAGGAACCGTTTCTCGGATTCCTGGCAACTCCTCTCGATGGGTGGTATTCTTGCCCAGGCCATTCAAGATTCCGTGCTTTCCGACTCAATGTTTGTGCGCGCTATGCATGTTTCTCGTGGCTCAGCAGAACCACTCATGCAAATCGCATCCACACAAATATCCGTCCGACGCTTTACATCTGCTCGAATCGTGGCCCAGCGTGGAAGAACATTGTTTCCGAACGATAGCCGCTTTCCGTTTATGCTAGGTGCAATTGCACAGGAGCAAGGGCGTATCCGAGAATCCATCGGATTTTTTCAAGCTGCAACGATCATTGATCCTGAAATGATTGAAGCATGGTTGCAGTTAGGACTCCAATATGATCATGAGGGTGAGCCCGACTCGAGTGAAGCAGCCTACGAACGAGTTCTGAAGATCGACCCTCAGAATCATCTTGCGAACAACAATCTTGCCTATGCCCTGACAGTTCGTGGTACGGATATTCCTCGTGCTCGTGAGCTGGCCTGGAAAGCTGTTCAACAGTACCCCACCAATCCAGCCTATTTGGATACCTATGCGTGGGTTCTCTTCCGTGCAGGTGATGCGGATCGCGCACGTACCTACATTGAACGCGCAATTAGTGTTGGTGGTAATGCTACGCATTTTGAGCATTATGGCGACATCCTCGAATCTCTCGGTGAACGTGATCGTGCTATTCGCGCATGGGAAGAGGCACTTCGCAAGGATCCAGAGAGAACGTACCTAGAAGAAAAGATTCAGAAAAACAGGTAAACCATGAATACGCCGACAAGCCTTGACCCGAACGACTATGAAGTTCTTATCCGCCGCCGCGGTGAAACTGACTATGCTTCATACTGCCCACAATTGGCTATCATGATTAAAGGTAGTGCTCATGAAGAGGTTGAAGAGGCAATGAAGAAGGTCGTTCTCGATCATATTGATTCGCTCAAATCGAGTGGCTCCGTTACAACCGAAGCTCACTGACGTAGGACCAAGGGAGGAACGGTACCTCCGTTTCCTTCGACGTGAGAATCCTCTGGCCATCACCGTCATTGTACTCCTTTTTGGTGTGATTGTCGGCTCACTTGTCGTTCCAGACCTTGGATCAACGTACTTCCCTGCAGTGCTCGTTGTCGTGCTGGCAATGATCTCGGGAGCGATTATTCACGACGTCACAGCAACGACGGTTATCATCTATGGTGACGTGCCTCCACGTCTGATGAAGTTGTTGACGTTCCTCGTCGAGTCAGCGCTGATATATGCAATCGTGGTTGCATTTCTTGATGACTTCGATCCAACGATTGTCCTTGCACTGACATTGGCCGGATACGTTGGAATTTTTGTTTTGGGGCTCTATATCCGTCACTGGATGGCTCGAGTTGGATTTGGACCGTCAATGCGTATTGCTGTAACAACCGTACTTGCAGCAGGAGCTGTGTCAACACTTCCACTTGTTACGACGCTCATCGTACCGAGTTATACACTTCTGTTTCTTGGACTCATGACGATGATCGATATTCGGTCGATACGTAACCTTCGTCGTCATCGTACCCCCTTGCCTTCATGAAACAGCTCCCACGAACATGGTGGATACGAATTTTGGGGATGGTGATCGGTATCACCGTCTCTGGTGCGATGGCTCAGATCATGAGCACATCGTTACCTGCGCCCATGACGTCCACTGTGTTAGCTTCGGTTGTCGTGTTCTGGTCAGTCGTTCTGGAAAGGGGCACAGGGGGCAATGAGATTACATTGGGATTACCGATGTCAAGTCTCGGTGTCCGACATCTTGCGCTGGGCCTGTTCATTGCATTCAGCATGGTTGCATTGATCGTTCTACCAATATTGCCGTGGTCTGTCATTGATGTTGGACGAAGTACCCTTTCGGCAACAGTTCTGACGATTATCGGCATCATTGCAGCTGCTGTGTGGGAGGAAGTTGTGTTTCGCGGGATCATCTTTGACGCTGTTCGAGAGCGTTGGGGTGGTATCACAGCCGTACTTGTAACGGCAATTCCGTTTGGACTGCTCCATGGGTTTAATCCGTCAGCAAGCATAGTTACTGTCGTAACGACAATTCTCGCAGGGATATGGTTTGGTACGGCTGTTATAGGGAACCGAAGTCTATGGCTTGTTATTGGTCTTCACATCGGCTGGAATCTGATTGTTGGCATGTTTGTTGGACCAGTAAGTGGACACCAGTTTGCTGGTTGGAGAACACGAGTCATTGTTGACCCATCGGCCACAGTGTGGTTCGGTACTGATTATGGTGTAGAATCAGGAGTGGGTTGTATCATCGTACTCATCCTGTCTACCATCTACCTCCTGCGACGTCGACAGTACGATGCCACCGTGGCTGCATCGCGATATCGACTCCAGGGCCGATTTTTGCAACCATGAACCTCATTAGTTCCTTGCTTTGTGTCGGTCTGTTCTGCGTCGTATCTACACCAGGACTGGCTCAATTTTTCTTCATTCACACCGATGGAGAAGTGCTGCTGCAAAAGGGCGTTGGTTACATCTATAACGTCCGCTTTGATAGTGCTAGAACGCAGTTTGACTCGGTGATTCAGAAGTATCCTGATCATCCTGCAGGATACTTTCTTGATGCAATGGTGGAATGGTGGCGAATCAACATGGACCGAATGAGCCGTGCCTACGACGCCGATTTTTTACGTCGTATCGATCGTGTACTTGCGGTTTGTGATCGCGCCCTCGCCAAGGATGAACGTGATGTGACGGCACTCTTTTTTAAAGGCGGTGCCCTCGGTTTTCGCGGACGATACAACGTGATTCGTGAGAACTATATCTCTGCAGCAACAGATGGTAAAGATGCACTCGACATTCTTATTGCGTGTCAGAAGATTGCCCCTGGAAATAAGGATATCATGTTAGGAACTGGTATCTATAACTATTTCGCCGAGGCTATCCCAGAAAAGATGCCCCTTCTTCGCCCCCTACTTGTCTTCTTGCCATCTGGTGACAAAGAACTTGGCCTCTTACAACTACGAGCAGCAGCTAAAAGTGCCAGATATGCAAGTATCGAGGCCATGGACGTGTTGTATCAAGTGTATGATCAGTTCGAAAAGAATCCCGCTGAGGCCATGGAGTGGGCTCGTCAACTACATGCTCGGTATCCGGATAATCCTGTGTTTCATCGATACTATGCGAAAGGATTGGTGACACAGTCATCTATCGACTCAATGGAAGCAGAGTGGCGAGTGATTCTCACACGATGCCTGGACAAACACTTCGGATATGAACGTAAAACTGCACGTGAGGCACTCTACTATATTGGTGTAGCACTCATGCGCAAACGCAGTCTTGACATGGCACTGACATATTTTTATAAATGTGATGAGGGTAGTAGAGTTCTTGACGAAGATCCATCAGGATTTATGGTTCGAACCAATCTTCAGATCGGACAGATCTACGATCTTCAGGGCAAACGAGATCTTGCCATCAAACAATACAACAAGGTCCTGTCATGGACTGACTATGGTGGTTCTCATGCACAAGCTGAACAATACAAGAGATCGCCGTACAAATAGCGAAATCATGAATTCATAAGCCTGTTGCGTGGAACAATTCGGCTAGCTTCGCAGTCGGTTGCGCCGATAGCTTGACGGAAGTTTCACATTTTGAAGAGGGCAGGGAGACATGCGACCTCTACGATTTTTACCTGCTGTGCTTGCAGGATTCGTACTCATTTTTTCTACACCGATAGCCCAGGCACAAAGCCAGGCTGGCCGTGCGGGTTTTGGCTTTAACGCTGGAGGGGCGAAGTATTTCGGTGAGTTCTCCGACAACTCATGGTGGTTAGGCGGAGACATCTTCTTCCGTTACAACGTACTCGATTGGCTCTCGCTTCAGGCGCAGTTCAGTTATGCCAACCCTCGATACAGGGTTGACGTTGATAACGCCGTAGCCAAGTACACGGACTATTTTGGACTTAACCCCGACGGTAGTCCAAAAAATGTTGGTGATCGGTTTCCGAATGGAACCCTTATCAGTGACGATTCCGAAGAACGGCGAAACAACACACGGATCTTCTCATATGAGATCCTAGCTGCAATCAATCTGCTACCCGGTGAGAAGTTTAATCCCTTCGTCTTCGCGGGTATCGGCCTGATGTCGTATCAGGTACGTCCAGGCCTGTCCGGTGGTGCTGGTCTTGGTGTTGATGCTGCGGGTAATCGCAGTGTCGGCATTCTGCCGGGACAGGCAGCAGGATTGTATGAGACGAGTGGTATCAATGGTGGACTTGTGATTCCTGTTGGTGCAGGATTTGAGTTATACCTCACGGATGATCTTGTCTTTAACGGTCGTGGAACGTTACGCTTTACGACTACTCCGTACCTCGATGACTATAATCCGGGATCAATGCGGACGTTCGACAACGCGACCGGACGATACACATCGACAACGGCTCCCCTACCAAATGGTGTGGATGCTGGTGGAAACGACGCCTTTTTAACGATTGGTGTCGGATTTACCTACTACGTCTTTGGAAATGCTGACTACGACGGTGACGGCATCACGAACTCGCAAGAACGTCAGATTGGTACGGACGAAAACAACCCTGACACGGATGGTGACGGACTTCCAGACGGATACGAGTACCTCGGTTCACGAAAGGTACCAAACGGCTTTACGTCCGAGCAGATCAATGCTCTTCCCGAAACATCCATTCGCACAGATCCAAAGAAGCAGGATACGGATGACGATGGGCTGAACGACCGCGAAGAGTTTCTCGTGCACAAGACAAATCCAACGAGTGCTGACACCGATGCCGATGGCCTTCGTGATAACGAAGAGATTGCACGGAAAACAAATGCGCTTGTAGCTGATACGGATGGTGATGGCTTGCTTGACGGTGATGAAGTGAATGCTCACAAAACAGATCCATTAACAGCAGACACTGATTCGGATGGACTCTCGGACGGTGATGAAGTCAAGCAGCACAATTCGAATCCAACAAAGTCCGATACGGATGGTGATGGCTTGCAGGACGGCGCTGAAGTCAATACCCACCGCACGAATCCAACGAAGGAAGACACTGATGGTGACGGACTCAACGACGGTGAAGAAGTAAACCGTACAAAAACCGACCCATCTAATCCGGATTCTGACGGTGACTCACTGTCCGATGGTGATGAAGTTCGCACCTACAAGTCAGATCCGAATAAAACCGACTCCGATAGCGATGGCTTGTCCGATGGTGACGAAGTGAACAAGTGGAAGACAAATCCAATTGTTGACGACTCTGACACGGATGGCCTCAAGGATGGAGACGAGGTAAACACGCACAAGACAGATCCTTCAAACAAGGACTCCGATGGTGATGGCCTTACGGACGGTGACGAAGTCCTAAAGTACTCTACCGATCCGAAGAACGTTGACACGGATGGAGACACACTGCGAGATGGTGCAGAGGTCACTGATCACAAGACGGATCCAACAAAGGCCGATACGGACGGTGATACGTTAACGGACGGTGATGAAGTGAACCGGACAAGGACGAGTCCATTGAAGAAGGACACTGATGAGGATACGATCAACGACAATGTTGACAAGTGTCCACTCATTGCCGGTGTTCCGCCAGATGGCTGTCCTCCGAAACCAAAGCCGAATACGGTCACAAACTTCCCTGGTGTGCTCTTTATCGTAAACACGGACAACTTCGATATGAGTGTTCCGGGAACGATGGAAAGCCTCAATAAGATCCGCGCCCTTGTGGATCAATGTCCGGACATTCGTGTTGAAATCGAAGGACACGCTTCAAGTGAAGGCCAGGCAAAACGGAACCAGGAACTCTCAGAAATGCGTGCCAATGCCGTAAAAGCATGGCTCATTAATCAGGGCATTCCGGCTGAGCGTATTGTCCGCACGATTGGATACGGATCATCACGTCCGACAATTCCAGAGCCCAAGAAGGGCTCCAAGGATCAGATTGAATCGGCACGGAAGCAGAATCGTCGAATTGCCGTACGCGTCGTCGAAACCTGCAAGTAATCCGTCAGTCACAACGATTGCACGAAATGGAAGGGGCCCCCACGGGCCCCTTCCCTATTTTTGTGGTATGAACATCGACATCACTCCCTGGTTGGAGCTAGCTCGTAAAGAGTTACGCGGAACGGATCCCTCTACACTCGTACGCCGCACAGCAGAGGGTATCGACGTGCAGCCGTTGTACACATCAAACGACGTAGCCGATGTTTCACACCTGGATTCCCTGCCAGGTCAAGATCCGTTCGTTCGTGGTCCGTATGCAACGATGTATACAAATCGTCCATGGACAATCCGACAGTATGCAGGATTCAGTACTGCAGAAGAATCGAATGCGTTTTATCGAAAGGCTTTGGCTGCTGGACAGAAAGGCCTTTCTGTAGCTTTTGACCTTGCAACACATCGAGGGTATGATAGTGATCATCCACGAGTCGTAGGAGACGTCGGGAAAGCCGGTGTAGCAATTGACACAGTTGAGGACATGAAGATCCTCTTCGACGGAATTCCCCTTTCGTCGATGAGTGTCTCCATGACAATGAATGGTGCTGTTCTTCCGATACTAGCTATGTTTATTGTTGCCGGCGAAGAACAAGGCTCATCACGAGCAGATCTTAGTGGTACGATTCAGAACGACATCCTCAAAGAGTTCATGGTACGGAATACGTACATCTATCCTCCACAACCATCCATGCGAATCGTTGCCGATATCATTGAGTCAACGAGCCGCACGATGCCGAAGTTTAATTCGATTTCCATCTCCGGCTATCATATGCAGGAGGCGGGCGCTACTGCAGTTCAGGAACTCGCCTATACCATTGCCGACGGTTTGGAATATGTTCGCGCGGCTGTTTCACGCGGAATGGATGTTGATGCCTTTGCACCTCGACTCTCATTCTTTTTTGCTATCGGTATGAACTTCTTTATGGAAGTAGCCAAACTTCGTGCAGCACGAATACTGTGGTCTACGGCCATGAAAACATTCTCGCCAAAAAAGAAAGAATCACTCCTGTTACGAACACATTGTCAAACGTCGGGCTGGTCCCTGGCCGCTCAAGACCCAATGAACAATGTCGTACGAACGACGATTGAAGCAATGGCTGCCGTTCTTGGAGGCACACAATCGTTACATACAAACTCATTCGACGAGGCACTCGGACTACCAACAGAGATGTCCGCTCGAATAGCTCGGAACACTCAGCTTATCATTGCAGAGGAGTCACACGTAACGGAGGTAGTTGACCCACTCGGCGGTAGCTACTACGTTGAATCGCTCACCGATGCATTAGTTCGTGAAGCTTCCGCCGTGATCGCAGAAGTGGAAACGTTTGGCGGAATGACAAAGGCAATCTCAGCAGGTATTCCCAAACTCCGCATTGAAGAGTCAGCGGCACGTCGTCAAGCTCGAATTGACCGTGGTGAAGAGGTTATCGTCGGTGTCAACAAGTATCGTGTTGCGCACGAAGATGAGATAGACGTCCTCGACATTGATAATACAGCCGTTCGCGAAGCACAGATTGAACGTCTGGCACAGATTCGAGCTTCACGTGATGCAGAGAACGTTCAACGGACACTCTCTGCACTTCGCCAAGCGGCACAAGATGGCAGTGGTAACCTTCTCGACCTTGCCGTCGACTGTGCTCGAGCACGATGTACAGTAGGAGAAATCTCCGACACACTTGCCGAAGTCTTTACCCGCTATGAGGCACGGACAATGACAATTGAAGGGGTATATGGGGCAGCCTATGGCGACGACCCTGCGTTTGCAGCTCTCTGCGAACGAACGGAACGGTTCTCACAGAGTCATGGACGGCGGCCACGAATCCTCGTTGCAAAACTTGGTCAAGATGGACATGATCGTGGTGCGAAGGTTATCTCGACGGCCTTTGCTGATGTTGGTTACGATGTTGACATAGGTCCGCTATTTTCAACACCTGATGAATGTGCTCGCCAGGCGATTGACAACGATGTCCATGTCGTTGGTGTGAGTTCACAGGCTGCAGGACATAAGACACTGATACCTGACTTGATCGCTGCTCTGCGTTCTCGCGGTGCAAGTGACATCATTGTTGTAGCCGGAGGAATTATTCCTCCAAAAGACTACGAAGAACTCAAGAGTGCTGGTGTTGCCGCAATTTTTGGTCCGGGTACAAACATTCTTGATGCTGCATCAGAAGTCCTCGACTGCATCGAACGTAGCGGGCGTCGTCGATGATACGTCGCGCTGCTATTGATATCGGTACCAATACGATCTTGCTCGTCATTGTTGATGTATCGTCCGACGGTTCGATGCAGGTCGTTCAGGACGAGCATAGAATTGTACGGCTCGGCGAACGTGTTGACGCAGATCGTACGATTACGGACGCTGCGAGACGACGTGCCAAGGCTGCGATGATCGAATTTGACGACCTCTGCCGTCGTCTGAACGTCGAGGAGATACGCATTGGTGCGACGTCAGCTATGCGTGACGCACGGAATGCAACAGAGGTTCTCTCTGAGCTTTCGTCAATCGTAGGTGTCCCTATAGTTGTGATCAACGGTGAAGATGAAGGACGCCTGACGTACATCGGCACCATTGGCACGCTAGATCACACACCGGCACGTGTTGCAGTTATTGACGTTGGTGGTGGGAGTACAGAGCTTGTCCTTGGCCACGGACGTGACGTCTTCTCAACAACAAGTGTTGACATTGGTGCTGTTCGTGATCGAGAGCGCTCGATGCCCCTTTTGCCCCTTACCCTCCATGACTATCAAACCGTGCGTCACAATTTTCTGGAACGTCTGGCTCAGTCAATGCCAGCCGAGATAAACATCGACATTGCTCTTGCCGTAGCGGGCACGCCGACGGCCTTGGCTATGCTGCAATCAGGAATGTCGGTGTTTGATACTGCCTCAATTGATGGATATGTGTTAGAAGCACAAGACATTCATGACTGGGCGTTTCGTTTGTCGACAACACCACTGACTGAAGATGATCTATCGTGTATTGATCCACGGCGCGCCGATATCCTTCCGGTTGGGGCAACGATTCTCTCCACGATAGTGGAGCGATACAAGATCCCTTCTGTGACCGTTTCTGTACGTGGTCTTCGGTATGGTATCGCCAGTAATTTTTGGGATATTCGGTAGTTTTACGTTGTTCTAAGTCGTTAAGAATCAATCACTACGCAATGCGACTACCTATTTTCCGTGAGGTATTTCCTTGTATTGACTGCCCCTTGTGAGATCCGGATCTTTGCGCTTCCCCTGCAGGGGGTACTTTTCACGTCGGGCACATGAGTCATGAAATCGTCAATTCAACAGGTCGCGAAGAAGGGGTTCGCTGCCTGTATCGTCCTCCTCAGCTGTGGCATCATAGCCACGGGGGCTGGAGAGCGGAGTCGAGACTCCATCCAGGCCGAGGTGACCTTGCGGTACAACCTTGAGCCAGGTACTCACTACGCGTATCGTCTTGTAACCGACCAAGTGGTTGTGAATGATCGTACGGCACGATTACAAACACTGTTTGAACTCCGTAGTCTGGCTCGCGACTTTGCAGGAAACACACGGTGTCGAATCAAGATCAAGGCGGATACAACCGGCTTGGAATCAAACAAGGGTCGCATTCAAAGAACGATGGCAGGCCGTAGACTGTGGTCCGATGGTAACGCCTACGATGCCGTCATGGATGTCTTTGGCAAGATTCTGAGTGCTCGTGTAGTTCCTGACGGTGAACCCGTCCTTGACGAAGTGGATGCTGTAGGCAATGAACAGAAGATTATGGACGTGTCACAGATTCATGGAGATGAGTCCGCCACACAGATCCCTGAAATTCTCAACTTCATTCTTCCGACGTCAACGACGGATCCGAACGGAGCGAGCGTTGCGCACGTATGGGTTGATACGTTTACGGTAGTCTCACGTGTACAAGCAACACCGAGTATTCGACCAGGCCAAAGTGTGACCTGGAAAAAACAGATGGATACGTTGTACCGAACGTCAACCGTTGATTCGGTTGAAATGATGGATGGACGTGAAACAGCGTTTATGTCGATGAAAACAGACCGACGTAATGCAAGTGGTACGCACCTTGTAGCCTACACAAAGGTGCAACGTGATACACGCACAGGCATCGTTCTTGCTCTCTCCGAACAATGTTTCAGAGTGGTAAACGGTGATGAACGACTGCACTACACAGCACAGGCATTCTTTCTGCGTGAAACCAGCACACCACTTCCAATGGTGCAACGATCATCCTCCATGCGTACAGACTGACACGATCGATTCGGCACAGTGAACGTGTCCGTTCCGTCCGTCAGGACGCTGAGTCGACAGAGTATATAACGAGAAAAGGCGCCATGTAGCGCCTTTTCTGTTTCTGTATCGAGTAGCTGTGTTTCGTCGTCGCGCTGAGTCCTATCGCAGCACGGCGAAAGCTTCACTTAAAAGCTGATCTTGTTCGCGTTCATGTACCTTGCCTGATCCTGTTGCTGGACTTGCAGCAGGAGGACGTCCCACGTAGTGCAACTTTTGTCCGATACGTAACAGATCGTTGAGGTATTCCTGAACATAGAACCACGCGCCCATGTTACGCGGCTCCTCTTGACACCAGATAATCTCTGAGGCCTGAGGATATCGCGACAAAATGCTGCGCATACCGTCAACATCGAATGGTGCGATTTGTTCAAGGCGTACGAGAGCAACAGTTGTAATTCCGAGATCCGTCCGCTTTTTAACAAGTTCGTTGTGCACCTTACCCGTAGTGATGATCACACGCTGAACCGTCGATGGATCAGCGATCGTCGTATCGTCCAGGATTTCACGGTATGAACCGTTAACGAGTTCATCGATGGTCGATGAGAATATCCGGAGATAACCCTTCGGCGACATGATGACGAGAGGTTTGCGCCATTCGGATTTTACTTGACGACGAAGGGCGTGGAAGTAGTTCGCCGGCGACGTGAAGTTGCAGACAAACATGTTGTCCTGCGCTGCGAGCTGCAGGAAACGCTCCAACCGTGCACTCGAGTGTTCTGGTCCTTGTCCGTCGTATCCGTGTGGTAGGAGCAGGGTAACGTTAGAACGTTGACCCCACTTTTCTTCGGCTGACGAAATGAACTGGTCGATGACAATCTGAGCACCATTTGTGAAGTCGCCAAACTGAGCTTCCCAGATGGTGATTCCATTTTTTGCAATCGTACTGTATCCATACTCAAAACCGAGTACGGCATACTCACTCAAGGGCGAATCGTAGATGTGAAGACGACGAGGTGAGTTTGGCAACCTGTTCAGTGGAACGAGTTTTGCGTCGGTCGTGATGTCACTTTGAACTGCCTGACGGTGATTAAATGTACCACGTCCGCTGTCCTGACCCGATACTCGAACCGGATGATCTTCAATGAGTAACGAACCAAAGGCGAGAGCCTCCGCCATTCCCCACTGTACGATTCCGTCGGCGTATTGCTGACGACGCTTATCAACTTCCGATTTCACTTTTGCATGAATTGCAAAACCATCGGGCACCGAGCAGATAACGTCGACAATGCCGTCAAGGATTTCTCTCGAAACCGACGTTTTTACATCCGAAAAGATGTTGTAATCTATTTTTGGAGGAAGAGCAGTGCCAACACCCGTAGAACGAGCATCATATGCTGCCTCAAGTACCTTTAACTCCTCTTCGACGATACCTTGAAGGCCTTCAGGCGTGATCACCTTTTCGTTGACAAGACGTGTTCCGTATTGCTTCCGCACCGGTACCATGTTTTTGATACGCTTGTACAGAAGTGGTTGTGTAGCCGTCGGATCGTCCTGTTCGTTGTGACCGTACTTACGATAGCAGTACATGTCAATCACAACATCATCACTAAACTGCTCTCGATAGGCATAGGCAAACTGCGCAGCTGCCCGGCATGCCTCAGGATCATCACCGTTTACATGTAACAGAGGTACACCCAACATCTTAGCCACAGCCGTTGCATAATGCGTTGACCGCGAGTCTTCCGGCGATGTGGTAAAACCAATCTGGTTGTTGATAACGATGTGTACGGTACCGCCTGTTTTGTAGCCGCTAAGGCGAGCCATGTTCAGCGTTTCCATAACAACACCCTGCCCGGCAAAGGCAGCGTCGCCATGGATAAGCACAGGCATCACACGTGTATGTGTGTCATCGCCTACTTCATCTTCAAGTGCACGTGCAATACCTTCAACGACAGGATTCACCGCTTCAAGGTGGCTGGGATTTGGTGCAAGAACAAGATGAAGTTCCTTACCCGTAGCCGCCCGGTACGTGCCCTTGGCACCGAGGTGGTACTTCACGTCACCCGATCCTTGAATAGATTCAGGATCGAGTTGACCTTCAAATTCGTTAAAGAGTTTGCCGAGAGGTTTGCCAATCATGTTAACGAGGACGTTCAGACGTCCACGGTGGGCCATACCCACCACTGCACCGGCAAGCTGACTTTCCGCTGCGCAGTTCAGTGTTTCGTCAAGAATTATCAGGGCACTTTCGCCACCTTCAAGTGAAAATCGCTTAGCTCCGAGAAACTTCGTGTGTAGGAAGTTTTCAAGAAGTTCGGCCTTCACGAGTTTGCGGAAGGTGTCTACCTTTTGCTCAACGGAAAGTGCTGTTTTTAATCGAGAATGTTCAACACGTTGCAGAATCCAATCCTTGCGGTCAGGATCCTGAATATGCATGTACTCAATGCCGATCTGGTCACAGTACACATCACGAAGCGTGTCAATGATGTCACGTAAGGTAGCTCGTTTTACTCCTCCGAGTCCGCCTGTATCAAACTCACGGTCGAGATCCCAGATGGTAAAGCCATAATGAGCAGGGTCGAGTTCGGGATAGTAATACGCTTCAAGTCCCAGCGGATTAATATCTGCCTTCAGATGACCGCGAACGCGATAGGCATTTATCAGCTGAACAACACGGCCTTCCTTGTCAATGATCTCCGGCTGGTCTGCAGGCAGGAACGGACTCGTTCCACGCTCTACACTCCAACGCAAAGGTTCAAACGGAATCTCGTAGGCAGCATAGATCTGATCGTAGAACCGGTGATCGCCAAGAATCAGCTCATGGAGATACTTGAGGAACTCTCCGGATTCTGCTCCCTGAATCACCCGGTGGTCGTACGTCGACGTTAACGTTACAACCTTACTCACTGCGAGTGTTGACAGAACGTCCGGCATCATTGCCTGGAATTCGGCTGGATACTCAATAGCACCGGCAGCGATAATCGTTCCCTGACCTTCCATTAGGCGAGGTACGGACATTACCGTGCCGATTCCCCCTGGATTTGTCAGGGTAATCGTTGCACCCGTCAAATCTTCAGGTGTAAGCTTATTTGTTCGCGCTTTGCTAATAAGCGCATCAAACGCAGCAACAAACTCACCAAACGTAAGATCTTGTGCTTGTTTGATACTTGGTACCAACAATACACGGGATCCATCCTTACGCGTCGTGTCGACGGCAATGCCGAGGTTAACGCCATGCCGACGAACCTTTACAGGCACACCATCGTGAAGGCCATACGTGTTTACCAGTGCGGGATACTTCTCTGCGGCCTGAACAATGGCCCACGCAAGAATGTGCGTAAACGAGAGTTTGGGTAAACGTTTCCGCGAAAGGAAGTTGTTGAGGATGCGGCGATTTTCCTCAAGAGCCTTAACAGGGACACCACGGAAGGATGTCGCCGTAGGCACCCGTAGTGAGGCCTCCATGTTCTCGGCGATCTTCCCTCCGATCGACGAGAGCGGAATGAGCTCATCACCCTGGTACAGCGACGGTAGTCGTGTCTGTCCTGTCGGTATGGTCGACGGATTGACGGACGAGGCTGGCGTCGGTGGCGCTGGCACAGGAGCTGGTTCTGACCCTACTGTGCTTCGTGCCGGCGACGACGGCGCCGGCGGTGGCGCTGAGACAGCGTCACCGTTGGTCTTTTCCGGTCGGTACGTGGCGAAAAACGCACGCCATTCAGGCGTTACGGAGTCCGGGTCGCGCAAGTAGTCGAAGTAAAGTTCATCGACATATGCGCTGTTCATCGACATCATGGTCAAGCGACCGTCGCATGTTGTGGTACAGTCTTGCAAACCTACGGATTTTCATCTCTCCGGTATGGTCGTACCGTAAGAAACGCGAGTCCGCGTCCCGCTCGTTCCCCATCTCGCCGCCATGAATGAAACGATTTGTCGGCAATCGTACATGCCGGATCAATGAAGAGGTGTGTATGACGTATTCCGGCCCGAAGAAGTTGATCTTCAAGAACGGCTTTGTTGTCAAACAACCACGAATCCTTCACCGCAGTGTTGGGGACTATACATCGCGGAAAAAACCGTGCCACATCTTCACGAACAGGATATCGTTCAGCTGATGCCGATGGTACGAGTGAAACGCGAAGGTTTTCGGCAAGAGATCCGCGCTGAAACAGCCCGTCAAGCACAAGGGTGACTATCCCTGCTGCACTTCCCCGCCAGCCACTGTGGATTGCAGCACGCCTCCGAGTGATGGTGTCATAAATCAACACTCCTGCACAGTCTGCTACCTTCACCGCCAAGGTCACATCATCTCGTTCCGTGATAAGTGCGTCACCTTCCGGTTCAGCACCATTACGGAAGAGATCGTCATTATCAGCATCAACGATCGTTGTTCCATGGACCTGGTGTAGTGTACGAATTACTGTCGGCGACACGTCGAGAACCTCAGCAAGGTCTGAGCGCCTCCAGGTCGGTCGCGATGTTGTCGTTAACCCAGCAAAGACCTCGTCAGCAAGTGGCACCACGTGAATGTCCGGGAGGACTTGTGAGCGTTGTGTGCCCCCTTCGCCCCTTGACTGAATCTCGTCCTGATGTTCTTCACGTTTCATGGTGCAAACATGGTAATGATTACCACACCAGCAACACAGAGTGTACAGCGTAACGAGAAGCCGGCCCACGTTGTTGACATCAATGGCCATGTAGAGAGAAGTGTCAGAATCACAGCCACAGATATACGAGCAAAGGTATCATTGAGGTCGCGAGTCGTACCAGCCATAACCGACGAAATTTCCACAGCCAATCGAATACTGCTGTCTGCCGTCCATGCCGCTATACTGGCTAACGGAGGAACAATGACAGCACATCCAATGACGATTAGAACGGCAATCATGGCGAACGTGAGTATTGGAACAACGATCATGTTGTTAAGGGGCGAAAGGAGCACAACGATGGCAAATGTTATCGCTGTTGGTATGGTGACACCTGCCGTTGCAGCCAGTGTCACAGCGATAGAAGAGTGGATCGTCGTGAGAAACTTTTTCGGACGCAGTGTGAGCCGTGTAAAGAGTGCTTGCCACCGTGTTGTGAGCAGAATGATAGTTGATGTGGCAGCGACACTTAACGTTGCGCCGATGGAGAATACAAATAGAGGGTTGATGATCAACATGACGACAATCGCCGTTGCCAAACAATCGAGTCCGTCTGCTGTACGCTCAAGTCGTCGTGCAACGAGCCAGAGTGATCCCATGATTCCGGCACGGAGAGCTGCATCCGATGCCCCTGTAAAGACTACGAAAGCGAGGACAATACTGACGCAGATACCAACGCGTAACCACGACCGGCCCAACCAAGACGTCAACAGAAATACAATGGCAAAGATGACGGCGACATGTGATCCACTAACGGAGAACATGTGAGCTGTTCCGCTCCGAATAAAAACGTCCCTCTCAGAGGTGTCAATGTTCCGCGAATCACCTGTGACAAGCGCTACAGCGATATGTCGCGTGTCAGCAGAGAGATATCGGTTGATGAGATTATGAACATCTTCTCGTCGCTGTATGAGCCATTGATGGATCGAAGGTTCAGATGGACTTACTGTCATCGTGACCGCTCGAACACTGCAAAGTGCACCCTGCGACCGTCGGAATGTTGATGCAGAATGTTCCCGCACACTGATTGCGGTTACAATAACACGGTCACCAATCCCTAGTGACTGTGATCTACATCGGATCAGGACACGTCCCTGGAATGGTACGAGATGTTTAGTGTCAAGAATACCGTCAACGAGAATCGTACTTCCGTATCTCCCAGGCCAGATATTCTGGATTTGACCATCAATACGAAGGTGTTCACCAACGGGAATCGACTTCCCTCGTACGGCCACTGTGTCCGAACCATTCCAAACAATGATGGATGCGGAAAGTAGAGCTGACCAGATTCGTACACGCCGCCCATCGAAAACTCCACACAGAGCAAACACGATAGACAACCATGGTAGAATCGTAACGGCGAGAATATCTCGCTCAACGAACAGCAAGCCAAGGGTAACGCAAGCCGTGAGTACTACCGCAAAACGCAACATCGGTCGTTCCATACCGACGTTGTGGTAAAATCACGGTAGAATGTGACAAGTCGGGTCTACGATACCTAGACTACATGACCAGAAAGCTGCTGGTGGAAACGTGAACTCTGCTCTATGGCAACCGAAATGCAAACGTGATCAAGATTCCAAACGGATCGAGAATACTGAACTCTCTGTAGCCGTACGGCTTAATTTCAGGGTGGCCATTTGGATGGATCACATTGTGATGCAACAAGAAATCGTAGAGTTCATCGAGAATGTCCTGTGAGTCCACGTTTACACGAAACAGAGAGTTTTCGAGAAGAAGTGTTTCATCAGTGTGATAGTAGTGAAACTCTAACCCTCTCCATTGTACGCCACCATACCGTTGATCGTCGGTTACAAACACAAAGGAAGCACCGAGCTTCTCCCAAAATGCAACACTCGTTTGAGGTGATCGCGATGCAAGGACAGGGATGGCATACATGGTTCGAATTTCTTCGTAGTGTGAAAATGTGCTAGTGATGGTTACAGCAATTACGACAATACGTAGCTTGTATAATGGAGTTTCGTCAATCAGTAGAAGTCATTCTTGCCCGACATTCGTGGGCTGAACCCCCGCGGCCTGACCTCGCAGATGCCGCACGTGTACTTACCCCCGATGGACGGAAACGTGCTGAGGAAATGGGAAAGGAACTTGTAGAACATGTATCGGGAAGTTTTGTCATTCTTTGTGGACCAAGCAATCGTACGCGAGAGACAGCTCAGGCAATTGCGAAAGCTCTTGGAACAGATTCCGTGATTGTCCATGATGATCTGCATACCTCGACAACTGAGGAACGGCTCGTTCAACGACTCATGTCCATTGCAGCAGAAGGCGCAGTTGACGTGATTATTGCCGTTACTCACTATCCGACTGTTGTTGATGCTCTTGCCCGATTGTCACCAGCACATCCTATGCTGTATAAGAGTTTTGAGCCGGGCTCGTGGGCGTCCGTAGGTAATATTATGTCAGCGCGGACACCATAACATCGAATACCGCCGCACCGGAACAACACATCCCCAACAAAACATGACCTTTACTGCCACCGCGATACAACGGTAGTAACGTTAAACCGAGAATCATCGGCAGAAGGACCATCGATGGGGAAAGAAGTATCCGAGGAATCATTGATAGAACAGTGAGCGCATAAAGAGTATGATACCACGCTCCAAATCGCCGATGTGAAACATATGCCGTTAGTCCTAGACTTGCCGTAGCGATCACAAGAACGTTGGAAACGGTCGATATCACCGAAGAGTATCCCGAAGTGCCTCAGAATCTTCTTCGCGGCGGAGTACTCTCTGCAATCGATAGAGTGATGACAGCGTAGGCTCGGATATGGATGACTCAGCCGAGTCTGATTGAAGAATGTTCTGTACTTCGCTGCGGACCCAACGATATTCCTCTAAACTCATCCCATGCTCATTCAGCAAGGTGGCCATTGTTTTCCGTCGAATCCAGATGACGTTTGTCGTGTCTGCAGGGATCGTGTCGAGCGCACGAAGGATACGCTCAAACGTATGGATCTGGAATGGGCGTAGTTGAGAGTCACGTGGTGGCGTCCACGAATTTCGGTGAACAACCATCGTTGACAACGATGCGTTGTCAATCTGTGCAGCCGAACCAAAGGTAGCGTTGGCATCTTCGAGGACACGCGCGAGGCCAAGGCCGAGATACAACAGCGAGGCAAAGACGAGGATGATAAACACCCATCGTTTTGTGAGTTTTGACGTTCGGTTAGTTTGAACTGCCATCCGGCGTTTCACCACGATCTTCAAAAAGTGCCTCAACGAAGGCATCCGTATCAAAGACCTGAAGGTCGTCAATACGCTCCCCTACTCCAATGTATCGAACGGGCATACCGAGGGCATCAGCGATGGCAATAACAGCTCCACCCTTCGCCGTCCCATCAAGCTTCGTTAGGATTATTCCCGTGATAGGCGCAACCTTCGTGAACTCGCGGGCCTGCTGAATTGCGTTTTGTCCGGTTGTAGCATCGAGAACTAGGTAGACATCATTCGGAGCGTCAGACTTGAGTTTCTTCATCACACGGCCAATCTTCTCGAGCTCCTGCATAAGGCCTTGTTTGTTGTGAAGACGGCCAGCCGTGTCGATAATCACAACATCAGAACTACGCGAAAGAGCAGCGTTGACGGTGTCGTAGGCAACTGCAGCTGGGTCCGCTCCTTGCCGTTGTTGGACAATCTCAACGCCAGCGCGCTCAGCCCATACTTCTAGTTGTTCGTTGGCTGCTGCACGGAAGGTATCGGCAGCTCCAATAAGAACTGACCGTCCTGCCTTTTTATAATTATGAGCAAGTTTCCCAATAGTTGTTGTTTTGCCAACACCATTAACACCAATGACCATGATCACATGTGGTGTTGATGGAACGGCAAATGTTGCATCATTTTGTGCCGATGGAGAATCAGCAAGCATGGCAGCAATTTCTTCTTTCAGGACGTCGATAATGAGCGACGCATCCTGAATATTGTCCGTTCGAACGCGATCTTGTAAACGACCAATGATCTTCGACGTTGTTGTGACGCCGACATCGGAGGTAATAAGGATCTCTTCAATCTCGTCGAGAAGAGACTGATCAATCTTGCGGCCCGCAAAGAGTACTTTCTTGAGTCTGCTGACAAAAGAATCACGCGTCTTTGCAAGACCGTCTTTGAGCCTGTCGAACGACAGTGCCTCGGCGACACTACCGATTTTCTGTTTGAGTTTGTCGAAGAATCCCATTGAATCGCCGTGTGTAGTGATACAAAGATACCGCCATTAGACCGCATGCAGCGATCATACAGACGTTTCGGACGTCTGTCCAGCCTACCATGGCAGTAACACCCGTGGCAGCGATTGCGCTCACAGCCCACTTTCCTGACCAAAGGGACGGTGGAATAATGGGTGTTCGCCGACGTAACCACGCACTTGCAGCAACAATCACAACGTCCCGGACGATGACCGTAACAACGAACCACGGTGGCAGCGCTTCTTGATACAGCAGAACTATAACGATTGCTCCAACGAGGACTTTATCAGCAATGGGGTCGACAATCTTTCCCCATTCGCTGACGGTTCCCGTTCGCCTAGCCACAAAACCATCGGCCCAATCAGTGAATGCTGCAAACCAACACAAAAAGAACGCCATCCAGCGATCGTTATCAAGCAGAACGATAACAATCGGTACGGTGAGAACAAGACGAAGTAAGCTTATGACGTTAGACCACGTCCAAAACCGGTCTGATGCTCGTTCGTTTGTCATGCAGTCCTGTCGTGACGGAGTATTTGAAACGTTGTAATCACAGCCGACACCAGCAAGCCGATGATCATTGGTGGCCACGTCTGAACACCAAACTGCGGTGCAACATAGGCCAACACAACGGAAACCAGGGGCATCAAAATGGTGACGCCAACGTGCGAGATACGCCGGGCATGGGTCGTAAATGACAGCAGAAGTGGCAAGAGCAGAGCTGGGACTGCGAGATTCGCAACGGCAAACAAGAGCTCAACCACACTCGGAAACAGAATTGCAGCAGTAGCACCAAGTCCCGTTGTCAGAAGAAGAGCAACTGACCTTGATCGTGTTGGAATCAACGCTGCCGAGGCTAGAGCGTATCCGTCGAGTGTGCTTATGACAGCTGCGAGTACACCAGAGAGAAACAATCCTTTCCAAACCGGTGATAGGACACGCTCTGCCAAAACAACGTAGGCATTGAGGGCCTGAGACTCCGATACGAGCGCAACGGCATACAGACCAGTAATGAGCTGTAGACCATCAAACACCATCCATAGTACAACACTTATCAGAATTCCTCGACGTGCCGTCCTTACGGTTGCCGCCGCCGCCACACGCATGTGGAAGTTTGGGTCGATAAACGTCTGCAATGCAAGAAACCACCACGCCGCGACAGCGCCCCATCCGATCGTCCCAGGGAAGACCTTATGTGTGTCTGGAAGCGCAACCCACATGTCAGTCGGACTCCCAAGTGACTGTATACTCGACACGGCAAGTACGATAAATCCGCCATACATGACAATCATCTGTACAGCGTTGGCGCGAACATCAGAACGCAGCCCACCTCGATAAATGAGGACGAGTGAAAGAGCCGTGCCCAGAAGCACAGATAACCAGAGGTCTATGCCCGTTACCGAGGAAATCACAACACCAACCATGAGTTGGTAAGCTGCCGGTGACGATACGATGAACATTACTCCCGTAGCCCAAAAGCGGCCGTTTTGTCCATAGGCCTTTGCGAACTGGTCGGGAACAGACAAAGCGTCACTTTGATGGATTCTTTTTGCAAGCCAAAACGCGTAAGCTGTTGCAGCTAAATAGTATGGAACGCCAAAACATAGAATCATTGTGATTCCGGTTTTGACGATAAACTCTCCGGATCCAAGTACAGCACCGTACCAGGTAGCTACAAGCGAAGCGACAAAGAATGGTAACGTAAGTGTCCTACCCGCAAGGAGATAGTCTACAGCATCTGATGACGTAGCGGCACGTCGGTGACTCATCCAGATCGTGATCAGAAGAATCACACCGATCACAAGGACGTCCGCAGTCGTGAGCGTCAAGCGTTCCGTCACGGAAGGATATTCTTCAGAAACGTCCTGCGATGTATCTCACATGGACCATGGGTAAGAATCGCGTTACGGTGAGCCACCGTTCCATAACCAACGTGCCTCGCAAACCCGTACTTCGGCCACATCAATTCTGCCTCCTGACGCATCCAAGTATCGCGCACAACCTTTGCCACGATACTGGCGGCAGCAATAGAAACAGACGAAGCGTCTCCCCTTACGACGGTTGTTGAAGGGATGGGATGTTGACGAAAACGATTGCCATCAATAAGGAGGTGGTCCGGCCTCTGTCGAAGACCACGAATGGCTTCAAACATCGCGTCAAACGTCGCTTCTAGAATATTCACCCTGTCAATGTGCACGTTGTCACGCTGCGCAACAAAGACGGCCAGAGAGTCTGTAAAAATCTGATCTGCAAGTTGTTGTCGCTGATCGGCAGAAAGCGACTTCGAATCTGCAACCTTTGACGGGATGCGTTCGGGATTAAGCACAACAGCGCATGCCACTACTGGGCCAGCAAGAGCACCCCTGCCCACTTCGTCGACGCCCGCGACGAGGTGTCCTGACGACCAGAAGCTTTCCTCAAGGGTTGTTGTTGCAGTCTTCACGACTGCAAAACTACCGATCTGAGATCAGCCGCAGGAATTCATCGCGTAGTGCACTGTTATGTGCAAGATCACCACGCATGACACTCGTAATCATCGTTGCTGTGTCATGAGCCTCAACACCACGTGCAATCATGCAGTAATGACGCGAGTCGATGACCACTCCCAGTGCCACGGGGTCTAGTAGGTCAACCAGGAAGTCAGCTATCTGTTCACCGAGTTCCTCTTGTATCTGGCCTCGACGTGAGAACCACTCTACGATTCTCGTAAACTTCGATAAGCCAATCACCTTGTCACGTGGGACATATCCGATGGCACATGTGCCACTAATTGGTTGCCAATGATGTGAACAGACGCTCATCACCTTAATACCACGGGAAATCACAAGCTCGTCAACACGTTTCCGGTTTGGAAACACCGTGATCCGCGGAGGTGGTGTAAATCTGCCGGCAAACAGCTCATTCACCCACATACGGGCGAGACGGAACGGTGAATCGGTGCTGTTCGGATCGTTTCGGTCGATACGTAACACATCGAATACTTCAGCAAACTTCTGTTCAAGTTTGCGGACCATTTCCTGGCGCTCTTCGTCGGAAATCACGGAGTTTCCGTTTGCATCAAAGAGCGGTTTCCCTTCAGCACTTACGCGCGGATAAGGTAAGCCCTGACGAAGAAACTGGTGCTCTAGCTCTTCGTCGTCAAGGTCAACAAGGGATGGCCGATTGTGCGGACGTGTACTGTCGTTGTCGCGATGAATCATACGTAGCTAGGTTCGTTCCTACGTTCTGACGAAAGATCATACGTTGGAATCGTTACGGGCGCACCGTAGTAGTCCGCCACATTTTGGTCCGATTCGTACAACCGAATCCGATGGAGTTCGCCGCTCGGTAAACGTGACTCGAGTTCACGCCAGAACATCACACAGAGATTCTCCACCGTCGGAATGATTCCACGCAGAAAATCAACGTCGTAGTTCAGGTGTTTGTGGTCAACACGATCAATGATGACAACGTTGAGAATGTCCTTAAGCTGCTTGAGGTCGATGACATATCCTGTTTTGGCATCCGGTAGGCCCTTCACGGTCACCTCCAGGACGTAATTATGCCCATGACCGTTCGGATTATTGCACTTGTCAAAGACAGCCTCGTTCTGTTCATCAGTGAACGTTGGATTGTACAATCGATGTGCCGCTGAGAACGTCGCTTTGCGCGTTACAAAAATCATGTCCTTCTCCGGTGGCCAAAATGGTGTGCTCAGGCGTGTCGGTCAACAGAGTTCACCGTCACGAGGTTCCCCACGACGAATGGGTCGTCACAAAGTTGGATATTTGTCGCGGATGAACACGCACATTCTGGCATACCTGCTCTACCTCGCGGCATCGGTTTCCGATTCAACGCCGTCAGTCCTTGATCGCCTCTCAGCCAACGTCAGCACACTTCGGCTTACTGGTACGGCATCCTTTACCGGGTCGGTATCAATGAGTGGACTACCCTTTTCGGCGACGTTTGCGGGCACAGACTCGGCACGCGTGAACATGGGTGGACCATTTGGTACCACAGCTGCTCGTCTCTACGCGGCTCGAGATACCTTTATCGTCGTAAACTATCTCACTCGTCAAGTAGCCTCGGGAAACGTTCGTACATCAGACCTCAGTCGTATGATGATGATGAATGTCACGGTCGAAGAAATGCTTGCCATCGTTGCGGGCCGACTTCCGGGCGACCTTCGTCGGTTTGCTGTTTCTGGTTCGCGAACGGATGGACTCGCCCTCTATGCAGCGCGTGATACGTCAGGAGGTATGGAGTACGCCCTTGTTGATACCGTACACTTACAATTGCGTCAGTATCAGCGTAAAGGGGCACAAGGGGCAATTCTTGTTGATGTAAAGTTCGATGACCACAAGCCAATTGATGGAATCGATGTGGCACATCGAGTGAGTATTGCCGTTGATGACAGGAAACAGTCAATGTCTATTACTGTTCGCGAGGCAATTGTGAACAGCACGATCGACGAGGCACTGATCGTCGACATTCCCCCATCGTTTGAGCGTGTCGCCACGCGGTGAAGCCCCATTCGAAGAGCCCCCTGACACTCATGTCCACACTCATCGTTATTATGACGATGAGTGTGTCGGCACAGGTCACAACAATTGATTCCACACGAGTTGCGGATTCTCTTCCTCCGCAATCATCTGATTCTGTTGTGGTGCGTGCCTCTTCATCCGACATTGATACGATCGTCGTGTTTTCGGCGCGTGACACTGTTCACTTTCGTGTGGGAACACGTCGAATGCGGTTACGTGGACAGTCCGACGTGAAGTTTCGGGAGCAGCGGCTCCAAGCCGAAATCATTGTCATGGATTTTAATGAGTCAACGCTGCGTGCAGAAGGAGCTCGTGATTCATCGGGACGTCTCATAGGGTTTCCCGTCTTCACCGATGCTGGAGAGGAATATGCCGGTGAAGTGATTGCCTATAATTTTAAAACGCGTAAAGGCAGGGTATCACTCGGTGAGACAAATGTTGATGGTGGGTACTATTGGGGGAAGAATATTAAGAGGGTCAGTGAGAATACTCTCTACGTTGAAGATGGCTGCTTTACTGCCTGCCCACATCCACGACCACATTATTACTTTTCATCTCCCCAGATGAAGGTTGTGATTGATGATAAAATATTTCTCGACCCATTTGTTGTATATGTCGAAGACATACCGGTCTTTGCCCTGCCAATGGGCTTGTTCGTTAGCGCAGAACGTGGTCGCCGAAGTGGTCTTTTGTTACCAGCTCCGGTTGTAACGAGTGATCGTGGTGTCCTCCTTCAAGGGCTTGGATACTACTGGGCTGTTAGTGACTATGTCGATGCCGATCTAACTGCGGATCTGACAACAAAAGGAGGTTTTACACTTTTTCAACGCACGTCATACCGTATACGAGATGTCCTTGACGGTAACACGGAGATCCGTGCTGGGTATACGCGCTTTAATGTTAACGATCCGTATGCGTTCAACTTCGGTTTTACCGCCAGACATACACACAAACTGCGTCCATCGGAACAGATCGTGGCAGACGTGCTCTTTACCACAACAAGTCTTTTCCAGAACACGTCGATTAATCCCAACGATCGTATTCGTCAGAATGCTCGTTCAAACATCTCGTATCAACGGACATTCTATAATGGACATACACTCAACGCTGGTTATGTCCGAGATCAGAACATGATCAATGGTAATACCTCTGAAAGTCCCTCAATTGCCTATGCTATACCAGTGTTTCAACCTCTCAGAGGAATTGTTGACGCTGATTCGTGGCTCTCGGAACTTCAGGTGAGTTATCGTACAACCGGTCTCTATACGAACACGCGAACAAGATCTGACGTAACGGATGCATTCGTTGTGACTGAGGATTCCCGTATCGAACATCGACCCCAACTGACGGTTACTCCGCGACTAGGGTTCTTTACCATTCAGCCGTCGGTGACATTTTCCGAGAACTGGTACTTCCAACGATACCGTCGTGTTGTTAATCCTGACTCGACCATTGGCAACGAACGAGAGCAAGGATTTTTCCGAGAGTATACGTATTCGGCAAGCGTCACAGCATCAACGTTTCTGTATGGAATGGTTCGTACAGATCTGCTTGGTGTAACGGCAATTCGTCATACGATTCAACCACGGATATCCCTGGGTTATGTACCAAATCAGGGAGATACGTCACTCGGATTCTATGGTGAGTACACGTCACCCTATACGGGCGAGGCAGTTCGTTATGCACGGTTTGGTGCCGGTCGATTGGCGAGTGATAGAGAACAGTTTAACATCGGTATGGAGTTACTCAACCGACTTGCAATTAAGGTTCGACAGGAAGATACTCTACCCGACAAAGCCCTTGAAGTGCTTACAGTTGGTTTGAATTCGAGCTACAATGCCGTTGCCGATTCCCTCAATCTCGGACTGGTTCGAATGTCGCTTCGATCCCCTGTCCTTGATGCCGTGTCATTTAACGCCGACCTTGATTTTAACGCCTACGATCAAGTACAATCAATTAATCCTGAGACCGGAGCGGCCTCTTGGCGGACAGTTAACCGGTTTCTCTTGGGAAATGGCGGGATCGCTCGGCTGGAGAGGGCAACTGTCAACCTAGGATCTCGGTTCTCCTCACAGGGTGTTCGATTTGCTCCGCGGACGGAAACAGATACGATGGCGCGAGACAGTACGACAGACGATTTACGATCAAGATTTGATCGACGTGTGAACTATCGTGAGGAAGATGTTGACCTATTTGGAGACCGAAACCCGGGTTGGTCCCCTGTCTTGATACCGTGGGAAGTTGATGTGAACCTCGCCTACAGTCTTACAAATCCCTCCCCCGACCGCCGTGTATCAACACTTTTTCTCTCCGTACGCGGATCATTGTCCTTTACGGAAACACTTCGTGTAACAGGATCAGGCTCCTTTGACCTTGTAAACGGTGGCATCAACAATCCGGTGATCGATGTCTCAAAAAAGCTTGATTGCTGGATTCTCACTCTTAACTGGATTCCATCTGGGTTTAACCGTGGATTCTTCTTACGCTTCAGTGCCGATGCGTCCATCCTCAGAGACCTTCAGATAACAAAACAATCAACACCGATTTATCGCTGACGGACATAACAATCTCCGCACCGGACGTCCGTATCTTTGGCGCTATGTGTGGAATCGTTGGCTACATCGGGCAGCAGCAGGCCGCCCCAATCATCATCAACGGACTCAAACGACTTGAGTACCGAGGATACGACTCTGCCGGAGTCTGTATCGTTCGTAGTCCGGAGCTGGACATTGCGAAAAAGGCCGGCCGCGTTGTCGACCTTGAAGCGAATGTCGACATATCGCTCTTGACGGGTACCACGGGTGTGGGACATACTCGCTGGGCTACCCATGGTATACCGAACGACGTCAACGCTCACCCTCACACAGATGCGTCTGGCAGGATTGCTTTAGTTCACAATGGAATCATTGAGAACTACCTCACGATCAAAAAGAAGCTCGTTGCCGCTGGATATGGATTTCGTAGTGAGACCGATTCCGAAGTGCTCGCTGTGTTTATCGGAATGTTGTACGACACGCTTGGAGACCTTGAATCAGCTGTTCGTACGGCACTTTCCGAAGTGGAGGGCACATTTGGTCTCGTTGTCGTTAGCACTGTTGAGCCCGACATGATCATTGCAGCGCGTCGAGGCAGTCCACTGATTCTTGGAATTGGGAATGATGAGTTCCTTGTGGCGTCCGATGCTTCTGCCGTCATAGCACACACACGACAGGTTGTCTATCTCCACGAAAACGAGATGGCAATTCTCACGAGAACCGGTTTTACCACAAAAACGATTGCAAACGTAGAAACACATTCCGTCATCGACGAGATTACGTTTGAACTCGATCAGCTTGAAAAGGGTGGTTTCCCCCATTTTATGCTGAAGGAGATCTACGAACAACCAATGACCTTCCGTGATGGGTATCGAGGACGGTTACTCATTGATGAAGGAAATGTCCGTTTGGGCGGCCTGACGTCTGTTGTTGACAAACTTCGTTCTGCAAAGCGAATCATCTTTACGGCCTGTGGCACATCATGGCATGCGGGACTAGTTGGTGAATATCTCATCGAACATCTTGCTCGTATTCCTGTTGAAGTTGAGTATGCCAGTGAGTTCCGGTATCGTAATCCAATCATCACACCAGATGACGTCGTAATCGCCATTTCCCAAAGTGGTGAAACAGCTGACACGTTGGCGGCCATACGCGAAGCACGACTCCGAGGAGCGACCGTTCTTGGTATGGTTAACGTTGTTGGTTCTACGATTGCGCGTGAAACCGATGCAGGTGTGTATCTACATGCCGGGCCAGAGATTGGAGTGGCGTCAACAAAGGCCTTTACAAGCCAACTCTGCGTACTCACCCAGTTTGCACTCTACCTTGGAAGAATGCGGCAACTTGGCCTTGAAGAAGGCAAAAACATTGCCCGAGCACTGGATGCAATCCCCGATCAGATTCATGCAATCCTTGAGAAGGCAGATGTCATTGAAGCGATTGCCAAGGAATATGCCGGAGTCTCCAACATTCTCTATCTCGGTCGCGGCGTCAACTTTCCAGCAGCCCTGGAAGGTGCACTAAAGCTCAAGGAGATCTCCTACATCCATGCCGAAGGATATCCAGCGGCCGAGATGAAACATGGTCCGATTGCCTTGATTGACGAGAACATGCCTGTTGTCTTTATCGCCACCAAGGATGAGAGTTATGATAAAATACTCTCAAACATTCAAGAAGTGCGTGCGCGAAATGGAAAGGTAATTGCCATCGCAAGTGAAGGTGACGATCACATATCTGCACTTGCTAGCCATGTCCTAACGATTCCGACGACACATCCCTTGCTGACACCTGTACTGGCCTCCATTCCTCTGCAGCTCCTGGCATATTACATCGCTGTAGAACGTGGATGTAATGTGGACATGCCACGTAATCTCGCCAAGAGCGTTACGGTGGAATGAACGGCTCGGCGGATATTTCATCGCTCGTCGAAGGAATCCGACGCAGAGACCGGCTCGCAGTTGCGCGTGGCCTCTCTCTTGTCGAGTCATCTGTTCACGAAGACCGTTACCTCGCAGCGGATCTGATTGATCGACTTCTTCCTTTGCGGCCAACATCACGGAGAATTGGTATTACGGGCTCTCCCGGTGTTGGAAAGAGTACATTCATCGAAGCTTATGGAATGGGGCTTGTGACAAGGGGCTCGAATGTCGCTGTCCTTGCCGTAGACCCTAGCAGTCGACGTACTGGAGGAAGTATCCTCGGTGACAAGGTGCGAATGCCTCAACTTTCCCTTCAAGGTTCGGCCTTTGTTCGCCCTTCACCATCGCGAACGGCACTCGGCGGTGGCACATCGACGATGCGCGAAAGTATCATCGTCTGTGAAGCTGCTGGATACGATCACGTCATCGTTGAAACCGTCGGTGTAGGCCAGAGCGAAACGGAAGTTGCCGACATGGTCGACATGTTTATGGTCCTTGTTCTGCCGACGGCAGGCGACGAACTGCAAGGAATCAAACGTGGCATTATGGAAGTTGCCGACGTTGTTGTGGTAAACAAGGCCGATATCGACGAACATGCGACACTTCGGGCGATTGCGACGTACCGTTCTGCGTTACGTCTTATGTTACCAGCCGAAGAAGACTGGACGTCGGAAGTTGTGGCTGTGAGTTCCCTACATCAGTCGGGAATTGACGGTATCCTTGCCGTAGAGGAACAGTTTTTCGATCCGCAGCGAACAACATCGCGTGAACGACGTCGCCGTCGCCAACGAAAATCATGGTTTGAAGCTGTACTCCGCTCGACAGCCCTTGACTGGGTTACGCATGACCGGGCGATTGCCTCAGCCGTACAAGATTTACGCATGGCCGTACTTGAGGAAACAACCACTCCGACGCGTGGTCTCATGGCCATCTTTGATCAAACAACCATATCCCGAACAACATCGGAAGGACCACGACCATGAACTCCGTCTTTCGTCGTCTGCAGCAAGCCGTAAAGTCGTCGGGAATTGATGCATGGGTTCTGTTTGACTTTCGTAAGAGTAATGCACTTGCATGGAGTATACTCGAACTCCCCGACGATGCACATTGTACACGACGATGGATGATCGTTGTGCCCGCCACCGGTGAATGCGTCAAGATTGTTCATCGGATGGAACGACTTCCCCTCTCTCATCTCGAGATCAAGGAAGTTATCTATGATACGGCCGAGTCATGGGAACAAGCAGTCAGCAGCGTCATTGGTCAGTTCACCACGATAGCCATGGAGTATTCGCCAAATGGAGCGATACCGGTAGTGTCGCGCGTTGATGCCGGGACGATTGACTTCGTACGCAGTGTTGGTGTTGACGTTGTTTCATCAGCTGATCTCCTCCAAGAGTTTACAGCTGTTCTTACGCAAGATCAGATCGTCTCGAACGCAATCACTGCCGGCCAATTGAGATCAGCCGTGTTCTCTGGTTTCCGGTATCTCCGGGAACGACTGTTATCTGGTTCTACCGTTACCGAATATGATGTTCAACGACATATCCATGATGTCTTTCGTGATCACGATCTGGTAACTGACAGTGGGCCAATTGTTGCCATCGGTCCCAATGCAGCGAATCCTCACTATGCACCAACACACTCACAGTCATCTGTTATAAAAAACGGTGACGTGGTACTTATTGATGCCTGGGCAAAAAAGGATGCACCTGGTGCTATTTATGCTGATATCACCTGGGTGGCCTATGCAGGTGACGTTGTTCCTGACGATGTAGAGTCTGCATTCAAAATCATTCGTGACGGCCGCGACGCAGCGTTACATCTCGTTCAACAGGCCTTTGCCAATGGCGATGACGTTCGTGGTTGTGACGTCGACGACATCTGTAGATCAACAATTGCACAAAGTGGAATGGGTGAACGGTTCATTCATCGTACTGGACACAACATACATACAGAAGTACATGGACCTGGTGCAAACATGGACAACTTTGAAACGCATGACATGCGGAAGATTATCAGGGGTACAACATTCAGCATTGAACCTGGATTGTACATTCCGAACACCCTCGGCATTCGAACTGAGATCGATGTTGTCATCGACATTGATGGCACGGTCCTTGTCCCAAGTTCTCCGATTCAACGCGCCGTCCTTCCGCTCTATTCTGACACGTGGGACGTCATAGAATCATGAAGACCATCCTGACAATTGTCCTGATGGTGTTGTCGTTTACGGTTAACCGAGCACAATCGGATAGTCGTGAACGTGCTCGGATGGCTGAGGCATACGAACGAAGTGGCGACATACGAAGTGCGGCGCGTATCTACCAAGAACTCTACGAAGCGCAGCCATCAAACGACGTCTACTACCGAGGTGTCGTTCGAACGCTGATAGCACTTGGTCAAGAGAAGTCACTTCGCCCGATTGTTGAACAGCGTTTACAACGACAGCCGGATACACGAACGTCAGCCCTCGCTGCACGACTTGCCTGGAAAACAGGTGATACGGTTCGAGCAGAAGAGTTGTGGCGTAGAGCTATTGATCTAGGTGACGGTGCTGCCGACGTGTATGACATGATTGCCGTTGATCAGCGTGAATTGGGTCTCTACCATCGTGCGATAGCATCCCTTCTTCGATCGCGTGATATTGTGGGTGCCGATGACACACATGCTCGTGAACTCGCAGCGCTGTACACTGTTGTAGGTGACGTTCGACGAGCAATGGAAGAGATCTTGCGGTATCACAGGCGCGCTCGAGACGTGAATAACGTACGAGGTCTCATCAGTGCCTTGATGACGACGGACGAATCCAAGAACATCGTTCGATCCGTCCTTGACGCGCAACCAGAAGATGAGACGCTTATCCTGCCAATACGTCAATGGTTCGCACGGGAAACCAAGGATTGGGAAACTGCCTTACGATTAACCATCCTCCTCGACGAAGCACGGAATGTACGTGGGCAGGACATCCTCGCCTTTGCTGATGGAGCTCGCGCGGATGGTCGTTACGATATTGCTCTTCGTGCATATGAACGTGTTCGTACGCACCAGCAGGCATCACAAGGGGCCGTCCTCAGTGCAGCATATGGTACAGCGAGGACACTCGAGGCGCGCTTCCGAGCCGGTGATAGGCCAGACCCAGACGAAGCGAACACCATCATCGAACTGTATAAAGCCATTGTACGCGAGCATCCAAACAGTGGACTTTCTGCCGAAGCTCTGTTACAAACAGCTCGACTCCAGCTTGATCCACTTGGGGATCGAGTAAGTGCAATTGAAACATTACAACGACTCGTTAACGGCTTTCGGGGTACGGTACCTGCTGCCGAGGGGCAGCTCCTCCAGGCACGAATCTTTCTCAGCAACCGCCAGTTTGAACCTGCTCTTGCCGCCGTTGTTGACCTGTCCCGCATACGGCAGACCCACATTACTGATCAGCGCGATCGTGCAGAGTTACTCCTGGCAGATATCCTGCTCGCGACTGGTCGACGCGATTCCGCTGCAGCAATGTATCAGCAGTTGGCATCCAACCCTGGTTCGGTAGCAGCGAATGATGCTCTAGAACGGAGCCTCTTGCTCAGCTTCGCCGTCGACGATTCTGCAGGAGTAGCACAGTTTTTGAGGGGATTTGCAGCGAACTTGACCAATGATTTAACAAGTGCTGCAGGGGAGTATCAAAAGGCTGCCACTCTCGCCCGTGACCGCGAACTCAAGGATCGTTCTTCCCTCGAGGCGGCGGAATGCTTTGTGCGGCTCGGAAATGACACTACTGCTGAGCCCCTTCTTCGCCCCCTAACAGAACGCGCTCCCGAATGTATTTTTGGTGACCGAGCGTACTGGCTCCTTGCAGATATCGCCGTGCGGCGTGGTGACATTCCATCAGCGCTTCAGCACCTCGGCAACCTTCTCGTCAATTACCCACGTTCAATTTTAGTGTCTGACGCTCGTGAGCGTATTCGCCGATTACGCGGTGATGCTTGACGCAGGCATTCTGGAGAACCATCATGTCCGTTTCCGAACAAACATTTTCCCAACTCCCCTACGTCAGGCCAGATTTATCGGCATTGAAGGCATCTATCGACGTCATTACGTCAACTCTTGATGCTTCTCCTGATGCCGAAAAAACGCTTGCGGCTATTCGATCCTGGAATTCTGTTCGTATGCAATTCAGCACGATGCATAGTCTTGCTGAAGTCCGTTATACACAGAATGTTGCCGATACAGAGGCAAAAAGCGAAAAAGAATTCTTTGATGCCGAGTATCCTACGATAACGGAATGGTTTACTTCCGTGATTAAGCGGATTCTTGCATCACCACACCGAGATGCGATTGTTGGAGCATTTGGTAACCTCTTCATCAAAAGGCTAGAGGCCGGTGATAGAACGTTTGATCCGTCTATCAAGGACTTACTTGTTGAAGAAACACGGCTCTGTACGGAGTATAGTGACATCACGGCATCAGCGAAAATTGATGTTGATGGTACGACGTATAATCTTTCCAGCATCCTGAAACTCCAGATTGATCTTGACCGCGATGTGCGACTGAAAGCCGTCAAGGCGCAGTATGCGTGGTTAGAGCAAAACTCTGAACGTATCGAAGGAATCTATGATCGTCTCGTCAAGTTGCGGACGGAGCGAGCCCATGCTCTGGGTTATCCGAGCTATACGGAGTTCAGGTATGAAGAGTTTGGTCGTGTGGACTATACGGCCAATGACGTCGCTGTTTTTCGTCAAGCAGTAATTGATCATGTCGTACCACTTGTAACCCGTTTCCGTCAGGCACAGGCACGCCGACTCGGACTGGATCAGATCGAGCTACATGACGAGCGTGTGCAGTTTGTTGATGGTAATCCTCTCGCCGAGGGAGACCATGACTGGATCGTGGACAAGGCACAGCGTATGTATGCCGATCTGTCACCGGAAACACATGAGTTCTTTGACCTCATGTTACAGCGTGAGCTGCTCGACCTGAAAACACGTGAAAACAAGGCAACGGGTGGATACTGCACAAGTTTCCCTACGTATGGAGTTCCCTTCATCTTTGCAAACTTCAACAAGACGACTCACGATGTTGAGGTGCTTACACATGAAGCAGGGCACGCCTTTCAGGCATATCGTAGCCGCACGTACGACGTACCAGAGTACCTCTGGCCTACGGCAGAGGCCTGTGAGATTCACAGCATGGGCATGGAGTTCCTGACGTGGCCATGGATGGACCTTTTCTTTGGTAAACAAACGGATAAATTCCGTTTTTACCATCTTCAAGGCGCGCTGCTCTTCTTGCCATATGGATGTGCGGTTGATCAGTTCCAGCACTGGGTATATGCAAACCCATCTGCAACACCTGCTGAACGCAATGCCGAATGGAAACGCCTTGAAGGTGTGTACATGCCATGGCGTGATGCATCGTCCGTACCATATGCAGCACATGGAACACAATGGCAGTTTCAGAAACACATCATTGAAGCCCCATTCTACTACATCGACTATGCCCTGGCGCAAACATGTGCTCTGCAGTACTGGCAGCGATCTCTAGAGGATAGAACGCAGGCGTTTAAGGATTACCTCAAGATCTGCGATATCGGTGGCAGCCAAGCGTTTCTCGAAATCGTTCGGTCAGGTAACCTGAAATCTCCGTTCGAACTCACCACACTTGCCGACATATCGGCATACGCAACACATTGGCTTGAAAGACATTACGGCCATTACCTCTGAACATTTCCACGTTAAGGACACGTTACAGGCGACCATTAGGTCGCCTGTTTTGTTCTCCGTAGTTTCGAAGCTCCAAGATTGCCACCTCGCTGGTTCCACCGACGTTTCATCACCCATTGAAGCCCATGATCAGGTCACTCCTCCGTTGTTTCGTCATCGTCGTGGCGATGAGTTTGAGTTTTGTCTCAAGTGTTGCCCAGTCGAATCCGACAGCTTATAGTTTGTCGCTCGGAACGTACACGTTGAATTCATGGGATGCTTCATCATCGGCAGGAACGTATCCCGCAAACATGGTCTTTCAACAAGTGGCATCAATTGATGCTGACTTGACCTCCGTTCCTACTGTTGACTGGAATTGTGCCTATAACCTTTCGAGTGGTGCACGTATTAACGGTGATGGTGCGAATGGTTTTTCGTTTATCAACACCGGTTCGACACCTTGTAACACAGCGTTTGCCGGCGCAGCAGTTCTTGCGATAAATACGACCGGTCGTACGAGTGTTCAGGTATCCTGGACGGGGAGAACGGTTGCAACTGGTTCACGACTATATGCTGTTCGACTCCTCTATCGTATTGGTACCTCTGGTTCCTGGAATGATGTTGCAGGAACACCCGTTGAATATCAAGCGAATGCAACGTCTGGACACAATGCGTCGTTTACGACAACACTTCCTTCTGCAGCGGAAAATCAGTCGAATGTCCAACTGATGTGGCGGTACTATCAGTACTCGACAGCGGTTTCTGGAGCACGCCCTCGACTTGGAGTTGATGACATCAGCGTTTCAAGTGCTGCGAGTGGTGGTGTTCCTACGAAACTTGCCATCACGCAGATCACTCCTGCTTCCCCATCAACAGCAGCTCCGTTTTCAATTCAAGTCCGTTCCGTTGACAATTCAAACATTCCACAAAATGTTGCAGCAGCTACGTCATTCTCGCTCAGTTTAGTAAGTGGCTCGGGCACATTGGGTGGAACACTTGTTGGTACAATTCCGGCCGGACAGAGTGTTGTAACGGTGTCAGGTGTCACCTACAACGTTGCACAGTCAGGTGTTGTCGTGCGTGCTTCGCGTACATCAGGTGACCTACTTGCCTTTGGTGACTCAAATCCGTTTACTGTCCTTCAAGGTGCTACAGGCTTTAACGTCCTAGACGTGCAGAACGTAGGTTGGGCGAACAGTCCGTTCCCAACATTCCGAGCGTTAGCGACACGTCCTGATGGTACCACAGACTCGTTCTACGATCAAGTAGTCACAATCACAAAGGTCTCCGGTCCTGGTAACGTAGTCTTTACGTCTTCGGTAACGCCAGTTGCCGGTGTTGCTACGTTTGACAATGTGAGTGTTGACGCGCCAGGCACGTACGTTCTGCGTGTGAACGGTCCGGGACTGACGTCATACACACTTCCAACAATTACTGTGTTTGCAACGCCCGTACTGACAACCAACCTCGTACCGCAGTACGTCAGTAGTCGCGTTTCGACGTCGTTAGCTTTTGCGCTTCCGCAGTTTGCCCTTGTAACGTTTACGAATCTTCAGCCGAGTACAACGTATCGGTTTAACACCGGGTGGTCAACTGATCAGATTCTTACGTCAACGGGACCAGGACTGAACTACCATTTTAACCGTGATGCTTATACATATGCGTTTGACATTGGCAAGACTATCACGGGACTGAACACATTCAGCCAGTTTTCTACAGGACCTGGTGAAACGTCGAAGACGGTTTGGGTAAACTATCTTGCCTCAACGAATGCCGTCTTCAGCGAAGGTAATACTGTCTACTGGCGTGTTGTCCTTGGTGACAACCTGGGGCGTCGAATTCGGTATTACGAACTGGCCAATACGTCGACGGTTATTCGACTCGGTACTGGTGCGAATCAGGCAACGGGTATCACTGACGTTGAAAGCCAGTCAACTCCAAAGAATATTATCTGTCTGTATGACAACGTTGCCGGTACTGGACGTCCTCTCAGCTCGGCACTTGTTCAAGACGACGGCAGTTTCCTGACAGCGCCACAGATCGAAACGATCTATGCAAATGTTGAGAACGCCGATGGTGGTTGGGCCACGTTGATTCCGAACACTCTTCCCACAGGTGTACGTCGAATTGAAGAACGTGATGGACGTACGGGTGCAATCGTGTACGCCATTACCTCACCTGATGGTGTGTGGAACGGCGTATCGACAGTGAATCCTAGCGGAGGATTCAGTTCACCGATCTACCTCGAAACTCCACGCATTACAATTCAGTCCCCTCTTCGTGCTGACACGGTCTGCGCGCAGAATGCCCTTACGGTGCGATTTACAGCTCGTGGAATGCAGAACGTTCGTGTTGAGTATTCCCTATCCGATGGCCTGACATGGGAGCTAATTGATGTTGTCCCAGCCTCACAGGGTACTGCCGTTTGGAACATCTCTGACCTGCAATACAACGATCGTGTGCGGATTCGTGTAACGGGTATTGAGCGTCCGGATGTATCAGCAATCACACAACGATTTGTGATTGTTGCTCCGCTCGCACTTGCACAACAACCACAGTCTCAGAACATCTGCCTTGGTGACGATACACAGCTTCTCGTTATCGCCAGTGGTACTGTTCGCCGGTATCAGTGGTTTAAGGATGGTGTAGCATTGCCTGGAACAGACGCTCCGATTCTCCGAATTGAAGATGCACAGTTCTCGACGTCTGGTCGGTACTGGTGTGAAGTCTACGGCTTTGGTGGCTGTGGTGATCTTCGTTCCGAAGACGTCGTAGTTCGCGTTGCACGTCCAACACAAATTGTTCAATCATCACGAGCCATTGCTGCTCGCCTCGGAGATCGTGCCGTCCTCTGGGTTGAAGCTGAAGTCCCGAATGAAGCACTTTCGTATCAGTGGTATCGTGGTGAAAACCCGCTGCGCGAATCCGATCGAATTCGTGGAGTGAACTCAAGCCGACTTGAGATTCTCTCTGTTGAGGCTGGCGACATTGGAGGTGGGTACACGTGTGTAGTTGTCGGTGTTTGTGGAACGGCAACATCACGTGCAATGCGACTCTTTACGACGGGCGTATATGTTGAGTTTGCTTCTTCATCGGCAAATGTCTGCGTTGGTGCAAATGCTACACTTATAGCTGACGTCTACGCAAATCCATCGGGTGCTGCATTGAGCCGCCAATGGTTCCGAAATGGACTTCCACTTGTTGAGGGAGCCAAGTACTCGGGAACAATGGCAGACACACTTGTTATTCGCAATGTTGACAATGCTGATCTCGGTGTCTACACCCTTCGTGCGGAACTCACTGCTGATGCATCACAGTATGGAGAGTCAGACATCACAGTAGCTGCAGCCTCTGCACCAGTGATTACAACACAACCACAATCGGTGTCGGTCTGCGAAGGTGAAACAGCAACACTCTCTGTTGGTGTTCAAGCTACCGGCGAGGTTACGTATGCATGGTCGAAGGATGGAACCGTGTTGCCAAATGAGACCTCTGCCACAATAACCTTTGTTGGCACATCGGCGCGAGGTGGCTCGTATTCCGTTGTTGTTTCAACAGCATGTGGTTCTGTAACATCAGCTGTGGCTTCTGTTACTATCGATCCTGCTACGCAATTCACGCAGAATCTGCCGCCTACAACAAACGTCACACTTGGTCAAACGCTGACGTTAACGGTCGCAGCTACCGGTGCAGGTACTCTTCAGTATCAGTGGTATAAGGATGGAACGGAGCTGACGGGTGAAGTTGCTCCAACGTTCACCAAGCCAAATGTTGTTGCCACGGATGCAGGTCGGTACTGGGTACGAATTCGTACGGCGTGTGGAGATACGTTCTCTGACACAACAACAGTTGCAACATCCCTCGTATCGTCGGTTTATGACGCACTGCTCGACGTCGTAACGAATACATCGCTCGCACCAAATCCATCAAGTGATGCTGCAGAGTTCTCATTTGACCTTCTGCGTACGTCACACGTCACAATTTCGCTTCTTGACGCCTCTGGCCGGCAAGTTGTACAGGTGATGGATGCTGAGCTCGCTGCAGGACCGTATGTTCGCACCATAAACACGTCCATGCTTGCCTCTGGTATGTATGTCGTTGTTGTGAACGTTGACGGTCGTCGCGCCCTTCGCCCCCTCTCCGTCATCAAGTAATTTCGCGTCAACACGTTCATCGCGGGGGAGCATGCACGGCACGCTCCCCCGTTCTTGTTCGCCACGGAAGATCCGTCATGAGAATTAGTGTCCTACTTCCCTTCCTCACCTTCATCCTTTCTGTTGCATCAGCGCAAGATGTCGTCGTGAGCGAGTACTTTAACGAAGTCAACCCCGAACAGGAGTGGACCGAGATTCTCGTTATCAAAGACGACATGAATCTTGTTGGATATCATGTCACTGACCATGAGGGACAACACGAACGTCGAATTGGTGGTTTTACGTTTCGTGATGTTGCTCTCTGGCGCCATGTTCGCGCTGGTACGATCATTGTTGTTTTCCATCGCGACGTGCCAGCTAATACACGTCGTGACGATAATCCTGACGACGGCTTCCTCCAATTCAGCAAGTTTGATGCAGCCGTGTTTGACCCGTTTTTAGCTGCAGATGGACCAAACATTAATCAGGATCGAGACTACATTGAGATACTACGGCCTGATTCTACGCACGTTCATGGTCTTGGTCATGGGAATCCTGGCCCGGTGTACGTTAACTCTCCACGTCCAAAGGTGTTGCTTGATACTGGCGTTATTGGAGGAAATCGAGCACCAGGAATTATCGGTCGTTCTCTTGCAGCATATGATGCAGACCGAACACGAGACTCAGCGGCATTAACGATTGGTGGATCACGTGGACTTCCAAATCAATATGATTTGCCGAGAACACTTCAGGGATTTGTTTCGAGAAATCACCTGCTATGGCGTGAGTTACGCCAGCCAACATGGTCGGCAGCACCAACAATCACAATCGGTAGTCAGACAGCTCGATCAACCGAGATTTCATGGACACCTGTGACGGATGTGTATCCAGCTGATGGTGTCACTGGTGTGATGATCCTTCGTGATACGAATGCCTTCGTCGGATTCCCCTCTGCTTTGATTCGTGACGGTGTCAATTTTGGTGTTGGACAGTCAATTGGTACCGCCGAGGTCTTAGCGTTTGTACCAACAAGAGACGGAACACGATTTGTTGACTCTAACAATGTACGTTGCGGGGCTCGGTATACGTATCGAACCTATGCTTATCGATTCCGTCCAGATGATCTGCTGCTTCCAAGCCAGACACCTGATTCGTCGGCTCGCGGACGGCAGTGGATTGACGGCCAGTTTGGACAATCACAAACAATTACAAAGTCGACACCACAAAAGCCTGTCCTTTCAGCATCTCGGACTCAGATTTGCTCAGGTGACACACTCACAATATCAGCAGCTGTTGGTGCGGGAATCACGTACTATGAGTGGTATCGTGATGGACAGGTTGCACAACTTGTCGGGACAACGAGTGTCATCGTATCACAGCCAGGAACATATCGACTTCGCGTTCTGGGCGAAGGTGGATGTTTTTCTGAAAGTGATGACTTTGTCGTTACATCACTACCAGCCCCTAATGTTCCAATCTCACCAAGTTTGCCACAGGTGATCTGTGCAGGAGATTCTGTTGTCTTTACAGCAGGAATTGATGCTCCATCCTACGAATGGATTCGTGACGGAGTCATCGTGCAAGGGGCAACGGGGCGAACGTTTGTAGCGCGTTCTTCGGGTGAATACATTGTCCGTGTACGAACTCAACAGGGCTGTCCTGGTGTATCGCCAGCTGTTCGAGTACGACTGTACGACACACGGTTCAGGTTTGAGCCACCAACACTCGATTTTGGTGTACTTGGAGCATGCGAGAACTCTAAACCCGCAACAACAGAAATTGTTAACGATGGAACTGACTCGCTGACCTTAACGGCTGCGAACTTCCCTGTTGGATACTCCCTTGTATCACCGCCCGTCGGAACAAAGATTGCTCCTGGAAGCCGGCGGACAGTTGTGATTCTCTTCGCACCGCCAGCACTCGGTGCTTTTCCTGGACAAGCAAGTTTTGAAGTTCAACCATGTCGTTCGAGTGGTGTTCTTGTCTTGTCGGGACGTCGTGATCAGGCCGTTGCAACACTCGACCAAGCAGCACTTGATCTTGGCACCTATACAAACTGCCCGAATGTTATCATTCGAAACGATTCCGTGTTCCGAATTACGAATACCGGAACGCAGGACATCGTAATCCGACCACCTCAAGTTGATCCGCCGTTTTATCTGATTTCTCAGTTCCAGCAGGTAGTCTTACAGCCGGGTCAGACGGTTGATGTTCGAATTCAGTATCGTCCGCTTGGAGCTGATCTTAATCGCGGCGTCATCAATGAGATTGCTTTTCCATTTCAAGGAGCATCGTGTGACGATACGTTGCGCGCAACATTACGTGCAGCTACATTCACACCTTCATATCGTGTGGAAACACCAACGATATCGTATGGTGAGGTCGTTCTGTGTTTGCGACCAACTCTTGACTCGGTTATGACGATTACGAACACGGGTAACGTTGATATAGACGTTCGATCGTTAACGAGTGCTACAATAGTTGCAAGTGATCTGCCACTTACGGTGGAGGTCGGTACTACGAGGACATTTCGAGTCTCTGCACCAACGTCTGGACTTGGCCAGCTGAGGCATGGTGGAGTTTTAGATATCGGACCATGTGGCAGTTCAGATTCCATCTTTGTTACGGCTACGGTACAGAATCCTCGATTGGTAAGCGTTTCAACGTCGACATATAACATAACGACAACGACATGTACGTCGTCAGCGTACCTCTTCTTTGTAACCGTCCAATCAGGAGCGCGAATTGATTCTCTGAGATCTCGCACACTGACCAATATGGTTGCAATACAGGATAACGATACGGCCAGGACAATCATGGTTGGATTTACGATTCCACCAGGAGCAACGGGACCAGTGACGGATACGCTGAGGATGTACGTTGGACCATGCTCTGACGAAGCCGAAGTGATTGTGACGTATTCACGACGTGATCCTGAATACACCGTTCGTTACACGTCTGACTACGGTTTAGTAAGTGCGGGATCATTTGCGGAAGACTCCGTCGTCATAACGAATACCAATACCGAAGTCCTCTCGGTTCAGCTTCCCGATCCGGTCCCCTCACCTTGGGTCTTTTTATCGACAACACCAACATTACCCGTTGATCTATCACCGGGTGATTCGGCAATCATCAGATTCCGATATACTCACATTGGTGACGATCGTTATGACACCGTCCGTATTCCGATAACGATGCAGGTGAAGGATTGTCCGGTCGTTGTCAACACGGTGACCTTAACCGGTCGTACATCTTCAGAACCACCGCCAGACACAACGCGGTTGCCACTACAAATTGTCTTACCGGTTCTCGTCACAGCCTATCCTGGTGACGACATTGACATTGATGTGGCGTTACTCACCGATTCGATCCTAACAGGGCGCGGCGTAAACAACCTGCGAGGAATACTTCGATACAACGGTTCCCTGTTACGTCCGCTTTCGTTTGTGAGCAATGTTGCCGGTATCACAGGAACGGTCATCGAACGTCGACCCGGCGTTGCAGATGTTGTCATCTCTTCTCAGACGGAACTTGTTCAGGGTGATCCAATTGGACGAATTCGTGCGCGAACATATCTCGGTACAGAAACCAGCACCGTTCTGAATGTCGACTCCGTGACAGCAGACAATGCCATCGTTGAACATCGCGACGGACAGTTAACGATGCTTGCCTCATGTGGCGCAGACGTGCGAACGATATCTCTTGGAAGTCCAGCAGCACTTGTGGTGAACGGAAGTGGTACGGAGCGGCCGACGATTGTGTTCACAACGGTTGCAGATGACGGCACGAGACTGGAAATCCTCGACGCCAACGGCAGATTATGCTCGACGCCTGTCGACGGCCGACTCCGTGCATCAACGTATTCCGTTGACATTGACACATCTCAACTCGCAAGCGGCCTTTACGTTGTCGTTCTTCGCAACGGGATAACGGTACGATCCGTGCCTTTTACCGTGTATCGCTGAGGTAGCACTCGTATCTTTGCGACCGAACATCGGAGGAATCGTGAAGGTACTGGTAACGGGTGCGACGGGGTTTGTTGGAAGCCACGTTGTAGACATTCTGCTCGAACGCGGATACGACGTGTCATATGTGGCACGTGCCACGAGTAATCATCGCTGGCTGGACGGCAAGCCCGTTCAGCGTGTCGACGGATCACTCTTCGACATGGCATCATTACGAACTGCCGTTGAGTCAGTGGACTACGTCATTCACGTTGCAGGTCTCACCGCAGCCAAGAATGAGGAAGAGTTCCTCCGCGGAAATCGGGATGCGACCAGAAACCTGCTTGACGCCATTCGCTCCTATAATCCGAGCCTTCGACGTTATACCCACATCAGTACACTCGCCGTTTGTGGACCTGCTGAATCCGAAGACAAACCGACACAACCTGATAGCCCCCTTCGCCCCATAACAGCGTATGGCAGAACAAAAAAACTCGCCGAAGACGAAGTACGATCGGTTATGGGCGAGTTATCAGCCACCATTGTTCGGCCACCGGCTGTGTATGGACCTCGTGACTCTGCGCTCCTGACCTACTTTCAGGCCGTCAATCGTGGAATAGCTCCGATGATTGGTTTTGATGAAAAGAAGGTCAGTCTTGTTCACGTGCGGGACCTTGCTCGCGGAATTGTCGACGCAACATTTGCTGAGTCTGCAAACGGAAAAACGTACTTCGTTTCAAGCGACGAGTTTTACACGTGGCCTGCCGTCACAAAGGTCACGGCAAGCGTGTTAGGAAAGTCCTTTGTACTTCCGGTCAGAATCCCCCACTTTGCCGTACTTGGAATAGCTGGTATAGTTGGTGGAATAGGTAAACTCATCGGCAAACCACCGGTTCTTGATTACGAAAAAGGAATCGACATCTCACGGAAGTATTGGATCTGTTCAAACGATGCTGCTCGTCGGGATTTCGATTACCGACAAGAGATTGATATCGAACATGGAGTCCGCGAAACGATTGCCTGGTACAAGGCTGCAGGTTGGCTGTAATGAAGTCGTGGTTATCTGGCACGATTGGACTCATCATCACGGCCATCGTCCTGGTTCTGTGTTTTGCCTTTTTTGCCGTTCGTATCGCTACTCGAAGTCATCCTGATCCATATACGGAAGAGGCCGGTGGTGTTTCGGAAACAACAAAGGTGTATCGAAACTCATTTGGTATACCGCATGTGACGGCAAACAATGAGGATGATTTGTTCTTTGCCCAGGGATACGTAACAGCGCAGGATAGAATGTGGCAAATGGATCTCTGGAGACGGACTGGACGTGGCCGGTTATCCGAGATCATAGGTAAGGAAGGAGTTGAGGTTGACGTGTTTATGCGAGCGATTGATATCGCTGGAATCGCTGCACGTCAATGGAAGTCGGCAAGTCCTACCACAAAACGAATCCTGACGGCATATGCTGCAGGCGTAAATGCCTTTCTTGAGCGTAGTGGTGGTGAGTTACCATTTGAATTTGATGCACTTGGATATCAGCCAGAACCCTGGTTGCCGGAAGATTGTCTCATTGTAGGTAGAGCGTTGTCATTTGAGTTATCACTTGCGTTTTGGAGTGATCTCACGTTCGCACAGATCGCAGCTCAGCGTGGTAAAACGGCACTAAAGGACTATATCCCCGGATTACCATCTGGTCCAACCGTTCTCGACACGGCACAAGTGAGTACTGCATTGCCTGATTCGGTTCGTACGGGGCCAACAGCTCAGCAGTCTACGTCGTCCGTACTTCAATCGATACACCCTGACCATGACGTGATTACCTCATTGGCTGAACGTATTCGTGACGTACGAGAACGTCTGGGTATGACGGCATCATCCGTAGGAAGTAATGTCTGGGCTGTTCGAACACCAGTAAAATCTGCGCTCGTAGCCAACGATCCACACTTAAGTGTGAGTATGCCACCGAAGTGGTATCAGATTCACCTTTCCTGTCCGGGCATTAATGTTGTCGGCATGAGTGTCCCAGGTTTGCCACTGGTATTCTCGGGCCGGAACGACAGCCTAGCCTGGGGTTTTACGAACGTTATGGTGGATGATGTTGACTACGTTGTAGAAACACCGGACTCTACGAATGGTAACTACTATCTCACAGCAACGGGACGTAAACGATTCCAGTATCGTCGGGATACTATTCGAGTCAAGGATGCACCAGATTCACTTGTTGATCTCCGCGCAACGGAACGTGGATTTGTGATAAGTGATGTTCATCTCCTTCGTAATCCTACACGTCTGTTTGGTACAACACGACGTCCGTCAACAAACATTCTTACGGCACGCTGTCTGACAATGCGGTGGACAGCACGTGCTACGTCGGACGAAGTGTTGGCTATGTATAACATCAACAAGGCTCATCGTTTTTCTGATGTTTCCCAGGCCGTAAAAACATGGCACTCCCCTGCCTTCAATTTCTCTGTTGGCACAAAGTCAGGGCTTGTAGCAACGGTGATTGCAGGTGTAGCACCCATTCGTGCAACGGGTGATGTATCGGCGTTAATCGATGCTCGAAATCCGCAGACAGATTGGAAGGGAACATTTCATCTCTCGACACTTGGTACGCTTGTTAATCCCCAACGAGGTTGGGTGGCGAGCGCTAATAATCGAACACATAGTCGCGCCGAACCTGTCATATCAGCTTTGTATGAGCCAGCATCGCGAGCGATTCGTATTGACGAGTTGTTACGTGTTTATCGTGACCATTCAGTTCGTGATGCACAGGTTATGCAACAGGATGTTGTATCACCGTCGGCTCGCACAACCGTGGTAGCCTGCCTTCCAGATCTCCAGCGTGGAACATCACGGTACGGCACCGTGGAAAAAGAGGCATTACGATTGCTCAAATCGTGGGATGGAACGCAGGCAAGTATTGATCCGGCAGCAGCCATCTATGCAGTATTCTGGCAACGACTGCTTCATAACACGTTTGAGGATGAGTTAGGGTCTCAGCTCTACGCTGATTACATGTTTGTCACGAGCATTCCCACTCGTAGAATGGAAGAACTCGTCCGTCAACCAAATCATATACTGTTCGATGATATCCGGACACCTCAACGAGAAACGATGTCTTGGATCGTAGTTCGGAGTTTTATTGAAGCCATTCGCGAGTTACGAACGACGTTTCAAAGTGATCAGCCTCAGCAATGGAAGTTTGGAGCGTTACACACCATTACGTTCCAGCACCAGTTTGGCGCACATCCACTCATGGCACCTGTTATGAATCAGGGACCATATGAAATGGGCGGTTCGAATACGACAATCAACAACACGGAATGGAAACTCTGGAGTCCGTATTCCGTGCGTGTCCATGCCTCCATGCGTGTTATCAGTGACATGGCTGACAGCATACAGTTCAGTGTTGTACCGGGAGGTGTCTCCGGCCAACCACTCAATGCCCACTATGCCGATCAAATGCAGCTCTGGTTAAAAGGTGGATATGTCCGCCTGCCAGTGCGGGCCACACCAGACGTTGGATTCAGACTCTATCACGTCTTTAAGCCGTCGTGACTTCATGATGTTAGTGATGATTCCGTAAATTGTCTGATTCATCGGGCGCAGTCACTCCACAACGACTCCACAACCCTCTTTGGAGCAGAACGCGTTCGCACTTCGTCAACGTAAGGAACATTCGATGTCCGTTTCCAGCGCCATTGGCGTACGTCGATCGATGAAGGCAGATGCCATCGTCGTCTTCATCGCAGCCGATAAGCAAGAATTCACGTCGGTTACCAAGGCACTCATTGCTGAGATCCCCCACGTCCAGCCACTCATTTCGTCCGGTGATTTCTCCGGAAAGCGGAATTCAGTGGCCGTCGCCTATACCGGAAGTGCTGCTTCAGCCCCTAGAATTATCTTGGCAGGTCTTGGAGATCGTTCCGATGTGACTGTGGAGTCATTACGTAGAGCCGCAGCAGCTGCCACACGTCGTGCCGCACAGCTGAAGTGTCGTCACGTAGCACTCGAACTGCCGGTCGTGAAGGGCATTTCAACGGAAGAAGCAGCCCAGGCAGTGACGGAAGGTTCCGTTCTCAGCCAGTATGCATTCGACAAGTACAAGACGGAGAGTAAGGAAAACGGCGGTCTCGTAACGAAGTTTACAGTGTACACTTCTGATAAGGGGCTACAAAAGGGGCTCAAGGCAGGTGTTGATACGGCGACGATTATTGCCGAAGGTGTGACAATTGCTCGCGACCTCGCCAACGCGCCAAACAACGAGATCTATCCGGAATCTCTTGCCAAACGTGCTACGGAGATCGGCCGTAAGGCTGGATTTTCGACAACCGTCCTTGACAAGCGTCGGATTCAAGCACTCAAGATGGGTGGCTTGTTAGGAGTTAATAAGGGCAGTGAACGTCCACCGACGTTTATCATCATGGAATACATGAAGGGCCCAAAATCCGAGAAGCCGATAGTCCTCGTTGGTAAAGGTGTCACCTTCGATACAGGTGGGATATCCATCAAGCCTGCAGCTGGTATGAGTGATATGAAGGGTGACATGCACGGAGCTGCCTCCGTGATTGGCACCATGCATACTATTGCTCGTCTTGGCTTAAAGAAGAACATTGTTGGTCTCGTTCCGGCAACGGATAACATGCCGAGCGGCTCAGCAATTGTACCGGGCGACATTCTGACGTTTATGAATGGAAAGACGGCTGAGATTGACAATACCGATGCAGAAGGTCGACTCATTCTCGCCGATGCCCTGTGTTATGCAGACCGTTACAAACCACAGGCCGTTGTTGACCTTGCCACATTAACAGGCGCCTGTGTTGTAGCACTTGGAACAATCACAACTGGCATGATGGGAACAGACGATTCGTTAAAGAATCGACTTCGAGCTGCTGCTGGTGTGACAAATGAATATGTCTGTGAACTGCCACTCTATGAAGAGTATGAGGAACTCATCTCTTCGGATTATGCAGACATTAAAAATTCTGGAGGCCGGATGGGTGGTGCCATTACAGCAGCACTCTTCCTCAAACACTTTGTAACGTATCCATGGGTACATCTTGACATTGCCGGTACGGGAATTTCTCCGAAGGCCGGACCGTATACACCGAAGGGTGGCACGGGTGTTGGTGTACGTCTCCTTACACACATGCTCCGTACCTGGTAAGTAACCACGGATGGTTTCTCTCGAACAGCGTCAGAAGGACTTTGAGACAGAGGCAGTGCCGCACATGGCAGCACTGTACAACTTTGCCGTACGCCTCACACGTGACGATGATGATGCGGCAGATCTCGTGCAGGAAACCTTTCTGAAGGCCTTTCGATTCTTTGATTCTTTTGAACGGGGAACGAATTGTAAGGCATGGCTGTTTCGTATTCTCAAGAACTCGTACATCAACCGATATCGTAAGACTTCGAAGTCACCCGATACGGTCGAGTACGACGCCGTCGAGGATTTCTACGAGACCGTTCGGCCTCAAGCTGTGGAATCAACATCCACGCTTGAGGAGAGAATGTTTGACAACGCTCTGGACGACGAAGTGTCAACGGCCATTCAGGCCTTGCCGGAAGAGTTCAGAACGGTGATCATCCTCTGTGACATCGAAGGATTCACGTATGAGGAGATCGCAGAGTTCATCGACTGTCCCATTGGGACGGTCCGTTCACGACTGCACCGTGCACGGAAATTACTCGGTGCTGCTCTAGAGGAATACGCGCGAAATCGTGGCTATTCCGTTGGCACCGGGTCAACCGACAGCATGGAGTCACCTTCTTCGTGAGCGGAGAGCGATTTATGAGCAAACCGAATACAGGACCCTCGGCCGACATGATTTCGGCATATCTCGACGGCGAGCTGACAGCCTCCGAACGTGAGGCTGTGGAACGTCGTATGGCCGAGGATGCCACCTTTTCTGCGGCCGTGGCATGGGAACGTGCCGTGCGAGATACTGTTCGTGATCGATCGAACGCTCTCCGTGTCGACGTTCCAATAGCACTACGCCAAGCGATTGCTGAAGGAATAGCGCGTGAAATGGCAGCTGCGAGTGAGCCTGTAGCGGAGCGCCCCCTTCGTGAACCTAACAAGACAGTTGCCCGCCCTTCAAGACTCTTGCGGCGGCCTGCCTTTGCCATCCCTGTCATTCTGATTTCTATCGTTGCTGGTATTGCTGCCGTGTGGTCGTACCGCACGTTTATGGCGACACCCCCACCGGATGTCGTCACATCATCAGTCATTCCGATTGATTTGCATTCCAAGACATATGAGAATTGGAATGCCGTTGTGAAGGGACAGATAACTTTAGCTCAGGTAACGTCGGATACGGTCGCTCTGAAGGAGTTTTTCCGTAAAGAAGGTGTTCAATACGACGTCTTTTTCCCCGAGATTGATGCCGTATTACAAGGGGGAGTTGTCTCCGTTGACAATGGCCGCAAGTTTGCTCACCTCGTCTACGCCTCCGAGGGCCACCTCGTTTACATTTTTGAGGTGGATACAAGGTCGTTTGAAGACAAAACCATGAGTCTGCCACTTGCCGTAGCGGAAAACGTCAAGCAAAGCAAATGGCATTGGGAAGAGCGCGATGGAGTAGGGACGATGTTTGTCTGGAAGTCCAATAATGTGGTATGTTCAGCCGTCTCAGACCTACCCACTCGGGACTTCTCAGCACTCTTCCGCCTTGAGGCATTGTAATGTATCGACACATTTCCGTTCTTGCCATTGGTCTTCTTGCTCTTATCACTATACCAACGTACGGTGGCAAGAATGATACAAAACCTGGATTAGGTAAGGTCTCGACGGTGGAGACGGTCCGGAAGGTTCAATCCGGTATGGCTGTCGATTTTCAGTGGAAGGACCAAGGCAAACTTGTGAGCTTTTCAGAGTTCACCAAGGGTAAGGTTGTTGTTCTGAACTTCTGGGGAACGTGGTGCGGTCCTTGCCGAAGAGAAATACCTGATCTTATTGAAGTACAGAAGGAAATGGCAGCCAAGGGAGTAGTCGTGATCGGAATTCCTCTCGAACGAGTGGATAATAAAGTAGCAGTTGTTAAAGACTATGTCGAAAAGACGGGCATCAATTATCTGAATATTGTTGACAGCCCTGACTTTGAGCTGTCAAGTGCCTATGGTGGTATTGCGAGCGTTCCAACAACGTACATTATCGATCGTAATGGGAAAATTGCCGAGAAGATTATCGGTATGATGACGAAGGCGAAGTTTATTGGTGCGGTAAATCGCGCCCTGTAATCCGGCCACCGTCTAGATCTTAGATCGTGACGTAAGAATCTTACCAACCACTCACGATCCTTTCTCGTAACTCTGACACCGTTGTGCGGAATATCGCATACGGGACCTTTGTAGTATCCGTCCATATCCGTGCTGGATCATAAACAATATCGTTCTCAATCCGAAGAATACCTTGACTTGCAACACGCGACAGCATAATTTCCCAGTAGTCATATGCATCATCAGGACGCCAGCTAAAGTATTCAAGAAAGACGATTGCCTCGTCACCTGGTTCAAGAGTAAAGTCTTGATCAGCATTGAGAAAGGCCGAGTCAACCGTAAAAGGTATACTGTTGTCGAATGAATGCTTACCCGTAAGCCAATGATCCGCTGTGTATACAAATCGAATCTTTTGACATGGACCCTCAGATTGCGGTGTTGCGTTCTCCTTGTGATTTGAAGGTTGCTCTGGTATTGGGTTCACATATCTGCCGCTCTCTGAGCACAAATCAGGAAACACCTTGCCTTTGAGGGTATCCAGAACAGTACAGATTGCAGCATACCTGAAGTTCTCACCTCCGTTAAAGCGATTATGCGTGCTGTCTAATGAATCGACTCGAACTCGTAATATCTGACTCGAACGTAGTAGTGCCCTTACTCGTTGTCGTTCGGTAGGTACCGGCCAAAATCGTTCAACGTGTTTCGTCAGTTTCCTCTCGAACTCTCCCAAATCAGTTTGGTACAACGAGGGCACAAATTCCGTGGTGTCATCAAGACGAACATCGGAGCCGTTAACGACTGTGTAGAGTGCTGCTGCAGTATCGTCTGTATGTCTCCGAAAGGCCGTTTCAAGAATATACTGGTAGAATCTTCCAGGATCCCAGTCGACCAGCTGATAGTATCCGCTACATAGTTTAGCAACCGTGTCGTTCCAAGGTGAAAGACTACGAAGGAAGGATCGTATAGAATCCTCATGAGCATATCTGGCAATACTGTCGAGATATACATATCCAAGTTTGACCGGCAGCGGCATGGATGGTGTTATCGGCGGTAACACACTCAGATACGGATACTTGGTCTGAAACATCCGTATCTCATCCGTCATAAAGCTACCAGTTGCAAGCGATGAGTTAATACTAATCTTACGATTGGGAGTGCGTTGGGCATGTGCGGTGGTTACCAATACCGACCATGATATCAAGAGTAGAAAACAACTTCTGATGATGACGTGTAACCTCAATGGAGAACTACGAATTGCCCAATTCGTGTCATGTCCGACATTGTAGCAGTAAGTATGGAGCAGTAGCCTCATTCCGACTCACGAGATTTTGCTAGATTGGCAAAAAAGAAGATTTTCGATGAGTTGTCGAGATGTACATGGTCGTTAAACATACTATCTACACTGATACGGTCTACATGCTTCGTATTGTCCTCGTAACCTAGGTCAGTCGGGTTGCTTCACAAGATATGGCTGGGTCCGAGTTCAGCGCAGGTTATGTCATTCCGCAGAGAATGCGATCACCTGTGAGTTCGCGATTATCACCACTACCCTGCAAACGCTTCGATGTCTGTTCAAGATGATGAGCATATCAGATCTGTGTTGATACCTGTACTAAGCGATAATCGGAGTCGACCGTAGATCTGGTTGTACCGACGTAATGTTGAGTAGCTGAGATACGTCGCTCCAGAGTATGGAGAGTTTATTCTCATCGCGTGCCGTGACAGTGGCAAGCACATCTCCTCGACGTACACTTCCGCCAATATCGACGTGGAGGACAAGTCCTGCATCAGGTTCAATCGTATCGCCTTCGATAAATCTGCCAGCACCAGCGGTATTTACGGCAAGGGCCAGACTGCGGGCATCAATCGGTGCAAGGTATCCCGTGTTCTCTGCAACAATTGTCCGAAAAGCAGCCGTAGAAAATCGCTCTTCGGACCGATTCCAGTCCCCTCCTTGTGCACCTACCATGTCCATAAACACCGTGTACGCCGAGCCACTCTGTATGAGGTGCTGGGCATAGTCACGGCCATCTTCAACCGTTCGCACAATGTTTCCGAGTTTGAACATTCTTGCAGCGAGTTCGATGGTGAGTATCGTAACGTCGGATGGTCCGTGTCCTTGGACAACATCACGTGCCTCAACAACTTCAACCCAATTACCAACGGACCGACCAAGCGGCTGAGACATTGATGAATAGACAAGGTCCGTCGGAATACCTGCTGCTTCAGCCGTCGTGCGTATAGATTCTCCCAGCAGTTCGGCGTCACGGAGTGTTGGCATAAATGCAGCAGAACCAACCTTCATATCCATGACAAGTCCATCAAGGCCTTCAGCAAACTTCTTCGAGAGGATACTTGACGTTAACAGTCCAATCGCTTCAACCGTACCCGTCACGTCACGGAGTGCATAGAGAATCTTATCGGCAGGCGCAATGTTGTCCGATTGTGCAGCCATAAACATATTTATCGTACGTCGATACCCATCCATTTCGTCTATGGAGAGTGCTGTTCTGAAACCTGCTATACTCTCAAGTTTATCGACGGTGCCCCCTGTATGCCCCAAACCACGGCCCGAAATCATTGGAACACGTAGACCACCAGCGACGGCTATGGGGACAAGGCACAGTGAGACTTTATCACCAACACCTCCCGTTGAGTGTTTGTCAATACTTGGAATGCCATCGTTAAGGGGCAAAAGGCGCGCACCGGATTCGGCCATGGCCTGGGTTAAGGCAACGATTTCAGGTGTGGTGAGTCCATGAATTCGTGCTGCCATGAGAAAGGCCGCGGCCTGGGCTGTTGATACCGCACCGGATACAACGCCCAGCACAAAGGACGTCATCTCGTCGCGTGTCCACGCAGCTCCCTCGGCCTTCCGCCGTAACAATTCCTTTGTCGTCATTCATGCCTCGTTCTCATGGTATCTTTGTGACGTGGAATATCCCTCCGAACGCCGACTCCCGCACAAGGTACGAAATGAACTCCGTGACCTCCGCACGGCCCGTGATCGTCGTGAACACGGTGTGTTTATCGTGGAAGGACTACGCACCTGCCGCGATCTTTCGGAAAGTTCTCTCCATGTTGAGCTCGTGATCGTTGCTGATGGTGCCTCGGATGAGGTACTATCTGTTGCAGACCGTTTTCCAAAGGCAACAACGGATGTCGTACGCTGCAGTCGTAAGGATCTCGACCTTATCACCGATACGGCAACTCCACAGGACATTGTGGCTCTCGCGCGAATTCCGGAACGACGGCAACCGGGAGCGCGGCTGCTTGTACTCGATGGATTATCTGACCCAGGGAACGTTGGTACAATTATCCGCACGGCTGCCTGGTTTGGCGTGTCCGATATTGTCCTGCACGGACATGGAGTGGATCCCTATGCACCAAAGGTTGTCCGAAGTGCCGCAGGTGCTCTCTTTCGATCGAACATTATCGAAGAGTTAGACGTGATGTTTGACGGACGTCCGATTCTTGTCTCCGAGCCCTTTGGCGGAGCGCCCCCTTCCCAAATAGCTGATCTTCCATCGTGGGCACTCGTGATCGGATCCGAAGCTCATGGGGTGTCGGACATCCTTCGTAAACGCGCTACTCAGTCGGTGACAATTCCTGGCGGGCATGGTACAGAGTCGTTAAATGCTGCTATTGCCGCATCCATACTGCTCTATGAGGCAACTCGATGAGCAGGTTGTACACACCCGGACCGGTTCGTTTACCGTTTGATGTAGCCGCAGCTGGTGCATTACAACCACTCCATCACCGCAGTGCAGAATTCCGATTGATTGCAGAAAAACTGTTTACGGATTTATCGGCCCTGCACTGTAGCTCACGTCCAGTTGCCTTGCTTAGTGGCAGTGGTACTACCGGTATGGACGCAGCCCTTGCATCGACGATAACGGCTGGATCAACGGTCATTGTTGTTGCCTTTGGTCGGTTTGGAGAACGTATTATCACCATGTGTAGAAATCTTGGTGCTAATGTTCTACCTTTAACGGCTGAGTGGGGAGACGTCGTAGAACCTGAGGTGATTGCTGATGCCGTTCGTGATAACCCAACGGCAACGGCCTGCTGGCTTGTTCACAGCGAAACGTCAACAGGAGTAGCCATAAACCTCCGTCCTGTTCTTGACGTCATTCGCAGTATTCGTCCGGACATTCTGATTGGCATTGATGCTATTACCTCACTCGCCGTGCACGAACTACGTGCAGATGAATGGGACGTAGACATTATCGTGTCTGCTTCACAAAAGGGACTCATGGCACCTCCAGGACTCTCAACTGTGTGGATTTCGGAGCGTGCCGAAGAACGACTTGTACGTACGGCCGCCCTAACACTCAACATTGCTGATATTCTACGGGCAGCAAAGGATGCGACCTTCTTGTGGACTCCGCCGGTCACCATCATACGTCAATTGTCGGTTGCTTGTAGTCGAATTCAGAAAGAAGGACTCGAGAACGTATGGCAACGACACAGTCACATTAGTGATGTCCTGCGTCAAGGCCTGCGTGATCGTGGACTCTTGTTGTTTGGTCGTGCTACGTCCAACGCTGTCACTGCTGTTCACATTGCACAACCCCGAGAATTCAGAGAAACACTACTCCGGGAGTTTGATATCCTCATTGCGGGTGGTCAAGGACATTTGGCCTCCAACGTGGTACGCATTGGAACATGTGGAGATCATACAGTGACCGACATGTTAGATCTACTGTGGGCGATCGATGTTGTATTGGCTCGTGTTGGAGTAGATTCATGACGGATACAACACCAGCGACGACAACAATCCTTGTTGCTACGGGAAACGCTCACAAGGTGCAGGAACTGGCTGAACTTGCAGCAACGTTACTCCCAAACGTTACGCTTCGGCCGATGACGGATGTGCTTGGTTCCATCGACATTGACGAGACTGGTTTAACGTTTGCTGAAAATGCCTATATCAAGGCACGCACGATATTCGAGTTAACGGGTTATCCCGTTCTCGCTGATGATTCCGGTCTCTCCGTGGAAGCACTTCAGGGTGCACCCGGTGTGTATAGCGCACGGTACTCAGGACCAGATGCAACAGATGCTTCCAACCGTGCCCACCTCCTCCAACAACTTCACGGTGTTCAACATCGTTCAGCTGCCTTCTTTTGTGTCCTCTGTTACGTTGATGAGTACCGGACAATTTTTGGAGAAGGGGCTTCGAAAGGGGCTTTGATTACGGAGGAACGTGGATCATTTGGTTTTGGATACGATCCTTTGTTTGTACCTGATGGTGAAACCATCACGTATGCCGAAATGCCAACAGCCAAAAAGTTATCGATGAGTCATCGGCGTCGTGCAGCAGACGATCTTTTTCTTCGTTTGCAACCATACTTCACACCGCCTTCTGAGGATGTGCAGGATGGTAATGGTACACATGTCGTATTCGACACAGATACGAACGAACTTGTGCGTATCGTCATCTCGATTGTTGACCAACAGTTTGAAACAACAGCTAGACTCATACGACGACAAGCAACAACTGTTGACCGTTATCGTGAGATCTACGAAGCAGTTCTGCAGACCTATCTCTTTGCAGGATACCCAGCAGGACTTGATGGACTCGTGGTGATCGATCGCGTTTTGTGTGAGCTGATGCCTGAACGACCATGGTTGGTCAAGGATCCAAGACCATTCAATCAGTATCAGTCCGATGGTGAAAACCTTTGTCAACAGATCTATGGCACTGTCTACTCAAAATTGATTCAACGCCTCAACGGAATCTCACCCGATCTGAGCGAACGTATGATTCGTGAGGGATATGGTGGAATACTGTCGCGGCAAGGCTTATCTGTTCAGGCACGTGAAGTATGTGTCGTTGCCGTTTTAACGGCACTGCAACGACGAACGCAGCTGTTATCCCACGTACGTGGTGCGTTACACGTTGGCGTTCACATGCGTGATCTGTATGACGTCGTTGACGTTGTCATCGAACAATGCGGTAAACAACGGGCAGCCATGTTGGAGTCAGTCATTGAGGAGCTCCGACCTGTATGAAGTACCTATTCCGCCTCGTACAACTTGTTGTTTGTACATGCATGATAATGTGCACACAAAACGTTGTACGTGCTCAGATTCGCACACCGGAACGTGTTGTTGCTGGTGACAGTGTACGACGATCATTGCGACCACAGCCGGTTCGAGAACTCCGGGCTGACATTGATAACATCCTAACAACAGCGGAGTGGTCTTCATCATCTGTGGGTGTCCTTGTTGTAGCGCTGGAAACCGGTGAGGTTATCTATCAGCGTGATGCCGATCGGTACTTTACGCCGGCGTCATTACAGAAACTCTTTACAACCGGTGCTGCGCTGTCAACGTTTGGACCGGAACATCGTTTTGTAACATCCATATACCTCGATGGGAGTATTCAACCGAATGGTGAATACGATGGAAACATCATCATTCGTGGTGATGGTGACCCATCGTGGAGTGCGAGTTTTGGTCAGCCGGTTGATACCATACTTGATCGTATCATCGATATCATTGACGCTGCGGGGATTCGTAGCATTCGAGGTGCACTCATTGCTGACGATGATGTGTTTGACGATGAGCAATATGCACCTGGATGGTCGTGGGATGATCTTGCCTATGCCTATGCTGCACAGGTAGGTGGCCTTGCAATTGCCGATAACTCCGTTCGCATTTCCGTCATACCACCACTCAGTGCATCAGATCTTCCCCTTGTGAAGGTTGTACCAGCAACGGACTATGTACGCGTGATACCTACTCTACGCGTTGTTGACAGTAGCGGTCCAACAACACTTGAACCGTATCGTGATTTTCGATCCAATACCATTGACGTTCTGGGTACGATTGGACTACGAGGTCAAACGGATACGGTAACACTCTCAGTGAGTGTTGAAAATCCAACGATGTATATGTTGACACTCTTGCGTGATGGACTCATGCGTCGTGGTATTCGTGCACGTACGGCGTTGATTGACGTTGATGACTGGTCGGAACAACTTGACTATGATCGGTATCGTCGAATTGGTGACGTACGTTCACCTCGGTTAGCAGACATTGTTACCACCATCAATCGGCGGAGTCATAATCTCGGTGCGGAAATGCTCTTAAAGCACGTTGGTCGCGCTGTTACCGGCGAAGGCTCATTTCCCTCAGGTGCTGATGCCGTGCGGCGATGGTTACGGCAAATGGGAATATCACCTACAGAACAAACCATCGTTGATGGGAGTGGATTGTCACGACTCAACCTATGTACACCGCGTCAGCTTGTATCTCTTCTGGCATCAATGCATCGAAGTACATCGTCGGCATCCTTCCGTCAGTCGTTGGCAGCACCAGGTGAAGAAGGAACGTTACGACGTCGCCTCATCGATACACGAGCTCAAGGGGCTATTCGTGGTAAAACGGGATCAATGAATAACGTGTCAACGCTAGCTGGTTATGTTGACACACGAGATGGTGAACAATGGGCCTTTGTAATCATGCTGAATAACATCGTTGTCCCACAAACGATGTCACAGAACTTGCAGGATCTTATTTGTATGCGGCTCGCCAGCTTTAGCCGACGGTAATGGCTGCCAGTGATGTTGGATGTCTCGATTGCTCAAAACATATCAACGTCACTTCCCTACTGCGTGCCAATTTCTTTTTTAAAGAAGAAACGTTTCGACACCGTTGATGCAGATCCAAATGTTCCGAGGCCTCCGGTTACGCTCGCAAGGTTCGGATTGTAGGCGCGAATAAACTGTACTTGTTTGAACCAATTGGTGAAGTTGATGTCGCCGCAGTATACCGTTACCTCATGCGGCCCAAACCATTTAAATGCACCCCAGTAGAACACACCGGAGGCAAGTGTGTAGACAATTCGTGTTGTTTCGAATCTTCGTGGAGATGTACTCTGATAGTCATCAAGTTCAACACGTCGATTGGGCTCTGATGATGGCGGAGTTAGATACTCGCCATAACGCAGGGTGTCCAGACACGATACGCCAATGAGAAACTCTCCAAAACCCTGTGGAATTGTCCAGTAGATTTTGAGAGAGTCGCTAAATGCAGGGTTTAACTCATTCGCCTTCCCTGGATACGTAATCGTATCAGGCAGCGTTTTAATCCACTCGATTCGAGGAGGTGACGTCGTTGTTGCCGTGAGTGTTCGGCCATTATCCTGTACGACCAAATTGTACGTGATCTGCGGTTGCACTCGATAGGCCGTATCACTACTTCGATAGTAACCTCCGGAAGAGTCCGACACGTACACAAGTTCGTGCCTGCTGCCATCCGATCCTGTAATCAATCCCGTAGCTGTCGTTGTCATATCAGCAGCATAGGAAAACGAGTCACGCATGGATTGTGACCAGTATATCTTGATGTCCGTTATCGGTTTGTCAACGAGTAATGTCGCTTCGATTGTCAATTCCGGTATATAGTCATCGGGTACCGGATCACCACACGATACAACAACAAGAACCACAAACAGAAGAAGAAGTGTGCGGATTGTCGTATGTGGTTGGTTCATTGTCGTCTACTCGTGATTGTCGAACCTCTCTATGGTGCGTTCTTCTTGAGGAAGAACACCTTTGAAACCTTTGAAACGCTCGAAAACGTTCCGAGACCACCGACGACACTCGAAAGGTTCGTATTGTACTGACGGGTAAAGGTAACCTGTTTGAACCAGTTGATGAAGTTGCGATCGCCACAATACACCGTGAGTTCATGTTGACCGAACCATTTAAAGGCACTCCAGGAAAAGACGCCTGTAGAGACTGTATAAGCGGCCCGTGTCCGTTCCTTCCCTAGCGGTGTGTCGTCATCAAACTCCGAGTCGCGAATGCGGTTGTTCTTTTCATCTGTTGGCGGTGTAAGAAACGTTCCGTAGTTCAGCGTGTCGAGACATGTCATAGCAATCATGTACTCTGAATATCCTTCAGGACGTGTCCAGAAGACCTTGTATGGATCTGAGATTGATGGATCGAGTTCTTTGTCTCGTCCAGGATAGAACACCGTGTCACCAACGGTTTTTGTCCACTCAATCCGCGGGGGGGCTGTTGTTGTAGACGTGAGTGTTGACCCCTCAGCACGAGCTACGAGGTCGTACTTTACTTGTGGAGTGATACGATAGGCCGTGTCAGGCGATCGATAATAACCACCCGTCGAATCTTCAACGAACTCCAGAACATGGGTCGTACCATCGGATGCTGTGATTGTCAGCTCGGCGGATCTAATCGTCGCATTCCGATACGAAAACGAATCTGTGAGTGCTACAGAACGGTACAGACGAATGTTTGTAATGGGTTCGTCAACGGTCAAGATGGCTTCAATGGACACTTGTGGAGTGTAGTCATCAGGAACAGGATCACCACAACCTGTTGTGAGCAGGGTGACTGCCACAAGAGTGAGAACGGCGTAAACAGGGCGGAATGTCATGATGATCAGAACTTGATTTCGAAGGAAATGGTTGGGAGGATGGGTAGAAGTCGTACGTCGGTCACTTCAGGGATCTGTTCGTTCAGATCATAGAACCTGAACCAGATGTCACGTCGACTGTAGACGTTGTAGATGTCGAGGAAGATGGTGAACGGGAGGTCGAATAGCGTCGTGTTGTAGTTGACGTTCAGGTTGAGCTGATGAGACGATGGAAGACGTAATCCCCAGCGTTGCGACGGAACGATGATACCTCGTCCAGTTTCGAAACCTGGAAGTGTGCCTTGATATCGTGACGTGGCACCTGTGTAACTCTGACCGGTTTGAAACACAAACGTCGCTCCGATGTCCCACCGTTCGTTGAGTTTGTACAGCGCTGTAGCTTTAAAGTCATGGCGACGGTCAAACTTGGGGCGGAAAGGACGGCCAAAGTTTACGCTGTCAAATCGACCTTCCACCCAGCCAAGTGCGTAACCAACCCAGCCGGTGAGTTTGCCGACCTTCTGCTGAAGGAAGAACTCCACACCGTATGCTGTACCTGCTCCGATGTAGAACACCGATCCAACTTCACGAGCCCGTGTTTGTGTTTGATTGAGTTCGTTGATGTTGTGGAGTGTTTTGTAATACGCGTCAACACTGAACATGACACCATCCCATGGCTGTGTTTCCACGGCAAGGACGTAATGGTCACTTCTTCCCGGTGGAACCGTACGGTCTGTCGGTAACCATGTATCAAAGAAGGTAAAGTCAGGGTTTGAGGCCAGACGAAGGTATTGATGGAAAATACCCCATGCACCCTTGATGGCGATACCATCCGTTACCTGGACACGTAATGCCAAACGAGGATCAACTGTTACATGTTTACTTGTTGTCCAGTAGTTACCACGCAGACCAGCCTGGAATGAAATCTCATCCGTGATGAGGTAGTTCATCGAACCGTAGACGCTGTGGATATTATCCCAAACGTTGAGATTAAAAACAGCATCGGAACTCTGCGGATTTCGGCTTCCGGAAAAGTTTTGCTCGTAGGTAAAATTGTAGAGTGTACCCTCGTATCCCGTTTTAACCGTGAGTCTGTCGTTGGCAAACCATTCCAGGTTAACCTTGGCTGAATAATCCGTGATGGCGTTCCCGACATCGATAATGAAGCCAGCATTGTTGCCATCAAATCCGTTGTCGTACGTACTTGCCGAGAAGGTGACAATTGAGAAGAGGTCGTCACCAAACACGTGTGACCACTGCAGGGCACCGGCCTTGTTACCAATACCAATCGAGAAGTCCAATCCTTGTTGTGTGTATGACAAAGCATCTCGTGTAAGGAAGCCGCTCATCGACAGTTTGTCATTTGGACCTAGGTCTTGAGTGATCTTGGCGTTCACATCATAGAAGTTGAAGTCCGGGAGCGGGTTTTCAGGGTCATCAGGAATCAGACCAACAATGAGATCGAGATACGTCCGACGTCCACCCAGGAAGAATGATCCGTTACCGAGAGGTCCTTGTACACTTGCTCGTGATGATATCAAGCCGAGACCGACGAGGCCCTCAACATGATCTCTGTTCCCGTCCTTTTGTGTGACGTTGAGCACGGCCGACATTCGACCACCAAACTCAGCAGGAAATCCCCCCTTCAGGAGCTCAACGTCCTTGACGGCATCTGTGTTAAATGCCGAAATAAAACCAAAGAGGTGTGACGGATTATATACCGTCATTCCGTCCAACAGTACCAGGTTCTGATCAGGAGAACCACCACGGATAAAGAGACCGCTTGAAATCTGTGACGATGTAAGAACACCTGGCAACATCTGCAGAGCGCGAAAGATATCGGCTTCACCGCCGATGCGCATCTGTTGGATCTGTTCCATAGGAACATTCACTTTCGAGATGTTGATCTGTCGTTTTTCATCATCACGTGAGGCCTCAACGACAACGTCACGCGAACTCAATGCCGACATCGACATTTGAATTCGCAACTTGAGCGGCTCATCCTCCTTGATGATTACTTCGAGTTCGCGCTTCTCATAGCCGATACTTGTAACGGTCAGCGTTTGTTTACCCGGCGGAACATTGGAAATGGAGAAGAAACCGCGCTTGTTTGTATACGCGCCAAGCTTCGTGCCCTTTACAAGAACCGTTGCTCCAATGAGCGTTTCTTTAGTGACAGAGTCTTCGACAAAACCAGATACTGAAGAGCCGGCCATAGGTTCTGGCACAGCTGCTATTGCGGAAGCGCATGTCACAATGGTGAGAATGGCGACAAGCGCACGACGTACGGTAATCACGTGTTCCTTTTTGTCCTCGGTGTGTGGGGCGGGCGTTAAACGTCAATAGGCACGGAAAGTTGCAAGGCAGAGAAAACGAATTACGAACCGTATTCGTTCACAAGGCGTCTCAGCGGCTCTTTGTAGTTTTGTACGTCCCTTTTGGAATCACTCCCCTTCTACCATGGCCATCTACATTACGAGCGACTGTATCAATTGCGGGGCCTGCGAACCTGAATGTCCCAACACGGCCATCTATGAAGCTGGGGCAAAGTGGGAGCTGGCAGGATCGACCTACGAAGACAGCACGTCACCCGGCGGCTTTGGACGCGAGTTCTGGAGCCCAGAGTTTTACTATATCGTGCCGGACAAGTGTACCGAATGTAAGGGCTTCCACGACGAGCCACAGTGCGCTGCCGTATGTCCTGTTGACTGTTGTTTGCCAGATCCGGAGAATGTAGAGACGGAAGAGCAGCTGCTGAAGAAGAAGGACTATCTCGACGGGATCGATACAATCCGACTGCGTAGTTAACGCGTAGGCAGATGTTCGCAGAAATCCACATTGAACGCGGACGGATACGTGCCGTCCTTCCGAATACTGAGGCAACTGTTATCCGAAATGAGACGGAAACGTGGACTGTCCCGGGTGGACACGTTTTACCCGGTTTCGTTGATAACCATGCCCACATCGTCGGCCTCGGACGTCGTTTGACCTTGTTGTCGTTACACGACGCCACGTCGCTCGAAGACTGCCTAGATCGTATTCGTACGGCCTCCACACTCGGTGGCTGGGTTCAAGCCATGGGTTGGAATCAGGAACTCTGGGGCGTTCCCACACTACCCACAACGGCCGATCTTGATCGTGTACGTTCCGATGTTCCTGTGATGGCAACCCGTGTTGATGGCCATGCTATGTGGTGTAACTCAGCCGCTTTAGCCTTGGCTGGAATTTCTGCACGCGAATCCGTCCTGATTGATGACGACATGACACCCGTTTGGTCGGTTGTGCCTAAACCCACGGCCGAAGAGCTTGAGGTAATGATCCTTGCCGCCACAGAAGAATGTGCGCGTGTAGGAATCACGGAAGTTCACGATATGGACGTTGATGTTGATTGGCTTGAACCTATGAGGTTGCTCGCAGAATCGGGTCGACTTCCCGTTCGTGTTCAAAGTTTTGTTCGTGCTCATAATGGTCAATGGCGCGACTGGGGCTTATTGCCCGCTGGAGGCGAGTTTTTACGCATCTGTGGTGTTAAACTCTATGCAGATGGCGCACTCGGGTCCCGTGGTGCTCTTTTGCGGCATCCATATGCTGATGCTCCCGACACATATGGATTAGAGCTGCTGTCAATTGAGTCGATTGTTCAGGAATGCCGATTAGCTCTCGATGCCGGCTGGTGGAGTATCGCCATTCATGCCATTGGAGACGCGGCAGTTCGTAACGTGCTGGACGCATACACGGTCGTACGATCTTGGCCCGACGGTGGAGATGTCTTGTTGCGTATTGAACATGCCCAACATGTTTCACCTGATGATGTGTTGCGTATGCACGACCTACATGTGTTTGCCTGTGTACAACCAACACATTGTTTGTCTGATGCTCCAATGGCCGAGCGACGACTTGGCCAGGAACGACTTGCTGATGCTTACCGTTGGCAGTCGCTGATATCAGCCGGAGTGCGCCTCGGTGCTGGATCTGACTTCCCTATTGAGCCCCCTTCGCCCCTTGCCGGTATCGATGCATTTGTGCGTCGGATGCCCTATGGTTCGTCATCAACTTGGTGCGGTGATGAACGGATCTCGCGTCTTGATGCAATACGTGCATTTACATCATGGGCTCACGCTACCGCAGACATGGATCACCGACGTGGTACCATTGCCGTCGGTATGGACGCTGATCTGGTGATACTCGATCGGGATATCTTAACGTGTTCAGACGAAGAGCTTCGTGATACTTGCGTTCTGGCTACCTTTACGGCCGGTAAACGCAGGTATCCAGCATGAGACCAGACCTTCAGCAAGCCTTCAGTGAACGCGTCACCGACGCTTCGTATGACCGATTTACACGTGAACTTGATGCCTGGATGGGATTTCCCATCGAGTATCGGGTCTGTGAAATGCCCATCTTTACGAGTCATCTTCTACGGCAAAAACTGGAAGAAGCTACTATCTCCATCCTGCAACAGTGTTGTACGGAGGAAGCACGGCAACGGACTGTGTCAACAATACCAAAAGATTGTACTGTTCCGCGTGAACCAGATAGACCATTGTTTGCAGTTGTTGACTTTGCTATTTGTGAAGATGAGGCCGGAGACTATGTACCTCGGTTGATCGAACTCCAGGGTTTCCCGTCCCTCTACGGCTATCAGTATGTTTTTGCGAGTCGTATTCGTGACCAGTACGGATTGTATGACACAACACCGTTTTTTGGCGGATTAGATGATAAGCATTACTTGCGGCTGTTACGATCTGCAATCTTTGCCGACGTAGATCCACATGAATGTGCTCTGCTCGAAGTAGATCCAGATCATCAAAAAACACGACCAGACTTTCGAGCAATGGAGCGGCTGATTGGACTACCAACGGTCGATATACGGTCCGTGGTAAAGCGCGGAAACGGACTGTTTGCACGGATTGACGGTCGTGACGTACAACTGCGACGAGTGTTTAATAGAGCTATAGTTGACGAACTCGAACAGTCCGGAACACAACTTCCTTTTGCGTGGACGGACGATCTGGATATTGAATGGGCCGGACATCCAAATTGGTACTTCCGGATCTCGAAAGCTGTATTGCCCTGGTTACAACATTCTACAGTACCACGAACAACTCTGCTTCATGAGATTGGTGAGCTACCTCACCACCTGGATAGGTTCGTGTTAAAACCGCTGTATTCATTTGCTGGCCAAGGTGTTGTTGTCGCACCCACGGAGGCGGATATTGCTGCAATTCCCGAACAACAACGTGAGGGATGGATACTCCAGGAGCGTGTTGACTATGCATCCTGCGTACCAACGCCGTTTGGATCCAACCGCGTTGAGATTCGCGTGATGACAATCTGGCCCGATGACGAACCTGCACCACACTGTGTGATGTCCTTGGCTCGCACCGGACGCGGTAAACTTATGGGCGCACGGTATAACACTGAACCGTGGACCGGTTCCAGTGGTTGCCTATTCGTGTAGTTGACCTGTTACTGCGCGAGTAACAGGTCTATCTTCATCGATGCTTCGTCGATAAACTGTTCTTCCGGGAGTACGCCGACTTCCTTAAACTGGATTCGACCGTCCTTACCAAGGAAGAACTTCGTTGGGATGCCCGTTACGCCATAGTTCTTCACAACGTCATCTTTTTCGTCGATGTACATCGGGAACGTCAGTGTTGGGTTGTTTTTCAGGAAGTCCGTCACAAGCTTTTTACGTTCACCACCACGTTCCCAGACATTTACAATGGCAAACACAACATTAGGATTATTGCGGTACTTCTCGTAGAGCTTCTGGAGGGATGGGAACGACATTCTGCAAGGTCCGCACCATGTTGCCCAATAGTCTACAATGACAACTTTTCCCTTCCAGTCGCTAATCTTTGATGGTTTACCAGCAAGGTCAACAAACGTGCCATCAATGAGCGGAAGGTTCATCATTTCTGTACGGAACTTATCCATCGATTTACGACGGCCTTTTTCACGTAATGACGTGAGCTCTTTCTCAACAGTAACACTATCCTTGCCAGCATCACGGCGCATTGCTCTCCATGCCGATACAACACCTTGTGTGGAATGGCCTGATTCAATCGCAGCTGTTGCAATCTTCTGTGCTTCAGACGGATTCGTTGTCTGAAGCATACCTACGAGCAACTCATACGCTCCACCATCGGCTTCTTCTCCAGCGTCATTGATTGCCGCACGGAGATCAGTAAGAGCCTCGGCTTCATTACCCATGGCGCGCAGTACGGCACCACGAACAAACTTTAACTGAGACGTCCACTTGCGTTGTGAGCGTTTCCACTCACGCTCACCATACGTCGAATCACGCATGGCCACATCTGTTACGCCGCGAAGACCACGATCAAGGAAGGTGATGGCCTTTCCACGCAGTGAATCGTTCGCACCAGCATAATTGGCAATTTGATAATATGCCATTGGAGGAAGACCTGCCACCTTGTCGATAGACGTAACGAGTGCTCGTAACTCACCACCCTGTGTTCCTGCCTGCAATGCAGCATCGAGAATATTCTGGCGTGATGGCGAGTTAGGAAACTTCGAAAGGAAGTCCATGGCAACAGAAATGAAAGCCTGGGCCGACGTTGCCTGTTGGAGCGTTTCCATCGCCAGCTGCTGTGCTGCGCGACCCGTTGGATCCTTCTCTGCAAAGTCCTTCATCAACTGTCGAGCATCGGAGGCTTTGCCAACTATCTGCAGTCCTTGCGCAGTGGCAACGGCATCAGCCTCGGTCACTTTTTGTCGCGGTGTATGTACAACGTCGCTAATCCTTGAAACGGCTTCATCCTGTGTTATAATACCTGCTTTGAGCTCCATCTGAGCGAGAGCAATTTGTGCTGATACATTGTCCTTATGTAACAACGTTTCCTGTCGCAGCAGCGTCACTGCTTCATCAATATCCTGTGTACGACGGAAGTGAGCAGGAAGGTTTCCGAGATTCGTATACGCCTCGCGCATGTGTGCACCGCGAACAGCCTTGCCACTCGCGTCGTACACCTTTACACTCCAGAACCGATCCTTATTTGTGTCATATGTTGAATGTGCACCAACCTTGACCATAGCCAGGGCCACATCTGCTGGGACGGTTGTTGTTGCCTTCCATCGATCACCATCTCTCGTAAGCGTTACGTCTGCAGCGCGTGGAAGATCATTTTCTGCCGTAAACCAGTATACGACGGCGTGAACATCGTCGTTATACTCGTCAAAGTGTGCAGCCATTCCTGCATCTGGACGATACTCAATGGTGAGTTTACCGTTGTTAACGGGCTTCATCGGCAAAAAGGTCACACTACCTGCAAGGGATGGTAGTGTAACAGCAGCGACGAAGAACATCGACGTCAGGATTTTGATGAAGGGGCAAAAGGGGCTCATTCCGTTTCCGAAGGTTTTTGTTCAATTCCGTACAGTGCTCTGCGAAGTGTTTCAGCTTCCCAGATTTCACCAGCCCGTGCATGGGCAAAGGAGAGATTACGAAGAATTCGTACGACAATGTCAAGGTTTTTGACAGGCCGCAACATGTTTTCGTCGAACGTCAATCCCGAACGCTGGATAAAGGTCCGGCAGTCTTCACGACTCAAAAACGTACCGCCATGAAAGGCGTCGACGTAGATATCTACTTCGGGTACGTAGACCACAAAATGATACGGGAGGGCTACTCCTCGGATGTCGAGACCCGTCCGTTCAGCGAGAAGGAGTTCGATGACGGCCAGTGACACGGGCACACCGGTCCGTCGAGCGATGACGGACGAGAGATAGCCATTCTTCGTGTCATAGTACTCTTCCACCGCACCATGGAATCCTTCTTCATCATACAATACGGTATGGAGGGCCATGAGCTGCGTGAGGTCATTCGCCGGATGCATCGCGATAAACTTCTCATGCACGCGTAGTGCAAGGGCATCAAGGTAATCTGCAATTGCAGTACGATCGTCTTCAGGACGACCGAATCCATTCAGGAGGACAAGTGCCTCCTGAAGGTCGATGTCGGTTTCTGTGCGTTTGTGGGCTAGGACTAACAAAATCAGCGACGTTAGGTCATCAATGCGGAACTCCCGCTCAACGTCAACGGCTCGTTGATGAACAAGTTCGTTTTCCGTTGATTCAACTGTTGCACGTAGGCTCGGAAGTACTTCCCTGCCCATGTCGTGGAGTTTCTGACGGACGGCCTCACCAACGGTCTCATCAGGATCGTCCAACAACCGAAGGCAAGCATCAAGGTCAAGATCAATCATGAAACAGATGTCCTAACGTGTAAGGCCGTAACCGCCATCAACGGACAGAACCTGGCCCGTGATGTAGGTTGATGCAGAAGAGAACATCCATACGGCATCGAAGACGTCATCAGCAGTCCCGTATCGGCCCATAGGAATGCGGTCAACCTTTGAAACGGCAAGATCAGCACTTGTTGGATCATCGGGAAAGACAATTGCCCCAGGTGCAACAGCGTTTACCGAAAGTCGAGGAGCCATACTTCGAGCCAGTGACCGCACCATGGTGACGAGTGCACTCTTACTGACGTTGTAGGCAAGTCTGTCCTTCCAAATTTCAAATGCTCCTAGTGATGCAATTGCTACCAGGCGTCCATGCGAACCAGTACGTTCCGCCAGAGAATCATAATATTTCGCAAGTGTCAGCAGAGGCATGGTATTGACATCAATAGCCGAACGAACGGCATCGGGTTCCAACAGTCGTGGATCAATTGCATCGGGAAACACACCTGCATTACTCACAATTGCATCGGGCATACCAAGCTCGTCAACAAGATCTGCCATTGCACGTTCCAGTGCAGGAGCGTCCGACACATCAACGCGGGTGATGTGGCATCGTACACCCTTTTCCAGTACTTCGTTCCGTGTTGTTAGTGCAGCTTCGGCAGATGTCTGAAACGTGATTCCCACGTCCCATCCACGTTCTGCAAAACGACGGATTAATCCCCTGCCAATACGACGAGCTCCACCTGTCACAAAAACTGTTGGCATGTTAGTCCTTCATTGGTAATGCAGTAACACGCACTGTGCCGACGATAGAGCCTTCATGGTCAATGTCGAGCATCATCCCATCAACGGCGAACTCGTTGCGCACATATCCAAGTGCAAGCAGGTCATCAGAGGTAAACGCTTCAGTCACAGTTGTTACGGTGCCGATTGCCGTTCCATCGGCAAGCAGTTTTGCCCCTTGTTGAAGCCCCTTACCGCAAAGTCCAACAACACGCTGCTTGACTTTGTTATAACTATCCAGGCGAGCAATTACTTCCTGACCGATATAACATCCCTTCGTAAAGCTTGTGAGGTGAAGCAATCCAGCTTCCAGAGGATTGTACGACTCCGTCCATTCAAAACCAATTCGTCCCATCCCGGATGTGACACGTAGCCACGTATCGTCAGCACTACTCAACTCCGGAACATCCGATGACGTCAACGTTGCAGCCATCGATTCTAGCGTTTCCTTGGGGCCTACGATGATGTAGGAAAGCTCACACGGAGACGGGATGCGGATGATGCGAAGTTCCGTAGGGCTGGAAGTTGTTGCGGAGTGTTCAACAACAACCGTTTTCCAGGCCGAAAGGGACATTGTTCGAACGTCTACATCGAGCATGGATGAAACAGCATCAGCAGATCGAGGCCCCATACATTCGATGGCTGCAATGTCAGACGAACGGTTTAATGGCCGAACATCGTCTGCGATGATGTAGGTTCGTAACCACGAAACGATACGTCCTGATGTTCCTTCTGAACCAAGTAACCACACGGACGATTCGTCGCGCATAACCGTGACAACATCAATGATACGTGCCTTGTCGGTACAGAGAACGGTCTGAAGGCCTTCTCCGACACGTAATGAGGCCAGATCATTGGTGGACAGGCGGTGAAGGAGATCAACTCCATCGTTTCCACGGAGTTCAATCCATGTTGGTTGGCGTGGAATCCATGCTACGGAAGTTTGTGCGGCCAGCGTTCGTTGCCTGTCCGCCAAATGTGTCGTTATCGGCATCGGCGAGTTCATCATAATCTCACAAACCTACGAAAGAGCATCTGGGCTATGTCCGTTGTCCTTCTCACCGGTTCATCCGGTCAACTTGGTCGTGTGGTGCATCAATATCTTCTTGCCGCTGGCCACATGGTTATTCCGGCCGACAGGGATGTCGTAGATGTCACGTCAGACGTATCTGTAGGTGACTTCATCTCCAACATTGAGAACCTTGATGCCGTGGTCCACCTTGTTGGTGGAATTTCCGCAGGAGCGAGCATCGCTGACATTGCGGATACCGTTGTTCGACAACAGTTCGACGCTAACGTTCTGTCGGCGATGAACATTTTTCGGCATACATGGCCGCTCCTCGTTCGATCAGGGAATGGTGCCATTGTGACCATTGGTGCCCGCGACGTCCTGCATCCCCAGCGCAATCGAGCTGTCTATTCTTCGTCAAAGGGCGCTCTTGTTCACCTGACACAGGCTCTTGCTGAAGATGGACGTGATGTTGGTATACGGGCGAATGTGATTCTGCCGAGTATCATTCGCACAGAAGCCAATCTTGAGTGGGCAACCAATGGCGAAGATGCCGACTGGATTCGTCCAGAAAGTATTGCCGCGACCATTGCCTTCCTCATCAGTCCCGAATGTCGTATCAGCGGCGCTTCACTTCCCATGTATGAACGCATCCCCTACTGAGTCTCGTTCGTCGTCCCTACGGTTTTTACTGTCCTACTATCGTCCGTATGCCGGACGAATGTTTCTAGCCCTGCTCTTCATGATTCCCGGGAGTGGAATAAGCCTCTTCTTTCCGGCCTTGACGGGAAATCTTATTGATGGAATTGTTGGTAAAGGGGCACAAGGGGCTTTCGGCACATCCGGAGGTTTAGCATCGTCAACATCAACAGATCTTGTTGATGTCGGCATGATTTTCCTTGGTTTGTTACTCGTGCAGGCCGTTGTTGGATACGTCGTGTCGGTAACAATGGCACGGACAACGGAACGAGCGATTTCGGCATTACGCCGGGACGTCTTCTTTCATATCGTCCGATTGCCGATGTCGGTACTGACGGAACATCGGGTGGGTGAACTTTCATCGCGACTCTCATCGGATGTATCACTCATTCAGGAAACATTCTCGTTCTCAATTCTTCAGCTTCTCCGTCAGTCGGTCTTTCTCATCGGAAGTATCGTCATCATTGTAACAACAAGTCTACCGCTCACGATACCGATTCTTCTGGGCACACCTCTCATCGTTGGAATTGCCGTTGTCATTGGACGGCGCATTCGTCAATTGAGCACCAAGACCCAGGATGCATTGGCGAAAACCTCGACAGTTGTTGAAGAGACCCTCCAAAGTATTGCGTCGGTGAAGTCTTTTGTACGTGAAGAATATGAGTCACAGCGGTATGCGTCAGCACTGGCGGAAAACGTACGCTTAGCCATCTCAGGTGCATCGTTACGAGCCTTGTTTGTGACCTTTATCGTCTTTACGATGTTCGGTGGAATAGCAGCTGTGATTATCTACGGAGCAAACCTTGTTGCATCTGGTGAGGTGACGATGGGTACGTTACTATCGTTCCTGATGTATGCAATGTTTGTCGGAGGAGCTCTGGGATCGTTTGCTGAACTCTTTGGCCAGATTCAAAAATCCCTTGGTGCTGCTGTACGACTACGGGAACTGCTGGATAGTCCTGAGGAGAAGATCGGTACAAAGACGTCGTCCACCAGCGTTCGATCCGTCGACATCAAAAACGTCGACTTTGTGTATCCAGGACGTACGGACGTGCCAGTGTTACAAGGAATGAACCTTACTGTACCAGCTGGTCATCGTGTAGCCTTTGTTGGTCCGAGTGGTTCGGGCAAGAGTACAACTGCTGCCATCATTCAGCGACTGTATGAGCCAACAGGTGGAATGGTATACTATGACGGTGTGCCATCAACGGACTATGACATTGCTCAGATCAGGGCAAACATTGGAATCGTTCCTCAGGACATTGTATTGTTTGGCGGCACGATTGAGGATAACATTCGTTACGGCAATATTGATGCAACAGTCGAAGAGATTCGCGCTGCTGCACGAAATGCGAATGCTCTCGATTTCATAGAGACCTTTCCCGAGGGATTCTTAACCGTTGTTGGTGAGCGTGGCGTTAAACTCAGCGGCGGGCAACGTCAGCGTATCGCTATAGCCCGGGCACTGCTGAAAAATCCACCAATTCTCATACTCGACGAGGCAACCAGCTCACTTGACGCAGAAAGTGAACACCTTATCCAGGAAGCTCTCGAACGACTCATGGCTGATCGTACAACGATCATCATTGCCCACAGACTCAGTACCGTACGAACGTGTGACACGATCTACGTCTTTACCGATGGTCATATCGTTGAATCGGGCACGCACGATGAACTTGTTGTGCGTGACGCAGGGATCTATAAACGCTGGTGTGATCTTCAGTTCGGAAAAGGTTAACGAAGGAACCAACCCCAAAAACAACGGCCGGCACATCTGACAACTCACGTTGTATGATGTGCCGGCCGTTTGAATGTTCAGTGCAAACGCTCAAGTGCTTGCACGTTTTAGCGAAGGATACGCAGAGGCGCGCTTAGACGTTCACCGTCCGACGTGATGATGACAACGTTGTAAGCTCCTGACGGGAGGCTCGAAACATCGAAGCCAAGATCAAACTGTCCAAACGACATTGGTCCGTTATGAACAGTCTTTACGACCTGACCCATCAGGTCGACGATCGAAACCGTGACATCGACATTCCGTTGTAGGACGAATGGAATCGCAGCCGTTGTTGACGACGGACTTGGATAGACGTCGCCAACAAACGTGGCAAAACGCTCACGAAGTTCGGCAGCATCGTCTTCGACGTTTGTTGTCGGACTGCCATCGATAGGTTTGGCTTCGATCTCGTCACCAACCAGACGAAGTCCACGGAGAACCGAGTTCACGCGTGAAGAACCAATCGCAACACCGTTAGCGTATTGTTGCCGGTTTCCAGGAATGGTATCAAGTTCTTGTGTCACCATGTAGATGTCACCTCCTGGTCCATACGAAACGCTATGTGACCAGACGTCATGCGTTGTGTTTGCGACATCTTCGTCATCCACGATCCGTGTCCATGCCGTAGACTGTACATCGTCCGTAGTGAACGTTACCGTCGAACGACGTTCTCCTTCGTTTACAAGTCGATCAAGGTGAGCAATCACTGTTGCTTTGCCTGTTGGATGCACGGCCGCCTCAACGTGCGTGACCGTAACATCGGATCCTACGTCGAATGTCCCCAACTTCACCCACTGACTGTTCCGTAGTGTATAGTAGTCTACTACTTCATTGCCAATGGCATTGTCAGCGACGAGGACAAGAATTCCTTGACCGTTCGACGTAGCCGCTTCAACATCGCGAATTGTCGAGGTCGAGGCAATTGCGACGGCATCCGATGGTGCCGACCACGAGCCTGACGTGAAGCGTGAATGTAGAAGTCTGTTGGCACGTCCATTCGACTCTGCAATCCACAATGCTTCAAACGATGATGTGTCCGTTGTTACAACCTGAATTGATCGATCGTGTCCACCATCGCGTACCAGACGAACAGGTTCGGCCGCGATCCACTGATTTCCAACTTTATCTATGGTTGTGGCAACAACATCAGTTGTTGTGTCATTTCCGTGACGGGCCGACCACACAAGAGCAGCTCGTGTGCCAGCACTGTTAGCCGTAATAGACGGGCGTCCATCGGCACGTCCCCCAGGATCAGCAATCGATAGTCGATCAATCGCTCCATTTGCATGGACGACGGCCGCTTCAACATTCTCGGTTTGTGTCAGGATTGTCAAGTTATCCGTCGCAGAGATTGTGCCAGCCGAGCGTTCGTTCTGTGCCCAGGCAACAAGAGCGTCACCGCGCTCAGAAAGAACGGCAACTGCGGGATCGTGAATACCCTGGTCATTCGCGACAACAATTGATGCATCCACGAAGCGATGTTCAGATGCAGTGACGCGACCGATTCGAAGTATGCCTGACCTTGATCGTAAGGAGTGTTCTACCCACGCTGCAACGATTGCTGAATCGTTTCCAGAGATTGTCGGCTTTGCGTAGTAGAATGGCCCCTCAGGAGGAAGTGGGCGACGGAACAGACCTTCCTCAGCTTGTGGTCCTTCAAACAGACCACGTTTCCGACCATTTACACCAGCGAGAAGTCCACCTTCAAGTTCTTCGAAGACGCGGAACGATGGCATAAATCGCGGATCGTACACGGAGTACAGAAGGCCTTTCCAAAGCTCGATCTTGATGAGACCCCAGAAGGCTGTCGCCTCAAGTGAGAGATAGAGTCGATATGCTCCTGCTTCGTGATAGGTCTGCTCGACGGACTGTTGGACGGCACCGGAATACGTGTTACCGGAACCAACGAGAACCTGATTGTCGAACATCATACCGACACCAGCAAGACCACCAGCCACTTCAAGTTCGGCTCCGATTCCAGCCGTCATTGTAAAGGCATTTCCAATACTTGTCGGGAAATTGTTCTTCACAGCATCAGTGATCGTCGTTGATGAAGATGGAGGCGCACCTAGGTACTGGAACTGTGACCCGTCACCAACACCAGCGTTCATTGTGTAGATGCTTTGTCCACCAAGAGCAAAGGAAAACTTCGGTACAACTCCGATTGGTTCAACTTCGCCTCCAGCAGCCAATTCCACCATCTTGGCAATGAAGAAGACAGGACCAAGAATGTTGTACGACAGTGATCCATTTACCTTGTTACGAACCCGCATGTTGCGGTTCTGTAACGTATCCTTGAGAGATACTTCAGATTCAAAGCGGTACAATGATGTGTAGCCATCCTTTGTTTCACCATCACGTACCTGGGCTTCACGTCCCATATTAAACCATGTTACCGTGATGGCTGCAGAGACTTCTGGCCCTTCATCTGGTTCAGGATCAACGAACGAGAACTGCTTTGAAGCCGTGTCGTAGCGTACCTCGGTGTCAAATGTGAAGTTGCCCCCTTCGCGCCCTATCGTGAGCGGCAACGTATCCAGAAGCGGCATGTTCTGAGCAAACTTGGCTGTAGGAAGCGGTGTGTGTGCCGTTAAGGACACCGTAGCGCCATTTTGTGACCAGTCGCTGAAGGAGTTTCCATTGAGCCAGCGGGCACGCGGACGTAGAAGAATCGTTTGGCGTTGATATGCTGTTGGACCTGGCCATGGACCATCAAACCAGTATCCGATTTCCATCGTAGCATTCGGAAAGTCCGGCTGAATGTTCGGCCATGGGAACTGTGCAACATCAACGTTGCGAACATCCCAGAGATAGACTGTATCGTCCTGGATGATGGGAGTTGTTCGTTTGATCATCGTGTCCTGACGCATTGCAACACTCAGATGATCAAGCCAGCGAAGTGGAATACGACGCATGATGGTCGATGCTACACTGTCAGTTATGGCAAGATTCTTTACCATGACGTACGGTGTACCGGCTCCAGCTACAACACTTTGTTCGTGCGGACCCCAGCCCTTATCGGAAACAAGTGGCTGAGGTGGGAACGGCAACATTGTAATCGGATAGTCGAGTGTGTCCGTGCCAAGAATTTGTTCACCAGCTTCGGTAATACGCGATGTGGTGACCTGAGCGCGGAAGACAAGTCCTGGTGCCCCACCACCAATTTCAATGGGCATCATCATTCCAACACGTTCAAAGACAGGCAGGGTGCCATTTTTACGGTAGAAGATGGTTGTATCACGGAACACATTGCCGATCACAAACGGGTTGGCGTTTACAAGCCTGTACTGCACGCGGACGTGATGACTGTCTGTGACATTTGGCAGGAACTGCGATGGATCAAAGCGCATCGTGAATGTCGAAAGCGCACTTTTACCTTGTTGGTGCGGACCCCAGCCAGTTGAACAATAGACCCAGTTGTTGCGAACACTATCGATAAGTGCTCTGCGAATCGTGAGCGTGTCCAGTGTAAATGGGAAGGACTTGATGGTATCACACTGCCGGAACTCTGCCAATACCTTGATGATGTAGGGAGAGTTTGCAGGTGAATACACACGATCGTTGACGTCGATATCAATGAACACCCGGCCATCGTTCACATTGAGTGGAACGTACTGCTTGACGGTATCACCATTCTTGTTGACGGCACTGATTCGAACAAGTCCCTCAATGATAGGAAGATTGGTGATCGTATACCGGTCTAACATCACCCGCGTGATTGAGTCGGATACCCGAAACGTCGGATGCAGGTGACCATATCGATTACTGACGATTGGTGCCGGAATCATAGCCACTGTTGTGCGGAACGTCCGACCCGTATCAGGGAACGTGAGCGAACGCGCATAAACGGTAGCTTCAACGAATTCCGTGTTGAGTGGCCACTTTGTGATGAGCTGTCGCGACTCTGCAAACAGTGCCTGCGAAACAGGATTATCAGGGTGTACAGCTACGGTGTCAACGATGCGCCATGAGCAGTCGCGAGCGCGGAAGATGACACTGTCGATACGATGTGCGGCATCCACACCACGAATCAACTGGCCTTGAGCATCTACCGTAAAGGAAATCTTCATATCGGCAACTTCCTTCATGCCAGTTCGGAAGGCCCCTGTCAAGACGTCACCTAATGTGTCGAGTCGCGAAACAGCGACCGTCATCGGCGGTGGAATGATTTGGATTGGTAACGAATACGTGATGCCCTCTGGAGGGCCACCATCCGTCAAAATCCGAACGCGGTAGATTGAGGTGTTGATGGCACGAATTGGAATGTTCATCGTGACGGATGATGTCGGATCGAATCGTAGTCGATACACGGCATTCATCGACGTAGAGTCGATGATCACACCACGATCATCAATTGTTGCCACGGAGACACTGAGTGCCTGAGCGGGCAAGCGTGTGATCGTAATGGTGTTCGTTTGTGGTCGTGGAGCGACAACACGATTGTTTTGGGTATTCCAGGCTAGCGTGTAGGGACCCCAACCAATTGATGCCGTTGCCGTGAGTGTATCGTTAACAATGCGCAGTGGACGCTGAATCTTGATTGCACCGTCAATTGACGAAGTGCGCAAAACACTTACGAGTAATCGTGCATTAATTGGCAATCTGCCAACGTTCGTTGTGAACGAAGCTGATCCGCTGGAAAGATCAGTAACACGTACACTATCAATTGCCGCTGGATTTGTCCGACCTGTTACACTGAACGTAACAGACGTAGCATCGGCGGGTAAAGAATCGACAGTAAATGTTACAAGTGAATCGCGTCCTGCGATAAACGGTCCAAATCCACCATTCGACGATAGACGGCCTGGAAATGGTTGAATCCAGATCGGATGTCGGGACGAACTCAGTGCAACAGTATCCGAGCCGCGTTTTGCCCAGAGTCTGAGGTTAACCCACGCGTCAAGCGGGAAGTTTGCTGTCGATACGAGATCACGATTACCACTTCTTCCAATCCAGAACGTTGTGTCGGAACGGGAAATATTGGTGACGTTCTGCGGAACACTTGCGGCAACGGCCGGTTGACTTTGTGCTGAATCCGTGACGTCAAACGAAACCAACAAGGAGTCACCAGACTGCAACGTAGCACGAATGTCTGAAGCACTAAATGCGACTACATCTGAGTCACCTTCAATAAACGGCCCCCATGAACTCGCAAAGAGATAGGGTTTCGTTGTGTCACGTACGTCGATAAAGAACGGAAACTCAATTGCATCGGCGTTCACATCATTAAAGCACTCCGCTACAACGACTGAGGTAAACTCCGGAAGTATTCGTGTGTTGAAACGGATTTGTCCCGTCGAAAGGAAGAGTCCGTTCTGCGAAAACAGCACGGTGTCCTTCAGTGTCTCGCCAACCTGTGATCGTACGGAGAGCCGTAGCCGATTGGTGCGTGCCGGAAGTGTATCAATTCGTAGTGTGTAATCAAGTGATTGACCTAACACAAATGGACCATTCGCAGATGGTGTCCAATGAGGACCCCGAGTGTTGGGACGAATCACCAGCGGCACCTGAACGTCACGACGTGTCCCTGTGCCAGGACCGTAGATTGCTGAGACGGTAAGAGTGGCCGTGGAGAAGATCGTTCCCATATCTAACGTAAAGGCTGCACTGTCACCAGAAGCACTGTACGGTATGGTGATGTCGTAAAGAACCGTTGTTCCGCCAACGTACGGAATCGGAGAAGCCACGTAATAGCGAATGTTCGTACATGCAGGACCAGCGCCGCGGACGATAAATCGATTCGTTGCAGGAACGCCTTCAATAAATGGGCCCATGCCTGCTGAGGCTGCAATCGTTGGTACCGGCAAACTGTCCGTAATAACTCGTTGTACCTGATACGTCTGCGGCGCTTGTGCCGGATACGATATGTCAGCAGTTACCGACAAACCTGGTTGGTGGATTGCTTCATCGAGGGCGACATCAGCAGTCGTGAGATTTACTCCCGTCGTTACCTTGGATGTTACGACCGTGGAACCACGTCGTACCGTCATTTCCACGCGAGATGTCTGCGGGGGGAGGTTTGTAACCGTAAAGCTTGAGGTAAACCGTTGCCCAACAACAACGGGTCCCCAACCTGCAGACGAGGCGAGGTTCACGTTCGGTGGTCGGATGTCGAGAGTCTGCAACCGGCTATCAACACGCTGTGATCCGTCGACGTCGATATAATTCGATGTGACAACAAGGTATGGGTCCGGTCCAAACGGTAATATCCCCATGTTCAATGTAATCGACTTCAGCGTATCAAGCTGGTCCGCCAACGTTCGGAACGTCCCTCCAGAACCGGTATTCTGCCGTAGCTGAAACCGAACCTTGGTCACGGTGACGCCAGTGGGAATGTTTGTCACTGTGAACGTATTGTTCACAGTCACCCCTTGGACAAATGGACCAAATCCGGACGATGCCTGGAGTCCAAACTGCTGAGCGACGGCCGCCGCAGTTGCGACCAAGAGCACCAGCAATGTTGTTAACACCTTCATCTTCCCCTCCTAAACAATGTATGCGCAAAATGAACGGGCCCAACTTACGTAATTCTACGGCCATAGGATGGAGAAATCGTCCGAAAATCAGCGTACGAAACCATCATGTTTGACGTTGATAACGTCTGCGCTCCCAGCTGCTGTTGACTCCATATCTTCGCTCGGCGCGTCACATTTTACCCCCTGTGAACGCACAAGGACATTGAAACCAATTCTTACAACCGTTTGAAAGAAGTACCATGAGCTCAGAAGGAAAGGCTACGAAGACGGAGACTTCGGCGCCCAAATCAGATGCTGCCAGCAAGATGAAGGCAGCCCAGCTTGCCATCGAGCAAATTGAAAAGCAATTTGGCAAGGGCTCAATCATGCGATTGAGCGATGATAATCCCATAAACGTCGATGCCATTAGCACTGGATGCCTCTCACTAGATGCTGCCATCGGTATTGGTGGAGTTCCACGTGGTCGTATCGTCGAGATTTATGGACCAGAGTCATCCGGCAAAACCACCGTCTGTCTTCAGGTTATCGCCGAAGCACAGAAGGCTGGCGGACTTGCTGCTTTTGTTGATACCGAACATGCTCTCGACGTTCAATACGCTCAGCGGCTTGGTGTTGATCTCAACAATCTCCTGTTGTCGCAACCCGAGTTTGGTGAACAAGCACTCGAAATTGTTGAGACTCTTGTGCGGTCCGGTGCCATTGATGTCGTGGTCGTAGACTCTGTAGCAGCCCTCACTCCACGTGTTGAGATTGAAGGTGACATGGGTGATGCACAGATGGGTTCTCAGGCTCGCCTGATGAGTCAGGCCATGCGAAAACTCAATGCAGCCATTGGCAGATCAAACACAACCGTCATCTTCACCAATCAATTGCGAAGCAAGATTGGCGTGATTTACGGTAACCCCGAAACAACAACAGGTGGTAATGCACTGAAGTATTACGCTTCCGTTCGTATTGATATTCGTCGTAAAGACGTTATTAAGGACGGACAAGATATCGTAGGTAACCGTGTACGCGCAAAGATTGTCAAGAACAAGGTCGCTCCCCCATTTCGAGAAGCGGAGTTCGATATCATGTACAACGAAGGTATTTCACGCCTTGGTGACATGATTGACATTGCAGTTGAACACAACGTCATTACCAAGTCCGGCTCGTGGTTTACGTTTAAGGAAGAACGTGTCCAAGGAAGAGATGGTATGCGAAAGTTACTATCTGAAAACCCGACGACGTATGCTGCGCTTGAAGTAGAGGTGAAGAAAATCCTTCACATCCCTACTGCAGGAGCACCCGTCAACGGAAAAAAATCCTGAGGACGTAACGACGAATGCCCGTGATTACGGCCATCCGTCGGAACAAGAAGAACGGTGGACGCTGTTCCATTTTTGTGGATGACGTTTTTTTTGCTGCCTGTCCCATTGATGTTGCTGTTGGTATGGGGCTACGAAAGGGGCTGGAAATGTCACCCGAATTGGAGCAGCGTCTTCGTTCGGAAGACCGTCGTATGGTTCTTCGGCAAAAAGCTTGGCGGTTTGTCACCTACAAACCCCGAACAGAACGTCAGGTACGCGATGCTCTTCGGAAGCAGGATTGGACGGATGAGGAAATCGAAGACGTTCTTTTGTGGTTACGTGAGTTTCGTGCCGTTGACGACGTAGCGTATGCGGAACGCTTTATTCTCGCTTCGCTTGAACGAAAGCCCCTTTCGCCCCCTGCCATGAGGGCGGCATTACTCACCAAGGGTATTCCTGAACGTGTGGTTGCAGATGTACTTGAAAGGTTTGACGTTGACGTCGTTGATAATGCTCGACGTGTTGCCGAAAAGAAACTTCGGAGTATGACGTCAGACAATCCTGATAAACGTATGCAATCACTCATTCGATTTCTGCAGTATCGACGTTACGACTGGGATACCATTCGTAATGTGATTGATCACTGTAAGAGCACCGGTCTGCTTCTTGTACTCTGCGGTGTCTTGTGCCAACAACTTGCACAGTCACAGGTCCTGAACTGTCCGAAGGTGCGGTTACCCGAACGTATCAATCGTTTCCAGCCGACTACCCTACCAGTCGTGTCCCCGGATGGACGGTTCCTCTATCTTGACAGGAAGTATCATCCAGACAATACAGATGGGAGTAGTGATCCTGATGATGTCTGGACGTGTGAGAGACTTCCCAATGGACAGTGGTCGGAACCACAACGTAAGACACTCGTCGAAAGCTCATTGCGCCAGCCAGATATAGTATTCAATTTTACGAGTAATGGTCTCACTGCTCTTGTAGCAGGCAGATACGACGTGCGCGGGTCAGATACAATGATGACCTTGGCACTTCTGCACCGTGGCACAGGTTCCGAGCTCTTCTCCAATGTTGAAGTTCTACAGTTTGATCGGCCAATTGTTCTTGGAAAGAACTTTTATGCCCACGTCGCTGAAGACCGAAACACTCTCATTCTTTCAGCTCAGTTGTCAGATTCACGTGGTGATCTTGATCTTTACGTCTCGCGTCGGTGTGGTTCGGTGTGGACCTTTCCGGTAACTCTTGGAGACGGCATTAACACATCTCTCTTTGATGGTGCTCCATGGTTAGGTGCCGATGGTAAAACCCTCTATTATTCCTCTGCGGGTAGGAATACGAGGCTTGGTAAGGCAGATCTCTACGTTTCCAGGAGGCTTGATGACACATGGCAAAAGTGGTCAGCTCCAAGGTCTCTCGGATCATGTATCAATACGGTTGATGATGAGACATGTATCTCGTTAACACCCTCAGCCGACACTGCCTACATTTCATCGTGGGACGCTGAAACAGGTCGAACTGGTGTGTACAGTGTTGAACTCTCACCTGAACTGCGGCCCGAGAACCACGTCCGACTCTCCGGGATGGTCGTTGATGCCGTCACCAACTCCGTCCTTTCGACTGCCAACATTTGTATTGTCGATACATCTCGTAGCGGTCAATGTGATACAACGAAGGTTACTGTAGATGCCAATGGATCATACACACTTGTGTTACCATCTCATTCTACCTACCGGGTTATCACACAATCTCCGTTCTATGTCACACACCGTCAACTAGTCGGTGTCCATACGCTTGATAGTGTAACGCCGGTGCGCTTAGCAGTGCGACTGTTTGATACACGTCGACCACTGGCATCAGTATTTTTCGAACGTGCTTCAGCAGAAGTATCACGAGAAATGTTAGATACTCTCGTACAGCTCGTACGGCGATACGACGTTCGGAATATTGATATGGACATTGTGGGATACACTGATAAACTCGGCACTGTACCGTACAACACAACTCTTTCATCACAGCGTGCACAGTCCGTAAAACGCGAACTCATCAAGATTGGCCTTGACGAAGAACGGATTCGGGATATCGGCCGTGGAATTGATACTGTTTTACCTTCCGGTACGACGGAACATCCAGAGAGCAGAAGAGTTGACATCTTCCCTGCTTCACGACACAACGAACGCTAGTGCACCGCGTTGTTACGGTGTTATCGCCAGTGATGACACTCGGATTGCCCCATCGGCACGCTCTTCTTCGATCGCCAGTCGCCATAAATGAGCGTTGTGAACGTAGATAGCAAACGTATGAGGATCCCTCCACTCGGAACCTTCGTCGTGAAGTGGTGTCCACCACTGTCCGCCATCTGCATTGATGCGCACGGTACGTTCTAAATCATCGGTGCTTGTGACGACGATCGTGATCTGCTCGTTGCCGACGGGTAATCGTGCAAGTTCAAATCCGATACGTTGCCAGCCTTCTGACGATTCAAGTGTAACGTAACGAATAAGTGGGTCTGCCGTGTGCATCGCAGCACTGCCAAAGGTAACGGCTATTCTATGAACGGAATCTGACGTCATTGTTGTCGTTTGTTGGGGTAACGGCAGCGTACATTCAAGGGGCACATCGACTGCTGCCTCTGCGAACATCGCACGCAGACGGCTACGGAACAAATCATCAAATTCTGACGAGTTCGGGGCGACATGCCGTTCATCGTACCACCAGAACCAATCTGATGCTTCCGTACCAAGAATGCGGTCGACGTCGAATTCCGTCTCATGGCCCGAGTCACGAACGGCTTGACGAGCACGACGGAGTAACGACCATGCCAGATTTTTTGTGGGCGAGCCAATCCAGACACCAAATGTTCCGTCGATCCATGACCCTGCAACGATGTTGGGGAGCGTATGTCGACGTTGTTCCTGAACAACATCATCGAACGTAACAAGCTCGTATGCTCCCTTGGAAAGACTCTCACCGAGAGCCAACAAGAAGTCTTCACCGTTGTTTCGGTAAAACTCCCAACAATTTTCTCCATCGAGAATAATACTGATCACTGCGTCATCGAGCGCTTCTTCACCGTCATGAGCAAGAATGGCTCGTCGCCGCTCTTCAAGTAGTCGTACAAAGTCTTCTGCAGCCCGCTTTGGATCCCTATCAGCATACGAAAAGCCTATTGCATCACTCAGTTCACGATCACGCGCAAAGAGTGTGACTTCACCAGATTTGGTTGGAACCCTCCACGGATACATTGCGGCAGTAGGCCAAACATTTTCACCGAGGGAGTTACGTAAGACAACCTCGTCCGATGCAATCCACTGCAGGCCACATCGAGCAAACATGTCAGCAGCATCATTGGAGATTGACCCTTCTGCTGGCCACATTCCTACAGGAGGAGTCGCAAACAGATCTGTGTGCCGCGAAATCGCACGACGTACATGTTGCTCAGCATCATCGGCAAACGTTATGGCTGGGTGTGGTACCTCCATCGTTGTCACTGCTTCTCGAGCAACGTCACTATTTATCAGGAGTGGAAGAATCGGATGGTGATATGGTGTTGTTGACACTGAACCAGCGGATGTGGCATATCTCTGAATTGCTGGAACGACATCTGCACATGCACGACGTGTGATGTGTTGTATCGCCTCAAGGTCGGTCCATAAAAATCCACGTTCCTTACTCATCAGCGAACGGACGGTTGAGTTCTCCCTCCGAAGGCTCGGTGATGTCCATGCGAGATTGTAGAGCACAACAAGATCAATAATGTCATCGGTCGACAACGATTCTGGTGCCGAATGTGCAGTCTCTATGAGTGTACTGTGCCACGTTGTAATGTGCATCATGTGTGATGACAGGACAATGTGACGCGAGATGATCGCATGGCGTTCTTCTGATGTCCACTCTGCTGGGGCTACGTGTACAAACCATGGATCGACAGCACCCTTTTCGTAGGCTTCCAGCTGATCAAGTAATGACGGGACGATGTTTATGGTCGATCGTATTCCAGCAGCGTGGAGCGTGGCTGGCAACCACGCATAGTCCTTGACGGCATGGTAGCGGACCCACGGCAGCCGTAGATGAGTATCGACACGATAATCGGGTTGATGGAAGTGCCAGAGGAAGGCCAAACGAAGTGGTCGCATGCTCACAAACTACCTATATTCGACCCGATTTGCGGGAGTAGCTCAGTTGGTAGAGCGTCAGCTTCCCAAGCTGAATGTCGCGGGTTCGAGTCCCGTTTCCCGCTCGTGAACCGTACATTCCTGGTCGGAACCATCATTCTGCTGATTGGCCTGACCGCTACCATGCAAGCGTCGGACTCATCCGTCGTTATGCCCCGCGTCGTTGACCTCGACACGTTGGTATCGGAGAAGACCATCGACGTCACGCCGTATCTCGTGTATTCCACGGCCGATGATGTAGCTCTTGCTACGTCAAGATTTGACTCAACGTGGCGAAAAGTAGAGATCGGAACACTTGGTGAAGGGATCGTCATGATCCCCCATTGGAGAGGCATTGGTTGGTTTCGCGGAATTCTCCGATCTAGCTCTTCGTCTCGTCGCCTATCTCTATCGATCAACTTCTTTCATGCTGGTGCGAGTGAGCTCTATGTTGATGGACGACACGTTCGTTCATTTGGAACGATTGTCGATTCATCACATCACACGTCATATAACCCACAACGTGAAATTGTTGTTCTTGATCCGTGGCTTTTTCGGTCCGATACGCCAACGTATCATCACATAGCTGTGCGATTTGCCGCTGAGCCCTTGAGAGCAGATCTTGGTACATCAGCGGGAATTGGATTTAACATGTCGGTGGGTCGTACGGAATCGATCGTCTCATCCATGATTAGTTCGATATCGAAGTTTGACTATTCCTCACTCATTCCGCTCGGAATGGTCATCGGACTCGGCCTACTACATCTTCTTCTGTATGTGTTTGACGGCCGAGAAACTGTACACATATTTTATGTGGCCTATGCAGTCATATTCTGCGGAATCGACGTTGGTTGGCATGTGACAATGACGGCAACGTCAACATCGACAATCGTCTTCGCTGGTATCATTCTGAATGTCTTCTGGGTTTTAGTCTTCAGTGTTGCTCTGCTTCTTATTACACAGGTTTTCTACGGCCGGATTTCGCGTCGTCGGTGGCTTGTTGTTGGTGCTGCAACGTCTATAGTGTTTATCGTTGCCTTTATCGTCCACGGTATGGCTACATGGTTATGGGCGCTCTGGATAGTACTCTGTACGCTTGAAGTCGGTCGTATCACGTTTACATCAATGGGTAAGGGGCAAGAAGGGGCTTGGATTATCGGTCTTGGTCTACTCCTGTTTACTGCTTACGTACTGACGTGGTTCACAACAGTGTACAACAATTTCTTTTCCATTCCTGAATGGTCATGGAGAGTGTTGTTTGTTGTCGGACTTGTGAGTATGCCACTTAGTATCACCGTGTTTATGGCTCGCCGTATTACCGGCGTTAATCGAAGTCTGCGTGATCAGGTAACACGGAACGAAGAACTCCTCGCAGAAAAGCTTGTTCATGAGCGCCGAGTCGTCGAAGAAGAAATGCGACGCTCACAGTTAGAACTTGAACACGAACGTAAAACACGTGAACTCGAGGAAGCACGCAAGCTGCAGATGTCGATGTTGCCAACAACGATGCCCAAGTCATCAATGGTGCGTGTTGCCATGGCCATGCACACGGCAACGGAGGTTGGAGGTGACTACTTTGACTACTACGTTCATGCAGATGATCATGTCACCATTGCCATTGGAGATGCAACCGGTCATGGCTTGAAGGCTGGTGTAATGGTGGCAACAGCAAAGAGTCATTTCCAGACGAATGCGAAGGCTGTCTCACACGAAGACATTCTTCGAATGACGAGTGATGGTATACGCAAGCTCCAATTGCGGGGGCTTTACATGTGTATGGGTTTACTCACGGTGAATGGACGTACGGCATCGTGGACGGCGGCAGGTATTCCACCGGTCCTTCATGTGGCGGCGGACGGAGTAGTTACGTCGCACCTCGTAAAGGGTCTACCTCTTGGTTCGCCTTCCTCAACGGCTTATGAAACGACGTCGTTTGATGTCCAACCAGGCGATAGCATTGTCATGCTCACAGATGGACTACCAGAACTTTTCGATCCGAGATATCGAACACTTGGAATGGCAACAATTGAAGAATGTGTTGCCAGGCATGCTGCCTCATCGGCACACGAAATGGTGTCGGCACTTATTGATCTTGCCGAAGAATGGCGAGGTGAACAATCGTACAATGATGATGTGACCGTGGTGGTTGTTCGAATTGCTGAAACGATGCCGCCGAATGTAACGTAAGCGTAACGAGAGTATGATCGGTATCTCACCGATCTTTGCGGAATGATTGCCGCATCACGAAAACTCAACGTAATCTTTCTCTGTACGGGAAACTCCTGTCGCTCACAAATGGCTGAAGGTTGGGCAAGGGCTCTTCTCAGTGACGTCTGTGTTGCCTATTCAGCAGGAGTCGAAGAGCATGGCATGAATCCCATGGCCGTTCGTGTTATGCAGGAAGCTGGTGTCGACATCACTGATCAGTTCTCCAAAAACATTGACGGTCTCCCGAAGATTGACATTGACATCGTCGTCACTGTCTGTGATCATGCCCGAGAGTCGTGTCCAGTGTTGCCAGGCGCAAAACTTACACTGCACCGAAACTTTGAAGACCCACCACGTCTTGCGGCAGGCCTTGATGACGAGCAGGCCGTACGAATCTATCGGCGTGTACGTGACGACATTCGAGATTACGTCGAAGGCCTGCCGGCCTATTTTGAAACGGTACGTTTGGAACGATGAAACGTAGACTTCGAACAGCAGATCGATACCTTACGATCTGGATTTTACTGGCAATGGTCCTGGGAGTTGTACTCGGTAAACTCATTCCACAACTCCCTATTTCGCTTGAGTCGTTGAGTTCAGGTACAACAAACATTCCACTTGCCATAGGGCTCATCATCATGATGTATCCACCCTTAACGAGGGTGCGATACGAAGATGTACCAAAGACCTTTACGAATCGACGAGTGTTGATCCTTTCGATATTTCAGAACTGGATTATCGGACCTGCCTTAATGTTCGTCCTTGCGATGTTGACCGTTCCCGATAGGCCAGAGTTGTTTCAAGGACTTGTCCTCATCGGCCTAGCACGCTGTATCGCAATGGTTATCGTATGGAATGATCTTGCCGGTGGTAATCGCGAGTATGCTACGGGCCTCGTGGCTATGAATTCGTTGTTTCAAGTCATACTCTACGGAGCATTCGCGTGGTTCTATCTTGATGTTCTGCCATCTGCATTGGGACTTCAAGCTTCTCATGTTAATCTTGATATGTCAACCGTTGGCGTCTCAGTACTACTCTATCTCGGTACACCATTAATCGCCGGCTATCTCACACGTTATCTGAGCATACGAATAATGGGTCAAGTCTGGTTCGAAACCACACTCGTCCCTCGTCTTGCACCATTCACAATTATCGCTCTGTTACTCACCATCGTCATCATGTTTGCGCTCAAGGCCGAAACGATTGTTGCCGTACCTACAGACGTCCTACGTGTTGCCATTCCCCTTCTGATGTACTTCCTTGTCATGTTTGCTGTTTCCCTCGTGATGTCTCGTCGGCTTGGCGCACCCGAGTCCATAGCGCGCACTCTTGCCTTTACGGCTGCCAGCAACAATTTCGAGCTTGCTATTGCCGTCGCCATTTCTGTCTATGGATTGTCGTCATCTCAAGCACTCGCTGCCGTTGTGGGCCCACTCATTGAGGTACCTGTAATGCTCCTTCTTGTCTGGTTTGTTACTAGGCAGCACGCCGCCAACGGGCGGGAGTCGTCCCAAGCATAAGGCGGAATCGACGTACAAAGGCGGATGTATTCTCGAATCCTACGCGCACTGCGATATCGTCTACTGTGGACCGGGTATGTGTGAGCAGGACTTGTGCTTGTCGTATTCTCTGTTCTGTTAACCACGTATATGGGCTCACGCCGTAGAGATCACGAAAACTCCGAATAAAGTGATACTCACTCAAACAGGCTTCACGGGCAGCGTCAGCAATTGTGACGTTTTCGTGGGCCATCGCTGTGAGATAGTCCTTTCCAACGGAAAGTCTTCGCAGGAGTTCTACTCGCGTTCCGTCACGTCGAGCCTCGAGTCTTTGAGAAGCCGATAACATGCCGTGGTGTTGTTGAACGACGAGCTCAAGGATGTGCGTAAATACTGGTGCAAGATCCATTGGTCCAAGATGCGGTCGTCGAAATGCATCAAGGACGAGTCTTCGCGCCGCAGCCATGGGTTCCGTTAGGTCCATAACGCGGTCACCCAAAGCGAGTCCAGATGTTTTTGTGATAGGATCCGTATCAATCAGTCGATCATCCGTAACCATTGCGCAGCGTATTACATCAGCTGCCAGTGACGGACGGAAGGCTACACCTATCATGGTTGCTCCTTCCGTTTCCAGCGTTGTTGCATATGTCTGCCCCTGATTTATCACGACGTACGACAACGGATCAATACGCTGATATCTGCTGCCACCCAGTCTGTATGACTGGAGTCCGTCAATTACGAAGCGCACACTTAGTCGCGACACGTGATCCGTTGTTTCAAGACCACGCAGACGTAGGCCAAACATTCCGGAGTCAATTTCCTCCATCACATCCTGGCGGTATACACGAGCTGAATACAAGTCACCTCGTGTTACAAAGGCAGCCGTGCAGTATGCACAACTACAAAGATTTGCGGACATGTCTCTCACCCTCTGGAACAGGAAGTCACGCCCTACGTGGTCATTCCGAAAAGGTTACAAGCCGTATCAACGTAAATCGCAGTCTCTGCACAGATCGTGGATTCTTCTTACCGGAACTTGCAACATGACAAGAATGCAGTTCCATACAGCATCGGAATAGTCGCTACCGTATCTATGTGTCCTCAACCTACTGTCCCGTAGGTTCCTTGGTTCGGTGAGCAGCGGTCAGGTACATCCGTACTTGACCGCTGTCTATTTATTGGCCTTACATCTCAAATCGTAAGAGCGGATCCGGTTCACGCATCCAAACGAATCCGGCCTCTTCCCGCACGTCATACGTCGTGATGTTCCGTCCACCTGCTACGTTTTCACCGGTACAGATCCGATACGTCCAACCATGTAAAGGACACCGCACCGTACCCTGATCAACAAATCCATCAAACATCATACTAGCACGTTTGTGCGGACAAACATTCGAGATTGCTCGAACGATACCATCAACACGAAATAGTGCCACGTCATGTTCACTATCGAACTCAACCCGAAAACCTCGACGTTCAACAACATCATGAGATTTGCAGATCGCATACCACAACACGCCGTCGATAACCTTCGTTGTCATATACCAACAAAAGGATCTCGCACCTCAGGCCCCTTTTGCCCCATAACAATCTTGCCGGCATCACGGAAGGCATCATGTTCAAATACAACGATCCACTCTTCCTCGATGATGCGCGGAAGTATTCGCTTTTTCTCGTCGAGAGTTGTAAGTGGGAAGTTATCATAGGCCATTCCCCAGGCGGTACCAACATGGGCTGAAGTCGGGAACAGATCAGCTGCGTGATACACGGTAGTAATGCCATCAGATATGGTAACCGACTGCATGGCCGACGTGTGGCCGTAAAGACGGTCAACAGAAATCATCGGGAACAGTTCTGAATGGCCTTCGGTGAACGATAATCGTCCTGCATCAACAAGTGGTAAAAACATATCTGGAAGGAAACTTGCGCGATCTTTTTCCGATGGTTGGACCGCCCAGTCAAAATGTTCCTTCTGAACGTGGTACCATGCATTTGGGAAACGTGGAATACGTTCATTGTCTTTTACGACAACAGCTCCACCGACATGATCAAAATGAAGATGCGTGAGAATAACATCCGTGACGTCTTCTGGCTGAATCCCCCGCTCCGCAAGGCCTCCATCAATCGAGAACTGCGAGAAGTCGATGCCATAGATTTCGAGCTGTTTAGGGGGCATAAAGGGGCTGTTCCCGGTGTCAACGAGAATAACACGTCCTTCCCCGCGAATCACCATTGCCTTAGCGGCCATGGGAATCCTGTTCTTATCATCACCGTCAGCATATGCCCGCTGCCAAAGGTTCTTGGGAACCACACCAAACATGGCTCCACCATCGAGTCCAAAACGGCAGGTTTCTACAACGAAGATTTCGTAGGGTCCAACGTGAAAAGTGCTAGTCATCGAACATGAACACGGATTCGTGGTAAAATCTCACCTTACGAGCGAGGATCTTGCGTGTCAGCCATCCCTCGAGCCACGTTTGTTTTGCTGTTTCCGAGGCCTCAATCTGCAGCATGTCCAGACTGATGCCAAGATTGAGAACGCGACCTGGAATAACGTGTCGTGTAATTCCTGCGGGAAGCAAGTCACCCGCTTGGGCTGCAGAAATGATATCGTCAGGTTTCCATGCGGGAAAGAGAACGACCGCTTCAACGTCGGTTTGAGACCGAACAACTCGCTGGAGGTCTTCGTGAACGATTCGGAAGACCTCACCAAATCCACCGTAAAGCTTGACAAGAGCACGGAGTGTTGCTGGAATTGATTCCGATACCGTCAATACGTGTGCAGTTGACGAATCAACGACGATAGCAGCCGCGGCAGATCTGCGAGCCAGCTGTTGTTCAGCATCGTCAAGCGTTGTAACACTTACTCCAACATCGGGAAGGGCTTCGAGGCCATCGATCACGTGCCGAGCGGCCACATGCGGTAACAGGTGGTACCAGGCCTCAAGGCCGGTACGATCGGGTGCATACGGAACAACTTGAACAACAATGTCTCGGCAGCCGAGGGACCGTAGGGCCGTCGTGCGAGTAGCGCCATCAAGGACAACATAGTCGCCATTCGCCTCCGCAACGATGGGTGGATTGCGAAGAAAACCATCGTTCTGGAGAGCGGATCGAAGGCGTGAAACCCGTTCTGGATCGGTTTCCTCGTGGAGGAGTACGCGTGTTGCCGGGACAACACGGAGGTCTAAATCCTTACTGTCGATGCGAGCCGTCATAGGCCACAAAACTACGACCGTTTGCCGTATGCGTCATTGGTGGTAACTTCGTGGCTTCCGGTCGTCCGCAGCAACCGGAAGAAGGAAGTACGTCATCAACGGAATTGGAGAAGACAGCCCCATGGGTGCGATCACCAAGATCAGACAATTATCCCCCTACTTCATGGCGACGGTCCTCGTCGTCTTTGTTGCATTCATGGTGATTCAGGACATGAATCCCGGGAGCAACCAACGCTCAGGCGGTGAATCAACAATCATCGGCGAGGTCAACGGAGAAAAGATAACGTTGTCTGAGTTCGAAAAGCGCGTCAGAGAGATTGTTGACATGCAGCGACAGCAGAATCCCAACATGGAGATCGATGACGAAAATATTCGTCAGCAGATCTGGGAGATGATGGTAAGCGAGCTGCTCCTGAAACAAGAAGTCAAGAAGATGGGCATGACGGTTACGGCCAATGAAATTCGAGACAAGTTCTTCTATGACACACCCCAGGAACTTCTCCAAATGTTCATGGATTCCACGGGACGTGTCGATTCGAAGATGTTCGTTCAGGTCATGGCGCACCCGGATGAGTACGCAGCTCTTCTTCGTCAAAATGGTGTAGGAGATGAAGAAGTAGGAGCTCGACTCAAACAGATCGAGACGATCCGACAGTCATTTGAAGACCGTATTGCACAGCAACAACTCGAAGAAGCTGTTCGGTCAGGTGTTGGAGCGGCGGCGTCTATTGTCTCGCCAACACAGGCGGAACTCACGTGGGTAACTCAGAACTCATCAGCCGATGTGCAGTTTGTTGCCATTACGTCCGATCGGATTGCCGACAATCAGGTATCGGTTACGGATGCAGAGATTGCGTCATGGTATGAGAAGCACAAGGATCGTTTTGAGCAAAAGCGCTCACGTCGGATTAAATACCTTGTCTTCCCTCATGTTCCATCTGCCAAAGACACAGCGAACAGCATCAAACAATCGGCAGATCTGCAAGCAGCTCTCATTGCCGCCACAGATACGACACGCCGTGATTCGATCTTTACGTCGTACCTCGAACGATACAATGGTATCTCAAAGCCATTTACACCAGCTCATGAGATCGACCCGAACATACTTGTAGCTCTGCAAGGTCTTCAAGTACACGAAGTATTTGGACCACTGTCGACTGCCGAAGGTGTAACCTACCTCCGCCTTGATGCGCGTCGTGACGGAGTTGACGCGGTCGTGCGTGCAAGTCATATTCTCCTTCCTCACGAAACCGATACGGCTTCGGTCCAAAAAGCTGCATCGGACCTTCTTGCTCGTGCTCGTAAGGGCGAAGATTTTGCATTGCTTGCTTCACAGAATAGCAAGGATCCAGGTTCTGCTCGTCAGGGTGGAGACCTCGGCTATTTCTCAAAGGGGAAGATGGTTAAGGAGTTCGAAGATGCTGCCTTTGGAGCCGAAGCTGGTTCCATCGTTGGCCCGGTGAAGTCTCAGTTTGGTTTCCACATCATCAAGGTTACGGACAAGGTCACGCAGCAGTTGAGCTGGTCACAGATTACGATCAAGCCTGTGTTCTCGTCCCCCACACGAAACATCATTGCTGCTAACTCATCGCAAGCCCTCAAGAAGATTGAAGAAGGCGCGACAATTGACAATGTGGGTAAGGAACTCAAACTTCAGGTAGTTGAATCACCTCTGTTTGAGCAAAATGGCCGGTCCGCTCCTCTCAATTCACGTGAACTGGCTGCATGGGCATTTGATAACGAGAAAGGTGCTGCTGTACGACGCGATCTTAAGCAGTACGGAACTGTTGTTGCCCAGGTAACGGATACGCGTGAACCAGGTGTAAAGCCACTTGATGATGTTAAGGACATTATTAAGAGCAGACTTGTTCGGAAGAAGAAGGTTGATCAGTTGGCCTCGTTAGCACGCAGTGTTGCTGAAAACTGTCGTAATGCGGGTACACTGGATGCTGCTTCACAAGGCGATCCAACTCTGACGGTAACAACGCAGCTCGGTCTTAAGAATGACGGGAATCTCCAAGGATTCGGTGGTGAATATGCTGTCACACATGCAGCATTCTCCAAAAAATTGAATGACATTGGTGAACCAGTTCGCGGCGAACGCGGATGGTACGTCATGTACGTCACAAACCGAACTGAAGCTGACAAGTCAAAGTTTACAGCAGAGCGATCAGCTGTCATGTCGAATATGGCTTCGATGACACGGAATTCGGCCTATTTTCAGTGGATGACACGTCTCCGCGAAAACGCCGATATCAAGGATCTCCGTAACCGACCCCAGTAATGTCTACCACCATAGGTACGGCAGCGCCCGCCATCGCTCACCTCTGTGAGCCTGATGGCGGGCGTTTTCGTGTTGGCTCAGACGAAGCAGCACTTGCATGGTGTCAACGTCTAGCATATGCACATTACGAGAACTTCCCCGTCGCGTCCTTCCTACTCCCTCGGCGTATGCGTCGTCCCACCGTTGTTGTTTATGCCTTTGCACGGACAGCCGACGACATCGGAGATGAACCGTGGACAGATGATGTTGTACAACGGCGTCAAGCACTCGATTTTTTCGATGCAATTGCTCAATCACCCGGTGATTTCCCCTTCCATCCAATAGCTCGCGCTCTTTCTGTTGTCCGCAGGAACGTCGACATTCCTGCTGAACCCTTGTGCCGACTTGTCGAGGCCTTTCGTCGTGATACACAATCTGTTACCATGACGTCGTGGAACGCCATAATCGACTATACACATCATTCTGCTGATCCCGTCGGCGAACTTGTCCTGCGTATCGCCGGCGTTTCCGATCCGACGCTCATTCAACAGTCTGATGCAATCTGTTCGGCACTGCAGGTGGTGAACTTTCTTCAGGACCTCTCCGTTGATCTCGACCGCGGACGTCGGTATATCCCACCTGGACGTCGACAGCCGTCTCTTGAGGACATTGAGGAAGCAATTGTGTGGTGCGAACAGAAGTTCAGTCTGGGAAGGCCCCTTCTCCGAGCCCCCTCCATACCACTTCGACTTCGACTGGAGCTTCGGGCAATTGTTGGAGGAGGAATGCGTATGCTCCAGCGCTGTAAGGGGCTTAAGGGGCAATTGCTCACGCAACGTCCGCGACTCCGTCGCAGTGATTATTTTTGGGCATTCTTCTCATGAGTGTTCACATTTACACGGACTCGGAAGACGTTGGTGCTCTCACCACTGCGGGCTCAACGAACTTTCACTATAGCTTCAGTTTCCTGCCTCGGGAGGAACGGAGAGCAATTAATACCGTTTATGCATTCTGCCGACGGATCGACGACATAGTCGACGACCTACCTTCGACGAATGAGGCCGATATCCGTCGGAAACGTGAGCGACTCGACTGGTGGCGACGAGAACTCGATAACGTCTATGCCGGACGTCAACATCATGCCCTATTAGTGCCCTTGGCGAACGTCATCCGTCGCTTCAGCATCCCCAGACAGTATCTCTTCACCATCATTGATGGATGCGAGCGTGACCTTGTCCAGCATCGTTATCAAACTTTCGCCGAGCTAAAGGAATACTGCTACGCTGTTGCAAGCTGTGTGGGATTAGTCTGTATTGAGATCTTTGGATATCGATACGAAGAGACAAAACAGTACGCGATTAACCTTGGATATGCCCTGCAGCTGACAAACATTCTTCGTGACATCAAGGCTGACAAGGACAGAGGGTACATCTATCTTCCTCAAGAAGATCTAGAGCGATTTCGATATTCTGAAGCAGACCTGCGCGCAGAAATTTATGACGATCGGTTTGTCCAGCTCATGGAGTTTCAAACACGGAGGGCTCGCGAATACTATCATCGTGCTCGTACCATGCTTCGGCCCGATGAGCGACTAACGATGGTAGCTGCAGAAATCATGGATGGTATCTACTATCGATTGCTCGACAAAATCGAACTCAGCGGTTATCGCGTGTATTCGCGACGTGTTCGAGTTAGCGCAGCTCATAAGGTGCTTACAGCACTTCGAATCTGGGTAAATGGAAAGCTCTTCGTGCGGAAACGCTGACGACTCGTATTTTCGCACCACACACACGAACATCTCCGGAACCTCGCATGTCCACAACCTTCTCCGCTGACGAACTTCAGGAAGTCGCACGACTTAAGGGACTCTACCCTGAGCCGAAGGCTGCCATAATGCCGGTCTTGTGGATGGCACAGAAGAAGTGGGGCTGGCTGTCAGAAGAGGTACTTCGATACGTAGGCGACGTTATGGAACTACCGTACGCTCATGTAATGGGAGTTGCAACGTTCTACACGATGTACTTCAAAAAGCCAATGGGCAAACATCACGTTCAGGTGTGCACAAACGTTTCGTGTATGTTACGTGGTGGTGACAAGATTTTTGATCACGTCAAGTCAAAACTCGGCATCGGCCATAACGAAGCCACAGTAGACGGAAAATTTTCACTTGAAGAAGTGGAATGTATGGGTGCTTGTGGTGGTGCACCGATGATCGCTATTAACGAGACGTTTTACGAGAATACGTCGATAGAGGCTGTTGACGCTCTTCTGACAAAGGTCTAAAACGGTAAAAAAGTATCTAGCCGGATCCTAGGCAGAAACTGGTGCTGCCATGTGACGAATTGCGGCAGCAACTTCTTCCATAAACCATTGTGGTGTTGATGTTGCGCCACTGATCCCAACGTTTGACACGCCGTCAAACCAGGAAGGATCAAGTTCGGTGATATCCTCGATAAAGTATGTCCGAGGATTTGCCGCATGGGCGACATTATATAGTACCTTGCCATTACTACTTGCGCGACCTGCAACAAAGACAACAACGTCATTTTCGGCGGCAAACCGAGCGAGTTGAGATTCACGACCTGATACCTGCCCACAGATCGTATCTTTTGCATGGAACTCTGTGGCAATATCTTCCATGGTATCAACGACCAGTTCAGCAACTCGTGCCTTTAACGCGTCACGGACAGCAAGAAACGTCGGCCGATCCATCGTTGTCTGCGAAAAGAGCACACTCTTCTTTGTTATGTCAACAAGACGAAGTGCTTCTTCGACACTCTTGATAACGACGCAGTTATCTGATACAACTCCACGAACACCCAGGACTTCAGCGTGATCTTTTTTGCCGAAGATGATGATCTGAAATCCTTGGTCGTAAAACTTCCGCACGCGTTCCTGCAGCTTGGTAACAACCGGACACGTAGCGTCGACGATTTCAATTCCATGCTCCCACGCCTTACGATACGTCTCTGGTGGCTCTCCATGGGCACGTATGATCACCTTTGCACCACGTCCCGCAAGACGTGGAAAGTCATCGACCGTAATGGTTTCCAATCCCTTTTCTGCCAACCGTGCAGTTTCCTTGGGATTGTGAATGATATGACCAAGAACATAGACGGGTGAACGTTGTTGCTGCTCTAACTGGTCTTCAGCGATGCGCACCGTACGGACAACACCCCAACAGAAACCACTGAATTTGTCGATGACAACGTTCATGTTCACAAACCTCCGAAGTTCGATATAAGATCATACGTCTTCCGATAGGTTGTGACGAGGTCGAGAATCTTCTCTACTTGTTCGTCAATCGTGAGACGTGTTGTATCGATCACCGTAGCATCGTCAGGCTTTGTCAGAGGGCTGTCTGCCCGCTGCGAATCGAGACGGTCTCGATCAACGATCTGAGAACGAATATCATCCTCGGAAAGTGCCAATCCTCGTTCGCGCTGTTCAGTTGTTCGGCGGCGAATACGTTCGTCAAGATCTGCGATAAGGAAGACCTTCACTTCTGCATGGGGAAACACAACGCTACCGATATCCCGGCCGTCCATGACAACTCCCCCCGCATGTCCAATGTGACGCTGCAAGGCAACAAGTGATCGTCTAACGCCCGACATTGCAGCAACCGTGCTGACAATGTTCGTGACAGCAGCCGATCGGATCTCGTCAGTGACGTCAACTCCGTCGAGGTAGGTTCGCGGCCCTGAAGGCGTGTTCCGCATATCAATCGAAATCGTATCGACAAGCCCCTTCATCGCCCCTTCCTCAAGCGGTATGTGCCGCTGGAGTGCGGCATGGGCAACAGCACGATACATTGCTCCTGTATCGATGTAGACGTATCCTAACCGTTCTGCAACACGGCGTGCTGTGGTTGACTTCCCTGCTCCGGCGGGACCGTCAATGGCGACGATAATTGGCTTGCTCATTGTCTTGTTCATGAGCCACAAAGATACGCTACGTCTGCATGGTCGAGGGTCGGAACAACAATGTGTGCCCCAAGTTCTCGTAACTCAGATTCTGAGTGTGACCCCGTTGCTACTGCGAGCGACGTCATGCCATTTTCCAGAGCACACAATACGTCTCCAGGAGCATCTCCTACAACAATGACATTTTCTGGTGTAAATGGCGTTGTAACTGCGTCATTAATGCGTTGTAGGGCAAGGGGCGGAAGGAGCGATCTGTTAGCAAAATCGCAACCGAAGGCTCCGTCAACAAAAATGTCAACGTAACCTCCGGCCGCAAGTTTTCGATAGGCAATAGATCGAATGTTACCTGTGACAAGACCAACCGTATGTCCAGCTTCGTGAACGCGCTTCAGGAAGTCGGCAGCTCCGGGAACGACATCAACGTCATTCGATCCCATTCTGACCGAATACTCTTCCATGTTGTGTTTGATGGTCTGCCATACGTCGGTAGCAGACACCGTCGTTAGTCCCGCCTTCTGTCGAAGCTCTTCAACAAGACTCAGGTCCGTCCTGCCGGCAAAACTGATTCCTTCAAGACTGTCCGTAACATCTATTCCAAACCCCGTCTGAAACGCATCAACAAACATGGTGCGTCCGAAGAAGTTGCGTGTTGAAATGAGTGTCTGGTCAATGTCGAAGAGAATCAGCATCTCCGAAGTTATGACTTCGCTTCAAGTTTTCGGGCGATGATGTGATACACGGACAGGCCGATTCCTGCTCCAATACTCACACAGGCAAAGGCGATTGCGACAGTCCAATCTCCAAGATGTGCCGGACTAAAGAACATAACAATCCCTGTCGCGATTAAGAGTCCTAGTCCAGCCCCACCAATAGCAAGACCAATCCGTAAGCTCGCATACTTCTTACTGTCCTCACGCGGCGTACGGTCATCCAGCAGAGAGGGATCCATCCCCTTCTCAATCATTGCCAGACGAACAGCTTTTTTCGCTTCGCTCGATCTCCACAACATGAAGAACACACTGATGATGGCAATGATTGGAATAAACACGGCAATCGTTCCTTCAGGATCAAAACGATCGTTGTTGTGACCGTGTTCAATCTGAAGTGCCTGAAGTCTATACTGCTGCGCTCGCTCAAGTGAGTCAAGCACAAACTGTCGATACGTTGAATCCGAAAGTAGTTGTTCATTCCGTGCATCGTGCCTCAACGACGTGTCAACGGACTCGGATCCCCTACTCGTTTGTGATACCATAATGGTGACAATCAGGACGACAAGGGCGATGAAGAAGGTACGGATGTTCATAGTGCGGTAGCGTTGTTTGAAGGTGTTGTTGCTTTCGACAGTAAAACTTGATCAAGGTTTCAGCCGAAACCCTTTCTGCGTATCGTTGTCAAAAGAAGGTTCTCTTCACCGTCTCATGCATGTCGACATCGATAAACCACGACACCGAAACAGTACGAAAGGCTCAGCGGGGTGATCCGCAGGCCTTTGCCGTCCTGCTGTTTCCGTGGCGTGACAAGGCGTTTTCGATGTGTCTACGGATGTTGCAGGATCGACATGATGCGGAAGATGTGTTTCAGGACGCATGCGTTCGAGCGTTTACCGGCCTGCATACGTTTCGTGGCGATGCTGCCTTTGGAACATGGTTCTATCGGATTGTCTACACAACCTGTTTGAATGCTCTCAAACGGCGTGGTCGGCTTCCTCCACATGAAGAACTTGTCGATGAACCGGCCGTCGAGGTCGACGACGTGATTTCTCAGCTTGACACATCCGTTGCTGTCGACGTCGTACGCGAGGAAATGGCAAAAATGCCACCTCTGTACGCCGTCGTCATGGACCTATTTTACATCCAGGAATGTTCTCATGACGACATTTCGCGGATTACAGCCATGCCGATCGGAACGATTAAGACAAGGTTAAATAGGGGGCGAAAGGCGCTTCGGGATGCCCTACTTTTGCGACTACCGGAACTCGAAGGACGGTACACATGAATTCCTCAGACGAACTGCTGCGAAAGACCTTCTCGCAGATTCCTGCTCCGACCGTATCAGACGAACTGCTTGATGCCGTGAATCTCGGGCTTCGTGAATCTGCGCGTAGACGGCGTCAGCTACGGTCGTTTGACATCGTTCTGTACGCAGGAATATTCATCGGTGCTGTTGCCATTGTCCTGTTTGTGCACTTTCTGTCACCAGACGTTCGTACCCTTCCAGCGATCGCGAGTGTCGCATCCCTGTGTTTTATCGCTGCATTGATGGTTGCCATCAGCAAGAGGACAATCTGACGGCGGACAACAATCCGTTATCTTGCGTCTATGGCGCTTCTTTCAGTTCGCGACCTTCGACATACCTATCCAAATGGCTTTTCTGCCATCAAGGGACTGTCATTCGATGTGACAGCTGGTGAATTCCTCGTGGTCATTGGACTCAGCGGATCAGGCAAGTCAACGTTGTTACGTTGTATCAACCGGTTACTTGAGCCAACCTCAGGGTCAATTACGATGAATGGCACCGACGTTACGCATTGTGTCGGAGAGGACCTTCGTCGACACCGGTCATCCATCGGAATGATCTTTCAACATTTTAATCTTATTGGTAGGCATACGGTGCTCGACAATGTCCTGTACGGCACTCTCGGTCGAACACCAGCATGGGCTTCAATAACAAGAAAGTTTACCAAGGAACAACGAGATCGTGCCCTTGCCAATCTCGATATTGTTGGTATTGCAGACAAGGCGGGAGTACGTGCGGACTCGTTATCAGGTGGGCAGCAACAACGCGTGGCTATTGCACGCGCCCTGATGCAGGAACCGAGTATTCTTCTCGCTGACGAACCGGTGGCATCCCTTGATCCTGCGACGTCACATTCCGTGATGAAATATCTTGAAAGGATCAATAAAGAGTTCGGTACAACGGTAATCTGCAATCTGCACTTCCTCTCTCTTGTTCGACAGTATGCGAGTCGTGTGTTAGCATTGAAGTCGGGCGAAGCAGTCTTTGAGGGCTCTCCGCTCGAGATAACCGATGAATGGTTCCGGACGATCTACGGCGATGACGCCGTGGAGGTTGAAATACGATGAAGGCCTTACGAACTGTCTTTGCACTTGGCATCGATGTACTGGTCGGTGCCTACGTGACATCGGCCTGTTTGTTTATCATTATGCCGGCCATGATTTCAGACAGTATCTCCATTCCGTCACCATACGGAGCAATAAGCGTTTCTATTGGCTCGATCCTGACGCTCTTACTTTCCGTTGGTTCCAAAGTCTCTCTGGGACGTGCTGTGTTGTATGGTCAACTTCCAACAGGGAGAGCACGTTCAATACAGCGTCATCTTGCCTGGATCACCTTTGTTGTGACGGTGATTTCTGGATGGATCGTCACGGAGATATCTCCGATTGAGTTCTTCAGTGGTCAAGGCCTTGCGGGCGCTGGAAGAATCTTTGGAGCTCTGTTTACACCTGAGTTTGACATCATTGGTGAAGCACTCAGTGCCATGATGGAGACCGTGTTCACGGCATTTATGGCAACCATCATTGCCGTGCCAGTGAGTTTTGTCTTGTCATTTGCCGCTGCACGGAATGTGATGGCCACTGATACGACTGGACGTATTGTGTACGTTGTTTTACGTGCATTGTTAAACATCATGCGGAGTATGGAGCCAATTATATGGGCTATTATCTTCAGTGTTTGGGTTGGAATCGGTCCGTTTGCCGGAATGCTAGCCTTAGTAGTGCATACCATAGCCTCATTAACGAAGCAATATTCGGAGCAGATAGAAGACGTGAATGATGGACCTATTGAAGCAATTTCTGCAACTGGCGCATCACGTTTACAAGTACTGTGGTTTGCCATTGTTCCACAATGTGTCATTCCGTTCTTGAGTTTTACGATTTATAGATGGGATATTAACGTTCGAATGGCGACGATTATAGGCTTTGTAGGTGGCGGAGGTATCGGATACCTTCTCACACAGTATCAGGGGTTATCGCGCTATCACGAAGTTGGTATGCTTGTAATTATTATCACAGCTGTCGTGTGGATACTCGACGTTATTAGCGCTCGCGTGCGTGCAGCTTTGAAGTAACGTACTGACACTTACAAGAACCCCATAAACAACAAGACGGGAACTGACTGCGAAGTCAATTCCCGTCTTCCCATTACCCGACGATGGTCGGATGTTCTACCTTACTGAGTTGGATCGGTTATGTATGCTAACCGCAACGAAAGTAGGGTGAATCCGACTCGCGAACGTCCGTAATGTTGCGTAATTCTTATCTCATGACGGAAAGAATCTGTGAGGCACTTTCTGCTGATGTGCGAATGGTGACGAGATAGGTGCCTGTCGGGAATTGGCTTGCGTCTACGTCGAAGCTTCGCCAGTCGCCGTCAGATGACGGAAGATGTTGCCGAAGTACGATGCGACCGGTAACATCCGTAACAGTGAGCTCTGCCTCGTTACGCGTGACAAACCTCACGGACGTCAGCGACTCTGCCGGATTCGGTGCCAGCGAAAGACCAATCATGGACGTTGGTTGAAGGATACGATCTTGGTGAACACTCGTAACAATGTTTACACCTTCCGTTGGACAAGACGTTGTCCCCTGATCGTCAAATGCCACGATACGCACAAACTTTGACTCATGATCGCTGATGGTAACAACGATACTGCGAACGTCTCCAAACGTCGTCGCGATCACCGAATCGCGGCCATCTGCATCTCGAATGACGACGGAAAAACCGTGGGGCGATGTTCCTTGATTCATCCGCCAGCTAATCGTTGTTCGACCTTGAACATTTGCCGTAGCACGGACTTCTACGGGTGCTGGTACGGGTGACCCTGGTCCTGAAATGGCGAGATCGGCGTACGACTGAGATGGTAGTCGACCAGGTAACTCACGTCGGCCGTGTATTCGATAGGAGCATCCAGTAAGACCTTCAGGCAGTTGTATGGACAGAGTACCGTCAACATCACGTCCAATACCAACAAGCACTCCATCGAATCCCAATGCATCATCATCGAGATAGAACCGTACGTCACCGGATGCATTTGTGGATACAGGTACCCATTCAGCAACGATAACATTCGGATCAGGATGCGAAGCTGAAAATGTAAAGGTTACAGGCGTACGATTTGCCGTGATTTCAACGGTCGTCGATGACGTAGCGTCGTCTGTTTCGATAATCCATGCACCACGTTGTGGATCAACGAGTGTCCACTGAACAATCTCGCCATTCGGAGTGGCAAAGCGCAAGACCTTACCATCTTGTGATGCGGCTTCATGAATGATTCCATCAGGTGAACGAAGTCGTGATGTTGGCGCAGGCCCTTCATCAGCGATCACGATAAAAAGTCGTTCAATATCATCCGTCACGACTACCGTATCGGCTGTTGTAGCCTGTACCTCATCGACCTGCTTCGAACGAAGAAACGTTGGTCCTTGTAGCGTGTCCTGAAACGTCTTAAATGTGGGCACTCCGTCCTTATACTGAAACGAGAAGCCCATACGACCAAACGAGCGAATGTAGTCGACCGGATTCTGTGAGACGTCCACGGATGCGCGAATGTCAAAACCGTCATTCTCATTCATCGCTACGGATGCAGTAGACTGACCAAGTGTTTGCGGCATAAAGCCAGAAAGTTGCATAAAGCGCAGGGCTGTTCCGACGAAGCGACGTTCGAGTAGTTGATCTCCTGGATTTGGAATACGCGCCAGGCCATTTACTGACCCGGAGATGCCAACTACTGGATGCCAATACAGTTGCATTCCGCCATTTACGCTCAGGACATAGTCATCAGCTCCCAAGTGTCCGATCTTCATATCACCATTGAGAGAAAGGCGATTGTTAAGATCCCACGACGCTGTCACCGTTCCCTCAGCTTGCCATGGTTTTGATGACGAGATTGCCTCAAGTCGAATCAGCCGCGTTGTGAGTGCCCCCGTGAAGATGAGAGGGTGACGATACTCGAGTGTTCCTTCTAACTGCGCAATCTTTGGTTGACCAAAAATGTTGGGAATCCAACTTGCACGATCGATAATGGCCTGCTCGGCAGACTCTACCGTAATCGATGCTCGGTATGCTTTTCCTATTGCCGTTGGATTTGCCAACCCACTCGTTGAGAGGCTGAGGCCACGGAAACAGAACACAGTATTCGGAATCGGCCGGCAGTTGCCAAGTTCAAGTGATACCGACAAGCTGTCAAGTGCGAGTGTATTCGCAGGTGTAGCTGGATGATTCTTAAAGAGGACACTTCCGCCTAACGACAGTTCAGTCCCCTTGACTGGAAACTTCGCCTTACCAGCGAGCGAGTAAATCTCACGCTCAAAGTCTGCAGATGCGGAAAACTCCTCAAGGCACAACGCCGATGTGACAGCGACGTTAGCTGCGTTCACAGAAAGGTTTTCAAATCCGTGTTCACGTGTAATGGAGACGCCGATACTGAGCTTCTTGCGCCCTGGATCAGTGAGATCAAATCCGCCTGAAGTATCAATTGTCGACTCACATCCATTGCGCGTATTCGACATTGAAATGGTTCCCTTTAATGCCAAACCGTGTGCGTCTGCCCGGTTGATAAAGGAAAATGAATTCAGTTTGAGTTCGACTCCTCCAGGTAGTTGTTTGGTTAAAGCACTCTCGGTGAGCATCTCGACTATACCATCACAGTTTGGTAATTGGAAGTCGCCACCGGTGACGATGTTATTCAGGTCCAAGTCACCTCGGTCTGTTGACGTAAACTGAACATCTGGGATATAGACGCGCCCAGAATCGAGGAATACTCGTTGTTGTCCGGCCGTTGTATTAATGCGAAGTTTGCCGTCAACTCGAATCACGCCACCGATTTCTAGCCGCCCTGATGCCGATACGATTGGACTTCCCTCTGCAATGGGTTTCCATCGATTACCTTCACCGGCATCAAATGTGAGTATACGTGCCCCAGCACACGTATAGTGCCAATAACGGTCACCATAACGAAGTACGACGGGTACCGTGTCACTGCGTCGAAGGCCATTCTTTTCGGCATAAAACTTCAGTGTATAGTCACCGGACGGTGTTGACTTACGGAAGGTGATAGGAACCGCCTGGCGACCATTCGAATTTGTGATTCCAGTATCCGCAAAGAACTCTGTTTGTGTCGACGTGGGGTCGTTCACAAAAATGCGTGCACTATCAACGAGGTCATTCCCACGTTTCGCCTCAACCGTCAGTATGATCGTCGTGTCCTCTGCCAGGTCAGGAATCCGTATCGTATCCGAAGGTGTAACAGTGAGTGCAATCTTCCCCTGTTGCCCAACCTCAAATGTTCCATTTCGAATACGGTAGATGAGCTCTGTGCCTGATGTAGCAAATGAACGACACTTCCACTGGAACGTTCCTTTTGCCTCACCTTTGGCAGAATCATAGTGCGTGATAACGATATCATTTACGACATGAGCAAAACAGTCGCATCGACCCGTTGATGAAAAGTTCTGCCATGCCGACGTCTGCCCTTCCGTGGGCTTATACTGTCCAATACCTGAAAATCCGGGAATTGTCATCTGTAGACGTCGTGTTGGATTACCCCGATACGCTTCACGAAGTTCAATCGTTAGTGTCGCCACTGACCCGCTCACGACAAACGATACGGAATCTGTTGTGTGATCACTAAGTTTAGTAAGACCATTTGCTTCCGACCATACTTCAAATGTTGCTGAGTTCTGCGCAACAAGATGACTCGCTGCCGCACTGAATACGAGCAGCAACACAGTAACACAAGTGACCCGAGTTTTCATGTCCTTCTCTCCCACGGTGAACCAGATTTTCCTCATACGAATCTAGGAGTGAAATTCTACTTCCCGGTCATGCCTTCTACGTATCGTATTTTTGCCCTATGGCACGCATCACCCAAACCATCGATACCGGCAAAAGCATTGTTGAAATGCGCACTTTTATTGACACAAAGGCACTCGGACGACCGGAACTCGCTTTGCTACTCGACACCCATCGATGGGAAGGAAATATCCTGTATGCCTCTGGTAAACTTGGCCACGGTACGTTAACCCTTGAAGATAAACGGGTTATCGTCGACATTGAACTCACTCTCTTCGGCTCAGCGGCTAAGGGTAGAATTGAGAAGGAGTTGCAGAAACTCTTGGGGCAGTAGAGCTTTACATCACTGCCATCTGTCGTCCATTATCATAATTCTCCCGGTGAGTTCGTACGTTGTACCGCTACTCACCACGACCTATCTGCATCCCCTCAAGCCCACGGCCAACAACTAGCATGTCCTTCGTTCACCTCCACAACCATACTCACTACTCACTGCTTGATGCGGCCTGTACTCCGCAACAATTGATTGATGCAGCGGCTGCTGACGGGCAAAAAGCTCTAGCCATAACAGACCACGGCGTCATGTTCGGTTGTTTTGAGTTCTACAAGAAGGCGAAAAAGGCAGGTATAAAACCGATCATCGGCTGTGAAGTATATGTGGCGGTCGGCAAACGAACAGACAAGGAGAGAATTGCGGATGCAACCGGTAAAAAACGAAACTACTATCATCTTGTACTCATCGCAAAGAACGATACCGGGTACCGGAATCTCGTCAAGCTAACGTCAATTGCTCATACCGAAGGTTTTTATTATAAACCTCGAATTGACTGGGACCTTCTTAAACAGTATCACGAAGGCCTGATTGCAACATCGGCCTGTCTCTCCGGTCCTATCAATGCCCCAATGTTAGCGGGAGATGTGGAGACGGCATGGGCTAATGCGCGTTTGTTAAAAGACATATTCGGTGAAGACTTCTATGTAGAACTTCAGGACCACGGACTACCTCAGGATCGTCACGTCAAGGAGTTTGCTCCCGTCTTTGCCCGCGAACTCGGAGTAAAGATGATTGTGACCAACGATGTCCACTATGTAAAACCAGAACATGCCGTGGCTCACAATGTTCTTTTGAACATCAACAAGGATGCTGCATCTGCACGATCAGAGTCATTTGATGTACGCAGAGATCTACGGTATGGCGTGCCGAAATACTATCTCGCATCTCAGGCAGAGATGAAGGACGTCTTTCGTGATTATCCCGATGCCATTGAAACAACAAATGAGATTGCCGATAAAGTTGAGCTTACAATCCCTACCCAACTACAGATGCCTCAGTTTCCGATTCCTGCCGAATCGGATGCAACAACTCTTGAGGATTATCTCGAAGAGTTAACAATGCGAGGGCTTGAACGGCGCTATGCGACGTTAACGTCAGACATTCTTGATCGTGCTTCCTTTGAATTGTCTGTCATCCGGAAGATGGGCTATGCCGGTTACTTCCTGATTGTACAAGATTTTATCCGTGCCGCCCGTGACATGGGCGTCAGTGTTGGTCCCGGACGTGGATCAGCTGCCGGATCACTCGTGGCATATGCACTGGGTATCACGAACATTGATCCACTGAAGTATGACCTTCTCTTTGAGCGGTTTCTGAATCCAGACCGCGTCTCTATGCCCGATATCGACGTTGACTTCTCTGATGATAAACGAGAACGCGTCATTGAATACGTCAAGCAGAAATACGGAGCAGACTCCGTTGCACAGATTATCACATTTGGTACGTTATCATCTCGTGCAGTGTTAAAGGACGTAGGACGAGTTCTGGGAATCGACCTTTCGACAATTAACGGGATTACGGATAAGATTCCTGTCGTGATGGGTAAGGTAACGCCGTTAAAAGAGGCAATCGACCTTCCAGAGTTGAGATGGATCAAGGACACCGATGATCAGCGTATTCGTGATCTCATCGACTATAGTATGGTTCTCGAAGGATTTGCTCGGAATTCATCGTTGCACGCTGCTGGCGTCGTGATTGCACCGGGTCCTATCTCTGACTTTGTGCCTGTGTACAAAACACCACAAACAGAACCCGCAACACAGTTTAATATGAAGGACCTGGAAGAAGCAGGTCTATTGAAGATGGACTTCCTCGGATTGAGGACTCTCTCCATCATTGACAATACGTTAGAAATGATCAAACGAAATCATGGAAACGACATCATCATCGATGAGATCGATTTCTCAGATTCCAAAACATATGAACTGTTCTCCAAGGGTCAGACACTGGCAATCTTCCAGTTTGAATCTGAACCTATGCAGAATGCTTTACGACAACTTCAACCAACAAATCTTGAAGACCTTATAGCCATGAATGCCCTGTATCGACCAGGGCCGATGAGCAACATTCCAGACTTTATCGAACGCAAACATGGTCGAAAGGAAATTCAGTATCTCCACCCGAAGATGGAGCCCATTCTGAATCGTACGTATGGCATCATTGTGTACCAGGAACAGGTTATGCAGCTTGTTCAGGTACTTGCCGGATTTACGTTGGCACAAGCTGACCTTATGCGCCGTGCCATGGGTAAGAAGGATGATAAGCTTATGGCCGAACAACGTGCCACCTTCGTTGAGGGTGCGCGTTCAACATCGGACATCGTTGAGTCACTCGCAGTAGAAATCTTTGACCTCATTCAAAAGTTTGCTTCGTACGGATTTAATAAGTCACACTCAGCTGCATACGCCTACCTCGCGTATCAAACGGCATGGTTAAAAGCACATTATCCGGCCGAGTTTCTGGCGGCGAACATGACGGCTGAACTTAACGATCAATCGAAGATCGTAAGTCTGATGGATGAGGCAAAACGGTTCGGTATTACGGTAGTTGCACCTGACGTCAATCGTTCGATGGCGACCTTTACGGCCGACAAGAATATGATCTACTTTGGACTTGCTGGTATTAAAGGTGTAGGTATCAGCGCTGTTGAAGCCGTTATTGATGCTCGCAACGAAAGCCCCTTTCGCTCCCTATTCGACTTTGCTGCTAGAGTTGACCAACGTGCTGTCAACAAGCGTGTCTTAGAAGCATTGGTATTCGCCGGTGCGTTTGATGCCACCGGTAACTATCATCGTGGCCAACTCTTTTCGGCAATTGAACCTGCCCTTGAATATGCACGCAAGGTACAGGGCGGTGGATCGACATCCATGGACAGTCTATTTGGTGACATCGAGATTGCCAAGCCGTCAGAACCACCTATGCCGACCGTCGATCCATGGCCCGAACGAGAACGCTTAAAGCGTGAACGTGAAGTCCTGAGTTTTTACATTTCAGGCCATCCACTGCAAGAACATTCCGTTACTGTACGATCGTTCTCAACACTTGACTTGTCACGAATCGATGCGTCTCGTAGTGGTCAGAATGTTCGACTAGCTGGAATCGTTGGAGACATTCGAACACGTCTTGACAAACGTGAGAATACTATTGCGTTTATCAAGGTTGAACAGTTTGTCGGCTCGTGTGAATGTGTATTCTGGAGTGACAAATACAAACAATTTGCAGAGTTACTCAAACCTGATGCAATCCTTGTTTTCTCCGGCAAATGTGAGATCAACGGGGACACGGTCAAGATCTATGTTGAGGACTGCCTCACACTCGATCAGGCCGAAAAGAAGTATGCAAAGGGCTATGTTGTACGCGTACTGCCCGACGTTCACACTCCGGATACGATCGCAAACTTCCGCAAACGATGCCAGGATTCCGAAGGTTCGGATGTCTTACAATTTGTCGTCGCAAAGCCCGAAGGACGTGTTAATTACACGTCTATGGTTCGTGTGAAATATTCATCAGCACTCACAAAATGGATCACCGAGGCGTTCGGTGATACAAACGTGATTATCCACACGGAGAACTAAGGCGGTAGTAGTGTCTTAGCGATCCCGAAGACGTCGAGCTCGTTTCATTATCATCTTCGAAAGTTCGTCAACAAAGCGAGCTTCAAACAGCACGTACTTCGCATACTGTGTTGTTGACAGAAGTGATTGAACCGTCGTATTACGCTTCTCTACTGCTGCGTCAAAGGCCTTCATTGCAGATAACAATGCCGTCGTTTTCGCCTGAACGTCGGCATCAGAAACCTTGTCCTGCAGCGCTTCATGGAGCGTACGAGAAGCATTATTGACGGCGTCTTTTGCGTCGAACACTGCTCGTTGAAGAGTATTGTACGACCCAAAGAACTTCTCTACCTGTTCTCCGCGGAGATCAAGAATATCAATGAGTTTCATTTTCCGGACGTCTTCGATTCGTTGACGAACCCGATCATGTGGTTCATCTTCATCGTCTTCGCTGGCTCGAAGTTCAACGGCTGGTACGAGAAGAATCACAACGACGGCAGCAAGAATGCCAAAACGAAGAAGATTTATGGGGTTGTTCATGGGAGTGCCTTGTCAAGAGTTCAATGGTTAGGGTAACACGGCATCAACATCGGCCGACGTGAGGTCCAGAATAGCAAAATCATCTTCGGTTTCCTGTTCCAGGATTCGATCGACGAGTGCATCTTCGTTCGCTTCGTTTACAGCACGTAACATCTCGGAATCGCGCAGCAATACTACCTGCGAATTGGTCATGTTACGAGGACGAACCGCAGGAGAATTTGACTGTGCTGCTGATGCAGTCGCGCGCATCTTCGGCGTTGATTGTACACGTACATCCTGCTTTGCCGTATTACTACTGGATGTATCCGTCGTGGTCGACACAATCACCCGTTGTCCCTCTGGATTGGATGTTCCGGGATTCAACACAACAACAATTGTGATGACTGTTGCCAAACCAAGGGCAATGGAGACCGTGAGGCCGCGAAGCAGAGGACGTCGTGGTTGTTGAAGAGCTGCATGAACACGAACACTCATGTTCACGACGGCAGATTCAGTATGCTGATGATGTAGGTCTCGAAGTGGACCAAGCTGCAGACGAAGTTCGCCTTCGTCATCGTCGTCATGCTGATGTCCATGATGTGTTGTTTTCATGACGTAGACTCCATCCAGGCTGCGTAAAAGTCGCTTGTTCGTACGTGCTCTGCAATTTTTTTGACGGCCCAATGATAGTTCGCCTTCAAAGCACCAACTGACGTACCTACCATTTCTGATATCTCTTCGTAGGAGAGTTCATCGAAGTATCGTAGACAGAATGTCTCGCGCTGTTTTCGCGGAAGCGTGTCGAGAATCGTATCCAGATACCGAAGAAAGTCCTGCTGAGCCACAGCATCTGCTGGTGATATGCTGTCGGCTGCCACCACATCTCGCTCGTGGTCATCGTCACCTACGGAAAAGAATGACAAGAGCCGCTGTTTACGGCGCATGTTATTGCAGACGTTTACCGTGATACGGTACAGCCACGTTTGAAGGGTACTCTCACCCTTAAATGACTCAAGGCCCCGTAGTGCGCGAATAAGGACTTCCTGTGTGGCGTCCTTAGCATTCTCTTCATGATGATGGAGATTCCGAAGTGCCACCGAATACACAAACTTCTGATGACGGCGCACAAAGGCCGTTGCGGCCCGCTCCGTATCTCCGGCGCGATGCGCCTCCAGAATTGCTGTGTCGGTGTCTAGGGTCAAAACTCCAGTGCTCACGTTCTTCCCCGAAATGTACGGGCACTCAGAGCTTCGTCGCACAGATTTGGTTTAACTACGAACCGAAATTTATGTCTAAACCTTCGTTCTTAGCCAGATCTTGCTGCGTAGTACGAGAATTGCAACGACACAGAAAATGAGATACCCTGCGGCTAGGGCAATCCAGACACCATGCTGTTTCAGCGGTGTCAGGTGGCTAAGAATCCATGCCAATGGTAACTGCAAACCAAGGAGAGTTCCCGCCGTAATGGTCATACTAAGCACTGCCGCTCCAGCTCCGCTAATGACGCGAACAGTGACGAGACCGACGGCAAAAAATACATATCCGAAGACAGACGTGTGAAAGTATGTGGTTGCTTCTGAAACCGTCTGTGGCGTCGTTGTATAGAGTTCGATAAACCATGTACCGGCAATCCAGACAACAATGGCCAGCGTTGACATCAACACAATCATCTGTTTGGCAGCCGAGCGATGGAATCCCCAAACACGATGTTCCTTCCCGGCACCGAGATTCTGACCAGTAGCAACTTCAACGGCCATGCCCATGGCAAACACACACATAAACACGAGCATGTCAACGTTGAGTCCCAGTGTGTACGCTGCTACAACACTGGTACCAAACCCACCGACGATACTAAATATGAAGATGCGGTTAAGGGCAACACTCAGCATCTGAAGGGACGCTGGAAATCCCTGTCGTGCCACTTTTAGTAAGAGATCAAGGTCGAGTCGAAAATTGGAAAAGTCTACCGAGAGACCTGCCTTACCCTGAGCAAACGCCGTGAGAGCAATGATCGTCCCAAAAATCTGTGCAGAGGCAGTAGCCAATCCCGCCCCGGTCATTCCCAATGCTGGTATAGGTCCGAATCCAAAGATGAGTAGTGGCGCAATGGCTGCATTTACGACAGTTGTGCTCAGGAGCACAACCATCGGGAAAACAGCATTCCCCATAGAACGTATGATGGCAAACATCTGGAAGTTCATCACGTTCGCAGCAAAGCCAATAAACAGTGCTCCCATATAGTCCATGGCAAGAGGTGCCACGTCTGGTTGCATTCTCAGGATACTTGGAAGTAGTGGTAGTGCGAGATACAAGGCCGTCGTGATAATCCCACCGAGGAATGCCATACCAACCATCGCCTGTGTCGCCGTACGCGATGCCTCGGCGAGATTCCCCTCTCCAAAACGACGTGAGACAATGATTCCCGTTCCGACGCCAAATCCACTGGCGAGTGTAAAAACAACAAAGGCGACGGTGTCACTACTTCCGATGGCCGCTATAGCTGCATCTCCCAGCCGACTGACGTAGTATCTGTCGATGAGAGAATAGATCATATTGACCAGGAAACTGAAGGCCATCGGGACGGCAAAGAGCCGTAACGAGCTATCAATGGGGTCGTTGAGGAGGTCGACTCGTGCGCGCATAACGCGCCTATAACGAACAACCACGCTTTTCGTTGCTCGTAGAATGTCATTGTGCACAACCTTATCGCGATATGAACAAGGTTTCATGTTTCGATCGGTTTCTGAAACCTAGCTTTGCCCTTGATGATGACGACCATTCTCGTGATTGCCGCCGTCTTGTACGGTGCTCGAACGTTGTTCTTTTGGACAGGACACGTTCGTCATGGCAGAGATAGGAGATCGCCTCAACTCCCTGGCAGAGTCTCCGTCGTCATCCCAGCTCGTAACGAAGAGCGCACAATCCAACGATGCCTGGAGGCACTATCGCGTTCCGACGTTGATATGTCTCACGTTGAAGTGATCGTCGTGAACGACCGTAGTACGGACAATACGCAGACGATACTTGATGCGTTAGTGCCTCAGTATCAGTGGTTACGTGTTGTCCACCGAACATCAAATGCCGATCATCCGAATCTTCAGGGAAAACCAGGTGCACTTCAAGCCGGTTTCGACAAGGCCGAGGGTGACATTCTTCTCATGACGGACTCGGACTGTGCTGTGCATCCGCAATGGATCTCTACCATGGCGTCAGCTTTCCACGATCCCAAGGTTGATCTAGCAGCAGGTTTTACGCTTGTCCAGGCGACAACGTTCTTAGAACGAGTACAAGCCGTCGAGTGGTTATTCACACAAACCATGGCGAGAGGTGGTATTGGAAACGGAGTTCCCTTGGGATGTTTTGGTAATAATCTGGCCGTACGAAGATCTGCCTATGAAGCCGTGGGTGGATATGAAGGAATTCACTTTAGTGTCACGGAGGATTTGGCCTTACTGCAAACATTGTCGGCACACGGTAGCCGAATCCGATATGTCTGTGAACCTGAAGCGACCGTTACGACCCTTCCGGTGGACAGTATGGGAGAATATGTCCGCCAACGTCACCGTTGGGCTCGCGGAGGAATGGCTCTCGGATGGCGTGCTTCGATGTTCGTGATTGCGAGCGCAATGCTGTGGGTTGGATTTGTTGCGTCTGCAGTCGAAACTTCGTGGATATGGTTTATGTTTTTTGCGAGTATGCGTTTTCTCGTAGATGCATCTATGGTTGCATTTACTGTGATGCGGTTACAACAGCCAGCTCTCCTGCCGATGATTATACCTGCACTATTCCTTTTGATTCCAACAGAGTTGTCACTTCCCTTTCTCATTCTTCAACGTCGTGTTGTATGGAAGAATCAAGTGTTTACTTCCCATCGTCAGACGTCACAAGCTCAACAATCTGCAAGAGAGAAACGTAGTTAACTCCAGTTGCTTCGCGAAGTGCAGAGGCACACATGGTATTCGGTACTACACCCAAGGTAGGTACTGATTGATCCAATAGAACAATATCATGAGCTAGCTCCCGAAGTGCCGACGTCGGCAACTCAGGATGCCGAATTCCTACGTCACCTCCCATTCCACAACACGGTGATGTAGATGGCACTATCACCTGATCTGCACACATCTTGAGAATGCGCACAAATTCGGTAGTTGTACCCAGTTTGTGTGATCCACAACCTGCGTGGCTCACGAGTCGTGGAAGCGTGTGTCGTGGTGGACACTGCGTCAGGATACGTAACGCAAACTGAGTCTGATCAATAACCCGATATCCCTCTTGTTCCAGGTCGTTTTGAAGAGAGGCAGCACAGGTTGATGTATCGATGAGAATGTCAGGACGTTGCCCCTTTGTTCGGAGATGTATTGCTGCTAGCATAGCACGTCGCGCCATCGTTGCTGCCTCAGTATATCCCTTTGATTCAAATGGTTGACCACAGCAATACGACGTTGACGGAAGTCGTGAACAGTGTATGCCCGCACGTATAGACAATCGCTCAACGATTTCTGGGAGTGAACACGTGGGACCTTGGCCAAACCATCGACTTGGACATGACGGAATGTAGAGGACATCGATCAATTCCGCTTCATCACGTTGCGACGTTGATCGACGTAGATTCGGAGAACGGCCCCACTTTTTATGAAATGTTGTTACAAGGGATGCAGCAGCATCTGCGATCTGCATGTGTGACGCTACATACTTTGTTATGCGCTGCATTGTGTTGTTCGTACGTTGGGCACGTATACCTTTCACCATCACACCCGTGTCAATTCCAACCGGACACACAAAGGAACACATACTATCTGCTGCACACGTTGCATCACCGTCATATGCCCATGCGTCGTCAATCTGTTGAACTATGGATGGTTCAGAACGGTGAATCTCACGTTCACGACGTAAGACGATACGTCGTCTCGGACTGAGAGCAAGATTCGTGCTCGGACACACCGTTTCGCAGAATCCACACTCGATACATCGATCTGTTGTGTCGTTATGATGGGTCGGTTGTAGCGTTGGAATTGGCTTGATGTTTTGAACATGCATGGTTGGATCCGACGATAACACGACGTCTGGATTTAAGATCCCCATCGGATCAAGAAGTCGTTTTACGCGCCACATAATATCCGTGGCAGCACTTCCCCACTCTCGTTCTACAAAGGGGGCCATATTTCTTCCGGTACCATGTTCGGCTTTTAATGACCCTCGATAATCATCGACAACGATCTCAACGATACGTTCCATAAATCGGGCGTACCGATCAATGTCAGCCGCACGGTTCATAGAAACATTCACAACAAAATGAATATTACCATCCTTGGCATGACCAAAGATGACGCCGTCGTCATACCCAAACTGTCGGAATGTCGTTCGAACATCTCGAATCAACCCGGCCAAAGATTCAGGTGGAACAGCGATATCTTCGTTTATCATTGTTGAACCGGCAGGACGAATCGCACCGATGGTTGGCATCAATCCTTTGCGGAGTTTCCAGATTGTCGCTCGTTCCGATTCATCCTCCGTCCACTCAACATTGTTAAGGGGCAAAGGGGGCTCCATATCATGATACTCAACAATCAGAGCAGCGATATCTGGCCGATATACGCGGTACTTTTCCGGCGTAGAAGGTAGTGTAGCGAATGAGCGTAGTGAGACGTCATCAAGGATCTCCACAGCAGCGGCACCGGAGTCACGCCAGCGAGGAATATCTGCACATGCATCTTCAATGCTATCATACACAATGAATGCAGTCCTGGCTATTCGCGCGTCTGCTACTGTCCTCAGAGTCACAGATTCGATAAAGCCAAGAGTTCCTTCACTACCCACAAGCAAACGTGCGAGAATCTTTGTCGGCTCATCTTCATCAAGGAAGGCGTGTAGAGAATACCCTACGGTATTCTTGATAGCATACTTCCGTCGGATACGATCAACAAGTTCAGGATTGGAACGAAGTTCATTACGAAGTGAGATCAATCCGTGTGATATATCTGGCGATAGATCCTGTAACATGACGTCGCAATGTGGATCAGACGTATCAATTCGAACTCCATTCGCAAGAACAAAGACCATTGAATGAAGTGTGGCATAGGAATTCATAGCCGTACCACAACACATGCCAGATGCATTATTCGCCACAATTCCGCCTATTTGTGCGGCGAGTATTGATGCGGGATCTGGACCTATCTTCCTGCCGTAAGCTCGTAGTTTGGCATTCACACGTGCGCCGGTAATACCGGGCCCCATCCTCACCAAGGCACCATCGTCCAGAATATCTACGTTATTCCAGTTGTTACCGAGTCGAACAAGTGTGTCCTTTGCAAGTGCTTGTCCCGATAAACTTGTACCACCTGCGCGGAACGTCACGGACCGCTGATGATCACGACACCAAGCAAAAATGCGTTGAATGTCATCGGTCGTATGAGCCGTAAAGACAACGTTCGGCACATACCGATATAAGGAGGCATCGTGTGCGAAAGCAAGCCTATCCGTCAGCCGTACGCTTACGCGATCATCGTCAAACGGTAGCGCCGGTATCACGGCTAAACCTGGAAAACACCCGTACGGAGATCAGGAATTGCCTCTACGTGGTCGGCAATGGCAATGCCTTGTGAAATATGACGGCGCGTATCCGATGGTGTGATAATTCCGTCAACCCATAACCGCGCCGCTGCATACGTCGGCGTTGTTGTTGATTCGTACTTCGCTTGGATCTCTGCCAACATCTCAGCACGTCGTTCCGCCGTAATCTTCTCACCACTCTTTTCGAGAGCAGCCTCGCGAATAGTTAACATCGTTCTGGCTGCTTGAGATCCGCCCATCACGGCAATATTTGCTGTCGGCCAGGCATAGATCTGGCGTGGATCATAGGCCTTGCCACACATGGCATAGTTCCCGGCACCATAGGAATTGCCCATGATGATGGTAAACTTCGGTACAACACTGTTGGCTACGGCATTCACAAGTTTTGCTCCATCCTTGATGATGCCACCCTGCTCAGCGCGTGTTCCAACCATAAATCCCGTGACATCCTGGAGAAACACAAGCGGAATACCACGCTGATTACAATTCAGAATGAACCGCGCAGCTTTATCGGCACTATCTGAATAGATCACGCCACCAACCTGCATCTCACCTTTACCGTTCTTCACGATAGCGCGATTGTTGGCCACGATTCCAACGGCCCAACCATCAATACGTCCATAACCACATACGATGGTCTTACCATACTCGGCCTTATACTCATCAAATTCGGATCCATCGAGGAGTCGGGCCAGAATCTGATACGTGTCGTACGGTTTCGCTCTGTCAGCCGGCAGGATGCCATTAACTTCGTCAGCATCATACAACGGCTCTTTTGGCTCCACACGATTAAAGTGCCCCTTTTGCCCCTTACCCGGAGCAAACTTGTCAACAAGTGATCGAATCGTGGCAAGTGCCTCTTCATCACTTGAGACCTTGTAGTCAACGACACCGGAAACGGTAGAATGCATAGTTGCGCCACCGAGAGGTTCGATATCGGTCTTTTCTCCGATAGCGGCTTCTACTAGTGCTGGTCCGGCAAGAAAGACACTTCCCGTTCCTTCGACGATAATCGCCTCGTCACACATAATCGGCAGATATGCTCCACCGGCTACGCATGGACCCATAATCGCAGCAATCTGTGGTACACCCATGGCACTCAGGATTGCATTATTTCTGAACTGACGGCCGAAGTGTTCCTTATCAGGAAAGATTTCATCCTGCATCGGTAAAAAAACACCAGCACTGTCCACCAGATAGATAATGGGCAACCGATTCTCGATTGCTATCTCCTGGGCACGCATGTTTTTCTTTGCCGTCATCGGAAACCAGGCACCAGCCTTTACCGTGGCATCGTTGGCAACGATAACACACTGGCGTCCTGAAATGGTACCAAGTACGGTTACTACGCCCGCCGATGGACATCCGCCTTCGGCTGCATACATATCATGCGCAGCAAAAAGACCAAGTTCAACAATGTCCGTATTGGCGTCAACGAGCGCTACAATTCGCTCGCGCGCGGGCATTTTGCCCTTGGCGATATGACGTTCGGTGGCCTTTTTACCGCCACCCGCACGAACGGCGTCAGCCTTACCCTCGATAATACGAGCGAGGTTACGGTTGGCGTCGTAGTTCTTCTCAAAATTCAGGTCGCGCACGACCGGCGATCCGATGGTTTTGCCCATCGCTCGTGCCTTTCGTGCTTACTGACCTTGTGGGGCAGTCTGTTGCTGTGGTTGAGCTGGCGCTGCTTGTGGCTGCTGCGTTGGTGCACCTTGACCTGGTCCAGCAGGTGGAAGTGTGACATCAGCACCACGGATAGCGCTGGTACCCTCGGTGCTGACTTCCGTCTTAAACACCGTATTGACGGCGATGGAAGCCAAGAGGATAAAGGCGAGCAGGCCAATTGTTAGATTCTGGAGAATGTTTCGGGACTGACGGTGTCCGAATACATTTGAAAACTGACCACCGAAGCCACCCATACCCGCTATCATGTCAGCCTTGCCTGGCTGAACAAGTACGGCGAGAATAAGAAGAACTGCGGCGACGATGCAGAGAACGATGAGAAGGGTTGCCATGTGCGGGAAATCGTGCGAAGTACCGTGAAATGAACGACAAAGGTACGACTTCGGATCGTTACGGACAACCCAGGCCAAGGCAGAGTGGTTTGTCGAACTTCATTCCATTCGTCGTGAACCATGCAAGAAAGGTATCGTACCGTCGTTCATTTTTCAGGAACCAGTCGTTCATCTCCTTCTTGTCGCCCCATGAATAGAGCCAACGCAGATATTCCTTAAACCAGCCGGACTTTTGCAACTCGATATTCCAGTCGATCAAGCTATTGGTGTAGAGCGTGTCATAACCGGATCGACGCCACTGCGCAATCATACGATATCGGAGGTCAACGAGCTGTTGCATGGTGAGCCGTGGTAAGACTCCGTTATCCGGGATAAAGGGCTGGGCCGATGTTGCCGCTGTATACTCAAATGCCATTTCGAAGGGCATGGTTGACGCGCCCGTGGGTCCGGGTTTTTCGAGCAGACTGTCGTGAGCGAAGTTGATCGGATCGATCGTATCACCAAGTCGCATACCAGCATTCCATGTTCGGAAGACGAGTTCCGACATTTCCTTGGTCTTCTCTGTATTACGCTCGAGATTGAGGAAGACCTCACCAAAGATGAGGGTCCAGATTTTGTTCGGTCCGTTCGCATGCATCTTGGCAACCCAGAAGTAATTCGTGGGGAACGTTGGTTCAACTCGTGTACCCTGAATCCAAAAGTCCATTCCCTGCTCGAGTCGGCCTGCTACCGTATGATATGAACCAAGCTCATAGTGGAGTCGTCCACTTTTCGGATACTTGGCAAGTCCAGCTTCAAACGTCTCACGTGCTTTCAGGGTATCCTGCAGGTAGAGGTAGATCATACCCATTAGTTGATAACCCTGATCACGAAAGATTGAGTCACGATAAATTGGCTCTACCACTGTGCGAGCAGTATCGTATCGACGAGCAAGAACGGCTGATACACCAAACTCATATCGAAAAGCTGGGTTTCCTGGGTCCATGTCGATAATGCGCCGCCATACACGCATAGCATCCTCCCCTTGTCCGAATTCCATGTAATCCATGGCCTTCGTGACCTCTTTTTTGATGCTATCCTTCATTGCCGCATCCGGAACGATATACTGGGCAGCTCCGGGCGTTGTGATCCCAAGCGTCAGAAGAACTATAGCCACCACGGTACATCCAAACGGCATAGGTTTCTGAGATCCTTGTTGTGGTAGGGGGCGAAAGGGGCGTTCGTGAGCGGTTGGGTGCGGCATGGCGTATCTTTGTTGCATCACTCACACATCGGTGAATCATGAAACGGACAATGTTAACGTTCTGTCTCGGCGTTCTCGTCGCCATCTCTCTTGCGGGATGTCTTACGGTTGAACGCAAGTCGTACAAGATTACGATGACGGGAAAACAGTCGGGTACGTGTACGATTACGTATCACAACATCGTCAGTGCTAAGGACGATGGGAAGGACGTTTCGTTTAAGGACTTTGCTGAACTCGTCACCGATTATCTCGAAGGTACGAAGCTGGAAGATGAGATGGAAGGATGTCGCAATGTCAAGAAGCGCATCTATGAGGAGAAGGGCCAGCTTATGGGGGAGATTACGTTTGACTTTGACACACTGTCCACGGTGAAGATGTTTCGGTACGACGACACGTCACCGCTCATGATGTACATGGGCGGAATGTCGAGCGAAAAGTATTCAGACGGGAATGGTGAGTTTGGTGGAGAGTCGATGCCAGTTGTTTTCTGGCCGGCGAAGTCAAAGGACATCAACCTGACGACAACGGTAACTGAGATCGACACGTCTCACGTTTCTCTTGTTGATCACTACGCAATGTGGAAAAAGCGGCGTTGAAACGATTCCTCGCTGTAGTAATGATGATGGGTATCGTAGGTTTGGCATTACCGTGCCACGCCTACGATACAACTGCACGATCCTTACTCTGGAAGATTACGTCCAAAGGCGGGGCTGTATCTCACGTTTTTGGCACCATACATGTCGCCGATACGATGGTTCTCCGACATCGAGACACTGTTTTACAGTTACTTGATGCATCACGGCTTGCCTTGATGGAATTAGATCTCGATTCGATGATGACGTCCGTATCGCCGACGCGTCTGCTTCTGCCCAAAGGAACGACACTCGCCTCCATGTTTACGGAGGAAGAGTGGAAAGAAATCAGTGTATACCTCGAAGAAAAGTTGGGGCCGATGGCTCGAATGGCAACGATGATGAAGCCAGCGGGTGTGGTGGCTCTACTTATGTTTCAGGAGGTAGAATCAACCGCAGAGTGGAGTGTCGATCAATTTATGTGGAATCGATGTGCGGCAAAAGACATACCTCGACGTGGCCTTGAGACTGTTGAAGAACAGCTAACAATTCTCGAAACACTTCCACCATCGGTTTTGTTAGATGTCGTTCGGTCATCCGATACAACAACTACAACAATGTCCGATCTGCTGCACGCATACGCACAGGAAGATCTCCCAAAGATCTTGACATCATCATCTGAGCTTTCAAAGTGGCCTGAGTTTGAACGCGCAATTAATGCAGAACGTAATGCGACGATGATCCAGCGAGCTCAACCACATCTCGAACGTGGAGGAGTGTTTATTGCCATTGGTGCGCTGCATTTGCCAGGAGTAGCAGGGATTCTTGCTCGTCTCGAATCGGCTGGTTATACCGTAGAGCCTGTCCTTGGTTCGTCACGCATTGCGTGGTGGACACTTCATGATTGACCGTAGATCTCACGCACAACTTCATACGTTCCGCACTGTGCGAGAATTGTCTGCTCAATTGGGTCTGCATACCCACCGCCGAGAGCTAACATAACAGGGATACCGCGTTTAGAGCATGCGTGGAGGACGAGTCGGTCGCGCTCACGAAGGCCTTCATAGGATAGCGAAAGCCTGCCTAGAGTATCGGCCTCAAGTGGATCAACACCACATTGATACCAAACCATATCGGGTTGTTCATCAAGCACTCGAGGGAGATATGTCCGAAGAATTTGAAGATACTCTTCATCCCGCGTGCCGTCTGGTAAGTCAACATCAATGGTTGATGGAACCTTTCGAAACGGATAATTCTTTGCGCCGTGCATACTAAATATTGTTACGTCATCCCTTCCACCGAGAATGTCACTGTTGCCGTTTCCCTGATGGACGTCAAGGTCGATAATGGCTGCTCGCTGAATACGACTCTCCTGAAAAAAACGAAGGATCGTCACCGCGATGTCATTAAACACACAATATCCCTCACCGCTATCGTGCATCGCATGATGTGTACCACCGGCGAGATTGCCTGATACGCCATCTTGAAGAGCAGCATATGAAGCTGCAAGACAACCACCCACCGTTGCGCGTGAACGTGTTACAAGTTCAGGTGTCCATGGAAAACCAATGCGGCGCTGCTCAAGGGCAGATAGTGTTCCGGTAAAGACGCCATCTACGTATCGTTCAGAATGAGCAAGTATCAGGTCTTCACGTTCGGCAAGTGGTGCTTCAAATAGTTCATTCCCGTGGACGATTCCCCGCTCGACAAGTGCTTCCCGAATCATTCGATACTTCCGCATAGGGAAACGATGTCCCTCAGGCAGGTCAATGGTGTAATGATCGGAAGTGAATACCTTCATAGAAGTACAGTTGCGGCACGGCGAAAGGTCAATGTTTTGTCCCTACTACGGCGTTCCCACATCCACGGTACTACCGAAAACGGAAGTTAAACGGAATGCTAATCCAATACCTCGACGATCGCTTCGGATCTGCAGAAGCTCGAAACTGTGTTGCAAAGATGGCCTTCAATGCGGCTTCGTTAAACTCTGGACGCTGCGTAGAATCACGCTTATAACATTCAATTTTGCCACATTCATCAAGAAGCACACGTATAACAGTCTTGCTTGTGAATCCCAAATCTCTCATCCGTTTTGGATAAATAACGTTCTTCTGGAGTTCTTTCATATCAAAAGGAACGACAAGCGAGCTGTCGTACGCCGGGGCGACAGCGTTATCTGAATTTGGTTCGAGTTGCCATGGCACCTCCCAGTTGGTTGCGCTGTCGCGAAGGGTCGTCACACAAACTACTGATGCGTCAATCGCCATCGGTATACATCGAAGTGAAACGGATGTACGATTATCAGAAAACTTTACACCACGAGCGAGCCACGTACTGATAATAGCACGTTGGTCTGCCGGAAGTTTTTCGACCTGCTCACGAGGAATCGTTCCGTCCTTGACGTCACAGGTAATATCAAACGCGTCTGCAAGCGTCTTTGATACGTAGGCAATGTTTCCAGACGTCCCTTTCTCAAACGGTGCTCGTCTATCATATGACTGTGTGAACGTCACATCATCTGTATTGGCAATAATTGTCATGAGGCCACGTTGTGCATCACTTCGTATACGATGTGTTGAAGCACATGATGTGATCAGCAACAGCAATACGTATAGCAACAGTGGTCTCATACTCAACGAGGCTAGGTTACGAATGGACAAGCGACGGCGGATCCATTCGCTTTGTGCTGAAGCACAGGAACATCTTTGGCACATGCATCCTGAGCGATTGGGCAACGAGTACGGAATCCACAACCTGACGGTTTGTTCAGTGGTGTGGGAATATCGCCTTCGAGGATAATTCGCTGTTTATCTGTACGCAGTGGGTCTGGTTCAGGGACAGCGGAGAGCAGTGCCTTTGAATAAGGATGTGTAGGAGCGAAGTAGACGGAATCTGCTGATCCCATTTCTACGATATTGCCAAGATACATCACGGCAATACGCTGCGAAATGTGATAGACCACACTAAGATCGTGGGCAATAAACAAGTATGATAGTCCAAACTCCTTCTGGAGGTCTTCCATTAGGTTGATTACCTGTGCCTGTACGGACACGTCGAGTGCGGAAACGGGTTCATCACAGACAATGAGTTCGGGATTTGTTGCCAAGGCACGTGCGATACCAATTCGCTGACGCTGACCGCCGGAAAACTCATGCGGGAATCGTAGGGCGTATTCGGGCTGAAGTCCAACCTTTTCGAGCAACCAGCGAACACGATCATCGACTTCGGATTTGGAAAGATCTGGACGATGAATCTCAAGTGGCTCTGCGATAATCTGCTTAACACTGAGTCTGCTGTTTAACGACGAGTACGGGTCCTGGAAGATCATCTGGATCTTCCGGCGGAATGCCTGAAGATCACGGTTCTTGAGTGCAAGCAGATCGGTCGTTGTTCCGTCCGTAGCGTGGTAGATCACTTCTCCGTCAACATAGACATCGGAGTTGACATGCTTCAAGACATTCACAAGGGCGCGCCCTACGGTTGTCTTCCCGCATCCTGACTCACCGACAAGTCCAACAGTCTCACCACGATGAATCGTTAACGAGACACCGTCAACAGCCTTTACCTCAGCGACCTTACGCTGAAACACGCCACCGTACACCGGAAAGTGTACCTTCAGGTTTTTGATTTCAAGCAGTGGTGCACTCATTGTTGAGCCTCCGAAACGAGATGGCAACGTACTGAGTGTCCTGGTGCAATTTCTACGAGGTCGGGCTCAACGGTATCACACTTTTCAAGTTTTACTTCACATCGAGTACAGAACTTACATCCTGTAGGCAGATTCATGATACTAGGTACGTTGCCAGGGATTGCTTGCAACCGCTCACGTCCTTTACGTTCCTTACTCGGACGCGGAATACTGTTTAAGAGTCCGCGAGTATATGGATGAGCGGGATTCGCAAAGAGTGTGCGTACATCAGCCGTTTCCTGAATCTTACCCCCATACATCACGATTACTCTGTGACACATTTCGGCAACTACTGCTAGATCGTGAGTAATGAGCAGGATTGCCGCATCCTTACGTTTACGTTGCAGCTCAAGCATTAACTCGAGAATCTGAGCTTGAATCGTAACATCAAGAGCAGTCGTGGGCTCGTCGGCAATAAGGATACTCGGATTACAGGCAAGTGCAATGGCAATCATTACGCGTTGCCGCATTCCACCGGAAAACTGGTGCGGATAATCTCGCACTCGTTTCTCGGGATCAGGAATACCCACGAGGCTCAACATTTCAACGGAGCGCTTCATCGCACTCTTTTCGTCGAGACCCTCATGGGCCATGATGACTTCTGCGATCTGATTACCGATTCTCAAGACGGGATTTAGCGACGTCATCGGTTCTTGGAAGATCATCGCGATCTCCTTCCCACGAATGTCATACATCTCCTCATAGGAGAGCTTCGTGAGATCCCGTCCCTTATACATAACTGACCCGCCGACGATCCGTCCTGGAGGATCGGGAATGAGTCGCATAAGAGAAAGAGCAGTTACTGACTTTCCAGATCCTGACTCTCCAACGATGCCAAGCACTTCGCCTGCATGTACGGAGAACGACACACCATCAACGGCACGTGCCCACGTACCTTCGATGTTAAAGTGAGTCTTGAGGTCCTTGACCTCGATGAGTGCTTGATTCGTCACTGTGAACTTGTGTAATTCGTGTGGAGATCCCTTTTCCTTGCCTTCCCTATCGCAGACGTGAATACGTCCTAGGATCAAAGGCCTCACGTACGCCTTCACCAATAAACACGGTGAGTGTCAGAGTGAAGAACATCGCCAACATCGGTGCGACGATGATCCACCAGTTACCCTGCGAAAGTGTTTCGATTCCAAGGCGGAACATTTCCCCCCAACTTGGTGTGCCTGGAGGAAGTCCGAAGCCAAGAAAGTCAAGACTGACGAGGGACGTAATACCCGCTACGACAGCAAATGGGTAGAACGTGATAATTGGAACGAGAGAGTTTGGCAGAATGTGGCGGAGAATAATCTTTCGTGTAGGTACTCCGATAGAAACTGCAGCGGCAACATAGTCCTTCGATCGTTCACGGAGGAATTCAGCTCGGACATAGAGGCCGATACTAATCCATGATACGAGCAGAAGGAGCGTAAGAAGAAGAAAGAAGCTTGTGCCAAACAGCGAAACGATAATGATGATGATAAAGAGCACCGGCAATGTGCTCCATACCTCGACGAATCGCTGGAGGAAGAGATCAAACTTTCCGCCGAAGTACCCTGACAATGCCCCAATGGGTATACCAATGAGATATTCCAAGGTTGCAAGTAGAATGGCAAATGACAGCGAAACGTTAAGTCCGTATGCCATACGTGCAAAGACATCTCGCGCCCGATCATCAGTACCAAAGAACCGAGGATATCCGTCATCACCAGATTGGAATGGCTTCATAAACGTACCGTTCCCTGGAACCTGAAAGTCCTCGTCAGGTGCATACGGATATGGTGGCATGATGATGAAGTTCTCACCACCATCGGCCTCAAACTTTTCGTCTAGTTCCCTGTAATTGATTGCGCGTTCCGTACTACCCAGTCCAAACTCCTGTGGGCTATGGTAGTGGGACAATCCAACAAGTTGAGCAAAGGCCGGGAAATGATAGTCTCCGTTGTATCGGATAACAAGCGGAACATTATTTATCAGCAACGGAAGCAGGAAGGAGAGGGCGTACACACTCGTCAGAATGATGAGTGAGTAGTATCCGCGCTTGAGTGAACGGAACTTCTTCCATCTCCTCCGCAGGATCGACGTTGAAACGTGTGCTGGTGCGGGTGTGGCCATTGTCACTTAAACTTGATGCGAGGATCAACCATGGCAAGAATGAAGTCGCTGATCATGGCTCCAACGAGTACAAAGACAACGTTAAAGACCGTGAACGCAAAGACGATCGGATAGTCTCGTGTAAGTACGGCCATAAACGAGAGTCTACCCATTCCTTCGATGCCAAAGACAAATTCAACGAGATATGAACTCGCGAGAAAGATGCTGATGAGCGAACCGAGTCGTGAAGCAATCGGAATGATCGAATTCCGCATTGCATGTAACCAGATCACACGGCTTTCTCGTATTCCCTTGGCAAAGGCCGTACGGATATAGTCTTGTCCAAGGTTATCGAGCAACGAGTTTTTCATGAGCATCGTGAGCGTAGCAAAACTTCCGATTGTGTAGGCAATCGTCGGAAGAACAAAGTGAATCAACCGATCGGCAATCTTGCTCCCAAGTTCAAGATCTTGATAATCCGTTGATTCAAATCCGCGCAACGGAAGAATGTTAAGTCCGGCATCGGTTGAAAAGATGACGAGTAACACAGAGCCAAGTGCCCAACCCGGAATAGAGTACATGATAAAAACCACACCGCTTGAAATCACATCAAAGCGACTTCCGTGGTTGAGGCCCTTGGTTACACCAAGAAAGATTGATACAGCATATCCGAGTACTATGCCAATCAGTCCGAACTGAAGCGAAATGGGCATTCGCGAAATCATCAAGTCCCAAACGGGTTCCTGATACCTGTGAGACTTCCCAAAAAATCCGGTAAGAATGCCAGCGTATTCCGTTTTAAACGCACGCAACTGATACGTCCCAGCTGAAAGCCGTTGATACTCTGCTTGCCATCCTTCAAGAGGAACACCAGGTGATGTTGCATCTGAAACGGTGTACGTCCCATTTCGCTCCGTTACAACCACCGTCAGGCCATTTCCAGCCTGACGGGGTTTATTCAGCTCTACGGGAAGATCTGCACTCTCCATAGGACGCGGAGATACACCGAGCCACATGAGGTATTGCTTCCAGATAGGTTTATCGAAGCCATAATACCTCTCCAATTCTGCAAGAGCCGTTGGAGGAATTGCCTGGTCTCCCATTCCCGTACCACCGCCACCACCACGTTCATTTGCGGCAGCAGCTTTTAAGGCCTGAACCTGTTGCTCGAGAGGACCACCAGGAGCCAGCTGTACGATAAAGAAGACGATGACGGTACAGACAAAGAATGTCGGTATCGCCAAAAGAAGGCGGCGAACGAAGTACTGCAGCATGTGATGTTATCTCAGAACTTTTGCTGCTTCCAGAACGTGTTCTGGATTACTTGTCCATTTCCAGGCAGGGCCGTCTTTGACTGCTGAGCACTCTTGAGTGCTTCGGCCTTGTCCTTGTCGAACCACCAGAGTGTCATGATCGCAAGATCGTGATCTCCTGCTTGCGTTGTGCGGCCAAGAACATATTCCGGCATTCCGAATTTGTTCCAGAAGCCGAGTTTGATACCCTTCGTATTCCAGTTAAGAGCTGCAATACATTCATTCCAAACGATGCCGTCGATCTCACGAATAATATCGGCTCGTTCCTTCTGACTGAATGCTGTTCGATATTTCTCGATGAGTTCATCAACACGTGCATTTTTGAAGCCCGTGATGTTGTTGTTGTCATTTTTGTCAGCAAGCTTACTATCGTACGACGTTTCCGGATTCGGGAACGTAAGTCCGCCGTAGTTTGCCCATGTAAGACTGAAGTTTCTCTCAGCCACGTTCTTGGTGATTGCATTACCATCTTCAAACTTCAGTTTGAGATCAATGCCCGCCTCACGCAGCGTTTGTTTGAGAGGCGTCACAAATCGTTCGATTGGCTTGACAATCGAGAGTTCAATCACCAAAGGTCGTCCATTCTTGACGAGAATACCGTCTGCATTCCGTGTTGTGTAACCTGCCTCAGCAAGCAGCTGAGAAGCAAGTTTTGGATCATACGTAATCTTTGCATTGGATGTATTCTCATACATACCACCTGCATAGAAGGAGTTATACGGTTCGTACTCGTCTGCGAGGAGATTTTTGATAATCGACTCGCGGTCCCAGAGGTGGAAGAAGGCCTTCCGAATCCGAATGTCGTCAAACGGTGGCTTGCGCATATTGTAGTATATACCACCAGCTCCAGCTGCACCTTCGGTTTTTACACGAGTTTTTACGACCCAGTTGTTCTTGACGATGTCGTCCTTGTTGTCGTTAACCCATTGGTCAATAGATACTGACGTGTAGTAGAACACATCCGATTGCCCCTTCTTGAAGGTCTCGTACTCAATCGTAGGATTGTCAACAATCGTCACAAACTTGAGTTTATCAAAGTTTCCTGAGTACCTCGCCATTGGATCTTCGGCCTGCCAGAAGTCTGGTCGGCGAGTGAAGGCATATGACTGTTCCTTCTTGATATCCTCCTTGAGGATAATGTATTCCCCTGTTCCAATCGGTTGCTCAAACTGGAACTTGTCAACAAACTGTTTGCCCGTGAGATTGCCGATCTGCTTTGCTTGAAGGATTGGCAGGGATGCACCAAAACTCATAAAGGAGCGCCAGTTACGTTCCTTGGCACGTACTTGCACAAGGTATGGCGACAATGCAACAGGTTCTTCGTACTTCGAAAATGTTTGCTGCATTGAAGGACTAAGAATCGTAGGATCGTTCACGAGTCTCCACGTTGCAACAACGTCCTCTGACGTGACTCGATTTCCGTCCCAGAACCGCGCGCGCGGATCGATACGGAACGTGAATGTCATAAGGTCTTCAGACACCTTCCAATGCGAGGCAAGATTTGGAACGTATTCGAGCGTTGCAGGGTGAAGGGTAATGAGGCCCTGATAACTCACAGAGTTCATGATGTAGTTCTCTGTGAAATTCGCATTCGGTCCGAAGAAGAACGGGCGGAAGGACAGCGGATATCGTGATGATGTAAAGGTGATCTCCCCTCCGGTAACGGCACGCGAATCACCGAACCACTTAAGATCAGCTTCTGCCGGAACAAACGTCGAATAACCAAGAGCGGCGGCAAGTTTCTCGAAACCGTCACCTCCCAGAGAGTCCGAAACAGACGGGTCTGCACCCGCAGGAATGTCGACGACCTTCCAGGTATTCTTGATACCCGTATCTCCGGCGGAATCCTTTTTTCCGCATCCCGAAAGGAGAACAAGTAGTACGGCTGTGCCGACGAGGCCTGCGAGTCGTGAACTCGCCGTCCGGATTGACATCACTGAGTGCTCCCGATATTGGTCGATGTGAATTGTACGATTGTACAGTGGGGCCAAATATACTGCGGACAAAGAGTTTGAAGACCGATCGTTCCGACACAATTTGCGCCTTTCGCCCCTTACCCAACACCACCATGAAGACGATTTTCCCCGAAGACCTTTCCCATAAAGACCGACATCAGTTACTTCTTAGCGGTGTGAACCCGCGTCCAATCGCCTTTGTATCGACACTTTCCGAGAATGGCGACGTTAACCTTGCGCCGTATTCGTTCTTTATGGCCTTTTCGTCCAAGCCACCCATTGTGGCTATTGGACCGGCCATTGCTGCTCGCACAGGTAAAGCAAAAGACACATGGTTAAACATCCTCGCGACAAAACAGGCCACGATATCGAGCGTGTCGTATTCAATGGTTCATGCGATGAACATTGCCGCTGGTGAGTATCCTCCAGACACCGATGAATTCGAAAAGGCGGGATTCACCAAGGCTGTTTCTACAAAGGTTGCGCCACCGTTTGTCAAGGAATCACCCTATGCGATGGAATGTGAGCTGATGGAGTCCATCGAACTCCGTCGCGACATTGGTGGCAATGGTAACATCGTCCTACTCGAAGTTGTAGCATTTCATGTTGCCGAGTCCGTGCTGGTTGACGGCCGCGTTGATCCTCGACGGATGGATCTTGTTGGTAGGATGGGCTATTCCTGGTATTGCCGCGCTCAAGGTGATGCACTGTTTACACTTGATCAGCCTGGACCGAACATAGGAATTGGTATCGATGCCCTACCGGACCATATTAAATCGTCGGATGTGTTAACCGGGAGTGACCTCGCAAAACTCGCTCATGTACCAACGTTACCGATGCTCGATGGATCGTTCCCGCGCTTTGACGCAGACTTCCGCGCCGACTCACTTGAGATTGAACTTGCTGCAGGAGACGCCTATGCGGCCCTGTACGTTATGCTGAACAGCGGACGGTCACATGACCGTACAGTGCGTCACCGTATTGCCAAGGCCTTTTTAGCGAAGAATCAGATTGAGGAAGCCTGGCAAACACTTCTGCTTGAATAGGACGGTCGGTTACGGTTACCGATTACGCCGTTATCGGCTCAATTGTACACAGTAGTGTCCCCTTCTCCACTGCTGTGCCCTCGGATATTTCAGCCACGTGTACAGTACCTGCTATCGGAGCAGAAATGACGTTTTCCATCTTCATGGCTTCAAGAGTAAATAACATCTCCCCTTTTCGCACCACGTCACCGTCCCGCACGATAGTAGCCTTTAGCAGACCCGGCATCGGTGCGGCAATTCTCACATTACGTGATCGTGCAGCTGGAGAAGCTGCCAGAATTGCCATAAGTGCTGCGTGGTGTTCCTGCAACACCGTTGCCGTATGCGTAAATCCACGAAATGATACGGTTACTGATGTAACACCGTCTGTTTCGATGACAACGGGCACATCTTCCTCACCGAGGTGGGCTGTAAACAGTCCGGACCGTTCTGTTGGTGTGAGGCGAATTCCTGTACGTGAATCAGACGCCGCCGTTCCGTCAGCGAAAAGTTTCACCGTTGTTGGTGTTCCATCAAGATCCGATGTCACAATGAAGGTCATACAGTTTCCGTAATGGCGTGAAGCACGAAGATACGGACGTCACCGCAGGGGACAGATAAGCTTGTACAGCCGGCCGCCAAAGAGACCTAGCCCTACGGCAGAACGTGTTCTCCAGTCGTAGACTACATTTCCCATCGTATCACACATCTTGCCAAGCTGCATTCGTTGTAGTTCTACATCGTACGTCACAATGGTTGACGAACTCGGCCACGCAACCATGGAACCAGACGGTGACACAACAAGAGGTGTGGACATGGCAACTCCACCTCCACGCAGGACGTATCGTTTGCCGTTAACAGCTACGAAGGCACCGGCATCATCACCAGCATAGACCATCTGGCCACCATCATATGAAAAAGACGGAGGACCATGTTGATTTCCAACGGGATACTCGGCACTTCCATACATCATTACCCGACGTGCACCTGGTCGAACTGCAGGAATTGCCGTTAGGTCACAACATGGACTTAGGACAAGTCGGCCGGGTGATTCCAACGGAGGTGATTGCCACGGTTCTCGGTACTCATCTGTCATCATGGTTACCACAGGTGGTGCACCTCGCTGACCACCAACAAAGGCAAGGACAGTTCCAAAAGCATTGACGGTGAGGTCGCGCACTGAGATTAATCCGTTTGCAATGACATCGTCACCGAGAAGTACGTCCCACACAGCACCATTTCGTACTGCTGCTACGATACGACCATCGGACCAAACGCCACCAAGTATCACCTCATCATAAGCTGCAAGATCAACGCCATTACGAACGATGGCATACTGATTTCCACGCCTGCCGACGTAGACGATAACAGTCCCCGATGGATCAGCTGCAAACATCGTGGTTGGATCTACACATCGATAGGAACGACTACCATTCGTGAGTGTACGTTCTGACTCATTCTCGACAATCCACCACACATCACCAGAAGACTGTGGAGCAAGAACAGGGCGAACATTCGTAACTCCAGACATATTGATGTATCCGCCGGAAGTTTGAAGTCCGCGAATACCATTCATGTCAACACTCACTGCCCATGCCGAACCATCACGCGAGAACATGGGTACATCAACCTTCATAAACGGCCCATACGCTGTTCCGTCGATATACAGTGTTGTCAGAACCGACGTCGTTCGAGCACGAGCCCACCAGTGCCCTGTCGTATCAATTCCATAATCGATGATTTCCACGTCGTTTTCGAGCAATAGCTCGTCACGACATTGACCAGAGGCTGTTGGTGAAATGAGTACGCCAACAACACTCGTGACTACGAGGCAAAGAATGACAAATGATTTCATGCAACGTACCACGTATGGTCGGTTGCTATTGCTGTCAGAACAACATCATGCTCTTCAAAATCGATTGTTGGAAACTTCTGGCATTCATAGGCAATTCCAAGCGTTGGTGCTGTAGATTCGGCGAGAAATCTGTCATAGTACCCTTTACCATATCCAACGCGCCTCCGGCTGGGATCGAATGCCACAATTGGTACAACAACGGCGGTGTTTGATCCGAAAAACGATGCGCTTACGATGTTCGAGACTGGCGTAACAACAGGTTCAAGAATTCCATACATACCCTTTGTCCAATTGGTGTGCCGATCAATCTGAACATGTCGTAACGTGTGCGTAGCGTGATCACTTACGGGCACATAAACAGACTTCCCTATTCCCCACGCGTACTCAATGAAGGGCCACGTATTGATTTCGTCGTCAGTACTACGAAAAACGTGAACTACATCAGCAAGCTGAAACGGACGGAACTTGTGTGCGCGTTCAAAAACTAGCATGTCGAGTAACTGTCTGCGTTCGGCATCAAGTGCTCGTCGGCGACGGAGTGCTTCGGTTCGGGCGTCTGATTTATTCATGTTGAGCGGAGTCGTTGTGCAGCAAGAAGATCAGGAACAACAATTGCACCGAGGATAACACAAGCCCCGAACATTTGACGAGCTGTGAGTTCCTCACCAACCATTATCCACGCGATTAAGGCTGCAAACAGTGGTTCAAGGATAAAGATGACGCCAGCTCGTACTGGATGAGTGTATCGCTGAAAGCGCGTTTGAAGCCAGGTAGTAATGACACTGGCAAAAACTGCCGTATACAGAACTGCAATCACGAGATTATTCGAGAATGTCAACGACGTTCTAGCTGGCTGCTGAAGAACGTCGAAGGTGAAAAACGTGACCAATGACAAGACAACGGTCACACCAAACTGCATGAGCACCAGGGCGTTCTGAGCACGAGGACGTTCTTCCAAATCCTTTGTCCATGTATCAATAAACGACAGATACATCGCCCAGATCATACTACTAATCAAGGTGAGTATATCACCTACTACGATACCATGCGTGTCTGGTGCCGTAAATATCCACAACCCAATAAGAACTGCTGCAACGGTTAGAAGATGCTGAGCACGAATTGGTGCTCCAGCGAACAAGCGATGCGCAAAGGGTACAAAGGCCACCATTGTCCCGGTGATGAATGCACTTGTTGTGGGCGACGTCGTCTGTAGGCCAATGGTCTGGAGAATAAAACCAGCACCAAAAAGGACGCCTAATCCAGTTCCTCTCCAGAACAGTTCACGATCCACTTCGCGAATTGCCGGATACCACAACACGAGTCCAACAAGGAGCGCTACGGAGAATCGTAACGCTACGAACACGGACGGAGAGACATCGTCGAGTGAAGTCTTCACAACAACGAATGTCCCTCCCCACAATGCTGTTACAAGCACTAACAGGCCTTCAGCCCGAAAGCGTGTCATGATGAATGTGCTACGTTTTCGTAGAACAATGCCGTTGCCTTCATTCCTGCCACAAAGTTCTTCAGGTCAAAATGTTCGTCAGGCGAGTGTGCATTCTCGTCATGAAGTCCAAATCCCATCAGCACCGTTGGAGCATGGAGGACAGTTTCAAAGAGCAACACAACAGGAATACTGCCACCTTCGCGCGTAAAACGAACATCCTCGCCAAAGACATCCTGCAAAGCTTGTGTTGCCGCCTTCATTGCTGGAGTATCTCTAGGAACGAGAACTGGATCTGCACCATGAAGGTCACGAACGGTAACCGTCACACCTGGCGGCGTCACCTTTTTTACATATTCTGTGAACTTGCGTGCGATATCTTCTGTGGACTGGTTGGGCACGAGTCGCATGCTCACCTTTGCAGATGCACGCGCAGGAAGTACCGTCTTTGCACCTTCTCCGGTGAAGCCGCCAATCATTCCGTTCACGTCAAGTGTCGGCCGAGCTCCAAGACGTTCCGTTGTAGTCCAACCTTCTTCACCAACAAGCGTGTCCACTCCAACATCTGCCTTCAGCGTTTCGTCGCGTTCACCAAGCCGAGCAAGGCCACTTCGTTCATCTGATGTGAGTTCAAGCACACCGTCGTAGAACCCATCAATGAGTATTCTACCGTCGTCCGACTTGAGTTTTGAGATGATAGATGCAAGTGCATTTAGCGGATTCGCAACGGCTCCACCATATGATCCCGAATGAAGATCACGATTTGGACCTTGCACATCGATTTGCATATAGGCAAGTCCACGTAGACCGTATACCAACGACGGCTTTCCTGGTGCAAACATGGCCGTATCTGAAACAAGTACGGCATCACAGGCTAAGTCCGTTGCTCGTTCACGAACAAATGGAGTAAGATTTGGCGAGCCAATCTCCTCTTCACCCTCGATGAGCAGTTTTACATTTACAGGAAGTGAACCATGGACGGCCAACATTGCTTCGAGCGCACAAATGTGCAGAAACACCTGACCCTTGTCATCAGTGGCACCACGCGCAAATATCTTACCATCTCGTCGAACGGGTTCAAATGGTGGTGATGTCCAAAGGTGCAGCGGATCAACGGGCTGCACGTCGTAGTGACCGTAGAATAGTACGGTCGGGGCATCGGGACCAGCCTTCAAGTATTCTGCGGTAACAATGGGGTGTCCTGGTGTTGCGTGGACAACAACATTCTCCATTCCAATGGTACGAAGTCTACCTGCCACCCACTCAGCACAGTGTGCGACGTCGGCTGCACGCTCTGGATCGGTACTCACAGACGGGATTCGAAGGAACTCTTCGAGGTCATTCTCAAAACGCTCAATGTTTTGCTCAAGCCAGGCGTGGACGGGATGCATGGTTACTCCAATGGTGAAGGGGCAAAAATAGGGGGCTGTGGTTGCATACAACGCCAAGCTCACGATGTTTGCCGAGAACATTCCGGAAGCATTCCATGGATCCGCTGGAAATCGTCAGCCATCTTTCCTACGTCCTACTCATCTCTGCCTCATTTGTCCGGACCATTCTCCCGCTGAGAATACTTGCCGTTGGCTCTGGACTTGCAAGTATCGTGTACGGTATTGGCATTTCGGATAGGCCAGGAATTCTATGGGAGTCAGCCTTCGTTGCCGTGAACGCCGTTCAAATTGGCCTCTTGATCCGTGACCGGCGTCGCGCCATTCTTTCCGAAGAAGAGTCAACCCTGCACAAACTGATGTTCCCTCATCTCACCGTTGTTGATGTCCACAGGTTGATCCGCAAGGCGTCCTGGTTAACCTCACCTCCGGGCGATGTACTCACAACTCAAGGTCACGCTGTGACGAGGATTGTGTTGCTGACGTCGGGAACGTGCAGAGTTGAGATCGATGGCGAGGTAAAGGCGTGGTGCAAGACAGGCGACTTCGTTGGTGAGATGGCGTTCGGAACTGGTAATCCGGCTTCCGCTACGGTTGTAGCTGTAGATGAGACACGATATCTCATGTGGCGTTTCGAAGACCTACGAGCACTCATTGACGAACATCCTGAGATTCGCTCCGCAATGCAGTCCGTGTTCAGCCGAAATCTTATCGATAAACTTGCCCGGAACGGCCAATCACCAGGTGATCATTTGGATACTGCCTCGTCGTAGAGTGCTTCATACATCGGCACGATGAGGTCAATGTCAAACTTTGTAACGGCACGTTCTCGCGCTTTCTCACGAAAGACGTTAAGCTTCTTCGTATTCGTCAACAGCTCAACACAGTACTTGGCCATACGCGAAACGTCACCTAACTCTGCGATGTAGCCACTTTCTCCGTGCTCAACAACTTCTGGAATACCGCCGATGTTCGTTGCAACAACGGGAACTCCACAGGACATAGCTTCCAGGGCTGAAAGACCAAAACTTTCCTGCTGTGAGGGTAGGAGAAATATATCAGCAATCGACAGGATGTCGGGTAAAGCAGATTGTTTACCAAGAAACAGGACGTGGTCCTGCACATTAAGTTCGCGCACGAGCCGCTCAACATCACTACGTTCAGGTCCATCACCAACGAGAACAAGTTTCGCCTTCACTGTTTCGCGGACCTTGGCGAGAATTCGTACACAGTCCTGGACACGTTTTACGGGCCGGAAGTTGGAGATGTGCATCAATACAAACTCACCATCCGTCTTGACATGACGAGCTAACTGCGGACAATCGGCTCGTTGATAGAGAGCAGTATCAACAAAGTTTGGTATAACACGAATTGGAAGATCTTGACCAAAGTTTTGACGTGTCTTTTCTTGCAAAAAGCCTGATACGGCCGTAACCATGTCAGATCGTTCAAGTGAAAACTTCACGAGCGGGTGAAACGAAGGTTCAAGACCAACAAGCGTAATGTCGGTTCCATGTAATGTCGTGATGAGTTTTGGTGCCTTCGGTCCAAGAATTTCTTTTGACAGGTACCCACTAATGGCATGCGGAATAGCATAGTGCACGTGTAGCACGTCAAGCTGTTCGTATTTTACAACGTCGATGATCTTCCCTGCTAAAGCCAGGGTATACAGATTAAACTCCAGTAAAGGATACGTCGGAGTTTCGACTTCATGATAGTAGATGTTGTCCTGGAACCGATCCAGTCTCATCGGCTGGGCATACGTCACAAAATGAACGGAATGGCCTCGTTTAGCAAGAGCTTGGCCGAGTTCCGTTGCAAGAACACCACTTCCACCATAGGTGGGATAACAAACAATGCCAATGCGCATGGAGATTGGATTCCGGAAATGAGCGAGCGAGGAAGCGATTCGACGGACACCTATGTGACCGTTGCGGGAGAAACGCGGGCCGAAATTACCATCAAACGATCGGTCTTCATCGCTTGCACACGATCTGTTGAGACGCGCGAGGCTGCAAATGTCTACCTTGAGTCATTACGCAGAGAGTTTCCCGACGCTGTTCATCACTGTTTTGCATGGCGCTTAGGACTTCACGGTTTTGAATACCGTATGTCGGATGACGGTGAACCATCAGGAACGGCAGGAAAACCTATTCTCTTTGCTCTTCAGCGTGCTGGAGTTAGCGATACAATCGTTGTTGTGGTGCGGTATTTCGGAGGTACCAAACTTGGCGTAGGTCCGTTGGCCAGAGCCTATGGTGAATCAGCGCGCGATGTTCTGGAACGTGCTCCGCGAATTGTGGTGCGTCCGACGATTTCCGTACGAGTACATTGCTCCTACGACGATGTTTCGACCGTTACGGACGTGCTTCAAGCTGTCGAAGCGACGTTTGCCCCTGTATACTCAGATGCCGTTTCTTTCGACGTAACAATGCCCCTTTCGCGCCTTACCGACCTTGCCTCGATGTTAGCAGATCGAACGAACGGACGAGCGGGATACTCAAAAGTCAGCACCGAGTGAAAAGAGGTAGACAGGCCTACTAAACGTGCCGGTTGCCTCACGTCGCCATGCAATGTCGATTCGTAAGGGTAGGCCAAGTGCAAGTGAACGTATACCAACACCGGTACTCCACAGCAGTGGATTCACGAACTCACGACCTAACTGATCAACGGCCTTATTCTGGTCATTAAATGCACCGCCAAGATCTGTAAAGATTTGGGCCTGGAGTCCCTGAAATAGTGCTGGAATTGGTCCAGCCTGGAAGGCAAAGAATAATGGGAAACGGAACTCGGCATTCAAAACAAAGTAGCGTGTGCCGTTTCTCTGATTCAGCGCCCAACCACGAAGAGGCCATCCCGGACGAGTAAAAGCAAAGTCCTCCGGGTTTACAAAGGGCCACCCTGCATCACTAAAGAATCTGTTAAACCAGTTGTCCGTTCCACCAACGAAGAACTTCTGCTGATTTGCGCCCATACTCAAACCACCAGCGCCGCGCAAAGCAATCGAATAGGCTCCGCCAAGATGGAAATACTGGCGAATGTCGGTACGCAAGGTGGCAAAGGTTAGTCCATTATCAAAGAGCTTCGGCGATGCTTCCATTGTAACATTCAGCCGCGTACCATCCACAGGTGCCCAAAAGCCCATGAGGGTATTGTCGAAGACATACGATACTTGGGGTACAACAACAAAACGTGAGAGACTTGGAAGAACAGGTTGTTCGATGTTTTCGCGCGACATTGCCATAACCTGCATACCACCATCGAGTCGTGAATATCTACTAAACGGTAAGGACGCCCAGAATGACGTGCCATAGTTCCGTAGTCGATGGAGATACGATCGGTTGTCAACCTGGTCCGTTATGTAGGTATAACCAGCATTGTGAAAACCACTGACGTAGATGTCAATGATGTTAGGAAGATATCCGTACTGGAGGTAAAAATTACTGTTATTCAAGTCAAGGAACAGATTCGCCTGGAAATAGATTGAATGGTCTCCCAGCATGTCCGTAAAGAGCATCTGAGCCGTACCTTGTGCGCCAAACCAGTTGGAGTATCCAGCGTTGCCCGTCACAACATCCGGTGAAAATGCAACCTTGTAATCCTTGGGCGTAAAGTCGGTAACAACTGTATCCAGACTCATTGCGCCTGCAGTTTCCACATCCGGGTTTCTGCCTACAATGTCTGCACCGTCAAGGTCCACGTCATACGAACCATATGTAACGTCTTGAGTTGTATCCTCTACAGGATCATTGAGTATTCCAGCTAACGTATTTCGTTGCTCATTTTGTTGCTGCCGGAACTTTGTTAATGGCAGTGTATCTCGTTCCTTTTGTTCAAATGGGAACTTGAGGAGGAAGATGTCGTATCCAACTCGATTCTGTGAAGAGAAAAGTAACTTCGTTCCGTCCTTGGACAAAGATATCTGACTTACTTCCTGAAGCGAGTTTGTGCGGGCGCGTCGATAACCACTTTCAAAATCGATCTGCCAAAGATTCCCGATACCGTTGTAGTCTGCAACAAACAAGATTGATCGGTTATCAGGAGCGACAGCAAGTGATTGTTTACCGACGTCAGGATCATTCGTGATACGAACGATACGGCGAGTATCCACATCCAGTCGATAGATGTCGCGCTGAGCCACATCATGATCCCAGATCTTCACACGATTTGTTGTCCCCCCATCTGCGCGAGTATCAGTACCACGATCAGAAATGAAGTAGACGGACTTTCCGTCGGGTGACCAAACGGCACCATTATCTGTGTAGACATCACTTGTTAACGACTCGAGCGACTTTGTCGCGAAGGTATACCGAAAGATATCCGACTGAATTCCCGTCGGCGCAGCGTCAAACACCACTGATGTGCCATCGGGCGACCATTGCACACTACCAACCGTCTGAAAACCGAAGGAGAGTTTTTCATAGTCATCTTCATTCACGTCGATGATGTAGATAACGTCCTCACCTCCGGATTTTGAACCTACTGCTAGTTTGGTTCCGTCAGGACTCCAGGAGATACCTGGCGTCAGGATATTCAGTTCTTCGAAGTCTGTTGCTCGACCGCTCGATTGCAGTCGCTTTGTCTCCTTCGTCGAGATATTCATGACATATAACGCAAACACACCTCCGGCATCTCGTATGTAGGCGACACGTTCTCCATCTGGCGATATCGCTGGTGACGTATTGTAGAACGTACCATCCTTTTGGTGATTTGTTAACCGTGTCGAAAAGTCTTCTACATATTCGTAACGATCGACGTCGGGGAAGTAGAACTTTTTAAGATCCTTTGCCCACTGATCTGACATCTCTTCATATGTCATACCAAATGATGCACGAAATGTTTGATTTACATCTCCTAGGGCACGAAGTCGATTAAACACTTCGCCAACCTTCCCCTTACCGTACTTATCAGCTACGTACCACCAAAACGTCTGTCCGCCGCGATAGGCAAGGTAGCCATTGAGCTGGTTGAGGCCTTTAAGATATTCACTCACAGCAAGATCCCGCATGAACTCATCGGTCTCAATGTCGAGTCCACCAGCTGCAGAGTACTCGGCAAATCCTTCATTCATCCACAGTGGAATAAACGAACGAGTTCCATTATTGATGATACTCTGGATTGATCCCCCGTAGAACATGTCGTTCAGAACGGCATGAACAAGTTCGTGGTGGACAACGTGACGGAACTTCTTGTAATCACCTTCAAACGGAAGTACAATCCGATTTTTGAACAACTCGGTTACACCACCGATACCTTCCGTCATCATCTCATCAATAACATTCGTCTGCTGGAACTGATTGTGTGATCCGTACAGGATAAAACTGATACGTTTTGTTATCGAGAATGACAATGTAGATTGAATTTCGCGAAGTGCTTTCTCGGCTTCAAGTGCTGCTACCTGTGCCGCATAAAATCCATCCTGGTGGTAGTAGATATCAAAATTCTCTGTTTGGATGTACTTCCATTGGAAGTCCTGATACTGCACCTTGTTCTTCCCAAAAGGTAAACCTCCGCCCATCTGTGAGAAGGCGTGAAGGGAAACAAGGACAAATGCCGTGATGGCCGTCAGTACAATCCGCATGTGGAGCGTCCGTGGTCAGATTCTGCAGTGAGCTTGTGGCGTCGACCCATAGACCGACGACTTTGTTACGTCAAGACGGATAACTGCGGGAAATTAGTGACTGTCACGCTGCCGGCGTGAGCGCGTTTTTTTTGTGGCAAACGTTGTGAGCCCTGCTTCAGCAGCACTCTGTTCGGCTTCTTTTTTGTTCCGGCCGACGCCTCTACCAACGCAGTCTTCACCCACAAAAACATCAATCGTAAACTCTTTCTCATGGTCAGGCCCTGCTTCACGAGCAACAACATAACGGGGGGTACCAAGACCACGGGCCTGTGCCGCTTCAAGCAATAAGCTCTTGAAGTTTGAGTCCTGGACGAGACTCTCTTCCATCATGATTGGTAAGAGCTTGTCCACGATAAACGTTCGAGCTTCATCAAAACCGCGATCAAGGTAGACCGCAGCAATGATACTCTCCAGAGCATCGGCTAACATCCCGTCACTTCCCTTTTGGAGTGACTGAGAGGCTGAGTAGGAGATAAACAACGCATCATCAAGACGAAGTTTCCGAGCACAGACGGCAAGCGACTTCTTATTCACTAACCAGGAACGCATCTTTGTGAGTTCACCTTCGAGTACCTCCTTGTTATTGTAGAAGAGGTATTCGGCCGTAACGAGACCAAGAATAGCGTCGCCGAGGAACTCCAATCGTTCATTCGAACGATGATCAGGCGTGTTCGTGACCTGTAAGTATGATCGATGTGTGAGTGCTTGCTCAAACAGAGCAGCGTTATGTATGGTAATACCAAGCCGTTCTTCGAGAGAGGCAATCTTCTCATCCGTGAGAAGGTTCATCGGCGGGAACATCTCTTTGAAGACGGCATTATTTGCCGATCTCCCCGCCGCAAAGCGGCGAAGATTATCATAGAGCTGGCGGACGATGTCCTTCATGTGGAACGTCAGGGTGTGTAAGCGCGGAACGCGAGTGTGGCATTATGGCCACCAAAACCGAACGTGTTACTGAGCGCTGCACGCACTGTTTTGTGTTTTGGCGCATTTGGCACATAGTCGAGATCACAATCCGGATCCGATGTATGCTGATTAATTGTTGGCGGTAGCTGCGAGTTCTTGATGGCAAGAACTGTTGCGACCGCTTCAATGGCACCAGCAGCACCAAGCAAGTGTCCGGTCATACTCTTTGTAGAGCTCACGGATAACGACGCAGCGTGATCACCGAATACAGTTTTGATTGCAGCCGTTTCACTCCGGTCATTAAACGGTGTTGAGGTACCGTGAGCATTGATGTAGTCAATCTCTGATGGCTCAATCTCTGCATCTTCGAGTGCCATCCGCATCGAACGTACGGCGCCCTCGCCACCTGCTGCAGGCTGTGTTATATGGAAAGCATCATCCGTAAGTCCAATACCTGCGAGTTCAGCATAGATCGTGGCACCACGGCGTTCTGCATGCTCCAATGTTTCCAGAACGAGCACACCGCCGCCCTCACCCATAACAAATCCATCGCGATCTTTGTCGAACGGACGGCTGGCTGTTGCAGGCGAGTCATTTCGAGTTGACAAGGCCTTCATGGCGTTAAATCCACCAACACCCATCGGACAGATCACGGCTTCGGATCCACCGACAAGCATGACGTCTGCCATGCCTCGTTGCATAATCATGAGCCCATCTGCAATAGCGTGTGATGACGTCGCACATGCAGATACTGTACCGTAGTTCGGACCTTTGAGGCCCCAACGAATAGCGATGTGGCCGGCTGCAATGTCACTGATGAGCATAGGAACAAAAAACGGAGAGATCCGATCAGGTTTCCCTCCGCGCTCATAGAGATTTTGCTGCTGATGGTGATACGTCCACATCCCGCCGATACCCGAACCGAAGATGACACCAACGCGTTCGCGATTGGTTGTCTCAAAGTTGATACCGGAATCTTCGACAGCCATAACAGCTGCAGACATTGCAAACTGCGCAAAGAGGTCCATACGTTGGACCTCTTTGCGCGAGATGTGTTGAGTTGGATCGTAGTTCTTGACTTCGCACGCAAAGCGAGTCTCGAACTCCGTGGCATCGAAACGCGTGATTGGCGCTGCACCGCTCGTGCCTGCCATCATGGCGGACCAAAATTCAGAGACCGAATTGCCGATCGGCGTAACGGCTCCGAGGCCGGTAATGACAATGCGAGGAGTGGTCGCGCGCTTCATGGAACGTCCGATGCGTGAGAAATCAGCCCTTCTTGGACTCGATGTACGTGATGGCGTCGCCTACCGTCTGGATCTTCTCGGCATCCGTGTCTTCGATCGTCATATCGAACACGCGTTCGAATTCCATGATGAGTTCCACGGTATCGAGAGAATCTGCGCCGAGATCATTTGTGAACGAAGCTGTCGGGGTGATTTGTGATTCTTCTACGCCAAGCTTGTTGACGATGATCTCGGTGACCTGCTGTGCCACTGTCGACATAGAACGTCCTTCTGAGAAAACGGTTGAGAGTGTGTTGATTGGTTTCGAGTGTTACAGTGCCAAGCCGCCGTCAACGTTCAACACTTGACCGGTGACGTAGGAGGCAGATTCGGAGAGGAGGAAGGATACGACGCTGGCAATCTCATCAGGACGTCCCGGTCGTTTGACGGGGATGGTCTCATAATAGGATTTTTTCTGCTCTTCCGTGAGCTTGCCCGTCATGTCTGTCTCCACAAAGCCCGGAGCTACCAAATTTACGAAAACGTTGCGACTGGCGAGTTCTTTCGCCAGCGATCTTGTGAGACCTACAAGTCCGGCCTTCGCAGCGCTATAGTTTACTTGGCCGGCATTACCTCCAAGCCCGACTATGCTACCGATGTTCACGATACGCCCTGCGCGCTGCGACATCATTGGTCGTGCAGCCGCTCGGCAGGTGTAGAACACTCCAGACAGGTTCGTGCGAATGACGTCGTCCCAGTCCTTTGTCTGCATTCGCATAATGAGTCCATCACGGGTGAGGCCCGCATTATTTACGAGGCCGTCAATCCTTGAACGTTGTGCAACGATTCCGTCGACCCACGCCTTTACCTCATCTTCGGATCCAACGTCAACCTTTGTGAAGACAACGGTGCCTCCAGCTGCGGCAATCTCTGTTTGAAGGGCCTCGGCGCGCTCTGGTGACGAATTGTACGTCGCATACACAGTTGCCCCTTCGGCACTCAGTCTGCGCACGATTGCTTCACCAATTCCACGTGTTCCGCCAGTGACGGCAAAAACCTTACCGCTATGATCAAAAGCTGCCATGGTTATCCTCTCTGTGCAACAATTCGTGCAACGTCTGCTGCTGTATCAATACCATCGATGGTAGCGCCATCAATCGTTCGTTTAACGAGCCCCTGGAGTACCTTTCCAGGACCAACTTCGAGGAAGGATGTGATTCCGGCTGTATGCATCGCTCGCATTGTCTGCGTCCACCGTACAGGTGACGTGAGTTGAGCCGCAGCTTGCGTCCGCAGTTCGTAACCCCTTCGTTCTGCCGTTGCTGTCACATTTGTATACACATCGAGTTCTGCATCATGAAACTCTGTTGACGAAAGAGCTTCAGCAAGTGGTTCTGCAGCAACCTGAAGTAATGGCGAGTGGAATGCGCCACTCACCTGAAGCTCTTTAACAATCTTCGCACCACGATCTTTGAAGATTGGCATTGAACTTCGGACGTAATCAGCACTTCCAGAAATGACAACTTGGCCAGGGGAGTTAAAATTGGCAGCTACAAGGACGTTTCCATCCTTGCCATTCAATTGTGCACAAACTGCCTCCACGGCGTCGTCATCAAGTCCGACCACAGCGGCCATTGTGCCAGGTACTGTGAGGCCTGCTTCAAACATGAGTTTACCACGCAGTGCAACGAGTCGAAGTGCATCCTCGAACGTCAGTACACCTGCAGCATACAACGCCGTATACTCTCCGAGGGAATGCCCTGCCACGGCAGTAGCCGCTTCACGCACGCCACTGACACGAAGTAGGGCGGCTTCATGCACAAACAGTGCTGGTTGTGTATAGCGCGTCTCCGTCAGGGTTTCAGCGGGACCGTTCAGCATGATCGATCGAAGATCATAACCAACGATATTATTCGCTACCTCAACTAATTCACGAACTACATCGTAGTGCTCGATGAGATCGGCACACATTCCGACATACTGCGAACCTTGGCCACTAAAGAGGATTGCTGAACTCATGTTGTGCGCTCCAAGGACCATTTGACGAGGATTGCGCCCCACGTATACCCTGCTCCAAAACTTGCGAGGACGAGGTTATCACCGCGTCCAATTCGTCCTTGTTCGTAGAGTTCACTCAAACAGATTGGAATTGTACCGGCCGTTGTATTTCCATAACGGTCGATATTGATCATAACCTTGTCTTTCGACAATCCCATCCGTTCAGCCGTGGCATCGATGATGCGAAGATTTGCCTGATGTGGAATGAGCCATGCAACGTCGTCAGCAGTGAGGCTATTCCGTTGCATGATTTCGTAGGATACGTCTGCCATACCCTTGACGGCCGACTTAAATACGGTCTGACCTTCCTGATACACGTAGTGCAGCCTATTCTGGACTGTTTCCACGGTTGGAGGTTGTAATGATCCACCGGCTTTCTGGTGCAGAAACGGTTCACCATTTCCGTCCATCTTCAGAACCGAGTCGAGTACACCAAATCCATCGTCTTCACCCGGCTCAAGTAGGACGCAGCCACCACCGTCTCCAAAAAGAACGCAGGTCGCGCGATCGTCAAAGTTCAGGATGGCACTCATCTTATCGCCACCACATACAAGGACTCGCCGTGCTGCTCCACTTTCGATAAGAGACGCACCCGTTGACAATGCATACAAGAAACCGCTGCAAGCGCCGCCAAGATCAAATCCCCAGGCATTTTTTGCGCCTAACTTCCGCTGCAGGATTGCCGCACTCGATGGAAAGATTCTGTCACCAGTCACCGTTGCAACGATAATCACGTCAACATCTTCGGGACCAATTCCGCGGCGTTCAAGTGTCTTCTGCGCTGCAGGAAGTAGGATGTCGGTAACACCACCTTCACCGAGAAACCGTCGTTCACGGATTCCAGTGCGTGTGCGGATCCACTCATCCGTTGTTTCAATTCTTTGCTCAAACCAGTGATTGTCATACACGGTTGGAGGCACCCAATGTGCCACGGCCGTAATCGCTGCCTTCATGCTTCTTCCGTTGTTGATGCAGGAGCAAGAGCTCGTGCGATGGTACCGTTTACGTCAAGTCGAACGACGTCAACGGCACGGCGTATCATCGTGGCAATCGCTCGTGGTGACGAAGACCCATGACCAATGATAACAACGCCGTTAATTCCGAGCAGAGGGACGCCTCCATATTCCTGATAATCCATGTCCTTGAGGACAGATTTCAGTACTGGCTTAAACACGCCCATGAGGAATTTTTGAAAGGGGCCGCGTTCCGCGAAGGCGCGAAACCGGTGTTTGAGAAATCCGATCACACTTTCAGCAAACTTCAGGACAATATTGCCCTCAAAACCGTCGCAGATGATCACGTCGCAGTCACCGGCAAGAACATCCCGTCCTTCAACGTTCCCAACAAAGTTTATGGGTAAGGACTTGAGCAATTCGTAGGCTTCGCGCGCTACCTCAGTTCCCTTCCCTTCTTCTTCGCCCACGTTTAACAGTCCGACAGTTGGACGTTCAATACCCATGATAAGGCGATAATACACCTCACCCATAACGGCATAATCCGCCAGAAATCGAGGTTTGGAATCTACGTTTGCACCAACGTCAACAACGAGGGATGGACGTCCCCGTGTTGTAGGAAAGAACGAACCAATCGTTGGCCGACTGACCCCACGAATTCGACCACATACCATGGTAGCCGTTGCCATCACGGCACCGGTGTTGCCCGTGGAGACAAAGGCATCAGCCTCTCCGCGTCGAAGTAGATCTACGCCGACGTACAGGGATGATTCTCGACGATGTTTTACGATCGACGACGGCTCGTCGCCCATGCCAACAACATCTGGTGCATGGACGATGGTGATATGCGACGTCACTTCCTGAGTTGTGGGGAGCAGGCGCTGCACTTCCTGTTCCCTACCAACGAGAATGATTTCGACTTCCGACGACAGCTCACGAAGGGCAAACAATGCCCCTTCAACTTCGTTCGTTGGCGCATGGTCGCCGCCCATGGCGTCGACAACTACGCGAACGCGATTCGATGATCGCATGATCAGTCGATGAGTCGATTAGTCGACGTTCAGGATCTTTCGGCCGTTGTAGTATCCGCAGGAGTGGCAGACGATATGCGGTTGCTTGGTAGCACTACAGTTTGGGCACGACATTGTCGATGGAGCCGTGGCCTTATAGTGTGTGCGGCGCTTTGCGCTGCGTGATTTTGAGTGCCGGCGCTTAGGATTCGGCATGATGATTCTCCGATGAGATTACGGTCGTTTGATGTCTTTGAGGGCTGCCCAACGATCATCGATCGTATCGCTGGAGGATTCCGAAGAATCACTGCCAAGGATCGGATGGATGTCCGTGAGTTCCGCTGTTCGATACTGTGGTGCAACTCGCTTCATGGGGAGTCCAAGTATCAGCAACTGCCGAACGTCGTCAGTAATGTCGAGTGTGCGTGCGTCGTCGCGGAGTCCTCGAACGTCATCGTCGTCAAGTTCGTCAAGATGACCTTCTTGTTTGAGGGCCAAGGCGCTGTCAACAACAAAGTCAAGTCCGAGTTCCGTCACAATCTGCTCGTCGTACTCTTCAAGTGATCGGTCGCAAACAAGGCGTGCTGTCGCTTCGACTTCAGTGTCAAGCTGAAATCGTTTCCCGATTTTGTGCAGAGTACCATCAATCACCACGGAGCCCACATACTCGGGGGAAAGCCCTGGTATGTCGGCTGCGGAGATGTCGAGTGCAATCGGATGTGATCCGTCCTGCAATCCGATGATATCGATGGAAATCACGGTCGTTAGGTCCGGAAACTCATCACAAGACCACGAAGATACGGCACTTACGGCGATTCACAAAACCACCGAAGAGTCCCCTCTTCATACTTAACAGCCCAGTCCCTTAAGGTTGTCCTTGGCAGTTTTGTTGTTTGGGTCAATTTTTAAGGCTTCACGATATGCCTTACAAGCCTCGTCCTTGTTCGACGCGCCTTGATGACCGACGCCGAGATAGATCCATCCAAGAAGCGATTTTGGGTTCAGGGTTACGAGTCGTTTGGACGTTCCAATGATGCCAGACCAGTCCTTTTCCTGGAGTCCTATTCCGGCCAGTTTTCCGAGGGCGACCTCTGCTTGAACCTTATCTGCTTGTGCTTCTGAGATCGTTCCAAGGGTAATCGCCTTTTCATACAGCGCTTTTGCTCCCTGTGCATCACCCTTAATCGTCGCCACTTCTGCAAGACGATTGATGAAGTACGGATTCACAGAATCCTTCAACACAGCCTTGCGGTAGTATGCTTCAGCTGAGTCCACGAGGCTGTCGGCAAAGAAGTTGTTTCCAATGAAGGCGAGTACTCGGGCATCAAGCGAATCACTGCAGGATTCGAGTCGTTTGCGGAAGACGGAGGACGACTTTGTATACATCGCCTTGCTGCTCAGAAGTGCTCCGTACCGGAACATCAGTGCACATTGGGATGGATCAAGTTCTACACCCTTATCCATGGCCGTCATTGCTCCAACAGTATCACCCGTGAGTACGAGGGCACTTCCTTGATACCAATAGTCACTTCCCTCCATCACTGTCGGATTCGTAGCGGCATACTTCGCTGTTGCACCCTTGAAGTCCTTGGTGAAGATAAAACAACGAGCCATGTATAACGTGGCAAGGGGCCGCACCGAGTCGACCTGTGCAGCCGCATCGTCGAGATGGACACGTGCTGAATCGCAAAGTCTCATCTCATAAAACGACTTTCCGAGATACCAGGAAGCAAGGGGATTTCCTGTGCCTACTGGACGAAGTTTACGATACTCCGTGAGCGCTTTGGCAGCGTCTCCGTAGCGTTTTGCCAAATAAAAGATCTTACCTTGTTCAAACCATGCCCGAGCATTAGATGGATCGAGCTGTGATACCTCATTCCACTCTTGAAGTGACCGCTTAAAGAGTTCGTTTCCAAGATCCTCATCGCTTTCACGGTTTGCCATCTTCCAGTAGGACTGGGCAAGGTTAAAGTGTGCCTGAACGAGGGCTGGCTCAAGTTTTAAGGCTTCTTCATAGTTCTTGACGGCGAGTTCAAGAACCGGCTGCGGTTTGTAATTGAAGTATAGGTTGCCAAGTGCCAAATAGGCATTGGCCTCCTTACTAAACTTTTGTTTTGCCGTTGTAGCTACGAGCTCCGCAGCACTCACAGAGTCGGCACCTAACAATGCATCTACGAGGACGAGGTAGGAGTTTACGTCGGGTTCCTTCTTGATCTGCTTTCTGAGAATCGTGACGGCCTCTGGTGCTCGTTGGGCAGCAATGAGGGTCTTTGCATACAAGCGGACGTAGGCAGCGTTGTCATCATCCTCTTCATAGAGTCGTTTTGCGTAAACAACGGCTGTATCAAAACTTTCTAACTCGAGGTAAATATTGGCTGCAAGGCCTATGGTCTCTTCATTCGGAGAACCCTTCATGGCCTCGCGTATGTGAATTACAGCGGTTGCATAGTCTCCGTTGCCTGCAGATTCCAATGCACGGTCATACGCAGATTGTGCGAACGACACTGTCGGAACAACTACAAACAAAAAAACGGCGACAGAGATCATCCGAGAAATCATGAGTCTCATTCTGGTAGTGTGAGTTCAATTCGCGCATATCCCGGTACGATACCGGCATCAAGAAATGTCCGCTGCACATCACCCGTACGCGCGAGATATTGCAAAACACCACCTGGCAGATTGTACTGACCAACTGGGTCTCGTAACATCATGACGATGGGTACGATGAACGGATACTTCTTCATGGCAACGTAGGCTTGATGTACCGGTTTTGGTGATTGGTACACACCTGCCGAATCGCGATAACTTAGTTGAAGGAGTTTGACGGACGTATCGCGTACGAATTGGCTGAGTAGTCCTACTCCAATGGCATTTTTTGTCCGTAATACGTACGTTTTGACACTATCACGGCCTTCAAGGGATGTTAATGAGCCACGTGCAGGACTCTTACCATTCAGTACAATGTTGACAACATTCGCCGTCACGCTTGAGTTAACACCAGGTACGACAAAGGTCGGGGCTGTGTTCAGGTTTGGATACTGTGACCGGAAAGAATCTGACTTCAGGTCGCCACGGAACCACATAACAATGTGTTCAGACGACATCGTATCGTACGGGAAAGACTTCGCCGCATAGAAAACGATAGCATCCTTTGCAAGTATACTCTGAGGGAATGGCTTTCTGTTCGCGGCAGTTACAGCCTGCGTTTCGTCTTCTACAAAGTTTCGCGCAAGAACAATTCCTCGAGCTGAGCCATCGAGTAAGTTGTGTACCGCATCGCGCGACGAAACGTGTTGAAATGTCACCTTTGCATCAGGGTGAGCTTTATCGTACAACTTCTTTGCCGGTTCAAGTAACCCAGCAATCTCTTCGTCGACAAGGATGACGGCTGATCCACGAATTGCCGTCTCCTGGACCTTTCCATCGGACGTTGTGCCTTCGTTACCACATGACGAAAGCAGCACGGCCGCACCAAGGGCAATCACCGCTTTACTGATCTGTTGTTTCGTTGTCATGTTGATACCTCCTTCGAGCATTGAAGTACGTCACAAGCCGAAACACGCCGTACAGTACGGCAACGGTTCCGAGTGCTTCTCGTAATGGAGACTCGAGTGCCGGTACACCCGCAAGAACAGAAATGCCTACAATGATGTAGGCACTTCGGACAACGATATTTACGACGTGTAACAAGAAACCCTGTTATCGGATTCGGAAGTTCACCGGAATCGATATCCAGATCTTTGTTGGTTGACCATTCTGTTTGGCAGGCGTAAACGTCGTTGCTAATACCGCCTTGACGGCTTCGGGTTCAAGCAGCTTGTGTGCAGACTCCACAACGACGTACTTGGCAATACTGCCGTCCTTGTCAATGAGAACCCGCACGACAACCTTACCTTGAATGCCCTTCTCGCGAGCCATGTCAGGATACTTCACGCGCGACTGAAGTTCACCAAAGTCAAACTTAGGCTGTTCTTCAGCGTATACGAAGTCGTCAATTCCTGGATCTTCTTCGCGAGTTGCAATCTGAATGTTTGCGTTTGGATCTACACCCAGTCCATCAGCAAAACCACCCATGTCTTCACCTGAACCACCTTCAGCAGATGCCCGGGCAATTTCATCAACGCTCGCAAAGTCTTTTACGTCCGGTGCTAACATTGCATCAGGTACGGAAACCGGTGTACCAGCACGAGCTGCTGGACCACCCGCAGACAATGGAACAGTTGTTGGAGGGGGCGGAGGGGGCGGTTGATCCACCAACTGTGGTGGCGGCAGATCAACAAGGCTCACACGAATTCCCTTAACCTTTACCACGTTTGGCGGTGGAAAGATCAGGTCGTACACGAGCTTGTATGTGAACGAGATTAGTGCAAGCAGAAGAAGAAGGGAGATTGTATAGACAAATGCCTTCTTCGTATTCCGAGCAATGATCTCCTTGAGTTCTAGAGCACCGTATTTCAGCGGTGACGTTAGTGCTGCTGACGTTGATGTCATAAGCCAGCAACCTCCTCTCGATCCTTATCCGTAAACGGTGCAACTGTGAAAATGCGACGACGCTCATTTACACCATTCTGACGCAACCCTTGAATGATTGCGGATTCTGCCTGGTTAAGCATGTCGAGCACTCTCACGACCGAACCGTAAGCAACATTGGGATCGGACTTTAATGAAACGATACACCGGTTGCGCAGAGCGATATTCTGTTCAACCACAACGGTACGTAGTTCGGAAAGTCGTACGAGTCGAGCTTCATCCTTGCCTGTGACTTTTACAAAAAGTTTACCATCGTTACGAATAATGATGGTCAGCAATTCCGATTCCTTAACCGGTACGTCGATTTCCTGTTGCGGTGGAACATTCATCTCCATCGTCTGTGGCGTAATCATGGACGTTGTCAACATGAAGAACGTCAACAGAAGGAATGTAATATCCACGAGTGGCGTCATGTCAAGCCGGAAACCGACTCGTTTTTTTGCCTTTCGTTTGCCACCTTTTCCACGGCGCTGTTTTCCACCGCCACCGAGGGCTTCACCTCCACCAGCCATGGCTTATCCTCCCTGTTTGTCGGTGACGAAATAGAATTGTGTAGCAAGCTTCTTCCGCATCGAATTCATCGCTTGCTCAATCCAGCGATATGAGACGGATGAATCAGCATCTACAGCAAACTTCACGTTGAGGTTTGTATAACGTGCTGCCTCCACTGCTGTTTCCAACCAAGTTGTGTCTCTGATGACATACGTCACCTGATTATCAGTCACATTGGGGAAACCCTTTTCACGGAGCTTTTCTCGAACACCAATGATGTCTTGCTCATTGACCATCGAGAAATAGTACGCCGTGTCCTTTGATGCAGAATCAATTCCGATTTTCAGTAGAGCAAGATTGTTTTCTGGCACCTTGGTGGTATCAGCCGACGTCTTGGGACGTTTAATAACAACTTGATTCTCTTCTGACTCGCTCTTAAACTTGGCCGTGAACATGAAAAACGTGAGCAGGAGGAAGGTAATATCCACCAGCGGCGTCATGTCAAGGACAAATCCAACGCGTTTCTTTTTGACTTTCGACATTGTTTGGTCTCGGTGTCGGTGATCAGACCTTGCCGCCTGTACGCACTGCAAGTGTTTCCATCAGATCGAGAATCGTCTCGTCCATCGTATACGTAAAATTGTCAACCTTCGTCGTGAAGAAGTTGAACGCAACGATGGCAATTACAGCTGCAACAAGACCACCAGCTGTGTTGTAGAGAGCTTCAGAAATACCAACCGAGAGGGACTGGGCAGAAACCGTGCCTCCAGCACCAAGCGCCTGGAACGACCGGATCATACCAACCGTCGTTCCGAGAAGTCCAATCATCGTCGAAACCGATGCAACCGTTGAGAGAATTACGAGATTCTTTTCGAGCAATGGTGTTTCGAGATTCATGTTTTCGTCGATAACACGCTGAACTTCAGCAAGTTTTTGCTCCGGCGTAAGTTTTGCGTCTGCTTCAACGGAACGGAATCGCTCAATTGCTGCACGCAGGACGTTGGCAAGGGAGCCACGCTGTGAATCACATTCTTTAACAGCAGCGTCAAACTGACCCTTTTCGACAAGGTCAACAATCTTTTTACCAAACGTATGCATGTTGCCCGCGCCTTGTGCCTTACCGATCGAAAGCATCCGCTCAACGACGTACGTAATAGCAAGCAGAATACAAGCGATCAGAAGACCTACAAGTGGTCCACCCGTGAAAATCATCCCTAAGGCATTCTGTGGAACGTGGAAGTCAACTTCTCCCGTCTCAGGATTTGTAAAGTTCCCCGGTGCACCAAGCACGAAGTAAAAGACGAGATACGCAGCTGCCAGACAGGCCAGGATGATGATGACGTTCGTCAGGTTTTTCATGGGACACCCAGGTGGTACAGAATTTGTTTGTTTACTGCTTTGAAAGTCGATCAGCAAGAGCCGATGAAACGTCTCCAGAGATCGCGAAGATGAGATTCAGTTTTGAAACGGCAAAGATGTTCGCAATTGTGTCGTTGAGTCCACAGACGGAAATGGTGCCACCCTTACGGGCGATCGATGCATGAGCGGCCAGCAAGGCACTGATGAAGGAAGAGTTGACGTAACTGACGTTTGTGAGGTCGACGATGATGTCTGCTGTTTTCCTCGTTGAGATGTCACGAAGGACGTCTCGAAGCGCATCCGTCTCGTCTCCACCAACGAACTGTCCCTCAAGAGACAGTATCGTCGCCGTCAATTCCTCCCGTATTTCAATCTGCTCGTGCTTCATGCTGCCATCCATGTTCCGTCGTTTCGTGTCCTTGCCGAGCGCGCCGAAACTACGAAATTCCGAAGGCATCAGACACGTACAAGGCCAATCGTGTTACGACATCGTAACGCCCGAGTTACCCACAATGGCCAATCGAGGAATGCCCGAAAGGTCGTCAACAATCTCAACTGCCAGACGGTTCGCCATGACAATGTCAATGATTGATTCCTTTTGCCCGAAGCCAATTTCCCAGAACATTACGCCGCTTTCAGCCATGATGTCAGGTGCAACAGACGCAAGTCGGCGATAGAACGTTAAGCCGTCGGAATCGTCCGTGAGGGCTATGTGTGGTTCATAGTCACGAACGACGGGTTCAAGTTCGGGAACATCTGCCGACGGAATGTAGGGCGGATTCATTGCAAGAACGTCAAACTTTTCGCTCGGAAGCTCACGAAGAATGTCCATCACGACGACGTTGACCCTGTCTGCCACACCACTACGCTCTGCATTCCGACGAGCCAACTCTGCTGCAGCTTGTGATACATCAAGAGCTAACCACGTTGACTGTGGAAGGTGAACTGCTGACGCTATGGCTATGCAGCCCGACCCTGTTCCGATATCGAGACAACGGAGCCCGTTTCGCCCCTTTCCATGTCGGACAATTCGTTCAACAAGGAGTTCAGTCTCCGGACGCGGGATGAGAACGTCGGCAGTTACCTCCAGCATACAGCCGTAAAATGGTGCTTCACCGAGGATGTACTGTAGGGGTTCCTGTCGCACTCGCCGCTCAATCATCGCTCGGAGCTGAGCAAGTTCTGCTGGCGAAAGTGGGCGTTCGTGATCGGTGTAGAGTTTTATACGTCCAATTCCGAGCACATGACAAATCATGAGCTCGATAGTCAGACGTGGTGAATCAACGTCCTTGCGGGCAAAGTATTCCTTCCCCCAATCAATAACGTCAAGTACAGTCCAAACACGATCAATTGCCGGCTGCGTCCTGCGCATAGTGTTCCTGGAGCGAAACGGAGGTAAACGTCTCCGTGCGTTGTGCCCGAATTCCGGCCAACGACGCATCAGCTGCGGCAAGTGTTGTAAAGAATGGCACCTTATACTTCATGGCTGTCTGACCCATGATGTATTCATCGTACCGTGCGTTTTCACCCAATGGTGTGTTGATGACGAGGTCAACGTCACCGTTTGCAATGCCATCAATAATCGATGGCCGTCCTTCATAGTGCTTTAATACCTCAGTGGCCTGTAATCCATGCTGCTGAAGGAAGGATGCAGTACCCCGCGTTGCAAGGAGCGTAAAACCGAGCTCAACATAACCTCGTGCGATATCTACAGCACGTTCCGTTTTGTCATGTGTGCTGAGAGAGATAAAGACGTTACCACGTTGTGGCAGGCCGTTTCCTGCACTGATGTGTGATTTAACAATGGCTGAACCAAAACTCATGTCCATGCCCATCACTTCTCCCGTTGATCTCATTTCCGGACCGAGGAAGACGTTCACACGTGGAAACTTCGTAAACGGAAAGACCGATTCCTTAATGGCCGTCCGTTTCATGTCAAGGTTAAAGTCAACGGCACCGATGTCATCCAGTGTTTCACCGACCATCACTCGTGTTGCAATCTGCGCGAGTTTTGTGCCGGTGGCCTTTGAGACAAATGGCACCGTCCGTGAGGCGCGAGGGTTGACTTCAAGGACGTAGACCGTATCGTGTTGTACGGCAAATTGAATGTTGATGAGGCCAATTACGTCGAGCTCTGACGCCAACTCTCGAGTGAATCGAATCATCGTTTCAACAATCTCGCGGGCAATGTTGTACGGCGGTAATACACTCGAAGAATCGCCGGAATGGACACCTGCCTCTTCAATGTGCTGCATGACTCCACCAATGACAGTTCGGCGTCCATCACAGACTGCATCAACATCAAACTCGTGAGCATTTTCCAGGAAGTGATCAATCAATACTGGTCGAGCAGGGTCCTGGGCGATAGCGTTTACCATGTAGGATCGTAGGGACTCTTCACGGTAACAAATCTGCATTGCTCTCCCGCCAAGTACATAGGATGGCCGAACAAGGACGGGATATCCAATACGATCGGCGATGGTGACGGCTTCGTCAACACTGAGGGCAGTGCCCCATGGTGGACAAGGAATTCCAAGTCGTGCGAGCAGATCACCAAATCGTTTACGATCTTCGGCCAGATCAATACCATCTGGTGATGTTCCAATGAGTGGTACACCTGCATCGGCCAGTCGTTGTGCTAACTTGAGAGGTGTCTGTCCTCCAAACGTCACCACCACACCAGTAGGCTGTTCAACATCGATGACGTTCATAACGTCTTCAAATGTGAGTGGCTCAAAGTAGAGTCGATTTGTTGTATCGTAATCCGTTGAAACGGTTTCCGGATTACAGTTGATCATGATCGCTTCATATCCAATCTCGCGCAGGGCAAACACGCCCTGAACACAACAGTAGTCAAACTCTATACCCTGGCCGATTCGATTTGGTCCCGATCCAAGAATAATAACCTTCTTTTTGTTCGAAGGACGTGCCTCAGTTTCCTGTCCATACGTTGAATAGTGATACGGTGTCTCACTTTCAAATTCAGCTGCGCACGTGTCAACCGTCTTGTAGACAGGTATCACACCGTGTCGTTTTCTGAGTGCACGAATGTTTGATTCCGTAAGTGACGTCATTGTCGCTATCTGTGCATCGGAAAATCCGAGTACCTTCAGACGTCGCAGCCGTGTTGGTGTGAGAACGGCCTCTGCTGATGGTACCGTTACAACGTCAGCAATCAGTTGCCGCGCTTCGTCAACAATGTCACGACATTGTTCAATAAACCACGGATCATACTTTGTGAGTGCAAAGATCTCGTCCGTTGAAAGGCCGAACCGCAAGGCATCAACGAGGTCAAAAATCGACGTTGACGTTCGCATACGAAGTCGTGACCGTAACGGAGCTAAATCAGCGTCAGGTGGAATAGTGAGATCTACATAGTCCTGTCGATCAAATCCGAATCCCATTCTCCCCTGTTCCATCGACCGCATCGCCTTCTGCAATGCTTCCTTAAATGTTCGTCCGAAAGCCATTGCTTCACCGACGGACTTCATCTGCACACCAAGCGAGTTATCTGTCTCACGGAACTTCTCAAAGTCCCAGCGAGGGATCTTCACAACGACGTAATCAATACTCGGTTCAAAACATGCAGGCGTCTTCTTGGTGATATCGTTCAGGATTTCATCAAGGGTATATCCAACGGCGAGTTTTGCCGCAATCTTGGCAATTGGGAATCCCGTTGCTTTCGACGCAAGAGCGGACGACCGAGAAACTCGAGGATTCATCTCAATAACGGTCTGACGTCCCGTTTTTGGATCAACGGCAAACTGAATGTTTGATCCACCGGTTTCAACACCGATCTCTCGGATAATCTTCAGCGCACTGTCACGCATACGCTGATACTCACGATCCGTTAACGTCTGTGCAGGCGCTACGGTGATTGAGTCACCGGTATGCACACCCATTGGATCAACATTCTCAATCGAACAAATGATGACGACGTTGTCCTTTGTGTCGCGCATCACTTCAAGTTCGTATTCCTTCCATCCAATGACCGATTCTTCAACAAGTACACGTTTGATCGGACTTGCAAGTAATCCCGCACGGAGTATCTCTCGATACTCTTCCATGTTGTAGGCGATTCCCCCGCCAGTTCCACCGAGTGTGAACGACGGACGAATAATGGCTGGGAATCCAACCTGTTCAATCATGTACAGGCCTTGATCCTCATCATGCACAAAACCACCACGCGGCATCTCCATGCCGATACGTTCCATGGCCTGCATAAAGAGTTCACGATCTTCAGCCTTATGAATAGACTCAATCTTGGAGCCAATAAGTTCTACGCCGTATTTGCTGAGTATGCCGGCCTCATGAAGTTGAACAGCAGCATTCAGTGCAACCTGTCCACCCATTGTTGGAAGAATAGCATCCGGACGTTCCTTGATGATCACTTCTTCGATAAACTGCACCGTTATCGGCTCAACATACGTCGCATCAGCAATATCCGGATCCGTCATGATGGTCGCAGGATTACTGTTGATGAGCACTACGCGATATCCCTCTTCACGCAGGACCTTACAGGCCTGAGTGCCAGAGTAATCGAATTCGCAGGCTTGACCAATAACAATCGGTCCGGAGCCAATGACAAGAATTGTGCGTAGGTCTTTACGAGCAGGCATGGTGTTCCGTGATACGTCGAAATGATGTCGTGTTAAGGGGCAAAAAGGCGCGAAAGCACAGCCATACGCACGGCAACGCCATGTGTGACCTGCCGGCGAATGAGTGACTGCTGAGACGTGAGGATGTCGGCGTCGACTTCGATACCAACGTTTACGGGGCCTGGATGTATGACAAGGACGTCTTTGTGGTTTGCAAGACGTTTGGTTGTGAGAGCATATCTCTTACGATAGTCATCAAGAGATGGTACCTCATCCGAATTCAAGCGTTCAAACTGAATGCGAAGCATTGACAGAATGTTTACGTCCTCGAGCACATCATCAATTGTTGATCGCTGTTCAACATCGTTTGGCATATCGTCAAATGTTGCCATGGTTTCCGGACCACAGATAACTACAGACGCACCAAGTCGCCGGAACAGATCAATCTGGGAACGAGCAACTCGTGAATGTCGAATATCACCTACGATACCAATACGGCATCCTGATAGTGATGGCCGACGCTCGAGAATTGCTGAAACATCAAGCAGGGCCTGTGTAGGATGCGCCGTTGTACCTTCTCCGGCATTGATGACGGACATACGAGTCTCGGCAGCAACGGAAGCATGTGCACCATTCGAACCATGTCGTAACACAACAGCGTCAACGTCCATTGCATCAAGCGTATGCATAGTATCGAGGAGCGACTCTCCTTTTTCAACACTACTTCCTGTCGCCTGGAAATGAATTGACGTAATACCTAACCGCTGTGCTGCTGTCTCAAAGGAAATTCGAGTACGTGTTGATGCTTCATAAAACGCAAGCACAACTCTGCGGTCAGGATACTGCACGTCTGGCGTACCGATACGACCATCGTTGGTTAGAACGGAATGGGCCTCGGTAACGATGCTTTTCACATCGTCAACCGTCAGGTCGTAAGTTGAAAGAAGGTGTCGACCGGCCATGAACAGCAAAAATAGGGCAAAAAAAAGGCCCACCATGAGGTGGGCCCGTTATGATCCGAAGATCATTTTTTCTTCTTGGCTGCTGCCTTCTTCGGAGCGGCCTTCTTCGGAGCTGAAGCCTTCTTTTCGCCATTGGCGATTGCCTTCAGCTCGGCACCAGCGGAGAACTTTGGAACCTTACGTGCGGCGATCTTAATCGTCTCGCCTGTACGTGGATTCTTGCCCTTACGCGCGGCACGCTTTGATACGCCAAACGTACCAAAACCGATGAGAGAAACGCTTCCACCCTTGCTGATCTCGCCCTTAATTGCGCCGAGAGTTGCAGCCAAAGCGGCATCAGCTTGAGTCTTCGACATACCAGTCGTCGTTGCGATGGCGTCGATTAATTCAGCCTTGTTCATGAAAACCCCACAAAAAGCTGTTGATAAAACATGCTTGCAGGACGAAAATATCTAGTGTTCATGGGCCTCAGCAAGTAGTAGTTATCCACAATCACTAGGTTTTATGCGGTTTTTCGGCTGTTTCGCAAAAAAAATGCCGTTTTAAGGCCCCTTTCACCCCGTATCATGAACTCAAGGCAAGGCCACCGAGCGCTAAAACTTGTAATGCGAGCATTCCGAGTTGTAGCGTGAGGATCGTAAAAACAGCAGCAACCAGGTCATCGGCAACAACACTCCAGGGTTCAGTTCTGTTGTTTAATACCGATATCGGCCATGGTTTTTGTACGTCATAGATTCTGAAGAGCACGACGGCACCGCACCACCAGTACCATGCCCAGTAGGCAAAGGGCAGAAGCAGAACGAGTGACATTGCAGCTGCTTCATCAACAACAACAATACTGGGATCGTGACCCCACTCGTCCTGAACACGCCGTACACTCCACACAGATGCTATCGTGAAGACAACGGCAAGAATGCCGTAGATCAACCGCGTGATATCAATCCACTCATCTGGAACAAGCAGGGCTGGTACGGCGACAAGTAGACTACACCACGTACCGGGCATAATCGGAAGGTTGCCGATACCAAACATTGTTGCAACATATGATGCTGGGCTAGTGAGTTTTTGCGGTTTAATTGTTGATGCCACGGCGCAGGAGGTGTCGGTTGGAGAGGATGTAGGCCACAAGGGTCCACAACGTAAAAAGTGTAATCAGGAGAATCACAGCGTACGTGATGTCTCCGTAGAGGAGATGTCCGGCCTGCGTGGCAATGTCACTGGTAGGTGCATTACCGCGCAACCACAACAAACTGAGTGCATATACAATGAAGCACATCTGCAAGAAGGTTTTCACCTTTGCTCCATTCGACGTCTTCATCGCAAGGCCGCGGTCCGTTGCAATACTGCGTAAGGCCGTAGTGCCGAAGTCGCGAAGGATAATCACAAGCAACATCCAGAAGGGCATGATGTCGCGAATGGTAAAGACCACAAAAGCTGCTGTTGTTAATACCTTATCTGCGAGTGGATCAAGGTACTCCCCTTGTGGAGTAACCTCTCCAAGTTTCCGTGCAATCCATCCATCAAGCCAATCACTAAAGGCACCAACAACAAACAGCAAAACAGCTACGGTGAGTGCCCACGGCGCATCCGACATCATGAAGACGAGAAAGATAGGCGCGATAAACAGCCGGCCAACGGTGATGATATTCGCCGTCGTGAGTGTCATGTTCAGACTCCCGTTGCCTCTACGATGGCAAGAAACGAACGTGATTCGAGAGAAGCTCCACCAACAAGAGCTCCATCAATGTCGGAATGGGCCAGGAGTTCTTTTGCATTTGTAGCATTCACACTACCACCATACAGAATGGTGATGTCGTTTGATACTCTTTGCCGATAGAATTTCCGCAGAATTTGATGGACCTCACCTGCCTGTTCTACCGATGCAGCCAGACCGGTGCCAATGGCCCACACGGGTTCGTATGCCAGAACAAATTGTTGATCGGGAGAAACTGCCTGGAGTACGGCATCAAGCTGCCGAAGTACGACGTCGGCCGTTTGTTCTGCCTGACGTTCTTCAAGTGTTTCGCCCACACATACGATTGGAGTAAGGCCTGCAGCTAATGCTGCGCGTGTTTTTTGCGCAACAACGTCATCGGATTCATGATGGTATCGTCGACGTTCCGAATGTCCAACGATAACGTATCGGCATCCAGCATCAACGAGCATTCCGGCACTTACGTCACCTGTGAACGCACCGTTCACGTTCTGATGACAGTCCTGTCCACCAAGTTCAAAGAACGTTCCACAAAACGGCCTCAGGACGTGCAGCAAAGGTGTTGGTGGACAAATCACTACACCGACACCATTGCCACTGGCATGGGCCAAGCGTGGGTCACGCACCATCTCTTCAGCAAAGGCACGCGTTGATTCTGCGGTGCCAAACATCTTCCAGTTACCAGCGATGATCGTTTGTCGTGAAGACTGTTGTGATACTGAAGCATGAGATGGTTGTTGCTGTGACGTCATGGTTTGTGTGTCCCTCGAACGTTATAGATACGGTAGTCCGTCAGAAACTGATCGGACTCAAAACCAGTACCGTAGATCGTTTCCGTTGGTGATACGATTTTTACATCATCAGTTGATGAGAGGCGTTCGCGTTTGTTTTCCCACAGGAGTCGCTCTGTTTCAAGCATTGTACGTGTACTATCACTCCATACTCGAACAGATCCGATGGCAATCATGTTCTTTGTGCGGTCGTCAATCACAGCACTATCAGCCGTCAGCAATGCCACACGTCGTTGTGACCGTACACTAAAAAACTCTACGATCACCGTGTCACCCAACGTTGTTTCCTGCTTATCGGCAAACATGCGAGCAACGGCCGACCGTAACACGGCCTTCGTTGTCACACTATCGGTAAAGCGTACTACAATGTCGTAACTGGTGTGTACCGGAGCTGTCGTGAATGGGTCTTCATGCGGACGTTGTACCGCCTGACGTTCACGGCACGCTGTTACGAATCCGAGAATAAGAACAACAGTCCCCCATCGATACAGCGTTTTCAACGTAAGGCTTCCCGAATCTTCAGGCACCGATGGAGTAATGTTTCGGCATCCGTTAACGGAACCTGAGTTTCGCGGTCACTCGCTGCCGAGGAAGGATCGGGATGGGTTTCAAAAAACAACCCATCCACACCAACGGCCATAGCTGCTGAGGCGAGATACGGAATGAACTCTCGTTTGCCACCACTTGTGGCACCGATACTCGGTTGTTGAACACTATGGGTTGCGTCAAAAATGACCGGAAGTCCGGTCGCCTTCATTATTACCAGTCCTCGGTAGTCAACGACCAAGTCGTGATACCCAAAACTCGTTCCGCGCTCCGTAAGCCAAATCTCCGATGCACCGGCACGTTCTGCCTTTGCTGCGGCCTTTGCCATATCATCAGGAGCCATAAACTGTGCTTTTTTAATGTTCACGACACAACCCGTGCGCGCAGCGGCTTCGATGAGTGATGTTTGTCGACTCAGAAACGCGGGAATCTGTAGCACATCAACGACCTCTGCGGCCATGGCTGCTTCTGCATCTGCATGAATATCCGTCAGCAATGGTACACCAAAATCGCGTTTCACTTCAGCCATCCAACCGAGGGCAACGTCATCACCAACACCCTGGAATCCTTCTACACTCGTACGATTCGCTTTTCGGTACGATGCTTTAAAGACAAGCTGGACGGGAAGCTTGGCACAAATCTTGACAAGGTGGTCAGCAACACGCAAGAGCACGTCACGAGATTCGGCCAGACACGGTCCGGCAATGACGAGCAGACGATCTGCGTCGCGGCGTAGAGGTTCTTTTGTCACGGTCATGGGGCCGCAAATTATCGATAAATTGCGCCTGCAGCATGCGAGGAAACGTGCCATCAAAGCCTGATCATATTCCCGTTCGGCGGCAGCCCCCTGCGGAGCAGCCCCCTACCGACGATGGCCGACCAACAACCGGCCAGCAACGTCCTGTGCGTATCACCAAGGACGAAAAGGACCGTGTACGGAAAATTCGTATCGCTGCAATCCTTCTGGCAGTCTGTGCCGTCCTGGTTCTGATTGCCATGATATCCTATACGTCACGCGACGAGGCGAATGCCCAGTTAACGTTACGTGATGTGATGGGTGTCTTTCGCGGAGACGAAGGATTACGTGTACGCTTTGAGACCACGCATAACTGGCTCGGCTTGTTAGGTGCAGTGATCTCACACTGGATGTATACATCCACCTACGGTCTGTGGTCACTGTCAATACCTGTCCTCATGCTCTTCTGGGCACGGGACGTGTACAATCATCAGAAGCTTACACCACTCACCACACGACGTTCCCTCACAACAATTGCTGCGGGAATACTGTTAGCGGGATTTATCGGTACCCTTCAAATTGTACCGTGGATGCCAAGTATTGATCGTGTATGGTCGGGAGCAATCGGACAGTTCCTTGCTGGTATCGTGTCGCCTTTTATCGGAACACTCGGTAGTAGTATCCTCTACCTGGCAGCGATGACAGCGGTGATTGTCTATGGTTTTCGAGTTGACACCCAACGCCTGGCTGTCGGTGCACGGCTCATTGGAAGTAAGATCCGGAGCTCGATTCCCACAACTTCCTCCAGCGCAGAGAGTGAAGCTGTTGATGCAGTTGACGGCACAGAGGAACAGGCGAACGAGACGTCACGACCAGGTTTTGTATCGCGTGTGTTAACCTCAAGTGGCACCTTCCTGAAAACGGTCGGAGAAAAGGCAGCGGGCTCTGACGACGATGAACCGGCAGAAATGCTGACAAAACATAGTCCGTCAAAACAACAGCCAGAGACAGCACAGGATACAGCAACTGGTCCAATAGATCTCTCCGGCAGTGTACGTATCCTTCGGCCTAGTGGACCTGGGCGCAAACCGCAGATTGACGAAGAACCTTCGACACCAGAATCGAACGATGACACGCGACCAAGTTCGCTTGACATCGACATCGTTCAACAACGGCTACAAAGTCTTCATCCCACACGTGACATTCAGGTACGTCGTGACGTAGGTCCGTCAGAGCCCGGAGACGAACCAGAACTTCCGCTCTTTGTCAGCGCTCACGATGAACAACTTGAACGTGAGGAACGAGAACGTGGTGACGGAGACGACATCATTGAAGACACCATGTCAGGGGGCGAAAGGGGCCCCCAGAGCGCACGTCCAGACAAACCCCGTGTTGTCCGCCCACTCACCGTCACCGTCGAAGACACATCGGCAGATGAACCTGAAGTAGACATTCGCAGTTCGACGTTGTACGACGAACACATTGTTTACAAACAACCTCCGGCGGCCTTACTCAACAATGAGAAGGAAGAGACCGGCGTCACGGATGAAGAACTCCAGGAGAATGCGCGTATCCTCCAGGAAAAACTCGAAACCTTCCGTGTGCGTATCGAAAATCTTACGGTGCAGCCAGGACCGGTTGTTACGCAGTATGAGTTTGTACCTGCATCGGGAATCAAGGTCTCTCAGATTGAATCACTTGCTGATGACATTGCCCTGGCGTTAAAGGCGCAGGGCGTGCGCATCATTGCGCCTATTCCCGGACGTGGAACAGTTGGAATCGAGATTCCGAATCACAAGCCGGCAATAGTACGCTTTTCGAGTATCATCAAGAGTCCGAAGTATCACAATCCCGACATCAAACTCCCGATTGCTATGGGCAAAACGGTTGTGGGTGAAGTGTACTGTGCTGATCTGGCAAAGATGCCACACTTGTTGATTGCCGGAGCGACAGGTAAGGGCAAGTCGGTAGGGATTAATACGATCATTGCATCGTTACTCTATCGTATGCATCCGCGCGACCTCAAGTTTGTCATCATCGACCCTAAACGAGTTGAAATGTCGTTGTACGCAGCCTTAAAGAATCACTTTATGGCTGTCTGTCCAGACATTGACGAAACCATCATTACCGAACCTTCCAACGCCGTCACTGTACTCAAAAGTGTTGTTGAGGAAATGCAACAACGGTACACTGTACTTGCGGCTGCGGGGCAACGGAACATCGCCGACTACAACAGAAAAGCTCTCGATGGTAGTCTTGGAACAAAGGGGGGCATTACACATCGTCCGATGCCCTACATCGTCGTTGTAATTGACGAGTTGGCAGACCTCATGATGACGGCTTCAAAAGAAGTTGAAGAACCCATTGTACGCCTTGCCCAACTTGCACGCGCCGTTGGTATTCACTGCATTGTCGCCACACAACGTCCAAGTGTTGACGTCGTAACGGGTCTGATCAAGGCGAACTTCCCAGCTCGTATTGCCTATCAGGTAGCATCACGAATCGACTCGCGAACAATTCTGGATGCGAGTGGTGCAGAGCATCTTATTGGCAATGGAGACATGCTCTTTAATCCGGGCAACATGACGAAGCCGATGCGGATGCAAAATGCCTTTATCTCTACGGATGAAGTAGAGGCCATTTGTGAGCACATCGGGCGTCAGAAGGGATACTCGTCACCATACATGCTGCCGAGTGTTAACAATCGTAAGGCCGGTATTGGCTCATCGAATGCTGACGATCGTGACGAACTCTTTGAAGATGCAGCTCGCATCTTTATACAACTCCAGCAAGCCAGCGTCAGCACCTTACAACGTCGGCTCAAGATTGGTTATGCGCGAGCTGCACGTATTGTTGACGACCTTGAATCCGCGGGCATTGTCGGTCCACTCGACGGCGCTCGTGGCCGCCAGGTCTTGCTCATGAGTGAGAGTGAACTCGAGGCGTACTTGTAAGGCAGGCTCGAGTGGACGAGTCGTCCGTGAGGCATGTACACATAGTGGCTTGTTCTTTCATAACACGCTCTTTATAACTTGTATTAGTTTTCATTTCTATGTCGCATACGTGTTGTTATTATTCAACTCAACGACCCATAAGAGTGTTAATCGACTCCATCTCTCTATTGATGATCATAGTAACATATGTGTTCTCCAAATTCCCTCGGGCCCGCTCCATATGAAGCGGACCCTAAGGATTTGGGAAGTTTTAATCGATCTAGCTGGTCATCGTGTGATGACGATGAGCTGATGGGCCACGGGTGCCGCGCTGCCGTCGACGGCACTGAGTGTGATGGCATACGAGCCCGCGGGGAGTTCACTGACGTCAAAATGAACAACGTCGATAGCTGCGCACGAGGCTGCGAAAATATCGCGACCGGTGATGTCGCGGAGTGTCACCATGTATCGTGGTCCGGACTTCGTAGTTCGCGCGCTTGTCAAGACGTCGTGACGGCGATCGACAACAACGGTTACATGTGCGGAGGCAGGATTAGGCCAGACACTGAGGCCCTGCTCTGTGGATGTACGCGTGATACCATCCATGGACCGGAGGTCGACGATACGAAGTGGTTCTGTGTTCTCACGTGCCATCGCCCCGTCGTCGGAAACAATTTCGATGTCCTCTACCGGATAGACGTTACCAGTGCGCTTGAGAACAAGTCGATACTGCTCGTCGGGATCAGGCAGGAGGCCATAGGCAACGGTACGTGCAAGGTTCTGCGTCGTGCCAGTTGTATTCGTGCCTGTGGAATTCGCTGCCGACCTCATTGCACCATCAACGAGAACACGTGCACCGTCGGAGCGGCGTTCGACACTCAGTAGTGCAGCGTCGGCCTCGCCAAGGGAGATCGTCTTCATCGTGAGTTCCGTTGAGCCGTCGAGCGAGAACCATTCCGTGGCTACTTCGTCTACGACGTCCGCTGGTGTCTCCTTTTCGCTTCGGACATCAAACCGAAGTGGATGGTTGACGCCGTCGAGCACGGCATCAGCAATTGTAGCACTTCGGCCATCGTGACCACGGAAGCCATGCCACAGGCGCAGGGACCGCTCTCGCGGTGCTGCTTCGCGGAAGAACCGTTCCGACGAACATGTGATGTCCGGGGCAATGTTGCCTTCCCGCCACTGACCGCCGAGGTCGTTGTAGATGCGGCGGTTCTTGCTCCAGCCGGGATGTGCCGACATGGAGTAACGTGCCGCCGCATGAGGATACAGGCCGGCGTCGCTGAGGTCATAGAGGAACTGGTTTGCTCTGGCCGTCGCCATTGATCCAGAAAGTGGATTGCCATAGTAGCGCCAGCCAAACTGCATGTGATGCAGCTGGTGGTTGGCACCCGTATTGTCGACACTCCAGAATGCGACGGTGTTAACCGAATCACTCCACCACAGACCCGTAGGGTTAGGCACACCTGGTCCTGTTTCTGTCGTCTGTTCACCCTGTGAGACCTCGGGACCAAGCAAAGAGCGCGCTGCATCATAGAGGTACGTAGTTTGACCGGCCGAGATTGAGTCCACACCGGGCGGCATTGTCGTACTGCAGCAGACGATCCAATCGTCGAGATCAAACCAGCGGTGTGCCAGCCTTCGTCCGACGGGTGTTGGTGGTTGTGATGTGTCTCCAGGTAGTGTCTCCACGTTCACCTGCCACCATGCACGTTCCCCTTTGTGGTTATCAAGACCAAGAATAAATCGAGTGTTGTGCTGCGTGATGGGATAGTCGTAGAGATTTCGCGCGAGCGATGGATAACTATTCGTGTAGATGAAGGGGAAGGTGGCCTGTGTCGAGAGCCGCGCAATACGTGTGGCGGTGATGGTGTCGAAAGCCGGTTGCACCCAAGGGTTCTGAGGTGGTGTTGCCAGTTGGCCGAGGGTGAGGAAGTTCTCAATACCGGCAGCACCAAAGCGTATGCGTGTGTAGACGATCGTACCACCGACTTCCGGAGACGTGCCTTCATGCCAGACAACTGCGGCATCCTCTTCGCCGATATTGAGGCGCGAGTAGCTGTTCATTGACGGATGGGCCGCATAGGACGTCGTCAGGCGCGGTAACGACTGCAGACCACCGACGGGAAAAAATGTCCTCTGATGCGGTGGCTTGAAGCCAACACGAATTCCACTCACGAGGGATGACCAGCAATAGAAGTTGCCGAACCGGCTGGCATTGATCATGGGTGTGCCCCAGTTCCAGAGGAGTGGCAGACCATCGTTGACATTCCCGACAGCCATGTCCAGCAGACGTGGTGGATTCACCCCGAGATAGGTCAACTGATCGGCATGTGTGGCCTCGGCAGGCAGTACCGTCTCGGCAATGCCGATAACGTCATCGGCGGCACCGTTGGCACCTGGTGGTTGCGTCTCGAAGCCATAGACGATATAGACCTTCGACATTTGTTCGAGCGAGTCATAACGAACGACGAGAGCGGGATAACCCGCTGAGGGTGCCGCCAGTGTTTCATCGCCTTCCTCTTCGATATCAAAGTCGCCGACAACAACAGGACTCACGTTGATCTCGGCTTCCCAGTTGATAGTGCTGTTGTGGAAGATGTAGTCAGCCGAAACTGGATCATTCTCGGTCGTATAAGCAACGCTGCGTCGGTAATAGACCGTCAGCGGACCGTTGGGAACAGGACGCCGATGATAGACCATGTGATACCACATCCTGTCACCGACGACAATACGACCGTATGTACGGCCGGTGTTGGGATCAGTCACAGGAAGCATTGCCTCAACCTCCGGGAAGAGGACCATCTTGCGTTGATTGGAATGGGCCAGGAATCCTTGTGCCCCTGTCTCCTGTGTTGCTGGCACGGGGGTGACGCGCAAGATCTTGCCTTCACCCGGCAGAAGGTCGACATCCAGCGGCTTGTCCTGTCCGATGATCGTGTCGATCCGCGGATGAGTGTTTGTCGACACGTCCCATCCTGCATCTGCACGCAGCTCCGTGACACGCACATTATGGTAGCGTCCCGACGTGTGGTCATACCGGAATGGCAAGCGTATACGGCGTGATCCATGTTGGGCATAGAGGGAATCCGGTTCATTGTCAACATAGTCCCGGAACTGCTGATACGTACGGAAGTCACCACCGCCTGTTGTGTCGATACGTGCGTCGGTGCGACGATTAACGACTCCGATGTAGGCCACATCGGTGATGGCCGTATCCCCGGCACGGAAGACCGTCACATCAAAGAACGTACTGTCGTATGGTTCCGTGACGGGAATGGGCGTTGTCCCATGCAGGACGGTGACGGCAAGCTTGCCGATACGCTGCGAGTCGCGGTGTCGCCAGAGCCAGTGATCATAGGCCGTCGTACTATCGCCGAGGAACCACTCGCGGAATCCCTTGGCGCGCCAGCCAACGAGCTGCAGGTCATTCAGCACGTTGCTGTACGGAGTGATACCATGCAGGACTTCGAGCATGACCTGACGCATAGCCTTGCGACCGACGTAGACGCCAGGGGCCCCCGTCGCACTTCCATGCAGTGCCGCAGACGTGGCCGGCAGGCCGTTGGTGACGTAGTCATCGGCATCACCGGCTTCGCCGGCTATGAGGTAGTCTGTGCCGATGAGGTCGGAGTTTATACGATTGACACCACTGACCGTTGTTACCGTAGCAACGTCATCGGTATGTGCGGCACAACCGAACTCGATCGTCTTTGGATCTGCCGGTTTATCCCAAAAGGCCGCATCTGCCGGGGCGTGATCAGTTGTGCCCGAGAAGAAAATGAGTCCCTTAGCACCAAGAACGAGCGGATGCCACATCTGCAGGCGCATTTCCTCGGCACTCTTCGGACGGCCATTCGACGTAAAGTAGAGGCGTCGTCCGTGTGCGTTGTTGGCCGGATAGACGTCAGCCGACGAATAGACCCACACATTCGAATACCACTTCCGTGTTGGATTAAAGAGAATGTCAGGATCCTTGTAGAACCATTTATGCAGAGAATAGTCAACACGGGTTTGTACCCCTCCCGAATACCCCGTTGTATAGAGGTGCAGCGAATCGGCGTGAATGGGTAGCGTGGAACGCCGTCGCAGGTCTATCTTATCACCGCAGGAATTCGAATCCTTGTAATAATACGTATGTGTCTCGAAATCTGGCTGGTCGGCGCGGCCCTTCCACAGACCAACATACTTTTTTAACGTGTCAATGTTGCCGATGTACTCTCTGCCCCCATTACGAAATGTTGGCGAGGCTGTACGATCGTGAAAGACGAAGGAAGCATCCTGCCCCTACCAGTACTCACGTAGCCGCAGGCAGTGGCGGGACTTGTTGTACTCGGATACTTCCCACTCGGTTGTGACATAGTCGTGAAGAAGACGGTTCATGTAGCGGAACCCCTTCCAGTGCATAGGCCGGATCTCGTCGCGTCCGTAGATTCGCCACAACCGCGGCTGTTCGCCGGGAACGTTAACCTGGTTGAGATTATAGTTACGGAGACGTGTCATAAACGTTGCGACATTATCGCGAATCTCCATGTCGCGGCCACCCCAGAAGACCCTTCGTGCTTCTGACGACTCAAGGCGTACGTAGGCTATATCAACTCCACGGTTGTCCTCGAAGTAGACATCGACACCGATGTGCCGAATCCTTGTTAGATTTTCACTGGTGTGCGTGTTAAAGTACGGGTTATTATGTGGCTTGTTTTGGAGATCATTATTACCAATGTAATTAAAGACTAGGCCTGCGTAAATCGTGATGTCGCGTTCTGTATCGGTCGTCTGCGGTAACATACGACGCGTGATTGCTATCTCCGTTGTTGTCGTCTGAGCATTATCTACCTGCCAGCGGTCACCACGTGCCTGGCCAAGAGAGCTCGTCACGGATTCACGGCCGTTGGCAGTCCGCGGTATCCGCAGGAAACGAGCCAGGGCACTGTCACCCATAAGATCCCAGCAATTCGAGGCAAGCCAGTAGGGCACCCGCACCCGGAGCACAACATCGTCCTCATGGCCAACATCGCTGCTGGCATCATTCCGGCGGAGATTGATAGCAAGCCACAGTGTATCGGTATTGTATTCCATGTTTTCAACATTTTTACGCTTTGGCCACCGTGAGAGAGCGTCTTTACGCTCGACATCCGAAAGAACAAGGGTCGAGCCTGAGAATCCGGACGTCTCAAGTCGATAACGGTATCGGTTGTCATCAGTAGGCTGAACAACAGAACCGCTACTGTGCCGGAGTCCGAAACCCCAGACGCCACCCGTTGAATCGTCAGGTCGTAACGTAAACGTGTCGCCGGCCATGACAAGCCATGGCTGCCACTCCATCGAAATCGCCTCTGATGGTAGGGTAAAGTGATTTCTACCTTCTTCATCTATACCCGAAACCTCACGAATCGTCGACGCCAGTCGTTGTCCAGGAACCCGCGTGTAGCCAAACTCGAAGGTCCCCGTCGATAATGACACAAATGGATCTTCACGATGATGGAAATTCATGCCCATGGTTCTGGATACGTCACCATCGGCACTCGGCCAGTTCCAGCCCCACAACGGACGATTGTCCGTCAGAGCCAGAACACTGTCAGAATCACTACCGGTAAAACCAAGGTCATTCAGGTTAAGCTGTGGAGCCTCAACGTCCTGTGCGCGCACGAGAAGAGCCGTCGCACATAGTGCGACGACATAAAGAATCGTTTTCATGGTGCCTCCTACCGCTGAATCTGGTGGGAAAGAAGCAACCGGTCATCGCGCCGCAAACTGAGGAAGTAGGATCCCTGAGGAAGTGAACCGGGATCAAGGTGACAGCTACCACTTGTGACTGTGGTAACGCCGTCTCGTATCTGTGTGCCTGTGACATCAGTTATCGTCCACGTCGCTGGTCCATCTGTAACATCCAGTCCGGAAACCGTGAGAGCGCCCGTCGACGGATTTGGAGAGACGAGATAAGAATTGGGCATTGTTTCGATAGGTGTGTTGTGAGTAGTCACGTTCAGACGACTTA
>ERZ761609.38-NODE-38-length-204048-cov-37.475433_pt1 | contig 204048 bp, 175 predicted proteins | sample MGYA00511163_ERZ761609 | MGnify/ENA primary metagenome ERZ761609 (study PRJEB28899, sample SAMN02445070) | bioreactor sludge metagenome | biome: EBPR sludge | place: Australia: Brisbane, Thorneside Wastewater Treatment Plant | collected 2011-12-16 ... | reverse complement strand
TGAAAGAAGGCATTCATGTCCATGTGTTTCGACGGGATTGATTCGTGACGTACCGCACACGACACCATTCACCGGGTTACCACTGTTCCCGGTGAATACATGTAAATCCGTCAACATTCGATTTCACCGGGCAACCACCTTACCTCGTGATTCTTGATTCGTAACCATCTGCCATTCACCGGGCAACCACCTTACCCGGTGAATTCTTGATTCGGAGTATCCTCTACCGAATATTCCTAAGCGCTTCCTTCTTTGTAAGTGCACTGAGTCGCTCAGCATTCTCACCGACAAACGCCCGTACTTCATTTGGATAGGTTTTTGAACACTCACGCAGTGCCCAACCACTCGCCTTTTGGATGAAGAACTCAGCTTCATCGGCCGTTAGTAGAACCAACGAAAACAATAGTTGGATATCAATTTTTCTTCCTTCGTGCAGCTGGGCTAGTATCGCAGACCGTCGAATCCATAATTCTGTATCCCTAATCCAGTTATTCAGAATCTTCCTTCGCGCCTTTTGCCCCTTTTCCCGCAGAATCCTAGCAATGATACGTGATGACAGAAAGTCGACAGTGTCCCACCACGAGTTTGTTCGTATAAGTTGTTCGATGTGATCAAGTACGTCATCGGTTGGCGGCAAGAGATGATGTAGCGAGACCTTTGTTGAACAATCCAGAAGTAGATCAACGGCACAAAGATGGAACTCACGTTCTGGTTGGGAATAGAGTCTCATGGACGTTGATAAAACGTCAGACGGGAAACCACACTCATGTATGGTCTCCCGTTGAATCTGTCTACGAAGTGGAGCAGCAATACCAAAGAACACAAACTTGTGGCGCATATAAGCGGCCATTTCTTGTGCTTTGGAAGGATTCCGTACGCTTATGAAGCGCTTGCGGAGCTCTTCAACAAAGTCATGCTGTGACACGTTTCTCGACGGCTTCCCGTACGCGTTTGAGGGCTTCTTCAATGTTCTCAATCGAGTTGGCGTATGAGAATCGAATAAATCCTTCGCCATGTGCTCCGAATGCAGTGCCTGACAAACATGCAACTCCTGCTTCGTAGAGTAGGAAGTCTGCAGCTTCTTGCGAGGTCATGCCTGTACCGGTAATGTTCGGGAAGACGTAGAAAGCGCCGTGAGGCTTGTGACAACGGAACCCTGGAATGTCGTTGAGACCCGCGACAATTACATCTCTCCGACGTTCAAACTCCTTGAGGAAGGTGTTCACCGCAGGCAGTGTACGGTCACTCAATGCTTCTATTCCAGCAATCTGCGAGAATGAACTCGTACACGATGTGCAATTCGTTTGAAGTTTTGCGACGATCTTGGCCATTTCTTTTGGAAACATGCCGTAACCAAGCCGCCATCCGGTCATGGCGAATGTCTTCGAGAATCCATCAAGAATAATTGTGCGCTCTTGCATACCATCAAACTTTGAAATCGAGGTATGTTTAAAGTCGCCATACGTCACTTGCGAGTAGATCTCATCACTCAGCACGATAAGATTATGCTTCACGGCGAGTTCGGCGATTTGCCGGAGATCGTCTTCTGTAAGAATTCCGCCAGTTGGATTCTGTGGTGTGTTGAGAATCACCATTCTTGTTTTTGGCGTGATTCGTGCTTCGAGGTCGGCTACATCAAAACGGAACTCTTTCTCTTCACGTAATGGCAGAGGTACCGGCTTAGCTTTGAGAAAATTGATAACCGACTCATAAATCGGGAATCCAGGATTCGGATAAATAACCTCATCACCTTCGTCGATGCAGGCCATCATGCCGAAGAACATAATCGGTTTAGCACCAGGTGTAATCACGACATTATCAGCGTCCCACATAGAGTAGCCGCGCGTTTTATTCACGTAGTCAGCAACGGCTTGCCGTGCCTCAGGTAGACCAGCGGCAGGACCATAGTGAGTAAATCCCCTATCAAGCGCGTCCTTAGCTGCTTGGATGATGTTGGCCGGAGTATCAAAGTCCGGCTCACCAATTTCAAGATGGACAATATTTCGTCCTTGGGCTTCAAGCGCGCGGGCTTTCACAAGTACTTCGAAGGCCGTTTCCGTGCCAAGGCGTGCGATACGTTCTGCTACGTGCATATCAATCGGGTTTTGTGGTGGTTGAGGTTCTGCGAAGATACGCTGTATGGCCAGATTCACCGGGGAACCACGTTACCCGGTGAATTCGTCGCCGGTATCATTCACCGGGGAACCACGTTACCCGGTGAATCTGATCGCGTTGAATACTTCGTCTGATCCATTCACCGGGGAACCACGTTACCCGGTGAATCTGATGCGGCGTTACCCGGTGAATCGAATGTCGCCAAATACATCGCCGGTACCATTCACCGGGGAACCACGTTACCCGGTGAATATGATGGGTGAATCCTTCACACCCTACAACCGCTCAACCCCCATCGGACTGACATACCGCTCAATCGTGATAGTCCGCGCTGTGTCATCCTCTGGATCCGGTAAGAGGCGCACTATGTGTGTGCCCGACGGCAAGAGGTGTAAGGCCTTCTCAGGCCACTCAACGAACTTGATTGCATCATGCGCAAAGACACAGTCGTCAAAGCCCGTTTCTGCAAGCTCCTCCGGCGTCTCTATACGATAGAGGTCAACGTGGTAGAGTTTGACGGTGTCGCCGTCATCCGTGATGCCACGGTATTGATTGATGATCGTGAAGGTCGGACTCGTGACGAGTTCCTCGACGGAGAAGTAACGACAGATGCCCTTGACGAACTCCGTCTTCCCGGCACCCAGATCTCCAAATAGCGCTACGACGTCGCCGACGCGTAACGTCGACGCAAAGCGCTCGCCAAGATCTATCGTTTCTTCTTCACTTAATGACCGAAGGGTCTCAACCTCCATGTCCATCTTCCGGTGGTGTAAAAACGCGCAACGGGCCCTTAGGCCCGCGGCTCCAAAATTACCACCGGAAGGATCATTTCCTCCATCGATATTCCACCATGCTGGAAACTGTCCCGATACTTCGAGAGATAATGGTGGTAATCCGTCGGATACACAAAATATCGGTCCTCCTTCGCGATCGCTACGGTCGTCGTGACCCCACCCGCCGGTATGCGCCAAGATTCTGGATCCGTGACCAAAATGGCCTCACTCCGCTCGGCCTTGATGTTGCGGCCAATTTTGTACCGGAGGTTCGTCGTCGTTTCACGGTCGCCCACAACCTTCGTTCCGCGTAAACAGCGGACACTTCCATGGTCCGTCGTGATAACAATCTGGACGTCCTTGACGGTCGAAAGGGCCTTCAGGATTCCGTAAAAGCTGCTATGCTGGAACCACGATGATGTCAGCGTACGATACGCCGATTCGTCCGGTGCTATCTCCTTGAGGATGGGATAGTCCGACCTCGAATGCGCAATCATGTCTACTGCGTTGATGACAATGGCCGTTAACTGCGACTTTGCATATCGCATAATGTCGGCCTCAATGCGCTTTCCAAACTCGGTGTCGATGATCTTGATGTATTGAAGGTCGTTACGCAGTTTCACACGTCGACGCTGCAACAGGAGATTCAAAAACTCTTTTTCGTTACGATTTAACGTGTGTTCGTCCTTACCTCGCTCGTCAATCGTAAACTGCGGATAGTGTTTGTTGATCTCCGTTGGATACAATCCCGCAAAGATGGAATTTCGCGCATACGGCGTCGCCGTCGGGAGGATCGAACAGTAATAGTCACGCTGAATGGAATACATCGGTCGGATAAACTCTTCCATTACGAGCCATTGATCCAGTCGCATACAGTCTACGACGATAAAGAAGGTCGGCCGACCGTTCTGTAATCGCGGTATAACGTAGGTATCTGCGATATGGGGCGAAAGAAGGGGCATGTCCTCTTCCCGCTTTCCACGATCACCTAACCAGTCGACATATTCATTTTCGATAAACTTGCTGAATGCAGCATTACACTCACGGAACTGATCCCGAAGTGATTGCTCCAATCCAACGTCCGGATGTTTGTCAAGGTCGAGCGCACTGTTCACAAGGCGCAGGTAGACGTCTAACCACTCTGACCACGACATTCGATCCATAAGACGACGTGAAATCGATGAGTAGTCCTGATGGAACTTCTGTGTGACCTTTTCCTCGGTGATACGTCGTGTATCAAGGAATTTTTTGCACGCTGCGATGATCTGAGCAGGATTGACCGGCTTTGTCAGATAGTCATCGATCTTCCGACCGATGGCCTCCTCCATGACCGATTCTTGTTCGTTTTTTGTGACCATTACTACGGGTACAGACTTGTCAATGTCTTTGAGCACCGATAGTGTCTCTAAGCCCGATATGCCCACCATGGTCTCATCGAGAAAGATGAGGTCGTACCGATTGTGCTGTGCAAGCTCAATGGCGTCCTCGCCGTTTGTAGCCGTAGAGACGTTGTATCCACGCTGTTCGAGCAGCATGACGTGCGGCCGCAGGAGTTCAATCTCGTCGTCTACCCAGAGGATTCGATTCATGATGGCTATGGTTGGTGGCAGTGCAGAATAGGTGATGTCGCAGAGTCCTACGACGTCCAAGACACACTCTTCAGTGTTCCGAGGGTGTAGGCAGAATTACCGCCATTGTTGTTGTAGCACGTGCGATATGTGTTTCGGTTCCGTCGTCGTCTACCGTAAACACGTCTGCTTCACAAAAGTGAAATGCTCGTCCTGGCTTCACGACACGCCCCTTGGCGCGTAAACGCCGCCCCCTACCCTTTCGGAAATAGGAGACTTTTATTTCTGCTGTGACGGTATGCTCATGCGGTCCAACGAGAGTAAAGCCGGCAAAACCCGCAGCTACGTCGGCTATTGTGGCCGTTACTCCTCCATGCACGAGTCCTATCTGCTGCTGATGGATGGTGTCGAGGTCGATTTCTGCCTCTACGTATCCGGCTTCAATCACGGTGAGTCGACATCCAATGTGCCGCATAAAATGCTGACGCTCGAGATGTGCCAGAATGGTTTCGCGAAATGTCGGGTTTTGTACGGTGAAGTCCATTCGGCGAAGATATCACCTATATTCGATGACCGGATTGCAGTCCGGTAGACAGGTTCTAGGGGTTTCACCATGATCTCGGTAATCGTGGTGATGGTACGGGGAGACAGGAGGCCAGATGACGACAGAATGGTGGACGTCGCTACGCCGACGTGTAGACGTACGTTCTGTTCACGCCATGGAGGACATCTTTGGTGAGAACGGAGATCGTAGTCGTATTCAGTATTTGCGTGATCTTGACGCACTAGATCAGGCATCATGTGAGTCTGCTCTTGCTGAGTTGCCTCCTGGTGCACAAGCACTCGTGCGCGATACACAGCTGCCTCCCTTTCTTGCCAACATGCCTGGCTTGGCCGAGGCACAAGAACGTGCATGCCGACATTTTGGCGAGAACTCGTTTCCGTTTATTGTCGTCTTAATGTGCAAATCTCTTCCTGAATGTTATGCAGGTGCACGAGGTGCGAAGGTTCTTGCACGCACTGGTGTTCTTGGTGGACCTCAGCGGAAACACTCTGGAGCCGACGATACGATGGTCCGCCGTGTTATGGAAACGTCCGTCTTTGTCCAGAACGTGATGAATTGGGATTTGTGGTCAGCTCCTCATCAACCAGCTATCCGAACAATCCAGAAGATTCGGCTGTTTCATGCCGGTATTCGTGTTATGATTGAACGACATGGTCAACGTGATGGCCAACCATGGGACTATGAGGGTGATGGTGATCCGATCAACATGCAGGATACCGTCGCAACACTTCTTGCATTCTCCCTTCAGTCAATTCGTGGAGCACGGAAACTAGGTTATCGAATATCTGAACAGACTGAGCGAGATATTCTCCTGCATTGGATTGTGATTGGACATCACCTCGGACTCGATGAAGATGTTTTACGAGAAGCTCACAAGGATCCGTATGGCATGTGGGAGCATGTCTGCCAGGGTGAGTTTGTTTGGTCCGAGTCAGGAGACACGCTGACAACATCCCTTCGCACGTTCCTGCGCGACCATGTCTTTATCCTGAAGCGACGTCGATACGTACCTCTTATGCTCATGAAACGACTGATGGACCCGCGGGCAATTCGAGCTCTACGTCTTGATCATAATGCTGCCGATGGCGGTGCATTATATCGTGTGTTGTTCGCCATTGCGCACGGACTTCATGGTGTACTGATGGTTGTTCCCATCGTCGGCCCATGGCTCACCCGATGGCTGGGTAAGGAACTCATGACGTTTACAACGCATGAATGGGCTGGTGATAATCCCGAACGTATCACTCTTGAAAACGAACTTCGGTCTGTCTGACGCCACTGCCATGGACCTCCTCAATACCGTCGACTGCACAATTCCTGAACTGGCATTGTTCGGAACAGGCTGTTTCCTCTGGGTTATAGCCTACGGAATCTTGATCCGTAACATCATTGTCTACCGTCGAATTGAAATGCCAACAGTAGCCGGCTGTGGCAACTTCGCATGGGAGATTATGTATTCTTGGTTTATTATCACCGACATGGGTTCGCTCATGTTGTGGGGATATCGAGCGTGGTTCTTTCTCGACATCTTTATCTGGTCCATGCTGCTTCGATATGGTAAGGAGGACACGTTTCTTCCGCCGTTTCGGAAGTACTTTATACCATACAGTATTGTGCTCACTGCTGTGTGGGCAGCGGCTTTCTGGTTTATGAAACAAGCAGGATACGAGACGTCCATCGGTGCAATCAGCGCTTATTTACTCAATACCGTTATCAGCGTACTCTACGTCGTGAACTTTTATCGTGTCCGCGATCGCGAACATTACTCTATAACAATTGCCTGGTTAAAGTTCCTTGGTACGGGGCTCATCAGCGTTTTTATGTTTATCCACTATCCTGATAATCACTTCCTACAGCTTTTTGCGGTGATCATCACTGCCTTTGATGTGTGGTATGTGGGCTTACTCCACGCACACCGCCGACATGTTGTGATTGCCTACGAAGGATGATTCCTCACGGATATAGAGAACTTGAAGTCATTGCTTACGGCCAGGCAAAGAAGGTCGTGCGCGCTGAACGTCTTGTTGATAGTGCACGGGTCATTATCAAGTGTCTCGATGACCATGCCGATACGCTGACACGCGATCGGCTTCGGAATCATATCCGACTTGCTTCACGACTGAATATCATTGGAATTCCTGCCGTACTTGATGCCCGTGATAGTCACGATGGTTACATCGTGATGGCCGATGCTGGCCAGGAAACGTTATCAATGCGATTACGAAATGGTCCGCTGCCACTTCTTGACGCATTACGTATTGCCTGCAGAGTTTCAGAAGTGCTCGCAGAACTGCATACAACGAAGATCATCCACCGAGATGTGGCACCGCAGAACATCATCGTCGACGTGGAAACGGTTGATTCGTCGTTGATAGATCTGGAACTTGCTATAGCGATGTCTTCTGACGGCACAGCAGATGCAGATGCCTCAGCCGTAGGCACACTTCACTTTATGGCGCCGGAACAAAGCGGACGTATGCATCGGCGTGTTGATGCACGATCTGACTTGTACTCACTCGGTGCCGTGCTCTATACAATGATCGCCGGTGATGTTCCCTTCCCGTTCAGTGATGTAGCCGAGATTCTGCACGCCCACGCAGCCAAACATGCTCGTCGGCTCCGTACGATTGATTCAACCGTACCTCAAATTGTTGATGATGTTGTCGATACACTTCTTCGGAAGGATCCAGATGATCGTTATCAACGGGCGTCGGATCTCACAGACGATCTCCGAAGTATCATCGATGCCTTGTCGTCTGGTCAGCCCCTTCCTCGACAACGTCATAAGGGTGGCCGTCGACGGTTTGTGATTCCAACAGTACTTGCTGGACGTGATCAAGAGATTCAGACGATTACCAATGGTAATACTCCACATTCTCCACCACGTCTTGTTGTCATTACCGGTCCAACAGGTATAGGAAAGTCAAGTGTCGTTCGTGCTGCCGTTCATCGATTCCGATCTGCCGGACTTCGATGTGGTACTGGTGCCTACGACCGTACAGAGCGCGATCAGCCAGCGATTGGCGTAACGAGTGCCTTCAGAGATGTTATCACGCAACTCGCCGAAGCTCCACCTGATGAGATATCAGTATGGAAGGATCGACTCAACACGGAACTGCAGGGTGTTGAGGCACTTGTGGTTGGAGGTATCCCGGAGATTACACCGTATCTCTCTCACGTAGCTCCACTCATTGACCTGGCCCCACGTGAGGCACAGGCACGTATTCTTCATGTTGTTGAACGCCTTTCAATAGCCCTTTCGCCCCCTGACAAGCCCCTTATCCTGTTTCTTGAAGACTTGCAATGGGCTGATTCTCTGACGTTTGAACTTCTCGGCCGAATCCTCGAAACAATGTCGTCACATGGTACATGTGTTGTGCTCTCTATACGGACGGATGACGACGAGGGGAGGACGGTATCGACATTGCGTGAACTCTGTGAACGCACGCAAATTCAACCTACATACGTTGAACTGGCACCTCTTACGGACTCAGCCGTTGCCGATATTCTTGCAGCAGCCACGGGTGAAGATGCACAACAGGTAACGTCGCCAGCACGCTTGTTACGTCGGCAATGTGGTGGTAATCCCCTAGCACTTCGTGAACTTCTGCGACAGAGTGCTGCGTCAGGACACATCGCCTACGACCAAGATCGTGGGACTTGGACGTATGACCTTGATGCGATTGCCCACCTTGTCCTGGATGAACGGTCGATCTCTTTACTTGAACGTCACGTTCGCGATCTCGACGACAATGTGCGGATGGTTCTCGTGACGGCAACATGTATTGGTCAGCGATGCTCTGTTGATGTACTCGCAGAGGCGATGAATCTTGATCCTGTCAACGTAGAAACTCTGCTAGGTATTCTCGTTGATGAGGGGCTACTGTATCGGGTTGATGGAGTAACGTATCATGTCATGCATGATCGTGTCATTGATTCGGCACAATCTACCGTGTCGGCAACGGTTAAGGCCGACATTCATCTTGCCCTAATGCGTCGTCTGGAGCACGTATCTGACGACGGTTCAAATCCCGGCCTACTCTTCGAACTTGTTCACCATGGGAATGAAGCACGTTCACGTTTAACGTCGCAGGATGACATTGTCGCCCTCGCCGAGCGAAATCTCCAAGCCGCTCGCAGAGCACGTCGTTCAACAGCTTTTTCTGCGTGTGCTCACTATGCCGAACAAGCTTGTCGCATCGTTGGTGTTGGTCATCGTCGCGCCTCGGAGATTGTTCATGCTGCAACTCTTCTCCTTGCTGAAGCAAAAAGTTTTCTTGGAGGTATTGCCGAAGCACGAATCCTTCTCGAGGATGCACTTGCACGAGCAACGACCAATCATACTCGGTGTGATGTGTTGGAAGCACGTATGACCCTTGAGACAACGTGTGGATCGATGTCCGAAGCATTTATCGCAGGAAATGAAGCACTTCGTACACTGAACATCAAGATTCCTCGACGCGCTACAAATGCTAATGTTGGGCTTGTTCTCCTTCGTTCACAGATTGTCCTTCGTGGACGATCACCATCGACGTTTCTGAACAACGAGGCACGTCCAGATGAACGTGTTGCTCGCGCCATGCGTATACTCGACGGAGTCGCTGCGAGTGCATACTATGAGAGCACCCTCATGATTGCCTACATCATGATAGTCCGTGCTACTCTCGCCTTTCGATATGGATTTGATGAGGATGGTGTCGATGCTTTTGCAAACTATGCCATGATTCTCACGTTGATGGGAGTTAAGGGGCAAGGGGGCGCCTTTGCCGATGTTGCCCTTCGTCTTGCGGAGAATCGTGCTTCACCGCGTACACGCGGAGTTGTATTCTTCACACTTGCCGCAACAACGATACACTGGACTCAGCCAGCTGAAGCAACGTTAACCATGACAGGACGGGCCTTTGCTGCTTTAACCGAGGTATCAGATGGAACGTTTGCTGGTTATGCCATGGGGCATGAGATACAGGATCAACTGTATCTTGGTTACCCTATAGCAGAGATCGCAAAAAAACTTGACGACCGATGGAAGATTGTTCGAAAACTCTTTCCTCTTGAACAAGGCCCGCCACTTGTTGTGTCGTTGTTCAAAACACAGTTTGATCGGCTGACGGCTGGACTTCGTGGACAGACGACGGCATCGAATAATCTTGCCGGCGATGGTTTTGACCCCGAATCGTTTGTCGCAGAGTTAACAGAAGCACAAAACGCTGCTGGTTTAGCAGAATTCTACTGGAAGGTCTTTTTTGTTGCTGTTCTGGCAGGAGATCATGATTCTGCACAACGTGCAGACACACAGTTATCAAAGTGGATGTTGGGAACAGCCGGTCAGCTCATCTCCATTGATATTGCGCTCTTTCGTGTCATCCTTGCAATACGACATCAGCAACCACCAGGTGCTCGGATAGTTCAACGGAATTCCCGAATCATCATCAAGGCCGCAAAAGATTCACCGGCATTTGTTTCGCGGGCGATGTTTGTTCGTGGACTTTCTGAACTGCTGAACAAGAAGTTTGACCATAGCCGTACACTGTTAAATGACGCTTTGCAGATGGCTCGTACAGAGCGCAACAATCTACTCGCTGCAGTTATCGCTGAGCAGCTCTACGACCTTCACATGAAGGAAGGTGCACAAGATGCTGCTCTGGCCTATCGCGACGTTGCCGTATCTGCCTATGATGCCTTTGGCGCTTCTGTAGCCGCTGATAGACTTCGTGGAGGAACACGGCAAGAATCAGTTCCGGTACCAAAGGATGTTCGGCATGCAACGTTCATCTCCCACACGACCTACGGCACACATACAACATCACATTCATCATCTGTTGTTGACCTCGAACTCATCATGAAGGCATCGGCCTCGATTGCCTCGGAGATCAGACTTGATGGATTGATGAAGACTTTGTTGACTGTTGTGTTACAGCATGCTGGTGCAGAACGTGTTGTGTTGTTTACGCGGAGTGAGGGTGTTCTCCGTGTTTCAGCAGATGCAGACGCTGAAGGACGAATGACACTCCTGCGGCCGTCAGATCGAGACACGACGGTGCCATATGTCCGAAGAGCAGTTGCCGAATCAGAACGAAATATTGACCCGATCGTGGTTGGTGATGCATCGTTAGACGAACCGTATGCGTCCGACGCAGACGTGCTGGAACGACAAGTACGCTCCATTATGGTCCTGCCACTCAAACATGGTGGTTCATCGTTGGGAGTGTTGTACCTGGAGAATCGTTTAGCTCCCCACGTCTTTACTGAGAGTCGCAGCGGTGTCATCCGATTACTTGTAGAGCACGTTGCCGTTGCCATGGAGAATGCACGTCTTTACGACGAACAGCAGGAACTCCTTACCGCATCATCACGCTTTGTTCCGGCCGAGTTCCTTGAACGACTTGGAGCAGCTTCAACACGAGATGTACGAGCGGGAATGGCCGTTCAATTACCACTCACCATTCTCTTTGCCGACATACGACGGTTCACGACGATAAGTGAATCACTTACCGCAGGGTCAACCTTTTCACTCTTAAACAGCTACCTTCGAACCGTAGAGCCGATCATTCGTCACCACGATGGTTTTGTTGATAAATATGTTGGTGATGCTGTGTTGGCTCTCTTCCCTGGTGAACCACTTCAAGCTGTTCGTGCTGCCCTCTCCATGCAGAATGCACTTCGTACTCTCAACGTCTCAGCACGAAATGATGGTAGTCCGGAGCTTGTTGTTGGCATCGGGATTCACCACGGTGATGTGATCCTTGGTACCGTGGGAACGCAGGACCGAATGGATACAACTGTTATTGGTGACACCGTTAACGTTGCTTCCCGATTAGAGGCACTCACAAAAGAACGCGGATTGGACATCATCATCAGTCACGAAGTTGTTGAGCGATGTCCGACGGACAGCCTTCGAACAACTCCACTTGGAACCGAGACGGTACGCGGCCGCGTCCGTCCAATCACTGTATACGAGTTACATCCATGACACCACTTGTAATCGTCGTGATTTCTACGATGGCCATTGCCACGGTTATGACCATCATTCATGCCTTAATCCGCAAACTAGTTGTTGTTGAGCGGCTTCAGCGACACAACGATGTCACGGCAGCCGTGTATGCAACCTTTGGTGTACTTTACGCCATCATTCTCGGACTCCTTGTAAGTCATGGTCAGACACGCCGTGACATTGTTGCCGAAGCAGCCGTGCGTGAATCAGCACTCCTTGTTGACGTTGCACAAGCAGGCCGCGCCTTTGACCGTACGATCTCGGATTCGCTGACGCGAACGTGTCTGCGCTATGCCGAACACGTTTATTATGTTGAGTGGCACATGCGGAAGGAAGAACGGGAGAGTCCAAAACGCAGACAACACATCAATGCTATTTGGGATATCACTCGCGTGATTGAACCAATTGGATCTCGCCAGGAATCGAGCTACTTCATTCTTCTCGAAATGATGGAATCACTATCGTCGGCTCGTCATATACGACTTGCTGCCGAAGGTGATCACATGAGTGCGTTTCTCGAGCTCGTTCTTATCCTTGGTGCCTGTATCACGGTCGTATTCCTCTGGCTCTTTGGAATGGAGCATCACCGTGTCCATCTTGGATATACGTGGCTTGTGACGTTTATCGTTGTCCTCGTCCTCGTCCTCATTTTTGCCCTTGACGACCCCATGCGTGCAGGCATCGGTGTGAATCCCGAGCCCTATGCAAAGGCAGCAGAGGAATTGCGTATGCTGTTATCACTCCCACATCAGTAAGCCCCATTCGCCCCCTAACCATGGAACGATACCTTGAAGAAGTAGTCGGCATGGATGAATACGGCGTCGTCCGCAACGACGAAGTACTTCAATCCCTGCTTTGGCGTGCAAGTCACCGGGCACTACTCTTTGCCATGTGGTTGTTTTTTCCGTGCGGATTTATTTTTCTTCTTGTTGATACCCAGCCATGGAACACTATTGGCATCACACTGTTCTGTGTGGCCATGATTCTTGGTGTGGTACAGGGAGTCATCTCAAGTTGGATGGGAATTCCCCGCGCCGTAACGGAGCTTGTACGCCGAAAGAACATTTCCCGTGGATCACTCATTCGTTCAGCACTGGGAAGTGGATTTCGAATGAGTCTCTTCTACGGCATCCTTACGTATGTACTTGAAAGTGCCCCAACGTTTGTGGGGATTCTCACACAGAGTCTCCTCTTTGGAATCTTTATGGCGGGATTCGACTATGTACGACGTCGAAAAACAGTCGGAGCCGATAAACGTCATAGGGATTCTGACGAAGAGGACAGACCATGAACTTCAACAAACTCACACTTAAGGCTCAGGAAGCCGTTCAGCGCGCCCAAGAAATGGCAACGTCTGCTGATCATCAAGCTCTTGAACCAACCCATGTATTGTCGGCCATGATGGCAGACGATCAAGGTATTGTTGTGCCCATTCTTGCCAAGATTGGTGCAAATACGGACTACGTGCGCACCCGACTTGATGAGGCATTACGCACCCTACCGAAGATTCAGGGAGTTTCCGGGACGCACCTTTCCAACGAACTGAATAGTGTTTTCCGGGATGCACAAAAGGAAGCACAGACACTCAAGGACGACTTCGTATCGACCGAGCATATTCTCCTGGCGATGGCTGAGTCGAAAACAGCCGTTGGTAAAATCCTCAAGGATCAAGGTGTGTCGCGCGACGCGATTCTGAAAGTGTTAACGGACGTTCGTGGTGGACGTCGGGTTACCGATCAGAATCCTGAGGATAAGTATCAGTCACTCCAACGGTATGCGCGAAATCTCAACGATGAAGCACGCCAGGGTAAGATTGACCCGGTGATTGGTCGTGAAGATGAGATTCGACGTGTACTACAGGTCCTATCACGACGCACAAAGAATAACCCTGTCCTTATCGGCGAACCAGGTGTTGGTAAAACGGCCATTGTTGAAGGTATTGCCCAGCGAATTGTCTCGCAGGATGTTCCTGAGTCACTACGGTCAAAAACAGTCTTTTCTCTCGACATGGGAGCACTGATTGCCGGCACACAGTTCCGTGGTCAGTTTGAAGAGCGATTAAAAGCTGTTGTTAAAGAAGTTGCCGACAGTAACGGAGAGTTTATTCTCTTTATCGACGAACTGCATACACTGATTGGAGCTGGTGCAACACAGGGAGCAATGGATGCGGCCAACATTCTGAAACCTGCTTTGGCTCGGGGTGAACTTCGTGCTATAGGTGCGACTACGTTAGATGAGTATCGACAGCACATTGAAAAAGATCCGGCACTCGAACGCAGATTTCAGAAGGTCTACGTAGCAGAACCAAGTGTTGATGATACAATCAGTATTCTACGTGGCCTGAAAGATCGGTATGAGGTGCACCATGGTGTGCGCATCACCGATGCAGCAATTGTAGCCGCAGCGCAGCTGAGCAACCGGTATATCACCGATAGATTCCTTCCTGACAAGGCCATTGACCTTGTTGATGAAGCGGCATCACGACTTCGAATTGAGATTGATTCGATGCCGGAAGAGTTGGATACTGTGGAACGACGTATACGACAGCTGGAAATCGAACGTGAAGCATTGTTACGTGAGATTGGGACAGCGTGACGTCGTTGTCACCCGGTGATTGAGCACGAGACACGATTAGTCTTCCTTAAAAATCACTCCTCCGCTCCCGTCGTCTTCGTCAGAGGTTGGAACGTTGTCCGCTGGGATCGGTTCGGGCGGCCTTGTTTTTCGCGCAGGTTTGCCATCAAGTGAGAACTCAAATCCGAGACCAAGAGCAAATCGGTCTCTTCGGAAAAAGAAATCATCAGCAATGGAGAGAATGTCCACTCTCCACGAGAGAACCGGAACCAATCGAACCGATTGAGACAGCGGTATCTCATAAGCAATACCAAACATCGATCTCATTCCATATTGAATAAAGAACTGACTCCGATACGTATTCCGCGTGCGTGACGTGGTTCCATCCTCATTCACAAACACACCACGATCTGCAGGTTCAATGAGTCGTTCCTCCTGAACGTAGGCTGCGTTATTCGTGAATACACCGTCAAGACCTGCCGTAAACCGCAGACGTTCAACAATCTTGACAGAGATGCCGGCACCTATTTCAAACGAGCTTAACGATCCGTCAAGAACAAATGCTACAGTGCCCCTACCTTCAGTGCCGTCAATGGAGATCGGCACCGACTCACGTCGTTCAAAGGAAAACGCATCATATCGATAACCAATGTTGAATTCAAGGAAGCCCCATCCAACAGACTTCTGGAGGCCTAACGTGGCACCGTACGCCTCGCCTGTTCCAAGCCCCAGGTCACCACAACATGAAACAGTATTGGGAATTCGGGGTACATTCATAGACGAGAACGTATAACCAAGTTCCGGTCGCAACACGAAATACCACGATGTATCGCTTTGTGCATTCGAAGGAAAACATGCTAGAAGAAACAACCATCCACAACACATCCGTCGTCGAAGACGTTTCGCCATACAAACTCCGCTACATCAAATCATTGGGAAAGGCGCAAAGGGGGCGCTAAGAGACACATTGCGATCAACACACACTGTACATCTCTCATTGTGCCCTTCGTACGGGTACGGAGTCAATTCTGTTCAGATTATTCTGACGGAATCGGTATAGACCTTCATTCCTTGTTGTCAGAATGAGTTCTCCGTGGAGCAGTGGACAACCACCACCACGAGATTCACGTCGGAAGTTCACGGCATACCGACGCAGTGACACTGCCATGTCTGGCGCTGACGGGTCAGCATGATCACATCCGCGAGTAGCGCCGATAACATAGGTCCGACGGACTGTATCTGGTAATCCCGGTACAACATCTTGATACAGTACCTTGAGTGTATCAATACGAATGTCGGTGGGATCAACAGCTACCCACTTTCCGATTGCAAAACTCTCACCATAGTTCACAGACACAACTGAGCGTCGTACCGTTTTCTGAGCAAATGAATCGATGTACTCGCGGGCAGACCGGAAACGTTTGCTGATGACGCCCTGCAATTCATGGGTACCTTCGGGTATATCCGTGACGGCCATTCGTAACAGCGTATAGGTTTGACCCCGGAAGGACCATCGAGCGGAGTCGGGAGCGTTTATCGTGTCGATCCTAAATCTCACAATGCCTGAAGTAACTGTATCTCCACGTGAAAGAGTGTAGAGTGTGCCCGAAGGGATGTTACCTACCAATGGTTCTTCAAAAACTATCGTCGGCTTCCATGCTTCCACTTGTTGTGCGAAGGTTGGTGGTACCTCATATCCTGAATCAACGGGACCTTTGGTGCAGGAAACGACGAATACAAATAGGACACACTGCACGAAACGTTGAACGGTGACGTATGGACGCCCATAGAGATATGGCTGTGTTTCTTCGCATGTTTCGTGGGCGAATGCTGGCTTTATGTCATACATCATTCAACTCTCCGAACAAATATTGACTGAACACCACCCGAACCTGAAAAAATAAATCGATACTCTCCTTCATCACGGTTAAATAGCGCGAGTTCTCCAACAACATCTTGACAATCCAATGTCGTAGCAAGTCGTTCAAAGTTCACAGCATATCGTCGAAGTGACATGTTCATTTCCTTTCGCAAATATGTCGTATCACATCCCTTCGTAGCGCCGAGCACAAAGTTCCGTAGGATACTATCCTGTGTTCCAGGGATAACACCCATGTAGATGACTCGCAGCGTATCGATAAAATGCTCTGAAGGATCTATCGGCACCCATTTGCCGATGGCAAGACTGTGACTTTCATCAAGTGATACAAATGTTCGTTGTAGCCTTCGTTCAACAACTGTGTCAATGTTCTCACGATTTGAGATAAAACGCTTGCGTACTACAGCGTGTACTTCATTGGTGCCGAACGGAACATCTCTAAACGTTGCACTCAATTCAGTGCTTGTTGTTTTACCGATACTCCAAATGATAGAATCCGCAACATTTTCGCTATCGATTTGGAACCGAACTATTTGCCTACAAATAGTATCACCAGGTGTATCTCTGAAGAACCTACGAGAGATATTTGAAGGTCTAGCTGGTTCAACAACAATAATCCTCGGATTCCACGCAGTTACCTGTTCAGCAAATGTCGGTAGCGGAGATGGCGGAGGAGGAGTGACGGGGTCGTCCTTGCAAGAGACAAGGATTAGTGCCAGACATGTAAGTACACCAAACACAATCCGAATCATACAATTCCCGTAAATACGACGTAGATGATAATCAGAAGAATATATGAAAAAGAACCTAACTACCGAAAACAACAACGGCCACATGATGTGTTTCATGTGGCCGTTGGATGTGGTTATCAGTTGTTGTTAGCGCCATTGACGGAGGAATTCGAGACGCTCCTGGAGTTGGCTGACCGGAACGAGGAGTTTGTCCTTGCCGAAGATACCCTCTTCCTGTGAGCCAAAAACAAGTTCGTAGTCCTTACTCATCACGATGGCTTCTTCAGGACAGACTTCTTCGCAGAATCCGCAATAGATACAACGAAGCATGTTGATTTCAAACTTTTCCGGATACCGCTCTTTTTCCTGTGTGGTTTCTGCGGCACGTACTTCGATGGCCAGAGCTGGACATACACGTGAGCATAATCCACAGGCAACACAACGTTCTCCTTCTTCTTCCTGGACAAGAACGGGGCGGCCTCGATAGGATCCTTCAGGTATCCACCGCTCTTCAGGATACTGACGCGTAAACGTTGGTTTGAACATCTGGCGGAACGTGAGTCCCAATCCACGTGCAATCTCCGGGAGATAGATTCTCTCCCAAAAGGTCATGCGTTGTGCTTCGGTATTCGTTTTGACGTTAGCCATATCAGTTCAGGAGCAACAGGACAATGCCCGTAATGGTGATGTTCGCAAGTGAGAGTGGAAGAAGAATCTTCCAACCGAGATTCATGAGCTGATCATAACGGAATCGCGGAAGTGACCAGCGAATCCATATGAAGACAAAGACAAGTGTGGCGGCCTTACCAACAAAGACGCCGTGTTGGATGAGAACCATTGGTAAGGAGTATGGATCCAGTCCTAACAAAGCTGCTTCGTCGATAAACGGAACAGGATCCCATCCACCAAGGAAGAGAGTAGCCATAATGGCACTCGACGCCAACATGTTGCCGTACTCAGCAAGGTAGAGTAGACCAAACTTCATCCCGGAATACTCTGTGTGGTATCCACCAACAAGCTCTGGCTCGGCCTCTGGAAGGTCAAAGGGTGCGCGGTTCGTTTCAGCTAACGCTGTCACAAAGAAAATAACAAAGGCCAATGGCTGATAAAAAACGTTCCAACCATTCGCCGTCTGATACTGAATGATCTCAACAAGGTTGAGCGAACCACAAATCAGCACAACACCGATGATGCTCAAACCCATGGAGAGTTCGTAACTGATCATCTGTGCTGCTGAACGAAGGCCTCCCATAAGGGAGTACTTACTGTTGGAGGACCAACCGGCGAGTGCAACACCATACACACCAACAGACGTCATGGCCAGGATTGTCAACAAGGCAACATTCATGTCCGGTGCCATGGCAAGGCCATACTGCACTCCGTCAATCTCAATCAACGGCCCACTCCACGGAATCACGGCATAGACCGTGATGGCAACGGCAATGGAGATCACCGGTGCAAGAGCATGGAATTTGTAGTCTGCAGCCGCCGGTACGATGTCTTCCTTGAGATACAGCTTAAAGACGTCGGCAAAGGACTGGAGCATACCCCACCAGCCAACGCGGTTAGGACCGAGTCGGTTCTGAATCCAGGCCGATACCTTCCGTTCTGCCAGAACCATGTAGGCGGCAGCAATGAGCATCATGTTTACAAGCATTCCTGCTTGTGCCGTGATGATGAGGAATTGGGTGAGATTCATGTGCTTAGTTCGGCTTCAGAACGTGCGATTCATAGATAACGCCAACAGGTTCCGGCTTGTCGGCTTTTCCAAGGATGATGCCATGATAGGCATCGAGCAGTTCGTACGACATTCTTGAGAAGGCCGGAACGTGTGCTGCAAGGTCCGAGAACACTGCTTCCGATGATGTCCATGTATACGTGGTGCCCATTGCCTGGGCGAGTGACTTAACGATCTTCCAGGCCGGCCGTACGTCACGACGTACACCTTGTGCCCAACGATCATTCCACTGTCCGTACTTGTCCCAGCGCGACTGCTTCATTCCCATACGACCGATGTTTTCGACCGTGGTAATTGCTGGTTCAAATCGCTGAACTCGGTGAAGGACGTTCGTGAATGTTCCTTCTGTTTCTGCAAACGATGCCGTCGCAAGAAGGACGGTTGCTTGATTGGCCGTTACACTTCGATGCGACGACAGAACAATCAGTGCGTCGACAGATGCAATGGCTGCGGAGAGGTCTGCCGAAAGTGTCTCAAGACTATCCTCAAGCACAATAACGGCCTTGATGTCTCCCCTGCTCACACGATCCTTCAGATTCTCAATACCATGACCACTACCGGAAGGAACAATCCCTACACTGTGTGCGCCAATGGCATTCGGTGCTGTTTCGTTCACCCGCAGGTGGTTGTCACCAAAGGTATGGTCGTTATGCTTGATGAAGTCGATGTTCGGTGTCGACAGTACATCCTTGGCAAACCGAGCCAAGGCATAGTTGTCTTCATTTGATGCAAATGCCGAACCAACAACGGCAATCTGTTGCCCCTTGAGCCCCTTTAACGAATCAACGGCGAGTGCAAGTGCTTCATCCCATGTAGCAGGAACAAGCTGACCATGTTGACGGATCATTGGCCCATCAACACGATTCTCGTTCACAACAGCCGGCATGGTGAGTCGGCCAATGTCACACATCCAGTACTTGTTCACATGCGGATTGGTCCGTGGCTCCGTGCGAAGAACTTCGTTGTTCATCACACCAAGTTTGATGTTACAGCCACGAGCACAACCGGTACAGATACTGTCGGTAAACGACATTTCCCAGACGCGGGCCTTAAAGCGGAAGTCAATACTTGTAAGTGCGCCAACGGGACAAATGTCAATCACGTTCATCGAGTATGGACTGTCAAACGTCGTACCTGGGAAGGTCTCGATCGTGACGTGATCACCGCGTCGGACAAACGTGAGAACCGGCTGTTCAGCAACTTCAGCGGCAAAACGAATACAGCGCGAACAGGAGATACACCGTTCGCCGTCGAACATGATGTTCTCAGAAAGTTCAACGCGTTTTGGCTTATGGACCTTTTCTTCGATAAAACGGCTTGTACCACGTGAGTGGACAAAGGCATATTCCTGAAGCTTACACTGACCTGCTTCGTCGCAGATTGGACAGTCCAGTGGATGGTTGATGAGTAACATCTCCATCACGTTGTTCTGGGCTTCTACAGCTACGTCGCTGACCGTTTCAACGAACATGCCGTCGGCCACTGGTGTGGCACAGGCAATCTGCATCTTTGGTATCCAGGCGACAACAGGCTTACCAGACTCGTCATACAACAATGACCCGTCTGTGTCCTTCTTGTGGCTACCAACACGCACAAGACACATGCGGCAATTCCCGGCAACGGTAAGTGCCGGATGCCAACAAAAGTGCGGGATGGTTATTCCGCTCTCAAGAGCCGCCTCGATGATGGTCTTTCCCGGGGCAGCTTCGAGGACCTGCCCGTCAAGATGGATCTGTGGCATCGTTCGTTTCCGGTGGAAGAATCGCGGTTCAACCGCAATGCAGGCAAAAGTAATGGGAAATCCGAAAACGCAGGCAAGGAACGTGTGGACAGCAGATTGATTCGATGCAGAAATCCTTCTTCGTCACGGTCGTCGTACGCTCGTTATCTTCGAACATGTTTCTATCCCGCCACCGTTCCTCCGCTATCATCATTGTGTGCAGCCTCCTGGTAGGCACGGCCAAACTGTATGCTAACGATCAGTGGCTCGTAGGAGCACTCTCGTTTGTGCGTCCAGTAGGAGCCCTCGCACGTGATCTTGATGCCAAACCTGCCTTGGGGTTTCAGTTGGCATATCAGTTTGAGGCAGAAAAGATTCTACGTCTGGGATTTGGCGGCACGTGGATGTCGTCGCGATTAGGAACAACGCCAACGGGTACGGACCTATCGACGTTTGACCTAACGATGTATCAGATCCATGCTATGTCCAGACTTCGATTCCTGAAACACGGCTGGTCACCGTATGTCGAGGCTGAACTTGGTATGTCCTTCCTGACTATCTCTCAGGAAGTTGCCAACATGCCACGCAGAATTGATGGTCTGGAAGATGTCCGGCCGTCAGTTGCTGCAGCAATTGGGGTTCAGGTGCCGGTGAATGAAACCGTTGATATTGATGTACGCGGACGATTTACGTTTACACGAGCCGACGTTGACGATGACTTTGGTACAGCCGGCATAGCAGCAGGTATTGTCTGGAAACTTCGATAAGTATTTACTGTAAACCCAAACACTAACAGTACAACAAAGCATGTCCGGCTACGATCAGAGTCGGCTGATACTGCTTTGTTGTCCAATACTGTGGGCTACTCGATGAATATCCGGTTCGAGTTTGGCTTCGGCTGCACGCCAGATGGCCTGACACGGAAATCGATTTTCGAACAGAGCTCGTCCGATTACAACACTATCCACATTTTTCGGCAGGCGAGACTGTAGATCCCAGAGATCCTGTGGAGATGCTATACCGCCAGCTGTTGTAATACGCATCGGCGTGAGTGAGGCGATTCGGATGACCGTGTCCACATCTTCACCCGTAAGATTCCCCTCCCAGTCCTGTTCCGTATAGATTAACCTGCGTCCGCCGAGTTCGTGAACATGACGGATGTACTCTTCATCGGGCACCATTCCGACACCTTCACCCAGGTCTACGTCGCCATTGTGAGCCCGACATCCAAAAATGACACGACTTGGTGAGAACTCATCGAGCAATTCACGGACGGCATCTGGTTCTGTCCATGCGAGAACATTAACGGCAACACGATACACACCACGTTCGAGAAGTTGGCGATAGACGTCAGCATTATTCTGGAATGTGACAAACTCAATAGGAATGTCGACACTCTTTTGCATTTCAACGACGGTTTCAAGTGTTGCCTCGTCAAAACAGCCGGTGAACGACTCAATGTCCGTGACATGGATACACTTAAAGTTCTCACGCCGGAAAAGTTGGGCCAGCTCAACGGGATGTTCGCTGAGTGCACCATAGAGTGATTCTGTGCCGCGCGCTCCTTGAATACAGCGCTGGCAGCGACCACTACGGAGTTCTATGGATGGGATGACGAGTAACATGTCAGTTGCGAAGGGCCTTCCGAATGATGGCATCAACGGGGCCGCCGCGTAAGGACGTATCAGCGTCCACAACAGTGCTCACGGCTTTTTCTGCTGCTGCACGAGTAAATCCCAAGGCAAGTAAAGCGCTTACAGCATCATCGATGGCGTCGTTGCCTGCCGCAAGAACAGCATCAGCCCCTTCTGCCCCTTGACGCTCAGGGACGACTCCAATCATCTTTTCTCGGAGCTCGATAATCATCCGCTCCGCCGTCTTTTTTCCCACACCTGGTAAACGCTGAAGTGCAGCTGCGTTCCCGGCAACGAGGTTCTTTCGTAGATCGGCAATTGATGTAGCCGAAAGTATACCAATTGCCGTTCGGCCGCCAATTCCCTGAACGTTTGTCAACAGATAGAACGACTCTCGTTCGGCATCCGTGGCAAAACCAAAGAGTGTCATGGAGTCCTCGCGCACCTGAAGCACCGTCAGCAGTGTCACGTTTTCGGCTCGTCGCGACACAACGTCAAGTGTCGAGAGAGGAACACTCACGACATATCCCACGCCATGAACGTCAAGGACGACGTCCATACCGCGGACCGAAACCAGTGTTCCCGTGAGCTGAGCTATCATGGAGTGCAAAACTATGACAACGCCCGATGGTACAACGTCGTCAATTGGTGAGTGGGCCGAGAATATTGCTGCCCGTCATCTCGAGGCCGCTGGGTGGATCATCCTTGAGCGGAACTGGAAGTACAAGAACATGGGAGAGATTGACATCATTGCCGTTGATGGAGAGGTGCTGGTATTTATCGAAGTACGCTACCGAACACGGACGGAGTATGGCACACCGGAGGACAGTATCACAGCCGTAAAGGTGCGAAAGGTGCGTCGTACTGCCGAGCTGTACATGATCATGAAGGGGCGCTGGGGATGTCCCTGCCGATGTGATGCCATTGCCGTAGATCTGGCCGACGGGAAGATGGATATTCGACATTATCGAGATGCGTTCTAACATCGTGGCTATTTTCGTGCCCAATGTGGCAATACATCATCAAGCGAACGCTGCTTTTTCTGCCGACGCTCTTCCTCATCACGGTGATTTCGTTCGCCGTGAGTAGGCTTGCTCCAGGAGATCCGGCGGCAACGAAGGTTGGGCAAGGGGGCGAAGGGGGCTTTACCGGCAACTCGTCGTTAAACGACCGTCAGGTTCAACTCATTCGTGAACAATGGCACCTGGATAAGCCGGTGTGGCAGCAGTACGTCATTTGGACATCGGGAATCCTTCTTTGTGACGCTACAAAGGTCTTCACGAAAGCCGGCACGGACTGGTCGGCCTTCCGCTTTACGGGCACCCCTGACCTCGGAAGGTCGTTTATCGACAATCGTCCGGTGTGGGATAAACTCACAGACCGACTGCCAATCACCTTAATCATGAACTTTTTGGCAATCGTTATTGCCTACGGAATTGCTGTACCCATCGGCATCAAGTCTGCATCACGCCCCGGTACACGGTCAGACCGTGTGACATCGCTGTTTCTTTTTGCGCTGTATTCATTGCCTGTCTTTTGGACGGCTACATTGGCCTTGACGTTTTTAGCGAATCCAGACTTTCTCTCAATCTTTCCTTCCAGTGGACTTCGATCTCCAGGATTTTCCACGGGATGGCCTTGGTGGAAACGAGCAGGTGACTACGTATGGCATCTCATCCTTCCGATGATGATCTACGTTTACGCCGACTTTGCCTTTATCTCGCGTCAGATGCGATCGTCGATGCTGGAAGTCATCCGACAGGACTTCGTGAGAACCGCACGAGCAAAGGGCCTGTCAGAGAACAAGGTCATCTACCGTCATGCCTTTCGGAATGCTCTCATTCCGCTCATTACATTGTTAACTGCGATTGTGCCAACTCTCATTGGCGGATCTGTCATTATTGAAACCATCTTTAGCATACCAGGAATGGGACAACTCTCGTTCCAGGCCATCAATGCCAAGGATTATCCCGTCATCATGGCCGTCTTCACGATGACGGCTGTCCTCACACTTGTGGGAATGTTGCTTGCCGACATTCTTTATTCCGTGGCCGACCCAAGAATCAGTTATGGCAAAAAGTCAGCATAACCACGACGGAGAGTCGTACGGCAAGTTTGTCCGACGCCAGTTCACAAAACACCGTGCTGGTGTATGGAGTGTCCGTATAGTGGCATGTATTGCTGTACTGGCCCTGTTCGCCGACATTCTGGCAAGTGACAAGCCGTTGGTAGCATCGTATCGCGGTGACGTAATGTTCCCGGTGTTTAAGCAGTATGCTGTTGATCTTGGTCTTTCCACATGGGATCCTTCTCTTGCAACGGCTGACTTTCGAACAGTGACATATGACTGGGCAGTCTTCCCACCCGTGCCCTACAATCCGACATCCACGGATAAAACACTAACAAGTCTTCAGGACTGTGCACCCAGTGGCGAACATTGGCTCGGTACAGACAACATCGGTCGTGACGTACTAGCAGGGATTATCCACGGCTCGCGTTATGCGTTATCCATTGGCTTTATCGCTATGGGAATAGCCCTTGCTATCGGAATACTCTTAGGTGCAATTGCAGGGTACTTTGGTGGATTTATTGACATCGTTATCTCTCGCCTCATTGAGATAAACATTACGTTTCCACGGTTTTTCCTCATCTTGACCATCGTGGCTATGGTAGAGCAAGGATCAGTGTGGTTGGTAATGACGATTATTGGTTTGACAGGATGGACAAACATTGCCCGATTTATGCGAGGTGAAGTCCTACGGGTTCGAAACCTCGACTACGTGACGGCCGCAACGGCCCTGGGCTATTCATCTCCACGCATCATCTTCCGTCACGTAATGCCAAACGCTATTGCACCTGTATTGATTTATGCAGCCTTTGGCGTTGTTGGTACGATTCTCCTTGAGAGTTCACTCTCCTTCCTCGGAGTTGGCTTACCTCCTACCGTTGTCACATGGGGAAGTATTCTCAACAAGGCTAAGGCATCCACATCATCGTGGTGGTTAGCAGTGTTTCCGGGTCTGATGATTTTTATCACGGTATGTGCCTTTAACCTCATCGGTGATGCACTCCGTGATGCGACGGATCCACGCCTGCGTCAGTGATCCGTCAAAGGCACAACTCTCCGAGACATTACGGGCTTAACCGAGAAATCGTCCAGCCCGTTTCGCCCCTTTCATAAAGTATTCTATCATGGAGTCGCGACGGTCTACCCTGCCAGAACTCCATGGCATCCGGGAGTAGTCGGTAACCGCCCCAAAATGGTGGTAGTGGAACGTTACCATCGGAATATTGACGTTCGAGCTCGATGGTACGCCGTTCCAATTCATCGCGTGATGAAAGTGGCTGACTTTGTTGTGACGCCCACGCTCCAATTTTTGAACCGAGTGGACGCGTTCTAAAGTATGCTTCCGACTCTTCAATCGTAATCTTTTCAGCTCTACCCTCAACACGTACTTGTCGTTGCAGATCTGGCCAGAAGAACAGTAATGAAGCATATGGATTAGATTCAAGATCTGTTCCCTTGCGGCTCGTATAGTTCGTGTAGAATACAAATCCTTCGTCAATACCTTTCAACAATACCGTTCGCGCAGAAGGACGCCCATTTGCACCCACGGTGGCAAGCGTCATCGCAGTTGGTTCGAGAACCTCTGCAGCGAGGACTTCATCCATCCACCGTGAAAACTGCTCTAACGGATTATGGGCCACCGAAAACTCGTCAAGCGTCTCACGCTGATACTCAGTACGTAGGTCGGCAATGTCTCTACGATTCATAATGTTTACGGTAGAACGATGAAGGGTAGCGAAAATCGTTGTTGACCGCGCGTCACAAGAGCCGTGTATCGTCCAGTTGCAAGATCCCGAACGTCAAATCGTACAACATCAGTCGTTGCCGTAGACATCATGACCGTCGAACCAAGTGATGATATAATCTGTATCTCCGAACCTACTGGTACAGTCATTGTGAAAACACCTTGATTCTTGCGAATGGGATGTTCACCAAGAAGGGCAACCTCTACAATGCCACTCGAATCCCGAAGAGACGTGACGATATTCTCACGTGTGTGGAGAACCGTCATGTCCGGGTCGATCACAATCGAATCGATGTGAGCCGGTGCAGTGAGTGACAATGTTTCTGACCGTTCATCCATCATGACTAAGGTATCAACGGTTCCAAGGTATGTGTAGACACGAAGTGGAACAGGAAGTATAAAGACGTCTGGAACTCCGCTCGTCTGCTGAACTTGACGGAGGGTTATCGAAGCAGTCGACTGTACAATTTCGCCGTCAAGCACGAGCTGTGGGTGTCCACGTCCAAGTAACCACTGATCAAAAAAAACATCCCATGCTACAAGCGGATTTGGTGCGTAGCGCTGCCAAAACTCCATAAACTCAACAGTCTGTGCCGAAGCAAGATTACGTTCCTCAAACCACTGTCGTAACCCGGTGAAGAACAAGCTGTCTCCAACATTGCCGCGAATCATGTGATAGATCCACGACGATTTCGCATACGTAGTCGATTCATTAAAAATATTGGATATAGGGATCCCGTATGTTGCAGGACTCTCCTGTCCCTGTTTGAGATACACATCTTTTTGACGTTGTAACTTCATTCGGAATCGATCACGTCCGTACTCTTTCGCCTCCCACAACGCTTCACCGTATGAAGCTCCTCCCTCATTCAACCAGATATCGTCCCAGGTAGCACACGTTACAAGATCACCAATCCATTGATGAGCTATTTCATGTGCATATCCATTCTCGGCACCACCAAGCAACCAGTTGCGGTTGATGGTCGACATTGTTTGGTGTTCCATCCCTCCGAACCAGATAGGGTTAACGGTCACATGACCGTATGAGGGGAATGGATAGGGCCCATACACTTCTTCGAATGCAGCAAACATTGCTGGTATCTTGCGTAATGCCTTCACAGCATTAAACCACTCTCCCTCATGATCAGCATCCCAATGGAAATTGTGGATCGGGATCGTATCTCCATCACTGCTGACGTATTCCTGAAGGTAGTATCGGTACACTGATGCATTTAACGTGACAAGATAGGTTGGCAGAACCTCTGTTGACGTATACGTCACTCTCGACGTCGAGGCATCAACGGCTACAGAATCAGTCTTTTTACCGTTCCCAACCACAACAAAACCGTGAGGCACACGCGCAGAGAGTGTGAACATTGCCTTGTCATGAGGAGAATCATGACATGGGAACCAACGACGTGCTCCCTGTGGCTGATTAAACGTAAATGCCGATGGATGTGGATTCCGGTTCCTCAACATTGATAATCCAGCCACGATTGTCATACCGATATCGCCCTGACCGATACGAACGGCATAGTCGACGTTAACAACAATAGTGTCGCCTTCATCTATTGGTTCGTCGAGGTCAATACGAATCCCTGCTTGATGGGTAAACGTTGTCTGGGTGCCGTTGATCTTAACCGATGTAACATCCAACCAGTACGTATCACCATCGAGGATGAGGACTGACGATATAGGTTCACGAGCAACGAGCACGATTTCTGTCGTTGCAGGTGTCCATGTTGGAATGACATCTGCAGAGTCGCGTAGTAGTAGCTGTTGTGACCAATCGAGATCGATTGTATATGCAAGAACGTCGATATCAGTTCGGAGCTGTTTTGTTGGGAACGTCATAGCCAGACGTTCGCCATGTTGATGGACAGGCCGGAGATAGTCTAACAAGGCCTCGTCAGTAACGATGTTATCAAGTAAGGCCTTGCCCTCTATGTGTTGTGAAGGTGAAACCTGACACGTCAGGAAGCACAGCACAACCACAACAGCAAGCCGTTTGAGAATCGAATGTCGTTGACTATGCACCGTGAGGTCCTGTTCGTGGGAGTGGAGATGCATCCCGAACGTACGTATCCATCCACCAACGAATGTCAGTATTTGACTCGTCCCGACGGCCGGCAAGAACATGGTCAGCATTGTCATAGAGGATGAGTTTGTACGGGAAGTGGAGGCGTTGCAGTTCGAGGCCCAGATGGAGAGCATGTTCTGTGTGAACACGGCGATCACCGGTTCCATGAAGAATTAACAGCGGAGTGGTTGGTGAAAGTTCGTTCGCCCACGAGCAAACGCTCCTTCGCTGAGCTTCTTCTTGCACGACAGAATCTACCGGAAGATGTTTCATCATCGTGGCACGAATGTAGGCTGATGCCTTTTCGGCATCTATTCGTGTAGGTGCACCAAACGTGACTGCTGCGCGAAAACGCCGTGTTCGCCGAAGCATCATAAAGGCCATCATACCACCGCGACTGCCGCCGATGAGGCCGATTCTTGTCCTGTCGACGTATGGAAGTGCGTCAAGTAACGGCAACAGATTTATGGCATCATCGACGTCACCTGCACCCCATTCTTCTCGGTCACCCTCACTGCCTCCAACTCCGCGATAGTTACTTGCAATCGCAACGTAGCCCCAGGATGCATAGAGTCCGATGAGATTCATGGCACCTTCTACACTCAGTGCACCACGTGGACCACTTCCACCACGATTAAAAATGATGGCCGGATATGGTTCTTGGCCTGCAGGGGGAAGGGCGAGAAATCCCTTAATCTTTAGTCCCGACGAAGCATATGTAATGTCGTGAAGCGTAACTGCTGAGTAGCGTGCAAAGTCAGCATCAGATAGAGCTCGTTTTGCCATTCTCAGAGAAGTTGCTGGAACGTCAATCTGAGAGGCGGCAAGTAACGTTCCGTCGATCATCGAGCGTACCGTTCGCGATACTTTTTTGAAAGTCGCACATGACGGTTCGATAGATCAACCGTTCGACCATCAATAACGGCATATGTGACGGAGTTTGAGAGCGCGTCGAGTGCGTCTCCCTTACTGATAAACAACGTCGCCGATTTACCAACTTCAATCGAGCCATAGTCCTTTGATATACCGAGGATCATCGCTGGCCACAGAGTGAGGGCTCGTTCCGCATCGTCACGCGACAGACCGTAGGCCATTGCCGAACCTGCATGAAACGGCAAGTTCCGTTGTTGCCACGCACCATCTTCGGAGAAGGCCACCATAACACCAGCCTTCACAAGGTCTGCTGCCAACGTGAAGGGAGCGTCAAAAGCATCCTCATCTCTGAAGGGCAACGAATGTGTGCGTGGGAGGATCACGGGAATCTTCTCCTTCGCGAGGACATCTGCAACGAGTCGCGCTTCGGCTGCATCAACGAGTACAATTCGGAGATCATATGTACGACGGAACTCCAGGACGGCGTCAATCTGCGTCCGCGAGGCAGCTTGAATAAAGACGGGAACTCGACCCTCAACAACATCAACCATGGCTTCAAATCGAACGTCCTTCACATTCGAGTCAATACCATTCTTCTTGCGAGATGCATAGGCACGAGCTTCATCAAAAAAGCGATAAAGTTCCTGAACACGCTCCCGTGCCTTTTTTCGTTGTTCATCGGGTGACTCTCGAACCCACCACGCGGTAGAAACGTCCATCCAGGGCCAGCTCACCACAAGACCTGAAGGTGACAGAACGGCAATGTCCTCACGGGTCCACCCGTCCAAGCGCATGACACTGCTTCTTCCCGACACAATACCGCCAACGGGTGTCACGTGTGCTAGTAGTACACCATTCGAGCGGACCGTGGGAATAATCTCACTATCGGGATTGTACGCAGTTGCAGCGGTAACGTTTGGGTTCCATGCACCTGTTTCTGCCATATCGCGTGTGGAGCGTACGGCATCAATTTCGGTCAGACCGAGAGTTGACGTGGGAGCGATAAATCCAGGATAAACGTGACCTCCCTTTGCGTCGATAACGTCAGCCCCTTGCGGCGGCGCCGCGTCGGTTCCGACGGCGACGACGCGCCCCTTATCAAAAACAACAGTTGCCTTTGTTATAGTACCGTTTGTTATAGTGTGAACAATTGCGTTCACAATGGCGACGGGTCGTGTTTGTGCTGCGCCTGGAATCTCCTCACCGGCCGCAAGTCTCGTAACACAGAGGATCGTGAGAAGGGCTGCAGAGGCTAATCGGCGCATCGCGTTTTCCTTAGTGGAAAGGGGCAGAAGGGGCTTTATGTGAGATACCCCTAGACGTCACCACTCGTCTAGGGGCACTCCCCTTCTCACCTTTCAATTCGTCGGTGAGTTGCGATGTGTCGATGCACATCGCTAATATGTTGTCGGCGTTTGCTGCCGGTCCATCAAACGTTTCTCAAGCAGCGTCGAATCACGTACGAACAATTCTCGTGCTGAAGGCTGCTCTCGACGTGTGTGATGTTCACGACTCCTGCAATATATATCGGTAATTCGGCTCGGTCAAGAGGGTATCTTCGGAATGTCAAAGAATTTTCTGCTTGGGCAGATCGCGGAAATTCGGCATCTTGCATGTCTTCGGGGTGTAGCGCAGTCCGGTTAGCGCACCTGCTTTGGGAGCAGGGGGTCGTGAGTTCGAATCCCACCACCCCGACACGTAACCCCATGATAGACAACGGTTTATCATGGGGTTTTTCGTTGCCAAAATCACGTATATCACGCTTAGTTTTCCTTAGTTTTCGGTAGATAAACTCACCAATAACTCACGACGTAAAGCAGTCCGTTTCACGAATGCAACACGTCGACGGTGATTGAAACACGTCTGTCATACTGATTTCCGCACGTTGTGTCATGGTACACAACAGCCCTTTACAACACACCACAACACCTCAGATTCAGGCCGAAATTCGCCTGGACAACGAAGTGCTAGCAACGACACTCGTTCCGTCGACAATGCTCTTTGATGACGACACGGAGATTCGCGCTTGTGTACTCAACAGCATCGATTCACATCGACGATTGTCCATCTGGATGCTCATTCGAGAGCGGCACGAAGTCATCATCTGTCTCACGACGATTGACGGCCGTGACTTGCGACGGTGTTTCCTACCGTGTTTCGCGTGAACCGATAAGCGGTTCAGCTGCTGCGACGCGATCCATACCCTGGCTCAGTTCGGCCATCGAAAAGGCCCTGTAATACTTCATCATCGTAGCCACGCTACAGCGTGCAATTTTTGCGGCCTGATCGATGGGCACACCCGATCGGCACATACGACTGATAAACGTCTTCCGAAACTCGTGGTACTTGCGGCCTTTAATCACAGCAATACCGGCCTTTTTCATTCCCTGCGTCAATCGACGACGTAATGCGTAGTAGGTCGTCTGATTCCACTCAAACCCTGGGAACAGTCTGCCAGAGAGTACACCTGGATCAACGTCGTAGGTGACTGCACGCCGTGAGCGAATGTCGTCAAACACGGTTCGTGCCTCTGACCACAGCGGGAAACGCTCACGTCGACGGTTGTCCTTGCTCGTTTGCAAGACGTGATCGTCCCGAATGTCTTCCCAGGTCAACTCCAGGACCTCGTGGATCCGAAATCCCGTGCTACAGCAGATATCAACAATGTCGGCCATCATGTCGTCGTGAAGTCTGAACCACGTGCGAAGCCGTGTCAGTTCTTCCATCGTGTAGATATCCGGATCCGGCAACGGCACGTTGGCGATATGCGATCGTAGGTCGTCGAAATCCGGTAGATCTGAGAGATAACGCCGTTTGTGGCACCAGTTCAGAAATGCCGACACGCCTCGCAGATACGTCAGAACACTCGTTGGTGAGATGTTCTTTGACGTCGTCACCACGTCGATGAGATGACGCTCCAGGAGAGCGGGATCCAAAACAACATCAGCTGCACGGAAAAAGTGATTGTAGGATATCGAATACCATTCCCGCGTTTTCGCAGACTTTGAAGCAGCATACTTTTCCGTGAACTCACGCCAGGCAACGTCGACAGTCATCCGATTCTCGGTACGATCAAACACATTGATCGCATCGAGCTTGAATCTCATGTAGGCTTTGTCGAGCTGTTCTCCGAGGAGCTTTCTGTTCTCCTTCGTATCGGGTAGGCCTGTTGCTATTCGTTTCCCGCGAAACGAGACATAGAGACTTCCACGATCACAGTAGATGGATCCGGATCCGCGACGGCGTCGATCGTGAGAATGCATACGATCTTACCTGGAATCTACCTCTTTTGTCCGCACGCCCTGCGGCTCGCTCTTCGACGTTTGTCTTTCGTAAACTTGACCCTTAGACTGTTCTATCATTTGCGTTTCTGCCACCTCTTCTTCGACAATAAATGCATCTTGATACCATACTGATAGTGTGTGAATATCAAGAATCACGTTTAATAGAATGGTGAGCGAATAGAAGAATGTAAACGTGGATGTCCAGAGCATCGTCTCACGAAACCAATCATAGTCGGGTCTTATAACAACTTTCAACAAAGATTCAGACATAGTGACAACGAGTAAAGCGGTAACTTGTATGATTAGATACATCGCGAATGAACCACTGACATGAGTATACGGTGTTGAATCTCCATTACCACTCTCGGACATGATAGCCTTCTTAAACAGATTACCCGTAAATCCGAGCAGCATTGCATATGCTCCAATCGAAAAGCCAAGTACGTTAGGTAGTATGGAAAGGAACGTTGCTAAAATCTCTTCGCGCTTTGGATCCCACGTGTGACTGTAAATAAAGACGACTGTGCACACCACAGCCAGGATACCTGGTATTCCAAGAAACATCGTCCTGAATCCGTCGGCATTCTTGTAGACTGACAAGATGTCGCCGAAGAACGAACTGATTACAGACGGTTTCTTTGGGTCGCTTTCCATACTCGAAGATACTGGTTTACGCTAGATGAGCGAACCGAACTCAGTCGTTATTATCGTCCGGTCGTCTTGAAGTTCTTATGAAGTCATCCATATGGTCACCAAGTGTCTCATGAGATCCATCATCACTATCATATTCGTAGGGCTTTTGCAACGGTGATGATTTTGTCGTCTTCGTCACGGCAACTCCTGACTCATTTACGCCATTTGCCTCGATGTAGCCATATTCTATTGTTGCTTCGAGATCTGCACGAATCGCCTGCGCATTGATACCCTCAGCAGGTGAAGCCGCGGTGTAGGTCGTTGATATCTGTTTGGTTCGCGTCTCCTCCATGACCCGTCGAACGTGTTGTTGCTTCGTTGACGCTGGATTAGGTTTCACATAGGTCACTGTGAGTTTGCGAAGATTAGGTGTCTGAATGATTGCTTCGACAGCATTTTTATCCTTTAGAGACGATATTGTTATGGTTTCATCTGTTCCCTCCGGATTTAGCACCCCTTCAAACAGCTTTTCGAGCTGTCCAATGGAGATTGTGCCATAACTGTTCTTTAACTCGCTTACGATCGTGTGTTCATTGATGTAGAAGCGGAATGTCAATGTCTGATAATGATGTTTTTTACCTTCTGGTGGCAAGTATTGTTTACCCACTTCATCAGGTATCTCCTCTCTTGTGATCGCATCAAACCATCGCGTATTTGGTTCGATATACTGGAACTTCGCAATGCGCCCTTCAATAAATGGTCGGCCACGATCACTACGTGTTTCGCGAGAAATAAACTCTATCAATCCTTCAGTTCCATAGGATAGACGGATCGCAATATCTGCTCTTTTATGCCGATTGAATCTCTGCCGAAACACTTCAGCATACCTTTCCGGAGAAGGATCGTCAATTGAAAGTACTAGGGCACCAAGTCTCCTTACACGCTTAGCCATTTACAACTCCCTTAGAAAAGATGAATCTTTCGATTCTCAAAATGTGCAAAGCATACTCTCATATTCCATCGACTAAGTATCTCTGCTAACAGGCAAAATTTAACACTTTGCGCCACAATCGACAAAACCAATTCAACAGGCGGAGTGGTCGGCACTGATTTCATAGATCTTCGTGAAAAGTCGGTTAGATATACGCAACTCGTGACAATCATTGACGGTGAACCTATGCTCTATGGATACTGGGGCGGTGCATGAGGGAGCGAGTAAACCCCCTTCGGCGGACCTAGAGCCGGTCACGTGCACGTGTTCGTGTGCAGACCGGCGGTGCTATCTCCTTTCCGAAGGGGGCTATGCAGGGCCCCGTTTGGTGGATCCTTTCCTTGTGGCCGGTTTGGCCGGTGTCGTCGTGGCAGCTGACGTCGGGACCTGGGCCGATTGAGGTGTGCCCTGTCCGAAGTATGTGGCCCGTAGGGCCGTTCCGGCGGCGTTGTCTGCAAACATGCCGTTGATGTCGGTCCAGGTGTCGTCGAGAAGCCAGTTGATGTTGATCCCGTGTTGAAGTAGGCGTGCCAAATACTCAGATCTGACGGTCCTTCCGTTCATCCAATGATGAACCGTGGAAACGTTCACGCCGAGAAATTCAGCGAATTCAGCGCCGGATCCTCCAAACACCAGATTGATGACAAGTCTTAGCTTAAAATCCATGATCGTAGATTTTTTACGATTGTCTATTGCTTTTTCGCAATAGACCGCGTAAATTGGCGTCAGCTTTTGCAGTTGTTGTTCAACAATCTAAAAAAGTCGGCACGCCAGAGCCGATCAGAACATGTCAAACTTTGATGAAACAGTGTCAGGAAACGACAAACCGACTTCGTCGGAGGAAAAGTCCTTTCCTCGCTTACCGTACGGTCTCATCCGTCGGCTGGCAGCACATTTCAGCCTGACACCTGGTGCCATTCATTATCGGTTACGTAACGGCCACCAGAAAACGATCCAGCAAGCCTATGTCTTCATGAAGGAAGACATCGACAAACTGGAAGATGACCTTCGACGATTACGGTATCAGCGTATCGAAGAGGCACGATCGACGATCCGCACGATCATCGACCTGTCCCATGAGTCACGTGTGACACGCCTGAAGCAGTTCGTCATGGAATTCGAGGCCGAATCCGACCAGCCGAACCCACAGCAAGAACTCTTGCTGGCAACCGAAACCCCGTGCGAGTTAGAACATGCCTAGACGCACGCGCGATGGACTGCTTTGGGGTATCGGCAAGGTCGCCGAAGAGACGTCCATTGCACGTGCTCACGTTGAATGGCTCATGCGTCATGGGCACATCCGAAGCGTTGTGTATCGCGGTGAGCTCGTGACGCGCGAACAAAATGTGCTCTCGTTCCTGGATAAGATGTTCCAGAACCCGTATCCCATCACGATTGATGGCGTCTCGGTCTTTACACCTCTCAACACCACGCAACCTGTACACCTCAAACCACTGAACCACGCGACAAAGGTCCCGTCGACACCGGACCGGATCCATCAACAGTTGCTAGCAGACATCGAATCGATCAAAAACGGTTCAAACGGGTCGAATTCGGTCCCGTTTGCGTCACGTCCAACACGGCGCAAACTGAAATCTATCAAGCCCTAACAAGCCCCTTCCAATGGCATCAACGCCTGTCAATTCGCATCTCATCCTGTCAAGTTTGGCAGCGGATTTTTCTGAACCACGTGCGGAATTGACCGAATCAGGAGAACATCATGTCCGCCCACACACAAACCGTCGATGTGTCGGAGACGACGGCATTCATAACCAGGACAATGAACGTGCGGATCCGCGACGTCGACCCACAATCGGCACGTCGGATCCTCATGTTGCGCTATCAAATCATCCGTCGAGGTCGTCAGCACGCTCCAGTCGGAGAACGGCGATATGCCGTCGACATCGAACGGATGGATCGCACGTGGAATACACACATCGTCTTCGCCAGCGATGCAGCAGCAGCAACTGTGGCGGCGTTTCTGGACGAAATCGACAAGGGCTACGACCTGAGCGGAGAGTCACGTGTCAGGATCTCCGAATGAGATGGGTTACCAGGGCAGCTGGACACTGCGCAGAAGCACTCGCCTACCAGGACTGGACGACGGCACGCCTGATCCACGCACTACTCAAGCTGGCCGTCGGCCAGTCGATATAGGAGTCACCCATGCGTAAGGCATTTATCGAGTCGTCGATATGGGATACCATGCTCGACCATGAGCTCAACGCACTGCAACAGCTGCTGTACCTACGTCTCAGAACACTCCCGATCGTCGAACAACACGGGTTATATGAGTGCGGCCGTGGATTCCTGGCGCGAATGTCAGGAATGGAAATCACGGCACTCCTGGAACACCTGCAGATTCTCCAGCTGAAGGGCCTTATCGTCTTTGATCATGGTATGATGTTCGTGCCAGCTGTGGCCGATCAGCAGTCGTTTGCGAAGTGGAATCAGCGGCTCACAGTGTTCAAAGCATCGATACGCCGATGGCGAGATACACGCTCGGAAACCGGCGGCCTGAACGCGGCCTTTGCTGCCTGGTTACGGCACCATGAAGCATTGTTTGGTGAGCTGACGGCCGAGGAACTGCAGGATGTCATCACGCCGGAGATCTCCGAAGCCCTGGGATGGGTCCGTGATGTCACGTCGGACACCGACCAGATTGACGATTCCAGTGCGGTAGGACCCGAACCGGACCCGAACCGAGCCCTAACCGAGCCCGAACCGAGCCCTAACCGAGCCCGAACCGGACCACCAACCAAAACCACTACGGCCCGAACCGAACCCGATCCGAGTCCGAACCGAACCCGAACCGAACGCGAAGCGACACCAAACCGAGCCCTAGAAGAAGAAGAGGAAGGAGAAGTCTTCCCTTTGATTTCCGAATTGCAGAGGGGGGTGCGGGGGGAGAATGGCCAGCACACACACCGCCAACTCGAACGTGACGGAGGCCGGATCCTCGACAAAAACGGCCGTTGGCGGGACGCTACAGCGGCCGAGCTGGCCGAACAATTCCTGATTCGCACGGCAAACGGTCAAATCCGGCCGATGACCGACGATGAGGCCGCAGACGCCGTTCTGGACGCGTTGCCGACCGTCACGGCAGCTGACGACGAAGACGGCCCCTACGGGCCCACAGAGGCCCCAGAAGCGGCCGTAGGAGCGTTTGCTGTCAGCGAATCGGCCGTCACCACGAACGACAATGGACACGCCGTTGCTCATCCCAGGGAAAGGGGTGAGGGATGACCGAGCAAACACCACAAACCGAGTCAGATACAGAGCTGTACCTACGGCTGAGAATTGCGGCCGCAAGCGGTCTGGGCATCGACGCGATCCCCCATGAGCTGGCCAACGAAGAGTTTGTCTTCGAGTGGGAGAAGTACCTCGAACACCGTCAACGTGTGTTCGGCCAGACGATCCATCCGTTGGCGTGCCATATGACACTTGAGCTTTTGGGTGGATTTCCCTGGCCTAAGTATAAGAGCGATTACGAGTGGAAATGGTCCCGTGACGCTGTCGAGTTTCGGACTCTCGCGCACCCTGAACATCATGCTCTACGAATTTGTGATCTCCGCTCAATGTATGGCGCAACCTGGTGGCACGCCGATACCTGGAACGAACACGCAGATCCGTATCACAATCCGGCCGCCTGTGTTCGCCAAAGTCGATCCGCTTCCTATCACGGAGTATTTCCCCTTCATGAAGACGTACGCGCCGGACTCTATCGCAAGCACGGATACATCCTCCGCTCAAGCCGCAACGAGCGTAATGCTGCATTCGGAAATATCTCAAAACGAGACCGTCTCATCGGAACCGGAGTCGTCATCGACACGGTGGTTGGTTACGTTCCTCTTGAGCCTCGTGGAACCATTGCAGCAGCTCCGGAACATGACGTTAACAAGGACGAAGATCACCATGTTGACTAACGTCCTTCCAACACTCGGATTCACGGCCGACCACTGCCATGCTGCACGGATGTGGATCCTCGGTGGCGACTGGCGATTCAAGAAATCGTTGTCGATTGATGCCAGTGACTTTTTTCCAACTGACGATCAGCTGCGGCAATTCCGTGAAGGCATGATCCCTATCACGGCCGTACGATCTCTCATTGCTCAACAGGTTGAGCAATCGAAACGTGTTGCGTATCAACAAGGGTATGACGCACGCAAATCAGCCGGAACCGAGGAAGAGACCGTACGCGTATATGCAGATCTCGCACGTACACGTATCGAGCTCACAGAGGCGTTGCAGAACCTTGCACAAGCAGAACGACGACTGCGCGAACTGGAAGCCGTTCGTGACGATTTCAAACACGAGCGTCGACTGCGTATCGAGGCAGAAGAAAAACTGGAAATGTGTCTGAAGACCCTTCGTGAGATGGAGCACGAAGCACGTGTATCGCTCGGGATGTCAGCTGAGGAGGCCGTATGACATACCGCATGTACGGTCACGAATTTGGCTACATCAAGGATCGTATGGGTATCACCTACGAACACCTCTCGATGCTTTCTCGGTCCCGACAGGACGACACACGATCCGAACGGTCCACAACATACTTCTGGATGATTGTCACGGATAATAAACTCGTTCCGGTACGCTGGGTGAAGATGTTACGGGCCTACTGCACGGAAAAAGTGTTTCTGGAACTGCGATCGGAATACGCATCGCTACCAGATGATCAGCGAAAGACACCGGACGATGCTGTGACTGCTGAGAAGCACGACGACCACCAAACGACAACTGTTGACGAACGGCCACTGGTGCCGCACAACGATGACGACCTAACCGACGAACGAAACCTTCACACAATCGGAGAAGATGATGACGAAACTCATAACGCTCACTGAGATTGGCGGCGATCCACTTCTCATCAACCCCGTCTACATAGGGGCCATCAAAAACTGTGAGTCTGAGGGCCGCCAGTTCAGCGAGATCATAATGACCTGCCAGAATGCCGGTCAATTCTGTCTACGCGTGAAAGAGTCGATCGATGTAATCAAAGCGGAAGTCTTTTCGATGAATCAGCAGGAATTGCTTGCACAGTCGGGAGTCCTTCGCAGCATTATGCCTCCTGACAATGGTACAGGCGTGTAACATGAGTTTCGATCATGACGATCGGCGCATGATTGCGCGAAACAGAGTTAAGCATGGCTGGCAGGTTCGCGTGCAGATTAAAGGATCCAAAGCACGAACGAAGTTCTTTGCCGACAGAATTAACGGCGGCATAGACAAGGCCTTGAGTAACGCAGTAAAATGGCGTGATGAAATCTTGGCTCAGACGAGTTTTCATCAAGGTGAGCAGCAATCAAAAGACATGCGAGGGATCTATCCGAATCGGCTCGGTTACATCGTCGTTGTATCGATCAGTGGCAGACGGTTTCAACGATACTTCTCATCGTCGACGAGCGATACAGACGAAGCTGCTCTCGCCAGCGCACGCTCATGGCGCGATTATATGAAAACGCTGACCGTTCGGGAAGCAATGGACGAAATGGATCGTTATGATGCTGACAGGGGTATCGGCAAGTATGCGGCCGCGTCAATGGATCCGCCCAAAGGAAAGTTTGTCGTTGATCGAATTCCGGCTGAGACACGCCCACCCGTTGATCGTGGTCTCGAAAACATTACACGTAACGTGACGGACAAGACGCATGTGGTATCCGTCGATGCTCCTGGTAATCGACGCGTCATTGCCGTCGTGCATGATGATGACTACCCTACTGCACATGAGGCTAAGTGGGCCGCGATTGTGATACGCGAAGCGTTACACAAGCACTATATGAAGGCAACTGTTCCCCTGAAGATTCCTTACATCGAGGTAGGTCTATGAAGGCACCATCACTCCTGCGACGCGTGTACCTGGCATTGGTACACGGCACGTCGGTAGACACAACGCACACGATCGTTGAGCTCGATCCAAACGACCGTGTTCGGCTTGCGGCCGTATGTCAGAACCTTGAAGAGGGACACGTCCTGACGGATCTGGAGATTCAAAAACTCGCTGAACAACGAGCGTATCACTTCATGTCCAACGTGCAGTTCGTTCGACTCGTTGAAGCAACGATCATCGACAAGCTCATGAACGGTGTTGAGTCATCAGAAACACCGAATACGACGTCCGATTCTACAACAACATCCGCGAGTCAATCATGAAGAATGTAACAATCATCGTCGTGGCTGTGTGCACGGCCCTCTTCGCGCTTGCGTGTGCGAATGTGTTTGTCATTGAGTCTATCAAATTCAGTCGGGGATCTTTCCGTGAAGTGGCGATCATCCTGGTCATCCTGTTGGGATTAATACTATGTAGTTTTATCACTCTCTATTACTGCATCTTGGAAGCAATCGTATGAATCTCGTAACAGAACCCGTCGTGACCGTCGAGTACATGGAAGGACTCTTTACCGATGCAGGTGGGCATGTTGTACTCGTTAATGGTGTTGCCACTGCGAGTTTCAGCTCACCTGAGGCCGCTGAAACGAGAGCACAAAAGTATCGTGACACCTTTCGTCGTGCCAGTGCCGTGGAGATTGGCAAGGCGCACTCGAAGTGTCGGACGTGTGATCGATTCAGAGACATAAAGGTTCACGGCGACGAAGGCATGGAGTTCTTTCGTAACACCGAGTTTTTCTGCTATTGGTACTTGATACCTATCAAGGATCCAGATGTCGCGTATTGTTTTTTACACAGTGACGTGCGGCCAAAGGAGGCTACGAACAATGGGGCCAGTTGAAATCAAATCCCTTCGTAGACAAACTGGCATGTCGCAAGCAGAATTCGGAAATCTCTTCGGAGTAGCAGGTGCGACAGTTTGTCACTGGGAGACAGGTATTCGGACGCCAACTCCGATCTACATCACGTGTATGATCCAACTGAGGAAGAGAATCGAAGACATCGTTTGGACGAAAGGCAGGCTTTGCCTTTTCCAGCTATTGGAACAAAACAAAGTAAACATGTCAGCTTTTCTGACTTGGATATTCAATGAGTCGTAGTCGTTCAGGAACAAACAACATTTATCATCATCGATCATGGCCAGCAGATCCTCAATTGAGTGGACGGACGCTACGTGGAATCCGGTTACTGGTTGTTCCAAGGTGAGTCCAGGGTGTCAACACTGCTATGCTGAAAGCATGGCAAAGCGATTGCAACGAATGCAACCTGAAGGTAGATATCGTAACGGTTTTCGTGTAACACTACATGATGACGAACTCGATCTGCCGCTCATCTGGCAAAAGCCGAAAAGGATCTTCGTGAATTCCATGTCCGACCTGTTTCACGGTAGTGTGTCGGATGAATTTATTGACAGAGTCTTTGATGTCATGCGCCGCGCACACTGGCATACGTTTCAAGTATTAACGAAGCGGCCACTGCGAATGCTAGAGTATACACAACGGAGATCGGTGGCAAAAAATGTATGGCTCGGTACAAGCATTGAAGATGAAAAACGTGCGCAGGAACGTATCGACATCATTCGCGGGGTTCATGCTGACATTCGATTTATCAGTGCCGAGCCTCTCATCGGTCCGATCACGACAGATATCGCTGTTGGCCTTCAATGGGTCATAGTTGGTGGTGAGTCGGGCCCAGGTGCACGTCCAATCGATCCTGATTGGGTGCGCACTATCCGCGATCAGTGTCTTTCCGCAGGCACTCCGTTCTTTTTCAAACAGTGGGGTGGAGTACACAAGAAAGCCACCGGTCGAATCCTAGATGACCGCACATGGGATGAGATGCCGAAATGAAGGGCTCAAGCGACTCAAACGTGATTCACGTACTCAGTATCCGTCAACCTTGGGCGTCGATGATTGTAAGAGGTCTCAAAGACGTTGAGAATCGAACGTGGTACACATCGTTTCGCGGCGACTTTTATGTTCACGCTGGTAAAGCCTCGATCTCAAATCTCGACCGAACGTGTGCTTCTCGTATTCTCAAGGACACGTATCGAATGACGGACAAACAACTCGAACATCTGTTTGATGAGGCATCTCTGCTTCGCGGCGGAATCATCGGTTCCTGTCGCCTCGAGAATGTTGTGCGAAACAGTCAATCTGTGTGGGCATTGCCAGAGCAGTATCACTTCCAACTTGGAAACGGTCGCGAAACACTCTTTATTCCCTGTCAGGGCAGACTAGGTTTCTTCCGACTAGACCTATCAATACAAGACCTTCGATGGCTTACGCCATCGCCTTGTCAATAGACGGCCGTAGTTCGTCGATTTTTTTATACGGGACAACAAAATATCCCGCTTCGTAAAGACTTACTATCGTACAATCTCTCGTATCCAATGATTCCTCGACGCTTCCACGTGAATAAAGGTCACGATGTGAATCTGGCTTATACCTGCCGATTTTCATGCGAGTGACGATAGCAATCGTCGCTAAATGATTGAAACTGAATTCTCGCTCGATAACTGATAACTTTTCAAGATGTGTCCGAATCCGCGAACGGATGTCCGAACTTGAAAACCCAACGGTACACTTTGATTTATTCGTCATCAGAATCCAGTTTTCCGCTTCTATAGAATTGTCACCGAATACGTCAAGCAGCGGTATCGTGTATGCGACATTTTTAACATAACAGACTCCATCAATTGCGTACTGTAACCACAAAGGATCTTGACCAACGCACTCAATGTGCACTTTATACACTTGTTCCTTTGACGGTCCAGTGACTCTCTCAACCAGCTGTTTTGCAGCATTAGGTGGTTGAGTTATCGTTAGATTTTCAACATGAGCATTAATGAATGGTTTCAATTCAGGATTGTTTGCTCGATACAGATAGTACAACGTTATCATAAGACCGATACTCGTCGTGATCTCTGCCGCAGCTGCAATCTTGTCCACATTATTCCAACTTGAAACCACATCACTTCCATCTGAGCCAGTAGTCATTGGTAAGATCAATGATACCAGAAAAATGAAACCTAGACCTGCGGACAGGTAAATTGCTTTTGACTTTTGAGTTTTCATGGAATGCGGCTTGGTGTTGTACCTGGTTCATACCCTCCCATAGGACACCCACACGGATAGACCTCAGGATTCGGCTCCATGACTGCCGGTTCACACGACATTAGCAAAGCAATGGCAATTGCGGCCGTGATGATTGCAATGATCTTCTTCATTTCTTTTTCCCCCGTACGTATGTTTTTTTACCGTTTGCGTTGATGTAATACTGACCACCACGCGGTCCAGTGTGAATGGTATGTCCTGAACCGGTTGCACTCGTTCCGGTGGCTGACGGCCGAAGTGACGTATCGGTGCCAGCAGAGTACTTTCGTACCGCTTCACGCGAAATGATTACACGGTTCGCGTCGACATGTGCAATAAATGTACCATCGCCAACCGTCGAGTCGACGTGGATAATGTCACCCTTGTGCAGGGTTACGGAGTTCGTCGTGTCATCCGTGTATCGTAAGACGATACTATCCACGGCGACTTCGTAATCGCCATTGATTTCACGGGATGTAAGAGGTCGATCAGTACCGTCATTGCCGAGCTTTGATATGGTCTGGCAACCATATACGGCACAGATCGTCACAAATAGTAAGCATAGGCGATAACCCATGAATACTCCGAAACACAATGTCTAATCAGTGGTAGTGAACCGAGGCGAACATACGGACGTTCATACGCCGAACCAAATCACGGAATCCCGTGATATATCACCTGATATATCACCGTCGGCCGATCTTGTCCAGGAGTGCACCAACACCGGATCGAATCAGCTCACCGGCAAGATCTCCAGCTGCTTTGGAAATCGTCTTCGTGGCCCGCTTCGTGGATACACGCCGTTTGAAGTGATCCACGAAGGGCGTGATCGCGGTTTGTGTCGTTGGAGTCGGCGTTGCCGGTGACACAACGACTTCGTATCGCTCCAGAAGCTTGTGCAGCCGATCACGTGCTGCGATTGCATCGAGGGCGGTGCGGTACTGGTTGTCCAGGGCAATCTGAGCTTCCGAGGATCCACCAGTATCGGGGTGGGTTCGTTTGACGGTCGTACGGTAGACCTTTTTGGCCTCATCTGAGCTCGTACAGCAGCGAAAGGGCCCAAGGGTATCCATGAGCACCCTGAAGCGTTCCTGAAGCTCCTGACGCGACGTAGCGGCCTCTAAGTCGGCGACTGTCACAGCCCTTCTTCCTGAAGGGAGTCGAAAAGAAACCGCAGGCCTTCGTACAGATCCTCGTGCGTTACACACTCGATGTCGACGGAAGTACAGATTTCGTGTTCCCGCCACACGATGACAACCACGGCCTTTGCAGTAGGATCCTTCGCACGAATTGAACCTGATATGGTTTGGTCGTCACTCATTGATCCAGGACATTAAACCTTCGGCCGCGAATCTCACGTGGATCCATGTATCGATGCTTGATAAGAGTAGCCGTAAACTTTTTCATTGCGACTTCGATGTCACACTCGAAACCCCAGGCGGAGGATCCAGCTGCAAATGTTCCGTCCTTATCAGAACGGCCAACGAAGATCCACGCACATCGATGTCGATTCTCGACGAAATACTTCAACATTACAGACTCTTCCGTGTAGAGCCTGAGTTTCTGGATGGAGTCGATGATGACGAACTGATACTGGCCGCTCTCAACCCGTTCAGTCAGTGTTCGCCAATCGGAGATCGAATCGAGTGAGACGTTCCGAAGTGGCAATGCCAGTTCCGATAGACGGTGACGGAACGATGCAGACGTGACTGGTTCCTCGGCACTGTTCAAAAGCACAGGACCAAACAATCCGAGCTCATCAGCTAGGTGCATGACAAACGTGCTCTTACCATTGTACTTCTGGCCCCAAATGAGCATTGAGAATGTTGGAGGTACACGATCACCCAGGAACGACGCAAAACGACCAAACGGCAAGGAACGAGTGGGAGCCATTGCAAGAATCTCGGAAGCCAATTGACTTCGATCTGCCAGCTGGCCGGAGATCCCTTGCAAGATCTGATCGCGTGTCTGTGGTTCAGAGAATCCAAAGCCCGATCCCTGGGACTCTGTCGCTGCACGCCGGTGGTACTGATCGACCCACGCAGCGAACTTGCGAGGTCCAGCGTCAAGGGCCTGCCACGTGAATCGAACGTTTTCGGGAAGATCCGGCCGTATCATCGACGTTTGCGAAAGGAATTTATCTTTCGGTACACCAGAAGCACGTCGTTCGGATTCTGCCTCGATGGCCAGTCGAATGAGCGGCATCAGATCCCACTGACCGCCGAGCTTACGAATCTTCAGAAGTACGGGTGCTGACCGAAGGATTTGTGTCGTGTACGATCGAGCGAGACCTGCCAGGCGTGCATCCTCCAAGAGTGCTCCCAAGAGGATCGACTGGACCATCAGCCGGCCCGAATCGGTAAAGGAGGATGTTCTGTCCAGGAACTGAGAGACGTTCGTGTCGGTGATAATGCGAGCTTTCCGCAGAACACCAATCAACGCACGCGATGCACGCGGATCGTTGAAGAGGTCGGCAATCGTTTCGACGTTGGATTGCTCCAGGATTTCAGCAACGAGTTCGAGTGCCGCCGGTGTGATTTGCCGTGCCAGGGAAAACGCTTCAGTCGTATGATCAATACCTTGCGTTAACGATTTGTTCAAAACATTCGAGTAGTAGGCACATCGAGCAAGATCTGCATCGACAACCCTTACCAAGACTGGATGTTTTAGCCTGTCGATGGTTGTCGGATCGACGTTGTAGACGTGTGCGTTTTCTGTCAGATACCGACGATACCGGTCATAGGTACCAGCAGCGACGGATCGTTTCAACATCATAGTCCGGCCGTTTCCGCCCAGTACGATGTAGAGTTGACGGCCGCTCTCTGCATCCGTAGGTGTGCTTGTATCGCTTGTGCCTTGCGCAACAACGATCGGAGGTCCGTCCACGGCCGACGGCGTGTCGGTGATCATGAGAGCTGGTTCGAGCTGTCGCGCTCCACGATCGACCTTGAGTTGTTCGGCCGGATCTCGCGTGTAGTCACGTTGTTGGCATCCGCCTGGATATCGTGGATCTGTTGCCCAGGACTCAGGATCATGCGACGTCACAAGTTGTGTTACGTCCACCACAGCATACTTGCCATGCAGAGCACCATCTGGCGTGCGAACGGCGACGGTACGGCCGTCAGTTGATGTTACGGCCGTTCGTTCATCAGACAACCGCTCAAAAGCTTCCGAGACGATGGCCTGCATATACGGATGCACGGCATCGATGATGGCCTTCGACGGATATCGATACGATTCGCCTTCATCTGCGAAGTGAGGCACGAGAAACTTGTTGATGATCCGTGCCTTCCGCAATCTCCACGAGACCCAACACTCGAACGTACGAGCGAAGATCTCAACACGACTGCACCAGTATTCCCCTACTTTCGTGGACTGCATCCGACGTAGTGCACGTGCAAACTCTGTCGGCTCATTATCATCGTCCAAGAGTACAGTTTTAAACACGTTCTCAAACAGACCTTCGACGGTGCGTGTATCGAGGCGTTTTTCGTTGATGGCTAACGTCGCGGAGTAACCGGAGATGTATTTACGTGTCTTCGATGTTACCTCCGACGTTGCCAGATAGTTGTCGAGGGCATGTCCATACTCATGAGCCAGAGAACCACGGCCAGCACGTTTCGTGAGGTTAATGATTGACCAGGGATCGTGCTCGTAGTGCGCAGCTGCTTTGGTACGGCCGCGTGCTCCCAGGGCGATGGATAGTCGTCCATCAAATCCGATCAGCGAAGGATCAACGTCACAGATTTTTGCCAAGTCATCGAAGCCGATCATTGAGCCATAGAGCCAGTGCGCCCGATCATTTTCGGTCATCCAGTTGCCGAATTCAATTGCCTTCAAATTGAAACGTAGACGGCCGAGATTGGGATCACGTAACCAGTCATGAGGCAATATCTCAGCCACACCGATACGCGTAGTTGACAGGTTGATCTTACCACGCCACCACACGTCCTGGCGCCCACCAGGAACAGGTGTACCGACGTCGGGTGTACGATCACCAAGATTCTTGTTTACCATTCTCCGTGCGGGCATTTCTCACCTGGGTATTTAACCTTCGCATCGACAAAACATGAGCATACACGGCATCGTCGGTTGAGATCCAGCAAGGGACATTTTTCACAGATCTCAAGCCGACGACGCGATTCGGCGGTCACTGGCATGAGTGCCGAGCCGATAAGTTTCACTGCACCCGTTACGAACTTCGACACGTTACTTCGCTAGTGATTCACCAGCAATCGTGCCACCAGCTGCACCGAGGGCAGAACCGAGCGTACCACCAACCAGATTGCCCAGGGCAGCACCAACGGCAGCTCCCGTCGCTCTCACGATGGTCTTGCCGTTGGATCCCAAGTTGTCAGAGAGTGAATGCTGTACGCGTGAGCGACGTTTGCGGGCCGTCTTCTTCGTTGTTTTCCGGGCCGTACGCTTTCGAGCGGTCTTCCGTGCTGTTTTCTTCGTGGTACGCTTACGCGCGGTTTTCCGTGCAGTTTTCTTCGCCGTACGCTTACGAGCGGTCTTCCGTGCAGTTTTCTTCGTTGTACGCTTACGAGCGGACTTCCGTGCTGTTTTCTTCGTGGTACGCTTACGAGCGGACTTCCGTGCTGTTTTCTTTGCTGCTGCCATGAGTGTTCCTCCAGGTTAAAGTTCAAGTCTCAGTGCTACCGTTGCAGCTGGTTGTAGTGACATGCCATGTATCAGCAAGTCACCAGATGCAACAAGTGAAATGTCATTCGTGAAATGCAGTCGTGCTCCCACAGATAGCCGAGGTGTGATTGTCGACGTTGAAAACGCATACGATGCTCCTCCTTCGGCATAGAGTCCAAACAGTTTTTGCTGTGACTCAAGGTTTGCGGCAACCATTCGTTCACCGACAACGACCTGAGCATGTGCAGTTCGTCGTATATCATCACACTCAACAATGATACTGTCGACGCCACCGTCAGATCTCACGATAACGGTATCGTAGCGCACACGTTCGCGTATTCCGAGGTTGCGTAACAGAAGTCGTAGCGAGTCTCGTTCGCGGATGATACGCGCCACCACCGCTGAGTCTACGCCGTGCGGAATCTCACGCGTCAGGGATCCATTTGAAATTGTCGTCGCGAAACGATGTACGGGAATACGCACCTGTACGGTGTCCGTTGTCGAACATGTACGAATGAGGATCCACGCGATGACGATTGCGAGAACAACGCACAAGTTTACTATCGTCCGTGCGCTTAACATGATCGGTTACGTACCTTGTTCAGTGCATATCCTGTCAGGATCGATGCGGCCTGGCCAGCTGCTGCACCTGCCAGAGCAGGCAGGATCCAACCGTGACGTCGACGTCGAAACACAATCGTTCCAACGAGCAACGTTGTACCCACGTTCGCTACTGCCTGAATGGTAGAGTGCAGAAGTCGATCCGTCATTTCACACGGAAACGCATTCGGTGTTGCTGAGACAATCGTTGAAGGAGTCGACACGAACTGCGTTCGTGGATCCAGCACGGACTGCTGCGATGTCGTTGTGTTAGATCGTGTCGTCAGAATCACGATTTCTTGCGCCCAATGAGGATTCCGACACTCACAAGTGCTGCGACACAACCAAGACCGATAACAACTCCACCGGCAACGATCGTACGAGCTGTCTTCGGCCGTTCTACAATTGCTTGTTCGACGCCATCCGTGAGACCACTTCTCACAGCAGAAGAGATTGCCTCGGATACGCCGCTGGTAGCAGCGTTACCAACCTTCGTCGATGCGTTTTTGACGTCACGAAGTATGCCGTCGATGGGATTATCTGCCAGGCCGCCGGATTTGTCACGCCATGGTGGCCGCACGCCGTCGTGAAGTCCCTGCCGGAATGTTGGTGTCTGTGATGAAAGCCCACCGCGAATGATGTTCATGATAGTTTCCTTTTAATACCATTCCGAGCGAATGAGGTATCGATACGCCGTTGGGTACTTCTCAGCAACGTGTATGAAGGCAAATCCCTTGCGCTGATCACGAATTTCAGACCACGTATATGTACGAATACCGACGCGATCATTCATGTTGCCTTCTATCGTTGTGATACCAGCCTTGCCAACACCAATCACAATTCCAACGTGTCCAGTACCGGCTGATGAGTAGCGGTAGAACACGTCGCCGACCTCGGGCTCACCGTCAACGCGAAATATTGAACGAGACTTGTTCAACATGTCGCGGGCACCTTTTGTCTTCGGCACCAACACGATAAGCCCGAGTCGCATACACGTCAAAAGATGCACGGCATAGACGAACTGCGCACACCACGCTTCTGCGAGTGGGACCTTGTCTCCATAGATCTGCTTGATCTCGTCGACACACGGACCACGATTCTCAGACACTTCGACACAACGTCGCTCGACGTAGTTCGCAGCGATCCGATACTGAAGATGTGCGTACGCGTTCATCTAGTCAGGCTCGAAGGACGGCGATGAGTGGCAACGTGGTAGATCGTTTATACCGTGTCTTTCGACATACGCAGTCACCATCGTATTGCGATCCACGGCCGCACGATGTGTTACCGCCAATGGCCAGGTATGTTGATCCCCTATCAGACTCAACGATTTCCGTGTGTCCAAGAAATTGTTTGCCAACGAGGTCCCTGTTCGTCGCTCGTCGTGCATGGATCGTTATGTCACCCGCTCTCATGTTTAGTCCACCTGGACTCGACGGCAAGAGAATGCGTAGTGATGACGTCGGGAGAGTCGCTGCCTTCAAAAGGTCCCAACAAGCACCTGTCCGTTTGAGGGGCGACCGAATACCAGTTTTAGCGGCTGCCATGCGAAACATGTCCGTAACGAAGTAGGCGCACCAGGAATCACCATCACGACCACCACCACGTCGGATGATGTCACTGATAATGGGTCCACGATTGTAGCCGTATTCGCAGATGCCGATGTGCTGCTTGGCAAACTCAACGGCTGTCGATGAGAGGCTAGCATCATTCACCGGCGAAGATGACGAGGGTTCCGACTGCGCAAACAGCGGAAGCGATAGCGATACTGCCAAGCAACACAGCAAGGCCAACACTACTGTCATAGATCTTGGTCCAGACTTCATACGACGGGTCCTTTCGAGAGATGTAGAGGTTACCGAATGCTGTCACTGTACCGAGCATTACGGCTTGATTGGCAAACATTTTGCATATCAGCGCGACGTCATGGCTGTGTGTCACGGATGCGACGATCCACAGAATGATGGCAGCGATGATGACCCACAGGGAAAAGAGTTTATGACTCATCAGATTCCTCATCAGCTATGGGTGGAGCTGCGGCCGTTGTTGGTTCCGCTGGTCGCTGGTCAACGAGCTCCGAACCAACAATTGCGACTGATACCGCCGAAGCCGTTTCCCCTACGATCTTCAGATTCGGTAGCATGACACAATCGTACTTGCTGAGGATTGGCATCAATTCATTCAGGAATGATGTCGACACATCGTCAGCTGCTGGCGATGTGTCGATTTTTCCAGATGCGACCTTGAAAACTTTCACTTCACCATAAAATCCGCGAAGTGGATTCCAGCCGACGCTTGCAATTACGCGGCAGCTTGTGCGGCTCTCAAGTTCTTTAAGCTCCTTGCGAACCGCACGTTCAGCTGCTGTACGTTGTTCCTTCGTGCGCATTAGGCAACCGTAAGTGTGCCCTTGACCGTCTTCGTCGTCCACGTCGTGTTCTCCGTCGTGCACACGAGCGTAACGGCGTCACGAAGAGCTCCCGATGACAGTGAGCCACCGGTTCCCGTCGTCGTGTTCGTCGTGAGGTGAGAGATGGCCTGGCCAGCGTTTTGGCCGATACGCCAGCCACCGGCACCCTTGCCAATGACCGTGATCTCGTCACCGACCTTTGCCGTGACTGGCAACGTAATCGTTACCAATGCTGCATTGTTGGCGACGTAAATGGTACCGGCCTGAGCTTGTGCCGAGGTACCGGTAACTTCCACGGTGTCACGGCGATTCGCTGCAATCTTTTGCGAACGTGTCATCATGATGTTGTCCTTGAATGAAGGTGATTGAATTGCTGAAATTTTTACGATACGACGATGCCGTGCTTGCTGCACCAGGTGCGCACGGTTTCATCCTCGTCGTACCGTTCCTTGGTCACGACGATCTGTTCACCACCTGTGCCATCGTCATTCTTTGTGACCATGACAGGATGCATCTTACCATCGATCTCGATGTGATGCACGTCCTGCGATGCTGGTGCTGCTTCTGGTGCTGCTTTGCGAGCTCTCTTTGCCATGTTGACCTCGTTGATTTAGTCGTTGGGAATGCCGTCGAGAATTGGGTACAAGGCGTCGATGACGCCAGGGGGAATGTCATTAACGCGTGATCCCCGTGTATCAGGTGACATATTCAGATCTGCGATGTCTAGTCGGCGCAATGGCACCTCATATGTCAATTCGGTTAGCTTCCGAATCCGCTCGTGATAGGCCACGAAGTCAGGATTCAATACGGACTTTGATCCCTGCACAATGTGCTGTTCGATGACGCCTGAATCGTGCGAGATTTCCATGAGAATCTTGCGTTGCAACTCAGCAAAGTCTTCGATCAATGGTCGAATCAAACGACGATTCGTGACGATTGCCCATCGAGCACGATCACCAAGCCTGTATGGAACAACGATCGACCTATCACCAACGATCTGTTGTGAACCATCAAGTGCCTGAAGAGCTTCATACATGGCATTCAGTTCGGTGAACGTATACGCGTTAACGTCATACCGCTCTTGTGCTGTAGGCTGTTTTAGAGATGTCTTTGTCGTCGTCTTGATAGCCATATTTACTTTCCTAATGCCTCACGAACGTCAACGAGAAGTTCAGCCACAGAGGCGAGATCTTCTAACGTGCGATCGTGAATGGATTGAAGTTGTTCAATGGTCGTTTCGTACTCATGCCAATCGACATAACCCGTTTCCGGATGGTGTCGTTTGATACCAATACGAACCGTCGTTTCGTCGACGACACGAATACGTGCTCGGCCAGATTCTTTTGCTGCTTTATAGGTGTGCGTGTCCATTATGTGCCGAGTGCTCCATGTGTTTGCCAGTCGACGATGAGCTGTGCAAGTCGTTCTGCGACGTCCTGCACCGTGGCTGATCCAGTTGCAAACGTTGCCCGTGACATTGGACCCGTCGGCACTCCCCAACCAGTGATTCGTGATCCGAGAACCTTTGTTCCTTCGACTCGTATCTCTGATGTTCCAGCGCTAAACGTCGTGACATCTAGATACGCCGTACCACTGCTGTTGGATGTAACAGACAGACTCGCCACACTTGCTCCATCAACGGATACTGATGTGTTGTTTCCGGCATTTCCCAGAGATATGCCTCCATTACCCGTGAGTTCCAGTACCGTCAACATGTTGGAACCATTGGCGAGATCTATCCTGTACCGGGAGTTCCGCGTGGTGTCTGTAGCGTCAACCCATAAGATGGTATCACGCATAGCCTCACGAACGTTCGACGATGTCTCTAGCTGAATCACACGACGTGCACCGAAGCTATTTGCCACTGTTCCGGATGACGTTAACGTGACCGTTTCAATAGTCTCAAATGTTGATGTCTGTGACGTTGTAACAGTTGATGTTTGAATGCCATTACCAGACAACCGGAATACTTCAGCCATCGTCGTTGCATTCCACACGCCTTGGAAAACAATTGCAGACGTACGTGATGTGTCCGTTGCGGTCGTCCACAAGACATCAATGGAAGCAGCATCGCGTTGATTCGTGTTCGATGACTCAAGTCGAAATTCAATTCGTTGTCCAAATCCAGATGCCGGCGTACCGTTTGATGCTGCATCTAAGCGCAAGGACCGCACGACAGACGTAGTTGTATTCCAGGCAGGACCATTGACATGCACAAGTGCGTTTGTGCTCGTGTATGACGATTGTGCAGATGACACATACAACGCAGAGTAATCGCCCGTTGGAATGAAGTCTACCCCCGCGAAAGAGCCAATCGCACCATCGTTTCGGAACGCGAAACGATTGATGTAGTACGATAGCTGACTGGTTTGTGTAATGACACCTGTACTATCACTTTGCAGGAGTAACCGGTTTGAAGAACCACTTGCAATGTTGGTCGTGTTGATGGTGATCGTATCTAGCGTGACGTTACGATTCACCATCGTCACCGTGCGTGTTGTGGACGCAGAAACAGCCGACGTATCGAATCCGATCTGCTTGGTGTTGTCCGCGTTATTAAAGATTCTAAACGTCGAATCATTGAACGTTGCACCACCACCTGTTGCCGTGATCGTGATTGATCCCGCGCCGTTGGTGACACTGATGCCTGTTCCAGCTGTGAGCGTAGCGAGTGTGTAGCCGCTTCCGTTACCTATTAGCAGGCTTCCGTTGGCAGCCGCCGATCCATCAACACCCGTTCCACCGCGTGCCGTTACGAGTTGACCTGTCGTGATCTTCGCAGCATCCAATGACGGTATGTCACTTGCGACCAGGGCTCGAAACGTTGGTGTGGCTGGAGATCCTGTGGAAGGTCCAGCGAACACGATGTTCGCATTTTGATTTGCCCAGGCTAGAGTCAACGTTCCAGTCGTCGTGACCGGCGTGTTCGTTACCGTGAGCTCGGATGGTGCAGCCAGACCGACGGACGTCACTGTTCCACTACCACCACCTGTTGCCGTGATTGTGATCGATCCGGATCCGTTCGTGATGTTGATACCAGATCCGGCCGTGAGCGTTGCAAGTGTGAAGCCGCTTCCATTGCCAATCAACACCGTACCGTTTGCGGCCGCCGATCCATCAACACCCGTTCCACCGCGTGCCGTTACAAGTAAACCCGTCGTGATCTTGGCAGCATCCAGCGATGGTATGTCATTTGCGACCAGGGCGCGAAACGTTGGTGTGGCTGGAGATCCTGTAGAAGGTCCAGCAAACACGATGTTCGCATTCTGATTTGCCCAAGCCAGAGTCAACGTTCCAGTCGTCGTGACCGGCGTGTTCGTTACAGTGAGCTCGGATGGTGCAGCCAGACCTACGGACGTCACTGTTCCGCTACCACCACCTGTTGCCGTGATCGTGATCGATCCGGATCCGTTCGTGATGTTGATTCCAGATCCGGCCGTGAGCGTTGCAAGTGTGAATCCGCTACCATTACCGATCAACACCGTACCGTTTGCGGCCGCCGAACCATCTACACCCGTTCCACCGCGTGCCGTTACGAGTTGACCAGTCGTGATCTTCGCAGCATCCAACGATGGTATATCATTTGCGACCAGGGCACGAAACGTTGGTGTGGCTGGAGATCCTGTTGAAGGTCCAGCAAAAACAACGTTAGCATTCTGATTTGCCCAGGCAAGGGTAATCGTGCCGTTCGTCGTGATCGGCCCACCAGATACCGTCAATGCTGCTGGCACGGCAATGTCAACAGACGTTACCGTGCCAGTACCAACACCGACAGTACGGCGAGGAACCTGCATCGATCCGATCGGTGACGAATATGTAACGCTTGCACTCACTTCAACTTTGCCTTGATAGCCATTGCCTTCAGAATGCCAATCTTTTTTGCCTTGGTCACGGGACCATCCTTTATCGTCGGGATGTAGGAGTTCACGAGATCGATCATCTTGGCTCGAAATGCAGCCTGTGTTTCGTTGTCAATGGCAGGCCAGTCGATAACATTTGCCAGATCGGTAAACCACTTCGGAATCATTGCCCCACCTCCGCGATTCCGAGATCTTCCGATGTCACAGCGGTTTCACCTGGTGCAGCTGGTGATGACTTCGACTTACCTGTCAGGAAGCCTGTGACGCTATCAAACAACTTGTCGACAAGTTTATCAGCTAGAGCGGCCTGGAATGGTTGTGAGGCAGCACCAATGGAGCTAATCTGACTTGACAGGCCTTCCTGGCTCTCGATCGTTTCCTTGTATTTAGGAATGATCTTCTCGTTGACATACTTCAGCTCAAAAGCATGTTCCTGTACCTTAGCCTCCAGCGTTGAGATCTTTTGATCTTTTTGCCGGATTTCTGCGTTGTGCTCGGTCTGGATGCTGACGATCTGTTGTGATAACGATTCATTCCGTGACCGCTCTGCATCAAGCTGTCGACGCAAGTCGATGATTTGATCTTCGTACACTTTGATGACGTGTGCGAGTTCTCGTTCCGGTGCTGTTGAAAGCAGCGGTTGTGCCGGTACTGCATCGGAAAGTCCTGATGCAGCGACCTTCGGCCCATTTGTATGCGTGCCTTTCGAGAACGGCATTTCATCTTGTGTCTGCGGATCTATCTCCGCTATGGTCATGATTGTTCGTTGCGGCGCATCAAACGGATTGCGGTCCCAATAGTCCTGAGCTGTCCGGCAACCATGATCGATGAATCGTTGACCGGAGAGTATGATCGCCTTCGGCTTTGAGAGCCATTGAAAACGAAGTGGATTTCCACCTTCCTTGACCTTGCCGATTTTATAGGATTTGGTCGGTTGGAATGCTCTGATTTCGTCTTGATCGTTGGTCGTTTTTCCCACAGATGACCTCAGTAGTAAACAGGTACACGTTCGACAACCAGTCCCGCACGCATGCCGTTCGTCACGGGTGCGATCTCACGCATGGCCTGTTTCCATTTGCGAACGTATCCAGCGGCGCGGCGTGCAGCAGATGCAGAACAATTACCCTGGTTATAGGCTACGACAGCAGCCTCCAGATTAAATCCACAACGACGATATCGCCAGGCGAAGATGTGTAGTGCCAACAGGCTCGAATAGGATGGATCGTACATCTTCTCCATTGGAGCAGTTGGCAATTTTGCGAGTCGCTCTGCTTCGGTTTTTGTGATGTTATTGATCTGCATCAAGCCTTTTGCTGTGTGCGGCTTCGGCGCGTGGGCATTTGGATCAAAGCGTGACTCGATAAAAGCAATTGCCGTCAACCACTGTGAAAGTGCTTGTGCCATTGTAGGGCGACCCATCTTTATTGACGTCGCGTTTAACGGCTGCATGGGATCTGGATCTGATGACTCTACCCATCGTGGCAGATCGTAGGCGACGACGATATCATACGCGCTGTTCAGATGAATGTGGAACACGTCGCTTGCTGACAGTCTCATAGTTTACCTCCCAGTTGAAATTCTGCCACCATGTAGACCGTATATCGCTGTATCAGCTGGGCAGCAGGGATGATTTGTCCCATCTGCGCAAAGGCACGAAGACCTTTTGACTGAACCTTGCCCAGGTGAACATCACATTCACTCCACCAAGGATTCGGAATGCCGATGGACAAGTGCCCCTGATGGCCCTTGTCAACCTCTGCCTTCGTGAGATTGCCGTAGACAACAGGGTTGTTGTTGCACAGTAGGACAGGCCGAAAGAAATTCGGCTGCCAGAAACCAATCTGAGCAAACCGATAATCGGACTGCAGCAAGGCACGATCTCCACCTTTGGAGGCGATGATTTCTGCAATCGCCGTTGCATTCTGTCCAGCACCGGCAGGATTTAACGTTGGATCGAACGCACAAAAGAACGTGCGCTTGAGCTTCACACGATCAGCAGCATAGACAGGATCCAGATCAGCAACAGGCAAGAGCTCAATCGTGTACGGATCCGGCTGACGAGATTCAGTACCTGGTGCCGCACTTGCTTGACCTGTCCGAGCAAGTTCAGTAGCAAATCCAAAGGGTGAGTTAGCGACGTGCGCAGGATTAAACTCTTTCGCGGTATCTGTTGTTGAAATCCAGATGCCAAGTGCTGTCTCAGACCACCGCTCACTCTCCACGTACAGACGTGCCGCCTCCATGACGCTGTCAGAGACGCGATCGAGTTTCTCACTGACACGGTCTAGCCGTTCAATGAGATCACAAATCGTAGGTGGTTGCTTGTCGATCATACCTTAGAGCCGGCCAACCGTGCACGTCGCTGATTAAACTCTGGTTCTGTCAAGTAGTTGATGAAGCAGGTTGCCGTGATTGTGATCGGCACGTTGATGTCATCACGTAATGCCGATGATGACCCATTGTCGTGCTTGAACGTGAACGTCATTTTGCCATTTCCGACGTAAAATGGCTTGGCATTCTCAAGGCTGAAGTAGTCGTTAATCACGTCCAGCGGCGCTGGATTACGGATATACGACACGTTGAAATTGTCCTTGATACTGACGTTCACCTCGGAGCGGTCTGTGTCGTCAGCTGTAACGCGCTTGTTGTCGGCGACTGCTGAGAACCGAAACTCGACTTCCGCAAACTGGCCTGTCATCTCAAGAGTAGCTTCAGCTGTTCCACCGGCTGTCTTGATCGTCGCAGTGAGCGGAATGATCTCTGAAAGTTTGTCGATCATGTCTTTTATCCTGTATGGTTCCGGTCATGCCGGAGAACCGCCTCATTCGGAGAGTTGTGGTCCTCCGGCGTCCGGTTGTGGGAGTTGATTTCGATGATCGATTATCGTGGCTGCGCGATGACCTTTACACCGCGCATACGCAGATTCAAGAGCGTGAAGTAGTCGGTGTTGTTCGCATCGTCGACTTGATCCAGGTATGGCATGTTGCCAGCTGGATTAGTCGTTGTGAGCAACGTTTTCGGCGTAAAGAACTCACCACGGAACTGATCACGCACACCGACAAAGAGTGGCGTTGATAACGCGATCATGTCATCACCTTCACGCGGCGTGACGATCAGCTGAGAATCGTCGTAATACGAGCGTACGTCACCGTATTCGTACAGATTTGCCGAAAAGAGTTCCGTGTTGCCTTCGTAGAACACTACGCGGCTCTGACGACGGAAATAGTCCTGGATCTGCTGCGAACTGGCAGTACCGACCGCATTGAACTGCGCATTCGTTGTCGCCGAGATGCGGGAAAAGATGTAAGCGTTGTCGTTCGGGAACTCCTGACTCAACATGGCCTGGTTGCCATTGTCCGTAGAACGCAAAAACAGACTGTAGCTCGATTTCGTCTGCATGCTCCGACGAATCGGAATGATTCGAGTGACGGTGATCGGCTCGTACTGGTAATCAAAGTTCGGGTCCAACTTGAGCCGACGAAGCGTATCTGCGTTGAGTTCGATTGTCATGATGTTATCCTGGGTGTTGTTGGTTGATTGGTTACGTTGTTTGTCGATGCCTTACAGAGCAATACGCACTGTTTCGCGTTGTGGACCTGTCACAAGCAACTCTTGTAGCTGCTCGGTCCTTCCGGCACCAATGCGCGGGATGTCGTTCATTTGATCACCTGGATATGCCAGTACTTGCCGACCAGATGGCAGCTGAACTGGAACGGCATCGTTCACACCGCCACCGTCAGGAACTGCGGTTGCAGTTGTTGGTGCTGCTGTGTACGAATCCTCGGACCAGGCGAAAATGGTTGTGCCTGTTTTTGCAAACAGTTTAGGATTCAGATAGATGTACGTGGCGTGTACAGCCGTTGTGATTGCTGCACCAACGGCGACTTCCGGCTTGCCGGTGAGTACCGCTAACACGATACCTGAACCGAGTCCCGTGAGTGCTCCAGGCGTGCCGTTCACCTTAGCGAACGTTGGTACTGCCAGATATGTCGCAGCTCCCAAGACACCCCAAAGAAGTGATTTGCCTGTACCAACGCCGAAGACCTTCTTCGCGTTGCCCACCAGTGAATATCCCATGTCGTTTCTCCGTGTTTTTTTTGTTGATTGCAATGTTTACTTCATCGTTTTGGCAATTGCAAAGCCACCAACGAGAGCGGCTGCTCCAATGCCGAGAATGAGGCCCCAGTTTGTCTTTGGCTCCTGCGTCGTGCCGTAGGAGACCGTGCCAGAGAACGGATTCCCGCCACCAGCATCCATAGCCGATGAGAGTCCACCACAGCGTGACATGAGGCGGTCATTCAGTGCGGCCGACGGTCCGGATGTTGGTCCGGCTGTCTGCCTGCCCTGAGCAAGTGCCTGGTTTGTTTCGTCGCAGAGGATGCGAACGGATTTGTCGGCAGGCTCTTCGCACACCCACTTGCGCTCTTCGGCGATCACTGGAGTTGAACCTGGCACCGGCTGATCTACGAGGTATTTCGTTGTACGCCGTGTGTCGATTCGACACGGACAAGCGGCTCCTGTCGTGCTCAATTCGCGCGACTGGTCGCTCGTACGTTCAGTACGGATTTGCCCGCCACTCGCTGTCGTGTCTGTCGGTGTCGATCCAGCGATACCACCGAGTGGAGTAACGGATGCGAGTCCATCATGAAGGCCTGTGTGGCGGCCTCGGCCAAGAATGAGGTTCATAGTGATTCCTTAGTACCAAGTTGGCACGTTGTGTTTTCTGAACTGGAATTTTTTAACGTTTGCCGGTGGACGAATGAACACTTGTGGATCCTCGCGCTCGATGCGTCGTGTAGGTTCCTCACGGAAGATTTGCGGTTGCAAGCGGACGATTTCCGTCTCCCGTTTTGTGACGGTAGGAGCTTCAACGACCGTTGTACGTCCACGACCAATTACGTTCTGTGGCGGTGCTACGGCTTGTTGCTGTTGCTGGGGGGCAATCACGATCGGCGGTGTGTTCACGACGGGCTCCATGTGTGGAGCGTAACTACCCATGAAGGGATTCGCATTGTTGTTGATGTTTAGATTGATCGGCCAACCTGGAAATCCTCCCGCAGGTCCAAACCCACCATGAGGCTGCTGGTCACGGCATCCACAGCCATAGTCATGTGAACGTGACGTCGTTGTTAGCATACAACTCATTAGTACCACTCCTTTCGGCGAGATGAAAGTGACGCCGATGCAACCGTTATACCTGTCTGTCGTGCGATTTCATCTGCCCAGAGCTCACGTAGAGCGTGCGGAATCGACTCTGGCAGGAAGAATATCTTCGCACCGGACCGTGCCTCGGATATTGCCTTGTTCACAAGAGAGCGCAATGTCAGATCAGCCAGGTCGTCCGGACGCGGTCGCTGACCCATACCCATCTCGATAAGACCACGTAACGACACACCATCAAGGACGTCGCTCGTACCGTTCAGTGCCGTGGAGACGAGATCAGAGATGTTCGGCAGTGTTCCTACGAATGCACCAGATTGGATCGTTGCTAGAACGTTCTGCACGACTGGTACACGCGTTATGGATCCTTCATCAATGATCGCATCAAGGACGGAACCACTGCGCAACTGATTACGCAGACGATTGATGGTATCAAGGTTCGCAAAGGCCTGCGTTGTCTTGGCAACCGACGGAATTGGATTCTTTGAAAAGGCTACTATATCAGAGGTATACGTCTGAATGTCTCTGACAATAGAAACATTGTCGATACCGAGTTTTTGAGCAGCATAGACATAGTCACCGCGATCAACGGCTTCATACACGGCTGTCGCATCGTCGATGAATGGCCGAATGCTGACAGGTGAAATCAACTGACTGACGGCCGCAATGCTGCGAATCGTGACTGGCTTGCGGTCAACAATGTTTGTAAGGATCGGTGACAATGAATCAACGACGGACGGTGAGATTCCGAACGAACTACCGAACATCTTGACCGCGAGTATGGCCGCACCGAGAACCAGTTTCGCCAGCTCATCAATGAGTGTCGTGGGTTCACCGACTAACACACAAACGACGACACCAAGCTCAATCTGACGTTCTTCAATTTTCCTGAACAGATCATAGAAGTTCGAGTAGCGGATACCGTTCTGTTCACGGTATCCTGGTGTGCCCGTTCCCCGCTCAATGTGTTGAGCACCAGCACGTTCTTCCGTGTTCGACAAAAACGGTACGGCTTTGAATCCCCAACCTGATCCGTATGGCCGCTGAATTCTAAAGAATGTTGGCGACGGTCCCCAGAGTTGTTTTTCCGCGACGATCTTGTATGTCTGCGTCGATTCCGTGAGAATGAGGATGGTGTTGCCGACGTTGTCACGGAACATGCCCATAAAGGACATGTCTGTTGTTTCCGTGCGACCCATCGCAATTCCACGCATCGTGTCAGCACCAGGCCAATCTCGTTCGACGATATCAGCGGCGACACGCGGATCCTGCAAGGCCGTCCAGTGCGGCAGTCGTGACTGCTGCACACTCGTTTCGAGCGACGATTCCAGTGTGATGATCTCAGCCATGCGCCGTGAAGGTCCTTTCACGATAGCGGCGGCCGACTTCCCAACCGTATCCACGGTTACCGGCTGTTGGATCCATCGGAATTGTGATGTCTAGTCCTGGATCGTAGGCAAGCGCGTAGACATGTGTGAACCGTTTCTTTGATTCCGGCTTCCACGCGACGATCCGTATGCCACACTTGACGCCACCAGCAATCAACAAACAGCACAAAGCCGTCACCATACAGTCACAGTCACCAAATTTTCTATCACCAGCAAGAGTGTGAATTGGCGCAACGACTACTTCAACCTTTTCGCCCTGATATTCATCCGTGCGATATTCAATCTCACGAACAACGAGTTTGAAGCACTCGTGGATAAAACCTTCGGTCGTCTTCGATTTCGATTTCAGACGTTTGACGATGGCCTTGATCTTCGGGTTCTTTGCGTCACGGTTTGCCAAACGGATCATGTGATCATCGACAGTGCCGATGATCTGCGGATCTCCGTCAGGATATTGGTGACGCCGGACCTTCATGATACGCGTCCGGCTTTGTTGAAAGCACGTGGATATACAAGGGCTTCACGTAGTTCTTTGATTTCTGCACGCAGAGAATGGATCTCACGATACACAGACCTCATGACGAAGATCCAGATCGCATTGACAAGCGTCAGCATCCCCACAAACACACCGATAATGTCCATTGCTGGCATTTCCATCAGCGTCCACCCTTAAATTCAGCAAACAGATTTGTTACTTTACCGAGAGCATAAGCACCAGCGACGACGACTAGGCCGATACCTCCCCACTTTACTATTGAGCTAATGTCAAGGGAAGTGCCGCCAGCGTTTTGACGCGAGTTATCCTGGCGACGATTCACTTCCTCGGAGTGCTTCTGCGCTTCCGGCGATTGGGTGTTGACGTCCTTCGTTTGCAACGTTCGCGGCCGGATAATGAGTGGCGATAACGTGCCAGCTTCATAACACTTTGCCATCCAGTACAGAACCACGCGGATCAGCTTCTCCGACCACTGTGGATACGCACGCTTCATGAAGGCAATCACGGTCTCACGATTCGCTACGACGTCGTATTCAGGGCAGTTGCCCTTCTCTGCGTTAATGACATACGATCGTAGTATCTCACGGACCACCTCAATTCGGTAAGACTCGTACAGGTGCGGTGAGAACTTTCGGACAGCGGCGGAGGCAGGATAGTTCGGATTGGCTTGTTTATTGGCCAGATAGTGGACGTTGCACACACCGAGATGCCAGTAATCGGTCGTTCCATACCCGCCAACGTTCACGCACCACGTCTCGGCTTCCAGGTACTGGCCCGTCGGCTCGGAAAGCTGGCTAGCTTCTGAGCTTGAACCGTTGTATTTTCGCCGAAGTCCTGTTGTCAGGATAGCCATGAACTCACCAATGACTCACGTGTGAATGCTAAACAACTGTTTAGCAAGCACTTACACAACGAGTCACCCTGCTTTGGGAGCAGGGGGTCGTGAGTTCGAATCCCACCACCCCGACAGATACGGTTATTCACCGACATAATGGCAGAGACACTTCAACACGTCACTGCCATTTTTTGTTTTCGGTCTCGTTATGACGCAACCTGCACAACAACGTTGGCGACGAATCCTCTCGCTCGCCTGGCCGCTCATTATTTCTAACAGCTTCTGGAACCTGCAGTTGTTTATCGACCGGGCTTTTCTCGGTCAATATTCTACTGAAGCGCTGGGTGCTGCTATGGCAGTTATGGGAGTGTTCTGGGTACCTATGGCTCTACTACAGGGCACGGCATCCTATGTAACAACCTTTGTAGCGCAGTACTACGGAGCTGAAGAGTATGACCACATCGGACCTACACTCCGTCAGTCCATCCTCGTTTCCATTGTCGGCGGGTTGCTGTTCTTCGGCTTCATTCCCCTCGCTGAGCCATTTTTTCGAATGATTGGTCATGAGCTTGGCGTACTTCAACTTGAAATCGAATATTTCAATGCTCTGACGACCTCTGCCTTGCCGACAGCCATTGTTGCTGCAATCAGTGGTTACTTTATCGGCCTTGGCCGGACAGAACGAGTGATGATATTGAATGGAGTTGGACTCTTATTGAATGCCGTGCTCGACTACCTCCTCATCTTTGGTAACGGCGGATTTCCGGAAATGGGTGCTGCGGGCGCTGGCCTTGCAACGGGGCTCGCTGGATTTGGTTCAGTAATCGTTGGATTTTTCCTTCTGCGGTACGATCGCGATTCCGCTAGGTATGCCGTATTCGGATCATGGCGACCAAACTTTGCCGTTATGAAACAGTTTCTCAGGTATGGCCTGCCGAGCGGTCTCCAGTGGGCACTTGAGGGAATTGCCTTTACCGTCTTCTTAATCTACATGGGCAGACTCCCCAATGGGGCTGCTTCGTTGGCGGCAAGCAGTATAGCTGTTACTGTGATGATGCTCTCCGTTCTGCCGGCTATGGGCATTGCGCAAGCTGTGATGACCCTTGTCGGACAGCACATCGGTGAGGGAAACCCGGACGAAGCTGCACGCGATACATGGTCAGGTGTTCGTATTTCACTTGCCTATATGGCCTGTGTGGCCCTCAGTTTTGTTGTGATCCCTGACGTATACCTGCTAGCATTTCAGAATGACAAGGATCCTCTCTTATGGCAATCGGTACAACATCTTGCTCCACAACTCCTGGCCTGCGTAGCCATCTTTACTCTGTTTGACAGCGTATACCTCAACGTGTCCTTTGCGCTCAAGGGCGCTGGAGATACGGTGTTTGTATCAGCCATAGCGGCAATCCTCCCATGGCCTATCATGGTACTTCCGTCAACTCTGGTGAGTGGTCCGGACGCCGTTGTTGATGCATGGAAATGGATCATACCATACTCAGCTACAATCTGTGTCATACTCATTTACAGGTTCCGTCAAGGTGCATGGCGGACGATGAGTGTACGATCCTGACCTACGTACGGGATTTTGCGTCAATTCTGATTTGCCGAGTTTTTACGTACACTGGACTACGGTAATGTTCCGGAATTTTGTTGCAGGTTCTGTGGTTGGAGATAACAATGATTGTTGTTCCAACACGGAAAAATCAACACTCAATCTTGATGACTGCACGACACGCCATTTCCACCCTGACCGTACTGGCAGCTCTGCTCTTCACCACGTCATCTACGTTTTCTCAGTCGACGGAAACACTCTGGAATCCAACGACGTGGGTGCCTTGCACGGAAATCGTAGCGCCATGGGGAACGAAGGCCGAAGTTCTTCTCGACTCAATCGCCCGTCGCGGAGCTATCGGCGCTGAACGAATTGGTGATCCATTAACGGCCACTTTTGCCATCCGTGTGAAGGATCCAATTCAATCAACGCCGATTGAGTTTGTCTTTGATGTTCGTAACCGCTTCATGGCAGCAGCAACTGTTGTTGTATGCAAAGATTCACGTTCAGCACGATCGACGTTTCGTCAACTTCAGCAGAACTTGCTCGCAGCTGGCGCAACGATTGATCTTGACGAGGACGGCACTGCATCGTATACGCTGTACTGTGCCGATGGAAAGTTTGCTATTACCATCGGCATTCGCGCTGACGAACCAACACAAGTGTTTTACGCCGTCGATCGAATGTAATCCTGTTGAGTACCGCGACGAGACGTTGCCAGTTTACATTGCGGCAAGTTTCTTCAAATCCATTTTGTTCGCTGTCGCCTTGACAAAGTCAACGGGCTTATTGGTTGCAGCTATCTCAAGATGGAAGCGTCCACCAAGTCCGTACTGAACACTACTTGATTTTGACTGCTTGTCAAATCGTTGATGTCCAGCGATAAAGTCACCATCCTGAAACGTCGACCACGTTTCGTTTGCATTGTCAACACTCATCTTGAGTGCAAATACGGCGAACACACCCGCCCAGCCTGCTTCACTGGAATTCCAATCGGTCAGCGTAATGGTTACCGTGTTTCCGTCAGTAGCCGTATAGGTACGACGTGCCTGTGCCATTGACATGCCAGGTATCTCAGTTGTGCTCGTCTCCGCTTCCCCTGCTACATAGCCATCGAGTGACGCCGGAAGAAAGGCAGCTAACTTGTCCGTTGGCATTGCCAGTGTGTCACCTGCGGCACGCCGCTCTTCACGTCGACGCTGAATAGCATCCTGGCTTTGTTGTGCCTCATTTGCCGATTCTGCAATCGATTGATAATTCTTTACCTGTTCCAAAGCCTGTTCGGCTTCTCCGCCACAGGCAGCCAGTAATGAGGATCCGAGCAGTAGACTAGCAAAAAAAGTTTTCATAGTTGTGTTTCCTTGGTGTAAAAACATCTGCATGGTTGTTTGTTGGCTTGCGAGCAGTAGTGCCGCACATGTAAATCTAAGCATCTCGTGATGTCTACGGCCCCCGCACACCGCACAGAGGGTCTGCTTTCCATCAATTCAACCTTTTGGTTGAGAACCCAAGGTCGGGACGACGACGTATCTGCTCCCTGTTCACATCACAGAGAGGAAAAACATCGTGGTTCGGAAAGTATTACGATTTGCTGCCTGGTCAGCTGGAGGTCTTGTAACCTTCGCCTTGGTTGCAGTGGTAGCCGGCATCATCGCATTTGAGCACGGAGTGTCGCAGACATATAACGTCGCTGGTGTTGATGTTGTCGTGCCAACAGATTCTGCTACAATCGTCGAAGGGCAACGACTTTATACGATACGCGGCTGTGCCGACTGTCACGCCTCGGACCTTGGCGGCAAAAAGGTGATGGACGCCGGATTTCTTGTTGGAACGTTCTCAGGCGTCAACATTAGCGGTGGTGAAGGATCGCGAACGGCCTCGTTTATGCCTCGAGACTTCGATCGAGCCATTCGACATGGAATCGGACCCGATGGAATGCCACTCGTCATCATGCCGTCAAAAGACTATTCGGGCATGTCGGACGAAGAGCTCGGCAAAATCATCGCCTACATCACATCCCAGCCACAGGTTTCCCGCACCATGCCGCGTCCGTCAATGGGCCCACTCATGAAGACGTTGTATGCCTTTGGCAAACTCGACAACCTGATTCACGCAGAGATCGTAGATCACGCAAAACGTGCTCCACGAGAAAGTCCCAAAGACGTTGCGCAGCTCGGTAAGTACATCGCAGAAACGTGTACGGGTTGCCATATGCCTGACCTAGCCGGCGGACCAATTCCTGGAATGCCACCAGAATTCCCACCTGCAGCTGATATCCGTCCAACGGGTCGTATGGCCTCCTATTCGCCTGAAGCATTTGCTGCGATGCTCAAAACCGGACGTACACCTGAGGGTAAAAACATCAACCCCGAGTTTATGCCATGGACGGCGTTTTCGGCCATGACGTCCGAAGAAGTTGATGCACTGTACGCCTATCTCGCAAAAAAACCTGCTGTGGCATCCAAACAATTGAACAATTCTTCCACTTCAAGCCTTGATTGGCACTACAGTCCGGAGTACTAACACATGGAACGTTTTCGCGTCTACGACACACCGCATAAGGGCATTCGCCGTGGTTTTGCTGAAGTGATGGTCGCTCTTGGCCAGACTGACTGGTCACGACCTTCAACCGTGATACCTGTTCTCGATCTGACGGCGGACCTGTTACGTGTCCTGGAACTTCATGCAGACATCGAAAACAACGTTGTTCTTGCCGACCTTGAGCTGCGAGTTCCAGGTGCAACACACCATGACACACATGATCATGAAGAACTTGAACTCGTTCACCTCAAACTCAACGAGCTCGTCTCTTCGATGAAGGCTGCAGCACAACGAGATGAGTCTCTTGTTGCACAAGGCCGCAACCTTCTGGAAGGTATAAACGCCCTCATTGCCGAACACCTCGAACACATGGGTTATGAGGAGACGGTAACACAACAACTTCTATGGGACAACTTTTCTGATGAAGAACTTATGGCTCAACTTCCACGAATCATGCAATCGCATGGTCCGGACGACATGATTCTCATGATGCGATTTATCCTTCCAGGGTTGAGCCAACCAGAACGTCAGCACATTGTTCAGGGAATGCGTGCCAATGCTCCCGAACCATTCTTACACGCCGTACTCGCTGCCGCCGGGCCATTTATCCCGGAACCGGAGTTTGACGCCTTGCTTCAGACACCCGAACCGAAGTACGCTGCGTAATCTCTCCCGGTGAATCTCCAGTCACTGGGCTTCATTCCCCTCCCAATTCACCGGGTTACGTGGTAACCCGGTGATTTCGTTTTTGAATTACCCCTTTCAAATCACCGGGTTACATGGTAACCCGGTGATTTCGTTTTAGATCCGTGGTGTAACTTACACCTGTGGTTCAGGAGTCTGTCTTCAGAACCCTCCCTTTCACTTCCAGGTAACGTCATGATCAAGTCGTTCTTAGCCGTCTGCACAACGGTCTGCCTTTCGCTTCCCCTACCCGCCGAAGATCACGGTTCCATCCGTCTTCGACCAGGAGGTCCCGCTCTGGGCGGTTCTGTGCCGTCGGTTATTACGGACCTTGCACCTGTCGGACCTCGGGCGACGATCTATGTTCGGTATCTCGGCTATACGTGTTCCCACTGCGTAGAACAGCTGGCGTATTTAAATACGTATGCCGACGCCCTACGAATGAACGGTATTTCCGTTGTCGCCTTTAGTGATGATGATGCCCGCCGGAATGCCGCCCTGGTGAAGCAGAAGAACCTGCGCCCCGACGTCATCACGATTGTCTCAGATGTCAACAACGCGGCTGCCAAGGCAATCGAGGCTGTCCAAGAAAATGGTCCAGTTACTCGCGACCTGCACGCGACGATCGTCGTTGTTGATGGGAAGGTTGTGTTCAGCGCGCTTACCGACGAACCGTATATGGATGTTGAACGACTCGTTGCTGAGGCTGTTAAGGGGCAAAAGGGGCCAGCCAAGCCAATGGGTCTTGTTGCACTTGACGATCAGCCCCCTGCACCCCTTACCAAAACACTTGCCTCCTATTCACCTGCAACTACGACCGTTCGCATCGTGGCTGGTCCAAATGATGGCATTCGTGAACCTCGTGATCTTGACTTCGCGACGTCTGTTCTTCATCCCCGAGATCTCTGGGTTGTGAATACAGACGACGTCGGCCACGCAATGTCTATCATCCATGAGGCGGGCCGCCCGACACAAAACATCACCAATCGGAAAGATGCCGCCGCTTCACACTTCATGTGGAGAACAACGGGTATTGCCTTCTCCGATGTAGGCACGTTTGCTACATCACAACGTGGTGAACCAGGAAATGGTGATCGTGAGTATCTCTTTATGGGTCCAACTCTATGGTCGTCGGACACGGCAATTTTTGCTGCCCGATATCAGGACGATAATCAGTACCTAGCGAGCCACCTGGACATGTTACATCAAAGTCCATACGGGCTAGGCATCGCACACGATCGTGATAATGTGTTCTGGGTAGTTGACAATCGGTACAAAGACGTTACTCGGTACGACTATCAGGATCCACATGAGGTTGGTGGAACCGATCACCGCGACGGAATCATCCGTCGTTATGCTGACGTGAGTATATCACCAGCACCGCTGGATCGTGATGCCCATGCTGTCATGGATCGCGAAACTGCTTGGTTGTACTTCGTCGATCCAGGTGCGAATCGTGTGATGCGCCTGAACACACGTAGCGGGAATCCTGTTGAAGCTTTGGAGCCGCCGCCACCAAGCATGGAATACCTGACAGAGTTTACAAAGGTTACCGGTGCGGCTGTTGAAACTGCAATCGCTGATGGTATTGGAGAGCCGGTCGGTATTGAGATTGTTGGAAGGTATCTGCTCGTCGGTGATCGTTCCACAGGAAAGGTGTTCCGTTTCCGTATCAACAATGACAATTCCGTATCGAAGGTTGACGAGTTTACGACAAACGCAACATCGTTATCCGGCATTGTTGTTGGGCCAGACGGAAAGATCTGGTTTGCCGATCGTGGCGCATCAACGGTTGGTGTCCTTGAACCGGCTGGTGCAGATGACCTACGTGCTCAACGGGATGTGATCCCGGTGTGGCGACGCGACACGGTACAAGCGTCGTTAACGTACACGAACAATGGTACGACGGCTCGGTCGTACACGATTTCGCTTGATGTTCCAAATGCTTGGAACGCTCAACTGTCTGAGACGACAATAACGCTGGATGCTGGAGCATCGGCGACAATCGTGATCAACGTTTCAGGAGATACAAACGCCGCACCTTCCCATCTAACGGCACGCATATCGCCGTCGGATGACGTAACGACAGGTTTAACAACATCGATGTTGCTCTTCAAAAAAGACGGCCGTCGGTTCGTTGTTGAAGATGCACCTATGGAAGTCACGTCGATCAATGAAGTGATAACAAGCACGGGACGCGACGGATACGTTTTTGTATCGAGTGACAACTTCCGCAGGATTGTAGACTCACTTCCCGACCTTGCCACCGTTGTTTGGAACGTCGGATCGTTTGGTGACATAGACCTTGTTGACGATGCCATCATGCAGTCGATGCAACGCCGTGAAGTAGAAATCCTTGCCGTAGGAGATGATCCTTTTTTCCTTCGTACTGATCTGCCGCTGGCACCACGTTTCTTTGGCCTGTTTGGCGTTAGCATTCTTGGACCACAGCGAAAGTCTCCAGAGAACGGCCAACGTGTTCTTCGTGGGACACAGGGAGATCCAATTGGTGATGGACTCGATATCATCGACTGTCAGCTCCCCCGCTTGGACCATCATCGTGGTGGACTTGTTGTTCCGAACATGACATTCGAATCGGCATCATCATCTGCCACGGTTTCGATCAGCACCGATAATAATCGTGCCGCCTTGGTTCGATATGAAGCGAATGCTTCAACACGTGCAGCCATTTTCGGCATAAACGCAGCACGTTTTTCGGACGGCAGTCAACGGACAACGATTTACGATCGAACACTTGAGTGGCTTGAGGCTACGTCAAAAGCACCAACAGAAGATCCAGATACAACAACATCCGTGCACAACACACCATCCACATCTTCGCGCCTACGTGTAGCGGGACTGATGCCATTTTCTGAGCGAACAACCGTTCGATATTCGGGAACTACTTCGGATAATGTCACTCTTGCTTTGTTTGCATCAAATGGCCAACGAGTGACCACACTCTACAATGGCCCCGTTCAGGAATCCCTCGATGTGTCGATTGACGGCACAAAACTGGCGGTCGGAACCTACTTTGTCATTGCCACATCTGCGACACGCACTGACTACGTCACCATCATTCGGAACTAACACTCTCCATGGCACGAACGACGACTCGTCGGTCCGCTATTACAAATGCTGAGCGGCATAACTTCGGGAAGGATGTTGATGCAGATCTCAACATCCTTCTCCGAGAATGTCGTGCCAACCTATCGCGATACAACGAAGACCTCGTTACCCGTGCGTTTCGGTTCTGTGTTGAGGCGCATAAAAAGGACGTCCGAACATCTGGTGAGCCGTATTACACCCACCCTCTGCAAGTAGCACTCATTGTAATCCGAGAGATCCCTCTTGATGACGTAAGTGTTGTTGCAGCACTCCTTCATGACGTCGTAGAAGACACCGAGTATTCGCTCAAGGACATTCGCGAAGAGTTTGGTCAGGAAGTTTCCGATATCGTCGACGGTGCCACAAAGATCAGTGACGTCTTTAAGAGTCGAGAGATCACGCAGGCAGAAACCTATCGAAAACTCCTGCTCAGTCTCGTTAACGACGTCCGCGTTATCCTTATCAAGTTTGCTGATCGTCTGCATAACATGCGGACGATTGACGTCTTGCCACAGGCGCGTCAGGAACGGTTAGCTCGTGAAACGATGGAGATCTATGCTCCATTTGCACACCGTTTTGGCCTAGGTAACATCAAATGGGAACTTGAGGATCTGTCATTTAAGGTGCTCAACAAGAGTGCCTACGATGATATCAAACGACAACTCAATCTCACACGCGAAGAACGTCAGGACTTTATCGAACGGTTCTCAAAACCCATTTCGGAAAAGCTCCGTGATCATGGACTGCGGTTTGAGATTAACGGTCGCCCAAAACACCTCTACAGCATCTACAAGAAGATGGTCACTCAGGGTAAGACCCTCGACGAGCTCTACGACTTGTTTGCTGTGCGGCTTATTCTGGACACTGAAGATGACAACGACTGTTTCCTTGCATACGGTCTCGTAAGTGGCATCTATACACCTGTTCCAGAACGGTTTAAAAACTACATCTCCGTTCCCAAAAAGAACGGATACCGCTCGTTGCACACAACGGTGATTGCGCAGGACGGTAAACGTGTTGAGGTTCAGATTCGGACGAGGGCAATGCATGACTTTGCCGAACGCGGTGTTGCCGCTCACTTCCGCTACAAGGCGGCTAGTGGGTCGACGGCGTCATGGATTGACTCAAAAGATCTCGAAGAGTGGGCAACGTGGGTACGGGACATCTTTGAGAATGCCGGTGATGAAGCCCCTGAACAGCTCATGGAGAGCTTCAAGCTCAACCTCTATCAAGATGAGATCTACGTTTTCACTCCCAAGGGTGATCTTCGCATCTTACCAAAGGGCGCAACCCCTATAGACTTTGCCTTCGACATTCACTCTCAAGTTGGTGCCCGGTGTATTGGCGCAAAGGTGAATGGACGAATTGTCCCACTCGACCATCGTTTACAGACCGGTGATCAAGTTGAGATTCTCACCTCGAGAAATCAATCGCCGAATCGAGATTGGGAACGCATTGCCATTACGCATAAGGCAAAGACCCATATCCGCCGTATTCTGAATGACGAGCGGCGTCAACGTGTGCATGAAGGAAAGGATTTGTGGGAGAAACGCGCACGAAAGCTCGGACTCCACATTAATGAAGACGAACTCGAAAAGCTCGTCACAAGTATCAAGTATGAAAGTCGGTCAGACTTCTATGCAGCGATCGGCACAGGAACGTTAACACCTGAGGCTGCAGGAGAGCTCATCGTTGAAGCGATGGGAGGGGGCAAAGGGGCCCCCTCTGCCCCCTTACCGCAACAACCACAAGAAACCTTTGGATTTGGTGAGTTCTCACGGCAAGCCCGTGACGGATCAAACCACGTTTACATCGTTGGTGATAACATACCGAGTGCGAAGATCCTCTTCTCCTATGCCCGGTGTTGTAATCCAGTACCTGGTGATTCGATTGTTGGGATTGTCACCATCGGCAGCGGTATTAAGGTACACCGAGCTGGCTGTCATAACGTAACGGAACTTCAGGATAAACTCCGACCACGGCTTGTCGCTCTGGAGTGGAATAAAAAGCAGACGGGAGACTTTCTGGCGGCTGTAAAGATTACGGGTGATGACAGGCCAGGCATGCTGAACGACATAACACATGCCGTTGTATCGGTTGACAAGACGAACATTCGAGGCGTGAACATCGACGCATTTGACAGCATGTTTGAGGGGATTCTCACGGTCTACGTCCGCGATTTACCGCACCTTGACAAGGTTTTCGACAAGCTTCGAAAAATCAAGGGTGTACGAACTGTGGAACGCTTCGAGGGCTAGCCTTTCGCTGCGTATATTCGCATCATGGAGCTACAACCCCTATTATTCCTCGTCTTCGCCCTCGGTGCCGTTATCTCGGCCGTGAGTACCGTCACGCGGAAGAATCCGGTTTCGTCGGCCATGTCGTTGGTCGCCCACTTCTTTATGCTGGCCGGTCTGTATCTGACCCTTGAAGCGCAATTTGTTGCGGCAGTGCAGGTCTTGGTCTATGCCGGTGCCATCATGGTACTCGTTGTCTTCGTCATCATGCTTCTGAATCTTGGCAATGAGCAAGCGTTGACGGAGAATCGGGGCCTGCGAAGCACCCTGGCCACACTGATTGGTGCCGTGTTTGCCGTTCAAATAATCCTCGTAACGGTAGCCGAACCAACGGGTGCGAATGCCCTGCCGTCGCGTGCTGTAGAGATCGGCACAACGGAGTCCATCGGTCAAAGTCTCTTCACCCAGTACTTGTTCCCGTTCGAAGCCATTTCATTGTTGCTGCTCGCAGCACTCATCGGTTCCGTCGTGTTGGCTAAACGACACATGAAGTAAGAACAACCATGCTTCCTACGACAATTCCTCTTGACTGGTACCTCATTCTTTCAGCCGTCTTGTTTGTGACGGGTGTGGTGGGTGTACTTACACGCAGAAATGCCATCATTATCTTCATGTCGATTGAGCTTATGCTCAACGCCGTCAATCTATCGCTGGTGGCCTTTAGTGCCTACAGCGGTGACATTGGTGGCCAGATGTTTGTTTTCTTCATCATGTCCGTAGCAGCGGCTGAAGCTGCGGTTGGTTTGGCAATCGTTTTGTCCTTGTTCCGAAACAAACAAACGATTTATGTTGATGACGTAAACGTCATGAAGTGGTAAGGAGAATACACCAATGAAGACAGTTTTCATCGCCATGTCTCTCGTCGTTGCAGCGTTTGCTGCAGCGTGCACGACGTCTGAAGCTCCTGTATATGAGGCTCAGCAGGTTGAAGTTTCATCACTCATGGCCTCGCCTGGTTATGCATGGTTTCCAGCGGAAATGTCGGTGTATACGCCGGCTACATCAGCTGTTGAGTCCATCCAGTCCTCATTTGATGTAAAGGACCAAAAGGTTGTCATTTTTGTGAAACCGGCATGTTCATGCCGTGGCACCATGAGACTCTTTCCGCAGATCGTCAAGACATTGCGTGCAGCGGGAGTCCCGGATGCCAACATTGAGATCTGGTCGATGCGTTCTGAGGCGGACAAACAGCCATATGCGCCAACGATTACCATAACGGATCTGCCAACGATTCATGTCTTCCGCAATGGATCGACATCTGCCATTGTCCTTGAGTCAGAATACAACGAGCGCAATGCCGACTCTCTCATCGCAGCGGCAGTAACGCGATAATCCATCATAACATCAGAAACGTCGTGGGGGGAACCATGATCGTCAAGCTCACATCGGACGATTCAACGTCCATACGTTTTTTCCTCGGTGCTGCACCTTGTGGTACGGCACCAGTATCGGAAGACGAGGGCACCGAACTCCATTTTGGTCGATACTGGATCCCGAATCCACGAGATGCATATAGTGTCATCGCCACCGGCGACTCGATGGAAGGTGCTCGAATTTATGCTGGCGATATGCTCGTTATTGATGCTGGGATGGAAGCCCGCGATGGGAACATCGTTGTTGCTTGGCTCAATGGTGATCTCACGGTAAAACGTCTTGGCCATGACGTCGATGGCAGACTCATGCTGATTGCCGAAAATCCCAAGTATGCCCCCATTATTGTTGGCGATCACGATGAAGTGCGGATCCTCGGAGTCGTCACAAGTGTACATCGGAAGTTGTGAGGACGCTGGGTGACGCGGGCCTACGCTAGGTGATGCGGGGTGACGCAGGCCTACGCGGGGTGACGCGGGCCTACGCGGGGTGACGCCGGTTTGTCGATTGTACATTCCGATAACTAGACCCCTTACCACCGATACCTTTTCAGAGATTCCTTTTGACGTTCGGGAACGCTCTCCGTGATTCAAGCGTTAATGTGTCGTTCCACACACACATTTTGTATTCACGGAGGTTGACCTATGGCACGTATCGTGTCTCTGCTTGCAGCAGCAGCTGCTTGCACCATGACAGTATCGGCCCAGACTGCACGACTCCAGGTCGTCCATAACGCAGCTGATCCGATGGCATCAGTCGTAGACGTCTATGTAAATGGCGCACTTACACTTGATGATTTTGCCTTCCGCACGGCAACCGATTTTATCGAAGTGCCCGCTGGAGTTGAATTGAGAATTGGAGTTGCCCCATCTTCGAGTCAATCGGCGGCAGATGTTCTAGCCACAGTACCAGTGACGTTGGCTGCCGATGGACGTTACATTGCCGTTGCAAATGGTGTGCTAAATCCAGCATCCTTTGCGGCCAATCCCGATCCAGCAGCAGCTGCAATTGGATTTAATCTGTATGCAGCTGACAATGTGAGCCCGGCATCAGGCACGGAAGGCTCTGTTGACATTCGCGTATTCCATGGCGCAACAGATGCTCCAAAGGTTGATATTCTTGCTGGCAACAATCGCATTGTTGAGGGACTTTCCTACGGAGGGTTTACGTCGACACTCACCGTTCCTGCTGCCTCGTACACACTTGGTGTAGCCCCAGCTGGTGGCAATCCAATTGCAGCGTTTACAGCGGACGTGAGCGCACTCGGTGGGCAGTCAATCTTCGTCATGGCGAGCGGATTCCTGAGTCCGTCAGCGAATCAAGACGGTCCTGCCTTTGGACTCTTTGCCGTAACCGTGGATGGTGATGTGATTGCTTTGCCACCTGCAACGTCCACACCAGGTGTTGAGCTTCAAATCGTCCACAATGCTGCAGATCCAGCAGCCGCTGTAGTTGACATCTACGTTAACGGTCAACTCGCGCTTGATAACTTCGCCTTCCGCACCGCAACACCATTCCTGCCGTTTGATGCAAACGTAGCCTACTCAGTTGCTGTTGCGCCAGGCACGTCCACGTCCGTTGGCGACGCCCTGGCAACGTTCCCCATTCAACTACCAGCGGGTCGTTACATCGCAGTTGCAAACGGCGTCTTGAATCCCGCCAATTTTGCGGCGAACTCTGATGCCGATGCCGATCCAATCGGCTTTACGATCTATCCGGTTAGTGACGTTCGTGGCGCTGCTGGAGCTGCTGGAAATGTTGACATTCTCGTCTTCCACGGTGCAACAGATGCACCAAAGGTTGATATTCTAGCTGGAACCACACGACTCATCGAAGGTCTTTCCTACGGCGACTGGTCGTCATACCTGAGTGTCCCAGCTGCAGCCTACACACTTGGTGTTGCACCTGCTGGTGATGCAGCTATTGCGAATTTTGATGTGGATCTTACTTCGCTGTCAGATCGCGCAATCGCCGTCCTTGCAAGTGGATTTCTTGTACCAGGAGCAAATAACGACGGACCTGCATTTGCCCTTCTTGCAGTTTTGCCTGATGGCCAAACGCTTGTTATCAATCCAGTAACGGCCAACGTCGCAGAACTAGCTCCACTACCAGCAGCCAGCATTGCTCCGAATCCAGTATCTGCTTCTGCAGACGTCACATTCTCTCTTCCGGCCGACGCCAACGTGACAGTGACGATTTCGAGCGCAGCAGGTATGATTGTCTCTCAGACATCCATCGGGAACCTAATCGCTGGTGAGCAACGTTTACCTCTGCGTACATCCGAACTTGCAACGGGAGCATACTACGTCCGCATTCAAGCTGGACAGTATGGCACAACACTTCCGCTGACGATCGTTCGATAACCTAGCTCCCTCTTCCCCACCCCCATATATGACAAGGGCTCGCCATCACCAGGCGAGCCCTTGTTTTTTTCTTGGAATCCGAAGTGTAATACTCGACACTGAATCGTCAACGTTCAGCCGAAGCTGAAGATCAACGCCTAACTTCTAGCATCCTTGTCATGGTACGTCCTCACTTGACACGGCAATGATATCTAAGCCGTATCGCTGTATCGACCGAAACACGGCATGAAGTGCCGATTGGTCCGGTAGCACTCCAACAAGTAATGTTTCCATACCGTCCGTACGTTCAACTACCAGAGGCGCAAATGCCTGGCTCCAGTCATCGGTAAGTCGTGCCCGTACGGTGATGCGGTAGTTCCGCGCGTCGCGCGACATGGTGCCTTCTGATGTGTGATCGTTCATGAACGAAACATACGGTGCCGTTCGGGAAGTGCGAAACACTTCCCGAACCGACAACCGCATGTGAGAGAGGGAGAGAGACCGAAGTTAGATTTGGTTACTGCTCACCAGGAGAAGTTCACCGGGAGAAGTTCACCGGGAGAGTTCGGGGGCTGTAGTGGAGCGAATGCAGGCATTCGCTCCACCGTAGGCGCCCCGATGAGGGTGAGGGACCGATGTCTTAAGGAAGGATGACCAGCGGAAGTGTCACGCGCTGGGAGCCATTCTCGATAACAACGAGATAGGACCCAGCTGCAAGCTGACGACCAGCATGATCGATTGCAGGAATTGTCATTGTGCCCGTTGTCGTCGAAAGCACATTGCCTTGGAGTGAGATGATTCGCACCGTAGACGTGCTGTTGAGTCCTGCGATGACGAAGTCGGATGTTGCTGGGTTTGGTGTGATGACGTAGTTCGTCGATTGTTCTTCATCAACACCCGTTGTCGTCGTTGCACGACCTACGAGACGTGCATCAAGATTGCCCGCGTTTTCCGAGAGGATGGTCACGTTGACGTCGTAGTCACCTGTTGTGAGTGGACGGAACTCAACACAAACCTCACCTTGTTCACCAGCCTCAATCGTGAGAGGCAGATCCGACACGATAGCGAAGGCAGAAGAACCCGAACTTGTGGACTGCATTCCTGTGATTGTTACGTCGCGACCTTGATCAGCAACAACCGGGATACAGACAACTGCTGTTGTACCTGTGCGAATTTCACTGAAGTCTGCCGTTTCTTGTGCCTGATAGAAACGATGTCCCTGTGCGCCAAGATTTACCGTCATGTTGCCAAGAACGGAATTACTGGAAATGGTGACGGTTGCCTCTTTACGGTCACGTGTTTCAGCATTGAACTCAATCGTAAGTCCAGCGCTTTCTCCTGGCTCGAGTTCGAACGGGAATACAAGGCCTGGGAAGTGGAAACCAGCCGCAAATGCCTCAGCCGTGTCGATAGAATTCACAACAAGCGTCTGTGTACCCGTGTTCTTAAAGAACCAACCAGTTGCTTTACGATGAGCATATCCAACTGGTACACGCTGATAGTCGAGGCGTGAGGCTGCAAGAGCAAGTTCTGGACCTTGAGCTGACGTTTCACCAACGATGATTCGCACCGTTGTTGTGAGTGCCTGGCCACAAGCATTTGTCACGATACAATGATAGAATCCTGCATCTGCTTCAGTTGCGTTCTGCTTTTCGAAGACTGCTGACGTAGCTCCAGCAATGGATACGCCGTTAAACTTCCATTGATACGCGCGAGCGTCCGATGCATCCACTGTGAGTCGGATGAGTCCGCCTTCGTCAACACGTGCTGGCTGAGGCTGGACAATGATGACAGGCTTGGAGATTACACTTACCACGAATCCCGTTGATGTTGTTGTCTGGCCGCAGGCATTTGTAACCTCGACGGTATATGTTCCAGCGTCCGAAAGTTTAACGTTCTGAATAGACAGGACATTCGATGTCTGACCATCAAGTCGGTAGTCGTTACGATACCACTGATACTGAAGTCCAACGCCAGCAGCAAGGATCGACACGTCGAGCGACGAGCCCTTACATACTTCGCGGTTGCGTGGCTGAGCAACAATAACGGGAGCCGAAGCGATGTTGAGTTTGGCAGACGGAGCCTGCACAACGACAATGCAGTTAGAACCTTCTGGTGCTGCAGTATTTGTTACGACGACGTCATACGTTCCGGTATCAGCATCCGTTACTTCTGCGATCGTAAACTGTGCCCCATTTGCCCCTTCAATGTCAACTCCGTTAAAGCGCCACTGATAAGCAAGGCGTCCGCCTACGGCACTTACTTCGAAGGTTGCAGATGCACCAGCGCAAACAGTGTTGTTGCTTGGTGCAGCAACGATGATCGGCTGTTCCGTGATGTCGATCGTAATTGTTTCCGAGACTTCTTCTGAGCGGCAAGCACCTGCAATCACCACACGATAGTCTCCTGCATTTATAGGACGAACATTTGTGATAACGTATGTTGGCTGCGTTGCTCCAGCGATTGGCAGATTGTTGTGATACCACTGATACGAGAGGTCGTCACCTGCAGCAATTACCGAGATCGTGTGGTCGGTATTGGTGCAAAGGGGCGCAGAAGGGGCTACGGGCTGCTGCGTAATAGCAACTGGCTTACGCTCACGAACCTGGGCAAAAGCAAGCATGTCCGTTGTGTTACCACACCACTCCACAATTCGAACGGCATAACGTCCTTCATTTTCCGCACCATTCATCACGATCTCAAAACTCGGATCCTCACCGCGCGCAATCTCTGTACCATTGTGGTACCAGATAAACGTTGGCTTGCGAGCACGAATGTCAAGGCGTGGGGTAATTGCTTCACCGCGACAGATAATGTACTCTTCGACGCCGCCGAGATAGGCAGGATCCTTGCAGATAAGGCGCGTTGTAAAGGATCGTTCGCCGGGCTTGATTTCTTCACCATCTCCCGCATTATCGGTGACGGATAGTCGGTAAATCACCTTGGAATCCGGGGGGAAGATGATGGGAATCGTAATTGTGACTTCCGTTTCTCCGGGAGAAATGTTCATCACGTGTTCCCATGTTTCACCGTCGTCAGTTGATGACGAAAGCATAATCTCTTCGCCCTTTGGGATGTCTCCGCTGACATCATTCCAGCCAAAGGTTACTTCCGTATCAATTTCAATGTCGGACCCTTCATCGGGTTTTACAAATTCAAAGGCCTGAGCAAAGGATGGCGTGGCAAAACAGATTGCCATCAGGGCGATCAGACCGAGTCTGATCCAGACCGAGGGTTTCGGTGGTCGTTCGGGGTTTCGTTGAGTCGTCATGGTTTCAGTCCTTCAATTCATTGGTTGCGTTGTTGCCGTACGATCTGGCCGCTGTGACCTTCTTCGTACGATGCAAAATTCAGGACCAACGAGTATGAGGAACCTCAACCGAAGGGTTGAATCTGATGTGTCAGACGAGTCCCATAGATTTTGCCTTCAGGATAGCCTCGGAACGACTTCGAACGTCGAGTTTTTGGAAGAGATTGTAGAGGTGCGTCTTAATTGTAGCAAGGGAAACGTAGAGTTCATCAGCGATACGTTGATTGGAAAATCCCCGTGCTAATAATGTCAGGGCGTCAATTTCACGCGATGTAAGGCCTAACTCTCGTGTTTTTGTTCGCAACTCGTTAATGGTCACGGCTGGTGCTGACACGATTGCCGACGCTGCGGGCGCAACGTAGTCACGAGGTGTCAGGAGTGGTAACATGCAGCCGTGGCTACGACGCTCTTCGGCTATGGTCTGACGTGCACGTTCTGCTTCGCTGAGTCGGCCAGCTACTTCCGCTTCCAAGGCGAACACATCGTCGGCTTCAAGACGTAGTCGTGGCAGGTTTTGGACTAATAACACATCATAGAGCTCATGCAGAATGTGCCGATACGGACCTAGTTCATTTCGTTCTGCCTTCAGTCTGAACCAGAACAACAATGTATAGGTACGTCCCAACAGGTTTGTTGCCTTGTCGTTACGCGTCGTCAGCAAATCTGACTCTACCCAATCCATCCAACGATCTACCAGTGCGCGGGGTCCGAACCGATAGGCCGTTGCCGCTTCCATGAGACGAGCAAGCTCTGTATACATCTCCGCCAGAGCTGGCATATCAAGGGCTAACATGTCGGCAGACGCACGACGTGCACGGTCAGCATCTCCAAGATGTATAGCAAGCCGACACTCAATCTGGAAGGCATTAAACAAGCGTGCTCGGACGAGACCAGGTTTCCGTTCTACAAGCGCTGCAATATCTCCGAGTGCACCTTCGGTCTCCTCAATATTGGCAAGGTCAAAAGCAATCCGAGCGCACAGGGTGTTATAGTCTAATTCATGCGGAACAGACATAACGAGTTTTCCTGTCCTCTCAATATCTCGGATACGATCACGAGCCTCCAACGCACGAAAACCTCGCCCTGCTAGTGCGTGACAGCGCATCGTATCCTGTTCAATGATTGCTCTGAACACGGTATCCAATCTGTCCCACTCCGTCGAACGCAGTCGATCAATACGCGCCAAGGCCTCATTGATTCTCAATGAACCTGTTAGCGTTCGAATTGTATTGATCTGATTGTTCGTGATAGAAACAGAGATTGCCTCCTGCGGAATATTTGCTCGTTGAGCATCGTCAGCCGATATACTTTGATACCACGATACACTCTCGGCCATAAACATAAGATCGCGGTCATAGTCGCGAAAACCGGTTTCTTCAACAGCTCGCGCATGACAAATGGTCCCCATCGCCATGGCGCGCATAGCCGGGTCTACGTCACCTTGAAGCACGGTCTCAAGTTGACTGATGTATTCGGGAACGAGGTCAAACCGCAGAATGTTGGATGACATCGACAAGCTCATGATAAGGAGCCGTATGTCGGATGTGCGATGTTCTGCGTCGAGGTCCAAAAGAAAATTTGTGACATACGAGGCATCAGCATCATCAAGGTCATCCACCCATGTTTCAGCAATGATTTCGCATCTGGATGACAACACCGATGCTTCACGTGCACACTGCACGGCCAGGTCTGTGTATCCACGCCGCGCGCTCCAAACACCAGCTCGTGTGAGCACGGCATCAATGTCGTGAGGATACCGCAAACGTGCGAGACGGCGGAAGAGATCCGCTACAAGATGATGGAATCGGTACCACGTACCGTCTTCATCCAGTGAAATGACAAAAAGATTACGATGAACAATATCTCCAAGAAACTTCTCACCGTCACGTCCCAACATCGCCGTCACGAGTTGTGCTGAGAATCGGTCCATGAGGCTTAACAGCAGAACGTCCTTGGCGTCCTTCTCGTCAAGAAGACTTAGTACGTCCTGGACGAGGAAATCCAATACAAATTGATCACCATTTGCAAGTGCCTTAATAATGTCACCGTGATTCTCGCTTTGTCGCAACCGTGTAGCAGCAAGTACAACGCCAGCCATCCAGCCTTCCGTTGATGTTGCCAATGCTTGTGCATCAACATCGGCCAACGGGATACCATAGGCAGCACGTAGGAGTTCTTGTGTTTCCGTTGCATCAAGGCGCAAATCAGCAGAACGTACATCCAACAATCGGCCCTGTGCTCTCAATCGAGCTAGCGGTAAGGCAGGATCGGACCTACCTAATAGTACAAGTCGGAGGTGCGGAATGTCATGCCGAACGAGTGGCGACAACGTTTCCGTGAGCACATCATCGGGTATGAGGTGAACATCGTCAATGACAAGAATCACCGATGAATCAAGCTCGAGTAATGCTTCAACAAGCGACGCATGGACCATGTCAAGGTCCATTGGCGTCGAGTCAATCATCGGCATAATGTCTACAAACCGATCCGGTTGTACGGTTGACAACGCACCGACAACATATCGTAACACACGTTGTGCATCAACGTCCTGCGCATCACAACTATACCACGCTGCCGAACGCTGCCGCTTTTCCAGCCATTGTGCTAAAAGTGTCGACTTACCGAATCCCGCTGGTGCTGATACGATTGTAACGGCATAGTCTTCCAGCGCATTAAGTTTGCGAAGGAGTGGTGCCCTCTCGACGGTGTTATGGCGTACGGACGGAGTGTGGAGTTTTGTGCGTAGCAGTATGCTCATGGAAGGAGTCCGGCGTCTCTCGCAGTTACAATCGCTTCGGCGCGCGATGTTACGTTGAGCTTCTGGTAGATGTTGTACAGGTGCGTCTTTACGGTGGCAAGAGAGACGAACATACGATCTGCAATGCGTTGATTACTCAAGCCCATTACAAGATGTCGCAAGGTGTCGAGCTCACGTTCTGTAAGTACTTCAAACACGTTTGTTGCAGGTGTCGTCTGTCGTTGGTGAGTGAACGGGGCAAAGGGGGCTTCCCGTCGGAGGACAACTCGTTCAATCGCGTCGAGAACACGTATCGTGCCCTCCGAAGGATCTTCCGACCGAATGTCGTCGAGCCATGGTCCTGCGACCTCGGCTATTTCTACCAGATGATACGAAGGAGAGAGTGTGCCGTACAACCTCATGATTGTAACAGCCTCACGGATGGCAGTACGTGCTGCCCCCTCTGCCCCCTTCATCACCGCGTCAAGCCAAGTTATCACGTGAAACTCACCAATCTGGCGATGCAGATTCATTGCAGTTGCATGTTGTTTTGCCGCTGCCGTGAGCTCAACAACTCGATTGCCGTCACCGCAACGAATCGAAGCAATGATGAACTGGATCACAGCTCCTAGTCGTGCAAACTGAGCTTCTGATTCCTGTTCCCAATGCTCGTATCCTTGTTCCCGACATTCTTCGACCCACTTCTTGACCGCCGCTGTATCGCCTCGTGCCATGGCCATGCCTGACTCCATGACACGGCGTTTGTTACGTACGGGTGCAGCAAGCATTCCGTGCTCTTCACCACGCACAATGTCGATAAGCCGTATTGCTTCGTCCCACTCATGTCGCAACACACGAATTCGATGATCGGTTTGAATGGCATTGATTAGATACAAGATGCCAAGCCCCGGACGCTCATCGAATATCCTGTATGCCCGCCGACAGCAATCAAGTGCTGTGTCAAAGTCACCAGACTCAAACGCTATACGTCCATCAAGTGTAACATGTGCAATACGTTCTGACTGTGGGACCGTAGCCCCACTGGCGGCAACAGCTACATACGAATCAGCAGATGCACGACGAGCTCTCTCTACATCGCCACGAATGATATGTACGTTTCCAATGTCACGTTGAACACTTGCAAGATCCTGAAACCTCTGACGAGCGATATATCTATCGACAACAAATCTGAGCACACCAATTGCACCATCTACATCCGTTAGTGTAACGAGGCTTCGCGAATACATAGCGTGCGCCGCAATGACCGATGTTTCCAGGCTTGCAGTGCGTATCCCAGCTGCTGTTGCCTCACTGGCAGTAAGAGATCGGAATGTCTCTACAGAATTGCGAAAACTATCTGAAGCACTGATGAATCTTCCACGGGCCATTTCGAGTGCACCCGTAAAAAACTCAACGTGAGCGCGGAGGTATCGTCGTGCAACATCGTCTCGTTCACGTGGTAGGGCAGCTTCGAGGCGCTCCACATGAATCGCCAAACGCTCGAGATTCATCGTATTGCTTGCACTTAGCGATTGCAGGTATAACAATCGCGGGTGAAGGGCAACAACGTCGTCAGGTAACGTATCTACGAGCACTCCAATGTTCACAACCGTCGCATCATCGTCTACTGCCGTCCATGAATACTCAAGGACAGTAATCTTACTCTCAACATCACTCATTCTCTGAACCATTCGCAATGCAGCTGGTATCTGCCCTGCTTCGATATATCGAAGGGCCGCGTGACGTCGTACGTCGTCGGCTTCACTAACAGGCAGAGGTATTCGAGAACGAACGGCTTCGGCAAACAAACCGTAAAAACGATACCAGGACGATGTTTCAGACAGTGGAACGACAAAGAGGCTACGACGCGAAAGCTCAACTAATTGATCACTACCGGGTTTACCATCAGCTTCAGCCAGAATCGCGCACAGGTCTGCATCAAACACCTCAACCAGTGCGAGTTTGCTCAGTAACATTCGCAAGTCATCCGGTACGTCGTTCAGGACCTCTTCCAGAAGATAGTCCAGAACAAACGCGTCGGCGCCCGCAAAGTCTCTCAAGAACGCATCAACATCCTTGTGTCGTCTGAGTGATAGAGCTGCCAAACTCACTCCGGCAGGCCACCCCTCTGTACGTTCACGTAGTACAACCACGTGGTCGTTCTCCAGGGTTATACCTGACGTGCGTTCAACAACAGTGCGCACATCATCAAGTCCAAACAACAGGTCAACGGAACGTAACTCGACAAGTAAACCGCGAGCTCGAAGTCTGGCCAAAGGAAGTGGCGGGTCTGTCCTACCAATTGCAATGATGTGAAGGCCTGTTGGTGATCCATTCATGAGAGCACCAAACACGTCGCGTAATGTATCGGCAGGAACTTGGTGGTGATCATCAAGGACAACTATGAGACTTTCCTGAATCTCGTACGCCTCGTTCACGAACGTTGCCGTAAGATCCGCAAACTCCGGAAGAACGTCGTCGTTCAGACGTTCGTAGGTTTCAGCAAATGCTTCAGGTCGTTTACGACGTACAGCCTCGACGATAACAGCAAGAAACCGCACATCACGTTGATCATCTTCATCACAGGACACCCAGGCAGCATCCAGAGCTCTGAACTCAATCCACGAGGCAACAACGGTACTCTTTCCAAACCCAGCTGGTGCCGTAACCACTGTCAGTAATGCTTCAACAGCCGCATCAAGACGCTGAAAGACGTCAATGCGTTCTATGGTATGGGGCAAAAGGGGCGGCGGCTGCGTCTTCGAGAGTAACGACGGTCGGATTGGCATAGCCGCAACCTAAGGAGAGCGAAGATATTGTCGGGCCGACGTGGGCTAGAAGTGGGGAGGCAGGTGGGGTTAATGGTGGGGAGGCAGGTGGGGAGGAGAATACCGCTCGCGTAGCGAGCACCCCGCGAAGCAAAGCTGAGCTACTCATTCACCGCACAACGATGAACTTGTGACTGCTTGCGATCTGGCTGTTTCGAAACACGAGCAGGTAGCTTCCTGAAGCAAGTGAAGAGATCGGAATGACAACTCGTGCGGTGTCACTCCCTGGTCCAAATGACGGAACATATTCACGACAGTTCTGAACAATGTTTCCTTCGAGGTCCGAGATGAATAGCTCGAGAGATGAGAGATCTGCCGTGCCGAACTTTCCGAGGTTTGCATGTATAGTTGTCGACGCCGGATTCGGACTTACATTCTGAACGTATACATGATAGATGTTCTGTGTTACTTGACTGTTGAGACCATCAACTGACGTTACCGAATCGGGATCATGGCCAAGCACATTAATGTCAACAGCTACTCCGTGAGATGGAGAGACGTATCTCACAGTCGTTGTTGAAACAAACTGACCGCTCGGAGACGTTGGATTATAGGCATATCCTACCTTCCAAATTGGTACCTGTTTCGAGAGCACATGGTCGTTCGCAACAACAAGGAGATACCTTCCGCTAACAGCATCAAAGATTGCCAAGGTATCACCAGAGACCCACGTTGATATGGCAATCCTGTAATTCTCAACGTCCAGCGGCTCATCGAGGAGTATCACCGTCGTATCAATGATCGTCTCTTCAACGTAACGTCTCCGAATGATTCGATCTGCCGTCGTTTTCTCTGCATCAGCAAAAGGGATAACGATGATGCTAACTGTATCACGTACAACTTGTATAGGAATTCCGGACACATAACCGTCAAACGAAATCGTGGTGCCTGAAATACTATCTCGTTGTATATCATTCGGTGCTATAACAGTCCTAAACGGATCAGCATAGACGATGGTCTCACTCGACGAAAGTACATATCGACAAGGAGTCAAGAGCGTCGGGAGGATCGCACGTTTGATGGTCTTATCCTTGTCATTCCATGTAAACACAATCCTCGTTTCACCCGGAACGAACATTGATCCATCGGAAAGCGTGTCAGTAAATGATCGAAAAACACTGGCACCCGAAATCCCGGATTGTAAGGCCCAGGTTGCCATAGTCGATGTCTTCACTGCTGCGCCACGATCGCCGATGACAATCTCGTGTCCGTCAGAAGTTTGGTGAAAACACCCAATCGTCATTCCTAATGGTATTTCGACCGAGCGAAAGATTTCTTGACGGGCGTCATATATCTCTGTTAACGAGCTCGAGTCTCGGAACAACTGACTTTTCGTCCAAGTAAATCCAATTCCGATGTCGCCATTAAATCTCGTGAGGAATCCTCCACCAGGTGTATAGCCAGGCATTCTTCGGCTAGCAGGAGTATACCGACCAGATTGTGGTTGCCAGAAAGACAGCATCCGATTTGCATCAAGTATCTGAGCAACGTCATCCACGACTGCGAAAGTCCCTACCGACTGTGCGGGTAACTGGAAGTCAGACGTACGTTCAATGACTTCGTCTTTCGACACGGTCAATGCGACCTGTTGATGTGCTCCTGACGAATCGAATCTTACACCACTCACGCAGAGGACAGGGTTACTACCAATCCTTCCAATACCCGTCGTACTCACCCATTGCAGATTCCACAACATTGAAAGATCCGTTAGTGATAATTCTGTGCTGGAACTCACACCTTGAGCGAAGCCAAGATTATCCAATATTATGGTGTAATCTTTATCGAGTCGGACAAATGCATTTATATTAACCGTATACGGCATAGAGTCTGTTACGATTCCGCCTCGAATCTGATACAGAGTCGTATCCGACTGCAGTATCACACCTTCATCTACCACTGCAAAAGCTCGATCTGCGGTAGAATATGGTGTAATCATCAGGAAACTCTCGGTGAGTGTTTGCCCTTGAAGGATTACAAATATTGAATCTCTACGTGCTCCAAACGCTTTTCTCGAGAAATGATCATACCAGAATGCATCATACAGTTTCGCCGAAACTGTCACATTGTCAACCACTCGAACGTAACTGCGAATTCGTCCGTCGCTCGACCACGTCCACAACGTATCACCAACAGCGCCAATCTTGAGAACGAGTGCATTATCGAGCGTAGTAAAGTGGTTCCGTAGAGTGTCGTTTACAGCGACATATGACAAACGACCGTCTGCATGAAGGAAACAAGTTCCATTTGAGAATGATGAAACATCTACGACAGGCGAGATATCAAGAGGCAAGAAGCGCAAAAAATGCATTGATTGACATACGAGGGAGATTGAACCCACAATCACAATGCAGACTATTAGGCCAGTTCTCACGATGATGGGGATGCACCTTCTCATACGACACCTCTCATAGTTCGCGATACAAAAAACTACGCAGCGAATGCCTACATGTGCAAGAGGCGGGGGTCGAACCCGCACGGGTGTTGAGCCCGCCGGATTTTGAGTCCGGTGCGTCTGCCAATTCCGCCACTCTTGCGATTGGCTATCTACGTGGTCCCAAGCACGATTCCGGACCACCAAGTACTGTTGTGGGAGGTGAGGGATTCGAACCCCCGACCCTCTGCTTGTAAGGCAGATGCTCTGAACCAGCTGAGCTAACCTCCCGACGAGGAATGCGAATATAAGGGTTTCCCGGAAATGACCTACGTCGTTTTCACGGAATTGCTTCTACACGTCGAACTTCGCGTACTGCCAAACGGATTGCACGTTCAATTCCCGCACGGAGTGTCATTGCACTCATAGCGCAGGTGCGGCAAGCACCGGAAAACCGGACATAGGCGATGCCAAGTTCAGCATCATACGAAACGAACTCTACGTCCCCTCCATCGCGTGCGAGGTGCGGACGTACATCAACCAACGTGGCTTTGATCGTATCCTCAATCGTCATGTTTTAGAGTTCGATGTCAACACTCGACGAGGTTGACCGCGCATTGAGAACGCGTATCTGTCGTAATACATTTCCAGCAATTGTTCGAAATTCATCAGCAAGAAGGCCCGATTCTGGGTCACAGACAAACGGGAATCCATCATCACCCCCTTGGCGCACGCGTGTGTCAATTGGCAAGCCTCCAAGGAATGGAACGTCGTACTCGGCTGCGACGCGTGCGCCGCCCCCTTCACCAAAAATGCTGTATCGTTTTTCTGGCATGTCTGGTGGAACGAAGTACGACATGTTTTCGACCACGCCGAGAACGTCAACGTTGACCTTTCGGAACATCTGAATACTCCGTCGCACGTCAGCCAGGGCAATCTCCTGAGGTGTTGTCACCACAAGTGCACCCGTAAGCGGAATCTTTTGTGTGAGAGTAAGTTGAATGTCACCGGTACCTGGTGGAAGATCAAATACGAGGACGTCAAGTTCTCCCCAGGAAATCTGCTCAACGAGGGTGGTAAAGTATCCTGCGAGCATCGGGCCACGGAGAATGGCGGCCTGATCTCGCTGCATAACAAAGCCTAGGGATGCAATCTTGACTCCATACATCTCGATGGGTGAACCGATGATTCTGCCGTCGTCTGTTTTGACAGCTTCCATCGATTTGTCGGCAACACCGTACATGGTCGGCTGCGATGGACCATAAATATCTGCGTCGAGCAAGCCGACCTTCATTCCGCGCTGGGCAAAGGCTGCGGCGAGATTGGCTGCAACGGTGGATTTCCCTACCCCACCCTTACCAGATGCGACAGCGATGAGATTCTTTACACCGGCAAGTGATGGAGAAACAACTCGATCAGTGCCTCCACGCTCCCGAACGAGGATTTCGATATCGGCATCGGGGAAATTCGCGCGTAGGGTGGCCGTACAATCGTGATCGAGCCGACGAGCAACAACGTGGACTGGCTGAACAACATCCAGGAAGACGCGGATCGAATTGCCCGAAACAACAACGTCGTGGATGGCATTGAGGGCAGATAACGTAGCGCCAAGGTCTGGATCGACAATGGAACCTAGAAGGGTACGAACGGAGTCGGCAGTCATGGTTTTCTGTAACAAACGGGCGTGGAGAACACTCAGACCTACAAACCTACGGAACATGTGTATCTTGCGGCTCTTGGGGTCGACAGAGATCACGAACATCGAACCCGATCCAATCATCTAGGAGTTTTTTTCCATGAAGCACTTTTTTCTCGCTGCTTCTCTAGCCGCTGCCGTTACTGGAGCTGGTGCTCAGGTGACAACAACACCTGCTGCATCAACATTCGTTCCTTTTCCGGCCCGAATTGTTGCCAATGAGGTCGTCATGCCTTCCCACACTGGGAAGTCAGACGGTGAAACACAGGCACTATCGTATACCTCGGTATGGTCACCAACAGTCAATTCACTGTTTGTGTTCTACCCTAATTCCGTTAACGACAATGTATTGCATTATGACAAGAATACGGGTGCAATCTTCGTCGCGCGAACGGATGCAACCTTCGACCAGACTTCTGGAGCACTTACTGGTGGTTCGGTAAGCGTCATGGTTTCTACGAATAAGGGTCAAACGTGGACACAACGTTCCCTTCTGAGTAACGTGAACTACTTCATTGGGATGCCACAACTGGCAATCGTGGGCCCAGATGGATCAACTAATCCAGACGATTACTACTACTTCTTGTTTGGTCCCAAGTATACTGCTGGTTCAGGAACTGGAACTGTAGGTACAGCTATTCTCAAAACACCCGGAAACGATGCATACGATCTGGAGTTTTCACTGTCAAGTCCAGTTTCGAGTTATCGATTTTTTAACGGATCGGATTTAGTAGTAGATCCATCCACGCTTGTTGTACACCAGGCTACCATGCTAGCTTCACTAGCGAATGTTGAGGCACAATATGGTGCCTACGGTGTTTCATCCTTTTCGCTTGGAGATGAAGATTGGCGATTTATTGGCCAACCATCCGTTCTTGCTCTTGACAAGTATCGCCCAAGTGACGGTGGGATCAATTCTTCGTTTAACACGCCAATATATGTTGATGTAGATGGTGAGGGGAACGCCTATGTTGCTACAAATAACTTCCTCGTTGGCGGTGAAGATCGGCTGATCCAGGTTCACAAGTCAGATGACGAAGGGACAACCTGGTCAAATGGTAACGAGATGCCCGTTACTATTCTTGACGCTTATGCTGCAAGCATTGGCGCCAATATGATTTTTCAACCGTCTTTGACACCGTATCGAGGCAGCGAGTTTGTCGTTACTGGTCCTGATGAGTATTCCTATTTCACGCGCGTCATTGCTGGAGTTGAATCACAAGCGACTCCAGGCCAGTTGGAAACAATCACATCGTATGCGATTCTGGAGTGTAAGTACAAGAACAACGCATGGTCGATTTCGAAAGTGGCCGAGTTGAACACCATAGCTCCGTTCATGTTCTCGTATAATGACTCACTGACACAGGTAAATGGCGAGAACACATTCGAACGTTCTGACAATGGTCGCGGCGCTGAGATTCAAATCGCACGCTCAGCTGACGGAAAACTCATTGTCAAGTACATCGACATCGACACAAATCGTCGTATCACGTGGTCGCCGTCGTATCGACTCATGACGAATTCGAACGGACTTTGGATCGAAGATGGTCGCATCGATACCTTGTTTTCTCAAGATGTATTCATTGCGACACGTGACATGAATGGCTCGGCTTGGTCGACACCCATTAACGTAACGAATGACAATGAGTTCAACATCCGAACGTACATCCCTCGCGATGTGGCAAGCGTAAACGAGATTCCGTTCATGCAAGCCACTGGAAATACAACGTCGCAACTCACAAGCCCGTTAAATCCTCAGTTCGCTCAAGCCCTTATCAATACAGGCTCGACACCGCGGTTTGCCATGATTAATCTGTCTACTGTTTCCGTTGCAGAGGATCCAGCATTCGCAACGTTCCACGTAGCCGACGTACGTCCAAATCCTGCAACGAATAACGCTGAAGTTGTCTTCACACTCGATCGTCCAGCCACGGTTTCCGTTGACGTTTATGACGTCATGGGTAACCTTGTCTCTACGGTCGTTCCAGCTACACGTATGGATGCTGCCGTTAATGGCACAAACATCAATGTGTCGAACTTTGCTCCTGGTACGTACATGGTTGCCGTTACGGTTGACGGTGTTCGTACCGCTCGCAAGTTCACGGTTGTGAAGTAATCACGAGCAATCCGTATACTACGGGGCGATGGTACGTGTACCATCGCCCCGTTTTCGTTTTTTTACTGACTGAACGACATGATTCGCCTCTTTCTCGCAGCAGCAATCGGTCTCCTCACCGCCTTTGACGTTTCGGCCCAAGGGGCATCATGGAGACTATTACGATCCCTCACGTCGTTTACTGTCCAGGTAAATCATGATGATCCATCACACATCATGTTTGGAAATCGGCGAGGAAGGGTCTATATCTCACATGATGGAGGGAAGAGCTTTGCAAGAAATGACATTCAGACAGAGGTTGTAAATAACTCCGTTTCTTCCCTACTGTGGTCCACTGCAGATACGTCAATCGTAATCGCCGGCGGTTTCCGACTCGATGGTATCCATCGGTCAACTGATGGTGGTCGTACCTGGGCGCGTGTCCTCAGCGATAACGCGAATCAGATTATCTGGTTCATTAGTGAAGCGATCATTGAGAGTACAGAGGATCCATCCGTCCTATACGCAGCACGGGGAACCGTCGTTAACACGATATACAAGAGTACCAACACCGGGTTAACGTGGGATAGTGTCGGAATCATCGACCGTGCCCTTACATCACGACTCTGTACGATTACGATGCGACCCGAATCAAACGGTGAGCTCTTTGTCGGTGCTTTAGGCGGTAGAATTTTCCGCAGCACAGATGATGGTGTTTCCTGGCAATCAATGTCCGTCATCGAAGAAGGTCGCGATACAATCCGCCCTGATAGTGAAATCCCCAAGATTGTCTTCCGTCGCGACCAACCGAATGTTGGTTATGCTGTCGTTGCAATCTCCAATGATCTCGCACGCGAAGGTAATGGTGGAGTGTTACGAACCACAGACGGTGGCTTGACGTGGTATCGTATGGCCTATGCCGATACAAGTCTTTGGGCTGTTGAGACGCGTCAGCGGATGGACACGACGGACGTCTTTATTGGCGGATTTCGTATGTCATTTCAGGATCCATCCCTTCCCGGAGATAGTATCGTTGCCGTGAGTAAGGACAATGGGATCACCTGGACGTCGATCTCGGATTCACTGAATTGGGGTATCAGCGATGACGCCAGTTCAGTAGCAAACTCATGGGTCTTACGATGGGATACGATTGGAAAAAAACTTTACCTCGCCGCTGAAACGGGTCTCTTCGTTTACGACGAAGTACTTACCTCCGTCCGGGAAGGTCAGCCGTGGGGCCATGCCTCCCTATCCGTGATCACTCGTGATGGTTTTCTCGACGTACGCGATAGCATGCGCCCTGCATCAGTGCACTGGACAGTACACGATATGAAGGGGGCGCAATTTGCTACGGGCGTGGCGGACGCATCTCACGATGTGAGTTTGCCCCTTTCACCCCTTACCAACGGTGTGTATCTGCTGACGTGGGAGACTGAGTCACTTATACGTTCAGCATTGTTTACCGTGAGGTAGTTACTTGTCCTCTGCGACGACGGTATTCACAAGCTTTCCGAGCAGGTCAATCTCGCATTCTACCACGTCTCCAACATCAAGCCACCAGGCTGGATCGTAGACCTTTGAACCGTTGAGCTCGAGGAAACATCCGGTTCCACACGTACCTGACCCAATAACGTCACCGGGATAGAGCGTTACTCCATAACTCGCCCGCTCGATGATTTGTGCGAAGGTCCATGTCATATCCTTGACGTTCCCACGAGCAACACTCTTTCCGTTGATAACGGTTCGCATTTCCAGATCATACGTCTCCCCATTGGGAGTATCAATACGCCTGGTCGCGAGTTCATCGCGCGTTACGAGCCACGGACCTAGTGACGTTGCAAAGTCCTTCCCTTTCGCTGGCCCAAGATTCAGCTTCATTTCTTGCATCTGAAGTGTTCGCGCACTCCAGTCATTCATCACCATGTAACCGGCCACGTAGGAATCAGCTTCGTTTGCCGGAATATTTCTTCCCTTCTTACCGATGACTATGGCGCATTCAAGTTCAAAATCCAGTTTATCTCGATGTAATGGCAACACGGGAATATCACCTGGACCATATACAGCCTGGTGATTCGTAAAGTAAAAAATTGGAATTTCATCAAATTCAGGAATCATCTCCAAACCGCGATTCCTGCGAGCGGCTTCAACATGCTGGCGGAATGCATAACCATCACGCATTGACGTGGGCCGAGGCACCGGGGAGATAAGCTGAACGTCCCCTGCTTCACATACAGACCGCTGTGCTGCAGTCGCGGAAAGCAGCCACGACTCAGCTGCGTGTGCATCTGCCAAACCAATGTCTTCCAGCGCCAATAGATCAATCATCGTCGGTGGAAGCTCCGGAAGCGTACACAGACCGGCCTCGTGTGCGTACTGATGCGCCGTCACGAGGTCATAGACCGTGTTGTGTACAATGACTCCCGAACGAGAAACGATGCCGTTGGTGTAGGTGACGAGCTTCATAGTGGATCTGCTGTGGAGAATGAACGGCAAAAATACAAACGGAACAGCCCCATACTGTGTGCAGTACTCCCCTACTGCGGCATTGTCAAACTACCCCAGCGTGTTGGGTTCGCTGTGGCTGCTCGTAAAGACTGCGACAGAAGAAGAACATGGAGACTATTAGCAGAATGGTCGTAATGGTTCCGGATATGTCCGCCGGGACGTCAAGCCCTAATCGTGATGTTACTTTCCACAGTAGTGTTCCGGGTGCAACTACAAAGGCGATTGTCATTGATATCAACGCGATCATCCTGTTCTTCGTTCGTATGAAAGGCTTCATGATCATCTGAGCGCAGATTGCGATAGTGGGAGCAGCAACATACATCAGGTGATATGTCCAGAAGTACGGCAACACAAGGAAAAACGCCAGAGCAAGAATCATTATCTCTTCCATTGGCCGTGAACGTTCACGTCGCAATTGTATCCACAGGAGACACACACACACGCTTACACATAGCAGAACACCAACAACAGTGATCAACGCAGAATGTTCAAGTCCGAGTCGTGTGACCATGCCGACGAACGATAGATTGTAACCATCGTACAGAGGAATACCCATATCCTCAACAGCCGTTGATGTGTGTCGTAGAACGGAGGCAAAGAACTGATGCCACGGCTCGATTCCGAACAGCATGATGGATAAAATGATACTGCTACAACCCGTTACTGACATCCAACCTAACGTTTTCCACGACCTTCGAATCAGCAGCCAGATCACGAGAAACAGAGCCGCATGTTTTATCACGAGTACTGAGCCAATAAGAATACCTGCGGCCGTATGCCGACCTTGTAGAACGAGGATAATTGCAATGGTAAGAAGGGGAAGAAGAAGGGGCTCAAGCTGGCCGTTCAACATCAGATACGATAACGGCAGAACACATGCTGCACCCAAAAGTAGAAAGGGCTGCCACCGCCGAAACAGTTGCATTTCTTCGATTATTGGATGTTCTTGTTGGTATCCTCGTGCTTGACGAATGAGCACACCGGACATCTTGACCGTATATACGAGCCAAAGTGATAAAAGCACAGCGCTAACAACCGTCCACACATCCTGCAAATCCCAATACGAATGAATCGATACAAGACTGAGAATCTGAGCAAGTACAGGAGTATAGACGTATGGATAGGCCTTCATCGACGAATCGGGCAGGTGCCGTTGAATGTTTGCTACATCATACGGATTCTCACCTGCCCGAATGGCTGACGATGCAGCAACAAAGGTCGGAAGGTCGTCGAGCGGTTCGGGATGCCCCATCGTCACCGATGTGGAGAGTCGCGAACTACACAGAAATAGTAACAAGACGATCAACGGCAACGCACCGAGGATCACACGCCAATCTATCCTCGTTGTGCGCACCGCGTTGTTCAAATGAAGTTATCGGCCAAGCGCATGTCGTAACGACATTACACCGATGGTTCCAAAACCGAACAAGAACATCAGCTGAAATGGAATTGCAGCAAGTTCCAGATAGTTGATTGATGTAGCGATGCCAAAGACAAAATATGCGGCGAGCGCAATCTCAATGACTACGATCCAACCAACCTTTTTCTGGACGTACTTCTTCTTCTTCCACTCATCAGAACCTTGTTCGATGCGGTACTTCGGAGTACGCTTGAATTCAGTCTTCTTACCAATGAGCGCTTCGAGTACGGCGCGTGTATTATTTACTGCAAGTCCCATGGAGCCAGCCATAAAGACTGGGAACAGCAGCAATCGACGTCGCCAGTCAAGATGTATAGCTCGTTGCGCATACATATAGAACAGGAACGTTGAAATACTTGCGAGAACGAAGATCGACATCAGACTGAAGAAGGCATCGTACCCAGCAACTTTATTCTTGATGATAACGAGTGGCACATTCAGGAAGGCAACGAGCATGATAAACGGGAAAACGATGTTGCTCGTAAGGTGAACCGTGCACTCCAATTTGTGTTTAATGGAGAGATCACTCTTCCATACAGATGGCAACAACTTCTTCGCCGTTTCAACAGCACCCTTTGTCCACCGGAACTGCTGCGTTTTTAACGAGTTGATATCTGCCGGCAATTCTGCTGGAGATGTGACATCGTTCAAAAACACAAAGCGCCAGCCGCGAAGTTGAGCGCGGTAGGAAAGGTCAAGATCTTCAGCCAACGTATCGCTGTGCCAATTACCGGCATCTTCGATTGTCGACTTTCTCCAAACGCCTGCTGTACCATTAAAGTTGATAAAGAAACCAGCTTTATGGCGGATTTGCTGTTCAATGACAAAGTGGCCATCAAGGGCAAGGGCCTGGGCACGTGTCAGGAAGGAATACTCTTCGTTAAGATGCTCCCAACGAGTTTGCACCATACCGACCTTCTCATCAACAAAGTATGGTATGGTCTTTTTCAGGAAGTCGGGTTTGGGGACAAAGTCTGCATCAAAAATGGCAACATACTCGCCACGAGCAACAGCCAAACCTTCCTTCAGAGCTCCCGCCTTGTAACCTTGGCGATTTGTCCGATGGATGTGTTTAATGTCGAATCCCTGTGCCGAATACTGTGCAGCAAGTCGGCGCGACAGGTCGACCGTCTCATCTGTTGAATCATCAAGAAGTTGAATTTCCAGTTTATCCTTCGGATAGTCCATAGCGCAAACGGCCTGGACCAGACGATCAACAACGTAGAGCTCGTTATAGAACGGCAGCTGAACAGTGACAACCGGGACATCACCGAGTGAGGCTGACGGCTTGTGGTCGATCTTCTGCGTCTTGTGATAGTAGTAAATCATCACAAGGCCGTGAAGGCCGAACGCGAACAACACGCACAGCGAGCCGAAGTACGTGATTAACAGCGCGTCTTCCATGGGGTACAATGTCTCCGAATGGGAACAGGTGAGTTACGTTACCAGTCCGAGACGACGGCGAGAAGAATGTCATCAGCGATGCGTTCAATGGCTTTCCGGGCAGCTTGTGCGCGCTCTTCGGTGGCATTTGAGGCGTCGTAAACATCAAAGTTTTCGAACGACCGTTTCCACACGGTTCGGTTTTTGACGGCGTCGAAGTATTCGACCTCCATCGTCACCGAGAGTTTGCGCTGTCCCTCAAGGTCCGCCCCTTGCACGTTCATGATCTGATCCTGAACACGAAGGATTGTCCCATTTAACCTCGCATCGCCATCATCATCGACAACCTGAAGACTATTGTCGCTACGGAATCTCCGCACGAGTGTCTCTGTTGCCGTTTCTCGAAAGGTGGGGTCGCCGTAACCACTGTTATCCAGAACCGAGGATATGGATACTGTCCGGAGATGTTCCGGTACACTTCCACCACGGAACGAATAGCAGGCGGTTGCTGCTACCGCCAACACCATCGTCAGGGCGATACGCAAAGATTGATGAAGGACCATGCGACCACAATGAAGATGAAATGAATTCTCGTTCATGGATTTTTTCGTGTCGGAAGGAAGAGCGGCCACATCTTACACTGAAACGGTGAGGAACGGGTTGGAACGCCGCTCGCGGCCAATTGTGGTGACAGGTCCATGACCGGGATAACACACAACGTCATCGGTCAGTGTGAACAACTTTATGCGAATTGATTCAATCAGCTCGTCGTAATCACCACCTGGTAGATCAGTTCTTCCGATACTTCCCGAAAACAACGTGTCTCCTACGTAGGCTCGTTGATGCGTTTCGTCGATGATACAAACACCTCCCTCAGTATGTCCAGGAGTATGGAGAACGGTTAGGGGGCCAAAGGGGCTTTGTAGAGATGTTGATCCGTGGTACTCTCGAATGTCGTACGTCGTATACGTATCCACTGCCGGAATGACAAACGGAAGAGGCCAGATTGTATGTTCCATGGGATTGGTCAGGCGATACGTATCGGCCTCATGCACCCACACGTTTGACTTCCATCGTTCCTGCAACGAATAGCAGTCACCGATGTGGTCCCAATGTGTGTGGGTCAGGTAGATGTCAGATAACGAGGAACCATGCTGAACCAGTGCTGTGTTCACAACTTCGGCACAGCCTGGGGGAGCGTCAATGAGGACTGCTGTTTTTACCGACGTGCCGAGCAGCAGGAAGCTGTTCGTTTCGACGGGTCCAGATGTAAACATGAGGATTTCGTACATGCGTCGAAAATACGCCATGTCATGGGGCTACCGACGGTAGAAACGACACGTTGTGTACACGTCTTCACCCTTTTCCCTAACTTCGCGCATGCTTCATACCTACGTTCCCTTCATGGTGATGATTCTGATCGGAATCATCTTCGGAGCCAGTAATATTCTGCTGGCCGAATTCCTCGGACCCAAGAAGTCAACCCGAGCGAAGCTCTCCACGTACGAGTCGGGCATGGAGCCCGTCAAGAGTGCTCGTGAGCGCTTCTCCGTGAAGTTCTACCTCGTGGCGATGATGTTTATCCTCTTCGACATTGAAATCATTTTCATGTATCCCTGGGCCGTACAGTTCAAGGAACTTGGTATGTACGGTTTTACGGCCATGATTCTGTTCATGATTCTGCTCTTCAGCGGATACATCTACGTGATCAAGAAAGGTGCCCTGCGATGGGACTAAACGAACAACTGCAGCGCGACGGATTTGTCACAACAACCGTCGAATCCGTTATCACATGGGCACAGAAAAATTCTCTGTGGCCGATGCCAATGGGTATCTCATGCTGCGGAATTGAAATGATGGCCTTCGGAGGTCCACGTTCCGACTCCGCTCGATTTGGTTCGGAACGATTTTCGTTTTCACCTCGCCAGGCTGACTTGATGATCGTTGCTGGGACAGTGACGTACAAGATGGCTTGGGTTGTGAAAAAGTTGTGGGACCAAATGCCGGAACCAAAGTGGTGTATCGCCATGGGCGTCTGCACGTCAACGGGTGGTATGTTCCGTTCATATCCTGTCGTACAGGGTATTGACCAGTTCCTGCCGGTAGACGCATATGTATCCGGATGTCCTCCACGTCCGGAAGCACTCATGAAGTCTCTGCTCTATATCCAAGAAAAAGTTGCTGCCAGTAAGCCGCAATTGATCAATCTCGGCAAGGATGCCGGTGATGTTCGGCGCAGTGACCTGATTGTGACTCCGTAAGACGATGGCGGGCCCTTTGCGCCGTCGACGTATTGCCGGTGTAATGACTGGCACATCCCTTGACGGAATCGACGTAGCCATTTGCGAGGTCGACGACACGAGCGTCGACCTCGTCGCATTTTCGACGATACCCTATCCGGATGACGTTATTGAACGTATTCGGCGTCTCCTCAACACGGGAACGGCGTCACTACGTGACGTCTCCTCGCTTGAGTTTGATCTCGCTCGGGCATATGCCTCTGCTTTACGCTCCGTCGTTGACCCAACAACGCTTGATGCCGTTGGTGTCCACGGTCAGACCATGTGGCATGAACCACCTCTCTCCACGTGGCAGGCAGGAAATGTTTCTGTCCTTGCCACCCTGCTCGAGACCACCGTTGTTGGTGATATGCGTACTGCTGACGTAGCAGATGGTGGTCAAGGTGCTCCGCTTGTGCCAATGTTTGATGAAGTAATGTTCCGGCGCGAGAACGAGACCACCATTTGTTTGAACATTGGCGGTATGGCGAATATGACGATACTGCCGCCTCGTCGTTCACCGGGTGAGTCTCATTCACCGGGTGAGTCTCATTCACCAGGTGAGTTTCATTCACCGGGTGAGTCTCAGTCACCGGGTGAGTCTCAGTCACCGGGTGAGTCTCATTCACCGGGTGAGTCTCATTCACCGGGTGATATTGTTGCCTTTGATTGTGGACCTGGCAACGTTCTCATCAACGCCGCAGTACGATTAACGTTCGGCAAGTCGTTCGACAATGGCGGAGCGATTGCCGAGGCTGGACGCCCCATTCGCGCCTTACTTGACGAAATACTCGCTCATCCATGGTTGGCACTCGATCCACCGAAGAGTACAGGCCGTGAGGTATTTAACGATGAACTCGCTGCCTTCTACGTCAAGAAGTACGCCCATCCATCAATGCCATCTGAGGATGTGGTGAGAACCATTACAGAGGCATCGGCACTCATCATCGCAGATCATGTTCGTCGATATGCATCATCAGCACAACGTATCATTGTGAGTGGTGGAGGTGTCCATAATTCCGTGATCATGTCTGTATTGGCCTCTACACTTCCTGCTGTTGACATCATAAAAAGTGATGATGTCGGTATTCCGAGTGACGCCAAGGAAGCGATGTGCTGGGCGTGGCTCGCAGATCGAACGTTACGAGGGTTGCCATCAAACATACCTTCCGTAACAGGTGCGCGTCGCCCACATGTTCTTGGTGTTGTAGCTCGACCATGATGTCAACGTCAATGCGATTGCTGGTAGCAATTGTCACGGTCCTGGTGCTCGTCTTCGTTCGGATGATTGTGGTTGGTGAATCTGTTTGGGGAGGCATCGACGATGCAGCCATCACCTATACGTATGCCCACAACATCGTGCAGGGGTATGGTTATGTGCACTATCCAGGTGGCCCTTGGGTTGAAGGCTCAACATCGCCGCTGTGGTTGTGTCTTACCATCGTTGCCACGGCCGTAGCCGGCTCGTCCGTACATGTTGTGATGATGGTGTTCTCCTGCGTTCTTCTTATCTGTACGATGTTGTTGATGATGTCAATGATGGAGCGACTCGGCGTTTCATCGTTAACGTCCGTTGTTATGTCATGTTCGTATGCGACCCTTCCATACGTTGTCGACTGGACGGTCCTCTCCGGCCTAGAAACGGGACTTTGGGTATTTACAATCCTTCGATGTATTGACGTGTTCACGAAACCAACGTCTGTGGCCGTACGGAGCATTTGGCTTGCAGTGCTCATCACAACCAGGCCCGAAGGCATGATGATATCATTCATCTTGATCGCAGTTGACTGGTATCACCACCGTCAACATCGAACGTCGCTGAAGGTTCTGATCGTATCTGCACTGTTGCTTATGACAATGATTGGAATCAGACTTTCCATGTTTGGCGTCCCATTGCCGAACACGTTTTACGCAAAGGTCAGTTTGTCTCCAATCGAAAATGTGGTGGCTGGACTAGAGTACATCGCACGCGCAATATTTCAGACGTCGATACTCCCATGGCTTCTCGGTGGATTTGCAATCCTTCGGTACTATTCGGCGATACCAAAATTGTATTGGATCATAGCCATTCTTGTTGTCGCGATCGCTGTTGCTGCAGGGGGTGATCACTTTCCGGGTGGACGCTTTCTGCTGCCGACAGTAGCCGTTCTCTGGATTCAGACTGGTCGTGTTGTGGACGCTTTACCACTCCGAGCTCGTACGGCATTCCTCGTCTTCGTTGTACTCATGATTCAGATTCCTCTGCGAATCTTTGTCGACCACTCGACAGACCGACAGCTCCAAGTATTCCGAAGCGGTCTCACCTCGGAATTTGTCATCGCCGAGGGCGGACGCCAGGATGTGCGGCGTTTGATGAAGGTTCTGGGCGACTCGCCGAGGCCAACCCTCGCACTGATTGCCGCAGGGGGACGGGGGCAAGTGTATGATGGGCCCACATTTGACCTCTTAGGCCTCAACGATCCTGAAATGGCGCGTTCTGTCCGCGTCAAAAATGCCGTCAAAAAGAACCACGGTTCCTTCATAACGGAGGTGTTTTACCGCCGTCTACCCGACATTATGTACGTCTTACCACCTCTCGAAGGTCACGAACAGCGTACTTGGCAACGGGCCGTATGTGACAGTTCTCAGAGTTTTGACAACGAGATTCTGCAAGGGCTACTCGTGTCTACGCGGTTCCGCTCTCTCTACGCCATGGCAGCCCTTGTACGAGGAAACGATTCCGTCACAGCAGTTGTTCGGCGAGACATCTCACGGCTGCTACCCGAATCAATTACCGTACGATTTGTCGACTCGACCGGCTGGTTTCCTGTTTCCCCGTAACTTTGCAGTTCACTTTCCACACCAACTCCGCAGTCCGATGTTCTCACTCGAGCTCTCCGAAACGCATGAAATGATTCGCCAAACGGCCCGCCAATTCGCTCAAGATGAGGTAGCCCCGACGGCCGTTGAACGCGATAAGTCTGGTGAGTTTCCTATGGAAATCGTCAGAAAAATGGGCGAACTAGGATTTATGGGAATGATGGTAGATCCCGAATGGGGCGGTTCTGGCCTCGATGCGTTGAGCTACGTCATCGCCATGGAAGAAATCAGCAAGGTTGATGCTTCCGTTGGTGTGGTAATGTCCGTGAACAATTCGCTTGTTAACTGGGGTATTCAGACATACGGTTCGGACGCTCAGAAAGAGCGATTCCTCAAGCCACTTGCTGCTGGAACTGTTCACGGAGCATTTTGTTTGTCAGAACCCGAAGCCGGGAGTGATGCTACATCTCAGCATACAACTGCCGAGAAGGTTGATGGCGGCTGGGTCTTGAACGGTACAAAGAACTGGATCACAAACGGAACGACAGCTCAGACCTATCTCGTGATGGCGCAGACAAATCGTGAACTCCGCCATAAGGGAATCACGTGCTTTATTATCGATCGGAATTCCGAGGGCTTTGAACCTGGCTTAAAGGAAGACAAACTCGGTATTCGCTCGAGTGACACGTGCTCCATTGGTCTGACTAATGTGTTTGTTCCCGATGATCAGATCCTCGGTGAAGTTGGCCAAGGGTTTCGTATCGCAATGGAGTCCCTGAACGGCGGCCGAATTGGTATTGCTGCGCAAGCTCTCGGTATTGCAACAGGCGCTTTCGAAGCTGCACTCGCCTATTCACAGCAGCGCAAGGCGTTTGGAAAGCCGATTGCCGACCTTCAGGCTATTCAGTTAAAACTTGCCGATATGGCTACAAAGGTGGAAGCTTCACGTATGCTCGTGTACAAGAGTGCGTGGATGAAGGATATGCACCTTGATTACATCAAGGCAGCCGCACAAGCTAAACTGATGGCCTCCACGACGGCTGTTCAGGTTGCACTGGACGCCATTCAAGTGCATGGCGGTTACGGATACGTGCGTGAATATCTTGTTGAGCGTTTTCTGCGTGATGCTAAGATCACAGAGATCTACGAGGGCACAAGCGAAATTCAGCACATCGTAATCGCACGCGAGCTCGTCAAGGGCAAATAAGCACGTCTACGGGAGTCGAGCACCAATCTTGATCTCCCAGTCGCGCTGGTTTCGCGTAACGTTCCCCGTCTGGTTAACACTTCGTGAGAAGTCGATAAGGAAGTACTTCAGTGCCTCGGTATCACCGAGCGCACTGAGCGGCAGCGTTACCGTAAACGTCGAGTTACCCGTGATGTCGCCAATCGATCCGCTCACGCGATACATCACGTCGCCAAAGAGCTGACCGGAGACTGTGACGCGTGATTGTGAGATATCCGCACCAATATCGATCTGCGTGGATTGAATGATACCGACGTCGGCCAACAGGTCGCTCAGGACATTCGTAGCTGCGGCTGATAACGATGAGTTGATCTCTGTCACGATGTTACCCTGACCCGATTGCGCCAACTCGTCCTGTGTTCGTCCAACGAGGATGAGTGTTAAAGCATCACCGGCAATCTTTGTCGAATCTCCAGGTTGCTCTCTGTCGTTCCGGAAGATCTTAAAACTAAGATGTGGTTTTGTTTTTGTACCAGTGATTCGGATTTCAACACGGAACTCCTCTCGATGAGGGTTATCCGTGCCCGATCCTACGTATCGAGAATCCTTGTACACAGCGAGCAGATCAAGGGCGGGATCAGTCATCCCTCCACGCGAGAAGTCCAGTGTTCCGCTAGCTGAGAATGGCTTAAAGAACTTATATGACGATGCTCCTTCTTTTACACGAACGCGTCCTGAGAGCGCGGTGGAATTATCAATAAACTTACCGGTGAAGACGAGTGGATCACGACGATCAACAAGTTCGAGATCGGCAATGAGGACTTCGGTTAAACCGAGATCCATTGTCAAAATGGTGCGGCCCTCAATGTAGATGTCGAGGTCAAAATTGAGAATGTCGGCAAAACTTCCGGCAGATGTGCGTACAACATTCTCTACAACTTGTTCAATCGACGAGCTGTCGCGCCGGACCTTCGTGGAATCGTTCGCGGCCGATGTATCGACTTCACGTCCAATGTTAGCGATCTTCCGTGTAGATCGTACATAGTCAAAAACGCTGGAATACTTATCGCGCGAAGAATCACGATGTGAGATGTAGTCAAACGATGTGAGTTTACGTTTTGTGGTCGACCTCTCCTTGGGCCAGATCATGTTACCATAGAGAATGACAATGTCGCCTTCAAGATTGGGAGCATCTAGCGGTCCATACAGTCGAATGGGTCGATTATCATGTGTTGCAATCTGCAGATCACCATAGACGGTAGGGCTTGTAACGGCCGAAGCCATGTTCATCACGGCTATCCCAGGTGAGCGTAATGTGAAGTCCATCTCGCTGACGGCAAGTCCGTCAAACGTGATCTTCCCGGTTGCGCGAGCAATACCCGTCCGCATATCGCGCTGGAGATTCTTCACAACAAGTGTGTCGAAGATCAGTTCATTACCTTCAAGTCGAAGTGATCCGTACGACGTGTAATACATGTTCGTGGAGGAGGCCAGGAAACTTGCATTCTCGTATCTGGCTGCTCCCTGGAAGGTAACATCTTCAGGTATTGTTCCGCGAACACTCACCTTCCCATCGGCCGTGCCTCGCACACGTGTCACGGCTGGTAGGAATGGTTCCACGGCTGCAAGGGATAGCTGTCGAGCTTCTACCGTTACGTCAATAGGTTGTCCATCAACGAGCCGTTGTTCAACCGAAGCGAAGGCAAGATCAAGAGGAAGTGATGTAACAACAATGTTGAGTGTCTTTTCCTGCGTAACAAGACGATCGTCGACAACGGATGCAGTACCAGTAACCCGACGGTTCTCATGACGGAGGTCCGTTCGTAGTACACCAATAACTTCTCCGTTATATGCGAGGTCAGATGCCTCCAGTGTCGAAGCGATAACTGGTTGTTCCCACGTTCCGTTCACCGTTGTGGTGGATGTTGTTACAAATCCATCTACAAGTGAAGCAGGATGATCGTCGGCGAAGTCAACAAAGAGTCGTGCGTCCCGTAATGGGAAACGCTCAACTCGTACAGTAAAGTCGCGAAAGTCCTCGAACGAAAAAGCGCCTTGAACATATATTGTCTCACTTCCGTCACGACGTAGTGTAAGGTCCTGTAAAGTAAACAGCCCCTTTTGCGCCATAACACGAGCAACTTGTGATGTGTGCCATCTCAACCCACGTTGTGCGTTCAAGGTATATGCGAGTGTGTCTACATCCAGAATTGTATTCTCATCGCTAAACGTAAGAGCTCCGCGAATGAGTGCGGACATGCCGTCAACTGATGCAGAGGCATAAATAGCGCCACCGCTCTCGGCAAGGGCAACATCCACTGTTGGGAATCGGATATCCGTGCCGTTGATGACGAGAGAACTGTCAACATTCCCTTTGACGGTAAATCGTTCAACGATGGGCGATGACAAGAGGTCTGTAATCACAATGTCGGTTGATGTATGGAGTGGATCAGCAGCTATCGACAATGTCGACGCCTCCAGTCGGAAATCATCGACGTCGGCTGTATCAATGAGTATGGCAATTCGATCATAATCAACAGCAAATCTGCCGCGGAACCTACCAGATGCCGATAATCCTATGTCGGGTAAGAACATGTTTACGGGTGAGACATCTGCAATGTCTGCCGAGATGGAAACATCAAGTTGCTGTAAGGGGGCAGTAAGGGGCTGCAGAACTGCGGTATCACCAACAATATCAGAGGAACGTGTTTTGATAACATCACTTACGGTTGTTACTGCAACAACCATTCCGTCCACGAGTGTCGATGTACGAAAGACACCATCAATGTTGATGGTTGCGAAGTCAGTCGCAATTGACAAATGGCGTTGAACGGAGTCATCACTCATCGATACGCTGACGGCAAAGGGACGCATCGCGCGGTCATTCAGCCCAAGCTCCCAAACATTGCCTTGTATTGAACCAAGAATGGAATCAATGTCCAGTCCCGACGTTGACGTTGTGACATCAAGGCTTAACCGATTCGGCATTGCTGCATCTCGGAGGAGATTCGAAAGGTTTAGTCCTTCGGTTCGTAATCGAAGATTTGTTGACACCGTATTCTTCACGTCGATTACGCCTCGCACGTCAATCCGCTGCCGGTCGTAATCATCAATGTAGGAGACGTCAACATCATCAACCATCTGCGTTGAATCTGATGAACGTTCGGTATACGGTGTAAGATCAACAACGAGTGTGTCGATATAGATATTCCCCGAGTCTACACGTAGCCTGCTGGTTGCTGATCGGATTTGACGTCCTTCCATTACTGACCGACGAAGATCTACGTCGTAGACCCCTGACATCGTAGCGAGATCAAATCCCCTACCCCGAATGTGTACCATGCCTTGAATATCTGTGATTGGCAATGTTGAGTCTCGTGAAAGACGCTCAAGATGACCACCGTCCACCGTTGCGTCGAGGCGGTATCCGAGTTCAGCTTCCTTGAGATAGAGCGACATCGTGCCAACAACATGTCCAACAGCCTCGGATATGTCAAGGTCAAAATGTAATGAGTCGTCAGGCTGACCTCGAAGCCTCACGGATCGAAGTGATGTTGTGGTAAGGAAGTCTATGGGTGGCAGGGGAACAAAACCAAGACGGGAACGGACATCAGCATAGTTAGCTGTCGAATTCTTCACGGTAATGTCCAGCATAATTGGTGCTGAGCCATCAATGTTGCGAATGTGCGCATCCGTCATGAGTATGTTAGGTCCACCAACAACTCGTGCATTCACAACACTCAAGTCTTTTCCGTCAAGAACAATATCACCAGTCAGTGAGTACGTGCCGCGTAGATCCACGTCACGCACAAAAAATCGAACATCCGGACCCCACACACTGTCAGCATCAATCACACCACGTATCGGATGTCGGCGTAGAACGTCTGTTGTGAGACCATCACGGATATCAACATCACGGAGGTTTGCAGAAACGCGAACATCACTCCGATCTGTTTTCACGTGGAGAAAGGGAACCTCAACTCCGTGAGGTGAAACATGTGCTACGGCCGAGAATTCTTGTATCGATAGATCACTGTAACGGTTGACAAACGAAAGCTTGTCAATGGCAATGGAGTAGTCTGCGTCGCGGAGCTTTGCGCGGCCTCGGGCACTGATATTCACATCAGACAATGATGCGTGTCCAGGATCAAACTGGTCATGAATTCCCCACTCCGTTGTGCGGTCATTCACCACGAGAGATCCGTCAACAATTTCAACAGATCGAACGACAATTGTCAGATTTGGCGGTTCGGTAGTAGTTGTGTCTTCTTTTGGACGGATGATTCTGTTGACATTCCATGTCGAATCCGATAGTCGACGTTCGACAAATACGATTGGGCGAATGATGCGCACAGCATCAATAACTACCATGTTCTGTAAAAGTGGTGGCAGTTCGTATGCGAGTTCAATACGCTCAGCATCAAGAACTGTCACACTGTCTACAAAGAGCTGCGGATGATCTAGAACAATACCATGAAGGAGGTTGATATGAATATCGTCAACAGTTACCGTTCCGAGTAACATACCATTGATAGATCGCAGAGCAGCTTCCTTTGTCCACTGACGGAAGGCATCTGTCTGTGAGACCACGACAAGAAGGGCGCAGAGAATGACGAATGAACCCGTCAGCCTCCACGTCCAGCGTATAAGAAAGGCCGCTGCCCGGCGCCACCATGGACGTCGGACGGCGGCCTCGCCTTCCGGTCGTATCGTCGTCGTCTTATTCTCCTTGAGCTTTTGAGAATCGTGGCTGACCGTTTGCGTCCTGGAGCAGTTCCACGTGCATCCATGTGAGCCCTTGAGCATCAATGTGCGTCAGCAGGTTCAGAATGTCTGTTCGTGTTACGGCTGTTTCGGCAATGTAGCGGCAACGATGATGGTCAACAATCAGAATGTCGGGAGTTGGCCCCGGCCATACCTTCGTACCACGATTACTCATGAGTCGAAGTGTAAACGGCCCAACCGTTTCAGGCATTGGTGGAAGTCCACCTTGATAGTCAACAAAAACATCGGCACCACGCAGTGTCCATGTCTCCGTGACTTCCGGCAGTGCATGGGCTGCTGGGAGACTTGGAGGTGTTGAAGGGGCTGCCGCCTCCGGCGCAACGGGGCGAAGATTGGCAATAATGGCCGCCGTAAACTCGGACGTCGACGCACTACCACCGAGATCACGCGTTTTTACACCAGCACCGAGTGTTGCCGTGAGTGCGTCGGCGATTGATGCTGCGTGATTTACGAGTCCCATGTACTGTAACATCTGGACAGACGACAGCAAGATTGCCGTTGGATTTGCGAGACCCTTCCCGGCAATGTCTGGTGCTGATCCGTGAACGGCTTCAAACACGGCACAGTCGCGTCCGATGTTTCCACCAGGTGCTACACCAAGTCCACCAACAATTCCAGCACAGAGATCGCTGACAATGTCGCCGTAGAGATTTGGTAACACGAGAACGTCAAACTGTTCAGGTCTCGACACGAGCTGCATACAGCAATTGTCGACGATGATGTCATCGGCTTCGATGTCTGTGTACTCTGCGGCAACCTGACGGAAGACTTCCAGCCACAGTCCATCGGTAATCTTGTGAATGTTTGCCTTGTGAACACACGTCACACGCTTCCGCCCGGTTTTGCGCGCTTCATCAAAGGCAAAACGAATCGCAGCCATTGAACCTTGACGTGTGATAAGCTTCAGACATTGAGCAACGTTTGGCGTCTGGAAGTGCTCAATGCCGGCATACGTGTCTTCAATGTTCTCGCGGATAACCAGAAGGTCAACATTTTTAAAACGTGTTTCAACGGCCGGCATACTCCGTGCAAGTCGCACGTTTGCGAAGAGTTCAAGAGCCTTCCGAATGGTAACGTTCACACTCTTATGTCCACCACCAATCGGCGTTGTTGTTGGCCCCTTCAGGGCAACGGCATTACGCTTAATGGACGCAAGTGTCTCCGGCGGTACACCGTTTCCTGTGCGCTCGATGGCACCAAGACCAGCTTCAACACGTTCCCATGTTATGGGGACATTTGCAGCTTCAAAAATCTGCACAACGGACGCGCAGATTTCCGGTCCAATTCCATCACCTTCAATCAGTGTTACGGTGCGATTCGACATTCCTACATCCTGGAGTTCGTGAAACGTTGTGTACGTGAGAAAGTTAGCACGAGGGATGTCCCTCGAAGATCAGCGGAAGACTGTTCGGACTCACTAAACAGAAGTATGACCTTGTTCACTGAGCGAACGATGCTCCGTTCGATTACAGTCGCTCTACAACGACAGCCGAGGCTTCGCCGCCACCGATACACAGTGTGGCGAGTCCGTACCGTCCACCGGTGCGCTGCAGGCCATGGAGTAGCGTCACAAGAACACGAGCTCCGCTTGCACCAATAGGATGTCCAAGAGCAACAGCTCCTCCAGCGACGTTAACCTTACCGTGGTCGAGACCGAGTTTTTGTTCGGCAGCAAGAACAACAACGGCAAAGGCCTCGTTAATCTCAAAAAGGTCAATATCAGCAAGTGTAAGACCTGCCTTGGCCACAACACGTTCAATTGCTGTCACTGGCGACGTTGTGAACCATAATGGATCTTGTGCAAACGACGCCTGGGCTACAATGCGTGCCATTGGCTTGAGGCCATGAGACTTTACCGCTGATTCAGAAGCAATAACAAGGGCTGCCGCGCCATCGTTGATGGATGAAGCATTGGCAGCTGTTACCGTCCCGTCCTTTTTGAACGTTGGCTTCAGCGTAGGGATCTTATCGAAAATGACACGGCCGGGTTCCTCATCCGTGTCAACAACGATGTCCCCCTTTCGCCCCTTAACCGTCACCGGAGCGATTTCCTGTGTAAACCAGCCATCAGCAATGGCCTTCTGTGCGCGTGTGTAGGAATCGATAGTGAACGTGTCCTGCATATCGCGGGTAATGGCACATTCCGAAGCGCAGAGTTCTGCAGCGTCACCCATAGGTACTTGATTGTAGACATCCCACAAGCCATCCCACTGCATCAGGTCGACCATCCGGGCATTACCGAACTTCACACCTTTCCGCGAATCCAGCATTGCATGTGGAGCATTCGTCATTGACTCCTGACCACCGGCGACAATAACGTTTGCGTCACCACTACGAATGGCCTGGTCAGCCAGCATGGCGGCCTTTAATCCGGACCCGCAGACCTTGTTAATCGTCATCGCGTGTACGGATTTAGGTAACCCAGCAAAAATTGTGGCCTGACGGGCTGGTGCCTGGCCTACACCGCCAGATAACACATTGCCCATAATGACTTCATCAACGTGTTCTCCGGCAATTCCGGCACGTTCAACGGCAGCGCGAATGGCTACGGCACCCAATTGGGGTGCTGAGAGGTCCTGTAAGGAACCAAGAAGTGAACCAATGGGTGTACGAGCGGCTGAAATGATGTAGGACATGGTAAACGTCGCGTGTGTGGCTCAGATGAAAGGCGTTATAGCCCTGCAAAATACCAATTCCAGCCGTGGCGACCCATATTCTGATGAGCGGACAATGGCGGATTGTGACAGCAACCACCATCACGATTTCAGGTGCTCATACATTGTTGACGAATTTTCTACGGCCACTTCCCTATTTTTGCCGGACTTACGTTGAAACAACTTCCCTCAAGCCCGCACATTCTGAGACTTCCATGAGCACAGGTCGCATTGTCCAAGTCATCGGTCCCGTCGTTGACGTCGAGTTTCCGAACGGCTTTATTCCTCCCGTACTGAACGCCCTGCACATTGCGCGGACGTCGGCTGATACGGGTAAGCAGGAAACTCTCGTCTGCGAGGTACAGCAGCACCTTGGTGAAGATCGTGTCCGCTCCATCGCTATTGACTCTACGGACGGTCTTGTTCGTGGGATGGAAGTTGTTGACACAGGCGGCCCAATCTCCGTTCCTGTCGGCCCGAACGTTCTTGGCCGTCTCATCAACGTTGTTGGTGAAGGCATTGATGAGAAGGGTGCCATTACATCGGAAAAGAAGTGGAGTATTCACCGTCCAGCCCCGGATTTCAAGTCGCTCTCTACACAAAAGGAGATGTTTGAAACGGGTATCAAGGTTATTGACCTTATCGAGCCATTTACAAAGGGTGGTAAGACAGGTCTCTTTGGTGGCGCTGGGGTAGGTAAGACGGTTATTATCCAGGAACTCATCCACAACATCGCCAAACAACACGGTGGTTACTCGGTGTTTGCTGGTGTAGGTGAGCGTACGCGAGAGGGTAATGACTTGTACCTTGAAATGACGGAGTCGGGCGTAATTGACAAGACGGCTCTCGTCTTCGGTCAGATGAATGAACCACCAGGTGCTCGTGCCCGTGTTGCCCTTACGGCCCTTACGATGGCTGAATACTTCCGTGATGAAGAAGGCCGTGACGTTCTTCTCTTTGTCGACAACATCTTCCGTTTTACGCAGGCAGGTTCTGAAGTATCAGCTCTTCTTGGTCGGATGCCATCGGCCGTAGGTTACCAACCAACGTTGGCTACGGAAATGGGTGCACTTCAAGAGCGTATTGCATCAACCGATCGCGGTTCGATTACATCGGTGCAGGCCGTCTACGTACCTGCTGATGACCTTACTGACCCGGCTCCGGCAAATACGTTCAGCCACCTTGATGCTACAACGGTTCTTAGCCGTGCCATCTCCGAGTTGGGTATTTATCCAGCTGTTGATCCACTCGACTCAACGTCACGAATTCTCGATCCGCTGATCATTGGTAACGACCACTACTCCACGGCAATGCGTGTGAAGAAGATTCTGCAGTCGTACAAGGACTTGCAGGACATCATCAGCATTCTTGGTATGGATGAACTTTCCGATGATGATAAGCTGACGGTCTATCGTGCTCGGAAAATCCAGCGCTTCTTCTCACAACCATTCCACGTTGCTGAGCAGTTTACCGGCTTCCAGGGTCGTTATGTGAAGATTGCCGATACAGTAGCTGCCTTTAAGTCTATCCTGGACGGCGAGGTAGACGAGATTCCGGAAGGATTCTTCAGCTACAAGGGAACACTTGACGAAGTTGTTGACGCCTACAAGAAGGCCAACTGATATGACTGATCGCGTCCTCAACGTCTCCATCGTCACACCGCAATCAACAGCCTTTGTTGGTACAGCGCTTGCCGTGACGGTTCCAGGTTCAAAGAGTGCTTTTCAGGTACTCTACAATCACGCACCCATCATCTCCTCCCTGGATATTGGTGTGCTCAAAATCGAAGATCCATCAAATCACATATCGGTCTTTGCCGTACGTGAAGGATTTGTTGAAGTCCTCAAGAATACTGTCAACATTGTTGTTAACGAACTCATCGCTGCAACAGAAATTGACACGTCAAAGGCAGAAGAGGACTATCGACTCGCACGTGAAACGTCGGATACACATCCGGATCGTCACCGCCGTGAGCAGGCCCGTAAAGAAGTCCACTGGGCCGAAGCACGACTACGAGCGGCTCGTATCGAGGTCTGATACAATGGTTTTGGCGGCCATACCTACACCAATAAGTGTAGCGCTGGCATAACCGGTCCAGTTACCATAACCCACAAGATAAAGTCCAGGACAGTTCACAACGGCCGAATTCCGCAAAGGGATTCGGCCGTCTTCTGTTATCGTCAGGCAAGGGGCAAAGGGGCGCAAGGCTGGACGGAATCCCGTGGCGAAGATGACGTCATCGACATGCTCCTCTGTGCCATCACTCCAGATAACACCGGTTGCCGTAAATCGTTCAAACATCATCGTATGATGTAATCGTCCCCTGTCACGAAGTGCACGTAACGACGGTACCATCACAATGTCGCCCAACGTCGACGTTGGTGTTGTGGCCGATCCAGATTCAATTGCCTTTCGTTTTAAAGATGCTGCGTCAAACAGCACACGACCGTCAACATCATCGGGAAGGAACGTTGGTGGTTCGCGAACACACCATGTTACATGAGCTACAGCATCGAGATCGGCAAAAATCTGTGCTCCTGAATTACCACCTCCAACAACAATCACCCGGTGATTCTGAAAACCACGTTGAGATTCATTCTGATCATCTCCTGGGCCACCATAATGGCCACTATGGAGAATACGACCCGTATAGGAATCAATTCCGTCGATGTTGGGAAGGACTGGTTCTGACCACGTGCCAGTGCACCCCACAACGTGATCAGCTTCAAACGCGCCTTCTGATGTTTCGAGACGGAACCCATCATTGATAGGTGCAACAGAAACAACGTTTACGGGACGTCGGATATCAAATCCATACCGCTGCTCATACGAAGCCAGGTACGACAGTGCTTCGTCACGTGTGGGATAAAGGTCCTTTGTGGGTGGAAAGAACATTCCCGGTAGTGTCGATGCCTCACGAGGGGAAAAGAGAACCAGTGATGGCCACGTATGACGCCATGCGCCTCCTGGTCCTTGTTCGGCATCTAACAACACGACGTCAGCAATTCCTGCCCGACGCAGTGTATAGGCTACAGCAAGTCCTGCTTGACCAGCACCAACGATGATCCAGCTATGTCGTTCCATGACTGCGAACATCGCCAATGTCGACATCATTTGGCGTGACATCGTCACGCACACTGTGTACAACCTCTTCGTGTTGTATTTTTGCAAATGGCAACCTCAAAGATGCTCAGCGAAGGCATTACCTTCGACGATGTTCTCCTCGTCCCCCGCTACTCCGAAACACTTCCGCGTGATGCCGATACAACGGCACACTTAACGCGTAATATCACGTTACGTATTCCCATCGTCAGTGCTGCGATGGACACCGTAACCGAGTCGGCAATGTCCATTGCTCTTGCCCGTGAGGGCGGAATTGGCATTGTCCATAAAAACATGTCGATTGCACGCCAGGCCGAAGAGATCGACAAGGTCAAACGTTCCGAAAGCGGAATGATTCGTAAGCCGATCACGATGCGTGCTACCGACACCGTGGGCCAAGCTCAGGAGCTTATGACGCGATATAAGGTCTCTGGCTTTCCCGTTGTCGATGAAGAGTTTCGGCTCGTTGGAATCGTAACAAACCGCGACATGCGTTTTGCGAACGACAGATCAGAATCTGTCGAAAACATCATGACGCGTCATAGTCTGATTACTGCGCCACTCGGAACAACACTAGAAGGCGCTGAGAGAATTCTCCAGGAACATCGTATTGAGAAATTGCCGATTGTTGATGATCACGGACTGCTCGTCGGACTCATGACGGTAAAGGATATTCAGAAAAAGAAGAAGTATCCTCGTTCAGCAAAGGATGAACAGGGCCGCCTTCGAGTGGGTGCAGCTGTTGGAATTGCTGCTGACACGGAAGAACGTGTTCAAGCGCTTGTTGACGCCGGCGTAGATGTTGTCATCGTTGACACGGCACACGGACACACGCGCGGCGTTATGTCGATGGTTCGTGCTTTAAAAACGCGCTTCTCCTCGCTCGATGTTATCGCAGGCAATATTGGCACTGCCGAAGCAGCAAAGGCACTCATCGACAGTGGAGCAGATGCTGTTAAGGTTGGTATAGGTCCAGGCTCGATATGTACAACTCGTATCGTTGCCGGCGTTGGTGTTCCGCAGATTACGGCTGTGATGAATGTGGTAGAAGAGGCCTCAAAACATGGTATACCGGTGATTGCCGATGGTGGTATCAAACAGACGGGTGACGTTGCCAAGGCAATTGCAGCAGGTGCTGACACGATTATGATTGGCGGTATGCTTGCCGGTCACGAAGAATCACCTGGTGAAAAGGTATTGCTCGAAGGCCGTGCCTACAAGATGTATCGTGGAATGGGAAGTCAAGGGGCAATGGGGCAAGGTTCTGCTGATCGGTATTTCCAGGACGTAGAAGACGAGATCAGTAAACTCGTCCCCGAAGGAATTGAAGGACGTGTACCGTTTAAGGGATCCGTAAGTGACACCATCTATCAGATCGTTGGTGGATTACGTGCGGCCATGGGATACTGTGGATGCGCATCGATTCCGGACATGCAGCGTGATGCACGGTTCGTACGTATGACGGCGGCCGGTTTGCGGGAATCACATCCGCACGACATCATCATCACAAAAGAATCTCCGAATTACTTTACGCGCTAAAGCCCACCATGAAAACCTCCTCACAGCAGACTGCCCGAGTCGAACGTATTGCCGCCCTTCGCAAGGAAATGAAGAAGTCAGGTGTTGATGCCTTTGTTGTTAATCACACAACGGCACTTCGATACATGTTTGGTTTCTCCGGCTCAACAGCGATGGCCATCGTGACGAAGTCAAAAATCCACTTCTTTACGAACGACCTTTATGCCGTTCAAGTAGAAAAGGAAGTGACAGGTCTCGACGGACTCACGATTCATATCGACAGGCAATGGTGGAACCTCGTCAAGACGGCAAAACTTGCTGCGAAATGGACAAGTCTGGGATTTGACCCAACACGTACAACCGTATCTGCACTTGCGGGCATAAAGAAGGCTATCGCACCGGCAAAACTTGTGGAAATGCCTACGGTGACGGATCGAATCATTCGCGTAAAGTCGAAAGATGAGATTAAGGCAATTGGCGAAGCAGCCACCATGGCGAGTACAGCCTATGAGATGATGCTCGGACGTGTTGCTGCCGGAATGAAGGAACGCGATGTGGCAACGATGCTGGCCACGGCAACGCGCGAATTAGGTTCCGAGGCTGACGCATTCGATATCATCGTTGTTGCCGGTGCACGCAGTGCCATGCCTCACGGGCGTGCAAGTGATGCCATCATTCGCAAAGGTGACGTCGTAACAGTTGATTTTGGTTGTCGTGTGCGCGGTCTGCATAGTGACATGACGCGTACATTCTGCATTGGTACACCCAAACAGCAGGTTATGGACGTCTTCGCTGTACTCTACGATGCTCACCTCTCAGCACTTGATGCAGCTCAGGCAGGTATTACTGCGGGCGATCTTGATGCAGCTGCGAGAAACATTATCGACAAAGCAGGATATGGCGAATACTTCCGTCATTCACTCGGCCATGGTCTTGGATATGAAGTTCACGAATATCCGCGCGTAGCCCACGGTAACTCAGCAGAGGTCCTTGAACCAGGGATGGTGATCACCATCGAACCGGGTATCTACCTACCCGGCAAGTTTGGTATGCGCGTCGAAGACGACGTTGTCATCGGCACCAAAGCTCCCTCCATCCTCACCACTGCACCACGCGAACTCGTGATCGTCTGACCTCCGATGACATACCGAAACGTCCTCGTTCTGGCCTATTACTTTCCGCCGATGGGCCTGAGCGGTGTTCAGCGCATTACAAAATTTGTAAAGTATCTACCCGAGTTCGGGTGGAAGCCCCACGTTGTAACGACGGGGCCCGTAGCCTATTATGCTCACGATGAATCGCTGCTTGAAGACATTGAAGGCCGCGACGTTGCCGTGTATCGTACGGCAGGTAAGGATCCGAACTCACTACTGGCGCGCAAAGGCACCATACGGATGCCGCGCGAGATCATTCGGAAAACTCTTAGCCGTATCAGTAACACTCTGTTTATTCCAGATAACAAGAAGGGCTGGGCAAAACAGGCCATGACAATAGCACGAGAAATAATTGCTCGTGAGAATATCGACGTCATCTTTGTTAGTGGTCCCCCATTCTCAGCCATGATTGCTGGTGCCCAACTCGCTGAAGAGTTTGGTATCCCACTTGTTGTTGACTACAGAGATCTGTGGTACGGGAATCAGTTCACCTTTTATCCAACACCATGGCATGCTCATCAGAACAAAGAGAAGGAGTTCGACGTCTTAAAGCATGCATCGCGTGTTACCGTAACGAATCGACGGATGAAGGAAGTGATGATCACGAACTATCCTCATCTCGCCTTTGATGACGTAATCATCGTTCCGCATGGATATGACTCGGATGATTTTAGCGCATCGTCGCGTTCATCAGAATCATTTACGTTGACGTATACAGGTACGTTCTACGACTTTGTAACACCTAGGTTTTTTTTCCGTGCTGTTGCGAAGTTTATGAAGGAACATCCGACGGCTCCACTTGAACTTCACTTTGCCGGAATCCTTCGTGACGAATACGTCAAGATTGCTCGACGTCTTGGTATCGCTGACAGGATTGTACATCACGGATATCTGCCACACCGTGAAAGTACATCACTCCTTCAATCGTCTACCGCTTTATGGATGATGGTTGGCAATGTCCGTAACGCAGATACGGTATCATCGGGAAAACTCTACGAGTATTTTGGCTCACGCAAACCACTTCTTGTGAGTGTTGGTGAAGGCGCTCTCCGGAAGGATGCCGAACGTTATGGAGCTTCGTGGATTACACAGCCGGATGATGTTGACGCCATTGCTCAATCAATCGCAGAGATCTATGCGCACTGGCGCAAAGGCACCTTGCCAACGCCGAACGAAGACGTTGTCCAAGGTTTCCATCGCCGGACGATTACAGATAGTCTTGCTCGTGTACTCGCGATGGCCACCCGCGTCTCATGATCGGTTAACGGCCTCAAGTACGATTTCGGCAACGTCTGCGATACGTACATCATCAACACGCTCGGCTGCCTTAACACCGTCCGTAATCATCGTTGTGCAAAACGGACAGTTCACAGCAATTGTCGCTGCGCCAGTTTCCAGTAGTTCCTGTGTACGTACGATGTTGACACGATCACCAACGTGTTCTTCCATAAACATGCGTCCACCACCAGCACCACAACAGAGACCACGGTCCTTGTTCCGTGGGGCTTCAAGAATGGTTAAGCCAGGGACATTCTCGAGTGTTGCCCGTGGAGCTTCATACTCGTCGTTGTACCGACCCAGATAACATGAGTCGTGATACGTGATGGTATCGTTTGATACCTTTGAACGATCAATATTGAGTCTTCCCGAATCAATGAGTTCCTTGATAAACTGCGTGTGATGTTTTACGTCGGCTGTATATCCAAACTCAGGATACTCGTTTCGTAATGTGTTAAAACAGTGCGGACACGTCGTGACGATATTCTTGATGTCATATCGCCGGAACGTTTCAATGTTTGTCTTGGTGAGCATGTCAGCGAGGTATTCATTACCCGTTCGACGTGCCACGTCTCCTGTGCAGTTCTCCTCAGTACCAAGAATTCGGAACTCAACTCCAGCGAGCGTCATGAGCTCGGCAAAGGCCTTGGTTACCTTCTTAGCCCGTTCATCGTACGAACCAGCACATCCTACCCAGAACAAGACTTCCATTGTCGGGTCTTCAGCAACAGTCTTTACACCAGTACCCTCCGTCCATGCAGCACGGTCCGACTGTCCAAATCCACCCCACGGTACGGAATTCGTTTCCATGTTACCGTAGATGTCTGGAAGCAGCGCAGATTCATCATTAAACGCCGATTCCATCATCACCATACTTCTGCGCATGCCAACAATTGCAGGCACATGTTCAATATTCACCGGGCATTCTTGCATACATGCGCCGCACGTTGTGCAGGCCCACAATGCATCAGGATTAACGTAGTCACCAATGAGCTTTTTATCCCAAATGGCCTGTTCTTCCGTGGTTAACTCCTGACCTGCATTCTTTTTTAGTACCAGTGGGGCCTTATCAATCGTTCGATCATGAATGGCAATAATGATACCCCGTGGATCCAACACCTTTCCCGTTTGGTTGGCCGGACAAACACTCGTACAGCGTCCACAATGTGTACATGTATATCCGTCGAGTAACGACTTCCACGTCAGGTCTTCAACATCAACAACGCCAAACTTCTCGATGCCTTCTTCTTCAAAGTTTATGGGCTTCATGGCATTTGTCGGGCCAAGAGGTCCAAGGAATACATTAGGTATCGACGTTAGTACATGCAGGTGCTTTGAATACGGCAGGTAGTTCATAAAGCCCAGGATCAGCACTGCATGTGTCCACCAGGCAAACGAAAAAATCACGTGTGGTGCCGACGAACCAGGTTCAAATAGTGACGCTAATGCTTCTCCGAAAGGGGCTGAAAAGGGGCGAACAGCCCACTGGAAGTCTTCACCAAACACTGAGGCACGGAGTCCGTTCTGGATAAAGAGTGCCGTAACAATCGTAAAAATTGTCAGCAGGATGAGACCGGCTTCAACCTTCTCACCTTCCACCTGCAAACGACGTACCTTGGAAACGTATCGTCGCCACAGTGACATCATCGTACCAAGGATAATTAGCACACAGAAGATGTCCGTGAGAATTGTTATTCCTGAGTAAACAGGTCCCAGGAAGCTAAAGGACCATCCTTCATGGAGACCTTCAAGGATCATCTCTGCTGCACTAAACAACAGGACCAAGAAGCCCCAGAAGATTCCTGCGTGAATCGGGCCAGCTACTTTATCGCGCAGAATCTTGCTCTGTCCGAATCCAACGACAAGTACCGTACGGATACGTTCTCCAAGTCGGTCCCAACGTACGTCAGGTCGGCCGATACGTAACCAATCGATCAAACGTTTGGCACTTCGAGCGAAAACGCCGATGGCTGTGAGAAGAACGAGAATGAAGATGATGTTCTGTACGGTCATGATGTTGCTGTCCCTTGATGCTGCCCCGAATGCGCGAAAATACCCAAAACGCTACCTTTGTTCCCGCACTCATCTCTACTCCATGTCAAGATTCACCACGGCCGAAGAAGCCATTGCCGCTGTACAGTCTGGAAACAGGCTCTATCTCCATAGTGTGGCAGCCGTTCCGCACGTCCTCATCAGCGAACTCATTCGACAAGCTCCGCGTCTAAAAAACGTTGAAATTGTCCATTTGCACACGGAAGGTCCAGCCCCTTATACAGCCCCTTCCTATGCAGATAGTTTTCGTGTGAACTGTCTTTTTATCGGCGCAAACACCCGAGCAGCCGTCCAAGAAGGACGTGCAGACTACACACCAGTCTTTCTGAGCGAGATACCTGGACTCTTCCGTAGCGGCTTATTGGACGTCGATGTAGCCCTCATACATGTGAGTCCGCCGGACAAACATGGCTACTGCTCCCTTGGTGTGACCGTTGAAGCAGCGCATGCAGCCCTTAACACGGCTGAAGTTGTTATCGCCCAGGTAAATCCACAAATGCCGCGAACACATGGAGATGCTCTGATTCATGTTGATCGTCTTACCTACATGGTAAAGGTTGACGTTGAAATTCCGGAGACACCTCCACCTCATCTCGGTGACGTTGAACGGGCCATTGGACGTCACGTTGCAACGTTGGTCAATAACGGAGCGACACTTCAGATGGGCATTGGAGCCATTCCTGACGCTGTCCTTCGCGAACTTCATGGCCATAAGGATTTGGGAATTCACACGGAAATGTTCAGCGACGGACTCATCGACCTCGTTGAGTCTGGTGTCGTAAATGGCCGCTGTAAGACTATTCATCCCAATCGTATCGTTGCCACGTTCGTGATGGGATCACGTCGTGTTTATGACTTTGTTGACGACAATCCAATGGTCACCATGCTGGATGTCGCCTACGTAAACGATCCGACCGTTATTGCACGGAATCCACAAATGACGGCTATCAATAGTGCTATCGAGGTTGACCTGACAGGTCAGGTATGTGCCGATAGTATCGGTACGATGCCCTACAGTGGTGTTGGCGGTCAGGTTGACTTTATTCGAGGAGCAGCTGTATCTGAGGGCGGGAGACCAATTATCGCTCTGCCGTCGCGCACATCAAAGGGAGTGTCTCGAATCGTATCAATGTTAAAACCAGGGGCAGGTGTGGTAACATCTCGAGCACACGTGCACTACGTTGTAACGGAACATGGTATTGCCGAACTCCATGGACGCACGATTCGCCAACGCGCAGCGTCACTCATTTCCATCGCACACCCAGACGACCGAGAGACACTACTTCGGGAAGCTCGCGATGTTCACCGACTACGACTATGACCAACAAAAAATTTGTGACGGTTCTTTCACTCGCATTGTCAGCGTCACTCTCAGCTCCAGGTACGGCGCAGACAGTAGGCACGGCCATTACGCCACCACCACAAGGCATAACCACAAGGTCACTTCGGGCTGACGTGATCACCGTTCGTGGTCCCGTCGGTGATCCACGCATACGAGCGGATGTCTACGTTGTGATTCCGTACGAGTCGATGCAGTTCGAAGCCGTAGCCACGAAGTATGCGGCATCTTGTACAACACACGTCATCGTACGTGACAGTGCTGGTCGAAAACAACTCGATACAATCGTTACCCGTAGAACTGTTGAATCTGACTACACGGTCACGCGTGGTGCCACTGGCAGTGCAGTTGTCGTTGTCGTTTCGTCGCTTCTCAACGTTGGATCGTACAAGGCAGATGTGATCGTTCGGGATGGATTCTCTCGGCGAGAAACGTCATTACAAGTTCCAGTAATTGTGCCTGATCTCTTGAACGATGTACCTACGTTAAGCACGCCGATGTATGTCACTGAAATCGAGCAGAAGGGCGACAGGTATCGAATTGTTCCATCTATCGGTGATGTTGTTGACCCTGATCTTGGCCGCATCTTCACGTTCTTTGAGATCTACACCGATAGTATCGGCAAGACGTTTGCCACGTCATGGAATGTTCGATCAGCTGATGGACGTGTACTCGGAACTGGCACTGGTCCCAACGTATCCTGTTCAACACGAGCTGTGCAAACCTTCATTCCCGTGAACATTTCATCGCGACCGATTCCTGGTCGATACGACTTAACAATACAACTTCACCCGGTGAATGCCGAGGGTCAAGCTGATACAACGCGAATCGAGGGTAAGCGAACCCGACCCTGGATTGTACCTCGTTCTGCCCGGGGAACGGTCCTCACAGACCTCGTAAAGGCCATCCGTCAGCTCGTGTACATTGCAGAACAGAAAGACCTTGACTACATCGACGGTGCGACAAATGATCAAGACCGTGAGGCTCGCTTTGAGGATTTCTGGAAGCGTCAGGATCCAACACCTGGAACTGTCCGTAACGAAGCTTTTGATGACTATTATAGTCGGATAGAAGCAGCAAACAAACGATTTACCAGTTATGCCGATGGCTGGATGACTGACATGGGTCGCATCTTTGTTGTCTACGGTGAGCCAACACAAATTGACCGCGGCTCGTCGGTAAATGGTGTGACAGTTTGGGTACGGTGGACCTACACAAACGGCCAGCAGTTTGTCTTTGAAGACTCAACGGGATTCGGCGACTTTCGTCTTCGAACGCCAGTTTCACTAAGTGTAAAGTATAAGTACCGTCGTTAACCCGGTGAGTTTCTCTCCCGGTGATTCTCTCTCCCGGTGAGTTTCTCTCCCGGTGATTCTCTCTCCCGGTGAGTCTCTCTCCCGGTGAGTCTCTCTCCCGGTGATTCTTTCCGAATACGAAAAGAGCCGATACTCCGTGTGGAGTATCGGCTCTTTTGTAATCGACGTATTGCTTAGCGTGAAACGACTACTGTCAAAGCAGCGCGTTCTGCGCCATTTGATGCAACAATCGTGTACATGCCGGCAGCTAGATCAGCTGCGTTAACAACAACGCGCTCTGTACCATTCACAGAACCGTTAAAGATCGTAGCAACCGTGCGACCCATGTTGTCAACAACTGTGACGTTGATATTGTCAACAGCTGTAATGTCAATCGTGCTGTTACCAACTACTGGGTTCGAGCCCGTGAGGCGCATAGCGATTGCGCCCGTGGCACTTGCCGTTTCGGTTTCGACGCTGCTTGTACCTGAAGCTGCACCATTCAGCGTGATCGACGGATTTGTCGACGCATTCGAAGCAAGAACAACGCGAGCTGTGTGCAGTTGCTTTACTTCCGTCGGAGCATAACGAACCGTGAACGTATGTGTTCCGTTAGGAGCAACAGTGATCGTTTGACCTGAACCTGGTTGACCGGCTGTGATGTCAAAGGCCGTAGCATCGGTTCCCGCAAGATCAATTGCCGAAATGATGAGTGGAGCCTTGCCTGAGTTCGTGATCGTAATCGTTTCGTCCTTCGTTGTATTGACGGTAATACTACCGAAGTTTACTGACGAACGATTGAGTGTGATGGCTGGGCCATTCGCATTATCAGCAGCAAGAAGCCACGTAAGTGCCTTATTGCCATAATTACGACGAGCCGTCTGTCCGGATGGACCAATCAGTTCCTGATTCCACGTCTGGTAAACAACCTTACCACCGTTCGGGCCAACTACGCGAATACCAGCGGCTTTATTGCCGTCGTAATTTGCAATAACCGTTGCCTGTGAGCTGGTGGAGAGGCCGATGACTTCAGAAGCTTGTGTGTAGAATGGCCATGATGCTGAGTTGTATTCGTTGAGTGTGGCTGACAAGCCACCGCCTACAACATCATTCTGAACTCCCGTTACGCGGAACGTCTGTAATTGAATGACGTTACCACTTTGTACGGAACGGGAAATGAGATCCTCTTGAACTGGCTGCACCATTCCAAGAGCTTCAACCCAAGCGCGGAAATCGCCCGAGATTGACGCATACTGTGGATTGTAGGCAATTGCCCTATCGAGTGACGATTGGAACCAAACACTCTTCGATGAAGCTTCGAGGCTACGAACAATAGGGCCGAGAATCATACCATAACCACGGTTAATGAAGTCAACGTCAAAAACGTTTACATCAAAGTCCGCAGGATTGTAGGCGGCAATGATCGGATCAGCCAACGGGAGTGCCGTTGTGTACGAGCTATGCGTCTGAGCATTCAAGGCATCCGAAAGTGTTACACCTGCACCATTAGCCGAACCAAGCCAGGAAATAACACGAGCTCCATTTGTGAGATAGCCCCACTGTCCGGTTGTGTTGATGGCAACCACACCAGGTGAAGGTGTAACGATTGGTTCCGCAACAATTGTAATTGGAGCAAAACCGACTGCGTTAGGAGCTTGAACTGAGTAGTTGATCGTCGCAGAAGCACCGGCTGCCAAAGGCACTTGAGCTGGATTTAATGACGCTGTCCAACCAGCCGTCTGCAGATCAGCATTGTTGCTAATAAAAACACGAGCTGTAACTGCCTTCGACGACGGATTTGTGACCGTTACTGTTCCTGTTTTGGTAGCACCCTGATCGATACGATCCCAGATCGTACCATTGATCGCCATTTCAAGGCGAACTTCTTCGAGGTTCGTACCAGCTTGTAGAATCTCGCCTGTTGGCGTCTGAACGAATGCAATGACGTATTGCTGTCCGGTTGGCCAAAGGGCACCCGTACCGACTGTATAGGTCAGGTCGAACGTTTTCTCTTCACCTTGTGTGATATCAAACGTTGTACCGTCTTGACTTGGCAGCATACGCAGCATTGCGTCGCTGAACTCTGTCTCGCCGTTGCTGTATTGGAGTTCATTCGGAAGATTCGGCAATGTTGTTTTCCGTGAAACAACAACAACGTGTAGACGGTGACCAGTAAGATCTTGGTCTGAACGAACCTTTACCTGTACGGCACGATTGGCTGTGCCGGTTTCCGATACCGTGACCAGAAGAGGAGATTCCGTGCCACCAGCAGTAATGCGTGCACGAAGAGCTTGTTCGTCACGTGGATCAACGGCTACTGGTCCATTAAAACGTGCCGTTGGAATACTACTGACACCGTATAGGTTTTGCCGCGCCCCATTTTGGGAGCTGTTTGCAACATACCATGGATCACCAGGTGCAGGGAAGTTCAGATGATAACGGATTGAAAGAACCCGTTCTTGGACATTAACAACTCTTTCCATCACCGGTCCAGCTGCGACACATGGTCCGCAGGTTGCACTAGTGAATTGCTCGATCAGGTGATAACGTGGCCAAGCTGCTTCGGCATTCGATCCGAAGGCAAAACTCATTACTGCCATGCTTCCCAAGACGAGCGTACGAACAAAGGCGCGAGCGCTCATGGATTGCTCCTTACAGGAAAAAAAACGTGTACGAATTGCAGGTTCAAGCTTTCGCATTCGCCAAATATAGTAGACGGCACTGCTTCTTCAACAGGCCACTACGCTTTCACGAACACATGTCCGACCCACCGTTCGGCACTTTGTTACAGAAACTAAGCCCGATCGTGGATAATTGCAGCTTTTCTCGGCCTTTTACCGGTTTTAGCGGCGATTTTTGCCGGATTTGCCGTTACTGCGATTTTCGTTACGGGGCGAACGGGGCCGGGCAGCTCCGCTGCCCGAACCACCAGCCTGACGCTGTTGTTCAGCCATTTCCTGCATGAGGGCCATCCGCTTCTGCAACCATGACTCTTTTTTCGGCATTGCCTTGAGCTCGGCAAGTGTCGGCTGATTCCTCGAGAACTTCGTCATCCACAATTGCTGGGCGATGCCTAGCACGTTAAAAATGAAGTAGTAGAGATTCAACCCCGCCGGAAGCGTACTAAACATGAGTGTCAACATGACTGGCATGAGGTAGACCATTGCCTTCTGGCGCGGATCCGTAATAGCCTGTTTCTGTTGAATGAAAAGCGTCGCACCCATTACAAGCGCAAGACCACTAAACTTGTCGATATTAAAGAGCGGTAGCTTGAACGGTAGTTCGAAGATCACGTCGGGAACACTGAGGTCTGTCAGCCACACATCAAGAAACGCTGCCTGGCGGAGTTCGATGTTGAGATTGAGGACACTATACAGAGCGTAGAGAAACGGCATCTGTAGGAGAAGTGGTAGACATCCTCCAGCGGGATTGATACCATATTCTGCATAGAGCTTCATTGTTTCCTGACTCTGCCGCTGCTGATCATCCTTGTACTTTTCTCGTATGTCCGTCATAAGCGGTGCGAGCAGCTTCATTTTCTGCGCCGACTTCATCTGCGTGATGCTCAATGGATAGAGCAACAGCTTCATGAGAATTGCAAACAGGATGATTGCAACACCATAATTAGGGATACCGGTATGTATGAGTTTGAGTACTGGCAACATGAAGTACTCGCCAATAGGTTTGACGATCCACTTCCACCCAAAATTCATTACGTCCGTGAGACCATATCGTGCAAGTGTATCGTATTGCATCGGCCCAGCATATAGCGTAAGCTTTTGCGTTGTGCGTTCGCCACGGTACGGTACACGTACAGTTAATGAGAACTTTTCGATCGATCCGTCGTCAGGGGCTCCATACTTGCGGCCTCGTACTTCTGCTTGACCGTCGAAGTTGAGTGGTGGCAGGAGTGCTACCGTAAAGTACTTGGAGCGTGTCGCCAGCCATTCGATTCGTCCGGTAATTGCAGTCGTATCATCAATTCGATAATCTGACGCATCGATCTCGGCAATGTCGCCGCTTGTCGTAATCATTGCAACGGCGTTGTTTGACTCGTCTACGGATGATTTTTCCTGATACCGAATGCCATGCGACCAGCCAAGGTTTACGAGCCGATTGGCGGCAGGAATGACATCGTTCAGCTTTTCCATCGTGAACTCGGTCCGGACGTCGTAGGTCGAACCCGAAAACGTATACGTCCGAACAATGGTACCACCCGTTACTGTCTTCGCCGTACCACGGATTGTTACGGTTGATGAACCTGTAACACGTATTGAATCTGTCGGCACGTCCCACACAAACGGTACCATGGGTGCTGAAATCTTCGCGCCGTTCACCGTCCGAAAGTTAAAGCCGAATTCATGTGCTCCAGGCTGAATGAGGTCTACGCGAGCTAACGTGTCAATATCCTTATACCATGGACGGTAGTCGTTGAGCTGCCATGAACGAATAGTGGCTCCGCGTGAGCTCAAGCGAACTCGGAGAACGTCCGTCACGATGGTCAGTGTGCGCTCAGGTGCTGGTTCAAAGAGTTGCACATCCTTGGGTTCCGTTTGCCCTGTTCTCGCAACAATTGCTGAAGAATCAGCTACCTCCCTGCGGCGCGCCGTCTGTTCAGGTGTGACGTCCGTTGTCTGCATGGTACTCTGGAAAAACATCCAGATACCAACGATCAGACCAATGAGAACCATTCCAATAATCGAGTTACGGTCCATTGTTTTCTACGATTGCGGATTCGCGGTCGACGAATCTCGTGAGTGTTCGGAACAGGGCACAGGGTCGTACCCCCCAGGATGAAATGGATGGCAGCGGAGAATTCGACGAATCGACAACCACGATCCACGAATGGCTCCGTGACATCGAATGGCTTCCATGGCATACTGTGAACATGTCGGCTCAAATCGACATGACGACGCATACATCGGTGAAATGGCGCTGCGATAAAAACGCACCAAGAAGGTGAGGAGGTGCGCTAGTGGACTCATGCTGGACCCGCCGGCTGTGAGATCCGTTGAATTCCTTTTACGATGGCTTTCTCCACTACCGGCAGCACGTCGTGGAGCCCAATGAGAGACGCTGATTCCGGGGCTTCTCTCCAGATCGTAACAATGGTTGTGATTCCTGCTACTCGGCACTGCTCTTCGTGGTCTGTGAGTACGCGGCGTAGTGACTCTCGGAGCAAGCGCTTGATTCTGTTGCGTACCACTGCCGACTTGGCAACCCTCTTCGGTACTGATACACCATAACACAATGTATCCTCAGCATGGCCGCTTCCAAGTGTGCTCTTCCCTACCGTCAAGGATAACGGGCCGACGGTTACCCGACGGCCCGTTCGAACGGCCGATTCAAAAGCGCCGAAGCCCTTCAGTGGACGAAGGACCATGGCATGCGGATTAACGGGATGAACTGACGGACAGACGGTAACGTCCCTTCGCACGACGACGATTGAGGACCTTACGTCCGTTTTTCGTAGCCATACGGGCACGAAATCCGTGCGTGTTCACGCGCTTGCGCTTGCTTGGTTGGTATGTGCGTTTCATGACTAGACCTTACTTCGATTACGTTCCTGTTGAGAGAACGGCAAATATAGGGAACAATCAGTTGATGTTCGCCATACCCTGCGGGAACGGTGGTTGCTGGCCATCAACGACGATTTCACCGTATTGGTGCTCGAATTTGGCGATGTTATCGCCAAGAGCGTGGAGGAGTAACTTGGCGTGCTGAGGTGTCATGACGATCCGCGCATGGACACGAGCCTTGGGAACACCAGGTAGGATCCTCGTAAAATCGATCACAAACTCCGCCGGGGAGTGCGAAATGATGGCCAAATTCGAATAGATGCCCTCGGCTTCTTTTTCTCCGAGTTCGATGGTCATCTGTTGCTGTTGGGGTTGCTGGTTGTCTGCCATGATGGGAGTAAAAGTTACTTGATAGACTCAGCTTTTTGCTGCGCCCTCTTCATTTTGTCGAGCATTTCTTGCCGAGCGTAAATCCCCTCAAGGATTCGCCAATAGTCGGCATTGTCGGCATACCGTTGTTCAAGTGCCTCGAACTCGGCGATAATAGCCGTGAGTTGTTGTTTGTCTCTACGCACTTCGTAGATGTTGGCAAGCTGCTCCATGACGATTAGATCATCACGGTATTTGACGCCTTGACGAAGTGTTTCAAAGTAGCGGGCCGATGTCTGCAGATCGCCCATCCATGCTACATCCGATGGTTTGTACTTTCTGTCCTTGTTTGCTTTTTCCGACTCTTCGCGCTGCTTTGCGCTTGCGAGATTCTTGTATTCAGCACCAAGGTTGTACAGCGCGGTTTCGTTCTTCGCTTCCATTTCAAGCACCGCTTTAAACTCTGTAATTGCGGCTTCCGATCTTCCAAGGCTGGCAAGCAGACTTGCATACTGAAGCCGATACATGACGTTCTTCGGCTCACGCTGCGTAAGTGCCTTAAGTTCTTGCAGTGCTTCGTCCGATTTACCCAGGTCCTGCAACAGCTGCGTTCGCATGGGCACGAGTTCTGGATCGGATGGTTTGAGTTTGATCGACAGTGATGCTAGATCAAATGCTCGCGACTTATCTCCACGCGAGAACGCTATGTATGCAAGAGCCTTAATCGGTGTGAGAGTTAACGAGCGGATCCGCCATTTCTCGTCCTCGGTGATGGTTGTTGGCGGATTGTACGTCCAACCTTCGACAACAGCGTCTTTTGCTGAGGCTTCCTTGGCACTAAAGACGTACAGGTCTCTGCCTCCTACGTCGAACTTGTCACGATGCAAGACGGTGCTCTCAGACGTGTCCACCTTTTGTGCCGTTGGTGTTCCGAGGATCTTTATCGCTGCTCCCCGTTCGGTACCAAGCACAACACCTTTGTTCTGTAGGAGTTCAAAGCCGGTTTTTTCAGCGTCCCACCACTGTGTGTAGGTAGTGATGGCTGTATTCGTATCACCCTTCGCCTCTAACACCTGACCGAGTAACGACAGTGGATCGGTAAACTCTGGTTTTACATCGAGGGCCAAACGCAGGTTTGTGGCTGCTGCATCTAGATTACCCTCGGATTTCGACGAGAAGTAGTCGTTGAACTTGGAGATTCCTGCGTTATACTGTCCAACCCAGATGTTATACAACTTTTTCGAAAGCAGATCAGACTGATCAGCCTTGATTCCCGGACAAGCCCTAGCCTTTTTCCACGCGTCGACAGCACCCGCCACATCGTTGAGCTGTTGCTTAACGTCACCCAGCATAAGTAACGCCTCGCAGTTATTCGGTTCTGCAGCGAGAGCTTTCTCAAGTGAGGCTTGTGCCTTCGGAAAGTCTTTCGCCTGGATGGCCTTACGCGCAGTAGCAACTTCGGGTGATGCGCACTGAAAACCCACGGTTGTCAGTGCAATCGTGCCAAGGATCACGAAGGCTAGGAATGGCGAACTGTGTTTCACGTTGAGATCCGTCGTTGGTCGAATGAAGACGGCAAAGGTACGGAGGTGGCGGATTACCTCCTCAAGAGCCGATCCTTTGTCTTTTGCCTCGGTTCTACTTCAATGTGTGCCAATCCACCCGAACGAAGTTGCTGATTGACCAGTTCGAGGTCGCGGCTAAGAACACGCTCTACTCGTTCCGTGGCGAGGGTTACACGCCGCTCCAGGTCGTTGGTCAGTGATTCCTGCTGGTCTGTAGGCGCTGCTAATGTTGCATTAACGTCACCATAGGTTTCCGCAAGTTCCTCGCGGAGCTGACGTTCTCCAGAAATCATACCACGTTTTGTGTTAACGATGTCCGCATTCGCAGCAAGTATAGAATCGAGAAAGTGTTCTACGGCTGGTCGCACCGCAAGAGCTGTTGATGGTAACTCCCGTAACCGTCGGCGTACGGTATCACCAAGGGTCTGAATCCTTGTTGCCGTAACTGCCAGTTCTTCATTGAGGTCAAAGAGTCTCTCAACGAGTTTGGTTTGTTTCCGAAGGTCCTCGGCAGAATACGTATACGTCGAATCTGTTCGAACACGTAAAGGTACAGACTCAAGTGTTCCAGCACGGTCGAGCTCAACGGTATAGGATCCCTCTGCAAGGAGCGGTCCAACGAAGGCACCACGTGCAAATGCCACTTCACTGCGTGCCGTTACGGGAGCAGGACGACGTAGCGGAATCACGACGGCATTAAGCCCCTTTCGCCCCGTAGCTGGAAACGTGCGAATGACGTTTCCATCGCTGTCTCGAAGGCGAACGACAAATTTGCCGCGCATGTGTCGTTCCTTGAGGTAGTACCACACCTTCGCTGAACGGTCCTTTCCATCTCCTACGAACTCTCCGTCCCCAGCAAACCATGATCCTAGACCACCAGTACGTCGTACACCTTCTGTTGTGCCCAGCACGACAAGGTCTTGCGACGCAGTTATCTGCGGGAGTGCGCGCAGGATGTCCGCATCGTCAATGACATAGATACCACGACCATGCGTCGCAACAACAACGTCGTGATCCCGTGGATGAAGTACAATGTCACGGACTGCAACAGGCGGAATACCATTTTTAAAGCGTGCCCACGATGCGCCACCATCAAGCGACAACCACAGGCCAAGCTCGGTTCCGAGCCAGATTACTCGTGGCTCTCGAGAATCCACGCGAACAACATGTGCATACCCCACAACACCATCTGTTGGAAGACGCTGCCACGACGTACCACCGTCTCGCGTTACGATGACATACGGCTCCATGTCGCCGTCCATGTGGCGATCGATTGTTGCAAAACATGTTTTTGTGTCATTGCCTACTGGTTCGACACTGGTAACCCAACCACGGCGTATGGAGGACGTTGTGTAGGTACATTGTTGCCATGATCCACCGTCATTTGTAGTGACGGCGATATTGCCGTCGTCTGTGCCAACCCAAAGTATCTGCGACTGATTCGGATGTTCTGCCACAGAGAAAATTGTGCAATGATTTTCTGCTGAAGAATTGTCAACGGTAAGTCCACCACTTTCAGATTGTTGCTGTTTGATGGAGTCATTCGTTGTGAGATCCGGCGAGATCTTTTGCCAGACACGTCCACCATTTGTGGTACGGTGGAGGAATTGTGATCCTACGTAGAGTACATCATTACGAGAAGACGACCGAACGATGGGTGTATTCCAGTTCCAGCGGAGTTTCGGACTTCCCGATTCTGCTTCCGGTCGGATAGAAAAGGATTCCTCGGTAAACAGATTCGTTCGCACGATGTTACCACCCTGCGATTCCCAGTAGATTGTGTTGGGATCGGATCCATCACGAACAACGTGAAAACCATCTCCACCACCTACGAAGATCCAGTCTTTTGATCGTACACCTGACGTTGTAGTTGATGGGCCTCTCCATGATCCATTGTCTTGTAAGCCACCATACACGTTATATGGCATCGCATCATCGACACTAACATGATAGAATTGTGACAACGGAAGATTAGAAACAAATCGACAACTTTTACCGCGATCATCAGAAGTATACAATCCGCCATCTGTTGCAGTAAACACTCGATTCGTATCAAGTGGATCGATCCAGATGGCGTGATGGTCACTGTGTGCGGCCGACATAATCGTCGTAAACGTCATTCCCCCGTCATCACTTCGGAAGGCATTGAGCCCGCATTTGTACACCACATCGGGATCGAGCGGGTCGACAACAAGTCGGGAGAAATAAAAGGGGCGAAGGGAGCTGGCCATACCGTCGAATCTGCGTTGCCAGGTTTTTCCTCCGTCACTGCTTCGGTACAATGCTGTTTCTTTTGATTCAACATTGGCATACATGACTGACGGCTTTGATGGGCTCATGGCAATGGCAATACGGCCGAGGTCTCCGGTTGGAAAACCATTGGTCACACGAGACCATGTCGTTCCCCCATCAGTACTCCGAAACAATCCACTTCCAGGACCTCCAGATGAAAAGGAATACGGAGTTCGGCGGAATTCCCACATCGACGCCCAGACGATATTGGGATTCTTGGGATCGACGATAACGTCGGTGGCTCCACTCCGTGCATTCGTAAACAGAACTCGTGACCATGTTTGCCCAAAATCCGTTGTCCGGTAAAGACCGCGCTCTTCCGAATCACTGAAGAGAGCTCCCGTTACAGCTACAAAGACTCGTTGCGGTCGTTTGGGATCGATCGTAATCATTCCGATTCGTTCAGATCTTGGTAACCCAACATTCACCCATGATGTACCGCCATCTGTTGTGCGATACACACCATCGCCGATACTCACACTATTGCGTGTCCACGATTCACCCGTGCCAACCCATACTGTATCGGGCCTTTGTTGATCAATTGTGATGGCACCAATCGACTGAGCATAGTCATCGAAGACGGGAGTGAACGTTGTCCCACTATTTGTGCTTTTCCAAACACCTCCACCTGCAGCACCAACCCAGACCGTGTTTGGTCGTTGTGTTGTAACCGCTAGATCAGAAATGCGTCCGCTCATGACTGCTGGTCCAAGGGCTCGCGCTCGCATACCACCATACATGCCTGAGGTAAACACTGGCTGTGAAACAACATCGGCCCCGCAGAGTGCGAGGCCGATGAGAAATGCTGCTACGTGTGTGTGGATCTTCATGCGAGTTCCGGGTAACGTCAGTTCTTGGATGTTGGCATTGCGAAAAGCGTATCCTCGACCTTGGTATTGGTCTCGACATTTGACCATGTCATCGACATTACCGTTTGACCCTGAACACGTGTTTCCATTAACATTGGGAACTGAATTCCATCAACGGTGCGATAGTCTCCATAGACAAACTCAGCATCAAAGGCTTGTCCGCCCATGTTTGTTGACCGTTCTTCCTTGATTTCGAGAAACGAGATCGCGTCAACATAGACCATCTTCGTTGTACCATCCTTCTTCGTCACTTTGATTTTGTACGCCGTCGTTCCGTCAACATCGGACGTACCGAGATACTCAAGTTTTGTACCTTTCGCCTTGTAGTCAACAAAGTCACCATCCATGTTTGCGTTTTCGCGAACATCCTTGAGTTCCTCTTCCGACATCTGTTGCGGCTTGTCACTTCCCGTCATAGGATTAATCGACCATCCACTTTTACCGTCATAGGCTTGGATAATCTTTGCACCCATAACTTCAATCTCAACCCGTACCTTTTGTGGCCGTTTCATCGTGATGGCCATCGACATTTCCATACCGGCCTGTGCCATACTCATGGCAACATTTGCTTTCAGAGTCTGAATCTTCTTGAATGCCGCTTCTCCGCCGCGCGCCTCAATGTTCTTTGCAACGATTTCATCAAGGGTAATGGCCGATGAGATCGATACCATTGTTACCAGAGCGAGAAGAAGACCTGTTAGACGTTGTGTCATACGACAAACTCCACTGTGTGGGTGTGGGGGAATTTCTTTCCGAACATCGGCGTCCGGCTACGCAAATTTGTACTGAATGTTTCACGTTACCGCACACCAACAACTCACATTCATGAAAAAACTCCTTGTCGTTCTAACGCTCGTCCTTACCCTTACTCCCTCAAGAGCCCAGGTACAGACGTTTTCGGCACCTGGAGTAGACACTGTCTTAACCGGTCAGTGGACGGCAACCGTCATGGGTTCGTTAGGACAGTTCATTCGCGTCGTTCTTGATGTAACGCGGTATACGGACGGGCCATGTGACGCCTATTTTTCCATCCCTCTGCGTGGACGTATACAGAATCGGTTTTCGTCGGTTTCATGCGACGGGGCCACGTTCATGGCTGCAAGTGATACTCTCGGATTTCGATTCGAAGGCACAATCCGTGACGAATCGGTATTGGAAGGCACCTGGACTGATAATCGCACCTCGGCCTGGGTTCAGTTCCGGAAATTGCGTCCGGTTCAACGAACACAGGAACCTGGCCCGAACCCGGGATACGCCATTCATCACTTTGATGTGGTGAATCGCGACGGAGGTGCTCGGTTCGGAGCTACACTTACAGCACCGGACACGACGGGAAGGTGGCCGTTGATTGTCTTCATTTCTGATCGAGGGCGACACGATCGAAACGCATCCGAAGAGTCCGGTCATAAACCGTTTCTTGTTCTGGCTCACATGGTTACGACACAGGGATTTGCCACGGTGCGGTTTGATGATCGGCACCTTAATCTCACAGACGACGCGCAAGAACCAACAACGACAGACGTCGCCGATGATGTGCTCCATGTTATCAAGCGCTTGACGCGTTTTCCGTGGGTTGATACTTCAAATATTATCCTTATCGGACATGGGGAAGGAGGTATTGCAGCGTCATTAGTTGGGACACTACGACCTGATGTTCGCGGAATTGTGTGTGCAGCAACTCCAGCCGCCGATGGAGAAGATGTCTTGTTGTCGCAGATTCGCGCATTCGATAAGCTGATGCGTATTCACGATTCAACGACGACATTTACGCAGTCGATTGTTCGAGCATGGTTAGATATCATTGAGTCCGATCCAGACGATGCTGGCGTCACAATTCGTATCGGTGCATATATGGACTCCGTGATGCAGAAGGCTTCACCGGCAGAGCTTAACAATCCAGTCATTACACCGTTTCGTCGAACATCGTGGCCAACATACGTCCGCTCCGTCCTCATACCGTGGTTGCGGTCGTATGACAATCTTGAACCGGAAGATCTTCTCAAGATTTGCCGTATACCTACACTTGCTCTCCTTGCGGCTCAAGATCGTTTTGTGCCGTGTGAGATCAATGAAACCGCATGGAAGACAATCGCTGAATCTCGATCGAATGTTACGGTCATCACCATTCCCAACGTCGATCACAGGTTCCGCCCGTGTACAACCTGCCTCCCCGAAGAAACGGAAATGGCCGCGGAAACTGTTGCTCCCACGGCCATTGATTCACTTCTGTTGTGGATCCGTCAGCGGACGGCAAACTGATCATTCATCGACATTCGACGATACCGTAACGACTTTTCAGTGGGGACGATGACGATTACATCTAAACTGTCTCGCTGTTGGAACGCTTCCGTAAATGTTGAACTCGTTGTATCTCCAACAAGGTCTTCACGATCAACGATCCGCACGGACATTTCGGAATCAAGTGCCAGTACCGTTGAGTCATTTTCTAGATAGAATTCTCGAATCGCTGCCGGAGTTAATGCCTCAATTTCCACAGGTGAAACACTGATTCCCAGCTCGCGTGCTGCCGCCTTTGAAAGGTCAAGTACGCGGCGACGGATAAATGGTCCGCGATCTGTAATCTCAACAACGATCGTTTTGCCCGTCGTAGGATTTACAACACGAACGAGGGAGCCAAACGGCAATGTTCTGTGAGCCGCTGTAAACTCGTTCATATCAAACCGACGACCACTGGCAGTGCGCCTGCCGTGAAACGGCTGCCCATACCAAGATGCAAGGCCATCAGCAATGTCTTCCATCGGTAAAAATGTTGGTCCCGCGTCGGCAACGACTGGCGTTGTATCAGTCGTCGTTGTTACGGTATCGGAAGCTGGCGCAGCATTTGCGGGCAAGTCACGTGCCTCAACAAGCATGGCAACGCTGAGGACTGCCACAAAAATGGCAACAAACAGAAGACTTCGGAAGATCGTTTTTGTCGAGAGTTGAATCGTCATCAGGGTATCGCTCCTACAACTGTTCGCGATGTTTCACTCGATAATGCAGTCACCCTAGGCTGCATCCGAGACGTAAAAGCTTCTCTAACGTGCCAGGGGCTTGTCAGAGACCGGCTAACCTACGGCAGTTGAGTTCAGCATCCAATGAACACTCCATGAAAAACCTGTCATGAAGATCCTTGCCGCTGCAATCCGAGTCAGCGTACTTTGCGGCGCCATGAACGTAGAAATGGCATCACAAATTGTAGCCCCTCCTACGGACACGGTCGCCGAGATGGGTCGCAATGCTACGGTTTTCCACACGAAGGTCGTTCCGCAAAAACACGCAATCGGCACCTCCGGCGAACTTCCTCGCCTTCAACGACCGAACGCTTTCCACAGCGTTTTCCACACCGGAATTGATAGCATCGGAATAACGCAGACAGATTCTGTGGATAACACTATTAACCCATTGATAATTACGGGCATAGCTGCTGGCACCGTAGCTGTTGTTGGAATATCACATGGATTACTTAACTCCTTGTGGTGGAAGGGACAAGCTGTTCCTTTTCACATGAACTGGAATCAGGACTGGAAGTATGCAATTGGAGCGGATAAGGTAGGACACTTTGTGTTTTCCTCTATGGCAACTACCGTCTATGACAAGCTCTACGGTCTATCTGGACTTGACAGTTCATCGTCCGTTCTTTGGGCCGCAGCTACAGTCCTAACCTATCAGACGTATATCGAGGTCCGCGATGGATTCTCGCGTGACTATGGCTTTAGTTTCGCTGACGGAATTGCAAATGTTCTTGGCGCAGGTTTTCCCGTGGCGCAACGGTTCATCCCCGAGTTACGACCATTCCAGTTTCAGATTTCGTACTGGCCGTCAGACGATTTTCGAAAAGGGGCATATGGGGCAATCATTGACGACTATACAAGCACAACACATTGGTTGGCAGTTAATGTCTCAGACGTTCTGCCAAGGGCGTGGGGACATGACTTTCCACAGTGGCTTGGTATAGCGGTGGGTCATTCTGTGGATAACCTTGATGGACGAGGCGGTGGCCGCCATGTTTGGTATCTGTCGCTTGACTGGCAACCCGCTCGTATTAAAGGACTTCCGGACTGGTTACGCGACGTACTCGACATTCTGCACGTCTATCATCTGCCAGCACCAGCTGTACGAATTGCGCCTGACGTACGTTGGTTTGGCCTACGTTTTTAGGCAGAATACGCTCGACTAAACGTCACAGTCCTTTAAAACTGCTACCTCTATTCGACGGTTCTGACGGCGTACGGACTCAATCTGTTCAGGGGTCATTCGCTTCATTTCACGGGCTGACGGCTCATCAACGCGCGGCATTCTGCTACCATAACCCACGGCCCCACGAATCTTTTCTGCCGGTACACCCTTCGCTATGAGGTACTCTTTCACTCGTGTTGCGCGCAGTTTCGACAGCTTTTCGTTACGGTCTGCTGGCCCTTCCGACGAGGCATGTCCCTCTATCATCACACGAAGCTCATCGCAGGACGATAACATGTAGTCAAGTAGCTCCTGCAGATTCTCCTGCGTTTCTGGCGCATCCATGTCAAACTCATCCGTGTTGAGTTTAAACCGAATGTCCTTCGCGAATGACTTGCGCTTCGATTTGGGCGGAGTTGGCTCAGGCTCTTTTGCTGGTTCCGCTGGTGGGGGTGGCGGAGGTGGTGGCGCAGGTGTCTCAACAGGTGGGGCCGGAGTTTCAGCTGGTGGTGGTGCAACGAGCCCATCATCACAGGGATCGATGAGTTTACTGCGACGTGTGTTTGCCCCTTGTTCGCCCCTTTGCCAAGTCCCTCTCTTTTTCGGACATGGATCCATTGGATCAATCACTCCGTCGCCGTCCGTATCTGGATTATTCGGATCTGTCCCCCAATCCGCCGAAATCTCTTCGCCATCAAGTAATCCATCCCGGTCCGTATCAGGCACAAGGGGATTTGTGAAGTAGACCTGGACCTCCTTGTGGTCATTAATACCATCGCGGTCCGTATCCATATCAAGAGGACTTGTGCCTAACTCCCGCTCTTCAAAGTCTGTAAGTCCGTCACCATCCGTATCGGCACGTGTTGGCGACGTACCCGTTGCTATCTCGACGTCGTCCGTAATACCATCTCGATCAGTATCACGATGAAGTGGATCGGTGCCGTAACGTTCATGTTCGATCCGATCGATAACGCCGTCACCGTCCGTATCAGGATTGCCAGGGTCGGTGCCTATCCGCCGTTCAAAACTGTCAGAAAGCCCATCATCGTCACGGTCTCGGTCACCCAGGAAGTGATAGGTTAATCCCATCGTTAGTGATGCAAGGTGATCGTTACCACCTTGGGATGTGCGAACGTCGTCTAACCAAGGTGTAAATGTAAACCTGTAAATGCCAGTAAAATCAAGCGATACGTCGTTTGATACATACACTTTCGCACCAGCTATAGCCGGGACCGTCCACGACCAACGATCATACACACGACGGCTATTGTTCGGCAATTCCGTGTGTTCTTCTGAGTTTGTCGGAGAAAAGCTTACAATTCCAAGCCCCAGACCAACAAAGGGAACGAAGTTTTCATCTGGAAAAATGTTCGCCGTAACTCGAAGGTCGTAAAGGCTTAAACGCGTTTGGTTCTCTTTTTCTATCGTTGCCAGGGTGCCCGGATAAAACCCTCCAAGTTCTGCGCCGGCCCCAAAATATTCTGGATATGCTGCGAGTGTCGCGGGGGTAACATTCCACGTTACCTGACCCAGCATAGTATGAAATCCGACGTTCAGGTACCGAAACGGAGAAAACGTTAGGCCTACTTCTCCGATCGCACCAAAAGAATCGTCCGTAAACTCACCATAATACTTCGACACACCACCGGCTATTCCGATACCAAGCTCAAGATCTCTCACTTGCGAAGAAACTTGCAAGCTGTTGAGAATCAAAAAAGCTACGGTGGCCGATGTAAACGAAAATCGAACCCTCTTCATGCGTTTATCCACCGTTGTGGATCCGTTGTGGATGTCAATGTGGACAAATGCACTAGCAAGAAATGTGCCGACGACGACGCAACTGCTGGTTATTGACGCACAGCTATGGCGGCAAGAATCCGCTCGTTGACGTCTTCCACGGTGCCAAGACCGTCAACGCTTGTAAGCAGACCTGCCCCATCATAGAATTCCAGCAGGGGTGCAGTTTCCTTGTTGTAGACGTCGAGTCGATACCGAATGATGTCTTCTTTGTCGTCTTCCCTGCCGCGGGCAAGAAGACGGTGAATGATCGTCTCATCGTCGACGTTCAGATTCACCACACAGGTAACGGCCAGTCCCTTGGCTGCAAGGAGTTGCTGAAGAGCATCAGCCTGTGCCCGAGTACGTGGAAAACCGTCCAGGATGCATCCATTCGCAAATGACGGAGCTTCCATGGTTTCTTCGACAATTCGAGCAACAACATCGTCGGGAACGAGAGCGCCAGCATCGACGTACGACTTCGCTAGCACCCCGACGGGTGTGGCGTTTTTGATCGCAGCGCGAAAGGCGTCACCCGTTGAAAGGTGGGCGATGTTGAGTTTTTCAGCGAGAATGGCAGCTTGTGTGCCCTTCCCTACGCCGGGAGCCCCGAAGAGGACGATGATCATGCCGTACGAAGGTAGTGTCGTGAAGGAAGCGCGAAGATACGTCCGTCTTAGAAATCGAGTTCATCACCAAAAACGCTCGCATACGGAGCTGCATATTTTCGGAGAACCTTCAAGGTGGCAGTAAAGTCCTTTGGAGGTTCGGCAGAAAATGAAACGGACAGCTCCGTGGAGGGATGCGTAAATGTGACGGAGGAGGCGTGCAGGGTAAGCCGGTCGATAATCGGCCGCTCCGTTGTGTCTTTTGCCAAGTTATAGCGTCGTTTGATAGCCGAGAGCAGGAAGGCCGACGTCTTTCCGTAGTCCGGGTCAACAAGTAGCGGATGACCGATTGCCGCGCAGTGTACGCGAATCTGGTGCTGTCTGCCCGTGATGAGTCGACACGTGAGGAGAGTTGCCACACGAAAACGTTCTTCAACGTGAATGATCGTATGTGCTTCCTTACCCTTGGCCGAGGGCTTCATGAGACCCTTCTTTCGAGGATCGGGGGCTATTGGAATGTTAATCGGAAAGTCATCTCGATCAACGACGCCACTCACAATAGCAAGGTAGTACTTCTCAATCCGATGATGTTCGAACTGTTCATTCAAATGTCGATGGGCATCGGCATTAAGAGCTACTATCATCACACCCGATGTGTCGCGGTCAAGTCGGTGCACGACCCACGCATCACCGAACCGTTCCCGTACTTCACTTTTTACATCAGGCAGTGTTTTGTCGAACCGATCGGGAATGGCCAGCAATCCTGATGGTTTGTTTACAACGACAATGTCTGCGTCAGAATAAAGAATCTCCAGCTGCGACTTCTTCATGCTTCAGGACCTCCACGTGCTGCGAGTAAGGTATTCATCAGAAGCATTGCTCGTGTCATTGGTCCAACTCCGCCCGGCACTGGCGTGATTGCAGAGGCTTTGCCAACGACGGCGTCAAAGTCAACGTCACCTGTCAGACGCGATGTTCCATCATCTGCAACAAGACGATTCATACCTACGTCGATCACAACGGCCCCGTCTTTCACGTGTTCCGCACGTATGAGATGTGTAACACCTACTGCGGCAATGATGATGTCCGCTCGCTGACAATGAGCGGCCAAGTCACGTGTGCCTGTATGACAGAGTGTTACCGTAGCATTGCCCTGTGGACGCTTCTGCGCAAGTAAGGCTGCGAGAGGTTTGCCAACGATGTTTGATCGTCCGATAACGACGGCATGTTTACCGGACGTCTCGATTGCGTGGCGTTTAAAGATCTCCAACACACCTGCCGGTGTGCATGGTAAAAAACCAGGAAGTCCAATCAGTAGCCGACCTGCGTTATCCGGGTGAAAGCCATCAACGTCCTTCGTTGGGCTGATCGTTCGAATCACCCGCTGTTCGTCGATATGGGGCGGAAGGGGCAGCTGAACAAGTATTCCATGGACGTCGTCGTCAGCATTCCATGCACGCACAATTGACAGTACTTCATCCTGTTGAGCATCTGCTGGTAAACGGACGATGGTACTGCGTATGCCAACCTTTTCGCAATCGCGTGCTTTGTTGCGTACGTAAACATCTGAGGCAGGATTATCTCCAACCAGCAACAGGTTGAGTCCAGGCTGCACACCTCGTGTCGACACGAGATGTTCCGTGTCGCGCCGGACCTCTTCTCGAATCTCTTTTGCCAGTGCGTTACCGTCGAGCAGTACGGCCATGTTACGAGGTACCTTCCTTGTCAATGCGAATTGTGTGCTCGACGAGACGATTCTGGCGACGGCCCTCATCAAGGATGATGCTGGCAATGAGGCCGACATCTATCCACAGGACGTTCGATACGAAGTTATTACCCGTGAGGCCTACAAAAATAAGGATGAGTACACGAACTGGGACGATAACATGCAGTCCTGTCATCGTATTCTCTGTACCGTCACCACGGCGCCTGATCAACTGTACGCCAGCAAACAGAAGAACGGCCATCAAACCGCCATGTGCCAAGATTCCAAGCATTCCTTGTTCAGCGAGTACACTTCCCCACGTAGTACTTGGATATGGTACTGAGTGCCGACGTCCTGCATCTGAATTCGAAAAGTTTCCAGGACCAACTCCAATTACAGGTGATTCAAGGAAGGCTTCGTACGATTTTTCGTAATCACTTGTACGTTGTGTGTAGGATTCACCTTCGATTTCAGACTCACTCTCTGCTGCCTTGCCTGTAGCAATTGAGGAAATCCGACGGCCAAACAAATCGAGGACAGAAACCCCTACGTCCTCCTGAATCTTGAAATCGGCAGCAACAATTCCAACTGAGGCAACGAGTACACCAACAATGAGCCTGTTTATAACGCGCCGAGGATGCACGTATAGACAGGTAGCGAGCATAATCGTCAACAACATCACTCCCGTCAACGAGAATGTGACAAATAGGGCTAAAAGATTGATGATGATGATGGTCGCCACAAGTGCGCGCGACGCAATAATCGGTTTTGTTCCTGTTAACCACGGTACAGCAACAAGCGATAATGACGTAGCTGAATACAAAGCCAAGGCTGACGGTTCAGAGAATATTGACGTTGCACGAAAGAAGTCACCAAACTGGAGAGCTAACTGAGTTGTATCTACGGCAAACGAGTCAATCTTTGTCGCATAGTTCGCATTTGTGATTTCAATCCACCCACCTGGCCACCCGAAGGCGCGTGCAGGTATCTGATATAATCCGTAAGCGGCAATACCAATCGACTGGATCGCAGATAGTCGCAACGCAGGTAACCATTCATCCGTCGTAACACGCGCAACTATACAGACAGCAGCAAAGGCCCAGAGTGCATAAAAATGCATCGATGTTTTGATGGCTTGTACGATTTCTCCATAACTGCCACCAACAAGTGGATGTATAGCGCTAATTCCGACAATAACTCCAACACCCATAAGCAGATAAAAAACAGAGCTCTGGGGAAGATGCCACGGACGTTTTCCAGTGATAAGGAGAAATGTGAGCCAGAGGATCACTGCCATCATACACGCTTCGGGCAATATCAGGCCGAATGTTCCAATCGTAAGAATGTCGAAGAACACCCAAGGCATGAGGACAAGAGTCACACCCAGAAGAAACTTCACCGACGTCATACATATACCTCAGCAAGAAGGCTGCGGACAGCGTCTAACGAGCTGACTGGTAAGGAACACGATGTTCCGCGGCAGTGCATCAATGCTTCTGGACCGGCATCATATCGTATCACCGTTGATGGTAAGAATACCTTTCCGATTTCCGGTGCCCATGAGGTATCCCATACCGTGTTGTGGTTTTCCCGGAACACTGTCAACGACGAAGGCTCGGATGTCAACATATCATAGACGGATATCAACATGCAGAATGCTTGTGGTACTTCCTGAATCAGTTTGGCATGGCCTGTTATCATGGCCCGAGCTTCGTCTCGGATTGCCTCGTCATCAATAATACTTGCAATCGTTGCGAATAACTCGGCCGCCATTGACGTGCTCGATGGATATGCGCCATCATAGACATCGCGTTGACGTACAGGGACATCCGTTGTATCGGCAGAGGTCCGCCGTGGCAGACCTTCCTCGTCCAGGAACTGATTCCGTATGACGTTCACCCACCTTCTCGCATCTTCGAGATAGAGGTCGTTACCAGTGGACTGATACAGATGGACTGCTGCTAATCCCATAGCAGCAACGTCATCTAACACCAATACACCATGAGCACGACCATCGCGATACGTACGGAAGTCACCACATAGTCGATTGACAGCTTCGTACGCAGACGTCGCTCGATCAATGATTGCCGCATCTGCAAAGGCGCGGCCTGCAATGGCCAACGCCATGATGTGGAGTCCATTGAGATCCCGTAATACCTTGTCGTCCGTACGTGGTTGAGGGCGCCGGTCACGATGTGTACGCAATACGTCCCGAATCTTGAGCCATTGGTCGTCACGTTGAATACGAGTGACATCCGCGTTACCCAGTCTAGGTACGTTTTCCCCCGTTCGACTTCCAGTCGCTTCGTCGATAACATTGCCCTCGTGTGTTAATCCGAAACGAGCAGCCCATAACTCTCCACTCCTATCGCTTGTTACACTGTTAACAACCGAACACCACTCGTCAACTGTCCACATACAATGAGCACCTTCTCGGCCATCACTGTCAGCATCTATTGCCGTTGCATATGCTCCCTCACGGGTACGAAGTCTACGGTCAACAAATTCAATGATCTCATATGCTGTTGTGCGGAAAAACGTGTTACCCGTTAGTTGCCATGCTTCAACAAAGGCCCGCAGGAGCATTGATTGATCATAAAGCATTTTCTCAAAATGCGGCAGATGCCATTCACGGTCTGTACTGTACCTGTGGAAACCTCCATCCACGTGATCATACATGCCGCCGGCTCGCATTGCCGTAAGTGTATCAACGGATAACCGCAAATACTCAGCATCAGGGAACCGATTCGCTGCACGATGCAGCAGGAGAAGGTGATGCGGTGCAGGAAACTTCGGTGCTATGCCAAAACCACCGTAGGTATCATCAAACGTGCGGTCATGATAGTCCGCAACGTCGCGCAGGATATCTGCGCCGAGTACACCATGTCGTTGTGACGTTGAGGCTGCATTGAGCATCTCCATGATGTTCGATGCGGTTTCAAGCACACGTTGCCGATCACCTTGCCATACGTCGTGTATTCGCTCCATTAGGTCGCTAAACCCAAGACGTTGAGGTGTGGAAAGCTTTGGAAAGTACGTCCCGGCAAAGAAGGGACGACGATCGGAATCCATAACAATCGTCAGCGGCCAGCCCCCATGCCCCGTCATCGCCTGGCAGACGTCCATACAGTACGCATCAACGTCTGGTCGTTCCTCACGATCGACCTTGATGCAGATAAAGCTTGCATTGAGGAACTCGGCAACGTCAGCGTCCTCAAACGATTCTCGCTCCATGACGTGACACCAATGACACGTCGAATAGCCAATGCTTACAAAGACCGGCTTGTCTTCGTTTCGTGCTCGTTCAAAGGCTTCGTCCGTCCATGCATTCCATGCCACCGGGTTGTGTGCATGTTGCAGGAGATACGGTGACGTTTCGTGAATGAGCGCATTCGCCGATCGTTCATCCGGCATAAACACCGGCTATGTTCGGAATGAGATATGTGTCGAATGCAGTGTCCATGTCAAACGTTGGTTTCCATCCCCAATCACGGCGTGCTGCTGAATCATCAACATCAGCACACCACGAATCAATGATGGCCTGCCGCTTTGGATGTGGCGCATACGTGATCTCGGCTGCGGGAAAGGCCGACTTTACCTTCATGGCGATCTCCTCGGCCGTAGGAGCAAATGCACCGATGTTATACACGCGTCGTGTGAGTGACTCACGTGGTGCTGCCGCAAGGTTCAGAAGAGCTGTAACACCATCCGGCATAGCCATAAAGGGAATTCGCGCATCCGGTCTCACAAAACATGCATAAGGCTTCCCTTGTGCGGCAGCGTGAATCATTTCTGGCGCATAGTCCGAAGTTCCGCCACTCGGCACGGTAAAGGCCGAAATCAGTCCCGGGAATCGCAGCGCACGAAAGTCGACAGTTTTTTCGCCTGCATCATCCGTAAGCTGACCGTATCGCTCGCTCATATAAACGCCGAGTCGCTCACAGTACAGTTTGTTAATACCGTACATGGTGGTTGCATCAAGGTACACGTCTTCTGCCACGGCACCTGCTGATGTTTTTACCTCAAGTGACGGCATTCCATACACGGCAATCGTACTCGGAAACAAAAACTTTACAGCAGATCCCGTTCGTTGGCCTATACGCCGAGCCATCGACAAGAGGCCCATCGTACCATTAACGTTCACCCGGTGAGCAAGCTCTGGATTTTTCTCGGCACTCGTTGACAACAAGGCGGCGAGATGATATATCTCGGCTATGTCGAATGACTCAAGCTGCTCAATGAGTTTAGGATCAGAGATATCGCCCTCAAACGACCACTTGACGTAACCCCTTTGAGCGTCGCCCAGTGGACGAAGGTCAACACTGATGACGTCACGGTCTCCGGAAGATGCAAAGGCTTCCAGAAGACTATGACCGATTTCTCCATTGGCTCCGGTAACAAGAACAATGCGGGACACAACAACTCCGAGGGTGAATGGTGGGCAAAGATCGTGTATATGGATGTATTGCGGAAGGGGGCAAAGGGGCAAAACAGCACATCGATACACAACTGCACCGGCGGTGTCACAAAACACCTCCGTTTTCCCACATGGCCATAGGAGGATTTCACATGAATGACACCGTGGACATTAACTACGACGAACTCACTCTGCAGCGAGCACTGCAAGAGGTCCTGGCTGACCCTGAGCGGCGCTGGACGTGCACAAATGGTGACGTTATCCAAATCGTCGCCATGGGAATTAGTGATCCTTCCGGGGGACCCGATTTCCGTGACACGGCAATTCTCCATGATGGAGTTGTCCATATCGGTGACACGGAGGTTCACATCCGTGCCAGTGACTGGAAAACACACGGACACGACGGAGACCGGCGATATGCCTCGCTGTTGCTTCATGTTGTTGTGGTTGACGATTTGCCACGCAGAGTTGCACGATGGACTCTTGTACCACCGGCAGATCTCATTAGTCGTTCCGTTCAACGGCTCCACAACTTTCGTCCACGGAAACCCTTGCCGGTTGACGAACTACAGCATCATGCCCTACTCCGACTGTTGCGTAGCACCGTGCGGGCCGGTTCGCTCATATCGCGGCTCGGTAGTCTAGGAGCTATCACGGCGATGTGTGATGACTGGGTAGATCGCCTGCACAGAAAACGACGGCGGCCCCTTGCAGATGGTTCGCTCGACGAACTACGACGTACGTTGCCGTCCTCTACCTTGGCACAACTCATCACGATCCTTCCATCAACAGCCGTTGAGGATGTGATTCATGCGATAGAGGAGGCAGAACGACATCGAATTGCTACCGAAGGTCTTGCTGTGCGCCGAGAAGTGTTCGTGAACTGTATTCTGCCAGTTCTTTGCTCACGTGCTGATGACCGTCATCGTATTCCTTTACTGCAGTGGTACTGGAGTGCGCGAGCCGTCCATACCTACGGACATCTTCGACGCCGATTTCCAGGCCTCTCTCAGGACTATGTGTGGCAGCAACAAGGGATGTTGGAATTCCTTCGTGAAACGTCACCTCCACGCACCGTCTGTGCAGACATTATTCGGACTTATGGACTGGAGCGCACGTTAGACTTTTTACGCAGTAATGATCACCGCGCAGATAACGGTGACGTACACATGAGCGGGTCTGGCTAACACACACAATACATCGTAACCACGGCATCGCTGCCCATTTCGCCCCTTTCCCCTTCCAACTATTTCCGCAACATCTGCCGTCGTCGTCCATTGCCACCTCCAAGGTGGATGATGACGCGGGACAACACCACTCGTCTGCGGCGGGTGGTGTTTGTTTTTTTGTGGTAGTTAATCTCCAACCATCATTCACCGGGTGAGTGGAGTTCGTGCGCAAGTCGGATGGCTTCCGTACGCACGGCATTGCGCCAATCCTCACCACTTCCGGCATAGATCAAGCCTCGTGATACGTTAAACACGGCAGGTCCACCTGCATTTGCCGAGGCAATGAGTCTTGCATCACCACCCTGCGCTCCAATGCCGGGAACAAGGAAGGCGACATCTGTATATGACGTTCGAATTGCAGCAAGTTCGCGTTCATGTGTTGCGCCGACAACAAAACCGATATCCGATACCCGATCCCACGACAGGACAGATTCCATGACATGTTCGAACAGCATCTTGCCCCCAACATTCTGACGTTGGAAGTCAGCACTTCCAGGATTTGACGTCAGCGCGAGAACGTAGACCATTTTTCCCTGCCATTGCAGGAACGGTTCAACGGAGTCACGGCCCATATATGGAGCGACGGTTATTGCATCTGCCTGCAGGTCTTCAAACACGGCCCTGGCATAGGCCGAGCTTGTGTTTCCAATGTCACCGCGTTTTGCATCAGCAATTACATAGGCAGTGCCTACAGCATCTCGCACGGCATAGAGAGCATCAATTCCCTTCCGTCCAAACTGCTCGTAGAACGCCGTATTGATCTTGTAGCAGGTGGCAACGTCGCGTGTAAGACTGATGATCTCTGAACAAAACTCCACTATGGAATCTGGTCCTTGGGTGTATTCAGCGGGAAATCGTGAGGGATCGACGTCAAGGCCGACACATAAACCGGTGTTTGGTACCATGCCACAAAAATAGTTCGTCACCCCCTGTAACAAGATTCTTACCCCCTGAGTCACTGCTTCTGAAACCCTCAAACTTGACCGTCCCCCTCCCGACGTGTGGGGAAATTCCCTCCCCCGACCCACCCCACCCACACGTCTCACCTTCGATGCTCGCTGCGAACGTCCCATCTCGCGGCGAGCATCGCTGTTTTCCGCAGGTTCCGCACATTGCGGTCTTCTGCTCTTCCCGACATTCCTCCGTTATGACAAAAAGCACTCTCTTTTCGGCTGTAATGGCCGTTTTGCTACTCGGGGCTTGTGCCTCGTCTACCACACAACAACAGTCCTCGAACGGGCCTGGTGGTCCTGGCGGGCCCGGTGGATCTTCAGAAAAGGACAAAAAAATCAAGCCCTACGACAAGGTCGTTACAAAGGAAGCTGTTTCCGACAGTGGCTTGTTTATTGTCCATCGTATTGACGAACGTGTACTTTTCGAGATCCCGAATACAGAACTCGGCAAAGAACTGTTGCTGGTAACACGCGTTTCTCGCACGCCACGCGTTGGTTACGGCGGAGAGGAATCGAACACAGACGTTGTTCGCTGGGACCGTAAATACGATCGGATACTACTTCGAACGGTCAGCCACGTTAACGTGGCAGCAGATACCCTGCCCATCGCACGGGCTGTAAAGGCTGCCAACTTCGAAGAAGTCATCAAGAGTTTTCCCGTACAAGCTTTGGGAAAGGACTCGGCATCGGTTGTTATCGACGTGACCGATCTGTTTACGACAGACGTTGGTATCCTGGCCCCGAATCGAGATATCCGTCGAGATGTCAAGACCACCATGCTCGACAAGGAGCGTTCGTTTGTTGAGTACGTGCGTTCGTTTCCCGACAACATTGAAGTCGAAAATGTCCTGACATTTAACGCAGAGGAATCGCTCCAAAATCCGAACTCCAAAACAGCATCGTTCGGAATGCATCATTCTATGGTTCGTTTACCGGATCCACCGATGATGCCCCGCTTGGCTGACCCACGTGTTGGGTATTTTTCGCGCTATCAGGTTGACTACGGTCGCCCAGAACCGGAAGCCGTCTATCGTCAGTATATCCTTCGCTGGCGTTTGGAGCCAAAAGACACAGCAGCCTTCCTGCGTGGTGAACTTGTTGAGCCAGTTAAACCGATTACGTACTATCTCGATCCGGCCACGCCTGTTCAATGGCGCCCATGGATTCGCAAGGGTGTAGAATCCTGGAATGAAGCCTTTGAAGCGGCAGGGTTCCGAAATGCCATTCGGTGTATCGATCCACCTACTCCAGAGGAAGATCCGGAATGGTCACCCGAAGATGCTCGGTATAGTGTCATTCGATACTATCCTTCTGAAGTTGAAAATGCATATGGTCCGAATGTTCACGATCCAAGAACAGGTGAGATCATTGAGTCCGATATCGGCTGGTTTCACAATATCATCAAGCTCTTGACGAGCTGGTACTTCACACAAGCCGCAGCAGATCCTCGCGCACGGAAGGTACCTCTACCTGATGATGTCCTTGGAGAATTTGTTGCCTACGTCGCCGCTCATGAAGTTGGCCATACACTTGGACTACCACACAACATGAAGGCATCAAATGCCTTCCCGGTGGACTCACTCAGGAGTCCATCGTTTACATCAAAGTATGGCACAACACCAACCATCATGGACTATGCACGTGCTAACTACGTAGCACAGCCAGGTGACGGTGTGACCAACTTCCTGCCAAAGATTGGACCCTATGACAAGTACGTCATTCGTTGGGGGTACCGGCCGATTCTCTCGGCACGTACACCGGATGAAGAACGCGACACACTTCACGTTTGGGCACGTGCTTCGGAAACAGATAAGAATCTTCGTTTTGGTGCGCAGCAATGGGTAACTGTTGATCCGACATCGCAGATGGAAGATCTTGGTGATGACGCATTGAAGGCCACAACGTACGGTCTGGCAAATCTTAAGCGTGTGATGACGTACCTGTATGACGCTCCTGCGAAGGATGGTGACAACTATCGCCAGCTGGGTGAATTGTACGACGACGTCATCGGTCAGTTTATGCGTGAAATCGGCCATGTAGCCAATATCCCAGGCGGCGTAGAAATCGAACGTAAGGTTTACGGCGTGGCTGGTCCGCAATACACAGCCGTGCCACGAGATCGTCAAAAAGCAGCCGTTCAGTTCCTCTCAGAGAATGCCTTTACGACACCAACCTGGTTGTTAGAAGACCGTGTTCTTTCTGTTCTCTACCCATCTGGCACAGTTCAGCGCCTTGCAGATCTTCAGGCCAATGTGTTAAGGACGGTGACAAGCAATGATAAACTCCTTCGTATGCTGGATCAACAAACCAGACTCGGAGCAGCTGCCTACGGACCAATTGAACTGTTTACTGATCTGGAAAATGCAATCTTCCGTGACGTATTGTCGCGACAGCCAGTAGACTTCTATCGTCGACATCTCCAGCGCACCTACGTTCAGCTGCTCATTGACAAATCGGAAAAACCATCTTCGACTGAGTCGAATCCATTCTTCGCCTTCCTGCGTGGGCCATCAATGTACACGACAGACGTACGCGCAATAGCACGTGCACGTCTGGCACAGCTTCAGACTGCACTGAAGGGGGCTGTTGCGGCTGACGCCGCAACAAAGGCGCATGTGGCCGACCTTCAACTCCAGATTCAACGAGCACTGAGTCCGGAAGGCTAACACCATGGCAATGGCCCCGCACAAGCGTATTGTTTGGCTCGGATATGCATCGGTGCTCCTGAGTATCGTTTGGGGAGTACCGTCACTACTCTGCACCTGGTACGCACATCGATTGGCACGAGGAGTTAACGTGACCGATCAGAGCACACGAGAAATTCGACGCGATGTGCGAGGAGGACTCGTCCTTGCAAACATTGGCGCAACACTTGGCGCAGTCGTTCTCGTCGTTGCAATCTGGTCGTGGTTCTAGGCTAGTGTTCGCGCAAGACCTGTGACGTTCAATCAATGCACAACGGGCTCTTCGACAGTGTCGAAGAGCCCGTTGATGTTTCTCTCTCCCCTTCTCACCAGGGATTGATTCAAAGATTCTTTCTCAACATGCCATTTGTACGGGACATGGCCAACAACATTTGCAGGGTCGATTCAATCAGGGTCGACCACTAAATGGTGGATAGGTCATGTCGAGCAACGAGAGATGGGCATTTAATCGCGTTGACCACCGTAAGGTGCCTACAGAAAACTCAAACATCCTTTCAGGCCATTTTCCTGTGAAGAGGATGATCCAAAACGCGATAAAACTCACAAAACTCTGTGCGATACTGCGAACGAACAGACAGACCAAATGAGGTACGGCCACGTACAACCATCCCAAAAAACCAATGAGAGCTACCATACCCTGGTTCCACCGTTCAGGATATGGCACATCAAACGTGACACCAGGCATCTCCCCATCCAGTCCAAAACTGGGATACTCATCACGAAGATTCCAGAGACTTGCCTGAGCTCTAAGGGACCATCGGAACAATTGTACTTGGAAGGTAAACCAGGACTCGGGATACTTCCCTGTGAAGAGCGTGACCCAGAAGCCGAGAAACGACAGAACGGAGCCGGCAATACCAAAAATTGAGAGTAGGAAAAAGTGAGGTACACCAATGTAGAGCACTCCAAAGAATGTCCTCAACAGTAGTTTTCCCCGACTGTATTCCTCCTGCATGCGTACATCGAACACCATGTGAAACCCTCCCGAGTTGTGTGAATGCCTTCCTTGCAGTTGAAAGCGCGGAAAAAATAGCCCCTTTTACCCCTTGCCGATTCGATGGTCGATGGGAAGTTGTGTGGTATTTTGTGCAGCTATGGCAAGTCTTGCATCCTGGCTCAGATTGGCCATCCGCATCTTCATTGGCGGATACTTCATTTTTGCGGCCGTACCAAAGATTGTTGAACCGTATGTGTTCGCAACCAACATTTCGCATTATCAAATGTTGCCGGCCTGGTCGGTAAACACCTTCGCCCTTCTCCTGCCTTGGCTAGAACTTGTTGCAGGGACGGCACTGCTCATCGGATTCAGACTTCGAGCTGCAGCTGTTCTCTGTTCGGCGATGTTAGCAATGTTCACTTTTGCCGTAATCTGGGCCGTATCTCACGGTTTGACGATCGATTGTGGATGTTTTGGAGATGGGAACGGTGAGACCGTATCGTGGGAGAAGGTATCTAAAAACGTTGCAATGATTGTTCTGACGGTGTCACTCGTTGTTGGTCCTTTGCGTGAACGTAAGGATGTGGACGTATGACGTTAGCAGAATCACTCGCGAGGGGTGTTATCGTAACTGATGGTTCAGTTGCGATTGAACTCGCTCGTCGTGGACTTTCGGAACGTCCTGCAGATAGGTACACACTAACATCACCGGCGGTTATTGAGCGTATCTACGCTGAGTTTATCGACGCTGGTTCGACACTCATTCGAACGTTAACCTCACAAGCGAATCGTTATGCTCTCGAATCTTCAATGCTTGCTGCACGCGTGCATGAGATTAACCGTAAGGGAGTATGGATTGCTCGTTCCGCTGCAGCAGGAAAGGCAATTGTTGCCGGCACGATGGGTCCAACGGGACGATACGTCAAACCGCTTGGACCACTAGATGTTGACGATATGCGATCGGCATTTGTCGACCAGGCATCAGCACTTCTCGCTGGAAAGCCTGATTGTATCCTGCTGTTATCGTTTATCGACCTCGACGAGCTTGAGATAGCGATTGATGCAGTTCGTTCGTTGAGTGCCGAGATTCCCATCATTGCATCAAAAAGTTTTCCGGAGGATGGCAGTGTCCTCGCAGGTCCGTTTCCGACATCCGTTGCACATCGGCTAACTCGCCATGGAGTTGATGTCATCGGCAGTAACGGAACCGTTGGTCCACAACGAATGCTTGGAATTGTTCAGTCGTTACGTGTATCAACTGTACCACTCATTGCCCTGCCTGACATTGGAATTCCCACAATAGTTGACGGCATCGCTGTTTATAATGCTGAGCCGTCCTATGTTGCCGCAGCTGCGGCACGACTTGTCGACCACGGTGCGGCAATTGTTGGTGCTGACGGAGGAGCAACAATTGAACATATAGCAGCGATTGCCGATGCCGTTCGAGGACGTGTTGTTGGGTCGATAGCACCTGACATTAAGGCCAGTCGCGTAGAGCGCACGGTTGCCGAACGCCCCTCAGAAACACCAGCCTTCCTCTCTGCACTCAATACGGGGTTTACGGCCACGGTTGAACTAGACATTCCGCGCGGGACCGACATGTCGTCCGTCCTTGAAGGTGCACGATATCTTGCTGCACATGGTGTGGACGCAGTGAATATTAGCGACGGTGCACGTGCGCGACTTCGGATGAGTCCAATTGCCATCAGCCACATCGTCCAGCAACAAACGTCGATGCATTGTATCTCTCACCTTGCCTGCCGTGACCGCAATATGGTCGGGCTTCAAAGTGAGCTGCTCGGTGCACATGCTCTGGGAGTAACATCAATTCTTGCGGTTACGGGTGACCCGACACATATCGGCGACTTCCCTGGTGCCACGAGTGTGTACGACGTTGATTCCATTGGCCTTGTTCGCGCTTTGGGCAGAATGAATGCAGGTAGCGATCTTTTTGGCAATCCACTCGGATCATCAACGAATTTTACAATTGCCTGCGCGGTAAATCCTGCTGCTGACGATATGGAACGTGAGATTGATCGTTTAGCGGCTAAGGCTGCCGAAGGAGCTCACGTCGCGTTCTCGCAGCCAATCTTTGATGAAGATCTGCTCGAACGATTCCTTGATCGTATTCGAGAAATCAACATCCGGTTTATGGTAGGCATCATTCCCCTGCGAACGATACGGCATGCAGAATTCCTCCACTATGAAGTACCGGGAATGTCGATTCCAGCATGGGTACGGGAACGTATGGCTACAGCTGGGTCGGATACTGCGCGAGCAACATCCATTGGCATCGATATTGCCGTTGCCTTCCTTGACCGTGTGAAGGACCGTATTGCAGGCGTCTATCTCATGCCGCCCTTCAAAAAGTACGACATTGCCATTTCCATCCTCGAACAAGTACAACCCTCAAAGGTGAGCCGTGCAGCAGGATGACCTATCCCCGAACAGTGCCGACATGTACGGCAACTATCGTCCCCCAATCGAAGCACTCCGAGTTGGGTTCGGGCCGCGCGCCGGTGCAGCAGTCATTGACGTTCTTCTCGAGACAGCGTTGGCCATCATCATCGGCCTTGTCCTGCTCAGTATGGACATGCAGCTAAACTTTTTGACTGCTGAACAACTCGAGTCCCTTCAGACTATTTACAAGCTCTTGGGGATGTCGCAATCCGAAGCCGCAAGCCTTGTTTCCACGATTAGTGTGTTCACGTTTTCCGGAATTGTCATCAATGTTGCCTATCCAGCAATTGAAGGCCTTACGGGAAGGACACCTGGCAAGCTCGCACTTGGACTTGTTGTTGCACATGCTGATGGACAACGTGGCACGATGGGTTTATGGATGAAACGAATGTTTATCAAGAACATCTCGGCGTTCCTGAGATTTCTCGCCATTCTACCTGCTCTGAGTTTCCTCGACTATCTTGGCAGCTTCCTCGGCATTGTCATCATCGTCGGTTGTTTTTTTGCACTTGGATATGATCGTCTTGCTCTGCATGATCGTATCGCCGGTACAGCCGTCTTTCGAACATCATGATCTATTACAGCGACTACCTCGAACTCGACAAGGTGCTTTCTGCACAACATCCCGAAAGTGACAAGGCCGGGCAGCCTGCTCACGACGAGATGCTTTTCATCATCACGCACCAAACGTTTGAACTCTGGTTTAAACAAGTTCTGTTTGAGATGCGCAGTGTTATTGCTCTCTTTCACCGAGACTACGTGCCCGAAGCAGACGTCTTTTTAGCACTCTCACGATTACGACGTACCAATCGTATCATGGAACATCTCGCTGAGCAGTTTACGCTCATCGAGACGATGACACCGGGCGACTTTATGGAATTCCGTGCCTTTCTGAATCCCGCATCCGGATTTCAGAGTGTGCAGTGGCGCGTATTGGAACGAACTCTTGGTTTACGCGAAGAACGCCGCGTCCTACGAGCATATACAGATGCGTTAGCTGAACAACATCGCGCCGAACTGGATGCAGCGACAGCTGGCACCACGTTGTTTGACGCAATTGAACGCTGGTTAGGCGCAATGCCGTTTATGGAGTCGGGCGACTTTACGTTCTGGCAAGCGTATCGGTCGGCTGTTGCCGCCATGTTTGAGCACGACCGTGATGAAGTGCGCACTCTTGCAGCGGCTGAGGGTCATGATCCGTCGGAAGCACTCGCACAGATTGACGCCAATGAGGCTGGTTTTGATGCCATTTTCTCAGAGCCTCAGTATACTGATTTACAGAGCCGCGGACTCCGACGGATGTCACGAAATGCATCGCTCGCAGCACTATTCATTTCAGCATATCGCCATGAGCCCCTTCTCCAAGCCCCTTACCAGGTGCTTGACGCCATCATCGAACTTGACAGGCTGGTTTCTCTCTGGAGATATCGGCACACAATGATGGTTTCACGTATGATTGGTATGCGTGTAGGTACCGGCGGTTCAAGCGGTCATGACTATCTCATGCAGACGACGGTTCGGCAAAGAATTTTTGACGACCTCACATCGTTGTCATCGTTCCTTGTTCCAAGTGCTGTTGTGCCGGCCCTGCCTGCCGACATTGCGCGTCGCCTGCAATTCGTGAACGAAGCACGAGGGTGATTCTATGCGCTCCATCCGTGCCGTCACGGTGCGGATGGTGCGCACTGTGACGGAAAGTATTCTCGACGTTGTCTTTCCACGTCGATGCCTTGTCTACGGTACTCCTCTGGACGGCCGCGAGCATCTCGTCGGAGTATCAAACGCCGCCTTCGAAGAATTTCTACCTGCGCCATCCTCAGCCGAGTTGTTGAGCCTCGTCTATAGTCACTTCGATCGTGACGATGTCTATATCGACAACGTCTTTGCTCGCTGGGCCGTAAGCCCTGTATCTGATGTATCAGCAGTTATTCATGCGATCAAGTATCAGGGTAGATACAAGCTTGCCGTCGCTCTTGGTCGTGAACTCGGACGTGCTGCTCTATTTGCCGACTGTATTCCTTTGCAAGCAGAATCGCCCATCATCATTCCGATTCCGATCCATGCTGCACGCAGACGAGAACGAGGATACAACCAGGCAGAGGCAATTAGTAAAGGCCTGGCAGAGATTACAGGACTTCATGTTAACGTCACCACCGTTCGACGTGTTCGTTGGACGGGTACACAAACGGCACTTAACAGTCGTGAACGACTTCAGAACATTCGATCGGCCTTTACCATCGACGATCCGCATATCATTCGTAATTCAACGGTGATCCTTGTCGACGATGTCCTTACAACGGGCGCAACAACAAACGCCTGCGCCGAGTGTGTTCTCGACGCAGGCGCGCGACGTGTACTTGTATGGACCGTTGCAGCTACCGTGTAATGGTGACCTTATGGTGCAAGTTTAGCGAGTGGATCCGTCCACGAATCACGATCGCCAGTAACGTAACCTCGATTAACAAGTTCGCCAACGAGGACAATGCCTGCAACGTGTGGTGCGGCCATTGATGTGCCGCTCATGGTTGTGACACCGCCACCACGTTTTGTTGACTCAACATTCACTCCTGGAGCAGCCCAGTCGACCGGTGCGCCGAAGTTGCTGAAGTAGGCCCAGTTATTGTTGATATCGTGAGCAGATACCGTGAGGATGTACGGGCCATTTTGGCGGGCGGGTGAAACAGAAACTACATCCTTGCCATCATTACCAGCGGCAAGTACAAATGTGATTCCATTGGAGCTTGCGGAGGCAACAGCTGCGTCAAGAGCTGGATAGCCAGGACCCGTGAGTGACATGTTGGCCACGTCTCCTGTATTGCCGTTTGCAGCAACCCAGTCCACACCACCAATCACCCAGGAGTATTGACCTGAGCCTTGATTGTCCAAGACACGTACTGCTACGAGTGTTGCATTGGGCGCAACGCCAACGACGTCGTAACCATCTGCCTTCGCACCAACGGTACCGGCAACATGTGTTCCGTGACCGTTACCATCAACCCATGTGGACTTTCGACCAGTGACAAAGTTTTTCGACCGCGAAGCGTCAACATTGAGGTCGGGGTGATTCGGATCAATACCAGAATCGATAATCCATGCGACCTTGCCTGTCGCGTCTCGGCCTCCAGCTACTGCCACGACACCCCATGGTGTTCGTTCTGGCGTAATCCGTGTTGTCCCACCGCCACCCTTTGGCGGGCGGGCATCGGCCTCAACGGGATTCACGGAGATGATAAAGTCCTCTTCGAGGCGAACAACGGACTCATCATCGAGTATCTTTTTGACCAGTCCGGGTGGAATACTCGCCGAGAATCCACGAATCGACGATGTATACGTGAGATCTGCGTTAACACCGTGCGAACGATTCAAACGCCGTAGCACACCGTTCACGTCGGCATCGGCCTTGAGGACAACCACATAGTGATCTGGAACCCTTGATGCTCCCTGTGGAGCGGCCACGATTCGGCCATCTGTCTCTGTTGGCGATGTCGATTGTGATTCGGCAATTGTTGTATCGTTGGAACAGCCCCATACGCCAACAACGGCCATAGATGCCACACCCACCATGAGGCGTACGTGAAGTTTCATAGTTTTCCCTCTCCCAATGTTTAGGATGAAGCCGTAACGTACAAAAAAACTGTCCTCGTTGAACGACTGTCCGGCTCGGTTCCCGTCGACGTCAGGAAATCGACATCTGCCGACAAACCACTACACCCTGCAGCTGCTTTGACTGTTTTGCCTGTTCTGACTGTTTTGCCCGTTTTGCCCCTTTACCTCATCATCAACGTCAACTCATGATTTGGCCACATCGTTCACTCGTTGTTGTAGTGCTTCTCCAACTGTATGTGTGGGCATCAGAAAGTGCCTTTGCACAGTTTGACGTGGAGATTCACGACCTTGATCACATACCTCGTCAGGTTCATGCAGCTCGTCGTGATAGTGTTCTGGCAACGTTATCCCCACGAACGGCTGTGATTGTTCTTTCCGCTGATACACGTAATCGCCAGAACGATGTTGACTATGAATACCGTCAGAATAGCGACCTCCTTTACCTCACGGGATTCGAGTATCCTGGTGCAACACTACTTCTCGTTCCAGGCGGAATAGACGTCGACGGAAAACGCGTTCGTGAAGTACTGTTTGTCCGCGAACGGAATAGATCCCGAGAACAATGGAGTGGTGTTGCTCCAGGTCCCGAAGAAGCAAAAACACTGTTTGGCCTCGCGGCTACCCTTCCAGCATCAGACCTAACCAAGGTCCTTAACGACGTTCTACCTGAGCTTGATACCATCTTACTACCAAGCCTACCAACTCGAACCGTCACACTCACGCTACTTGATAAAAATATTGCCCTTGAAGGTGAGTTAAAGAAGGGTCTGAAAGCACTGTATGGTGACCTTACAGTAAACGCCTCGTGGCGTGGACTTGCCCGAATGCGCGAAACAAAGGATACTGCAGAACTTCGGCTCTTACAACGTGCAATCGACATTAGTATCGCCGGGCACGTTGCAGCCATGAAGTCGGCACGGCCAGGAATGAAGGAGTACGAACTTGAAGCTGTCATGGAATACGAATTCAAACGACTTGGAGCTGAGGACGTTGGATACGCAAGTATTGTGGGTAGTAAATACAACGCTTGTATCCTTCATTACACCTCAAATCGACGGGCAACCATAGATGGTGAACTTGTTCTCGCAGATTGTGGTGCCGAGTATCATGGATACACGGCCGACATAACCAGAACCTTTCCCATGAATGGCAGGTTTTCGGCTGAACAGCGCATCATTTACGACATTGTTCTTGAGGCGCAAGATTCAGGAATTGCCGCCTGTAGGGTGGGCAACGGATTCCGAGATCCGCATGTTGCCGCTCAACGTGTGATTTCCCGGAGACTGCGCGAACTTGGCATCATTGACGATGAGTCTAAGGTGCGCCAATACTTTATGCATGGTACTTCGCATTACCTTGGATTGGATGTACATGATGCCGGCACCTTTGGTCCACTCCGACCCAATACCGTGCTTACCGTGGAGCCGGGAATCTACATTGCACGTGATTCGGATTGTGACCCCAAATGGTGGAACATTGGCATTCGAATCGAGGATGACATCGTTGTGACCGAGAAGGGTCCAATCAACATGTCGGGTGCACTACCTCGAAAAGCTGAAGAAATTGAACGATTAGTCCTCGGCAGTCCGTAACGAACGGTGTTGGCCAAACCCAACGCCGTATTTTTGCGTTATGCCACTCCTTCGCTCCGTCTCCGGCCTTCGTGCTACCCTTGGTGATTCACTCACTCCTGATGTTGTGGCCTCATATGCTGCTGCATTTTCGACAATGTTGGCTGATGGACCAATTGTTGTTGGGCGTGACGGACGACCGTCGGGCCAGTGGATGGAGGACGTTCTCGTAGGAACACTTCGTTCCTGTGGGCGGACCGTGGAACGTCTTGGAATGGTCCCTACACCGACCGTACAGTTGCTTGTTGAACACGGAGATGCCGTTGGAGGAATAAGTATAACAGCATCGCATAATCCATCACCGTGGAATGGACTAAAGTTTATTGATGCTACGGGTGTGTTTCTTGATGCTCAAGCAAATTCACGGCTGTGGCAGATTGTTGATGCTTCCCTCTTTGCCTACTCTGCCGAACAACAGGCGGGCCACGTCATTAACGTGACAGATGCCGTGGAACGACATCTTCGGGCTGTTCTGCCACCGACATCTATGTCAGTGCGTTTAACACGACCTCTACGAGTTGTTGTTGATACCGTGAATGCATCTGCATCATTCATCGTACCAGAGGCCCTACGACGGCTTGGTCTTGACGTTGTAGAACTCCATTGTTCTGGTTCAGGCATTTTTCCCCACGTCCCCGAGCCGATTACTGAGAATCTAACGGAACTGGCAGAAGCAGTTCGCAGAGAACGAGCTGATTTGGGAGTTGCAGTAGACCCTGATGGTGATAGGTTAGTCCTCTTTGATGAGCATGGGAATCCGATTGGCGAAGAGTTAACAATTGCCCTTGCCGTACGAAGTGTGTTATCGTCTGGTAAAGTTGGACCCGTTGTTATTAACTACTCCACGACGAGGACGGTTGAAGACATAGCAGCTACGTATGGATGTGTAACACATCGTACACCCGTTGGAGAGATTAACGTTGTCCGCAAAATGCAAGAGACAAATGCCGTTATTGGTGGTGAAGGGTCCGGCGGCGTCATTGATCCTGCAGTACACTATGGTCGAGACGCCATCGTCGGCATCGCTCGAATTGTTGACCTTCTACTTCGTGAGGATACGTCACTCTCGAATATCGTACGCTCTCTTCCATCGTACAGTATGGTTAAGACGAAGTTTGACATTCCATCAACACTAAACATGACCGTACTTCAGGATGAACTTATTCGGACGTTTACGGATGCTCACATTACAACTGACGACGGGATACGAATATCCTGGAGTGATCGTTGGGTTCAGTGCCGGACGTCCAACACCGAACCGATAATCCGCATCATTGCCGAAGCCCCTTCTCGCCCCTTAGCTGAAGAACTCATCACGCAGATTCGTTCGGTGGCGGGAGTATAACGTGTCGCACACAGATACCGTTGCACGAACAATCCTTCACGCCTGTGTTGTTGATGCTGTTGCTGCAGCTAACGTGCAGCTAACCGTTCGAAGTCATTCTGCACTTGAAGGTACATTTACCGTCATCGTCGATTCGACTGGTCGCGACGTGGTATTGCTCGATGCAGTACCACCCAACGAGCCTGCCTTTGACGATTATGCTCGTGATCGTGCGCGGACCGTCGCTGCGCGTCTTGCTGTACCTCTCTTTGCCGTAACAAACTTTCGGCGTCTTGTGGTCTACGATACCGATAACGTAACAGCAAGACTTTCTGATGAACGGCAAACTGTACAATGGTATCGGGCGGCAGATGTTACGAGCCTGGATGATATGCGCGCCGCAGCATCGTCGATTCGCGTAACAGATGCTGTGCGACGAATGCTTTTGGAGCTCATTTCAACACGTTTTTTACCGACGACAACGATATCTGCTGAGGAGTTTCTCGCTGAACGTACAATTGATGTGCTGGATGACATCGTCTCATGTACAGATGGAAGTCCACATCAACGTGATGCCGCTCTACGACTCGGCACGAGTGTTGTTGCCTACGCTCTGCTGCAAATGCGTCGGGATGATGAGCTGGACAGACTGACGGTGCCATATGGCATGAAGAGTGCTCGTTTGCTGCTCGACGTTGTGGGCGCATACCTACGGGAGGCCCATACGCAGGGATTTACGATGTTTCCTCGCCGTGTTGATGATCTCAACGTGCTTGACGCGCGGCGAAATGTGTTTCGTGGGGCGTTGTTCGACCTCGTTCAGCTCCTGCAACGATTCGATGTTGGCAGGCTTGATGATACAGCACTCCATCAATGTGTTGACCGAATCCTTCAATGGAGCGCTGGAACACGAAAACGTCCTGCACCAACCCTTGATGCAATAGATCTCGGCCTGCGCGCAGCGGCCTTGTCGAATAGAACACTTACGTCGTCACAGCGAACAACGGTACTCGAACTTGGCGATTCAGCAGGTATGGTGAGTGTTCGTCAGTTCCTCCAACAAGGTACCGAGCATACAAAGGCGTGGGTCTATGCTCCAACGGTTGACGATGAACGAAATGTACTGCTGCGAGCAAGTGGGCGCGTAGATGTAACCTCGGACGTTCGAATTCTGCGTCGGCACGATGATGCCAGTGAACGCTGGAATCTTGTAACGGCAACGATGACGGATGTTCGTGAGCGTCATCGTTTACGACTGTTACTCCAGAGATTGCCGATGGACGACGATGGCACTGTGCTTCTCTACGTTCCCATGAGTGTGCTGTATGATGAACGCTGGACATCAGTTCGCATAGCACTATGTGAACGATTTGACATAGACTGGGTCATCGTTTCCGAAGCCCGGCCATTATCAGAACCTGATTCTGGACTGTGCTGCATTGTGGCACACGTTCGACGTGGTGAGGATCATCTACCACTTGCCCGTTTTGTATGTGTTCGCACACCACTTGAAGAGTTTTTCGCACCATCCTCAACACCGCGGGAGCTTGATGGTAAACGTGTAGCAGCAATCGACGCCTTTGTACGATATCTTGATGCAGGTAGTCTTGACCGTCTCAACGAAGAGGTTCTTGTACGTCGTGTTGAACAACGTCGCCTCCGGCTTCTTGCCGATGGTCAACTTGGTGCGTGGGAAGACCTCGTTGTTCCACCAGATATCTTGACGTCGATCCTGACGAAGATGCTTCCGCAGTGCACTCCGTTATCCACGTACGGACATGTAGCAAGCGGACTGCGTACAGGTGCTAACGACGTGTTACTTGCCGATGCTGCTGAGATTGCAGCTGAGGATCTTGAACTACGAACATGGCAACGAACACGTGATGATGGTTCGATGGTCGACAACGTCATTCTCACATCCGCGGATAATGTTGTTTCGGTTCTTGGTATGCCAATGTCGGACGAGCGTCTTCTGCTCGTTCGTGATTCTCGTCGTGATCTTGAAGGCACAAACATTCTGACGCGTATACAACGAGCAGAACGTGAGGGTGTCCACACACGTCAGTCCGTACGTGGTCGTGATCCATGGTATGACGTTGGAGATGTTCATGCTCCACATTTGATTCTACCGAAAAAACAGGATGGACGCTGGCTCGTTTGCTCAAATGCAACGTCGGCGTTTATCTCTGACGCGTTTATCGGTGTACATAGTTATGATCCGTCGTTAGCCGACGCATTGGCGGCATGGATGTCATCAACTCCAGGCCTCTTCCTCGCATTACTCTCACGTCGGGCACAACATGTTCAGGACATGACGGTACGCGATCTCGAAGATGTGCCAGTTCCCGTGGAAGAGGTGTTGCGCAAGATTGATCTTCAGCGGTTCCGCGATCTGTTCAAACGGCCGATGTTGTCTCTCACAGATGAACTCGGTGCAACGTCGGGTGATGACGTCTCAATCACCAACGTCAAACGCGACCGCCGTCGTTTTGACGCCTACCTCCTGCAACAACTTTTTGTTCTTACTGCCGAAGAAGAGCGCTGGCTGTATCGTTTTGTTCTGGCATGGCAGCGCGATCCGGCTAACCTACGGCACCTGACAAATGCCGTTGTACATATCATCGAACGTGATCATAAACTACGACCGCTACGACAGTGGTATGGACCGGATCTTCATCAGTTACCCGATGAACATCGCCGGATTATCCTGATGCCAGAAGGTATACGTCGTGCAGAAGCAGTTCAGACGATGTTCTCGTGGCAAGTTGTCTGCTCTCGCGGCTCGCGGCAGGACGACGTCATCGATTGCACATCGCAGGAGGAAGCACGTATCATTGCCGCCCTTGCTGGTCTTGGAAAGATCCACGTTGAAATCCCCACGGACCCCGTCATTATTGCGGGACTCCTCCCTCGGTTGGAGTCGTATGCAACCGCTCTTGATGAAGCTCTGCAAGCAGCACTCGGCGTCGTACCCGCCCACCTCCATCAACTCGTTGACGTAATGGTCCGCTCGGCCTTCACTGCAGATTGACCCAACGATGCTGCGACAACGTTGACAGGTACAGCGTGATTCACATCCTGTCACAATTCACCGCCGTTTTTCCACAACGACGGTATGGAAACACGACTTCAACACCAACGCGACATTGTCTTCGGACTTACGTATCTGAGATCACTTACTGCCGCAGAGGCCATAACCTTGGCGATGGAGGCAGAAGATCTTCGTGATGCGGCAGAACGTCTCGGTATGTCGGCCTTACTAACCGACGATATTCTTGCAGACATGGAGCGGCAACATGAACGTGTTGCTGCGCTTCAAGCCAGAATCACCACATGGTTTGATGATGACTATCCGCAGAGACTTCGACAGATGCATGCGCCACCCGCTGTACTCTTTGTTCATGGAACACTTCCACCAGAATCTTTACCACACATTGCTGTTGTGGGCACACGGTCATGCAGTGTGCAATACGGTATGCCGGTAACACGAACACTCGTACGCGACTGGACAGATCGTTCCTGTGTTATCGTCAGTGGTCTTGCGGCTGGCATTGATACCGTGGCTCATGAGGAAGCCGTTCGTAACGGAGGTCAGACCATTGCCGTCGTAGCCAGTGGATTGGATCGGATAACACCAACCGATGCTCGTCGTCTTGCAGATCGCATTATTGATGGTCATGGATGTGTTATGACGGAGTATCGATGTGGCCAAGGTGCAATGCCACAGAACTTTCCCGCCCGAAATCGAATTATCTGCGGCATGAGTGATGCCGTCGTCGTAACCGAGAGTAAGGCCAAAGGTGGAGCTCTGATTACAGCAGCATTCGCCGTTCGTGATGGACGCCCGCTCTACGCCGTGCCGGGCCCCATAACATCAACACGCAGTGCTGGAACAAATGCATTACTTCGCACCACGGCGGCACGTGTACTCACGTCATCTCAGGACCTCGTTGAAGACCTTGGATGGTCAACACATCAACGTTCCCCTGAAACACTTGAACTTGATCTTGATCCCTCAGAACGACAGGTCTACGACGTTCTGGGAGATGATACGCTCCATGCCGACGAGATCGCTGTTGCCTGTGGTCGACCCGCTCATGACGTACTTGCCGATCTCCTGTCGCTTGAATTACGTAGAGTTGTTACGACACGACCGGGCAGTCGCTGGTGTCGGCTTTCGTAGCTTACCACAATGAACGACAACACACTCCCCTCGCGAAAGCGAGACCATGTTGAACTCGTGGCCACGGCTGACGTTGGATTCCGTACGATCACACCGGGATTCGACCGAATTCGGCTAGACTACGTAGCTCTCCCAGAGCTCAACTTTGAGGATATCACGACGACATGTGAAGTGTTCGGACGTCAGGTGCAGTTTCCGGTCGTGATTGCAAGTATGACGGGTGGATATGAAGAGGCTACGAAGATTAATGCTGACCTGGCGGCAGTATGTCGCGACATGAATATTGGTCTTGGTGTTGGCTCCATGCGTGCAGCCATCACCGACGAACGTCATCGCCGTTCCTTTAGCATTACGCGTGAAGTTGCTCCCAATGGCCTCTTACTCGCAAACATTGGTATTGTTCAATGTATTGAGCAACGAAATCTTGGGAAAGGGGCATTAAGGGGCTTCATCGCGCGTATCGTTGATATGATTGAAGCAAATGCTCTGTACATCCACATCAACGCATTACAAGAACTTCTACAACCAGAAGGTGAACCTCGATTCCGTGGAGCACTGGACACATTGGTGGATGTTGTCGACGTCTGCAACGTACCGGTCGTGGTAAAAGAAGTTGGTGCAGGCATCGGACACCGCACGATGACGCAGCTGCGTGATGCTGGAGTTCGTCACGTCGATGTTGCAGGTGCCGGAGGAACATCATGGGCAGGCGTAGAAATTCTTCGTCGTGACGACAGAGCAGACGTTGAAGAACTTTGGGACGTTGGAATACCTACCGTCGATTGCCTCATTGCTTCGCGTCAGTTTGCTAAAGATTCAGGAATGCACCTTTATGCGTCAGGTGGCATACGATCAGGAACGGATATCGCAAAAAGCCTTGTCCTTGGAGCGACCGCAACATCAGCAGCGCGACCCGTCCTGAAAGCTCTTCGTGAGGGCGGAGCAGAAGCCGCGATAGCGTTGTTACAACAATGGGAACTCCGACTTCGACAATGGATGTTCATCACGGGGTCCGCGACGATTGACGATCTTCGCAGCGCATCCTACTCACACTTGTAACTCACCACGGTTCTGCATGACCATCGAGAAGATCGTGGACCGCATTGAGGCGGCCCTGAAGGAGTCTCTCTCCACCTATCAGCTTCCGGAGAATCTCTACGATCCCGTCCACTACGTCGTTGATGCCGGAGGCAAACGAATCAGGCCCGTCCTCTCCGTGCTTGCCTATCAGACGTGTGGTGGTACTGACTGGAACATCCTCCCCGCCGCCGTAGCCGTCGAGTTACTCCACACGTTTACGCTTGTCCATGATGATATTATGGACCGCTCACCAACACGACGCGGTAGGCCAACGGTTCATATGCGATGGGATGAAAGTGCAGCAATCCTAAGTGGTGATGTGATGATTGGCATCGCACTACGTTTGTTGACGAATACGGCACAATCCGCTCCACAACCTTCGGCACTGTATGAAGCGTTTGCGACCGGCCTTGTTGACGTCTGTGAGGGACAAGCTCTCGACCTAGCGTTTCAACAGCGCCGCGACGTGACGACCGAAGAATACTTTGACATGATTACAAAGAAGACAGCTAAACTCCTTGAGATGGCCGTTACACTTGGAGCTCGTGCTGCAGGTGCGAATGACGTTATGGTGCATGATATCCGAACATTTGCTCGCGGTCTCGGTATTGCCTTTCAACTTCAGGATGACATTCTTGACGTCGTGGGATCTCCAGACTTCGGAAAAACACCAGGCGGAGACATTGTTGAGGGAAAACGTACGTGGTTGATTCTCACGGCTGATAAACGTGCAACTGAGCGACATCACCGCGCACTACTCGAAGCATTCTGGAGTGGTAATGGCCTGGATCGTTCCCAGATTGGTGACGTCATAGAAATGTTCAACGATCTGAATGTCATTTCTGACGCTCGTTCACTCGTTGAGACATATACTCGGGACGCGTTTGAACACCTCGAACGGCTTCCAGAATCGTTATCGCGAAAGGTGTTATCCGACCTAGGCCACACACTAATGGGCCGGGCAACGTAACGCTCCAACACCCTCTCCATGTAACTTTTTGACATCCTCACTGTTGGGTGTCTTCAACAGGACATGGAGAAAACGAATGAGGGTGGTCATAACCGATTTCGGCGTACTTATCGCCGTGGTGACCGGATTTTTATCTGGTTTCCTATCATCATCGTTATCTGCACAGAATTCTCAGCAGTTTTACGGTAGTGGCGGTTTCCGTTTTGTAGCAGCTCTTCCACCTGTTGAGTCGGTCTACCTTGAACGTTCAACCGGAGTGCCCCACAGGCTATTTGTAACAGCACAGTATGATGCAAACGTGCGGATTCTTGGTCCAGGCCCCGGGGCCAAATCGTCCTTTTTCCTTCATGCGGGTGAATACCGAGAGATTCAAATTGCACCATCGGCCATCCATAGCAGTGCAGGCACGATAGCTTCCAATGGAATTATACTCGAGTCGGACGCCCCGATAAACGTCTCCGTCATGAATTTCTGGCGGGCGAACACGGAGGTGGCAGATCTACCACCCGTTTCACAGTGGGGTACATCCTACATTGTCACGTCTACGGTACAGGATGTCTACCTTGATGGTGGTGATCTTCATGACATGCCATCTCAGCTCGTCATAGTGGCATCTCAGGACAGTACGATTGTGACTGTCACGTCGCCCGTAGCACTTGAAGGCGGGTCAGACATACCGCAGACGTCTGCTGGCGGCGCAGTACGATTTATGCTCAACTCTGGACAGACAATACTTTTACGACCTCGAACGCAGAACAATCCAACAGATTTAGCATCGACAGATATGACCGGTGCGCTCGTTTCTGCCACAAAACCGATCGGAGTACTCGCAGGTCATCAAAAAGGCAGTATCGATAGATTTCCGTACGACCTTTTCTACGGTATGGGGTTTACAGCTGTTTCTACGCGTAATTCGTTCTTTGATCCGTTACGCCCGATGACGTTTTCAGGAACAACCTTTGTTACAGCTCCACTACGTTCACCAACACGAAATTGGGCCCGAGCAGCATCGCTGTTTGGCATGGATGCTGTCTATGGTGACTACGTAAAATTCACTGCCATCGATGCACCAATTACAATTTCTTTTGATGATGGTAATGGCCAACGCAACCTTGTGACGCTACAACGACGCGGTCAGAGTTACGTAGCTGGAACGGTCGACAGACCTACTGTATGGACAGGAACCGGACGTTTTCACGCCGTGCAGTTCCTAAAATCATACGGCGACGACGACGCACCTTTTGCAGCACCAGGCTCAGGTGTAGCTGCACATCCAGACTGGATCATCGGGACTCCTGCACGTGTAGATCTCTTCCCAGCAGAACGTTGGGCAAGGGCAGCGTCGTTTACCGTTCCGACAGGTCTACCGTCGCGACTGGCCATCGTTGTTCCTGCAGACTATGCAACACATATCTTCCTTAATGGTCGCTCGTTACTGTCAGCCGTGGGATCTGTTGGGCAGCGAATTGGACAATCGAGTTTCCTGACGTTAAACGGATCCGTTGCACCTGGACCTATCGTTGTGACGACAACTCACGACAGTGCGAGGTTTCAGATTGTTTATTACGGTACGTCGGATGACTATAACAAAGCTGATGGTGCCAAGGACATGGGTGAGGTTCACTCTTATGCAGCTGTGACAGGAGCGGAATCATTTACGCCGTGTGACGATACCGTGAACATTTCCGTTGTTGATTCATGTTTCGATGCACGAGTCCACTTTGCGTCAACAGCTTCATGTGAAGCTGAACGTGGCATCATTGTCGTCGTCGACTCGTCAAACGTGAGGATTACGACACGGTCGACTCAAACAGGTCATGTTGTTCTCGTTTCACCAGTGCAGATTGGAAAGTCAGGCTCTGCCAAACTACGCTGGATTCGTGCGAATGGACGATATGTTGATACCGTCATAACACGTGTAGGGTCAGGTCTCCAGATATCACCAACAACAATTCAGCTTGGTCGTGTCGTAGTAGGTGAAACGTCTACCTTTTCCGTAAAGGTGCACAATCCAATGGACCATCCGGTTACGATTACAGATGTTACATCAGTTTCGACCGTCAACGTAACATCCGACGACATACCACTTCACATACCACAACGTGATTCGGCACAATTCACAATTCGTCTCACCATCCCCACCTCTCTTCGCTCTGTTAATCTTCGTGTCCACTACGATTGTGGTTATGAAGATGTTAAGGTCCAATGGGAAGTTGGCACGAAGTCTATTGTTGTAGGTGATATGACGTGGACGAACATTGATGTGCGTTCACCAGGTGTAGAACGCACCGTGACGATTCAAAACGTTGGTTCAATGCCCGTCACAGTTACGGACTACGATCGATTAGCGCTGGCCGGATCTCCAAACTTTTTTGCTATCAAGGACCTTGACGATCGACTGCCGTTTGTGATGCAGCCTGGACAGAGCACGACATTCCGCATATCATATAGTCCCATGGGAGATGCCCGACCAGAGGGCCATGAACTTCGTCTACCCTTCTTTACTGATGCCACGGGTATTGACACAATTTCTATCCTGAAAGGAAACGGCGTAACGAAGGCCATCAACTTTCAAGGCCATTCGTGGTACGTACGTGTCATTGATCGATATCAGCAACAACAGAACATCACCCAATACGACGGCAGAATTGCCATACGTTCAAACGAAGATGTAACGATTGAGTCAATCACCGTTGACGGAAATGACGCTCGGTATTTCGAATTGAGTATACCTCCGAGTCAACTACGAGCAGGTGTTTCTCTTGAACTTCCAGTAGCGTTTCGTCCAATAGAACTTCCCAACCGAGTTGCGGAACGTAGTGACTATCTCGCCCGTGTTGTTCTCGTTACTCGATCAGGCGATCGATTTGACACAACCACAGCCGATCTCACTGCTGTGGCCGTTCAACCACATGCACGGTCACGTCATGCGGATCTCGGAACGCATATGGTAAACTCCGGGCTCGTTCGTGATACAGTCTATCTCATAAACTCTCATATCGATCAGGTACAATCGATCTACGGTTCTTCCCATGGCACCGATACACTTATCGTTCAAGACATTCGGATCTCCGCATCGCCTGCTCTGAATATTGAGTCGACATGGTTAACACAACTGCGACAACTACCCGTCGCCATCGCACCGGGCGACTCACTTGCCATTCCCGTTGAACTATCCACGACTGTTGCAGGAACGTTCTTGGCCACCTGGGAACTGTTGAGTGACGCACCATACGATGTGTCATATAATGTTACCGGCATTGTTACGGACGCGCAGGCTGAATCAATACTGCTGGATTCTACTGAACTGAGGACGTACGTCTTTACAAGTATCAACGGGTCAGTGCAGCTTGCCAATCGTTCCACATCAAACCGACTAGTTCAACTTCGTCTACGTGGCACGGATTCTCAAGTATTTTCCGTTGATACAACGCAGATGTTATCCGTTTTGGCAAACTCAACACTTGACATTGCCGTACGCTTCTCACCAACTTCGGTAACCGAAACTTCTCCTGGACAGCAGCTCGGTGTACGCCTTCCTTCACGGCTTGGACAGCCCTATGAAGCGTTTATCGAAGTTCTGGATGAAAATGGAATCGTGCTTGTTACCGGACGAGTCAGGGGGCATGCTACGTATCTCCATGGTGTTGTTCAGCTACAAGCACCTGATACAGTCGCCGTTGGCAATGTCTTCCCAGTCATCGTGACATTAGGCAAACAACCAGACGACATCCGTGATGGAGTGTGGTCATCGATCGCACTTACGGTTCAATTCGACTCTACTATGTCGATACCCATCGAAGATGTATGGAAACCATCACCGGCAACACTTGCATCTTCGATGTTTGAAGTTCGCCATGAGAGCGGACGAATCCATGTTGACATGTTTGATACGACGGCATCTGACATACTTGGTGCGGGTGACACACTCGGCACGCTGTACTTCAAGTCGTTGGCTGGAATACCAACATCCGGTGCGGTAAACTTTTCGGCCCGCTTTGCGGTAGAGGGTGTTCGTAATGACCGTGATATGATGGCCGGGCGATATGTACTGCTTGACGGAAGTATAGCAGAGACAATGACCTTACTCGACTGTGCACCGTCGAGGCGACTCGTACGGTTTGTATTGCCAAACGCCGTTACTGTCTCGCGTACATCCGTAGGCGACGTTACCGTCTCAGTACGAGCAGACAATGCCCGGCAGCTGACGATTCGCTGTATTGATATCCTTGGACGTACCGTCGACGAACGAATCGTTGAAGGGCCAGAATCAACGTACGTCCTGGATGACGTTGGTACTGGCCCAATCTATGCCTACGTGGTTGGCGTTAGAGAGTTAACGACTCAACGACGTCCTTAAAGGCACGTCCACGTTCTTCGTAGTTCGAAAACATATCGAAGGACTTACATGCTGGTGAGAACAGAACAACGTCTCCACTATCCGCAAGTTCTGCGCTCAAACGAACAGCTTCGCTCATAGACGCTGCCTTTACACATCGTTTTGTTGTGCACCAGTGGCTGAAGATGGCGTCGGCCTCTTCACCTATGCAGACAATGGCGCGTACATTGGTGGCTACAAGTTCGTCGAGGGCCGTGTAATCGTTGTTGTCACCCCGGCCACCTGCTATCCACACGATGGGCCTGTCAAAGCTCGACAAGGCATACCAGGCCGCGTTCACATTTGTTGCTTTTGAGTCATTCACATACGATACTGATCGTACCGTGCGCACATTCTCCAATCGATGCTCTACCCCAGAGAACGATTGCAGTGAGTCTCGAATGTCTTCATTACGTACTTCAAGAGCACGTGCGGAAAGTGCGGCCGCCATGGAGTTGTAGGTGTTGTGAACTCCACGAAGGCCTAGTCTGCGAACAGGCATGAGGATCTCCTCTTTATGCTGGTCGGCCGTCAGTACGATATTGTCCCCCCGGACAAAAGCACCTTCAACTTCGGTGCGAACGCTGAAATAGCGAACTCGGCTGTTGGCCACCGACGCAGCCGCTGCTGCATGCGGATCGTCGGCATTCAAAATTACAATATCATTGCGTCTCTGATGTGATAGAATTTTCCACTTAGCTTGCACATACTGTTCAAATGTTCCATGATACGTAAGATGATCAGCTGTAATGTTGAGTATAACAGCAACACGGGGTGCAAATGATGAGATAGTATCCAACTGATATGAGCTCGTTTCACAAACGATGATAGTGTTATCCGAGATCGAACCAACAAACGCAGATAACGGTGTGCCGATGTTTCCGCCCTCTACCACGTCCCTACCTGATTGTCGCAGAATATGAGCTGTTAACGATGTAGTTGTTGTTTTCCCATTTGTTCCTGTGATGGCAACAATTGGTGAACTGAGAAATCGCGAAGCATACTCAAGCTCACCAACAACCTCAATAGCACGTTCTGCGGCCTTTGTGCGTACGACGTTCGTTGGTGGAACTCCTGGAGAGACAATGATAAGATCAGCATCGAGCGCTCGATCCGTTGAGCCACCGAATTCTGCCGTGATTCCAAGGGTAACCAATTCCCTAGCTAATGCCGTTTCTTCCTTACTGCGCTGCTCTGTTACAAAGACGTCATGTCCTTGACGTACGGCCAACTTGGCTGCCTCAACGCCACTCTTCCCTGCTCCAACGATGGTAATGTGCATCTGCAAAAATAGACCGAAGATGAACTATGTTCGGAGCGAATACGTTAAGGACGCCACCGAAGACTCGAAACTCCTGCACAATCTCCTTCGAATAGCCTCATCCCGTGATCTCCATTCGCTCCCTACGCAAACTCTACGGCGACTTTGTTGCTGTGGACGGGCTGGATATGACCGTTGAGCCCGGCGACATCTATGGCTTCCTTGGTCCTAATGGAGCTGGCAAAAGCACAACCATCCGGATGATGTTGTCACTCGTTGCCCCCACGTCGGGCACGATTGAGATCTTTGGACAGAATCTTCAAACGCATCGACATGACATCCTTCGACGAATCGGTGCAATTGTCGAACGTCCAGATTTCTATAACTACCTGACGGCCTACAAAAATCTTGAGCTTCTTGGGCGCTTAAGTGGTGCTGACATTTCGAAGAAGAACATCATGCGTGTCCTCGGAATTGTAGGCCTTGATACACGCCATAACAGCAAGGTCAAAACATTTTCCCACGGTATGAAACAACGTTTGGGTATTGCCCAGACACTGTTACACGATCCAGATCTGATTGTGCTGGATGAGCCAACAACCGGACTTGACCCTCATGGTATGGTTGACGTTCGCGAGCTGATTCTTTCGCTTTCGGCAGATCTGCGGAAAACCGTTGTTCTTTCGTCACACATTCTGCCTGAGGTTGAGCTCACAGCAACACGTATGATTATCATTGCCAAGGGCAAGGCCATCATTGAGGGTTCTGTTCGCGAGTTACTTGATGCTGGGCGTATGAAGGTAACGATTGAGACCCCCTCTGCCGATGCGGCGATAGCCGCAATCGGCAGTAGCCCCTTTGCCAATACTCTTCAGGGCAGATCAGAACACGGATGTGTGTTACAGTTGGAGCGCGCAGAAATACCAGAAGTAGTCCGACTACTCGTTGAACGTGGTATTGCTCTTGAATCCGTCACTCCCGTTCGTAGTCTTGAAGCGACGTTTATGGGTCTCACACAGGAGGCCGCATGATGAATGTCCTGCATGTTGAGCTGGCAAAGGTCTTCTCGAAGTGGCGCACCTTTATCGGCTTTATCGCATTAGCGGTACTTATCCCCGTCATTGTCCTCGCAATGAAGGCCGAAGGTAATACCTACTTTTCGTTTGCTACGCAGACGTTACAGCAGGCATTTACAATTACCGGCAATCTTATGAACGGTTATACGGTGGCCTACATCATTTTTGGATCACTCTATATCCACGTGCCGTTTCTTGTAACACTGGTAGCCGGCGATATTCTCGCCGGAGAAGCAACGGCTGGGACGTATCGACTTATTCTCACACGTCCTGTATCGCGTACAACAATGGTTACGGCCAAGTGGATTGCTTCGTCACTCTATACCGTGGGCCTTGTCATCATCATGGCTGCCCTGAGTCTTGGCCTCGGTATTGCCCTTCTCGGTACGGGCGAAGTTGTTGTGATTCGAAGCCAGATCACCATCATTGCTGCTGATGATGCACTGTGGCGATTTGCCGCTGCCTATGGTTACGCCATTATCAGTATGCTGACGGTTAGTGGTGTGGCCTTTCTCTTTAGTTCCCTTGTGGAGAACTCCATCGGCCCCATCATGTCGACGATGGCCATCATCATCGTGTTTACCATCATCAGCGCAATTGACGTACCGATACTAGCCACTATCCGACCATTCTTGTTTACGAATCACATGACGGGATGGCGTTTTCTGTTTGATGATCCTGTTCCGTGGCCGCGTATCATAACAAGTGGTAGTATCCTTCTCGGCCACATCGTTGCCTGTTACCTCGCTGCACTCTTCATTCTCCGTCGGAAGGACATCCTCACGTGATCGTTCACAAAATACGTCTGCTCTGTTACGTTCTAGTTCTCGTCACTTTTTCACCCGCTGCCCTTTGGTCAGCCACAGCGCAGGACTATCTCGACCAAATCAAGGCCAAGATGTCTGCTGTAAAAAAGTATAGTGCCGAGCTGCGCATCAAGGTCGACGTACCATTCCTGAAAGCTCCGGAGTCGACGGCATCCATTACGTTTGAAGCTCCCGACAAAACGACGATTGATGCACCTGGTTTTGCTATGATTCCCAAACAAGGCGCAGATTTATCGGCTCAACGAATCCTTTCAAAGCCCTACCTCGCCGTCGATGCCGGAACGGATGTGTTTCGTGGCATTCGTATGCGAAAGGTAAAGATCGTTCCCGTCGATGACGCCGATGACATTGCCACGGCCGTTATCTGGATCGATACAATCTCCGTTCTGCCCATGAAGGTTGTGACAACCACACGTACTGGTGGTACAGTCACAGCAGAGCTTGTCTATGACGTTCCAGCGGCCCGCGAAAAAGGACTGCCGAGTTACGTCAAACTCATGATGAATATTGGCAACTTCGAACTCCCTAAAACCATGACAGGTGACTTTGAAACTCCAAGTCCTCAGAAAGGGGCTAAGGGGGCGCAGAATGGTATGGCAACCGTTGAGATCTGGTATACGAAGTACAAGATTCAATAGGAGATATTTACTAAACTATGACAGCACCTACGGGACAGTGATCACTTCCGAGGACGTCTGGGGCTATCCATGCATTCCGGAGTGACGACTGGAGATTGTCGGTTATCCAGTGATAGTCAATTCTCCAGCCCACATTACGTTCACGGGCCTTTGTGAAGTAGTCCCAATACGTATACTGATCCGGTTCCTCAGGATGGAATTCTCGGAAGGTGTCTATCCAGCCAGCAGCAACAAGCTCGTCAAGTTTTACGCGCTCTTCAGGTAGGAAGCCGGTTGTCTTTTCATTTTCCTTCGGACGTGCAAGATCGATCGGAAAGTGAGCTGTGTTATAGTCACCACCAACAAGAATCCGACGTCCCTCCTTACGTTGTTGAGCACATCGAGCAAAGAGTGCATCATAAAATGCAAGCTTATACGGGACGCGGCTGTTACCCGTTGATCCATTTGGGAAGTAGACACCATAAATACTGAGGTCGCCATACTGCGCTTCCAGTATTCGGCCTTCATTATCGATATCCTCAACACCAATCTTCGAGATTACGTTATCAGGTTTTTCGCGTGTCAGAATTCCGACGCCACTGTAGCCCTTTTTACGTTCGCAAGAATGCCAGAAGGTATGATACCCTGCAACATTGCGAATCTCCTCCGGTATGGAATCAACATCGGCCTTTGTTTCCTGCAACATCAGAACGTCGGGTTTCGCTTCATCAAGCCACTCAAGGAAACCCTTCTTTAACACTGCACGAATGCCGTTAACATTCCACGATACAATCTTCATGAGCGTGAAGCCTTCAGTTCGGTCATCGTATAAAGTGACAGTAATTCATAGCCATCTGCACGGAGTTTTTCGCGGCCACCTTGTTCACGATCAATCAGACATACTACGTGGTCGATTATCGCTCCAAGATCACGCAGATCCTTACCTGAAAGTAGGATCTGACCGCCACTAGTAACAACGTCTTCTACCACAAGAACACGTTTGCCCTTCACGTCAGGACCTTCTGCAAGTTTCTGTGTACCATATTCCTTGGCCTTTTTCCGCACAAAGACGGCAGGAATACCGGTTTCCATACTGAGTGCCGCTGCTATGGATACTCCACCAAGCTCGAGTCCAGCAAGCAACTCCGTATCAGCGGGTACGAGTGGAGCCATGTGTTCAGCAATGGCTTTGAGAAGACGTGGATCGGACTCAATTTGATACTTGTCGAAGTATTCCGAACTCGTTTGACCACTTCTGAGAAGAAAGGTACCGGTGAGATGGGCCGTCGTGAAGATCGCGCGTGCGAGGTCGTCTCGTGTCATGGCCGCAAAAATACACAAGGCGGAGTCGTGGTTATCCAGACTCCGCCTCGTTCATCGTGGAGGTGGTACGCGCCTATGCATCAATCTGCTCAGGCGAGGGGATGTACCTACGTCAAGGGGCTAGGAAAAGGGGCTGTACAAGGTTTTGACCATCCACCCATACCCGAACAATGTATTGGCCTGGTGGTAACAGCGATACCGTGAGAGGAAAGACCTGCGTGCCGGCCGTAGATGTACTCGTCCACCGAGGGGCAACAACCTGACCTGTGAGATCCAGGATGTCGATCGTAATACTTCCACCGTGTTGAGATGTTATCTCGAAATTCACCACATCGTGAGCTGGCTGTGGGTATAGCCGGACGATCGAAGTATTGCTCTGTACATCGTTAACCGACGTTGTGGGTTCTTCCACTACGGAGACACGAATGGTTCCTGTTTGCGTACTACCGCATGAGTTGGATACACGGCAGGAGTACAAGCCAGCATCAGACGGACGTGCATTTGCTACGACGTATTGACGGTTAACAACACCGTTAAGAATACGACCGTCCTTGAGCCACTCGTACGTGAGCTCTTCAGTACCTTGTTGCAGAGAAAACTCGAGAGTAAAGCTATCCCCTTCTTCAACGTTTACGGGTGATGGTCCAAACTGAACGATTGGTCGCGCCTGCTCGATGACGGTGATAGGACGTGATTCTGTAACAGCCGTGCGGCATTCGCTATAGGCACGAACGATATACGTTCCGGAACCAGTGAGTGCCACCGTCGAACCGCTCCCCGTTTGAATGACGATTCCGTCGCGAACAAACTCGATGTCACTCGAAGTGCCATCGACATACACGCGAAGAATCGACGGCGTTTCACGGCAATACCGGATCGTATCACCTCGTAGTGACGGCCCACTAATAGTAAGCCTTGGTGCAGTACGCACGGAGACAACGGCAATGTTTGTGTTGGTGAAGTCTCCCGAGGGAACACCTTCCAATTGACAGACGTAGTTACCAGCATCTTCCGGACGTGCTCCGATGATGCGTAAGGTTGGTGTATTTGTACCGCGGAATCGTGTTCCTTCTGTGAGGAACCGACCACCAAACACGCGCCAGCGATATGCCAGGCCTGCTTCACCGCCAATACCACGTGCGGACGTACGCAGGATAACTGTGTCACCCGGACATACCGTTGTATCTCGTGGTTGAAGTGTGACGAGGGCACGGGGAATGTAGACTGCCGCATTTCGCGATTGAACTGATACACAACCACCGGTTACGATGCAGTAATAGCGTGCGGAAGTGTCTGCAAACTGCAGATTACGAATCGAGAGCACCTTACTTCTCGTGCCACCGTACTTTGCGCCATCAACAAGTGCAGTTCCGGCCTTATACCATTGAAAAGTTTCTCCCGCTGTTGACGTTGCGTCGAGCGAGAGTTCAACATATCCCGTTACATCGACCTGCGTGAGAAGGGCAGGCTGCCGTGTGATCTCCGTACGAATCGCAACGGTTACAGTTGTTGCGCGCGTGGTGATGGTCTTTCCACCAGCTGCTGTTACCAAACAACGATATGAACCCGCCAGTGCAGACGATGTGACTGGCGCGGAATAGGTTGCTGATGTAGCACCTGGAATGTTCACGCCATCCTTTTGCCACTGATACGTTAACGACACACCTGTAGCGGTGACCGTTAACGATAGATTGTCGCCGATACAGCGAGCAAGAGTTGTTGGAGGTGTCGTAAGGATTCGCGGGATGCGAACGTTGTAAATCGACAATGTGCCAGAGATCTCATTCCCCATCAACAATAGATCACCTCCGTTACCGCTTTCCTGAGCAGGTACAAATACGATGGTTTCTGGACCAAGATCACCGACGGTTTGATTAATACTATTCGCCAGATTTGGCGTCACCGAAAAGTTACGAGAATTGATGTAGTCAACGTAGATCGGATTCCGCACATCGGAGATGTTGTACATCAAGATGCCTCCAATACGTTCACATCCGACAAAGGCATACACACTATCGTTGATCACACCTACGGCCATTGCTTCCGGTTCTGGACCCTTGTTGTCTGACCGGTCATCAGGTGCATTCGTCGTGTGTCCGGTATTAAAGTTTGCCGGGAAGAATGCTGCCGTGCGCTGCTCAAGTTCACTTCCTGAATCCCACACAAGGTTACCGTCAGCATTCCAGATCGTAAAGCTGCGTGCACCAAGCGTAAAGAGTTTGTCAAAGTCTCCGTCGCCATCGATGTCGCCGATGTTGTTGACAATATTCAAACGCCCAAGCTGTGCATTGGTCTTTAGTGAAGGCCATGCAGCCGCAAACGCTGGGTCGAGTACAACGGACGACGAACCCACTCTGACTTCTTCAACAAAACTCCCCCACTCACGTGCGTCACCTTCGTTAGCGGATACGATGTACGTCTGTCCACCAACAGTTGCTACAGAGATTGCATCAGGGTGATACATTCCGTACACAGGCCACTTACGAATGTTGATAGCAGCCGTGTTTCCCGGACCGTCACGATCTGATGCGTCCAGGCCGTTCGGGCGGTCATACTTCAGAATGCCCACAACAGGAATGCGGCTGTTATCGATGGTGATGAGTCCAGTTGGAGGTGATGGTAACGTTGAACCACCAACACCGAAGTCATTATCGTTGATCAGCGCAAACGTTGAATCGTCAATCTTGGCTAAACCCTCCACCTTGTCAAAGTCACCATAACCAGCACCTGGCAGGTAGACGGCTTGCATTTTGTAGACTGGTTTGATTCCGTACGTACTAAGCTCATTCCAGCGCAGCGATTCAATCGTACGTCCAGGTGGTAGTGTTGGAGGCGTAACGACAAGATTTGTTGCACCCTTCAGGTCGATCTCAAAGATGTACTTCCGTGCACGAAGTCCCGTAGCATCATCACGTTCCACAACATGGAAACGTCCGTTACCAAGACTTACAGCGTCACCAATTTTATCGCAGCCAAAGGATGTTTCGAACATCGGATAGAGATAGTCACCAACGACCGTCTTGGTAACGGTATTAAAGGCAAGTATTCTCGTAAAACCGCTCGCACGAGAGTTGGCATCATTGGCAACGTCGGGGTTATCAATCGGACTCTGGATAAAGGCGTACAGTATGTCGCCTTCAAGTGCTACAGCCTCAAATCCTCGATTGTTACGACGCTGACCATACACTGCCGGTAATGCCTCCGTGCCATATGTGCCAGGAGCTGCACCCACAGCTGCGGCTGTTCCCGAAGGGATGTAGCGTGCTGCCATCGTGCCATTTGGCAGAAAGTGATAAATAGCTGGCCGGTACTCGTCAACAAGCCACCAAGTACCATCCGCAGCAACAACAATTCCTTCCAGATCAGCACCAAACGGATCGTTGGGAATGTCGTTGCCGAGTAGATCAACACCGAACTCATCTGTGTAGGCAATCCCTTGTCCAGCAGCTTGGAGGTTTGGACGTCCACTAATCGGTGTCACTCCGTCAGGACGAGTGAGTTTTACACGATCGAGAATCGTATAGGCACCTGTTACGGTATTCAGTTCAAAACGAACAACTTCTGCTTGATAGTTCGGAAGTGCAAACGGACGCCGTGGTGCTCCGCGTAACGTTGACGGTTCAGCGTTTGGACCACGATCGGGATGTGTGAGAAAACGTAAACGTGTTGCATCCGCACCGTACCCGTCAAACCACAGGCCGGAAAACCCACCGAGTTTAATAGTTTGTCCAGCAGCAGTTGTTCCGAGGTCTGGTCTATCATTCCAGGGATACTGTGTCACGCTTGGAAGTCCGCGCGAATAGTCCTTGTATCCCAGAGCAACAACACGAGTAAGTGTCGCAGATGAAATATCAATCACAGCCAGGGCATTGTTTTCCTGAAGTGTTACGTAGGCCGTACGTCCATCAGGAGTGATGGCAGCATATTCTGGTTCAAAGTCTTGTGCAACAGATGAACCTGGACCATAGATCCGAATACCCATGGCTCGCAACGAGTCCTGTCGCCCATTCAGCGCAGAAAATGTCACAGTCTGCACTGTTGGCACCGACGGATTTGTGACCGTGAGAATACTCACCGATCCTTCGGGATCAAACGTATAGTTGTCGAGGGGTTCACCTTCGTTACAGACAACGATCTTTGTGCCATCAGGGGTAAACACGAGCATGTCGGGTAAGGCACCTACGGTTACCATCGACCTGAACGTACCGTCAAGAGAAAAGAGGACAACCTTACCAGGATTGGCCTTCGACAGCGCATCTTCAAGGGCAACGGCCACAAGTCCGTTTTTTACCGCCACACTGTTTACCTTACCTCCATACGGAGCCAATAGGATATCACGTACAAAAACTGGATTTGACGGGTTCGATGTGTTATACATCGAAATCTTGTTTGCTGCGGCATCACAAAACATCGTTGTTTTTGACGCTGCATCATAGGCCACAACTTCCGCAGCACCCGCATCAAATGCCGGCGGCTGTTGTACGGTTCGTGAAACAAGTTGTAGGACTTGTCCAGGTTGTGCGAGGACGGGTGTCGCGACACTACTTGTTAGGATAACAAGGAGTGCGCCAAATAGGGCGGAGCGAACAAACATGAAGGACCTTGCGGCATGTGTAATGGAATCACTGCGAAACTCCGACATGCATGTAAGGTCGACGTTATCGCTGGATTACGTCTTCATTACGAGATTTGTTGAATGCAATCTCACATCACGACACAGCAGCTTCGGCTACAGTTCATTTTTGCCGTCGTTCTGGTTCTCGTTTCATCGTGCGCTTCCGTTCCTGAACGTACGTGTACGTCTTCAACATTCAGCGTCCGCATTACAAAGGGCATTTGTTTTGGTCGTTGCCCTGCATGGGAGGCAACCATCCGAGGAGATCGTTCAGTACACTTCAGACCGATTCTTCATATCGAGCCTCCCATAGAAAAGTTTGGTACCATCGACGACGCAACACTGTGTGCAATTGCCGATGCCATTGATAGTACAAAGGCATTTGAAACGGAGTTCTCGTATGAGATGATTCCCGATGCACCTAAAACAGCAATCACGATCGAGAAGGATGGCCGTTCAACTACTGTGACGTGGTACATTGCTCCACCAGAGAGTATGCGGAAGCTCCACGATCTCCTTGTTACTGCTACGTATGATCGGCGGGATACCGATCTCCACGCCTCGTCATCTGAGCAGAGATAGTCCGAGAGCTAACGACATTGTAATCGTATACATCATGTACAACGCTGCCGTCAGCCCGAGAACAGCATTCAGTGCGGCTCCTGAACGACGCCACACAAGTACTGATGAGACGATTCCGACAGGAAGACAGATGAGAGGTAGAAACAACCACGGTCCTCGACCAGGATACAGTACGATTGAAGGTAGTGTTAACCCCAGCATCATCAGTACCGTATACAGTAGCCGCGCGCGTTGTGCACCGATACGAACAGCCAACGTTCGTTTCCCAACGGCAGCATCCGTTGGTATATCTCGCAGATTGTTTACACCAAGAATGTTCGCAGCAAGACATCCAGGACCTATGCTCAACAGAAGGGCATCAAGTGACCAAATGGACGCGTGAACAAAGTACGTTCCTACAACAGCTATCACTCCGAAAAACACAAAGGCAAACACATCACCAAGTCCACGATATGCCAAGGGATACGGCCCACCCGTATAGGCCCACGATGCGATAAGACTTAACGTTCCGATCCCTAATACCGGCCATCCGGCATGGTAGACGAGTGGTTGCCCAAGAATAAACGCCGCAGCAACAACGAGAATTGACGCTTGCCGCATTGACTGTGGAGTAATGAGACCACTTGTTACGGCACGAATTGGCCCTACACGATGTGTGTCTGCTCCCTTACGAAAATCTTCGAGGTCATTAATAAAATTACTTGCTATTTGAATCAACGAACCACAAATTAGCAGACATGGCAGTGTCCACCATGTCACCACGCCATCTGCCATTGCCAACATTGTCCCAAGTATTACTGGTGCAATACCGGCTACAAGTGTTTTTGGACGTGCTGCAAGTATCCAAACCTTTATCATTATCGAACGATACCTGTGTAGAGGAAGGCGATTCCTCCCGTGAGTGCACGATACGACGCCGATTCATAACGCCCAGTTGCCATCATGATCTTGAGAAAATCCTCCCGGCACGGAAATGCCGCTGCTGTCTCTGGTAGATACGCATAGGCATCTCGATTTCCTGTTAACATTCCGCCGATTACCGGAATAACGTTCTTCGAATACCACCGATACGTGAGGCCAACAATACCCTTCGGCTGTCCAAACTCAAGAACAACCACTCTGCCACCAGGTTTTACAACACGTGCCATCTCGGAGAGTGCTATGGCCGGCTCATCAACATTTCGAATGCCGAAGGAGATACTCGAGACGTCAAACGAAGCATCTTCATATGGCAGGTTCATAACATCGGCAATCTCAAATCCAACGTCCAATCCTGCCGATGCTGCTTTTGCAGGAGCAAATGAGAGCATGTCCGCGCAAAAATCTGTACCTAGTACTCGCCCCTCACGACCAACAGCTCGCTTAAACGCAATGGCAAGGTCTCCGGTACCTGTGGCGCAATCAAGTACGGCCATACCAGGCCGAGCAGCAGCAGCACGTACGGCTGCTCGACGCCAAATGTGGTGAATTCCGAGGCTTAGTACTGAATTCGTTATGTCATACTTAGGTGCAATGTCTGAGAACATTGCGCGAACGGCTTCACTCATAGTACGGTGTTTGTGGTGGATTACAAAGGTACGGACAGTGACTGCGAGCAGCCTCATTGAGCCGCGATATGACGAATGACGGTATGTGCTCCGTGCATTACAGCAGGTGTTCCCTGGCCAGGAAACACCGTGTCACCAGCTAGATAGAGGCCGCTAAACGGTGTGACGTTCGGCGGGAACATGAGCAGCGGTCGGCGAATGTCATGTGGCAGTCCACCAACATAGCCCCTGTGACGGCCTGTATACTTTTGCCAGGTCGCCGGACTTCCAAAGCCGGCAATACGAAGACTGTGCTGAAGTTCAGGAAGGGCCTCCCGTACAGCACGAAGGATACCTTCCTCGACGACTACCCTCCTCCGGTTGTACTCGTCCTCCGAAAGATGTTCCCAATCCTTCGCATGAACGTGGGCACTTACCGTCATGACCGTGCCCGATGATGTTCGTTGGACATCTGTATCCTGAGATATTGTCACAAATATGCTCTTTGATGCTACAAATGGAAGGTCGCTGTTGAGATGAATCTGAAGGTACTGTGATGGCAGTTGTATCACTGTGTCGGTTTCAAGATAGGCCGTTATGGCAGCCCACGACGTAGAGAACCGTTGCGTATACGTTGACAACCAGCGACGTACACCATCATGTACAATTCCTTCCAGGTTCCAGATCGGTATCGTCGATACAACGTTTTGTGCAACAATTGTTTCGTGGTGCTGGTTCTCACCGACAGTGTTCACCATGTCAACATGCCACAACATACCGTCACGTCGAAGTGCCGTTACCCTACGCCGAAACAGTACATCAGCACCATCTCGTTGTGCAGATCGATATAACTCCAGTGCGGGCCGCATCATTCCACCACGTGGATACCATGTATCTGCAGGATAGGCCAGTCCCATCACGCCTGTTAACCATGGTGTACGATACGTTGTGTTCTGCGTTGATATCAGGAGTTGCTCATCAAGAAATCGCCGAAAGCGTTCGCCGGCATCAAGTCCGTATCGACGCAACATCGACCGTACCGGTCGTACAAGACCAGTTGCCTTGCCAACATGTTTGAGCACGGATGGGTGGAGAAGTGCAGCAGCCGATCGAATAGAGGTAAGGGGCGAAAGGGGCGTTGATGCCAACAACTCCCATATCTCCCGTTCCACATCGTGAACACGTGTCCAGAATCGTCGATGTGCCCCCTTGCCCCCTTCAAAATGTTGTTCACACTCGTCAATCCACCGATCGATATCGGCATAACGGTGGATGGTTGCTCCATCCATACGTATTGAAACGCCTACGTCCTGCCGCACGAGGTCGACTGAAAGGCCTAGTTCCTCGATGACCCTACCGAAGGGCTGGTGTGATTGTACCGCCGATAATGTCGTTGCGCCCACGTCAAAGGTTCGCCGTCCAACCCGAAAAAAGCCAGCACATCCACCAAAGGTTTCGTGCGCTTCTACCACGACCGTTGACATGCCGCGGCGTGCTGCAAGGGCTGCTGCGGTAAGTCCGGCAAATCCAGCTCCTATGACAAGAAGGTCAGTGGACGATGACATGGGCCGTCCAACGCAGGTTTGTCGCTGAAAGTTCGGTCGCACGAGCTATGTACCACGTCAATTGGCTGTGTATCTTGCCAGACGTCAGGGAACATGACGGACGGACACGACAGAGGACGCCTGTAAGGACACATATGAACATTCGCGCGACAATCTTGACCATGGTGATGACTGTGGCCATATCCACGGTACATGCAGCTTCGGGAACGAACGATGATGGCGCTGATCGCATTCGCAAACGATTTGAGGATGCTACATCACGTCGTATTGACGCTCACGGAACGATCCGCCATGGCGCTCGTGCTGAAGCCATTTCACGACTGAAAAAACAACAGAAGTACATTGAAACGCCGCTGGCCGAGCAACCACAATGGACGTCGTTAGGTCCACGGAGTACCGGTGGACGTGTAAAGTCAATTCTGATTCATCCAACGGATCCAAACATACTCTACATCGGCGCAGCCGCTGGTGGTGTTTGGAAATCCACGAATGCAGGTGGCACCTGGATTCCCATCATGGATGATGCAAACGGTATTGCAACGGGATCTCTGTGTTTTCATCCGGAAAATCCTGACATCATCTATGTGGGTACCGGTGAGCAGGTACAGAATGCCAATACATATCTCGGCGCAGGGCTTCTCCGCTCTACCGACGCAGGTGTGACATGGTCGACAGTTGGCCTTACGGATGTTGGATCGTTTTCACGCGTCTACGTCCATCCCGCAAACCCCTCCATCATCATGGTATCCTGCATGAATACGAATGGTGGGGTGTATCGTAGTGAGGACGGCGGATCGACGTGGTCACGAAAACTTTCAGGTCAAGTCTACGATATGTCGATAAATCCCTCCAATCCAAATGAATGGTTTGTTTCCCTTCCGGATTCAGGGATCTATTACACACAAGATGCCGGGGCTACGTGGCAACAGCGAATCAATGGCATATCGGGCTCTATTGGCCGGATATCGATACAGCAGAGTTCGATGAATGAAGATGTTCTGTTTGCCCTCATCGAACTCGATAATCTCGCCCATATCTATCGAAGTAACAACAAAGGACAGGTTTGGACACGACAATATGTTGATGGTCAGGGATGTTTTTTCTCTGGCTCATGTAGTCCCTCAGGCAGTCAGGGTTTTTATGATAACTACATTTACATATCGCCCCATAACGATCAGGTTGTGTTTGCAGGAGGAATAGACATTTGGCGCACAACGAATGGAGGATCTACGTGGCAGAATATGACGCAGGGATACGGTGATGGTAACGGAGCTAATGCGCCGCACGTAGACCAACACTGTCTTGCAATTCACCCGGAGAATGCAAACATCGTCTATGCCGGGAATGACGGAGGAATGCTTCGCAGTACAAACGGAGGTGTGTCGTGGTCTGTCATCAACGACAATCTCTCAATTACGCAGTTCTATTCGTTTGATCTTGATCCGACGGACCGACGCAGAAACTTTGGTGGTACACAGGATAATGGAACCCTCGGTACCTTCGGCCAAACAGAGTGGGATACCATGGCTGGTGGTGACGGTATGATCACGATTGTGGACTACGGAAATCCTAACCGTTTTTATGGTAACTATCCGAACGGTGTAATCTATCGATATCAGATTAATCCCCGTCAGCAGAGAATCGTCATGGATGGTGTTGATGACTCCGAACCTGCAGGCTGGGTTGCACCACTCAAAATGAGCCCACATGATCCTGCCACGCTGTATCATGGACGTCGGCGAATGTATCTCACTAATCTCTCTGGTGACGTCTGGTATCCAATCTCAGATCCTATGCCAAACGGATTACTCGTTACTGCAATTGAGGTCTCACCGGCTGACCCAACCGTCGTGTGGGCAGGCTCGAATGGTGGCGACCTCCTTGTGACAGATACCGAGGGAGAAGAGTGGACGTTACTCGACCGATCACAACTTGCTAATCGGTACATCTCCGACATTGCCGCTTCGTATAGTAATCCGCGAACAGCATGGATTGCGTATTCATCATATTCAACGAAAAACGTCTGGAAAACAACGGATCTCGGTGAAACATGGACGTCACTCTGGGATGGTATGCCGGACGTTCCCGTTTCAAGTATTGAAGTCCATCCCGACGATGAGAACATCATCTTTATCGGAACGGATATTGGTGTGTTTGCCACGTTTGACGGAGGCAAATCGTGGGTAGAGTACGGAAAGGGACTTCCTCGATCGCCTGTTCTCGATATTAAACTATCGACAACATTTGGTGTTGTACGTGTAGGTACACACGGACGTGGCATCTGGGAAGCACCACTGGTAACATCTGCCCCTTCTGCCCCTTCCATAACTGCTCCAACGGGTGGTGACGTCTTTCGAGGCACGCTTACAACAACTCTTGCATGGAGTGGTTTTTCAGGTCGTGTCCGGATTGAATTCTCACCGAACAACGGCGAACAGTGGATACCCGTGGCCTCGTCAATATCAGCATCGGCGTATCGTTGGAAGGTTCCGAACATGCCAACCATTCTTGGACGTATACGCGTAACATCAGAAGCAGATGATCAGGTCTTCGCTGTGAGCAGATCGTTTAGCATCGTTCCGATTGAACGCGGAAACGTCATCACGCAGACGGCGGTGCCATGGGTACCGTACGGCCTGGCTCATGACGGGCGTGATGGATTGTGGACTACAAGTTTTTACGAGCCCAAACTCTATAAACTCAATGCTACCACGCTAACACTGATAAAATCCATTAACATTCGCGGTAACGTTGGAGATTCACTCTTTACCGACATGACGATGGACCGCAGTACGGGGGAAATCTATCTCCATCGACTCAACGGTTCAGATGGTGCCGGAGCTGTTGTTATCGTACTTGATACAAACGGCAACGTTCTTCGTCAGTTTGCCTCGCAGGCTCGGAACTATGCTACGGGCCTAGAACTTGTGAATGGTAATCTCATTGCTGCAGAACGTGACGGGCTGAGACGCCTCTATACAATGTCGAAAAGCGACGGGTCCCTCATCTCTCAAGTGTTTAATCCATACCAGAAGAACTACGGACCACGTTGTCTTGCCTACGACGGCTCGACAACCATGTATCAAACGTCAACAACGTTTCCCAGTGCCGGAGGTGCCCTCACGGAGTGTTTTGTAATTGGAATGTCAACGTCCAATCTTTCTACGGAATCTCGCCGGCAAACACTTCAGAATCGTGATGGTGTGATTAATGCCCGCGGAATCGAGATAGATCCTGTGGACAGAAACTTCTGGATCAGTGACTTTGGTGGCAATATCTACAAGATCACGTCCTTTGAATTTGTCCCGCCACCACTCGTGTCAAACGTCGAAAAAGGGGCAGAAGGGGCAGAAAGAACAACCATTTCCGTCGCACCCAATCCTGTGAGTTCCGACGCATTTGTGCGCGTTTCACCCGGTGAAGTTGATCGGGCAATCGTTGTAGACATCGTTGATGGGCTTGGTCGAGTAGTGGCCACGCCGTACCGGGGCATACAGTATGCCACGGAGGAAGCGGCATTCCGATGGACACCACACGGGCTTTCGCCAGGTGCGTATAACATCGTTGTAACGTCGAATGGTCGTCGTCTCGGGGCAACATCGACCGTCATTGTCCGTCACTGACCCCCACATGCAACACTTCATCCTCGCCTTCATCACCATTGGCATCGTCTGGACTGCCTGGAAAAACTTCAAACAACTCGGGAGATTAAAAGCAGCAGATCTTGATCTCACCGTAGAACAACGACAACAACAGCAGATGCGCTATACGATGCGTATCGTGGCCTGCTTGTTGGCACTGGCAGCCCTACCCTTCCTCTTTACCATCATCGGGAAAAGTCTATGAGCGACAATGATCGTCCGCATCTCAAAGGCAAGGAAATTGGCGTAAGCACCAACAGTGAACAAGAGTTTCTCGACGGACCACATAGTCGATTTCGTGAATTCAGATTTGTCACACGTGTTGTTCGTGAATTCATTCATGGATTTCGCAAACTCCACTTTGTAGGCCCATGTATAACGGTCTTTGGGTCGGCACGATTTGATGATGATCATGCGTATTACCAGCTCGGACGCGAAGTTGGGTATCGCCTTGGTGAGATGGGCTTTACGGTACTCACTGGAGGTGGTCCAGGTATCATGGAGGCCGCTAATCGTGGTGCGAAGGAAGCTGGTGCTACAAGTATCGGCTGCAACATCATGCTTCCTCATGAGCAATCGGCAAATCCGTACGTAGACCTCACGGTTGACTTTGAACACTTCTTTGTCCGCAAGGTTATGCTCGTAAAGTACTCCCTTGGCTTTGTTGTGTTACCGGGAGGAATGGGTACGATGGATGAACTCTTTGAAGCTGTAACGCTGATGCAGACGAAGAAAATTCGCAACTTCCCCGTCGTCGTCCTTGGTACGGAGTACTATCGTGATGTGATGGAACTCATCGACGTCATGATTAAACGCGGAACCGTATCCGAACATGAGCGTGATCTGGTGTTTTTTACGGACTCCATTGACGACATGGAAGACTACCTTCGTAAGCGCGTGGTAAAACGCTTCGGTCTCAAACAACAACTTTTTATCCCCAAAACATGACGGCTTCCGACAGTCCCCTCTCCCTGCTCGTGTATTGCGGCTCCAAACATGGACGCTCATCGAGCCATGATGCCGCTGCCGCAGAGTTAGCACAGTCCATGCTGGATCGAAAGATCCGTCTGGTCTTTGGAGGAGGAGGTGTAGGACTGATGGGTAAGCTCGCCACGGCTATTCTCGATGGCGGTGGACATGTGACTGGCATCATTCCGACGTTCCTACACACGGAAGAAGTTGCCCTGCCAAACTGTACTGAATTGATTGAAGTACCAAGTATGCATGATCGCAAGCTCCGTATGCTCGAACATGCAGGTGCTATTCTAGCTCTTCCGGGTGGTTTTGGAACAATGGACGAACTCTTTGAGGCGATTACCTGGAGACAGTTGGGCCTTCATGATAAACCTATTGGAATCCTCAATGTAGATGGATATTACGACGCCTTGTTGCGCCAGCTTGACGTGATGTTTGACCAGGGGTATCTGACACGCGAAACACGCAGTATTATTCGTGACGATGTGGCTGTACAACCGCTTCTTGACTGGCTTGAACGCGAGGCTTCGGACGCAGCACCTGACCCATTACTTCCGCGCTGGACCTAACTGGCACAGCTTTTGCTCGCCATTGCGGCTTCGCAAAGGAGCATCTCTTCTCACGTATCTCAAACACGATGAAAGCCTTTCGGGTAGCCATCGTGATGAAAAGCATATTCTTTTCGTACGTTGGCCCACTCATACGACTGGGTCGCCAGCGACCATTAACTGCGGACGACGCACCGCCCCTTCCGCCCCCTCTCCAGCCAAGAACGGTATCAGAGGATTTTGAGCGTTTGCCTACGACGTCGTTTCAGAGATTCATCTTTGGAGCGTACTTCGCCACTGGTGCACCAGCTCGACGTATCGTCATCGTTACGATACTCCGAGTCACAATTGCCGTCTCTACACCGCTCCTCTTACGATCGCTGTTAACGTCGATTCCAGAGCTGACGTCACTTTCGACTGGAGCATTCCTTACGGCAGTTGCCCTTGGTCTCACCGGTATGGTCGGTGCCATCTTTCAGCAGCACTTCTACTTCAATGCACTGCAGATGTATGCCACGATCGTGAATGGCATGAATCGACGTGTGATGTTGCAGGCACTTCGGCTACGTCGATCTGCGAGGGCGAGAATGCAGACTGGTGATCTAGTAAATCACCTTTCAAGCGACAGTGATGCCGTTGCCGAAGCAGGCTTCTTTATCCCGGAAGTGTTTGCTTCCCTCCTGCAGATTACGGCCGTTCTTGTTATTCTGTTTGTATTGCTCGGTTGGGCTGCTCTTGCCTCGGCAGTGACGTTATCGATCATGATTCCGATAACCATCCTCGTTGCCAAGCGATATCGGAAACTCGACCATACGATTATGGCCCTCCGAGATGAGCGTGTTACTCTCATGTCGCAAATCCTCCAAGGGATTCGTGTTGTGAAGTATCACGCCTGGGAGGATAGCGTTCGCCGTGAAGTACAGGACGTCCGTAGTAAGGAGATAACAACACGAATCCGAATCGTTAAGACCGACGGTCTTTCAACGGTGTTGTTTATCAGTACGACAACCCTCGTAGCCTTCGTAGGATTCAGCACACATGCACTTCTTGGTGGTGAGATTACAGCACCATTGGTGTTTGCGTGTTTGGCACTCTTTGCTATGCTCGAAGAACCCTTCGGCATGATATCCCACTTATTAGCAAACATTCAACATGCTCGAGTTGCCGTTGAACGACTCCATGGATTCTTTACTGCAGAGGTACGCGACGAAGATCATCGTCAGCTATCGGAACCCCACAAAGCTGTTGGCCTTTCAGTAGAGCAGCTCGGGCTGACGTATGCTGACGCTGATTTTGCGGCCGTCAACAACGTATCGATGACGATCAAGGCTGGTTCGTCTGTTGCAATTGTTGGCACCGTCGGATCAGGAAAGAGTACGTTACTTCGTATGCTCGCTGGTGTACAGGTTGCATCACGCGGTACTCTGGAATGGAGCGGCATTACATCTCACGAACGAGCTCGTGCTGCCTATGTCCCCCAGGAAGCGTTTATTCTCAACGCGTCGATTCTCGACAACATTGCCTTTGGTGAGGAGATCCGCGAAGCCGACTTGAATGACGTGATCCGTGACTGTGCTCTGGAGAAGGACATGGCCGACATGCCTTCAGGTATTGCGACGGAGATTGGTGAACGTGGTGTTAATCTCAGCGGTGGACAGAAACAACGATTGTCCCTCGCACGAGCTGCGGCACATTCACCGGGCATCGTATTCCTCGACGATCCTCTGTCTGCCGTTGATGTTGTTACCGAAGACCTACTTGTTGAGCACCTGTTGTTTGGCCGTTGGTCTGGTATCACGCGTGTTATGGCCACACACCGCCTGGCTCATCTACGTCGATTTGAAACCATTGTCTTCCTCGCCCAGGGCCAGGTAATGGCCATTGGTTCGTTCGACGAGGTCTACGCAAACAGCGCTGCATTTCGTGACTACATCGCCGAAGAAGAACGTGGTGTGGAAGCAGCACGCGACATCTCTGTAAACGTTGAGCCATCTCCGACTTCTACCGAACATCCGGCTGGTCATGACATCGAGGTCTTGTTAGAAGAACCAACGTCGCGGTTTACGGATGACGAAGATCGAGAGACCGGTGCCGTCAGACTTGACGTTTATCGCGCCTATGCGCGCGCGATGATTGGTTCTGCAACATCAGCACCGTTGATTGCGATCGCGCTTGTGTTAACAGCAATTGGAATAACCGTTCTCCCCATTGTACAGACAATGTGGTTGGGTTGGTGGTCCGACAATGGTCGGACGGGGTTCGACTCATTGACGGCAATAGCTATCTATGGCGTCATTGGAGTGTTTGTGTTGTTGGGCTGGTACACAGAGCGACTCGTCTGGCTCTACCGTGCAGCTGCTGCTGGGCGCTCCATCCATGATGCTGCTCTCCGAGGTGTGCTGTTCGCACCACTACGGTTCTTTGATCGAACGCCGATAGGACGAATCCTGAATCGTTTTGCTCGAGATCAGGAAGGTGTCGATGATCATCTTTCATGGAATGTTGAACAGTCCGTCAAATCACTGTCGCAGACCATAGGACATCTTGCTGTCATCTTGACAACAATGCCCTTTATGATCCTCGTCATCGTACCTGTTCTTGCCATCTATCACCGCTTACAACGTGACTATCGTACGGCTGCTCGCGAGGCGAAACGTCTTGAAAGTATAGCGCGGTCACCGAGGTACGCACAGTTTAAGGAGACCGTAACAGGGCTTGACGTTATCCATGGTTTCGGACGAGAGCATGTCTTTCTCGAGGCATTTTATGGAATCCTTGAGCGGTATCAACGCTCATACTGGTGCAGCATTCTGCTGAACCGGTGGTTTTCCATCCGTGTTCCTCTTGTGTCAGGACTTGTAGCCATGGCAACGTCAATCGGCATTGTACTGCTTGCATCGCACGGTCTGATCACACAAGGAATGGCCGGTGTCGTGATGACCTATGCCATGATGTTCTGGATGAGCCTGAACTGGACGGTTCGCGCATTTAGTGAAGTTGAGTCTCGTATGACGGCCGTTGAACGGCTTCGTCATTATGGATCACTTGAGGCAGAACATTTAACGACATCTACACCGGTCCTGAGTGAGGACACAGCATGGCCTACAGAAGGCGAGCTCCATATCGAACATCTGGGTGTACGATATGCCGACAATCTCCCGATGGTTCTACGCGACGTCAACATTCACATTCCTGCGCGGTCCAAGGTTGGTATCGTCGGGCGTACGGGCAGTGGGAAGTCAACACTCTTCCAGACGTTGTTTCGATTTGTTGAGCCAAAAGTCGGTACAATTACGATTGATGGTGTGGACATCACATCTGTGCCCCTTTCGCGCCTTCGCCGAGCCATTGCTATCATACCGCAGGATCCAACACTTTTTATTGGTACGATCAGGTCGAATCTTGATCGATTCAGTGAGTGTACGGACGATGAGGTATGGACGGCTCTACGTCGTGTTCGTCTCGACGATGTTGTCCGTGCCTTACCTGAAGGACTAGACGCCGAAGTTGTTGAAAACGGTGCTAACTTTTCTCAGGGCCAGCGACAACTTCTCTGTATGGCACGAGCTATTCTCACCCGAGCACGTATCATCGTTCTTGACGAGGCAACGGCGAGTGTCGATGTTGAGACAGACGCTGTGATACAGCAGACGGTACGCGATGAGTTCTCTGACGTAACGGTGCTCACAATTGCGCACCGATTACATACCGTTGCCGATGCCGATGTCATCATTGAACTCGATAAAGGACGTCAGGTTACCAGACGTTAACCTCAGGCTCAATCCTCACACCGAACCTTGTCTGCACAGAATCGGCAATGTCGGTTGCGAGCTGTAGCACATCACGCCCGGTACCACCACCAAGGTGCACAAGTACGAGGGCCTGACGGTCGTGAACTCCAACGGCACCGCGCCGATATCCCTTCCATCCACATTGATCAATCAACCAGGCCGCTGGAATCTTTACCGTTCCGTCGGCCTGTTTCCATTGTGGCATGTCGGGATATGTTATTGCAAGGTCTTGGGCCTGCTGCAACGGTAGAACGGGGTTCTTAAAAAAACTTCCTGCATTCCCGATAAAAGCAGGATCAGGAAGTTTTCGCTGACGCACAGCAACAACGGCATCAAAGACATCAGAGATTGTTGGTACCATTATTTCTCGTTGCTCAAGCTCCATACGAACGTCAGCGTAGGATGTATCAACGACATGTTGACGTGTCAGCTGATACGTCACGCCTACGATGACCGACGTGCCGCGCTCTTCACGCTTAAAGACACTGTCTCGATATCCAAATCGGCATTCATCCTTCGTGAACCGTCGGACGCGGTGCTGAAGCCGGTCAACAACCTCAAGTTCCACAAAACACCGTTGTTGCTCCGTACCATAGGCACCAATGTTTTGCATGGGTGCAGCACCAACCGTTCCTGGAATGAGGGCGAGATTCTCCAATCCACCGAGTCCGTTCTGTACACACCACGCTACACTATCGTGCCAGTTCTCACCAGCACCAAATCGTACAACAACATCCTGTCCATTATCGCTGACGATACTTCGACCCATAATGCGCATACACATGATAGGATCTGGAACGTCGTGAACTACGAGTACATTGGAACCGCCACCGAGAACCGGTGCGTGCGGAATGTCGGATACAACGGTGATTACATCATCCACTGTTTCAACATCAACAACTGTTGGTGCGACGGCGTGGAGATGGAAGGTTGTGAGCGTGGCGAGGTCGACGTTCGAGCGAGTGATCATCGCAGGATATACATCCTTGTAGAACGATGACCCGAAGAGGAAAGCACGTCAATAGTATAGAGTCCAGATGGCAGACCCGTTACATCAAGTTCTGCACCATTACCATAGACGTCTTGAACGATGAGGACACGACCTGTAACGTCGCGCACTTGGACCTTCTCACCATTGTGCAGACCACGTACATGGGCATGTGTTGTGGCAGGTAAGGGGCTCACAGCAAGGGGCTCGGTTGTAGGCTCTTCAACATCTGTTGATGTTTTGATGTCTGGAGCAATCCAGAGATACGTCTTACCTTCGGACACAGTACGATTCGGAGACACAACCATCGTGGAAACGGTACCATCAATAGGAATACCAGCTAGTCGCGGAACGTCCCACGATGCATCCACATTTGAAAGGCCGTACGCGTCGATCATATCATTGCCGCGAATTCCTACTTGAGCCGATACGCCTGGATCGACACTTTCCATAGGTCCGTACACAAAACGAATATTCGATGTCGCTTCTTCGATATGAAGTTGGAAGGTTAGTCGACCTCGTTGTACATATTGACCATTAAACCACTGATACTCACGATACGTCATGTTCTTCCATTGAACAACAACAGTTCGATGTGGTTCTGTACCCAATACGGTCCAAGAGACGTTACCGGGCGGTGACGTCATAGTGTCGCCAATTAATGACGTCGAAAATGGCGCTGCGATAAACGTTGTGCGTGCATACGTCGAGAGAATGTTCCATTGTGTTCGAAACACATCGTCACCGAGCAGAACGTACCCTCCAGGACATATCCGCATACGCGACGTTGCGCCACCGTTAAAGCGGAACGGGAATGGTAACGTAACATCAACAAGTTTTGCATCGGTGGCTGATGAGCCGCTCGCTAGGATGGTTCCGGAAATCTCCGACCATGACAATGTGGATTGATTGGCGTATGTGTATGGAAGAGCCGCATACGGTATGCGACGTTCACGCTGAAGGAACGTTGATGGCCACACCCAACCGAAGTAAACAGACCTCGATGTTGCCGAACCTGGCACCCACAACATCGTGTCGGTGTAACAACGTAACCGATATGTGCCTTCGGTGTTGATTGTATCAAACACCACAACACCACCTGCATCGGTCACGGATTGAAGCATAGGAGCTGCAACCTTACCTGAATCGAGAGCAACGGGTACTCCCTCAGCAAGTGTTCGTTTTCCAGTAAGATCCTCACGGAGTGTTACGGCCAAAACGGGTGCTGTTGTTTCCGTTGAAGCTTTCTGTACAGCGAACCTAATCTCTGACGTTGTTTTGCCACCAACGGTAAAGCGAAATTTCTGCGGCGTAAAGACTCGTCCCTCGGCTACCGGAATGGCCGTGTACGTTCCTACAGGAAGAATGCGATAAGTTGATGTGCGTGCATCGGCAGTCTGACTTGCAACGTCAGTTGATGTGATAAAGTCTTCGACGGTCTCACCAACAACAATAATCGTTGTGCCAACTCCGCTATCAATCTGCTGTTCATTGTCAATTTTAAATGCAACCTGTTGTGCTGGCAGTACGGAGAGATGAAGAGTTGTCACCGGACCAGTTATCATCAACGTCACACTTTGGCGATCGCGAGATACGAGATCAAACGGGAGGATAGCATGTGTTTCCGGAAGCACAACACGGTACAATCCAGTTCCAATTCCCTCAAACTGATAACGACCCTCTGCATCCGTAACGACCGTTGTTACACCTGTTGGTGCTGGTGTTCCCATGTAGAGTTCGGATTCAAACGCCTCTACGCGCAACTCCATACCTACTACCGGCGCATCCGTAGAGGCCTCTGTTACAATGCCAACTATTTTTCCAGCGGTCGTCTGAGGTCGTGCACCAACACACGGCGCTGATTCAAGGAAGGCACGTAGGACACGTCGGTTTTCAGGATGGAATTCCATCCTTACACCACCACCATTGGCGCGGGTTTGATGGCAGTACGACATGATGGTACCAAGACGCGGCCGTGTTGCTTCATACGTTACACACGAACCACTCTCAGATTGCACACAGCTGTCTAAAGGCCCACTCGGCCAGTAACAACTTTGTGTATGGATTGCGCCGCAGACGTGTGCGATCTCATGGCTCACAAGTGCTGCGTCCCAAGCATACTCACCATCCCATGGGTCGTCGTCTATATCGCCCACGATATCTGTGGCACAGTAGTTTACACCACTCTCACAGACACCTCCGATTGACTTTGCAATACCACCCCTTCCGCCCCTTGCCGTAATAAACAATCCAAGATGACGCGGGACATCGGTCATTGTCGTTTCGTACGTAGATACAAACGTGTCGATCAACTGAAAAACGGAAGCGTTCGATGGATACGGATCATCGGGTTTTTCCCAAAGTCGCGTTGCCGCAATAGAAAGCCGAACAGAAAAGTCGCGTTCGTAGATACGCGACGTAACGTTGATAACACGAGCGATATAGGCAAGTGCTGACGACGTATTCATCTTGGCCCACCGCACAAGATCATAGTCACCCTCAATGGCGACCGTCATCATCAACGTGTCCATGGACTGAACGTCATCTTCCGGTTTTGTGTGACGTACAAGCTCACGAATGGTTGGTGACACATCTTCACTGTTTGTTTCGCACCGTGCCGATCCAGGCTTAGCAGGAGCTAACGTGTGTTGACCGCACCAATCGGGTTCAATCACATACGATTTGTCGCCTGTTATATCAACAAGCATAATATCAGAAGTTGTGACCATCGAGATGTCACGACCATCAGGAGAGGTGCCGATGTACGATGCTACAAAACGGCTCGGATCAATCATCCGAGGTCCTTTCGACGTCATACGAACGGCAAGCAGACCTGGGATAAACACATCGTGACGGCGAAACGTAACCTCTACGAGTCCTACTCCAGGAATAGGCATGTCGGCACGAACGAAAGACGGCCGATCTGCTACAAGAATGCGCAGATCGGCCGTGGAAACTTCTACTCCAACGCCTGTCCAGATACCTCGTTGTACACGTTCGGCTGCCTTGGCAGAGACCGTCATCGGACGCAGACGCAACGTGTCCCCTGCTGAGGCCGTTACAACAGCCGAAGCAATCAACAAGAGCAGTGTTGGGGTACCAAATCTCATGTCATGTGATATTCCCGTCAGACCGTGGGGCCGAGCATGTCCTCCGGACGTACAAGTTCGTCAAAACGATCGGCTTCCAAAAGTCCAAGTCGAACAGCTTCCTCCTTGAGGGTTGTTCCATTCTTATGCGCCGTCTTGGCAATCTTCGCCGCATTATCATAACCGATATGCGGATTGAGTGCCGTTACCAGCATGAGTGTGTCGCGGTTATACTGTTCAAGACGTGTACGATTTGGCTCTATGCCCTTGGCACAATGTTCATCAAACATCGTGCATGTATCAGCCAACAACCTTACACTTTGAAGGAAGTTATAGATGATGACAGGTTTAAAGACATTCAACTCGAAGTTTCCTGATGATCCTCCGATGTTGATTGCCACGTCATTTCCCATCACCTGTGCAGCCACCATTGTCATGGCCTCACTCTGCGTGGGATTCACCTTTCCTGGCATAATACTCGAACCCGGCTCGTTCTCAGGGATAAAGATCTCATTGAGTCCGCAGCGAGGACCAGAGGCCATCCAGCGAACATCGTTGGCAATCTTCATGAGTGAGGCAGCAAGTGTTTTGAGGGCTCCATGAGCAAAGACCAGAGCGTCGTGCGCAGCAAGAGCTTCGAACTTGTTAGGTGCAGAGACAAACGGCAATCCTGTGAGTTCGGCAATCTTGGCGGCGGACCTCACGGCAAACTCAGGATGTGTGTTCAGACCCGTGCCAACAGCCGTGCCACCAAGCGCAAGTTCCCATACACCAGCCATCACCAGCTCAAGGCGGCGAAGATCATTGGTGAGCTGCGTGGCATATCCAGAAAACTCCTGACCTAGAGTAACCGGCGTAGCATCCATAAGATGTGTACGGCCCGACTTAATGAGCGAGGCAAACTCACGCGATTTTGCTTCAAGTGTATCACGAAGTGCCGTAACTGCCGGAACAAGTTGTTGAGTGACTGCTAGTCCCGCAGCAATGTGCATTGCCGTAGGAAACGTGTCATTTGAACTCTGTGACTTGTTCACGTCATCGTTCGGATGGACAGGCTTCTTACTGCCAAGTTCTCCACCGGCCAATTCAATGGCACGATTACTGAGAACTTCATTCACATTCATGTTTGTCTGTGTGCCGGAACCTGTCTGCCACACTCGGAGTGGGAACTCATTGTCGAGTTTGCCGGCGATAACATCGTCGGCTGCCCGAGCAATAAGGTCGGCCTTTTCACGCGCCAGCACTCCAAGGTCTGCATTCACAAGGGCTGCAGCTTTTTTGAGTAAGGCCATGGCATGAACAACCTCACGAGGCATTCGTTCATCGCCAATCGCGAAGTGTATGAGTGAGCGCGCCGTTTGGGCACCGTAATAGGCCGTAGCCGGTACGGTGATTTCACCCATGGTGTCTCGTTCAATCCGTGTCGTCATGTGTGTCGATTAACTGTTTTCGGTGGATTTGGTAACAATGGCGGGAAATCTTAGTTGACGCTCGGCTCGTCGCCGGCTGTGCGCCACTCTTCATGAACGTCGAGGACACTGTTAAACATGGCTACACACATGTCCGGATACTCTTCATCACTCACTTCATTGGCGAGCTCGGTGGCGAGAATCACAACGGGTGCAACTAGCTCAACATTGTCCTTGGCATACGTCTCCCACTCATCATCGGCAAATGACTGCATTCCAAGCAGGAAGCCCATAGCAAAGTCTTCAGGTGACTCTTCTTCGTCCGTTAGGAAGAGTGGTGTCCACGGGAACTCGAAGTCTTCACGCTCCAGCTCTTCATCGTCCAGAGCAAGAATTTCCTCAAGGCCCGTCACAACGTCATTATGGCTGGCCACAACGAGGGCGAGGATCACGTCGGCTTCGTCCTGGCTGGCGAAGGGCGTTTCTTCAAGTTCGTCGTCAACATCAAAGATCATCGACATCCACTCTTGTGGATCGATAACCGTAGGGATGGTGGCAATGGCGGCAAAGAAGCCTTCCATCATAGAAAAGGTCATTGCCGGAGAGTCTTCGCCGTCCTTCATGAGGAAGTCGCGAAGTTGTTGTTTTTGTTCGAGTGTCATGGTTGTTTCCATGACACAAAGGTACGTCTAGCGGACGAGATCGCCGGCCAGTCTTCGTGCTTCCGTTGCGGCCAAAAGTGTCTCGTACTCGGCTCGGACCATTCGTAGGCCGATTTCTAGCAGGGTTTGAGCCGTTTGACGCACTTCAATGTCGCGAATCGTGCCAAGCCGGAGCTTTTCCAGGGCAATACGGGCATTCGTCAGAGCAGAAGCATAACTCTGCTGCTCGAGGCTCAAGGCTTCCTTGCCACGTCGATAGGCCGCTTCCGCACGCACGAGTCGTTCAGACGTGGTTAGGCGTGTACGTTCGACGTCTAACCGAGCACGCTCCACGTCTACTTCTGCTTGCTGCCGCGCCAAATCGTCCGTAAATCCATTAAACAGGTTCATCGAGAACTGCAGGCCTGCACTCCAGCCATTAGAGCGGTTCTCAAGGATAAATCCAGCATCTGTGCTGTTGTTTGTAATCTGATATTGACCAAGAGCCACAAGTCGCGGAAGAAAGGTCGCCGTTACGGTGCGCACAAAGTCGCTTGCTGCTTCACGCCTCTGCTCGGCCGCGAGTACGTCTGGATTACGCTCACGTGCGCGTGCCAGGAGACTATCGACTGATGCTACGTCGGCTACAACAAGTGCAGTGTCAATGGTAAGGGGCACAAGGGGCTCCCGCCCGAGCATTCGATTCAGTGAAGCCGTAAGCGATATGTCGTCAGCTCGAACGCGTAACACCTCCGTCTGCACGGTGTTCCTGTCAACTTCGGCTTGTGCCACGTCAACACCAGCAAGGGCTCCAGCATCCCGTGAGCGCCGTACAATGTCGAGTCGGCGTTCGGCAATTGCCAGCGCTGTATCAAGAACAGTACGCTGACGTCGCACAGCTACGACGGCTCCATACGCTCCAATCACGTCCGCAATGGTCAATGCAACGGTCGATCGTGCCTGTTCAATGCCTGCTGACTCAAGATGTCGTGCTCGATCACCTCGCGCAAACATGGAGAGTCCGTCAAAGATGGTCCACGAGAGTTGGGCTGCGGCATTCATGTTGGTAAAGCCTGCACCATCTCGCTGGATGTTTACACCAGATGCTGTAACCTGTGTGACGTCGTTACTTCCGCGTGTAATTCCGCCAAGAACATCAACCGATGGCAGAAAGCCCCCTATTGCCCCCTCACCAATCAACCGTGCTGATGTACTGTCGAGTTTGGCAACACGGATGTCATAGTTCCGTTCGAGAGCAATTCGGACGGCTTCATCAAGACTCAAACGATCGGTCTGGGCTGATACTGACGAGGTGCCTGTAATGGAGATAAGACTCAGTACGAGTGCTGCCGTCGTAGCTGTCGTCGTCGTAGTCGTCGTCGTAGTCGGCGCGACACGATGTCGTTTCAGACGTGATAACAACACGTAGAGAGCAGGAATGACGTACAGTGTAAGTAAGGTTGCAATCGACATACCACCAACGATCACAACGCCCATACCCGTACGACTACCTGAAGCTGCACCAAGTGAGAGCGCAATCGGTAGAGCACCAAGAATGGTAGCAAGTGACGTCATGAGAATTGGGCGGAATCGTGTTGATGCCGATTCAAGAACGGCATCTGTCCACGACTTCCCTATCTCGTGCTGCTGATTGGCAAACTCAACAATGAGGATACCGTTCTTGGTGACGAGGCCAATGAGGACAATGGCACCAATTTCAGAGAAGATGTTGAGTGTTTCTCCGGTTAACCACAAACTCAAAACACCACCACTGAGAGCAAGTGGAACCGTTAACATGATAGTAAACGGATCAACAAAACTCTCAAACTGTGCAGCGAGGATGAGGTAGACAAGGATGAGTGCCAAGAGAAATGCATACAGCAACGACGATGAACTTTCGGCAAAGTCACGACTTGGTCCAGTTAGAGCTGTAGACACTGTTCCACCGAGTGTCTTATCGCGAACGGCATCCATGGCTGCTATCCCATCACCAATGGTTTTGCCGGGGGCAAGTCCGGCACTCACCGTAGCGGCTACATTCCGGTTATATCGATACAGCTGCGGAGGTGTACTCTGTTCGGTGAGAGTTACAAGATTCGAGAGCGGAATCATACGGCCGTCAGCGCTACGCACGTTGAGGTCGCGCAGTCGATCAGGTGTTGCACGATCCTGTCGTTCGATTTCACCAATAACTTGATACTGTTTGCCTTCGCGGATAAAGTATCCATAACGTTGACCGGCAAATCCTGCCTGAATGGCATCACCAATGTCGAAGACACTCACACCAAGTTCACGCGCACGAGCACGATCAATGGAAATGGTTACTTCGGGTTTTGTGAACTTTAAATTGACGTCAACAACGGAAAACGTCGGATCTGCAGAGGCTGCCGCCAGAAAGGCAGGCAACTTTTCCCGCAATTCTTCCAGTTCTCCGGTTTGCAGAACGTATTGTACGGGCAAACCTGCACGTCCACCTGTTGATACCGTCTGCTCCTGGATAACAATGGTCCGTGCATCGGTTACCGACCTACCAACACCCGTGACAACATCAGCAATCGCCATCTGTGATCGTGTTCGTTCCGTTGGGTCCGTTAACATGATTCGCGAAAATCCGTTGTTACTGCCACCACCAAAGAACGTTGGCGACGTCACGGTGAGCACAAGTTGATTTTCCGGCACGGCATGAGAAATCCGCGCTTGGAGCGTGTCCATAATGACACTCATCCGATCAAACGTAGTCCCCTCCGGAGCCGTAACGTTCATCGTTAACAAGCTTCGATCTTCGAGTGGCGCAAGTTCACTCTTGAGTACACCAAACAACGTTACAAGTACGGCAAGTGCGCCGGCCATAATAAACAGTGCGAGGGCCGGACGACGCATCAGGGAACGCAGTGAGGATTCGTAGATGCGGTTTAACCACACAAAGAATGGTTCGGTGACACGAACAATCCACGACGTACCATCCTGATGACGCAGTAATCGGCTGCTCATCATTGGTGTTAGGGTCAGCGATACAAATGCCGAGACAAGGACCGTTGCTGAGACAACGAGACCAAACTCACGGAATAGTCGGCCCGTGAGTCCAGGAAGAAAAATGATCGGAAGAAACACCACTGCCAACGTGATGGTTGTTGAAACAATGGCAAAGGTGATTTCCGTTGAACCGCGTTCACCGGCTTCTCGCGGGCTTTCTCCATCTTCGATCCGACGAAAGATATTCTCCATCACAACGATGGCATCATCAACCACAAGGCCCGTCGCTAGAACGATACCTAGCAGCGTGAGAACGTTGATACTGAATCCCGACACCCACATAAAGAAGAAGCCGCTGATGAGGCTGACGGGGATAGCTACAACGGGAATGATTGTGGCACGCCACGATCTCAGAAAGAGAAAAATGATGGCTACAACTAGAGCGAAGGCGATCAGGAGGGTTTCTTCAACCTCAAGAATAGCATTCCGAATGAACTTTGTATTGTCGAAGGCAAGGTCAAGAATCAAGTCCTTTGGAGCATTGGCCTTGATGTTTTCATATCGCCGATAAAACTCATCAGCAATCTCAACCTGATTCGCACCGGTTTGTGGACTGATGGCCAGACCGACCATCGGAATACCATCACGTTTGAGTAACGTGCGCTCATTCTCGGCACCCAGATATACACGGGCAACGTCACGCAGACGTACAACTTCGCCACCGTCACTGCGGAGGATAAGATCGGCAAACTCTTCTGGAGTACTCAGACGTCCAATTGTCCGTAATGACAGTTCCGTTGCTGCCCCTTCCAGACGTCCAGCAGGAAGTTCAACATTTTCTCGGGCAAGAGTTGTACGGACATCACTTGGAGTAAGACCGTAGGCAGCGAGTCTGTCGGGTGACAGAACAAGTCGCATTGCGTACTTCCGTTCACCCCAGACCTGAACCGATCCAACACCCTTAATCGTTTGTAAGCGTTCTTTAAGGACATTTACAGCAAAGTCTGTGAGTTGCGTAAGATTCCGCACATCACTCTGAACGGTCATAACCACAATGGCCTGGCCGTTTGCATCGGCCTTTGCTACTACGGGCGGATCTACATCAGGAGGGAGCTGACGCTTTGCACGTTCAACGCGGTCGCGGACATCATTTGCTGCCGCTTCGAGGTCTTCACCAAGCTCAAACTCAACGGTAATCTGTGAACGTCCATCTGACGACTGTGACGTTAGAGAACGAATTCCATCAATACCGTTAATAGACTCTTCGAGCGGTTCGGTGATCTGCGACTCTACAACATCAGCATTAGCACCGGGATAGGACGTGGTAACGGTAATGTTCGGTGGATCAACATCAGGAAACTGACGCACACCGAGGAACAGAAAACCAACAACTCCAAGAAGAACGATGATGGTGCTCAGCACCATGCTCAGCACGGGCCGACGGATTGTGAGAACACTGAGGTTCATTGCACCTCCAGTGCCAGAGGCATTCCGCGTTTGACACTGAGTAATCCACTTGTCAGCACCGTGTCACCGATGCTTACACCACTTACGATGCGTACATCTGTAGTAGTGCGGCCACCAACAACAACATTCCTGATAGCTGCCTTACCGTTTTCAGACACGACGACGGTAGCACCGGACATATCCTGAGTTACAGCTTCCGATGGGACGAGAATGGCATCGGGAATCCGTTCCAGTTCAATGTCGACATCCGCAAACATACCGGGTCGAACATCTGGTCCAGGTTTTTCAATTCGTGCACGTAAGCGAACTGTTCGTGTGGTAGGATCTACTGCTGGGTCAACGGCATAGACAGACGCAGTG